>Ga0209579_10000017_pt1 | contig 522644 bp, 411 predicted proteins | sample Coa_R1_2_FD_187152 | JGI IMG/M metagenome (GOLD analysis project Ga0209579, IMG submission 187152) | Surface soil microbial communities from Centralia Pennsylvania, which are recovering from an underground coalmine fire - Coalmine... | ecosystem: Environmental > Terrestrial > Soil >... | reverse complement strand
TTTCATCGCCCGCTCCATCGCGGCCCTCGGATAAGCTTCCATGCTCCGCATGGTCTCCCATCCTCACCGCCCGCTAAGCGGACATTTCATGTGCTATCTCAACCGGACATATCATGTGCTACCGACAAGGCCCAAGGCTGCGGTCGCGCCGAGGCCCGCCAGCAGGGCGACTTGAACTCCTTTGGCGATCGCCAGCTCGGGCGTGTGGTGGAGGACGACCGGCCATACATAGACGGCGAGGCCAGCGGACATCATGAGGTAGCAAGCCCGCAGCGTGTACAGACGAAATAACGAAACCTGGGGGATGGTGGCACGCGATGTTGCGTCGGCGCGCGGAGCGGACGAGCTAGCAAGGGAGTTCATAGTGGGCACCTTCGGCCGCTATTCGGCGCGAGAACTCCCCTTTTATAGCATTAAGTTGCGGCACTCGCTGAAAGACGGGGAGAAATGCCTCGATGAGCGCTACAGCTGATTTCGACAGTTGTGCTCTTGTGCGCGTGCTACCCTCTCGACTTATGCAGTGGACTTCCCTAGCATTGTTGCTCGGTTTAACTGGCGGCGGTTTACTGTTGCTCAAAATCGGAGAGTGGTACTTCGAGCACAGGAGCGGTACTACTCGGTCAGTGGGGGCAGCGGCCACTCTAGTCGGACTCACACTTCTGTTTGCTGCCGTGGCAACCATTTGGGTTGATCGCATCCGACATCTGCTGCGTTACGCCCACTGACCAGCGGGCAAAACGTGTACGGCCTGATAGCACCAGTTGACCGTCGCTACTTAAAAAGGTCGTGGTGGTCTTCGCAGGGAACGTTCTTCGCTTCTGGGTGCGAGTTGTCTTGGGCCGGATCGACAATAAGCCGTACTTCGACCACGGCGTCGGGGCAATTCTTAATTGTTTGGACGTTAGCTCTGCTGAAACCCGTCGGCAAGGAGTCCCGATTGGTTTCGAGAAATTGATCGATATAAGTGTAGTCGTATACGTTGCCTTCCGCCAGCTTCCACTCTGCGTGCAGCCTTGCGGCTACCTCCTTATCGGCGACAGTGTCGAGTTTTCCCATGTGGTACTGGGGTCCTTCCTGGGTCGAGATATTTAGATTTACTGTTGCATTCGATCCGAAGTGGGTCTCAGGGATAGCTGTGAAATCGAGGAAACCCTGAGTAACGTAAAGTTTGCGGAGGCTCTGCAGTCCGCTGGCAACTTTACCTCTCTCGAAAAGATCACCGCTTTTGAGCGGAAATTTTTGTCGCAGTTTCTCCGATGAGAAAGCGTGATTTTTAACGAACATGATTTCTGCGAGTTTGTAACGGGCACCCTCCGAAACTTCGCCTTCCAGCGTTACAGACTTGGGAACACCCAACGGATCGCGGGGTTTGAAGTTGAGGCTCTTCACCTCGACCTTGAAATATCCACGGTCCTGAAATGAAGCCCGAACCCGCTCCCCCATCTCTTCCGAGTCCTCGTCAAAGCAGGAGCCGATCAGATCGCTGGTAATGGCGGCGAGGTCGGTTGCACTGATTGTCTCCGTGCCTGTGATGGTGAAGTCGGTAATGAGGATTCCGGCATTCTTATTGGAACGGTGATCGTTGACGCACTGGGCAGACACAAAAGAAGCTGAAAGGAAAACGGCTGCAAATAAAGCCCATGGGATCAGCCTCATGCTGGCTCCTCCTTGGCACCCTAATTCACTCGGATTCCCCATCCCTTGAGTTTAGTTGTATGGCTTTTGTCAAAGCTAACTGGCGAAATATCCCTATTACGCTCATCGTCCTCGGTGGGGATGAACCCAATCACTATCCGAGGACGCAGAGAATTACCAATAAGATGCACAGCGAGAGGTATGCATGAGCGCACATCTGAGCGCATACCCAATCTGTGAGCCACTCATCGACTCTGCGAATCACAACAAGAGCCTACCAAACTGGCGAAGAATCGCTATAGCGCTCATCGATCTACTCCGAGGCGAAGAGACCGCGCGAGCTTGGGTTATCGCCTGCTTACAAGAGCTAGGCGCTCCGTAGTTTCCCTAAAGTCGCGTTTACACGATCGACCTATTTCGAGGCGACGAGACCGGACTCGCCAGTGCCCAGGTTTCCCCAATACCAACGCCAAAGACAAAAACAAAGGACGGGCGACATTCGCCCGTCCTTTGCGCTTGCTGATGGCTGATTGCTGACAGCTAGTTGATATCGAACTGCTGTTGGTGGATTGCGGGGTCGCTCTTCACGATGATGGTGCGCTTGGTCATTTCTTCCATTTCGTTTAAGAGGCGGCCGTTGTTCGACTTCAGTTCTTTCGCGACATCGGGATGCACGCGCAGCATGACGTCTTCGTGCTCCAAGTGCTTCGCGATCTTTCGCATCTCGACGTAGATTTCGTTGCAGACCGTGGTGACGGACTTCACGTATCCCGTGGACTCGCAGTACGGACAGGGCGCGCCGATGGTGCGTTCGAGCGACTGCTTCACGCGCTTGCGGGTAATCGCAACCAGTCCGAAATCGTTGAACTGCAGCGTCTTTGATGGGGCGCGATCGTGGCGAAGTTCTTCTTCGAGAGCCTGCATGACGCGCTGGCGGTTGCGGCGCTCGTCCATGTCGATGAAGTCGATGATGATGATGCCGCCGAGATCGCGCAGGCGAATCTGGCGGACGATTTCTTTGATGGCATCGACGTTGGTTTTTACGATCGTGTCTTCGAGGCGCGAGGTCTTGCCGACATATTTGCCGGTATTGATGTCGATGGCGACCAGGGCTTCGGTCTGATTGATGACGATGTATCCACCGCTCTTGAGCCAGACCTTTGATTTGAGCGCCTTGTTCATTTCGTCGGCGAGGCCGAACTGTTCGAACAGAGGTGTCTCTTTGGTGTAGAGCTTCACGCGCTTGACCAGCGCGGGCTGGAAGCGGTTGAAGAAGCGGAGCACGCGCTCGTATTCAGGCTCGGTGTCGACCCAGATCACGGAGAAATCGGAGGTGACTTGGTCGCGCAGTACGCGCTCTACGACGTTGAGATCGTGATAAATCAGAGCGGGCGGCTTGGAGCTTTCGGCGCGATTCTTGATGTCCTGCCAGAGTCCCTTGAGGAAGCGGATATCGGCGCGGAGTTCGTCTTCGCTGGCGCTTTGGGCGGCGGTGCGGACGATGAAGCCTCCATGGCCGTTCTCGCGCTCGCTGAGGATGATGCGCTTCAGGCGCTGACGCTCTTCCTCGGAGGAAATCTTGCGCGAAACGCCGGTGTGGTTGACAGTCGGCATATAGACGAGGAAGCGTCCGGGAAGCGCGATGTGGCTGGTGATGCGCGCGCCTTTCTTGCCGATCGGCTCCTTCGCGATCTGAACCAGAATTTCCTGACCTTCTTTCAACAGGTCGCTGATTAAGGGGACGGGCGCGGATTCGCGACGACGGAAGCGGCCGCGGCCTCCTCCACGACGTCCACGATCTCCGCCACCGCGACGCTCGTATCCAGGACGGTCGTGTCCGGGACGCGGGCGCTGGGTACGCTGCGTGTAGCCGGCGGTCGCGGCGGGAGCGCGAACTTCGACGCGGGCATCGACGGTGCCATTGCCGCGGGCTTCGGCGTCGAGCATGGCTTCCGCCTCGGCCTGTGCCTCCTCGAGTTCGAGTTCTTCGCTGTCTTCCTCGCCTTCAGGATGAGCGGCTTCGACGGCGGGAACCTCGCCGGACTCGGTGATGGATGCCATGTGGATTTCAGAGACGGTCTCGCGGGCATCGCCGTTCAGATGTCCGGGACCAGCTTGCGTTTCCTCCTCGAATTCTTCGTAGCCTTCGTCGGAGGAAGACTCGTAATGCACCGCGTCGGCTTCTTCTTCGTCAATGGTTTCTTCTTCGAGCGTGCCGGGAGCGGCGAAAACCGGGGCTTGCTCCTCGCGAGAGGTTACGGGTGAATGCGCCGGCTCGGGAGAGACGCTGTCGGATTCGACTTCTCCTTCATGGACTTCATCCTGCTCGATGGCGGCGAGCTGTTCGCCGGGCCATCCGAGGGCGGGGATCGTCGCCTCTTCGGGGCGGCGGAATTCCTGGTTCCAGTCGGTTGAGGTCGACGCGGACTCGGCGGGCTCTTCTTGAACCGGGCGGATGTCTTCGTGCTCTTCGTGCAGCGGCTCGGCTACCGAGTCGGTTGCGGCGAAGATGGGCTCATCCTCGGGGAAGGTGGCCGCGACGGGCGTGGCCAGGTCGGCGGGAGCTTCCTCGGCGATTTCACTTACTGCAAATTGAACGGGTGGCTGCGGAGCCGGCGGCTGTTGCGCGTAGCGCTGGTATTTCGAAATCGACTCGCCGGGCAGCAGGATCGGGGTGTATCCGGGAGGCGGGCCGGAGGGCTGAGTTCGGGTAAAGTCCTGGCGCGGCGGGGCGCCTTCGGCCGCCGGGCGCGCAAAACGTTCCGAGCCGCGCTCGGACGTTCGCTCTGCGGCTCGGTCCGGGCTTCGTTCCGGTCCTCGATCTGGTCCACGGTCTGAACCTCGATCTTGACTTCGTTCGCGGCCATCACGGCGTCCGCCGCGGCGGCGGCGGCGGCCGCGAAAGCCTCCGCGGTCGCGGTCACGGTTCTGCGAATCCGCTGAATTTCCGGGTTCCGCTACGGAGTCGGTCGACGCCGAGGAGGAATTGTCGCCCAGGTTGTCAGCCTCAAACGAACCTTCGTCCGCATCGACTTGCGAAATCGCCTCAGGGCCTGATGCGTCAGCTTCCAGGGCGCCCGGCGCTGATTCGGTCGGCACGGCTTGGGGCCGCATGTCTTGCCGCACGTCTTGCCGCATGTCCTGCACACCGCGATTGGCCGGGACAACATCGGTCAGATCGTCGTCGTGCTCTTCCAACTCCATGAAGTCGGAGACGTAGAGGAATGCGTCGCGCTCAAGGCCGATGTCGACGAAAGCCGACTGCATTCCGGGAAGGACGCGCGTGACGCGGCCTTTGTAGATGGATCCAGCGAGGGTGTACTCGTTCTCGCGTTCCATGTAGATTTCCGCGAGAAGATCGTCTTCCACCAGGCCCACTTTGGTTTCGTGAGGCGTGGAAGAGACAAATAGTTCCTTGTTCATTGATTACTCCGGTCCCGCCGACTTTAAGAAGCGGCAGGCTTCACCGGGTGGCGTCAGGAAAAGTGCGGGAGGATCGAGCGTCGCGATGCTGCCCCGGATAGGGGACGGCTGGGGCTACAGAGGTCTTCTGCTAGCCGAATCCGTTGCGCAAGCTTGGGAATCTTTTGCACTTATCGCTTTAACTTCTGCCGGGGTTTGTGACCGCACTCTCAGACCGATATTCGGTCGGGGGGCCGTTCCCTGCCCAGCTAACTACTCAGCTCGAATCCTGCCCGGCCTTTGACTGCGTCGTTTCCAGTACGTCTGGCCGGTGAAATGCCCTCTTTACGCGAGGGCGATCGATATTTTTGGGGCTGCGCGTCGATTCCTAACGAACCAGGCGCAGCGTACTGCTTCCTGCCGTCTTCCCCTGTGTAACGTTCCCGTAAACCGCTCAACTGAGCTAGTTTACAAAACGGCGCATACGAACATTCATAACCATCCCCAGCGCCAGGAACATGAACAACACGGAAGACCCGCCATAACTCATCAACGGCAGGGGTATTCCGGTGACCGGCATAAAGCCAACCACCATGCCGACATTGACCAGGATATGGAAGCTAAGCACAGCCACCACACCCATCACCACGAATGTGCCAGCGCGGTCGGGCGCTGTTTGCGCATTCTGGGTCAAACGCATCAGCACGATGAAGTATAACAGCAGAACCCCGAGAGCGCCTACGAATCCATGTTCTTCCGAGAAAGCGGCGAAAATAAAATCCGTTTGCGGGACGGGGAGGAAAGCACCGTGTGTTTGCGAGCCTTTCCCACCCCAAAGGCCTCCGGAACCCACGGCGATCTTGGATTGCTCAACTTGGTACCCTGAGCCCTGAGGATCGAGTTCGGGATCGATAAAACTGGTGAGACGCTGCTTCTGATACGACTTCAGTACGTGGACCCGTGGAACGAGGAAAACCGCACCAACGGCTATGGCGCCCAGCAGGCCGACGGTAAGTCCCTGCTTCCACTGCAAACCGCCTAGAAAGACTCCCATGATGGCGATCGGAACGTAGGTAAGGGCCGTTCCGAGGTCGGGCTGAGCCAGAACCATCAGCATGGGAATTCCGACGATGGCGCCGGCTTTCATGAAGTCGGGCCAGGAAAGCTCGCGCTGGCGCATGTCGGCAAAATATTTGGCGACAGCGAGAATAAGGATGAGCTTGACCCACTCCGAAGGCTGAAAGTGAGTGCCGCCAAGCCGGATCCAGCGGCGCGCTCCCAGGGCTTTGGTGCCAAACAGCAGAACCGCCATCAGGGAGGCGACGCCGGCAATGTAGAACCAGTGAATCTGGTCGAGCAAGGCCTGATAGTTGACCAGGCTGAACAGGAACATAGCGCCTACGCCGCCCATGATCCAGTAGAGCTGCTTCACGTGCGCGCCGGCGAACTTTGTGTGCACGGTGGCGCTGTGAATTTCCATGACACCGAGCCCGCAGATGAGCAGGACGAAGCCCAGCAGGAGCCAGTCGAAATCACGGAATGATACGTAACGGGCCATTTAGAAATCAGTTCTCGGTTCTCAGTTCTCGGTTCGTGGCGCCGTCTCTCGCCCCTGCAATCGAGTTCTTCAATTCTTTAGTGCGCGGCCACTCCGGGTGCTGCGGTTGCGGCGATGATCGGGGTGTTGCCTACATCCAGGAAAAAGTGGCCGCTCTGCACGCTGTCCTTACCACCATGCGAATCGGGCGTGCTCCAAATGGCGCCAATGTCGACCTTCCCGCCCGGCTGAGGCTTGTCCGCCATTTTGGGCGGATTGGCACGCTGTTTGTCCACGAAAGCCTTGATGACCTGAGCGACCACACGCGCCGTCTTGTCTCCGTGCTCGCCTTCCTCATATAGCCCGCAAACGACAATCTCGGGATTGCGCCGGGGCTCGACTCCGACGAACCAGCCATTGTCTTTGTGCAGCAACTTTTCGCTGGCGCTCATCTTGGCCTTCAACATGTTGCTGATGGTCTGGGCGCTTCCCGTCTTGCCCGCCATGTCCACTCCCTTGATCTGCGAAAGGGCCGCGGTACCGACGGGGCTCACGACCTGAGCCATGGCGTCGGTAATAATCTCCCAATTCTTCGGGTCGAGCGGAATTGTGACCTCGTCGGGAACATTCGAAACCTGCAGAACCCCTCGCGGCAAATCAGAAGGATTCGTAACGTGCGGCCGCACCATTCGCCCACCGCTCGCAATGGCAGCGAAAGCGCGCGCCATCTGGATGGGAGTCACGGCAACGGCTCCCTGCCCAATGCCGACCGAAATCGTTTCGCCAGCGAACCATTTCTGCTTGAAGTTGCGAATCTTCCATTCTTCAGACGGCATGACGCCACTCGCTTCCTGCGGCAAATCGATGCCAGTCTTCTGTCCCAAGCCGAGCATGGTCGCGTATTTTGCAATGCGATCAATTCCCAGTTTTTCCGCGAGCGTGTAGAAGAACACGTCGCACGACTGGTAAACCCCTTTGGCCAGATCGACGACACCGTGAGTCTGGTGGCGCGCGGAGATCCAGCACTTGAAGTAGCGGCCATAGAATTCCGCGCCACCGTTGCAGACGACGTGCATATCCTGGGCGATGCCTTCCTGAAGTCCGGCCGTCGCCATAATGATTTTGAATGTTGAGCCGGGGGCGAGCTGCGCCTGAATCGCTTTGTTCAGCAGCGGCTTGTCGGGATCGGTAACCAGCTTATTCCACTCGTCGCGCGAGACGTGCACGGCAAAATCGTTCGGGTCATACGTGGGGCCACTGACCATCGCGAGAATCTCGCCCGTGCGGGGATCCATGGCAACGATCGCACCGTTCTTCCCTTCCAAAGCTTCTTCCGCGGCGATCTGCAGATCGATATCGACGGTGAGCTTGAGCGGTTTGCCGGGGATGGCCTCTGTTTCGCCGAGCCTGCCAACTTCGCGGCCGTGGCTGTCGACCAGGGCTTGGCGCGAGCCGTTCTGTCCCATGAGCAGATTGTTGTACTGGCGCTCGACGCCAGAAATGCCGACGACGTCGCCGGCGCTGTACAACTCGAACTGCGGCTGGTTCAGCATGTCTTCGCTGACTTCGCCGACGTAGCCGATCAGGTGCGCCATGAATCCGTTGCGAGGATAGAGGCGGCGGTGCGACATGATCGTGTCGAGTTCCGGCAATTCGTTGCGGTGCGCTTCGATGAATTGCAGCTCGTCGGGAGTGATGTCTTCTTTCAGAAAGATCGGCTGGTACTGTGGCATCGAGGCAAAGCGCCGGATGCGGGCACGCACTTCATTGGGATCAAGGTGCAATCCCTGGGAGATGAGGTCAGCGTCAGCTGCGAGATCGCGAGAGGAGTCTCGCAGCAGCAACGCCGTGAACGAAGGATAGTTGTCGACAATCGTGCGGCCGTAGCGATCGAGAATTTTTCCGCGCGGCGCAAGCACGGGCACATTGCGGATGCGATTCTTTTCCGCGGCTAGCGAGTAGTAGTCGCTCTGCATCACCTGCAGGCGCCACAACCCGTAGGCGAGCACGAGGAAAATGCCAAGGATCAGATACTGCGCCGCCGTGAGGCGGATGGCGGAAACTTTTTCGTCACGACCGAACATCAGTTCTCAGTTCTCAGTTCCCAGTTCTCAGTTGCGGTACCTTGAGGTCGCGATACCCCGCCGAGAAAACAGAGAAGTGCAATGCAGTAGTTCAATTCTAATCCCAGCCGGGCCTGAGTTCTTGGGAGGGTAGTAACGTAAGTCACTACCGGGTTCCGCTGAGAACTGAGAACCGGGAACTGAGAACTTTTTCACGTTCTTTGCTTGAACTTGTCCAGCAGGAAATAGAGGATGACTCCGAGCGTGGCGTTGGCAAATGCGGCCAGCATGCCGTGCAGCCAGCTCCACGTTTGGGTCATGTTCACGAGTTCGCGGGCTACAAAGAAATAGACCGCCGAATGAACGAGATAAAAGCCGAGGGTCACCAGGAAGCGGGCGCCGGCGTTTTCCACGTCGAGTTTGACCCCGAGGGACGAGGCTCCATAGCCCACCACGGTCTTGGCGATGCCGTAAATGCCGATCGGATTGTGGCCAAGCATGTCTTGCGCGAGGCCGATGACGGCTCCGGTAAAGAGGCCCGCCACCGGATTGCGGCGCGCCATGGAGAAGAAGATGGTGACCAGCAAGGGCAGATCCAGGTAGACGGCAAAGCGCGGAAACCGCAGCGGCACGAAGGCCTGCACGAAGAGCGCCAGCAGGGGAACCCCGATCGTGACCGGAATGCTGAACCGGTAGACCTCAACTTGCTCATTGGATGTGTAAGTGATGGGCACGCTATTGAGGGCTGCTCTCGTTGGCTGGCGGCTGCGAGTTGGGTGGCGAAGACTGCGGGGTTGCTGCCGGAGAAGTCTGGGCCGCTGAGGGGGTCGTTGGCGGCGCAGATTCTGGCTTGGCCGGCTTCTTCGGCGCGTTGTCCGTCTTGGTCTGGGGCGGCGCTGGCTTTGGAGCTGTAGGGGCAACGCCATTTGTACTGGGTGATTTCTGCGCGGACGAAGTCACGCTCTTTGTGGGCTGTGCCGCAAGTGGAACGTTCTGAGTGACACTGCCGCCGGACGAAATCTTCGCGGCCGGGGAGGCTGTCGTGCCCGCGGGTTTTATAGCCGTAGTCGCGCTGGCGGGCTTGGTTCCTGGCACGGTGACACCGACGGCATTCGCATCCGCAGCGGGCTTTTCGGGAACCGACGGTAACCTCTGCGCGAGAATGTCGGCGGCGCGCATTCGGGTGGAGTCTTCCGCGGTCTGCTGCCGCTCCTGCTTCTCGACGAGCACCAATACTTCTTCCAGCTTGCTCAAGTTCGCTGCGGGCCTGACTTTAATGTTCAGAAACAAATCTTTGCCGTTGCCCACTTTGTCCACGGTACCGACGGGCAGGCCCTTGGGAAAAATCTGATCGCCGCCGCTGGTGAGAACGGTTTCGCCGACGGGCACCTGCTCATCGCTCATGACACGCTCGAGGATCACTTCCCCATTCGCGCTTCCCCGCAGAACTCCCTGCAGACGCGTCTTCTCGAGAATGGCTCCGACTCCGCTGCTCTGATCGTTGATCAGGAGAACCTGCGAGACGGACGGATAAACGACCAGAACCTTGCCGACGATGCCGTCCGCGGTCATCACGGCCATATCGCGCTTAATGCCAGCGTTCTCTCCCTTGTCGATGTAGATGGTGCGGGAAAGGTCGCTGCCACTCGATCCGATGACCTGGGCGGCGACGGTTTTGGAGATGAACTGTTCCTTGAAGGCGAGCAGAGTCTGGAGGCGGCGAGCCTGAGCAGCGTCTTCGCTGAGGCGAACCTGCTCCAGCCGCATCTGCTCGATCTGCTCTTTGAGCTGGCGGTTTTCGGCGCGCACGCCGCGCAGATAAAAGTAGTTGTGCCAGATGTTGCCGGTTCCGTCCTGAATCCAGACCAGGCCACGCTCGAAGGGAGTAATGGCGCCGACGACCCAGACGCGGATCAGGCGCGTGCTTTGCGCATCGCTGCCGCCGCGCTTGTCCTCGCGGACCTGCGTGGCCAGGCCGAGCACCTGCAGAAACAACACTCCTACGAGGATGATCAGGTTGCGATAGCGGCCGAGGACAGATTCCATGTTGGTCCCGAGTCGCGAGTCGTGAGTCCCGAGTTTTCGTTCTCGCGGCTCGGGGCTCGGGACTCGCAGCTATTCGATCGATATCTTTCTGAGCAGCTTGAAGTCGCTGAGCATTTTGCCGGTGCCGAGAACCACGCTGCAGAGCGGGTCGTCGGCAATCGAGACGGGCAGGCCGGTTTCTTCGCGGATGCGCTTGTCGAGATTTTTCAGCAGCGCGCCGCCGCCGGTCAGGACGATGCCGCGGTCGCTGATGTCGGCCGAGAGTTCAGGTGGCGTCCGCTCAAGCGCGACGCGAATCGCATTCATGATGGTGGAGACGCACTCGCTGAGAGCTTCGCGGATTTCGCCATCGTCGACCGTGATCGTTTTGGGCACGCCTTCAATCAGGTTGCGGCCTTTGATTTCCATGGTCATCGGCTTGTCGAGCTGGTGCGCGGAGCCGATTTCCATCTTGATCTGTTCCGCCGTGCGCTCGCCGATCAGTAAGTTGTATTTCCGCTTCAGGTAATTCATGACAGCTTCGTCCATTTGGTTGCCGGCCATACGCACGGAACGCGAATAGACGATGCCGCTGAGGGAGATGACTGCGATGTCGGTGGTGCCGCCGCCGATGTCGACGACCATGTTGCCGCTGGGTTCGGTGATAGGCAGGCCGGCGCCGATTGCCGCGACCATGGCTTGCTCGACCAGGTGAACTTCACTCGCCTTCGCGCGATAAGCGGAGTCCATGACTGCGCGCTTTTCGACTTGTGTAATCTCGGAAGGCACTCCAATCACGATGCGCGGATGCACCAGCATCTTGCGGTTGTGCGCCTTCTGGATGAAATAGTTCAACATTTTCTCGGTGACTTTGAAGTCGGCGATGACACCGTCTTTCATGGGCTTGATGGCAACGATGTTGCCCGGCGTGCGGCCGAGCATTTCTTTCGCTTCCTTGCCCACGGCTTCGACTTCACCAGTGTTCTTGTTGATGGCGACGATGGAAGGCTCGTTGACGACGATGCCTTTGCCGCGCGCATAGACGAGCGTGTTGGCGGTGCCAAGATCGATGGCCAGGTCGCTGGAGAAAATGCTGAACAGCGACCGAAGGTTGTGCGCGCGCGTCCCGTTGGAGTATCCGTTGTTTGACATGACGAAATTGTTCCTGCGTCCTTCTAAAGTACCGCTCTTTTCGGGATCACCTGCGGATCACCCGAATAACTCTCTCTGTTGTGGGGTTGGCTGGCTATCTATATTCTACGGGATGCCTTGCCACCCTGCTCACGTTCAGGTTTCAAAGTTTCATGTTTCAAGGTTTCGAGCGTCACGATTTTTATCGGCAGGTGCGATGCTCCGGCACCTTGGAACCTTGAACCTTTGCACACGCTCTGCAACCTTGCACCCTGCACTTACTGAATAATGATCTTCTTCTGCTGCGTATTCACGCCACCTTGCGCGGTTTGTGCAGTCACCGTAATTACAGCTTCCCCAGCCGGAAGAGGCGGCGTGAAATAGTGAAATCCACCATCGCTGCCGATCATCGGCACCTCGCTGCCATTGACCATCACGCGCGCTCCGGACTGGGTCTTGCCGGTCACCTCGATCACGTGCCCGTGCTGAATAAAGGGATCCAGTTCCAGATCGATGGCCTCGGTCTGCTTGCCTTTGGAAATAATGGTGAAGCGGTTCTTCTCACTCTCTACTGATTCTTTGCCCGCCGCGTCGTAGGACTGAACCATCCAGTAATAAGCGCCTTCGCCGAGGCCGGTGACTGTAACGGCTGCTGTCGTGACCTTCTTATCGACCAGTGTAGAAGAAAAGTAGGGGTTGCGGGAGATCTGCAGACGGTAACCAACTGCATTCGCCATCTTCGTCCAGGAAAACTCGACGTCCTTCGTGGCTTCGCCGGACGAAAAGAGAGGAGCCATGTTCGCCGGAGAGATCAGCACGGGCTGTCCAATCTCTTTTGTCTTCTCCAAATGCGACTGGGGACCCTGGAAGCTTACTTTCTCCCAATTGGCGAGTTGTACAGTTTCTCCGTTCCGTGAAACTTCGCCCGCGCCTTTCTTCATCAGGATCTCGTGCTGGTCCGCCTTGGGATCGTTGTGGACTTGCGCGGCCGACTCGGGCGCCAGTCGAGCCGTCGCTCCGGCAACTCTCACCTGCGATGTCGACCCCTGACTATAGGTCGCGGTCGAAAGATCGACGGTTCCAGTGCTCACTGCCACGGCAACGTTCGTCTGCTGCTGATCGTTGGCGGAGTTCTCTTCGATCACGATCAGCGAATCCTGTTTCACGGTGTAGCTGGTGCCGTCGTTGAAGACGACTTTGGCCATGCCTTCGGAGCCAGTCTGAATCACGTCTCCCTTTTCCAGCGGGATGTTGTAGTCAGCGGGCACCCAGCTGTTGCCGTTGCCTTTTTTCACCCGCACCGTGCCATCGAGCGCGGTGAAGTGCGCCTGCTGCGACGTGGAAGCTCCTGAACCTACCGGCGGTGCAATGCCGGCCACGCGCTCCAGCAATTTGTTGGCGACGTTGTCAGCGGCCTTGATGCTGTTCTGAGTGAATTGCGGGAATGCAAACCGGGCGGCAAGGAACAATACTCCGGCGCCTGCCAGAATCAGCAGTGCCACACTGCGGTATGTGACCGTCGTCCACGCGACGTGGATTCCCGGTTTGCGATTGGCGGAAGACACTTTGGCCGAAAGCCTTCGTTAATGTGCAGTAAAAGAAAACGGTAGCACATGAAAAACCGTGGAAGAACCAAGGAGTCCCTTTGGGAGGTTACCGAAGTGCGAGGCAGGCGCCAGCTTGTGGGAAAGCCTTTCGATAGGGGCGGGATGGGTGTTGAGACAATTCTTTACCTTCATCCCGCGAGCTTCGGCCTAGAATTTAAGCATGAAGCGCGCCTTTCTGACGGTTCTACTGCTTACCGCTTCGCTGGCGGCGGCGCAGGAGGCGGGTGACTTTGCCACGGATCCTCACTACAGCTTGCTGCTGGAGAACGACCGGGTGCGGGTATTCGCTCTCACCTTGCATTCCGGGGAGTCTGTTTTCGCCCGCCACCACCACAGTTTCATTTCCGTTCCTCTACAGGATGGCGAAATCGTGATGTGGGATGAGGGCAAATCGCCGATTCAGCACTTCCAGGTTCACAAAGGTGATACCAGCTTCGTCTTCTTGACGCCCGACCAACAGAGCACCGGAGTAGCTGGCGGCATTCTCAACGACCGGCCCCCTGACTACCGCAACATCACAGTCGAGTTCCTTGATCCCAACATCGGCTGGAGCATCCTCTCCTCGGGGTACGTGAGAGCCAGCCTGTTTCTGGGTGGCGCCATTGTCGCCGACGTTTCGTTGCAACCAGGCGAGTCGTTGCCCGCACCGGACAAACGAGACGCGGAACTCGTCGTTGCGGTGTCGGATCTCGACCTTAAGGCTGCAAGCGGCGTCCGCATCCGAAACTCTTTGGGCGACCCTGCCTGGATTTCCTCGGCCAACGCCTCGGCGCTGACCAACCGGGGACACGACCCCGCGCGTTTTGTCATCGTCGAGTTCTATCCGGACGGTCCGACGACGCCTGTCAAGCCGTGACACGATTCCGGCGGGTCGGCTATTCTTGATGTCCTCATGGCCAGCCCTGCCGCCAGCGTTCCTACCAACCAAAATCGGCAGTCGCTGCTCGCGAACGGCATGGCGATTGTGTGGGCGATCGCCCTCGCAAAGCTGATCTTCCACATCTACTTCAACAATCGCTACGGATATTTTCGCGACGAGTTCGACTACATGTCCTGCGGCGACCACCTGCAGTGGGGATATGTCGACCAGCCGCCGATGGTTCCGTTCCTGATTCATATTTGTCGCGCGGTGCTGGGAGATTCGCTGCGCGCGATTCGCTTCATCCCGGCGTTGGCGTCTTCGTTGCTGGTCGTGCAGACGGCGGTGCTGGCCCGTGAGCTCGGCGGGCGACGCTATGCGGTCTTGTTGAGCGCGATCTGTTCCGTCATCGCGTTGCAGTATTTGTCGAATGGCAGCCTGCTCGGCACAAACTGCCTCGAGCCGAATCTGTGGATGGCCTGCGCGTACTTCGCGATCCTGGCGATCAAGAGGAGCGATCCGCGCTACTGGCTTTGGTTCGGCGTCTTTGCCGGCATTGGGATGGAGAACAAATATTCCATGGCGCTCTTTGGCTTTGGAATTGTCGCGGGCCTGCTGCTGACTGCACAGCGGCGGGTGTTTCTGAACAAATGGATTTGGCTTGGCGGCTTGGCGGCGTTCTTGATCTTCCTGCCGAATTTACTTTGGAATATTCATTACGACTGGCCGTTTGTGCAGTTGATGCACAACATCCGGGCTGAGGGGCGCGACGTGGTGCTGGGACCGGGAGCATATTTCTTTCAGCAAACGCTACTGGTAAATCCGCTGACGGCGCCGATCTGGCTGACGGGTTTGTTCGCTCTGCTTTTCTCGGCGCGGCTTAAACCTTACCGCGTGCTGGGATGGTGTTACGTGGTGTGTTATGCAGTCTTCTTCATTCTGCATGGCAAGAATTATTATCTGGCGCCGGTGTATCCCATGCTGCTGGCGGCGGGTGCGGTGATGATGGAGGTTGCGCTGGATCGCCCCAAGAACGATGGTCCAGAGGGTGTCCGTCAAGAGGACAGTCGTCCGGGGAGCGGCCGGCCACGCCTGCAGTGGTTGAAGCCGGTGATCGTTATCGTACTGCTGGCAAGCGGGGTGCATACCGCGCCGATCGTCATTCCAGTTTTCTCTCCCGAACATTTCCTGCGATATACCAAGACGCTTCCTTTCAAACTTCCGGTGATGGAGCACAGCCACGCCCGAGCCGCTCTGCCGCAATGGTACGCGGATCAGTTTGGATGGCAGGAGATCGTGAATGAAACGGCGGTCGCGTGGAATCGGATTCCGGTGGACGAGCGGATGGACTGCGGCATCTTCGCACAGGATTACGGACAGGCTGGCGCGATTGATTTTCTGGGCCGGCGCTATGGCTTACCCGCGTCGATGAGCGGTCATCAGACATGGTTTCTGTGGGGTCCGCGCGGATATTCGGGGAATTGCATGATCGTGCTCGATGACCGCCGGGAAATTCTGGAGCGTTACTGGAATCAGGTGGAGTATGTAGGCACGTCGGCGCCTAACCCATGGGCACTGGAGCAGCAGATTCCCGTTTACATTTGCCGGGGAAAGAAGTTTGATTCGTGGGCGGGCTTCTGGCCGCGGCTGAAGAAGTGGCGGTGAGCAAACAAAAGGCCTGCACCACGGGGGACACGGAGGTTCACGGAGGAACTTTGTTTCTTCGTGGGACGCCGGACCTGACGCACGGCCTTCCCTTGCCGCTCCTTCCTTGGGGGTTGTAGCATCAATAGGTTTGGGGATCGTTAAGGAGACATTATGGCAACCGATACTTTGACCAGCCCGGCATCTTTGAGCTATGGGACGACCAAGGTTTTTAAGAATTTTATCGACGGCGAATGGGTAGAGGCCTCGACCGGAGAGACGTTTGAGAACCGCAATCCTGCCGACACGCGTGACTTGGTGGGCATCTTTCAGAAATCGGCGAAAGCCGATGTAGATGCGGCGGTTGATGCTGCCAAGCGGGCGTTCACGAAGTGGCGGCTGGTTCCGGCGCCGCGTCGGGCTGAGGTCGTTTTTCGTGCGGCAGAGATTCTGATCGAGCGGAAAGAAGATTACTCCCGCGACATGACGCGCGAGATGGGCAAAGTGCTCGCGGAGACGCGCGGCGACGTGCAGGAAGCCATCGACGCCGCTTACTACAACGCTGGCGAAGGACGGCGGTTGTTTGGTCCGACGGTGCCGTCGGAGATGCCAAACAAGTTTGCCATGGCCGTGCGCCAGCCGATTGGTGTATGCGGCATGATCACGCCGTGGAATTTCCCGATGGCGATTTCGTCGTGGAAGTTGCTTCCTGCGGTCGTCTGCGGTAACACATGCGTGATCAAGCCCGCGCAGGATACTCCGCTATCGACTTTTAATCTTGTCCGCGCTTTGACCGACGCCGGGCTGCCCAAGGGCGTGATCAATGTTGTCGGAGGATTCGGAGCCGAAGTTGGAACTCCGCTGGCAGAGCATCCTGATGTTCGCGCCATTTCGCTGACGGGATCGTCGGCTGTGGGCCGGATTATTGGCGGCATTGCGGCGAAGAGTTTCAAGCACTGCTCGCTGGAACTTGGTGGGAAAAATCCGATGATCGTTCTCGACGACGCGAACCTCGATCTCGCGATTGAAGGCGGGCTGTGGGGCGCCTTCGGCACAACTGGACAGCGTTGCACCGCGACCAGCCGGATGATTGTGCAGAAAGGCGTTTACCGAGAGTTTGTCGAGCGTCTGGTCGAGCGCGCCAAGAAATTGAAAGTCGGCAACGGCCTCGATGAAAGCGTGCAGATGGGTCCGGCGATCAACGAGAAGCAGCTGCAGACCGACCTCAGCTATGTCGAGATCGGCAAGACTGAAGGCGCCAAGATGGTATGCGGCGGCAACCGACTCGATAAGGGCGATTATCAGTATGGCTGGTTCATGGAGCCGACTGTGTTCATCGACGTCGATCCGAAGATGCGGATTGCGCAGGAGGAAATTTTCGGGCCAGTAGTTTCGATCATTCCGTGCGACGATTTGGAAGACGCGATCGAAATCGCCAACGGGATCGAGTATGGGCTGTCGTCCGCGCTCTACACGAAGGATGTGAACAAGGCGTTCTCGGCGATTCGCGACCTGTATGCCGGGATCACGTACATCAACGCGCCTACGATCGGTGCGGAGGTGCATCTGCCATTCGGAGGTACGAAGGCTACGGGCAACGGTCACCGCGAGGGCGGCATTGGCGCGATCGACTTCTACACCGAGTGGAAGTCGGTTTACGTTGACTACTCCGACAAATTGCAGAAGGCGCAGATCGACCGGGAAGACTAGGGCTGGTCTTCGGAGTTGGTCCCCGGGGGCTGAAGCCCGCAAGTTTTCTTGCAACGCTGGACGCGGCCCTCGAAGGGCCGCTTTTCCACGGTGCTTCACACATTTCGCGTGGGCCATTCCAGAGTTTTTCGGCAACCACTTGAAGCCGTGCCCTTCCCAAAAAGCAGTTGGCCATTCTCTGCGTTAAGCCGTTTCATTTGAGATTCCTATCTTAGGGATGGGTACATTGGTAATCTTGCCCGCCTAACATCAACAGCCTACCGTGTCTCCTGTGGGGCTTTCCTCCCGGTCTCAACTCTCACTCTGTGAGTCGTCAGATGACGAATTGTCTTCATGGCAGTTGCCGCAGTCGAAGCGGCGTCGTCGGCAGGTTTTTGCTTGCCTTCCTGACGCTAGTGCTCTGCCTGGCGCCCGGCTCAATTCCGCCGGCTACAGCTCAGAACGCCCCTCCCGCTAAAACCAAGCGCAAGGTCATCGTGATGGTCGAACCCGACTATCCCTATATCTTGAGAAACGGTCACTTTGAAGGACAGGTACGACTGGAAGCGACGGTTCTTCCGAACGGAAATGTCTCGAAGGTAGAGCCGAAGGGCGGTAATCCGATGCTCTCGCAGTATGCGGCGCAAGCCGTAATGCACTGGAAATACGCCCCAGGACCCGCGCAGACGGCCGAAGAAGTTGTATTCGTTTTCAATCCCAAATAAAAACTGAAGTCCTCGCAGTGAATCTTGAGCGCGAGATGCGGCCCGCAGATTTCTATGCTGCCGTGTGTGTGGGCATTTAGAATTGGCTTCTAGCCGCGCTGGATAGCGCTCGTCGCGGCGAGGCCTTCATGACTCCCATCAGCATGACTCCGATCAGCCAAGCTCACGAAATCTCCGCCGCTTCCCGGCTCGAAAATGTTCGCTACGCCATTCGCGACCTCGCATGCGTGGCCGATGAAGTGACGAAGCAGGGGCACAAGGTGCTGCCCCTGAACGTTGGCGACCCCCTCAACTTCGATTTCCAGACGCCCGCGCACATCATTGAAGCGGTCTACAAGGCCATGCGCGACGGGAAGAATGGATACGCGCCTTCGCCCGGAGTTGGCGAGGCGCTGGAGGCGATTCGCGGCGAGGCTGCACGCAAAGGCATCTCAACGGTGCGGGACGTCTTCGTGACATCGGGGGTGAGCGAGACGGTCGATCTCTGCCTGTCGGCGCTGGTGAATCCCGGTGAAGACGTGCTGACGCCGAGCCCGGATTATCCGCTCTATTCGGCGGTGCTGTGCAAGCTAGGCATCCGATTGAACGCCTACGATCTCAACGAAGATGACGCGTGGCAGCCGGAGTTGGCCGACATCGAACGCAAGCTCACGCCGCGAACGCGTGGGATTGTGCTGATCAATCCGAATAATCCGACGGGATCGCTGTGCACGCGGCAGATGCTCGAGCAAGTCGCGGAGCTTGCACGCCGGCATAACCTGATCGTTTTCTCGGATGAAATTTACGACAAGCTGATTCTCGATGGCACACCGCACATTGCGTTTGCCTCGGTCGCGCCGGATGTTCCTTGCGTGACATTCGGAGGCATGTCGAAAAACTATCTCGTGCCGGGATGGAGAATCGGATGGGGCATCGTCTCGGGCGATCCCGCTGCGGTGAAGACCTATACAGAAGGAGTACATCGGTTGCTGCGGGCGCGTTTGTGCGCGAATCATCCCGAGCAATACGCGATCAAACCGGCGCTCGAAGGCCCGCAGGATCATCTTGTCGATGTGCAGCGGAAGTTGCGTTCGCGCCGTGATCTCACACAGAAGTGGTGCGAGGCGACTCCGCGGGTGAGTTGCGTTGCGCCGCGCGGGGCGTTCTACGCGTATCCGCGAATTGAGATTCCGGAGAGTGATGAAGTGTTCGTGAAGGAACTCATTCGCCAAAAATACGTCATGGTGGTACACGGATCAGGCTTTGGACAGAAACCGGGGACGCAGCATTTCCGCATTGTGTTCCTGCCGGATGAGGCGACGCTGACCAAGGCGTATGCGGGGATTGCGGAGTTTATGCGCGAGCGGTATGGGAAATGAAGGCTCAGTCGCGACCGACGGAGAATCCGCGATGCCATCACACGCGCCGGATTTATTCGCGAGCGGGATCCAGATCAAGGCCAAGGCAGTTCGCTGCTTACGACCATGGTATAATGACCATGATCTCAAGTGCTCCTTATGAAAACCAAGACCGTGCCCGCCGGTGAATTCAAAGTCCGCTGCCTCGCCATCATGGACGAAGTTGCGTCCAAGCACGAGGCCATCATCATCACCAAGCGCGGCAAACCGGTAGCCAGGCTCGTCCCCGTCGAGAAGGAAAAGGATGACATCTACGGCTTCTATGCCGACAAGGGGAAGATCGTGGGAGATGTTATTTCTCCAGCCTTCAACCCTAAGGAATGGGGCGATCTCTATTGATTTTGCTCGACACTCACGTCCTTCTTTGGCTGGCGATGGATCAGTCTCGGATCTCGAAGAAGGCGAGAGCGGCGATCGATGGGGCACGGCAGAGTGGCAGCGGTCTCGCAATTTCTGACATGACGCTTCTAGAGGTGGCACAACTTGCTCACCGGGGGCGAATCAGCATCCCAACGGGCGTTGAGAGTTTCTTGTCGGAAGTGGAGCGGCGATTTGCGGTGCTTGCGATTACAGCGCGCATCGCTGCGCAAGCGTTTAGTCTACCGGCTTCCTATCCGAGCGATCCCGCGGACCGCGTCATTGGGGCAACTGCGATGGTCGAAGGCATTTCGTTGATCACGGCGGACCGAGCGATTCGCGAATCTGGAGATGTTTCAACAATCTGGTGATCGCTTCTCCGCGCCGGGCTTAGAGCCGTGTGTCCCGGCTTTCTCTTTGGTCGTGAATCTGATTAAATCGAACTATGACGCAACCCCGGTGGCGTCTTTGTGTTCCTACAATCGTGGTCGATATTCACTCTCATATTCTTCCGGAAGTAGATGATGGCGCGAAATCGTGGGATGTCTCGGTCGCCATGTGCCGCGCGGCGGCGGCCGACGGCATCACGCACATGGTCGCCACGCCTCACGCTAACGACCGCTATCACTATGACCGCGAACATCTGAAGGGGCTGGTCGCTCATCTGCAGGAACTGGTAGGCAAGGCCCCGCAACTGAGCCTGGGATGCGACTTCCATCTTTCGTACGACAACATGCAAGATGTGCTGGCGAATCCAGCACGCTACGCCATCGCCGACACGCGCTACATGCTGGTCGAATTGAGCAACTACAGCGTGCCGTCGCAGACGACGGACTGTTTTCTCAAACTCGGCGACTGCGGCATCACAGCGGTGATCACGCATCCAGAGCGCAATCCGATTTTGCGGGAGAACCCGCAGCGTGTGGTGGAGTGGGCGGAGCAGGGCGTGGTCATCCAGGTGACGGGGTCGGCGCTCACCGGGTTCTGGGGAGAGCGAACGCGTCGAGCCGCCCAACGACTGCTTGAATATCAGGCCGTGCACGTGCTCGCAACTGACGCACACGACACGGAGAAACGCGTGCCCATTCTCTCCCGGGCGCGCGAGGCGGCCGCCGAAATCTGCGGAGATGAAATTGCCGACGCATTGGTCGATAACAATCCCCGCGCCATCGTTAGCAACGAACCGCTGCCCTACTTTCCGCGGCCGGTCGTGACGAGCTATCGCAAGAGTGGGAATTAGAAATCAGTACTTAGTACTCGGTACTCACTCCGCTGAGTTTCCCTCCAACGACAACTGATACTGAGTGATGACCGCTGAGCGCGGGCTCGCTACTGCGGGCTGGAGGAATCGGCAGGCACCGGGGTCGGGGCTGGTGGAGGATCGGCGATCGGGGTGCTGTGCGAAGCGGTCGGAGCGGATGTCTGCGAAGTCGTCGGCATGGCTTGTGCCCGCGGCGCGTCCGGGCCGGTGGTCATGGCGCTCTCTGGGTTCAGCAAGTGATCTTTGCTCGGGCCAAGGCCGAGTTTGATCAGCGCGCGCGAGTCGGGCACGGTCTTGCTCTGCCAGCCATGGTCTGCCTGATATTTCCGCATAGCATCTTCGCTCGCCTGATTCCAGGTTCCGGTGGCATCCCCGCTTAGATAGTGCTCGCGGATCAGCGCCTCCTGAATTGCAGTGGCTCGTTCGGAGTCGATTTTCTGCTGGCCGCGGGTTCGCACCGGCTTCTTCTTTCGCGAAGAGTGCTTCGTAGACGCCGTATGTGTCGCACTCGTGCTTGTTGATTTAACCTTGGCGGAACTGGACGACGAGGTCGACTTCTTATGAGGCGTGGACGCGGTGGTCTTTGCCGCAGTCTTCTTGGTCGCGGGTTTTGTGGTAGCTGGCTTCTTGGCCGTGGAATCGGTGGTCGAGTCCTGCCGCCGGGCGAGCGCTGACGGAACCGCGGCACACGCCAGGATCAGCGCGCAGAACGCACCCCATCGTGCTTTCCGGATTCGAGCAAGAAACGTCGCCATCAAACCGAATCCCTTCGCCAAGCAACTGTGCAGGGGCCGAACATCCTACCAAAAAGAAAAAGGCCCAACCGGACGCTGGCATTGTAATCATCCTCGATTGAGGAGCACAGTGCCAGTTCCGACCGGGCCGATTCAGGTTACGGAAGTGTACCGGCCAGGAAACCAGTTCCATCCTGTTGCGTCGAACCGCGCTGCCGCACCAGGAAGACCACGTCCTGGCCGCTCTTCAGGCTTGATTCGACCCTTGCGAACTCTTCTTCGCTGTTTACCGCCTGTTTGTTCACTTCAAGGATGACGTCGCCGCGTCCCAAGCCCACATCTTCGGCAAAGGAATTCGGCTTCACATCCTGCACGATCACGCCTTTACCCGACGGAACTTCGAGGCGATCGGCCATCTCGGGAGTCAACTTTCGGACGGTCACTCCAAACTTGCTCTGCTTCGGAGTGCTCTCGTCGTTGTCTTCCTGATCTTCGCCGAGACGTGCCGCAAACAGCTTGGCGCGATCGGCGATCGTGACCGATGCTTCCTGCGGCTTGCCATTGCGGATGAAAGCCAGGTTGACCTTCGATCCAGGTTTGCGCGAAGCGATGTCCGACACCAGTTCGGTTCCCTTCGACACCTTCTTACCGTCCACAGCGGTGATCGTATCGCCAACCTTCAGGCCAGCCTGATCTGCGGGACTGCCGGCGACGACGGTGGAGATAGTGATGCCCGAACCACTGCCGTAAACGCGAGCGATCGCCGGATTATCCTGCCCGGCAAACATGATGCCGATGGAACCGCGAGACACGCGGTGCTCCGGCCCGGTCAGTTGGTTGTAAACCTCGACTACAGTTTTCGAAGGCAGCGCAAAACCCACGCCCGCGTAGGCGTTGGTCTCGCTAAGAATTGCGGTGTTGATCCCGATCACTTCGCCGGCCATATTGACTAACGGCCCGCCAGAGTTGCCGGGATTAATGGCGGCATCGGTTTGAATGAAAGTCTGGAATTGCCGGCCCGGAACGATGTCGCGCCCTTTCGCCGAAACGATTCCTGCGGTCACTGTTTCTGACAGGCCAAACGGGCTGCCCACGGCCAGAACCCAGTCACCCACCTGCATGCTGTCGGAGTTTCCCATCTTCGCTGCAGGCAGAGCACGCTCTACTTCAACCTTGATCACGGCCAGATCGGTTTCCTGATCGGTTCCGACGACTTTGGCATCGTGCTGCACGCCGGGGGGATCATCCTCAAACCGAACGCGGATACGATCGGCCTTCTCCACCACGTGGCGGTTGGTGACTATGAATCCCTTGGAATCGACGATTACGCCAGAGCCCAGCGAGCGTTCGCGGATGGGACCGTTCGCCTGACCGCCCTGTCCGCCGGGGCCACCGAAGAAATGGTTGAAAAAGTCGTCCATTCCACCGCCCCCGCCGCCATCTTCATCGTCTTCACCACCGCTTCCGGGGCGCCGGTGAACGTTCTTGATGGTCGACTCTGTGTTGATGTTAACCACGCTCGGCTCCAGCTGCTTCGCGATCTGCGAAAAGGTGGTCGACAACTGTTGCGGCGCAGGCAAGGTCAGCGGCGTCGCGTCGCTTTTCTGCCCCTCTTTCCCCTTAACTCCGTAGGAAATAACCGTCCCGATCAGAATGCCGACCGAAAGAGTTGCCAGAATACTCAGCGTATAGGCCCAACGATGGGCCTTCAGGCGCATCCACATTGCGCGCGAATCCATAGGTCTACTTCCCTCCGAAACTCAGAAACCCGTTCTAGTATACCCATTTACGCGATGCCTTCGAAGTCAAGCGTAGACGGAGATTTACAGACGTCGCCGGGGCGTTAGCTATTAGACGCACAAACCGCCAAAATCGTTTGATGCGCGGGACTTGACGTAGCTTCCATTTTCCTCAGGAACTCAGGGCCGGACAGAGCGGCCGGTACGGAGTGACTTGGAAGGCTGAAGGATGCCCGCCTTCTCCAGTCGGGGTCGAAAGTTCCTCTCGCGGCTCGTCGCCTACTTCGCTTCGTACACGGTCTTCCCGCCTACGACGGTCCGGAGCACCTTGGTGGCCAGCAACTTTTCGGGCGAGACTGCCGTTACATCCCGGTCGAGGACAATGAAATCTGCGAGCATCCCCGCCACGATCTTGCCCTTCTCTTTCTCGTCGAATTCGGCGAAGGCCGAACCCGTGGTGTAAGCCGCGATGGCCTGATCCATGGTGAGCCGCTGCTCGGGGAAATATTCCTTCTTGCCGTCCTCACTCTTGCGCATGATGGCGGAATAGAGTCCGCGGAATGGCGAGACCGGCTCCACGGGATAGTCGGTGCCGAACGCCAGCGTCACGCCCTTGTTCAGAAATGCGAGCCACGCGTAGGAAGTGGCCGCGCGCTGGGGACCCAGCCGATCCTGCGCCCAGCGCATATCGGTAAGCAGATGACTCGGCTGCATCGAGGCAATAACTTTCAGTTCCTTAAAGCGGGCAATCTCGGCGGGCGTTGTAACCTGGGCATGCTCGATGCGCAGGCGAAATTCGTCGGTGCCATTGGGACCTCGCACGTGCGCCTCGCGCGCGGCCGCTTCGGCACCCGCGAAGGCATCGAGCGCCATCTGGACTCCCTTGTCACCAATGGCGTGAAAGCCAATCTGGAAGCCTGCCAGCACGCGCTCCTTGGTCATATCGTTCAACTTCGCGGCTTCGTATCTGGGCAGTCCGGAGTTTTTTGGATCGTCGGAGTAAGGTTCCAGCATCGCCGCCGTATGCGATCCGAGCGAGCCGTCCATGAATCCCTTGAGCATGCCGGTGTGGAGCATCAAGTCGGACTGCGGATGCGACTCGCGCTTGCGGCTCAACTCCTCCAACGTGTCGTCGAAGGGCAGCCACTCGGTGATGCGCGCCGTCAGCTTCCCTTCTTTTTCCAACTCTTCGTAGATCTGAAAATTTTCCCAGTTGGGCGAATAGTCCTGCGCCGAGGTCACGCCATGTTCGGCCAAATCCGCGAGCGCGAGTTCCAGGCCTTCCCTGCGCAGCTGGTGGCTCGGTTTGGGAATGACCTCGAGCACGGCCGATTGCGCGGTCTCGCGCAAAATGCCCGTGGGCTCGCCGTTTTCGTTGCGATCGATGTGTCCGCCCTGCGGATCGCGGCTGGCCAGCGTGATGCTCGCCAACTGCAGCGCCCGCGTGTTGGCCACTGCGATGTGGCCGTCGATTCGACCCAGGAACACGGGATGTCCGCCGGAGACTTCATCCAGGTCCCAGCGGGTCGGCGTGACTTTCACCGGCCACAGCGTCTCGTCCCAGCCGGAGCCAAGAATCCAGTCGCCTGCTTTTGCCTCTTCGACTTTCTTCATCACCCGGTCGCGAAGTTCGTCGAGCGACTTGACTCCGGTCATATCCACGCTGAGCTTCGTCATTCCGGCGTCATCAAGGTGCAGGTGCGCATCATTAAATCCCGGCATGAGGAAGTGGCCGCCGAGGTCAATCACCTGTGTCTGCGGCCCTTTCAGCTTTTGGATGTCGAGCGTCTTGCCGACGGCTTCAATACGATCTCCGCGCACGGCAATCGCTTCTTCGCGCAGGATCGAACTGAACGGCGTATTGGCGGGCACACCCGTATACACGTTCGCGTGCATGAAGATGATGTCGGCTTTCGGCTTCGTGCTCTCGGGCGTTGCCGAATCAAATGCGGGAGTTTGTGCCACGCAGTTCACGCAAAATAACGCGCAGGAAGACATCAGAAGAAAAGACAGAAGTTGCCGCGTAGGTTTCATCGACACCCCACCTGAGCCGAGACTCATTCCCCCACCCCCGCCAGCGCCAGCATTGTGAGTAGAATTCGCTTCAAAGCCAGCTCGCGTCCATTGGAGTCGAACCACTCTTGCAAAGTATGCGCTCCACCACCGGAGCCGCCACCGCCGATGGCAATCGCCTCCTGTCCCAGCGACAGCGGAATGTTCGCGTCGGTCGAAGCGCGTTGCACTTGCGCCGCGTTGCCCAACTGCGCATCGACGGCGCGAACGACTTGCAGAATCTTTGCGCCCGGAGAAAGCTCTCCCGCGGGCCGGTTACCGATCACGACAATTTCGCAGCTGACGCCGGGACGCTTCTGAGCCGACGACCGCATCTCTGCTGCCAGCGTCTCTTCCTCGATGGCGCGATTCAACGCCTGCCGCATCGCCTGCTCCAGCCGTTCCATTTCCGTCATGGAAGTGGAGCGGATGTCGACCTTCATGCTCGCCGACTCCGGAATCGAATTGACCGAAGTGCCGCCGCGGATCACGCCAATATTGAACGTCGTCTTTGGCGCCGAGGGTACCGGCGTCGCCGTAAACGTTTCGATGGCCTTGGCCAGAATCACAATGGGATTGGGCGCGCCAAAATCGCTCCACGAATGTCCACCCGGCCCGCGCACGATGACTTCGAACCTGCGGCTGCCGAGAGCCTCGGCGACGATTGTGTCGGCTCCCGCGCCGTCGAGCACCAGGCTGTAAGCGATTGAATCCTTCCAGCGCGGAGTCGAGAAAATGTGGCGCATGCCGCGCAGATCGCCTTCTCCCTCTTCACCGACGTTGCCGATAAACACGAAGGGCAACGCATGCCGTACGCGCACCGCGCGAAACAGGGCTGCAATTCCCAGCATTGCCGCCACGCCGGCGCCGTTGTCGGAAACGCCAGGGCCGTAAATGCGGCTTCCCTGCTGGCGAATATTCAGCGGAGTGTTCGCGGGAAAAACCGTGTCAATGTGCGCGCTCAGCGTCACGTAGCGGCGGCCAAAGCCCGGATGCATGCCGAACACATTTCCCACGTCATCGATGCGAACATCATCGAGACCGACTTCGCGAAAACGCTCCGCCAGCCAGGCCCCGCGCGCCGACTCGCCAAAGGGAGGCGCCGGAATCCGAGCCATCTCCATTTGCCAGTGCGCCAGTTGCGGCTCCTGCATGCGAAACCAGTTGAACGCCGATCGCACTTCGGGCGAGGCCGCCAGGCGCGCAACCTCCTGCTGCACCTCCAGCTTGAGTGCAGGGGCGAGGTCCGGCCTATCCGCGCGCGGAGGATTCGGGCTCATGGGAAGTATTGCGTTAGTTTACAACGCATTGGAACGATTAGGGATTGCTTAGCAGGGGGACAGGGATTACCGAAGAGTGGTAACAAAGAGGGCGGCGGACGCGGTGCAGGATGCGACTTTCGATAGGGGCGTTTCGGGCAGTTAGTTCTTTCGCACGGCCTGCGGAATGCACTCGATAATCTCCGACTCGCTCAGCGTGTGGTCGCTCTGCTTGGCGCGCGCATAGATGCGGTCGACAACGTCGTCGGTGGCCGGGATGCCGTGCCGCTCAAGCCACCATAGGACGTTTGACTTGCCGCTCATGGGGCCGACGTCGATGATCTGTTCGAGGCCGAACACGTGCGAGGGCACGCCGGAATAAACAGTATTCGCGAGCACGACATCGTTTTTGTGATACGCCTTGATGATTGCCGCCGCGTGAACTCCGGTCGCCGTGCGAAAGGCATCGTCGCCGACCACGGGATAATTCGCAGGAATCGGCACCCCGGTTGCCCGCGAAACCGCCTGGCAATACTGCTTGAGCTTCGTCAGATCCTGCTGGTCCCAGGGCGCGATGCCCATCAGTTTCAGGTTGACCAGCATTTGATCGATCTGCGTATTGCCGACGCGCTCGCCGAGTCCGATGGCGCATCCGTGAACGCAATTGGCGCCCGCGATGACTGCAGCCATCGAGTTGGCAATCGCAAGGCCGCGGTCGCTGTGCCCGTGCCAATCCACGCGGACGTTCTCGCCCGAGGGCTTGACGCACTCGCCAATCACGAATCTCACCAGCGCCAAAGCTCCCATAGGCGTGGCATGTCCAGCCGTGTCGCAAATGCAGACCGCGCGCGCGCCGCAACTGATCGCGGTCGAATAGAGCCGCTTCACTGTTTCCGGATCGCACCGGCTCGTGTCTTCGGTGACGAACATCACATCGAGGCCGAGCGAGACGGCGTACTTGATCGCCTTCTCGGTGGTTTGCAGCAGGAAGTCGTCGGTCCAACCTTCGGTGAAGCGACGGATCGGACTCGATCCGATGAAGGTTGCCGCTTCGATCCGCAGACCAGTCTTCTGCACGATCTCGGCGATAGGGCGAATATCGTTTTCGTGCGTGCGAGCGGCGCAGTTGGCGCGGATCTTCATCTTATGCGCGACGATCTCACGAGCCAGTGCAGTGACGGCCTCGACTGCGCGCAGGCCGGCGCCGGGGAGTCCGAGATCGAGCGAGTCGATCCCCAGCGCCTCCATCAGGTGCAGGATTTCGATTTTCTCGGCAATCGAAGGATCGCGAACGGAAGGCGACTGCAAGCCATCGCGCAAACTCTCGTCGTTGAGCAGAACAGGCCCCGGCGGCTTCAGTCCAGGTGGATGGTTCTTGTTCCAGTCGTAGATGAGGTCGGAAGTGTTCACGGAAAAAAGCTCTTGGCTATTAGCTCTTGGCTCTTGGCTTGGAACCGTAACGGGCGCAGCCTGATGACCAACTGATCAAAATGTTAGGAAGCTGCATTCGGAAAAACCCCACATCAATCCCCGCGAAGAAGCGATTCAAACCAAAGGCTAAGAGCTAACAGCCAAGAGCTTCTTTCATTTTTCTTTCGGCGGCAGCGTCAGGCCGAAGACCGAAATCATTCCCTGCCCTGCGACGTTTGTCTTGGTCTCGCCCGGAGTCGGAAGATAGAGCGCTTTGCAGTTTTCGCAGCGATACACTTCGGCGTTCGGTCCCCAGGCCTTCTCCACGTCGCCGCACTCGCGCTCGACTACGTCGGTCATGTAAAACCACAGCTTCAAATGGCCGCCGCAGAATTTTCCCTTGTCGTTTTTCTCGTTGCAGGCGCGCTGCCCGGCCTTCTTGATCTTGACCTTGTGCTTGGGAAGCTGCTGGACGTTCTGCTGAGAACTCTGTGAGCCGGAAGTGGTCACTTCGCTGGTCGCCAAGGACTTACCCCTCGTTCGAGCGGCTCCATAGCCGCCGGATTCGGCCTTACGCGCTCATTGTAACCGAAACCATGGCCGGCAAAACACGCCGCTGGCTGGCCCGTACCGGCGACATCGCGAAACCGCAATGTCGTATGCTAACCAGGTTCAGCAGAAGCAGGCCTTCAGCCCAAAAAGGTCCGACACGGGCAGTCGCCTGCCAGATTGAGATTCCATGCGTATTTTCAAGTCTCGTCTCACTCGCATCGCAATTTTCGTTCTTCTCGCCTTAGCCATTGGGCGCACGAGCGCCCAGGCTCCGCAGAAGAAGGCCGGAGTCGATGAGGAATTGATCGGCACCGAAACTGGTTTCTTCGACGCGTGGAAGTCGAACGACCAGGCGTACTTCCGCAACCACATGGCGGAGAACGGAGTTTCGTGGGGCGAAGACGGCACATTATCGCGCGATCAGCAGTTGGAGAGCATGACCGCCTCTGCGAAAGCCTGCTCCGTCGAAGGGTATCGCCTCTCTGATTTCGGCGTGCTGCCGCTCGCCACCGGCGCGTATCTTCTGACCTACAAGGCCGAGCAATTTGTAACCTGCGGCGGATCAAGACTTCCGGTGCACATGAACGGCAGTTCGGTTTATGTCCGCAAAGATGGCCGCTGGCAAGCGGTCTATCGTGCCGAAGTTGCGCTGAAGAACCAGGTCTGAGGCGACGCAGCGCCCGCCTCTGCTAGTCTGGAGGATCAAACTCGTTGGTGGATCGGGCCCCGCCCCTCCGCACGATTCCAGGAAAATGAAATGATTACGATTGTTTCGGGATTGCCTCGCTCCGGCACATCTCTCATGATGCAGATGCTTGTCGCCGGAGGAATGTCGCCGCTTGCTGACGGGGAACGCCAAGCCGACGTCGACAACCCGCGCGGCTATCTCGAGTGGGAACGCATCAAGCAACTTCCGAACGATCCGGACTGCATTGCCGAGGGCGAAGGAAAGGTCGTGAAGGTGATCTCGCGCCTTCTGCTGTCACTTCCGGCCGGGCATGAATATCGCGTGATTTTCATGCAGCGTCCGCTGCCGGAGGTGCTGGCCTCGCAGGACCAGATGCTGCGCCATCGGGGAACCTACAAAGAAGGGGCGAATCCAGCGGCGATCGCTGCCGCCTTCGAGAAGCATCTGCGCGAAGTCTATGCCTGGCTCGATGGCACGCCTTACGTGAAGGCACTGCGAGTTCCCTATCACGAGGCGTTGAGAAACGCACAAGAGACGTCGCAAACGCTGGCGACATTTCTGGACGTCACTTTGAATGTGGAGGCTATGGCGCAGCAGGTCGACGCATCGCTTTACCGCAACCGCGCGAAGTAGCCTCGCTCGCAGCAATCAGAACTCCCGCTTCGGTGGTGCCGATCGGCGCCGACGTGTCCCGCCTCAATATTGGCTACATAGTAATTCTTGCCTTACACGGGCGCGGTGCCATGAGAGCCGCAGAATCGTCAGCCTCTAGTTCGGGGCCGCGTTGGGATGAGCCTGATTCTGCATAGCGCAAGGTTGCACTCGTCGGCTAGGATACGAAAATCATGGCAAGGAAACCTCATCCCGCATCTGGCCGGCGCCCTCCGGCAACAGCGGCCCGCGCGCAAATGGGCTCGGTCAGCCGCGAAAATGCTGAGCACTATCGCTGGGGCAACGATTGCGACGCGTGGTATCTCGTCAACGACGAACAACTCACGGTGATCGAAGAGTTCATGCCTCCGGGCGCCGCCGAAATTCGCCACCATCACGAGAAGGCGCAGCAGTTTTTCTACATCCTCACAGGTGAAGTCTTGATGGAAGTAGAGGGAGAAACCACGTTGCTGCCCGCCGGTAGCGGCATTCGCGTGCTGCCGGGAAAGCGGCACCAGATTCGCAACCCATCGTCAATCCCAGTGCGATTCCTTGTGGTGTCGCATCCGAGAAGCCACGGCGACCGATATGACGAGTAACCAGCGGAGATAGTTGTGAATGCCGCCGAGCTTTCGCTCTGGCTGGACGGCCGAAGGCGGGCGTCGCCAGATTGGCTACAGCTGCTTTCTCTTGACCACCCCCGCAGCTCGCAGCGCCCCGCGTAGCCGCGCCCCCAGGCCGCGCGCGAATTGCATATCGAGAAAGCCTTCCATCTGCCGGCGGAAGCTCTCGCCGTAGCCGTACCACCACACTTTCTTCATCGCCGGCGTAAGGTCGACGTCCAGATATTTCAGCCGCACCATCTCATCGAGACCGAAGCGGCCGTGCGTGCGTCCGACACCGCTGGCCTTCACGCCGCCGTGCGGAGCCTCGCTGATCCCGAAACACGAAACTACATCGTTGACCATGACAATGCCCGCGTGTATGCGCCGGGCAAGCCGCTCTCCGCGCTGCCGGTTGCGCGTCCAGACACTGGCCGCAAGGCCGTATTCGGAATCATTGGCCAGATTGACGGCTTCGTCGTCGCTGTCGAACACCATCACCGGCAACACCGGACCAAACGTTTCCTCGCGCATAATTCGCATGTCATGCGTCACGTCAGCCAAAACGGTGGGATGAAAGAGATTTTTCCCCAGCTCGGGGAATCTCGTCCCGCCAGCGAGGATGCGGGCCCCGTGTGCCTTCGCGTCTTCAAGGTGAGCCTCGACGATCTGAAGTTGACGCTCGTGAATCACCGGGCCGATGTCCGTTTCGCGATCTCCTCCACGCCCCACGCGCAACTTCTTCGCCTTCTCAGTGCACGCCACGAGGAATTTCTCGTACAAGCTCCGATGCACGTAGCAACGCTCCACGGACAGGCACGTCTGGCCTGCGTTCACAAACGCCCCCCATACGGCCGCGCTCGACGCGACGTCTACGTCAGCGTCGTCGAGGACCAGCATGGGATCTTTCCCTCCAAGTTCGAGGACTACCGGAAGCAGCCGCTCCGCCGCGGCAGCGGCGATCCGCTTTCCCGTCGCGACGCTGCCCGTGAATACCAGCTTGTCGATCGGTGAGCGCACAAGCGCCGCACCGGCTGATCCGTCGCCCACCACAACCTGAAACACATCCTCGGGCACTCCCGCCGTGTGCAGCAACGATGCCAGTTCCAGCGCCACCAGCGGGGTGAGTTCGGAGGGCTTCAAAACGACCGTATTTCCCGCGACCAGCGCGGCCAGCGTCTCCGTCGCTGGAATGGAAAACGGATAATTCCACGGCGAAATAATTCCAATCACTCCATACGGCTCGCGCACCAGCCGTCCGCTCTTCAACTTTGTAGCCAGATTGCCGTGTGGCACGGACTCGTCACGCAGCAGGCCCCAGGCGTTGTCGATCAGAAATCGCGCGGCGTCGAGTACAACAAGAACTTCTGTGACCAACGCCTCCACAACGGGCTTGCCAGCCTCGCGCGTGATCGCGTCCGCAATCTCGGACTTCCTGGCGTGCAACTTCGACTGAAACTCGCGCAGCACGCCGATTCTCCGTCGCAATCCCAACTCGGCCCACGTCGCTTGTGCCGCCCGAGCGCGACCGACCGCCGCCAACACGTTACTCTCATTCGCGCATTCCAGTTCGCGCAGAACTGCTCCCGTCGCCGGATTCACCGACACTATTTTCCGCGCCGCAATTTGCACATCGGTTACCAAGAAGATCAATACTCCACATTCACCAGGTACAGGCCCCTCGCCGGAGCGGTCGCACCCGCCTCGGACCGGTTCCGCGCCTCGAGAATCTGCGTAATATCTTCAACCTTCAACGTCCCTTTACCCACAAGAATAAATGTCCCCACAAGGTTCCGAACCATGTGGTGCAGGAATCCCGAGCCGCGAACGGTATAGACCAGTTCGTCTTTTCCCCGCGTCCATGCTGATGAAAAGATCGTCCGCACACTCGAGGCCGGACTGTCCTCGCGGCCTCGCTCCGGATCCACCGCAGCAAACGAAGTGAAATCGTGCTCGCCCACGACCGGGCCCGCCGCCGCGGCCATGGCGTCTTCGTCGAGCGGATATGGATAGTGCCAGACGTATCGCGCCAGAAACGGCGGACAAATCGATTCGCGATATATGCGGTAGCGATAGGTTTTGGCGTGCGCCGAGTGCCGCGCATGAAATTCCGGCGGCGCTTCCGTGACGGAGAGCACACGCACTGACGCCGGCAAAATATCGTTCATCGCCTTCAGAAAATTCTCGGTGGGGACCGAAGACTCTGTGACAAATGTCACAACTTGCGCCAGCGCGTGAACTCCCGCATCGGTGCGCCCAGAGCCTTGCGGCAATACCTTTTCGCCCGTAATCCGTCCAATCACGTTGGCAAGCGTACCCTGCACGGTGGTCGCATCGGGCTGCACCTGCCAGCCAGAGAATTCCGCCCCGTCATAGGAGAGAATCAGTTTGAGATTGCGCATCCTGCGATCTTTCGAGTCCCCGGCGGTCGTCGCATCATCCAAGCCATTTCAACCTTTGCCAGCAATGTACCAGCTTCGCAGGGAGCATGTTGCAGGCGGGGCACATTCTACTCGGATATACTTGTTGGTTTCCGGAATCAGGGTCTTGGAAGAAGGAAGTCTCTGCCCGAATTTTCCCCAGACAGTGGGAACCGGGCAGCATAGATGAGACAGCGCCGCGAGGGGAAGGTTGTTTTCTCCCAGGTTTGAGGAACCTTCCGCACGTCCTTTGCGTATTAATGCTTGAGTAGGACTTAATTTTGGTGAGTCCGGTCGTCTCAGGCGAGACCCAAACGTCTTTATTGGCTGCAAGAAAATTAATCAAGTGGTCTTAACAAACGGAGAAGAGTAGATGCCATTCGCACGTTTTATCTCGACCATCCGGTTTGCCGCTGCTGCCAGCCTGTTTGCAACGCTGACGCTCGCGGGTTGGGCCCAGGAACCGGCGACCGCGCCCACCCCCCAGAACACACCCGAAGCGCGGCCGCTGCCGGTGATGGATTACGCCAAGCCAGTGGCGCACTTTCCCAATCCGATCGGTCCCTACACGGCGCGGCATCTGCCTCCGCCGAATCTCGCGAACACCGCGAGGATCGACTCGCTTATGCACGACGGCAAATTGTATCTGTCGTTGAATGACGCCATCGCGCTCGCACTTGAAAACAACCTCGACATCGCCATCGCGCGCTATAACTTGAACATTGCCGACACCGACGTTCTGCGTGCGAAAGCTGGCGCTCAGATCCTTGGTACAAACCTCGGTGTGGTACAGAACACCCCAGGGGGCGGCGTGGGTGGCGTCGGGGCGCAAGTGGGTTCTGGCACTGGAGGAACTACCCTTGGAGCAGGCGGCGCCGGCGCTGGCGCTGGCGGCTTGGTCAGTTCGACGGCAGGCGGCCTCTTCGGTCCGCTCATCACCAGCTTCGATCCGGTTCTCACGGGCTCGTTCCAAAATGATCATGCCAATTTCATTCCCACCAGCCCGTTCGCCGGAACGTTACAGAGAACCACTACGGCAAATTTCGCCTATACGCAGGGATTTCAGTGGGGCACAAACCTGTCGGTAGGTTTCAACAATACCCGTCAGACGACGAATAGTGCGTTTTCGACCGTGAGCCCGGCGTTGAGTTCGGGGTTCCAATTCAAACTGACGCAGCACTTGCTGCAAGGGTTCGGATTCGCGGCGAACAATCGCTTCATCCGTATTTCGAAAAACAATCGTGAACTCTCTGACGTAGCGTTTCGTCTGCAAATCATTACGACCGTCGACCAAATCGAGAACATGTATTGGGATCTGGTCTATGCCTACGAAAACTTGCGGGTAAAACAGGAATCCCTGTCGTTTTCTGAAAAAACGCTTTCCGACACGAAGAAGCAGGTTGAAATCGGCAGCCTGGCGCCCATCGAATCCGTGCGGGCACAGAGCACGGTCGCGGCCGACCAACAGGCCCTCACGGTGGCCCGGACCAACCTGCAACTGCAACAGTTGCTCATGAAGAATGCACTCAGCCGCACCCTGCACGATCAGGCGCTGGCGACGGCAGAAGTCATTCCCACTTCCACGATGGAAGTTCCCCAGACCTCTCAGGTGCAGCCCACGGAGGACCTGGTCAACGATGCTCTGCGGCATCGGGCCGAACTGGTGGAATCGCGCATTCAGCTGAACAGCCAGGAGCAAAGCAACAAAGCCGTGCGCAGCGCGTTGCTGCCTACCCTCGACGTGTACGCCTACTACGGCGGGTCAGGCTTGGGCGGCTCGCAAAATCCGGCAAACGTCTGCCAAAGTCCCGCTCAGACATTTTGCGCCACCGCGAATCCTGACGAGACTCTTGGACAGTTCCCTCTCACTCCTTCGACTAGCTACGCATCCACGCTGAACCAACTGGTCAACTCGAGCGCTCCGGACAAAGGAGTCGGATTACAGCTCAACATCCCGTTGCGCAACCGCGCAGCGCAGGCGGTGCAGATCCGCTCCGAATTGGAATATCGCCAGTTGCAAATGGCGCTGCAGCAGACCGAAAACCGCATCAGCATCGAGGTTCGTAATGCTCAATTTGGAGTGGAGCAGAATCGAGCCAGCGTCGCCTCGGCGCAGGCCGCGGTCGATTATGCCAAGCAGTCGCTCGACGCCGAACAGAAGAAGTATCAGTTCGGCACGTCCACGACGACTGCCGTGCTGCAAAACCGCAGCGCACTGGCCACTGCGGAGTCGACACTGCTCTCAGCGATGGCGGCCTACGAAAAGTCGCAGATCGAACTTGATCGCGCCATTGGGACTCTGCTCGACCGTGAGGGCATTAGCGTCGACGACGCGGCCAAGGGACAGGTCACGCGGCTGCCGACCGTTCCGAATGTTGCCCCGCGGAAAGACGTGGAGTCTCTGACTCAACCAGCGCAGCAGCCTCAACAGTAAGTGTCGCAGCTTTCATAGCGCCGCCCTGAACAATAGAGCGGCGCTATTTTTTCGCCTAACAATTCTTTACAATCCCGCCCGCGTACCACGAAACTTCTCCCGATAAGATGAAGTGACACATTTTTTTGGATTGCATCCAACACTGGCATCCTGGTCGTCAAAGAATGAATGCCCCCTTTCATGCAAGGAGAAGACTTATGCTCTTACAGCGTTTGATCTCGTCTGCCCGGCTTGCGACGCTCTGCCTGGCCGCGATACTACTGGGCGGAACGGCCCCTGCTGCGCTCTGGGCACAAGCCGCCGCGCCGGCGCCATCGTCGCAGACAGCGCCGCCTGCTGCGCCCCAGCCTGAACAGCCGCAGGCTATCCATCTTAAGGATTACTCCCAGCCCCGCGCAGCTTTTCCGCACGTGCTGCAGCCCTACATGCCGCAAGAACTGCCTCAACCCACTTTGAGCAACTCGCCCCGGATCGATTCGCTCATGCGCGACGGCAAGATTTATCTTTCGATCGACGACGCGGTCGCCCTCGCGCTTGAGAACAATCTCGATCTCGATATCGCCCGCTACAACCTTAATATTGCGGAAGCCGATCTTCTGCGAGCCAAGTCCGGAGCCAGCATTCTCGGCGTGAACACCGGCATCGTGCAGAACACCCCCGGGGGCGGAGTTGGCGGACTCGGCGGAACCGTCGGTTCCGGCACAGGGGGCACCACCGTCGCCGCCGGCGGCGCCGGCACGGGTACCAACGGTCTAGTCAGTTCCACACTAGGCATCGGCGCGCCCATCACCAGCTTCGATCCTCAGCTCACTGGCACGCTGCAGCTCGACAAGAACGATACGGAATCGGTTAGCGTTTTCAGCCCGGTTCCGGTCGTAGCGCAGAACACTTACACCGCGAATTTCGGCTATGCCCAGGGATTCGACTGGGGTGGCGCACTTACTGGCGCTTTCAACAACACTCATCTCACCACCAACAATCCGACGAGCCTGCTCACTCCTCAGCTCGGTTCGACCTTCCAGTTTCGTTTCACGCAAAACCTGTTGCAGGGTTTTGGATTTCTTCCCAATACGCGATTCATCCGAATCGCCAAGAACAACCGCGAGATTTCCGATGTCGCGTTTCGCCTGCAAGTCATCACGACCGTGGACCAGATCGAGAACATGTACTGGGATCTTGTCTACGCTTACGAGAATGTTCGCGTGCAGCAGGAATCGTTGACCTATGCCCAGAAGGCGCTGGAAGATTCCAAACGGCAGGCGCAGGTCGGCACGGCGCCGCCCATTCAGGTGGTGAGTTCGCAAAGCACAGTGGCCACCGACCAGCAGAATCTGATCGTCGCGCAGAACAACCTTCAACTGCAGCAACTGCTGATGAAGAACGCACTCAGCCGCAGCATTGAAGACCCAGTGCTTGCCGAGGCGGACGTAATTCCGACGTCTGGAATGGTAATACCGCAGCAGGAAGCGGTTATCCCCATCCAGGACATGATCACAGACGCGCTGCGCCATCGCGCTGAGATTGTCGAGTCGCGCATCGACCTTCAGTCGCGCGACATCAACACCAAGGCCGTGCGCAATGCCATGCTGCCTACCTTACAAGCGTTCGCCTATTACGGCGGATCCGGTGTGGGCGGGGATGTGAATCCGCTGGTGCCGACTTGCAGCAGCACCACGAGTAGTTTCTGTTTCGATCCGACCAAGGCGCCACCGCCATTTCGGGCGACCACAACAGTCGGCTACGGCGGCACTCTGAATCAACTCGTGAATTCAACCGCGCCGGATAAAGGATTGGGGCTCAGCTTGACGATTCCTCTTCGCAACCGACTGGCGCAATCGAACCAGGTACGCGCCGCGCTTGAATATCGCCAGGCACAAGTACGCGAATTACAGCTGGAGAATCAGGTGCGCATCGAAGTGAGGAACGCCGAGTTCGATGTGCGGCAGAACCGGGTCGCGGTGCAGGCGGCACAATCCGCAGTGGATTTGGCCCACCAGACCCTCGATGCCGATCAGCAGAAATTGAAGGTCGGGCTCACCACGCAAACCGCGATCCTGCAGGATGCCGCGACTCTGACCACGGGCGAGTCGAATCTCGTCTCGGCGAAGGCGGCCTACGAGAAGTCGCGCATTGAACTTGACCGTGCCACTGGACTCCTGCTCGACCACGCCGGCATTAACGTCGCCGACGCCACTCGCGGCCAGGTCACGCACTTGCCAACCGTCCCTTATGTGGCTCCGCGTCAGGATGCGGTGCCGGTGACCTCTTCAACGCCTCAACCTGGAGGCCAAATGTAGAGAGGCTGATACACTACGCCCCGATGGCGAGATTCCCGAGGTTTGCGGTCCCCAAGTTTTTTCGCTGGCTCCTGCCCCTGTCATTTCTGCTGCAGGTGGCCGCCGCCGGAGCGCTTCATCAATATCGCACCCGCCAGGGTGACGACCACTTCGAGTTTGGATGGGAGATGGGCCGCGTCGGCCGCTCCATCGCGCAAGGCCACGGCTTCAGCAGTCCGTACGAAGGCAACACGGGCCCAACCGCGTGGGAGCCTCCGCTCTATCCGTATCTGATCGGCGGAGTCTTCAAGGTCTTTGGAATTTATACGCAGGCATCGGCGTGGGTTCTGCTTAGCATTAATAGTCTCTTCGCCACGCTGACTTGCATCCCAATTTTTCTGATCGCGCGTCGGACGTTCGGCGAACGCATCGCCATGTGGTCGGCATATGGATGGGCGTTGAATCCATACGTCTGGTACTGGTCGATTCACTGGATTTGGGATACGACGTTTACGCCTCTCGTATTGACCTGCATATTTTTGCTCGCGCTGGAGTTGCAGGAATGGCCCGGCTTACGAGGCTGGGCGCTGTTCGGCGCACTCTATGGCGTTGGCGCGTTGGCGAATCCCACCATGCTCGCCTTCCTTCCCTTCTGTGGTCTATGGATCTGGCGGCAGCGCTACCGGCGTGGCCTGCCTTCGATCGGCGGCGTCGCGCTGTCTTCGGTCGTTTTTTTTCTCGTTCTGTCTCCCTGGGTGATTCGAAACTACGAGGTCTTCGGACGCTTCGTTTTTCTTCGCGACGATTTCGGATTGCAGGTCCGCCTGGGCAACGGCCCGCACGCGGACGGCATGCTGATGGCCTATCTCCAGCCCAATCTCAATCACCTTGAACTCGAGAAGTTTCAGGAGATGGGAGAACTCGCGTACGGAGAATCCTGCAAGCAGGTAGCATTCGCATGGATCCGCGAGCATCCCACAAGGTTTGCCGTAGTCAGCCTGAAGCGCTTCTTCTACTACTGGAATGGCATCCCCAAACCGACCAGCAGTGTCGCGCCGGTCGACTTCCGCAACTCGGCATTTCTCGCGACCTCGGTGCTGGCCCTGTGGGGACTCGGTCGCGCACTGCGCCAGAAGCGGCCCGGGGCCTGGCTTTATGCGGGCCTCGTGCTGACGTATCCAACGGTGTATTACTTCGTTTTTCCGCACGCCCGCTACCGCCATCCGATCGAACCGGAACTGCTGATCCTGATTGTGTTTCTGCTGTCGGAGGTACGTGCGCGAGGCACGGACTCGGCCGCTGAGGTCGGGTCTTGGGTCTGAGGTCTTGGGTCTGAGGTCTTGGGTCTTGGGTCTTGGGTCTGAGGTCTTGGGTCTGAGGTCTTAAGGTCTTATCTCTGGCGACTGGCGATCGGATTCAGGAGCTTGGCCTCGCCTAAGACCCGCCACCTAAGACCCAAGACCTGTATGAGACAATTTCGAGTCCTCAACGCTTTGCACTCATGAATCTTTCCGTCGTCATCATCACGTTCAACGAAGCGGCCAACATCGGTCGCACGCTCCAGAGCGTGCAATCGCTCGTCGCCGACGGCAAGGGAGAAGTCATCATCGTCGACTCGGGCTCGACCGACCGCACGGTGGAGATCGCGAGATCGTACGGCGCGAAAATATTCGTTGAGGAGTGGAAGGGCTACGCCGCACAAAAAAACTCCGCCATCGACAAGGCGCAGGGCGATTGGATTCTGAGTCTCGACGCCGACGAAGAACTCGACGAGGCGTTACAGCAGGCGGTGCTCGAATTGTTGGAAACACTGAGCCGCCTTTCGACTCTGGGCCAGCAAGCTGATCATCATCCTCCAACTGACTTCGACGGCCTATGGATCCCTCGGAAGAACGAATTCCTCGGCCATTGGATCCAGCACGGCGGCTTCTGGCCCGACCCAAAGCTGCGCCTGTTTCGCCGCGGCAAAGGCAAGTTCGAGGATCGCGCGGTGCATGAAGACATACAGGTCGACGGACCGACCAGGCATATTCAACGCGGCGCTCTTCTCCATCATTCCTACCCCACGCTCTCCGACTATATCGAGCACATGAACCGCTACTCGTCGCTGGGCGCGCAGATGGTCGTGGCAAGGGGCAATGTGCGATTTAGCGTCATCAACATCGCACTGCGCCCCTTCGCCACATTCGTCTACAACTATTTCTTTCGCCTCGGATTTCTCGATGGACGCGAAGGGCTGCTGCTGCACCTCAACCACGCGGTCTACGTTTCCTGGAAATACGCGAAGGCGTGGGAGTTGTCGCTCCGAAAAAGCACACTACCATCCTGACCGACCGGTCGTTTCAAACGGGGACACGCGCCTTGCTCCAAGGCGTGCGCTTCCCTATCATCAAAACAGCACTGGGGTTCGCATGCATAAGAAGCAGTCTCGCCCGTCCAAGCCGCAAGTTGCCGAGAATCCGCTCGCGGACGTTTTCGAGAACCGTCATCCGTCCGCCGCCGAAAAGCAATGGGCGGAAAAAACGCTGGCACCCACGATCGACAAATCTCCCGAACGCCCGATCGGCGCGCCCACCGGTGTGAATCTCGACGAACACGGCAACGCGCGTTTCACCACGATTTCCGGCGTTCCCATTCGCCGCCTCTACACGCAAGCCGACCTCCCCGCAGATTGGAGCGAAGAAAATTATCTCGGATATCCGGGCGAACCGCCCTTCACGCGCGGCATTCACGCCACCGGATATCGCGGCAAGCTTTATACGATGCGGCAGTTCTCGGGCTTTGCATCGCCCGAAGAGACGAACCAGCGCTACAAATATCTACTCGAACATGGCGGCAGCGGGCTCTCCGTCGCCTTCGATCTGCCCACTCTGATGGGCTACGACTCCGATCATCCGGCAAGCGAAGGCGAGGTCGGAAAATGCGGTGTCGCCATCGACTCGCTGGAAGACATGGAGATCCTCTTCAGCGGAATCGACCTGGAGAAAACGACTGTCTCGATGACCATCAACTCGCCCGCGTCAGTCCTGTGGGCGATGTATCTGGTAGTGGCGGAGAAGCAAGGCGCCGACTGGAAGAAAATTTCCGGCACGATTCAGAACGACATCCTCAAGGAATACATCGCACAGAAGGAATACATTTATCCCCCGGCACCGTCGATGCGGCTTGTCATCGATACCTTCGAGTTCGGCTCGAAGTTCACCCCGCGCTTCAATACGATTTCGATCAGCGGATATCACATCCGCGAAGCCGGTTCCACCGCGCTTCAAGAGTTAGCCTTTACGTTGTACGACGGCGTCGAGTACGTTGAGTGGGCGCGCCGCCGCGGACTCGATGTCGACGACTTCGGTCCGCGCCTGAGCTTCTTCTTCAACGCGCATAACGACTTCTTCGACGAGATCGCGAAGTACCGCGCAGCGCGTAAGATCTGGTATCGCGTGATGAAAGACCGGTTCGGCGCGAAGAACCAGCGCACCTGGCTCATGCGTTTCCACACCCAAACCGCGGGCGTCTCCCTGCCCGCGCAACAGCCCATGAACAACATTGCGCGCGTTGCCTTGCAGGCGATGGCGGCGGTGCTCGGAGGAACGCAGTCGCTGCACACCGATTCCTACGACGAAGCTCTCGCCCTGCCGACCGAAGAAGCGGCTCGCATCGCGCTGCGCACACAGCAGATCATCGCCTATGAATCGGGCGTCGCTCAGACCGTCGATCCCCTCGGCGGATCGTACTTCGTCGAGAATCAAACCTTGCAGATGGAAAACGGCGCCTTCGACTACTTCGGCAAGCTCGACGCCATGGGTGGCATGGTGAAAGCCATCGAGCGTGGATATCCTCAGAAGGAAATTGCTGAGGCTTCCTACCAATACCAGCGCGCCGTCGAAGCGCGCGAGAAAGTCATCGTGGGCGCCAACGAATTCGTTATCGAAGAGGACTCGCCCAACATTCTCTACATCGACGAGAGCGTGGCCCGCCAGCAATCCGTGAAATTGAAGACGCTACGTACGCGCCGATCAAATGACGAAGTCCGGCGCACCCTCGACGCATTGAAGAAAGCCGCGTCGCAGGAACCCAAGGCCGGAACGAACGGCAACATCTCCTCCGCCAACACCATGCCCTACATTGTGGACGCCGTCCGCGCCTATGCCACGGTGGGCGAGATTTGCGAAGCCCTGCGCCAGGTATACGGCACGTATACCGAAGTCAGCATCACCTAAACGTCGGGAGGCCAAGTTCAGCGACGCAGTTCTACTTCATTTTCTTCTTCTTCCCCTTCTTCCCTGACACAGCGCCGTCAAGTCCCCACAGAAGTAGATGGCACTTGCGGCACATGTCCTTCGTCTCTGTGTTCTGGTTCAGGGCATCTTCGGGAATCTCGGCTGCCGCTTTCAAAAGATGAGGCTGTGTTCCCCCATGCGCGAGGTGACAACTCAGGCACGACATTTCACCGCCAGTGAGCGGATCGTGACTTCCACTCACAGGGTGACGCTCGTAGGGATGTCCCATGGTGTTGTTAGCCGTAAGTGCGATGGTCGGAAGGTAATGCGAAGGAACACTCTCCGGCTTGCGCAGGTGGCAGTTCAGGCAAAGATCGTTGACGTTCGCGCGCAAGAGTCGAGGGTTCGCCGACACATGCGGGTTGTGGCACCGCATGCACATCCCGGAGGCGTACGGAAGGTGAGAGTAGGAGTACGACGCCGGTTCATGACAGTCAAAGCACACCACAGTCTTAGTCTGCTTGAGAACTACATCGGTCGTGTCCCCGTGGCTTTCGATGCTATGGCAGGAAGTGCATCCGCGCTTGACCGCGGGATGAACGTAATCCCCGCTCGCATGGTCGGCATGGCATTCCAGGCAGTTTGTATTCTCATCCACCCGAGTCGGATGTGAGGCGTAGCACAACGTCGCGCCGAGCGACCACGCAAGCAAAACTCGAAGTGGGAAGCGCGCCGAAAAGGTCATAAGCCCTCGTTAGCGGTTCTGGCTTGCGTCCGGTGTGCTCGCTGCCATCGCCCCGGCGGGCTTAAGGCGAACCAGGTAGGGCGAAAAGGGCGTAACTTCTAAAGCCAATTTGTCTTTGGCCGAGTAGATGCGCGGCGGCCGCGCCTTCACGAATTTCAACTGCCCGGCCCAGGGATCGAGTTTCACGCGGCTGCCAAGCGGCAACGCCACAATCTGCTGCGGGTTATCGAGTTCGAGCGCGGGTGCGCTGTCAGCAATCGCGCTCATGAATGAAACGCGGTTGTCGGTCACCAGGCTCTCGCCCAGATTGGCCTTCGTCAGGTTGGGCATCTTCCGGCTGTATTTCGCCAGGGCCTTGAGGAAAAGACCAGCCTCGGCAAGGTTGTCTTTGTAAGGCGAGTTGGCGAGAATCTTCAGCCCAAGCACATCGGCTTCGCTTTCCTGCTCGGCACTGTGCTTGAAATCGAAGAGCGGCAATTGCTTGAGGCTGGGCACCACCAGACGATCGTTGAACGCGAAGGTGTTGTCGAGGTCGTGGCCTAACACCGCATGGGCCAGAGCATGGGCCAGCACAGCGGCCAGCGCCGCTTCGTTCGGCAACGCGTCCAGCAATCCCCGACTGATCAGGATCGTGTGACCAATCGTGGCCACTTCGATGGGCGTCGTGGGAAGAATCCGACAGCGCACTTCAGGATCGAGAACTATTTTGTTGGTGACTTCCAGATTCGTGACCACGGTTTGAAGGACCTTGTCGACTTCGCCCTCGGGCACGACCAAACCCAGTTGCTCGAGTTTAATGATGACGTTGTCTTCGGCCCGCCGTTGCCAGGAACGCTGGATCTCAAGCGGACTCTGGTCGGGACTCTCGGACAAATCCTTGGCAGCGTCAGGATCGACCACAATCTCCGCGAACTCCGATTCTCTGCCCGCGAGCCCAAGATTGTATCCCCAGATTCGCGTCTGGGCCTTCAGGCGAGGATGACTCGTCTGCGGCTTGTTGGAGTCGAATTGTTCCGAGTACACCACTGCGGGCAACCACACGCCCGGGCTCAGATTCATCCGCCAGCTATCGACATGAAACGTGCCGTAGCTGCCATTAAAGCGGACGATATCGTAGCCGTCCTCTTCCACCCAGATGGCGCCTTTAAAGCGATTCGCCTGATCCTTGCGCGGACTCACTTCGAAAACCAGGCATCGCACTTCTCCAAGAAATTCGCGTTGCATGTAGCGCAACTGATAGTTCTTGCGGTCGAACCCAGTGCGATCGACGAAGATCATGCTGGAGAAGCCCACCGGGCTGAGCGAATAGAGCTTCGAGAAGGTGCCGGCCATCCGCTCGACTAATCTCTTGTCGAGATAGAACTCTTCCTTCGCCTGCTGGAACTGCACCCGCCCGAGAAAGTAACGGTCTTCGGCAGGAACGAATCCCAGAGTGGAGTCGGGGTCCATCCTCTGGAGGTACGTTTCCACCATGGGACTGTAGCTGCGCATCGTCGTGGTCAGCGCGCGCTCGTTGGCGATGATTCGATCAATCGCTTGATCGGGATTAAACTTCGGAGGACCGCCCGCAAACATCTGGGCGGAGATCAGCAGAGTGATGACCAGGAAAAGGCAGCGACGCGTCATTGTCCGCCTCCTGCAGAATCTATGTCACTTGAAGGTCACGAAATCATTGCGACATCGAAATCCATCGAGAGGATCAGAGTGGGGGAGAGTCACGCCGGGAACGCGACCGGAGCTAGCCTGCTCATTGAAAGGGAGCGCCAACACCACCCGGCGCATTCGAAAGGACCGACTCCAGAGGCCTTGCATAAAGCCTCACTTCTCGGAAAAGAAAGGGCCCGAACAACAGGTTCCGAGCATACTGGGGGGAAGAACGACGCCCATTCTAATGAACTGTGTTCTCGGGCACCGTGAGGCTGGTCACGACAGGGCGTGATTTTCGTCATCGGTCTTGTTGAGAGCAATTGCCGTGCGGAGGCGATGCAAGACGCCTGGGCGGTAAAAGGCGCAGAAGCTGCGAAGAAAGACATGGCTGGCTCGCATGGAATGCTTCTCTCACATGAAGTGGCTACTGCAAACGATTGAAAACATGGTCTTAAGCGGTGAGAGTATATTGGCAGACGGCGTGCCTCAGGAACGAAGGATCACTATGGCAAAAGAGTTAGAGCCGTCCGCCCCACGCGATTGGAGAACGATTCAGGTCTATTCGATGGCCAGTGCTTGCCTCGTCATCGGCATAGCGCTCGGCTATTTATTTCGTGGGTCGGGATCGGTTCGCGTTCCAACTGCGCCCGGGACAACCGCAGCGACAAGCGCGCCTGCAGCCGCCATGCCGCAGATGCCCAGCCTGGACGACATGAAGCGTATGGCCGACAAGAAGGCCGAGCCGCTGCTGGCAAGACTGAAAACCGATCCCCGTAACTCGACGCTGCTCAACCAGATTGGAACACTCTACAAAGCGACACATCAATTCAAGGAAGCCGCGGATTATTACCAGAAGGCGCTGGACGCCGACCCGAAAAACATACCTGCACGCACTGATCTTGCCTCGTGCCTCTTCTATCAGGGCGACACCGACGGCGCCCTCAGCCAATTGCAGCAGTCGCTTCGTTACGATCCCAAGGACGCGAACGCGCTGTTCAATCTGGGGATGATCCGACTGCAGGGTAAGAACGATCCCGACGGCGCGGTCACGGCGTGGCAGAAGTTGCTGAAGTCGAATCCCACGCTGCCCCAGGAAAAAAGGGCGGCCGTCGAGAAACTGATCACTCAGGCACAGATGGCAGAGTCGCAGAAACTCAGCGGCGGAAACCAGTAACTCTCCCCCAAGCAGCTGCGAAACCAGCGTTGCATTGCTCTTCTTCGCGAACTTTGCGCATCCTTAGCGCACTTTGCGTCTGTGCTTTGCCTTTTCAAGCCCTTCACGCAAAGGTCGCGAAGAACGGCCGCAAAGAACGCGAAGAAGAACTAGAACTCAGCGTCTAAGACAACATCCCAACACATTTGCGGATTCTCACTCACCGCGCAGCTTCCGCGCGCCATCGCCAACCTCTGTCAAGCGCTGCCCTCGGCTTGCAATGACTCCGGTAACGCCGCATGCCCTCAAGTTCCGCACGGAAGGCCGATGTATTCGGTATGGCCACACTTGTATCTGGACGACGTGCTGGGCCGCTTCTCTTACTTTTTCTGTTTTGCGCAGGAATTTCCCGGGCCGCGGAGCCGGCCGCGGAGAACGATCAGCCCGACATTACCTATCGCACCCGTGCCACTGAGGTTCGGATGACTTTCTCGGCACTCGACCGGAACAATCATGGCATCGCCACGTTGCAGGCCGCCGATTTCGCCGTCGTCGACAAAGGTTTTATCGTCCGCGATTTTCAAAGCTTTACTCGCGCCGACTGGACCAAGCTCGAACTCGCCATCCTCGTCGACGCCAGCGGATCGATGACACCCCGATTCCGCGAAGAAATTGCCGACGTCCTTGAAGTAATTTCCAAAACCACAGGTGTGCCCGACGAGAACATTTTCATCTTCTCTTTTCAGGGCCAGCAACCAGCCCTGATTTGCGCCGGAGATTGCCGCGCTTCCCGCGCCTCGGACCGCCTCCCGTCCGCGCATCCCGACGGGCTGACTCCGCTCTTCGACGCCGTCGTCTTCGCCTCCGAGTTCCTCGCGCATCGCGGCGAATCGAATGCTCAGAAAGTTCTCATCCTGCTCTCGGATGGCGAAGACACAATCAGCCGCCACTCGCTCCCCGACGCGATCGAGGCCGCGTCCGCCGGCGAAGTCCAGATTTACAGCATTGACATGAGCCACACGAATTATGTCTCGCAGGGCTCCGCGGTTCTCGACAAGCTGGCTTGCGCAACCGGGGGCCGATACCTGCCGGCGCGCGGCGGCACCAACCGCGCACTGAATGCGATCCTCGAAGGTTTCCGCGCAACCTACACGGTCAGCTACCGGCTGCCCAGCCACGCCAACGGATTTCACGATGTTCGAATTCTTCCCACTCATAACCTAAACCTCGAGTTCCACAGCCGAAGCGGCTACTACTATCCCAGCCGCGTTCAGTAATTGAGGACCTAATGAAACGCATGTTATTCAGCATTATTCTGCTCTTGATCCCGATGCTTCTCCCGGCGCAATCGCGCCACCAGCAAGGCACCATCATTCGCATGCGGATGACGGACTGCATGGGCTCGCAGCACGGATTCATGGTCGCGATGTCAGGCGGCGCAAAGACCGACACTGGCGCCCAGTGCCCCGAGTACGTGCTAATGGGCGAGACCGTGGTCTACGTCATCATCGGAAAAACTTCGGATCAACTCCTGCCGCTGGCGGAGGTGACGCGCTTTCGCTTCCAGAAAAATGAAATGCTGATCCGCGTCGACGACGCGCCGAAAGAATCCCGCTTCCACATCAAAGCAATGATGATGCGCCCCGAGTGGGATCGCGATCAGAAGCTCGAAGAAGCCGAGGCCAGCGCCATGGTCAAGAGTCATCTGGACCAGGCTATGCTGCGAGATCAGCAGTAGGAAGTAGGACTGAAGTTTTTTCGCGATGGTGAGAGTGCGGAGCCGTCCGATTATTTTCGCGGTTTCCCCAGCCGTTCGGCGGTCTCGAACATCTTCCTGACCGTGTCCATGTCGGACGGCGCAACCTTGGCAGCGGGGATGCGGAGTTTGGTAATGCGTTCGAGTTCGAAAAGCGCTTCCACCAGCGCGAACGAGTCGACGATTCCAGAAGAGACCAGCACCGTGTCCACGTCGACCGCAAGTCCCGGCTTGCGCAGGACTTTTTCTTTCAAATACTGAATCATTGCTTCGGCTTGCGCGCTATCCACGAACTGCCCCCTCTGAATTGAGTCTAAGATTGCGAATCCACTCTCTTCCTGCATCATCCAGCTTCGCCGACTTCCGCGAGGACGAAATGAGAATCATTTTCCCGTCCGAAGCCCGGTTCACGCGATAGTCGAACGAGAGCAACAAGTGGCTGTCGTCGAGGACTCCGGCCCGTCCGCTGATCTGAATCTGGAGCTGGTCGGTCACCTGCGCGTTGCCGAAGTAGCCGAGCCTGCGCCAGTAGGTCGACCGCGCGTCGATGAGGTGGCTTGGCATCTGGCGGTCGTTGAGCAGCACGCGTTCGGCGTACTCGAGAAAGCAGACGAAGTTCGCAAAGTAGATGAGTCCGGCGCCGTTGGCGTCGCGGTCGGGATCGATGACATACGTCACCAGCCGAGACCCCATATCAGTGTGACTCGAATCCATCTGCTGAAAAGTTCCGTCCGCTTTCGCCGCCCGGCACAGGTTCAGGGAGTCAGGCTGGGCCGGCAACTCCGGCATCGAATCAAAATTCAGATTCTCCGGCTGCGCCATCTTGAGTTGCTGTGGCCCGGCCAACTGATAAATGAATACGTTCGTGCAACGAATCTCGAAGGGTCCACCCTCGGCCAGCACGTATTTCCCGTCAAGATAAACTCGGGAATAGTGGCTGAGGTCCGACCGAGAAAAATTCAGCAGATCATTCTCATCGTAGGAACTAAGCGGCCGCTCGGGGGTCAAAGCGAGTTCGACGAAGCAGTAGGTCGCGTACAGTCGATTGTCGAACGCATCGCGAATCTTCGATGTGCTCACGCCCCCAAGGCGAGCTATCTCCTGCCACCGGTCATCGCCGATCAGCTTGAGCAGCGGCGACTCACTCAGGCCGCTGCGGCCAAGCAACGGCATACCTAATTCCAACGTGAAGTGATCCGTGGCAACTTGGGTTCCCATAGATTTCCGTCCGGGTTGCGGTGTTCAGACGCACCTCGCCCTGTGACTTTCAGAACTGTGTAGGAGGCGAAACGCCCTCGGAGGAGTAGGTTATTTTAGCGAGGGAATGGGGGGGGGGTGTCAAGCGGTTTCCCGGGCCGCGGTTTGCCTACCCGCTGCGCGGTCGCGAACATCTTCGCGACCGTATCCAGATCTTTGGGTTGCACTTTGCCCGCGGGAATCCGCATGTGGGTGAGGTCTTCGAGCTTCAGCAGCAGGTCCACTAGCGCCATCGAATCGATCAAGCCGGATGACACCAGCGGAGTATTCTCATCGAGCACGACGCCCGGTTTGCGGATCAGTTCCGTGATGTGTTCGATCATCTGCTGCGCTTCTGCGGTCATTCAGACTGTCTCCTAAGCTTCAACATTCAGTTCGGGATGCTCGCGCAATAACTTCTCGCGAGTCGTGGAGCGCGCCGCTTTTCCGGCGGTGCTTTTCACAATCCATTTAGGCGGCTTCAGGAAAATCGTGCGAACGGCCACTCCCAAGCCAGCTACGACCTGGCTTCGAATCTCGCGTTCGATCTCCACCGCATTGGCAAGAAGCTCCTCGCGTTCAACCTCGGCAACCGCGACAATCTCTTCCGTACCGAGAGTCGGACTGTAGACGCCCATGGCGATCGCCCGGCCATCGTGGATGGCAGGATGGCTGGCGACAATTTCTTCAATGTCCTGCGGATAAATATTTTCGCCACCGATGATCAGCAAATCCTTCTTGCGGCCCACGACGTAGAGTTCCCCATCGAGGCAGAAGCCCAGATCGCCGCTGTGATACCAGCCGTCGACCAGCGCCTTGGCCGTGAGGTCGGGACGGTTGTAGTAGCCGTCAAACAGGCAGTCGCTCTTGATCAGGATTTCGCCAACATATCCGTCGGCCTGCACCGCGCCGGAATCGGAAATGATGCGAACTTCCTGTTGCGGCAATAGCCGGCCCGAAGAAGTGAACGAAACAGATCCCGCAGTCCCCGCGGCGACGGGCACAATGCGGTGGGCGCTGCGAAATTGCTGGCCGTCGGCCGAAACGCTGACGGGACTACCTTTCCGATCGACCGGGGTCTGCGTCACCGCGAAGACGTTCTCTGCCATTGCATACGAAGCCTGCAGCGCTTCGCTCTTGATTCCGAACGCCTTCTGAAACTCGAGCATGCTGTTGGCGCGAACCGGCTCGGAGCAATTGATCAAAGCGCGCATCGAAGACAGATCGTACTGTGCCCAGCGGCTCTGCGGAGTGCGCCGCGGGACGAACTGGTATGCAAAGTTCGGCATCCACGCCAGCGTGCACTTGTAGTCGCTCATAATCTGCAGCATCGAATCCGGATGCATCACCCAGTCAAGGGGCGACTGCATCACGATGGGAATGTGGCAAACCATGGGCATGATGAAGCAGGCGATCAGCCCCATATCGTGATAGAGGGGCAGCCAACTGTAAATGCAATCAGTGGCGCCATCGGCCTTCAACGCGCGCGCCAGATATCCGAGTTGGCGCAGCACGGCGGCGTGCGTGAGTGCGACTCCCTTCTGCAGTCCGGTCGTTCCTGCCGAGTGTTGGATGAACGCCAGGCTGTCCGCGTGAATCTCTGAAACCTTGTGTGGCGCTCCGTCCTTCCCCGCTTCCCGCTCGGCACCCGCACGAATGAGTTTGGTTCCTTCGCTCAGCGACACATGGCCGAGCATCTCTTCTGGAAATTCTTCGTCGATGACGACAGCCTTGGCGCTGAGATTCTTGGAAACTCCGGCCAATCCGAAGCGATACTTTGCCGGCTCGACTTTAAAGTTGGGATACGCGAGAAACGCGGGCACCGCGCCCAGCATCATCGCTCCGACAAATGTTGTCATGGCGGCGATGTCCTGCGGCATGATGATGATGACGCGGTCGCCGTTTTCCACTCCATGACCGCGCAGCATGCCCGCCTGCCGCCGCGCCCGGCGTCGAAACTCGGCAAACGTAACGGTTTCCTGCTCGTCTTCGTCGATCCACGCCGTCACGAACGGACGCTCGGCGGGAGCCTCATCGAGAGCCTCGATGAGATTGCGGAATCGAATCATAAGCAACTATATTAGATTACGTTGCGTGTCCTTGTAACCAGCGAAGCGGCTCACTATTCTTGTTCGCTGGTCTCCGAAGTAACAGATTAAAAAGCTGGCACACGTGGTTCGATGCCACGACCCCGGGGGAAAAAGTTTGCTACAAAGTGTCCTGTATGGCCTGTCGTTCCTGCTGTGCGCTGTCGTTTTCGCCACTGTTCGCGCGCGCAAAGTGCGGCTCGCCGTCCTTCTGATCGCCAGCTACGCGCTCTACCTCACATGGGGTCTCTGGTTTGGAGCCGTTCTTCTCACTTCCACGGTGATGAATTTCCTGATCGGAAAATGGCTGCAGCGCAACCCGTCCGGCACTGCGCTCACGACCGGCATAGTTCTGAACCTGGCCTTGCTGAGCACTTTCAAATACCTTCCCGAGATTGCGGTCAACTCCTCTCTATCATCTCTGCAACCCTTCGCGCATCTCGTGATGCCTTTAGGAATCTCGTTCTGGACCTTCCAGGCGATGAGTTACCTGTTCGATCTCTACCGCGGCGAGGAACTCGATCCGTCGTTCTTCGAATTCGCCGCCTACATGGTTTTCTTTCCGGTCACGATCTCGGGACCAATCTGCCGCATGCCCGACATGTTGCCGCAATTCCGCTCCGACAAACTTACCGCGTGGAACGAAATAGGACGCGGAGTCACCCGCATTCTGATGGGCATCTTCATGGTCCAGCTCGCGCAATTAGTCGGTCAGGGAATTCTGGCGGGCGACGGCGTCAACTCCGGCTTCGACCACGCCACGCGCTGGAGCGGTTCCGACGTGTGGGCCCTCGTCTTCGGCTACGGCCTGCAACTGTTCTTCGATTTCGCCGGGTACTCGCACATCGCGATCGGAGTGTCGAAGGTTCTGGGCTTCACCGTGCCCGAGAATTTCGATCGGCCGTTTCGTTCGACCACTCCGTCGGTCTTCTGGACGCGCTGGCACATGTCGCTCTCTTTCTGGATCCGCGACTACGTCTTTCTTCCGCTGGCGGTCGTGCGCAGAGAAGTCTGGTGGAGAAATCTCGCGCTCGTAATCTCGATGATCCTGTTCGGGCTGTGGCACAAAGGAAGCCTGCTCTTCGCGCTGTGGGGCTGCTATCACGGCGTGCTGCTGGTCTTGCATCGCCAGGTACAGCAAGTGCAGCGTAAGTTCAATTGGGAACCACCTGCAATTCTTTGGACCCCGATTTCGTGGATCGCAACCATCGGCCTGATCAGTCTGGGATGGATCCTGTTCCGCGCTCACACGATGCCTCAGGCATTGCAGATGCTGTCGGCGGTCGTGTCGCCATCGAGCTATGCGACGCATTTTCTGAGCGGAACTTTTTATCTGTTAGTGGCCGGCCTGGCTGTTGGATATGCGGTGGTGATGTTGGTGGCAAGCGCCCTTGCGCCCTACACGACGGAAAGAGAAGAAGGAGAAGAACCGGCAACCGTCGCCCAAAGCGGACCGCTGTCGCTCATCGCCCGATGGCGCTGGTACTGGCTTCCGCCCATCTATGCCGTGGCGTTGACTCTTCTGCTGGTCATCACCATGACCAACGGCGCCAGCACCGCGCAATTCATGTACGGAAATTTCTAGACGAGACTATTCCACCAGATTTCCGTCCGGAGCAAACACGGGAAAACCATCCCAAGGCCGCGACATGCGCAATTGCGCCACCGCGGCTGCCTGGTTGTAGTGGAAAAGAAACAGCCCGTAGTTGTAGTGCAAAACGCGGTCGTCCGGATTTTTCCGAATCGCCCACTCGTATTCAGCGGACGTCTGGTCAGGACTCTCGCCAGGACCCTGCGCCTCAATCGTCAATCGCAATACCTGATCGGAGTGATTGAGTTGATTGGTGAAGGGAGGCCGCTGCAAGCGTTGCAGCATCTCCGTCTCGATTCGCAATCGGTCGTGGCCAGTGTAGGCCAGCAATTGCTCGCACTCTGCTTCGGACGGAATATCAGCCTCGGTCACCGGATGCCCGGCCTCGGCCGGCAACTTGCTCGCGATCTGCAAGAACATAGCGCGAGCCAGCAAGTAGTTGCCCGGCGGAGTCAGGTGTACATGCTCGTACACGAGTTCGCTGCCGATGATCCCGTTCGGACTCTGTGTCGAAAAAAGTGCCTCGGCATCCACCAACTCTGCGCCCGATGACGTCGCCACCGCGCGATTGATGTCGTTGATTCGGCTATCTGCGCGAAAGCGCAGCGTGTCGAGATCCCGCGCGCGCACGAAGTGTTCCTTCGCACCGGCGTAGTCGCCCATCTTCCAAAGGGTGCGGGCAATCCGGAATTCCAGTTCAGCATACTGGCCGTCGATCCTAGTCGCGGCCTCGTACGACTTCAGAGCCTCGTCATACAACCGGGCGTTTTCCGCGTCCGATCCCTGCTGCACCAGCGCCGTCCAGGAATGTAATTCGTCCGCTGTTAAATCCTGTCGATGCAGCGATCCAAACGGAGCGCAGTCTTTCAAATTCGTCGCCGCAGTGCTGACAATCACGCGAGCGCCCGCGCTGCGGCCGGCTTCAATCGTGTCGCGCAGATTCTTCTCGAAATTCGCGTATGTATATTTCATGAGCGGCGAACTTGCCTGAACCTGTTTGTCGAGAAACATCTCCATCCCGAGCCACTCTTTTTTTCGGGTTCCGATCTTCGTGAGGAGCTGCCCAGTGCGCGTAGAGCGCGCGAAAATGCTGGCCCGGATCACTGGCAGGCTCATTTTCGACGAAGTCAGAGCCGTGCCGGGGCCGTAAGGGCCAACGACTTCGTTGTTGCCGGAATAAATAATGAAAAGATCCGGACGCTCTTTCGCCAGCCCTTCGGCAATTGGCAACACCACGTGAGAATTAATCGCGACGCTGCCGGTGTTCACGACTTCGAACTTCATCGATGGATAGCGTGTTCGCAGCATCACATCGAGATAACGGCTGAAGGCGTACGCAGGGTCGGGATCGCCCATCGCCGCTGACTCTCCGAGCACAAAAATGCGGTAGGTTCCTGTTGGCTTGTTCGCTGGAATCGAATATGCCTGCGGTGTCTTGATCATCCCCGGCGGAAAAAACGGCGCCGGAAAAAACAGGTTGTAACAATCCGCGGCATGCCCTTGAACCGTGCACGGGACGGTCAGGTCGGTGGAATATCCCACACCGAACAAGCGCAGCACCAGCTCGACCACGCCCAGCAATAACAGAGGCACGAGCACCGCAGTCGCGACCCGCGGCGCCCAGCGGCGCACGCCACTACTCTCCCGCGGATTGCTCGTTGTTGGTTGTATCGCTGCTGGCATTATCTTCTGCTTCGAAGCCGCCGGATCAAACTATCTCGCGATACAGGGCTGGACTCGATCCAACTCCGCGGGCCTAATCGCGGTGTAAGACCTCTTATTTCGTCCAGCCCTGCCGGTTCCCCGCATGCGTTGTTACGCTCGGACGTTTCCGCTCGAACACAACAGACGCATACCCGAGAAAAACGAAGTGCTCGCGCAGATACGTCTCATCTGCCCTTGATCCCTTTGGGTTTCGCCGTGGTCGCAGCAGCGGTGACGGTGCCATCCGGATTGTGCGCTGCACCATGGCACATCAGCGTGCAAGTATTGGTCCCGCGGTTATACGAGATGGGAACCCCACTATTCTGCCCAACCACGTTCGCGTCGAAATTCACCAGGCGCTCGCCTGTGACATTGGGCGAAGTCGCGCCCATGCCGTGGGCCGTGTGGCAGGTCGAACAGCTGAACCCGTATTGCGACACATGCACGCTATGCTGCGAGAAACTCGTATTGGCCAGAATCTGCGTCAGGTCGTGGCACTTCGCGCACATGGAGTACGGTCCGGCCACCGTGAGATCGGGGTTCGGGAAGAGATTGCTGACCGGTCCGCCCGGCGCCGCAGCCTGATTGAATTGATAGTTGCGCTCGAGAATATGCGCGTTGACCGACCCATGAAGACCGTTCGGGCCGATGCCGCCGAATTCGCGGTTGTCGTCGCTGTTGTGGCAATCGGTGCAGAAAATCCGCGTCCCGACCAGCCGCGCCGATGTTGTGCCATTCTCATTCAGCATGTTAACCAGCAGGCTGGGCTGAGGCAGCGGACTCGTACGATCATGGGTAACAGGATGGCTCGACGTCGCGGTCGAGGCAAGCTCAGCCATGACGTTCAACGGATCGGCCGCCGACACAACACGCACTGGAGCGTATCCGTAAATGATGAGCCGCTGCTTGCCCGTACTCGTGCCGTGACAGCGTAAGCAGGTTTCATACTGATTGATGGCGGGGGTCAGCACCGTCACACCGTCTAATGCGGTGACGCCCGTCGCGCCCGCCTGAGACGGCCGCAGCAACGGCGGCGCGGAGAAAGCCGTCACCTGATTCGACGCATGCGCGTTGTGGCAGTCGACGCAGGTTGCGTGACGATTGTTGTTCAGGACTGCGGGCTCGGCGGCATCGTGGTAATTATTTCCCGAAGGCAGTGGATGGCCGACTTTTGCCGCCCCGGAAACTTCTCCCATGATGTTCGGAATTGCCGGCGACAGATAAGTACCGCCACCGTGGCACGTGATGCAATCCTGCGTCGCAGGATCGGTGGCAATCGCCGCTGGCGTGGCAGGCCGAAGCAAACGCGCTGGCGCCAACGAATTGTGCTCCATGTGACAAGACGCGCACGCATTCAGCCCAACCGTCATGTAAGGGCCGGCATGTGCATCGGGCGATACCTGGTTCGTCGCCGTTTGATGAATGCTGTTTGGCCAACCGGCCAGCGCATTGATCTGTCCCTGCACCGTTCGCGTGGGATCGTGGCAGGAGAGGCACATCTGCGCGTTCGAACTGTCGCGCACCAAAAAGTTCTGCGCGATCCTGTCTTTTCCCTGGACGTGCGGATCGTGGCAGCTCGTGCATTCGATGTTACCGTTCACAAGCTTCACTGCGCCCGTGGGGTCGGCTGTCTTGCCCTGCGCCACCAGCGACGCCGCCAGGTTCGCAGCGTCCTTCAGCGGCGTTACAAGGCTGAACGGGTGCGATCCCGTCAGTGTCGTCCCAAACGAATCGGCGCTGTTCATCTGTCCGGTGGTGGGTAGTTGTCCGTACGCAGCGGACTGCCCTACGCCGACCGTTCCGTCATGACAACTCAAGCACAGGCTGCTGGTAACTCCCAACGTCGGCTGTGTGTTGCCTTGTTCGTGATACGTCGTGCTGTTGTAGGGAGTATAGGTGCTCTGTGAAAGTTTCTGATTCCACAAGGGAGTGACGCCGCCCAATCCGCTGTGCGGAGCGTGGCAGAAGGTACATCCGAGACCTCCAGACGTTGTCACTGACGCTCCGCTTGCCGCTGTCAGATTGTGCATACCCAGCACGTCGGCATTGACCTGGCCTCGCGCCACACTCTGCGACAGGACAACCGCGCAAACCACGACATAACTCAGCGACAGGAGCACCTTCACGGTTGCCTCCCATCCGCCGTTTTCGCCAAGCCGTAGTAATGGAATACCTGAACTCGCCGGTTAAACGCGTCGACTACGTAGATGCGATCCTTGCTGTCGATCTCTAGCCCGGCGGGCAACTGAAACTGTCCCGCGCCCGTGCCCCTCTGTCCGAAGTAGTAGAGTAACCTTCCCTGCTCGTCGAACACCTGCACCATGCCCCACTGCGCGTCTACGACATAGAGATGCCCTTCAGAGTCGAAACCAATACCTTTAGGACGAAATATCCATCCAGCGCCGTCTCCGACTTTTCCAATGGCATAGCGGAACGTGCCCGAGCGATCGAGAACTTGCACGCGGAAGTTCATGGCGTCGACCACGACCAGGTCTGTCCCATTCAACCGTAACTCTGTCGGGTAATTGAACTCGCCATCTCCCGTCCCCGGCTTTCCAATCACCTGCAGCACGCTGCCTTGCATGTCCATCATGTAAATCTTGTTGCGCAGCGTGTCGGTCACGTAGATGCGCTGTGCGGCGGAATCCACCGCAATTCCCGTGGGACGCTTGAAATATCCCTCGCCACCTTTCAGACTCCCGATCGTCCGCCTAAACTTTCCGCTCGGGTCGAACACAAATACTCTGCCCGACTGCGAATCGGTGACGTAGATGTTGTCCTGCGCATCGACAGTCACGCACTGCGGCGTCAGCATCCGATCCTTGCCGGTATCGCGGCGCGAAATGAACTTGTACTTTTGTTGGACGAAATCGAAGATGTGCACGCCGGCCGCGCCCGTGTCGGTCACGAGGATGCGTCCGTGCGAATCGGTGGCAACGCTGTAGGGACTCACCAGGTAGTGGAAGTCGGGCTGACCCGCGATGACATCGACGACGCGCGTCCAGAAGCTGCGCTTGGGTTTGACCTCGCGCTCCAGGCTGAAACTGCGTTCGAACACCAGCTTGCGGCCGCCATCGAGCAGCAAGTCCGGCGGAGGCGGCTGGCCAATCTTTTCCTTGGGACGCTTCGCGGCGTGCGCCTGCGAGGCGAATAACGCCGCCAGCAGGGCGAGGATCAGCCCGGCGCGTACTGCCGGCTTGCTCCGCCCGTTTAGAAGAAGTCGAACCATCTGGTCATCCCGACGAAGAACGACGTCGTACTGGCAGGTGCGCCGACTGCGCTGATCCCCTGGGTAAACTGAGTGTATCCCGCTTGCAGTCCGATGCGCCTCAAATGGTACTGCAATTGTGCGTTGAAGATCTCGGTATTGTTGTGCGAAGTCGTGCTGCTCACAGTGTCGCTGATGGCGCGGCTGAAGCTGCCCGCGATTACCAACCGCCGGATCGGCGTGGCCGATATTCCGCCTCCCCAGCTGCTTCCCCCGAACAGAATGAAGTCGTTTACGCCGGGCGTCGGCGGCGGTCCCACCAGGCCGCCCGCTCCCAGCAGCGAGATCCCGTTGGACTTGGTGTAGTTCCCGTTCACGCTAAACATGCGCATGCTCAACGCCGACGAATAGCCTTGGCTGCTGCTGCTGGTGCCGCTGTAGTTCGTCAAGCCGCTGTGCGATCCGTTCACCGCTGCCGTCCACGTGAGCCCGCTCGTCAAACGCCGGTGTAAGTTGGCGCTGTAGTTGTAATAGGAAGTCGTGTAGGTGACCAGCAAGGTCTGTACGTTTTGCGCGTAGCTGAACGCGCCCGCCGTCTGCCACCCCAAAAACCGGTGTGAATAGTTCACCGTCCCAACGAAACCCAGGGCATTGTTGCCTTGCCCGTTCGAACTCTCCACCACCGAACCTGAGAACGTGAACATATCGAACAGCCGCTTTCCATAGTTCAACGTGCCGCTCAGGTACGTCCCCGTATAAGTCTTCCCGAAGTAAGTTTGGTCGTAATACGTAGCTTGCGTCTGCGCCGACAGGTAATTTGTGAACTGATAGCTCGCTCCTCCGCCCACCGTGGACGAGTGCGATCCCGATCCCAAATTCAGTCCCGGCACCGCCGATCCCGTCCCGACCAGGTTCTGCGTCAGGTAACCGGTAAGATTATCGGTATAGGTTTGCGCCACGTTCAAAGTCAGCTTCTGCGTGGGGTGGAAGCTGGCGTTGGCGGTCTCGGTGTCATCTGAGTAGCTCGAAGTATTTGTGTCGTTCCCCTGGGTGGACAGGTACTCGCTGCTCGCCGATGCACGGTTGAAAGTAACCGCGAATATCCCGTGAAGCGGCAGCTCGTGTTGCGCGCCCGCACCAAAATCATGGCCCGACGAATTCTGTACCGATTCCCCCTCGCCCGTTAGAAACTGCGGAAAGGTGGACTTCATGCTGTTGCGGTCGAAGAAGCCATTCAGACGAAAACCAGCCACTTCATAATTGGAATGGACGTTGAGCAGGTGCGTGCTGGAATCGTCTTGCTCGTCGGTGCCATAAATTGTGCTGTGGCCGCTTCCCTCCGAGTAGCCAACACTCAGCGTCGGCATATTCGGAAGCAGTGCGCTCCAGTTGATCCCGAATCCTTGCCCTTTGCCGTAAGTCGTGAAGTTCGGCTGTCCCGTCAAGCCCAAGGTGCCGGTGCTGTTGTCGTCGTAGTGATAGCTGATCGCGCCGGGAAAGTGGCTTCCGGTGAAGAAGTTCGCGGTCCCAAGAATCCCCTTCGCGCCGGTGAGGGATTGATAGTTGGAATCGGCCCGCGACTGATTGTAGTAGGGAGTTGCTTCGAAAGACAGGAAGTTGGGATTGTAGTAGGAGCCTGAAATCTTGCCTGCGAATCCAAGATCCAGACCGTGGTCGGATGGGATCGCATCGCCGTAGTCGCCGGAGTATCCGAAGGTGAACATTCCTCCGACGGTCAGTTTCGTATTGTCGCCTATGTTGAGCTGAGCCGAGGCGAGTTGTGCCACCATCAGAATTGCCAACCCGATGATGTGCTTCGTTCCCTTCATTTGACGTCCGCTTGCGACAGGCCCAACGTCCGATTCCACTTACCCATGTAGAGGCACAACGATTGCCAAAATGGGCTTGCCTGTTCGTTTGTAAACTCATTGAAAATAAGGCGTTTACGATCCTGAGAGAGGACGCCGTTAATGTTGCCAGGCGGATGCTGGGGAATATCACGCGGCCTGGGGTGTTGAATGACTCAACAAAGGAATTGCGTCATTGAGGCAGTGTGCATTGAATCATTAGAAACATTCCTACCGGTGGGAAATCCATTGAATCACTCAGTCGCCGTCCCGTCGGTTACGCGCCGTGCGCAACGAAGCGCCAAAGATTGCCACCAGTTCGTTGGCTTCCCCGACGAGTCCCTCGGTTCGATCGGCTCTCACCAGGCCGGTTTCCGCCAGCAGTTCCAGCCAGAAGATACTTTCGTCAGATTCCTCCACCACGATGCTCATTTTCGAAACAAGCTCCGCTTTCGAGCGCGAGCGGCAGACCGCACGATAGTTGGCTGCAACCGAGGTGCCGGATCTGAGAAGTTGCTTTCCCAGCGTCTGCGCCTCAGGAGTGTGGGGAAGGGACCGAAACAGATTGACGATACGGATCGCGAAACTCTTGGAGCGTCCTTTAAGGGCATCCGCCTTTTCCAGAGAATTCATAAGAATTGAGGCATTGAAACATTGAGGCATTGATTCAATGTTTCAATGCCTCAATGATTCAATTCTTATCCAACTTCGATCTTCGCCTTCGCGCGCAGCTGTTTCGCCAGGTTCGACCGGAGCAGTTCGTATTTCTTCTTCTGCAACTCGGTTTTCAAGTCGCCCTTCACTTGTGCGAATGGCTGCTTCTGACCCGGCGTGTGGGCGTTGAGCCGGATGATCGTGTACGCGCTCTCAATCTGGATCAGGCCCGTCATCTGCCCCGGCTGCATCGCGGTGAGAACCTTGATAACTTGCGGCGGAAGCTTGTCGCCGGCGACCACGTGATGGTCGCCCATATTAACGCGAAAGTCGTCATCCGAGATTTTCTCCGCGAGCAGCCCGAAGTCCTGATAACTCTTGGTCGCCTTGGCCTGCCGCAGCGCGTCTTCAGCTTTCTTCTGCGCTTCTTTGGCCTGCTCCGGAGTGGGCTTCAGCGGAGGCACAACGGAGATACTCTGGAAGCTGAAGCTCTCCGATTGCCGGAATCGCGCCGGATTCTTCGTGTAGTAGTCCTGAACTTCTGTCAGCGAAACCGTAGACTTGGCCTCCACCTCCTGCTTCAGAAGCTGCTCGATTAGCAAAGAGCGCCGCATCTGCTGGCGTAGCTGCTTCTCCGAGCCCTGCATTTCGGTTTGCAAATACTGCTGGTACTGATCGGGACTCTGAAACTGCTTGCGAAACGCGGCTTCGGCGCCGTTCAGCTTTTCCGCCGCAATCGTCATCTTGCGCCGTTCTGCTTCCTGATACACCAGCTCCTCGAAAATGATCATCTCCAGCGCGCCCTGTCGAATCTGCGCCTCCTGCGCCTTGGGAAATCCGTTATGTTGCTGGGCGTAGGGAAAGATCGCATACATTTCGCGCAGCAGATCCCGGTCGGTCAGCACCGCTCCATTCACGCGGGCCACAGGCCGATCGCTGGCCTGCAGTGGAGTCGCCGTCGCCGGAGCACTGGCCGCAACCGCAGTCGGAGCGTGTGACGCTACCTGAGCCGAAGCCGCTGTGAGTGCCACCGCCAGCATTGCGCAGATTGGGAGTTGGTATTTCATAGTTCCTCGTTCTTAATCCTGATTCACAAATACTTGGTTCACAAAAAAAGGGGGAGAGTAAATCTCTCCCCCGTTTTACACCGTCAGGTCTACTGGAAGACCGTGGTGATGTTGTTGGTGTTGTTGGCTTCGTTCGACTCGCCAAAGTGGCACTGGCGGCAGAACTGCGTCGTCGAAGGAGCATTCGCGTTCGAGACGTTGTTGATGTTCGGGTTGTACGGGCCATTCACGAAGAAGAAGGTGGCATAGTACTTGCCTCCGCCGTCGTTCGCGATCGGGCTCGCCGCGCTCGAAGTGTAGACCGTCATCACGTGCTGGTTGTGGCAGGTCGTGCAGAGAACGTAGGGCTTGTTCGCCGCTGTGACGCCATAAGGATTCGACCACTTTCCGGGTGCCAGCGCTGGCCAGCCATAGTTCGCGACGAACTGAGCATATGGTGATCCAGAAGTTACCGATAGAACGCCAGTGGCGCTCGCCACTAACCCGCTGCCGGTGCTGATGGTGGCCATCTGTCCCACCGGGTGATCGTTGGTGTAGTTGCCGGCTGAGGAACCGTCGTTGCCGAGCAAGGTTGGAATCGTTCCGTTGCCGTACGAAGTATTTGTCAGAAGGCCAATTCTCCGCTCATAGGAGTCGTTGACCATCATGTTCTTCGCAGTGACGTTGCCGTCATGGCAGCTGAGGCAGAGGAGAATGCCGCCGACTTCCTGGCTTCCACCCGCGATCGTGCCGGGCAGAACTTCCGTGTATCTTCCGCTATCGCCGAAGGCAACCGTCGCGCCGTACAGTGGGCTGGCATCTTGGCCCCACAACGCATAGCTCCCGGTATCAGCGGCGCCGGCGTGGCCGGACCCGAAGGAGCCGCTGTGCGGAGAGTGACATCCAGCGCAGCCGCGGCCGTTATTATTGTGCGCGCCGAGAACGTCAACCGGTGACGAATAGCTCTGCGCCATCACCAGGCCCCCGACCGCCAGTACGAACATTACAAGTAACATTGCTTTCTTCATAAAATTTTACGACCTCCGTGTTTGTGAACCGCGTTCCTGAACTCCTAGAGGCTTAGGCCGAGGGCTGCAACTGCGCCTGGGCGCTTCTTGCAACCGCCCCTCGCCTCCTGTTAGTGCAACTGGCCGCCCGAAACTTCCCGGCGCTCCATGTTCGCCGCAATTTCTTCATAACTAATTGAATCCAATGGTCTTTTAATTTGCGGTGATCCGTTCTTCTTTTCACGTGATCCCCAACGGGGTGGGGGAAAAGAACCACTTGCAGAACCCGGTTGGTTAAATTCCGCAGTCGGAAGCCGAGCAAGTGATGAAAAACGCAGCGGTTACACGCATCGCGGCGCCGCCTGTCAGGCAGCGCTGTTGCGTTTTCCATGCGCAGAGAGTGTGTTCGCTACACCCCTCGACGGCTACTTGCTTTGAGGATTTTTCCCGTCTGCCGCTGGCGCGGCGGCTGGGGCGGCGTCTTTCACTCCCGCTCCGGCTTTCTTTGACCGCTGCTCTTCACGCTCCTTGCGCAGTTGATCGGCCTGCGCATCGGTGACGTAGAGGAATTGCTGCACACGCCCGGGGTAGATCTCGGACGTAAAGACGCGGTTGTTCTTGTCGATCGTAATGCTCGCTAATCCTTGGAACTGTCCCGGAAGCAGTCCATGGCCGCCGAACGTGATAAGCAGTTGCCAGTCCTGGTTGAAGACCTGCACTCGATCCTGCGCGCCATCGCTGACCCAGATGTGATTGTCGGAGTCGATCGCGACACCCTTCGGCCGCGAAAAATATCCCGGGCCGTCGCCGTTCTTGCCATAGGTCGAAATGAATTTGCCGTCGGCGTCGAAGATCTCAATACGATTATTCAAGGTGTCGCAGACGTAGAGATTGCCATCGGCATCAATCGCCATCCCTGTCGGCTTCGCGAAGTCCCCGGGCGTGGTGAGCTCGTGATTGTGGCCGGTCGTGCCCATCTTGCGAAGCAGTTTTAGGGAGTCTGCGTCGTACACCAGAATCTGGTCCAGTTGCACATCAGAAACGTAGAGCAGACGGTTTTCCTTGTCGATCGCCAGCCCTGCCGGTTCGGCGAGTCCATCTGTGATTACGTCCTCCGCCTTGTGGTTGGCGTCAAACACCAGCACGTGTCGAAGTCCAGGATCGGAGACGAACAGGCGGTCACTATCGTCCATTGCCAGCGCGATAATCCGCACAAAATGCGCGTCGACTTTGTTCTTGATGAGAGTCGCTTCCCGCGTTTCTGTGTTGAAGATGAAGATGGCGCCAACTTTCTGATCGGCCACATACAAGTTGTTCTTGGAATCCACAGCCAGACCATAAGGCTCGCCGAGTTGGAAAAGAACTTTCCGCTCAGTGGTTGGCTGCGTGCCCGCAAGCCGATCCATCCACTTTGCCTTCTGCGTATTGTTGCCCTCTTCAACTTGTGACAGCTTTTGCGCCGCATAGAAAGCCTGGTAGCGTATGCGCGCAATGGCTGGCGGGTTCGGCCACACAATGTTCGAATAGTCGATGACCGGGACCTTCGCGGGCTCGGCCTTCTTCTTCCCGCCGAAAGCGGCCACCGGCGCGAGCAGCGTCACGCTCAGCAGAACCAGCAGCCCGACGAGGCTCTTGCGATTGCGAATCACTTTTGCGCCGGCTTCAGTCGTCATGTCCATTCTCCTCGTCGTTCTCGTCTTGGTCCTTGCCGTCGGCCTATCTCTTCGTCAGATCTTTGTGGCAGCTCGCGCAAAACGCCCCGTTGTTGACCTGATCCTTCGCCAGCAGGTCGGGCTGCGCCGACGAGTGCGGCTGATGACAGGACAGGCAGTCGATCTTCGCTATGGTCTTCGTGACATCCGTCGGGTCGGCCACATTCGAAATCGGATGGCCCTCCACCGGATGCCCGCGGCCGAACTTTAGCGGCAGTATGACAACTTTATTCTTGGCGAAATAATCCTCCGGCAGCCTGACGCTCCCATTGAAAATCGTGACCACGTGCTCGGAATCGAGTTTCTTTGGCTGCGACTCAGGCCCATGGCATTCCAGGCACAACCCGTTCGTATCCTTGGCCCGTAGCAAATGATCGTTGTCGCCTCCGTGAGGCTCGTGGCACGTCGCGCAACCCTGCTTAAACGCCGGCTGATGCAAGAATTTTTTCTTCCCCTGATCGGCCTGATCCGTGTGGCAAGCCAGGCAAATATCCACCGCGTTCGTCTTGGGCAATCCCGGTTGTCGGCTGGCATGTGGATTGTGGCAGTCGGTGCAATCTCCTGCCGCTCCCGGATGCGGCACCTTCGCTTTATCGATCTTTTCCGCCTTGTCGCTATGGCAGGTCACGCAGATCGACTTGACGTCGGCCTGGGTCAGCACGACTTTGCCGTCCTTCGCCGCGGCGTGGCAGGTGTCGCACGACTTGTCCGCAAAGGGAGGATGCAGGAACTGCCGCATCAACTTCGGAGCGTCTGACTGGTGCGGATCGTGGCAGCTGGTGCAGTCCGCCGTGCCGAACGGCTGATCATGATGTGCCTTCTGCAGGCTTGCATCCTTAACATCGTGGCAGTCGATACACAGCGCCGGAGCGCTCTTGGTCAGATGAAAATCAAACTCGGCCTTGCCGCGCTCTCCGGTCTTATGCGTGACGTGGCAAGTGTCGCACCCCATATCGAGTGCGGCGTGCCGGCTGCCCTTCTCCGGCACGTTCAATCCTTGCTTGTGGCAATCGAGACAAAGGTTCTGCCCCTTATCGCCCGATTCCGCCTTCAGCAATTGATTCTTGTTGTCGCTCTCGTGCGGGTCGTGGCACTTGATGCAGTCGCGCACCGCCGGAGGATGCACCGTCCCCTTAATCGTGGCCGCATCTTTTTCCGTGTGGCAACTGAGGCAGAGCGCCTGCGGAGTCGAGGTGATCAGCTTGACTCTCGTTACGTCCTTGTTGACTCGGACTTCATGGCAGCTCAAACATCCCGTCGCGATTGCCGAATGAACGGCCTTGCCTTTGGTCTTGTCTTCGTGGCATTCAAGACATTTTGCAGAGTCGACATTCTTGTCGAGTGGGACGGGATGTTCCTTGGCCAGCGCGGGCGCTAAGGCGAGCGCCAGGAACAGCATCAATCGCACGACCCGGAGGAGGGCCTGTCCAACGCTCCGTTTTGCGACGGGGAGGGGACGGTTTGGGAACGCTGGGACCATTGCCGACTCTTGCATGTGCACGATCCTCGCCTTAGTGATGTGGAAGAAGTGCATCTCCCCGGCTGAGTTGTAAATTATTGCATCAAATAACGTTCTGAATTATGCGCTGCCGCGACCGGTACTCCTAATTTCAATTTCACGCCTCCCGAAATGGGCTTTCTCGCACACTCGGTCGGTGAAATCACGCACGCCCTCGCCGGGTTGATCGGGTCCCCCATCCCGCCGCTTTTCGCTGCGATTTGTGATTGTAATCACGCACTTACCGGAGTGGGTGAATTCGCAGCCGCAGCTTCTCGAGATGAGTGTTATGGCTCAAGTAAAGCTTGCAAAGATCGAGACGCGACAACGCCAACTCTCTCCCAACAAAAGACTTAGCAGTACGCTCCCGCGTTGGCGCAGAACGTGCATTGCAACATGCGAGGAAGAGAGAGAAAGATATGGCCCCGTCACTTCGCTCTGCATCACGAAAAATCTGGCAGACGCTGAGTTCCATCAAGACCGGCGTCGTTCTCATCATTCTGGTCGTCATCTTCTCCGCAGCTGGCACAGTGATCTTGCAGCGCCCCATCACCGAACCTGAAGACATGCAGCGCGCCTATTCCCCGTCGATGTTGCGATTCCTCGACGCAACCGGCCTTACCGATATCTTCCACACGCGCTGGTTTGTGGCGCTGATGATCATGGTGAGCCTGAGCATTATCGCAGCGTCGGTGCAACGCTTCCCCAACGCCTGGCGATATTTCGCGCGTCCTTATAAGAGTCCAGATGAAGGTTTCCGCAAAGTTCTTCCCACGCAAGCGCTCATCGCAATCACCGATGAAGAGCATGGTCTGAGCGCGGCCGAACGCGCCTTCAAACATCTCGGGCTGAAATCGGAGCGCATCGTACGCACCGAAAGCTTCTCGCTGTTCTCCGAGCGCAATCGCATTTCAGAGATGGCGGTTTACATCGTTCACGCCAGCCTGTTGTTGATTTTCCTCGGCGGCATCGTCGACGCACTCTACGGCTGGCGTGGATTCCTCATGCTGACTCCGGGCAGCGCGAGCAACAAGATTGAACTCAGAAACGGTTCTACCAAGACGATTCCCTTCTCCATCCGCTGCGACGGCACCGGCGAAGACACCTACGCTGACGGCACTCCCAAGCGCTGGTGGTCAAAGCTGGCCGTGGTCGATGGCGGACGTGAAGTCTCGAACAAAGAGATCGTCGTTAACGATCCCCTCGTCTACCACGGACTGCGCTTCTACCAGGCGAGCTACGGTCGCACTGGAAAGCTTGATCGTCTCCTCCTCAACGCAATTCCAGCCGACGGAACGAAAGGAACGCCACAGGAAGTTTCTCTGGCGATGAACCAGACCGTCGCCCTCGATGCCAACACGACCGTGCAACTCGCGGAATTTATTCCTGACTACGTCGTTGAGGACGGACACGTCTACACACGCAGCCGCGAGATCACGAATCCTGCGGTTCACATGATCGTGACATCGAAGAAAGCCGGCGCGACCAGCACGGTAAACGTCTGGCTGCCCGAGATTCCCGGCGTTGCCGAGAACGCGAATTCGCCGTACACACTCGACCCCAAGGATCTCAAGACCGGTCTCTACACCGGTCTGCAGGTCTCGCACGAGCCCGGACAGTGGTCCGTCTGGGCTGGCGTCGTGCTGATGGCCGTCGGCCTGACCTTCGTCTTCTACGTAGTTCACATGCGCTTCTGGATCGTTCCCGTGCACGACGCAGGCGGACGCCTGGCGCTCTGGGTTGGAGGCACCGCCAACCGCAACCGCGACGCTTTCGAACATAAGTTCAAAACCGTAGTCGAACAGATTCAAAAGGAACTAAACCCGGGAGTCGCGCTGGCCGCTGAGAAGCCGGCAACATCGATTGCCGGAAGGTAAATTCGCCGGAGGTGAGTCCGGCTTGGAGGACGTGTATGTCACGAGCGAAAGTTGAACAGCATCCCGCGACTGGCACGACGCTGGTCGTCGGCGTGGGATTGAGCATCGCTTTCCTGCTGTTCATTGCATTTCTGAATGTTGTTAAGACCGGAAACATTCTGAGTGAAGCCAACTTTCTCTACGCCGCCCTGGTTTTCTACGCGGGCGCCGGAGCTCTCTATCTTGGCTTCGGTGTGACCGGGACCGAGTCTTACGTCAAGTTCGCATCTCTGGTCACCTGGGCGGGATTGTTGGCCAACACCGCAGCCGTGGCACATCGCTGGTACGAAGCCGGACATCCTCCCTTCGCCAGCATCTATGAAATGTTGCTGAGCTTCGTCTGGACGCTGGCCGCGCTCACCCTGATCGCTGAAAAACGCTACGGCGTAAAGGTCATTGGCACGGTCACGATGCCGGTGGCGATTGTCGGCGTCATCCTGATGCAGTTGTTGCCGAGTGAAGTTCGGCCACTGGTGCCCGCTCTGCAATCCACATGGCTGCATGTGCACGTCACGCTGGCCATGCTGGCCTATGCCGCTTGTGCCTTGAGTTTCGCTCTGGCCATGATGTTCCTCATCCAGGACAAGATGAAGACCGAGACCTTTCTGGCTGCAACCAGCATATTCACCGTCGGAATTTATGCCTCCGTTCTTCTGCGCTTCGAAAAGTGGGGCGGCCTCAACGTGATTGCATGGGACCCCGAGAACAAAGCCGAGGTCTTCGTCTCGAAAGGCGTCCGCCTCTTCGTAACCATCCCGGATCTCGGCTGGCTGATGCTGCTGGTCTTTGCTGGAGTTCTCGCGCCGCTCGTCCTCTATGTGTTGGCGCGCGTAAGGAAAAATGAAGCTCTGCTCGCGACCGCCGACCGCGCAGTCTTCATCAGCATTCTGCTGCAGGCGCTGGCCCTCGTCTTCTTCGTGCTGCGTGTGCGCAATGGACAGTATGCCTCCCTCGACGCCGAGGGACTCTACGCCACAAGCCTGGCCGCGAGCCCGTTCATTCTCTCAGCGCTGGTGGGCGGAATCTTTGCCAACCTGCTCTACCTGCTGCTTCTCTGGCGGCGTGAAGATCTCGAGCGTCTGCTGCCTGACGCCGACGCGCTCGACCGCATCACCTACAAAACTATTTGCATTGCCTTCCCCCTGCTCACCCTGATGATCGCCGCCGGCGCCTACTGGGCCAACCGGGCCTGGGGTTCCTACTGGAACTGGGACCCCAAGGAGACGTGGGCGGCGATTACTTGGCTGGTCTATGCCGCCTACCTGCACATGCGCGTCACTCGCGGCATGCGCGGACGGGTTGCTGCCTATTTCGCAGTTGGGGGATTCGCCGTGGTGATGTTCACGTTCTTCGGCGTCACTTACCTGCTCCCGGGACTACACGCTTATGCCTGAGATTGCGCGCCAACAAATGGATCCGGAGACCCAAACCGAACCCGAGGATGAGAACTCCTCTACGCCTTCGCGGAGAGCGTTCTTCAGTACCGAGTACTCGACCTCATCGCTGCTCACGGATCCCATCTCAACCGTGGCGGACAACACCGCCCCGGCCAAGACCAAGATCGACGATCCTGAGTTGCCATGGTTCCGCATTAACTGGGAGATCAAAGCGCTGGTTCCAATCGCCCTTGTTCTGCTGGGCGGAATGCTGCTCTTCCTGTTGGCAACACTCTCCTGGCGCGATCCCGAACGTCACCTCATCCTGTTCGTCGCAGGTGCAGGCGCAGTCGCGATCTGCGGGGCTCTGCTCGTTGTCCTCACGTACACCGTGCAGCGTCCCATGGTCGAACTGCAGCAGAAAATCGCTCAACTCGGCGGTGGAGATCTCAGCGTCTCCGTAAGTTTCGCTCACCGCAACGACGAAATCGGAGACCTTGGCCGCAACTTCAATCAGATGGTGCAGCAACTCCGCGAGAGCCGCATCGAAATCGAGCGCCTGCATCGCACGCAAATGTCTCGCGCCGAGCACCTAGCGACTCTGGGAGAAATGGCAACCGGACTGGCGCATGAAATCCGCAATCCGCTGGCCGGGATCGCCGGCGTCATCGAAATCATTGGCCGTGATCTTCCCTCGACCAGCCCGGCGCGCGCCGTAGTCAAAGACGTCCGCCAGGAAATCGCACGCATCAACCACATCGTCACCGATTTGCTGCAAACGGCCCGCCCCCATCCCCCGAAAGTCCGCAAGAGCGACTTGAACACTACCGTCGAACACGCAGTAATGCTCGGCCGCCAGCAGGCGCTCGCGAAATCGATTGAGATCGCGCTACACAAAGATCCTTCCCTGCCCGAGGTCGAACACGACAGCGATCAGATCCATCAAGTGTTGCTGAACCTTCTGCTCAACTCTTTGCAGGCGATCGACGTGAACGGAAAAATCGTCGTCACCGTCCGCCCGCAGGGAAACAAAGCTGTCGTCGAAGTCTCCGACAACGGCCGCGGAATCGCCCCCGAGCATCTACCCAACATCTTCCGCCCGTTCTACACCACCAAAGGCGACGGCACCGGTCTCGGCCTATCGCTGGCCCGCCGCATCGTCGAAGATCACCACGGCCGCATCGAAGTCACCAGCGCCATCGGCCAGGGCACAACCTTCGCAGTCGTGCTGCCGCTGCAAAAGACTGCGGCGCTGCCTACGGCATCCTAAGGAGTCGCAATCCTGATAATGAGTCTCGATTGACAGATACTGCGATTTGGCAAATGCTAAGGCATATGCTCTCGCGCGGCGCAGATCGCCCAGTCAGACTCTTTCGAAACGGCCGCAACCAGGCCGTCCGCATCCCTCGCGAGTTCGAACTTCCCGGTAAAGACGCCGCCATGCGCAAAGAAGGAGAGAAGCTCATCATCGAACCTGCAGCCCGGAAATCCCTGCTGGCCCTTTTAAAAACCCTCGAGCCCCTGACTGAAGAGTTCTCGCCCGTCGATGATTCTTCCCTAGAGCCTGTGGATCTCTAGGGCGCTAGTACTTGGTGCCCTTGAGGTTTTGCCACTCGAAGCCCCTGCCGACGTAACCTACGGCGCGATTCGAACTCGCTTGGAGAAAGCAGGCCGCCCGATTGGCGCCAACGATCTGCTGATCGCCTCGCAAGCCCTGGCGCTTGGCTGCGTAATCGTGACCGACAACGTAGATGAATTCACACGCGTTGAGGGCCTACGCCACCAGAACTGGCTGCGGTGAACTTTCTCTGTAATCCCCCTTCCGTAGTAAGCTAACTCAAGCATGCCTGCCGAGAAGATCCTGGTAGTTGACGACGAGCGCCTGGTGCGTTGGTCGCTGCGCCAGAAATGCGAAGAGTGGGGATACCAGGTCATCGAAGCCGCCGCCGGCGACCCCGGGCTGCGCCTGGCCCAACACGAGTCTCCCGACCTCGTTCTGCTCGATGTTCGAATGCCCGACATGAGCGGCATTCAGGTTCTGGAACAGATCAAAAAGGGCCCCGACGCCCCGGCCGTCATTATGATCACCGCCGATCCTCAACTGGACGACGTCAAGACCGCCCTCAAGCTCGGCGCCTACGACTTCATCGGCAAGCCTCTCGACTTCGAGGAACTACGCGTCACCATTCAGAACGCGCTCGAAGCGACGCGCCTCCGCACCGAGGTTCAGTCTCTCCGAGGAGAGGTCCGCCGCCACGCCGGCTATCACGAAGTCGTCGCCGTATCGCCCAAAACCACGGAACTGATGAACTTCGTGCAGAAAGTTGCGGCCAGCGAAGCCACCACCATCCTCATTCAGGGCGAAAGCGGCACGGGCAAAGACCTCGTCGCCAAGACCATTCACTACGAAAGCTCCCGCCAGAACGGGCCGTTCGTCGCCATCAACTGCTCCGCCATTCCCGAGACTTTGATGGAAGCCGAACTCTTCGGCCACGAAAAAGGCGCATTCACCGACGCCAAGGCACTGAAGAAAGGGCTCTTTGAGACGGCCAATGCCGGCACGCTGTTCCTCGATGAGATCGGCGAACTCTCACCGCTCTTGCAGGCCAAGTTGCTGCGCGTGCTCGAAGACCAGGTCATCCGACGCGTGGGAGGCGTCCGCGACTTGCAGGTCGACGTGCGTGTCGTCGCTGCCTCGAATCGCGACCTCGAGAAAGCCGTCCGCGAGGGTCACTTCCGCCAGGACCTTTATTACCGCCTGGCCATCATCGCCATTTTTATTCCGCCCTTACGCGAGCGTACCGAGGACATTCTTCCCTTGGTCGAATTCTTTATCGATTGGTACAACCGGAAATTCAAGAAATCCGTTCGCGGCATCACCCAGGAAACGCGCCGCCTGTTGCTCGCTCACAACTGGCCCGGCAATGTGCGCGAACTCAAAAACTCCATCGAGCGCGCCATGATCCTCGAAGACGAGGCGATGCTCCGCCCCATGTACATGCCCTTCGCGGTCGGAGAAGCCGCCCGCAGCGGCCTGACCGCCTTCGAACATAGCAGTACTCCCGCTGATAGCGGCGGGAAGCAACTAGCCAATGGCCGTGTGCTCCCACGACTCTATATTCCGGAAGAAGGCACTTCGCTCGAAGAAGTCGAGCGCGCCATGGTCGAACTCGCCATGCGCCAGGCCAACAGCAATCAGACGCACGCCGCTCGCCTGCTCGACATCAGCCGTGACGCCCTGCGCTACAAGCTGAAAAAATTCGATCTCGTCCCCGGCGATGAAGACACCACCGACTCGGTTCCGACCGAAGGCACACCGCAAGCCGGGGGGATGTAGCCCAGGAATTATCCCGCCGTAGTTCGATCCCCACCGGAGCGTTTGCTCTGATACATCAACTCGTCCGCTCTGTGAATTGCAGACTCCGCCGTGTCCGAATGATCAAGCACCGTTGCTCCGATCGACGCCGTCACTGACACGCGCACCGCGCCTGTCGCCACCCCCGTCACACCTCCAGCCACAAGCGAAGATGTCGTAACCTGGCCCGTCCCGCCTGCTCCTGCCGCAGCCGCCGCTTGCCTCACTGGCGACTTCATCACCGACGATTGGGCGATCAGCACCCGGCATCGCTCTGCCAGGTCGCCCAGCCCCACCGCATCCAGGTCAGGCATTAAAACGAGAAATTCCTCCCCACCCCACCGTCCCACAATATCGACGGTTCGCAACCCTTGTGTCAGTGTCTGCGCAATCACTTTCAGCAGTGCATCGCCGATATCGTGGCCGTGCGCGTCGTTCACCGACTTGAATTGATCGACATCGAACATCAGTAGACCGTAGAGCCGTCCAAACCGCCGGTGCTCCTCCAGACCCTGTTCCACCTTCATTTCGAGATATCGCCGGTTCGGCAAGCCTGTCAGAGGATCGCGAAACGCAAGGTGCTCCAGTTCGCTCACTCTCTTGTCGACTCGATGCTTCACCGTCGAATCACTGAAAACCTCGACCGCGCCTACGATGTCGCCTGCACTATCCCGCATAGGCAGCACGCGCACGGTCACCGGAACTCGATGGCCCTCCTTGTGGCGCAAATAGATCTCCGCCTCTCGTGCCTGCCCGTCGAGCATGACTTCGCTCAGCGGACATCCATTCATGCAGAGTGATCTGCCGCATTCGTCCACGTGGCCCAGGAAATTGTCGAAGCAGTGCCTTCCAATCGCTTCGCCTGCGGCATATCCGCTCATGTGCTCCGCTCCTTCGTTCCAGCAAGTAATCTTGCGTTCGCGGTTCACGAAGTAGACGCCGTCATGCACTGTGTCGACAAGCTTTTCGTAGAAGGAAGACGAGAAGCGAATTCCCCATAGCCCTTCGCACGAGTCGAGCGTCTCGACACCGTAGAGTTGCCCTTCCGTTTGGGATCCCATTGGGGCGACGACCCGCGCGACAGCCGTCTCGTTCGTCCCGATCCTCCGTAATTCAACTTTCTGATCGGATCGCACCATGTGTGAGAGTGCAACGCAGCAACCGAAGCGGCTCACCGTCGTCGTTCTCGTTCTCTCCGAAAAACGTCGGCCCGCGAAATCGATCCCTTCCACCTCGATCGGAAAGGCGATCGACACGCGATCGCTTCTTCGACGAGTCGATGCGGCTGGCATTTGTGATTCCATGTCGAGTACCTCGATCTCTAGTACCTCGGCAAGAACCAGAAAGACTTCAGTGAGGATTGGCTAATATTCGCCGCGAACTAGCATCCGGCGCGAAAATTTGTAGACCACCGTGGAAGAGAGGCCCTTCCGCCACTCAATTGGACAATGATGAGACCCGCACTCGCAATCTATCTAATGCGATCGCGTAAACACTGTGCTCACCCGGCCCGCTCGCACCTCACGCACACTCTGGCTTTCCGCCGTCACCCTACCATTCCGCGAGTTCGATTGGGACGTCGTCGTCACCCCATCATTCACCTGCCCGCAGTCCATTCGCAGCGTGCCGTTATCGTTGAACACCAGCCCATAGAAGCGGAGTGTGCTGCCCGGAGCGAGGGCCATGCTGTTCAGCAGTTGCGTATTGCTGTCGACGTAGACTTCGACCTGGGTCGGATCGGTGAGGAGTGTTGTCTGCCCCTGCTGCACGGCCAACGTAGGGAATAAATCGTAGGGAGCCAGAGACACGCTGTAGTCGGTAAAACTGCCGCTCTGCTGCGAACCAACAATGATCCCATCGATAGTCTGCGGAACCAGGGTGATGGTGTTCGCTGAAGTGTAGGCTGGCCCGGAGATTGACAAGTCCGCCGAAGTAATATCGACAGTCTGACCCGCCACCATGTTCGAGGCGTTGAAGCTCGGAACGAACGGCAGATTCTGCAGGTTCGTAAGCTGGCCTGAGATATTGAAGGCGGCATTGTTGAAGTTGAAATCAGGGGCATCCCAGTAGATTCCGCTTTGGCCACTTACGTTCAGCAGAGAACCTAGTTCGGTACGGCCATAGAGCGTGAGAAGCGGGACTTCATTGTCGACAACCATCAAAGGACCGCTGAAGTCGTTGATCGCCGAGGAATCCTCCACTGCAATTCGAGTCGCCAGCAGCGATCCATCGGATTGAATCGCACCGTCCATGTTCACAAACATTCCGGGTGATAGCGCAGAAGCGCCGCTCACACCCTGGAACACGGTTGCGCTGTCGGTACTCGCCAGAAGAGTTCTTGTCCCTAACGTTTCGCCCGCAATCGTGAGAGTCAAACTTGACGGTGTCGTTCCCACCGACGCAATCTCCGCCGGGAGCCCGCTGACCTTGCCGTTTCCAGAGTTCGTTGGGGAAGCGGACAACGTAACCGGACTGAGATCGAAGGTCGGAGTCATCGAAAACCCTTCAAATGGAGGGTTCGTCCAGCAAAGCGTAAAAACTGCCGAACTGGAAACCTGCATGTTCAGTTGCAATGCCATGCTGTCGCCCGTGACCGTGATGGGTGACGCTAAGTTCACCGTCGGCGCTTGATTGATAACTGAATAATTTGCGATCCCGAGGCCGCCATTGTCTGGAACCTGTCCAAGGCAAACGAATGTTGCCCCCAGGAAAGTAACCGTGGCAGAAGTGTAGATGTCCTGAGGAACATTGACGGTCGTCAACGGCTCGATTCCCCCATTCAAGTGCATAAACTCGGAGGGTTGCTCCGACGACAACAAAGTAACGGTCTTCCCCGACTGGCTGGTCAGCGTCAATGTCTGAAACAGCACATCAAACCGCGTGACTTGATCGTTAGCAGTACTCGATAGCAGCACAGTAACCGAAGTATTTCCGCTGAGCTTCGGCGCCCCCGAACCGGAGGAACCGCAACCCGTCATGATCCCAACCGCCGCTGCAAGAAGAAGGACCAAACAGAGGATGGAAAGGTGAGAGAGAAGGCCTTTGCGAGCAGAAGAAAGTGGCGTCATAACTCCTCCGGTAGCGGTTCCTGAGGGGAGCGCGTCGGAAAGACACGAGCTCGATCGCTCATCTAAACTTCGATTTAGAACTTGATCAATTTTCTTTGGGTCCCGGCTGCACTCGACCCGCCTGATAGTATCCCCCGCTACTGTCAACTGCCATATTGATTGGTCGAGATTTGTAAAACATGTATACCCCTGTGTAACTCGCTGCGTATCCTCCGCCTGGTTCGACTCAACAAAACAAATAGGGGCTTCCGTTTCGGGAAGCCCCTCTGGCGCCATTATGAATGGTTATGAACGAGCGCCGAACTATTGAACTCTAGCTATCCACCCAAACTATCCCCGCGCTGCGTGCTCCTTCGCCTTGGCAATGTACTGCTCCACCTGCTGCCGTTGCGGATAGTCCGGATTCGCTTTCAGCAATTGTTCCCACGCCTCCACCGCGCCTTTCGGATCAGCCTTCCCCTGCCACCGCACCCAACCCAGATTGAACAGCGTCTGCGGATGACCCGGCCGATATTTTAGCGACGTCTGCAGCTCCCCGACCGCCTTGTCCGCATCGCCGTTGTACCAGTAAGCCGTGCCCATGTCGGTGCGGACGTCCGGATTCTCCGGATGAATCGCCAGCGCGCGCTGGTAATACTCGATCGCGTTCGGGAACTGTTTCCCGTCGTAAAACAAATCTCCCAGCTTCACCAGCGAGTCATAATCTTTCGGATCTTTATTCACGGCATCAAGCAACGGCGCGGCGGCCTGGGCCAACGCAGCTTGCGCGTTCGGGTCCGGCTGCTGTTGATGAACTCCACTTCCCTGCTCCGCCGCGGCGCTCGCAGCCGACGCTTGCGCCGTCGCCGGCGACGCTGACCCCCGAAACAGATATCCCAGCGCTACTCCCAGCAGCAGGCAAAACGCCGCCAGAACGTACGCCTGTGTTCCAGTCCACGCCCCATTCGCACTTGCAGACTTAGTAGTTGCTTGCGACTGCATGCTCTTTTCTTCGCTCATTTTCTTTCTCCGATCTGGTGCCGGCAAGCGCCCTTTGCGGCGATTGCAGGTGGAACAGGCGCGTGACCGCAGCCGTCATTCGCTCCTGCTCCTCCTTTTCTGGAAGTTCCTTAAGTTCGCGAGCCAGGGAGCTGGCAATCTTCTGTATGATCTGCGCTGTAATTGCATGAAGCGACTGATCCTGCTCCCGCGTAAACGGCCCACGCTCTTCAATAAAGGACTCCAGTTCTTGCCGGCAAATCTCCTCCAGGCGATGCCGCAGCGCCACGATCGTCGGCACCACGCTCTGCGCCTGCAACTTTCCGCGAAACGATTGCGCTTCCGCGGCGATAATCTTTTCCGCCCCTGCCGCCGCGCCGCTCCGCTCCTGGGCATGACTCTTCACTCCGCGCTCCAGGCTGTCCAGGTCGCAGAGCAGGATTCCATCCACTCGGCGCACTTCAGGATCCACATCGCGCGGCATTCCGATATCCAGAATCAGTAGCGCCACGCGGTTCCTCTCAATCGCAATGCGCTCCGCTTCCTCGGCCGTCAGGATGACGTGCGGACATCCCGTCGCGCTGATCACAAGGTCCGCCTTCAGCATGCACTTCCAGCGATCCGCCAACGTCGCAGCCGTGCCGCCGAGTGTTTGCGCGATTTCCTGTGCGCGCGCCGGCGACTGATCGATCACCACCACCGAGCCTGCCCCGTGTTCCACCAGTTGCCGCGCAGAAAGCTCGCTCATCTTTCCTGTGCCCAGCAGCAACACTCTCCGGCCTTCCAGCGATCCAAAAATGTGCCGCGCCATATCGAGCGCCGCTGTAGGAATGGAGATCGAGAATTTATCGATCTGCGTCTCATCCCGTACCCGCTTCGAAACGCTCAGCGCTTTTTCGAGCACCGCATTCAGGAAGCACCCTGATCCCCCTACCGTGCGTGCTTGTTCCCACGCCTCTTTCACTTGCGAAACAATCTCCGGCTCGCCCAACACCACCGAATCGAGCCCGCATGTCACACGGAAAACATGTGCAAGCGCCGACTCGTCCAGCAAACGGTAGAAGTGCTCCCACTCAGTCAGCTTCAGGCCATGTTCGGAACCCAGAAAGCACAGCAACGAATTCGCCGCCACCGTGGGCTCGCCGGCCCACAACAGAAATTCGGTGCGGCAGCAGGTGGAGAGGACGACCACCTCTTCCACGCCTTCCGCCTTCTTCAACTGCCGCAAAACTTCGTAGCGCCGGTTCTCGCTGATCCAGAAACGCTCTCTCATGGCCAACGGTGCGGTCCGGTGGTTCAGTCCGATCACCATGAGTGTGGGTTCCACGACGTACACCTCGGGCGCAAGTTGCAACCTGAGAAACCGCAAGCCACTTGCCAAAGAGCCCGCCCTACTCAAGATGCCAACCCCATTTATTTCCATCGCTTTACACGCTCTGCCCCCGCCTCGCCCCAGCCCTTCGCTCCCGCGCTGCGGCATATCACGCGGATCGCGAGTCTTTTGACGCGATCTGCCCGCGCTGCACGGACTTAGCGGCACACCATAATCACGACCCGGCGTGACCGCAATCACTGACCAGCCCACGCCCTCCGTAGAAACTGCTAGACGATTAGTAAGTTCTTATCGAGTCTCAAAACTCGCAGGTGAGATTCTGTGGCTTCAGCGCCCGCGAGACGAGACAACCAAAAGGTTCTGAAAGGAAAAGGCAATCATGAAGATAACGAAGCTCGTAGTCCTGATCGTGATGATCGCGCTGGCACTGTTCCTCATCCTGCCCAATCTGTCCTGGGCCGCCGATGATGGCGCGGGCATCTACAAAGCAAAGTGCGCGATGTGCCATGGCGCAGACCTGGCGGGGAAACCGGCTGCCAAGATTCCCAGCCTGGTTTCCGACGATGCCAAGAAAGCCTCCGACGCCGATCTGACCGACATGATCGCCAACGGCGGCAAAGACAAAAAAGCCTCGCACGCCTTCGCAAGCAAGGGCCTGACCCCGGACCAGATCAAGATGGTCGTGTCCTACCTGCGTGACAGCCAGAAGAAGTAGCTCGGACAACTGAAATCGCTGTTCCATCAACGCGAACCCGCGCGGCCGACCCTACAGGCTGCGCAACGCACACGAGGGTGAGTGATCCGCTCACCGGCATGCTCTGGCCTCCAACCGGACAGCCGGACATCCCCTCCTCGGTTCGCCATTCACGGAACAGCCCGCCCGGGTCTCGGTGCTCACCCCCAGACCCGGGCATTTGTTTGTGGTGTCCATCCCGCGGCATTCCAGAAGTCCACCAACTTTCCCGATCCGTGTAACCCGGGAGGCTTTCTGAGTGTGTGTAAAAACTGGATCTTCATTGGTGCGCTGGAATGAGGACCCGGCTTCAGCCGCGAAGCGGCGAAAAAATGCAGCCTGCGGCGCAAGGCGTGGGTAGCAGGCGGGAAACGATCAAGCCCCGAAGGGGCGAAAGAACAGTTCTCACGCACATCTTTCTGCCAATGGTCCTTGACTTTCGAACGCTATAATTTCCGCGTAATGCGGCTAATGCAGCAGCTCAGAAATCTTTTCAAGCTGAACGCCCCTTCCTCGCGAACGACCGTCAGACAGCCAATCCCACAAGTAACCCCTGACGACGTGCAGAGGGTCGTGCGCCGAGATTTCTCGCCCGAAGAATATCCTGCCGTCATGGCGATTCTGGGCGAATACGGGACAGAACGCTGGCACCACGAGCTGGCTCGCGTTCAGCTTGCCGCGCTAAAGATGGCTAACGGCAGCGTGCAAAACCTGCGAGCTTGTATTGCATCGGCAAAGCGAGACTATCGCGATGCGTTGGCTGCCGCCGAATATCCTCACTACTCCAATACCGGGCTTCGAGTTCGGGAACTGACAGCCAAGCAGCAGCGCCGCATCATTGATGGCGATTGGCAGCAATACGAAGAGTGGTTAAGAAAGTGAGCCCGAAACGCTCCGCGCCAATTGTTGCAAAATCCCCATCTCGCTCATGTGTCTTGGCGCTGAGGCGCCTGGGTACCACCGGATTACCTTACCCAGCAAACGGCGAACAAGAAACGCCGACGTGCTATCGTTCATTCCGGCCCGTTAGACCCTCAGCAGCTTTGAGTAAAGGTCCTTTACTCATCGTTACTCGATTACTACCCACATTGACAAGGTTGTGGAGTATTGATTCCTTGGGCAACGTGGTCCCAACAAAAGAGAGCATCTCTGCCCGCGCGGTCGACCGGTAGTTCTGGCTAGATGGAGGACAATTATGAAATTAGCTTTTGTTGTCATCCTCATTGCGACATCGATATCCGCTCAAGACTCGGCTTCCGCACCTTCTCCACTAAGTGTATGTGGGCCGATGAGCGTGAAGTTTCAAATCAAAATGGATGACAGCCAACCGCCGAATGTGACACCCGAACCTGGAAAGGCGATCGTCTACGTCATCGAGGATCAACAATTTAAAGCGGCGAAAGACGTTATCGTGAGAGTCGGCCTTGATGGCGACTGGGTAGGGGCGACCCGAGGTGATTCTTACTTATCGTTCCCGGTTGAACCCGGCGAGCATCATCTGTGCGCGAATATAATGCCGGGCCTTCTGTCTACTGGTCGCCGGGTTGCACTTTTCGGCCTGACGACTGAGCAGGGAGGCGTCTACTACTTTAGAGTACGAACCACCGGCGGACCTTCATCGGCCATGGGTCGGAATGGACTAGACGACACCATATCAATCGACCTCGACCCATTGAACCGTGATGAAGGAAAGCTTCTACTGGCGTATTCGTCTCGCAGTGTCTCGAATGCAAGGCCGGTCAAGATGGAAAAAGATAAGTAGAGTCTCTATCAAACGGCGACGGGAACCGTTGATCGACGATAAATCCCCACAGCACTCAAAACCCCTGTCGGGGGATTTTGAGTGCTGTGGCCTGATAGCGTCAACTATCCCGTGCTCAACTGCAATCAATTAGGGTTGGCGCTGCGAGCTGTTGGTTTCCAAGCACTGCAAGCCTGTCTTTATGTGAACGACGGTCGGCAACTCAGCAGAGACGTAGGTCTCGGATGTGATCGGATGCAGGTTGGTCCCTTCGCACTCGTTCTGAATGAACTCAAATGAGCAGGTAACTTCAAGAATGTGTTCCCTTTCTGAGGGCTGGAATCGCCACTGCTTGAGTGCCTCTAGGACATGGTTCTCGAAGACTTCGTTGGCGCTGACTGTCTTGACCTCCGTAACTGACCCCTCAGAGCTGACTTTGAGCCGGGTGACGGTCTTGCCCATCTTCCGCTGGTCCTTCGCCGCTCGGGGATATGCAGGCGCGACGAATGTCATCACGGTTGGCACTTCCTTCTCGGCCACGCTCGGAGATTGAGCGAACATCAGAGATGCCGATAGCAAAGTCAAAAGAACGGTAGTTCGCATGGTTGCTCCCTTAGCGTCACAGATCACGAGGATTGTAGATAGCGCGGCAGCGAAAGCGAAGCTAGCTGTCGAAATATCGCCACAGCACTCAAAATCCATCACGCGACCATCGGAGGTAGGCCATACATCTCGCCGTATTCGGCTCTGAGCGTGCGAAGATACCACTCGTCGAGCGAATCGAATGAATTCTCGATTGTGTCGCTACCCTTGGTCAGAGTGACGAACCGCTGATCGGAAAGCCGAACAGCGGAGAGAAACGCCCCCTGGTGAAACACGTAGAGATCGCCTGCTCTTCCTTCTTTGGTGTGCGCCGTACTCCTTCCTTCGATGTCGTCCTCAACGAAGCAACCGTTCGGCTTTGAAGGGACCGTTGGGCGGAGGATCGTCTCACTCTCGAAGACATCTCCCCCGCCTGTCAGTTGCCACAGTTCGATGAGGTCAGAAGGAAGAACCAACCTGGTGCGGCGCAACCAGTCTTGAAGTTCTGCCGCTGGTATCGCACCAAAAGGGAAAAAGATCCGAGGCACCTTCTGCGCATCTTGAAGGAGAATAAGCATCCACGATTTTGTACATCGCACGCCCGTTGTGGTCAATTCGCGATGAATCCCCATCTCGCTCATTGACCCGGCGAGGGGTCTTGAGTGCAATCGCTGACTAACAACATTCGGGTTGACGCCGAAGCTACCGCCCCCTTGAGGAGAGTTTTGAAGGCCGCAGCCCACAAACCCTCAATGCCGGCTGAAGAACCATTGCGTTAGGGCCATGATGACAAAGAGTACCCATCCCGCACCTATGAACCGGGTCACCCGAATGTGCTTGTCGGTTGCTGGTCTATCGAAGCTGTCGAGAAATGCCTTGGGGCGTCGGATCAGCTCCATCCCGATAATGAGAATGAACACGAGTATTGTTAAACCCAAGATCGTCTGACCCATTGCTGAATGCCTCACCACTTGAAGTGTAGCTAAGACAAGCCCAAGCTGAAGGCGGGAACACGGCAAGGAAAAGGAAGAAGATACACCAATCTCACGTCAAGAATATCAAGTGAGTGGAGAAGGATATTTTCCACAGAACAATTCTCGAATATGTTCACCTACCCTTGACCGAGAATTCCCCATCCGCAATACTGTCCCTGACGAGCGGAAACCCATCGAGAACGCTAACCCCTTGGGGCTCAAGATTTTGCCCGCAAGTCATTGAGCCCCATAGATTACTTCTCGATTTTACCCTAAGTCGAAGATTCCAATAGACTGAGGGGGGAGGGGGTACCTTCCAAAAGTAGCGCCAGCAGGTAGCGCCGGCGTCTCGCCGGCTATCGCGCCTCCATCTTGGCGGCGAAATCGAAGCTTTCCTTCGTGAACCTTCGTGTCCTTAGTGGTTCAAGCTTCTCTGGTTGCGAGACTCGTCACTTTCCCCTGTGATTCAAATCACAGCCTTTTCCCGCTTCCGAAAGTAACCTGAACTTGCCTGTGGGAGTTCTTTAGAAGCCGAAGGGGGAAACATCATGGTAGTCGCCGGCACTACTCCGAATATGAGCCGCCTAGCTCACGATCTGCCCAAATACGATTTTTCCAGGAATCCAATGTTGGTCTACTGGGAGATGACGCAGGCCTGCGGTCTCGCCTGCAAACACTGTCGCGCCGAAGCGATGCCCACTCCGAATCCGCTGGAGCTCACGACGGAAGAAAGCAAGCGCTTCCTCCGGCAACTCGTCGGCTTCGGTGATCCGCTGCCGCACCTGATTCTCACCGGCGGCGATCCTCTCAGCCGCAAAGATATTTTCCCGCTCATCGATTACGCTAACGGCCTCGGCCTGGAAGTCTCGGTCACTCCCAGCGCCACCTCCGAACTGACTAACGACGCCATCACGAATCTGAAGGCCCACGGCATTCAGAGCCTCGGACTCAGCCTCGACGGCTCCTGCGCCGCCCGGCACGACAACATTCGCGCCGTGCCCGGCACCTTCGATCGCACCATCGAAGCCGCTCGCCACTGCGGACGCCTCGGCCTTCCCATCCAGGTCAACACGCTCGTCGCGGAAGAAACCGCGGACGACCTGCCCGCCATCTTCGAACTCTTGCGCACCAGCTTCCCCGTCATGCGCTGGAGCCTCTTCATGCTGATCTCGGTTGGACGCGGCAAGGCCCTCAACGAGGTTTCTCCCGAAGAAGGCGAACGCATCATGCGCTGGGTCTTCGATCTCTCCATGCACTCGCCCTTCGCCGTGAAAACCACCGAAGCTCCGTCCTATCGCCGCATCGCCATCGACAAGATGCGAACCTCCGGCATGGCAACGCCGGAAATGAAGGCGACCTCCGTCTACAAAGGATTCCAGATTCGCGACGGCCACGGGATCGTCTTCGTCTCGAACCTTGGCGAGATTTATCCCTCTGGATTTCTGCCGCTGCATTGCGGCAACGTCCGGACCGGATCGCTGGTCGATGTCTATCGCAACTCCGATACCTTCCGCGCCCTGCACTCTCCCGACCAGTTCCACGGAAAGTGCGGAGCCTGCGAATACAGCCACATCTGCGGCGGATCGCGCGCTCGAGCCTTCGCCTACACCGGCGACGCTCTCGGCACCGATCCATTCTGCCCCTATGAACCCGGCTCCGCTGGGCACGGCCCGGCATAGCATCCGAGATGCCTGCAGAATGGCGACGCAACCCCAGGTGAATGAATCGAGCGAAAATACGCCGTTGTCGCTGGCAGTCGATGACTCGGGGCTCCGGCTTATAAGGCTGAGAAAAAAGTTAGTCCGCCGCGCCGCGCCCGACCATTCCCAACTTCTGCGCCGCAGTTCGCAATTCGCGTTCCTGCTCTTGAACATCTGGATCGGCAGCGCATTTTATTTCTGGGTCCGCCACATCGAGACCGGAACGCACGATCGCACAACCCTGCGCCCCGCCGGAGTCGAAGGCTGGTTGCCAATCGCGGGTCTGATGAATCTGAAGTTCTGGCTCAGCACTGGCCGATTGCCGGCCACACATCCCGCTGCGATGTTTCTGCTGCTCACTTTTCTGGCGATTGCATTTCTATTTCGGAAGGCATTCTGCAGTTGGCTCTGCCCGGTCGGAACTCTCTCGGAATATCTCTGGCGCGCCGGCCGCCAACTTTTTCGCCGCAACTTTCAGCTGCCGCGCTGGCTCGATCTCCCGCTGCGTGGTCTGAAATATCTTCTCTTGGGATTTTTCGTCTGGGCCGTCGCCAACATGTCAGCGGGTGCGATCGAAGAATTCATGCGCAGCCCCTATGGCGCGATCGCCGACGTGCGTATGCTCAACTTCTTTCGTTCTCTCGGAGAAACCGCCGCCATCGTTCTCGGCTTCCTCGTCGTGGCATCGGTGCTCGTACAGAATTTCTGGTGCCGCTATCTCTGTCCGTACGGCGCACTGCTCGGCTTGACTTCCCTGCTCAGCCCCATGCGCATTCGCCGATCGGCCCCGGCTTGCATCGATTGCGCAAAGTGCGCCACGGCCTGTCCTTCCGCTCTGCCCGTCGACAAGCTGATCTCGATCAAATCCGCGGAGTGCACCGGATGCCTTGAATGTGTCGCCGTCTGTCCCTCGGAAGGCGCACTGCAAATGGCGCTCCCGCACTGGATCCGCTCGCCCCACGACGGACGTCTTCCCGCGTGGGCGATGGCCGCAGGAATTGCGGTGTTGTTCCTGGGAATTGTCGGTTATGCGAAGACATCCGGCTACTGGAATGGCGATGTCCCTGACTATGTCTATCGCCAACTAGTCCCACAAGCAAACGAAGTCACGCATCCGGCAGAATGAAGCAGTTGGTTTTCCTTCGTGAACCTTCGTGTCCTTTGTGGTTATTGTTTTTTGGGGGACGCGTCAGGAATAAAGCTTGATCGGCTGCACGACGCGAGTAATCGTCCCGCTCGGACTCGGCTGGTCCGGCTTCAACCCGCACCGCATCGAAGCAAAAAGCCCGACCAATTGTCCCAGCATCACGTCGAGCACCGGTCGATAGTGATCGGGAAAGTCAGCCGCACAGTCCAGCGACAGATAGTAATCCGCCAGCGCGGCCACATCGCCGCTTCCCCGCGCGGTCACCACCGCCCGAACCCGCCCCAGGCGCTTGCGATCGATCTCGCGCAACAAATCCAATTCGTATCCGCGCCGCCGCGCTTCACTCGACAGGAAAGCGACAAACAACGTCTGCCCATCGACGCTCGACATGGGCCCGTGCCGCAATCCGAGCGGAGTCTCCGCCATTGTCGTTACTTTGCCCGCGCTGAGTTCAACCACTTTGAGTGCGGATTCATCCGCCACCGCACGCAGCGCTCCCGACCCTACAAAACACGCGCGCGTGCAGCCGAGCATCGTGATCGCCGCCGCAACTTCGGCCGCCGCCGGCAGGAATTGAGTGCCGGTTTCCGCCATATGCGCCACGAGTTCCCCGAAGTGCGAAAGGTCTTCCGTGTTCGCGGCGCACTGCCCCGCCAGCAGCATGTTGCTGAACGAACTCGTCATGGCCAGCCCGCGATCGTTGACCGCATCATCCAGCACAAGCGCCAAGGCCCGGTCGCTGTGCTTCGCGCACAACTGCGCCATCGGTCCCTGCTGGTTGCACGTAATCACGAGGTGCCGAATCTCCCGATGCCGGTCGAGCGCCCGCTCCAGCAACGCCACGCCCTCTGGACTCTCGCCCGACCGCGAAAACGAAATCCACAGATACTCTCGTCCTGGCCGGTGAAACTCTTCGAATTCCGTCAGCAACGTGGTGCTCGGAATCGCCCACGCGTCGCAGTTCCACTGCCGTCGCAGTAACGGAGCCAGCGCCCGGCCCGTGTAGTCCGAAGTGCCTGCGCCGACCAGGTACACCGTCGGCGAAGAAGTACTGCCGCGTCCAATGCCGGCACGGCGTAGCACATCGTTCAGTTCGCTCTGGCGATCGCGGCAGCGCTCGTACGTCTTGCTCCATGTGGCCGGCTGCTGCCAGATTTCGCGCGGCGTGTGCTGGAGCCCGCGTTCGGTTTTTTCCTGCTCCGGCAGATCCAGGAGCGTACGCAAGGGGTTTCCCAACTTAGAATCCTCCGGTCGAAGACACTGTAGTCTATTACAGAGCGAGTCCGTTGAAAAGTATTCGAAAGAAAAAGAAATACAGTTCGGAAGGAAACGTTAGTAACGGCGCCAGACCCGAGAATGAGGGCAATCATGCCGATTCGCAGCGGGTCCGACATTTCCTCAGAAACCGCGGAACGTTTTTCGGCAACTAATCTTTCTTCGCAGTGTTTTTCTTTCAAGAAGGAGAAAAAAACATGAGCCGTGGTTCAGGTCCCCTGAGTTCGCTGCTTCTCGCGGCGGCATTGGCTTCGTCCTTGGCAGGTATCGGATGCGCCGAGCACCATTCCTACCGCGTGTACGATCCCTACTACACCGACTATCACACTTGGAACAACGATGAAGTCGTTTACTACAACCAATGGGTTGGAGAGACTCACCGCGATCCGCACCGTGACTTCCGCCACCTCTCAAAGGAAGATCAAAAAGAATACTGGACGTGGCGCCACAACCATGGGGATCGCGACCACGACCACGATCACGACCATCACTGAGATCTGAGCCAGGCTCTCAGGAATGCAGCGCCTTGAGAGCCTGGTCCGTTGTAGTCAGTCTCGCGCCCATCCGTTCTAGCTCCGAAACAGTCTTCTCTCCGACCTCAGGTTTGAGGGTTTCGATCGCATCGCAGACCAGGGCAACGCGGCGTCCGCGCTCGAGCAGACCCTTTGCGGCCAAGTTGACGCAATACTCCGTGACGACGCCAAACACCACAAACTCGGCATGGTTTCCCAACTTCTCCACCAGAGCATCCGCGTGGTGACTTTTGAAAATGCTGAGCGTCTGCTTCTCGAGCACAATCTGCTGGTAAGCCGACAAGTCCTCCGGCAGTTTCGCATCGGGATCGTTCGGAACTCGAACAACCTTTTCCGTCAGCGCTTCAGGAAGAAGTTCTGCGCCAGTCGTTCCCTTCACGCAGTGCGGCGGAAAAATCTTGAATTCCGCATCATTCGGCGTGTGGAAATCTCCATGCGACACGAGGAACACGTGCCCCTGTCGCGCGGCATCGGTCAGCCGGCGGATGTTGGGCACCAACTTCTCCGCGCCCGGTACATACAGATTCCCTCCGGGCAACATGAAGTCCCTCTGCACATCGACTTCCCAGAAAATAAAATCGCGAGAAACCATGGCGGTCCTTCCTTATCGATGAGCCAGAGCGTAACACCGCTTCTCGCGAGGTGACAAATCTCGCCGTCGGCGAAATCGTCGGGTATGATTTGCAGGCTCCCAGTTTTCGGGAATCGACTTCATGAGCCAAGACGCCCCAACATCGGCATCCTCTACCAAGCTCGTAATCCGCAACATCGGACTGCTTCTCAGCGGAGACCTCGACCATCCCATTCTCGACGCCGACACGATCGTTGCGATCGACGGCATAATTCAAGCTGTTGGCAAAGAAAACGACATCGACACCGCGGGCGCCACCACGATGATCGACGCCAAAGGCACGGCGCTCGCCCCAGGGTTAATCGACAGCCACGTGCACCCCGTCTGCGGCGACTGGACGCCTCGCCAGAATCAACTCGGCTGGATCGATAGCTGCCTGCACGGCGGCGTCACGACCATGGTTTCCGCCGGAGAAGTTCACACGCCCGGACGCCCGAAAGACATCGTCGGCCTGAAGGCGATGGCGATCTTCGCGCAGCGCGCCTTCCATGCGTTTCGTCCCGGAGGCGTGAAAGTCTACGCGGGTGCGCCGGTGCTCGAACAAGGCATGGTCGAAGATGATTTCAAGGAACTCGCTGCTGCGGGCGTGAAGTTTCTCGGCGAAGTCGGCCTCGGCAGCGTGAAAGACGGAGTCACCGGACGCCGAATGGTCACATGGGCCCGCAAATATGGCATCCAGAGCACGATCCACACCGGCGGCCCGTCGATCCCAGGATCAAGTCTCATCGACAAGGACATGGTCCTCGAAACCGACGCCGACGTCATCGGCCACGTCAACGGCGGCCACACCGCTCTGCCCGACGATCAGATTGTCGCGTTGTGCGAGCGTTCGCCGCGCGCGCTGGAAATCGTTCACAACGGAAACGAGCGCGCCGGATTGCTCGCGCTCCGCACAGCAAGAGAACTGAAGCAACTTCATCGCGTCATACTCGGCACCGATTCGCCAGCCGGCTCAGGCGTTCAGCCGCTCGGCATTCTGCGGATGATTTCGATGCTCTCGTCGCTCGGAGAAATTCCGGCCGAATTCGCGATCTGCCTAGCCACCGGGAACACCGCGAAAATGCGCAGCCTCAACTGCGGCGTGATCGCAGCCGGACGCGAAGCCAGCTTTGTTTTTCTCGACACCGCGCAGCAATCCGCCGGCAAGAACCTGCTCGACAGCATTCAAAAAGGGGACTTGCCGGGCGTCGGCATGGTGATCACCGATGGCGCAGTGAGCATCCAGCGCAGCCGCAACACTCCACCGGCGACGCGCGTGCCAGAGGTAGTGAGGCCATGAAGAACAATTATGTGGCGACGGGGGTCCAAGCGAAGGCGAATCCAAGCGCTCTGGGATCGGCAATTCTAGTGCTTCTCATCTCCATCCTCTGCATCGCCTCGCAACTATCCGCGCAGGTTTCAACGCCCGACTGGTGCCGCGCTCTTCCACGTCCTGAATACAAAACTCTGAAACGCATCCAAGTCACCGATCCCTGGTTCGAAGTCTACGAACCCGCGCCCAATGTCTTCGCCATCTACGAACCACATCAAGCGGAAGAGACTATCGGCTATCTCATCGTCGGCAAAAAGCGCGCTTTGGAATTCGACACTGGAATGGGCATCAGCGACATAAAGAAAGTAATCTCTGAGCTGACGAAGCTGCCGGTTATCGTGCTGAACTCTCACACCCACGACGATCACGTGGGCGGCAACTGGCAATTCGACACCGTCTACGGAGTGGACACGGACTTCACGCGCAAGAACGCGCAGGGCTCACGTGAGGATGCGCAAGCGGAAATCACTCCGGACCAGATTTGCGGACCGCTGCCGCCCGGATTCGACGCGAAGGCCTACGCCACCAAGCCCTGGAAGATTGCGGCCTATGCGCACGATGGCGACAAATTCGACCTCGGTGGCCGCACGATTGAAGTCATCGCAACGCCAGGTCACACGCCCGACGCAATTTCGCTGATCGATCGCGCCAATCGCCTGCTCTTTACGGGCGACACGTATTATCCGGCGCCGATTTGGCTATTCCGGCCCGAGACCGATCTCGACGCGTATGCCGCATCGATTCGCCGGCTCGCCGCACTCGCGCCACGGATCAAACTTGTGCTCGGCGCGCACAATATTCCTGTCGCACAACCCTCAGTGCTTCCACTACTAGTGAAAGCTTTCGACACAGTGCGCGCAGGAAAAGTCACGCCCACGCCCGATTCTCCCGGCAAGGTTCTATATAAAGTAGATGATCTTTCGTTTCTAATGCGCGCCCCGGCAACACACTGATGCAAGCAAGCGGCGGCAATGCCGGTGTAGTAGATCAAACAGATCGACGTTTAAGAATCGTCGGTTTCCCCAGTGATCCCCTGTGCCCCCCGTGGTGAAAGCCTTAGACCTACCGCAACCCGTCTTCCCCTTTAATCTGATCCTTCGTCAACCCTCCCACGCGCGCCAGCGGACGCCCGCTATCCGTCACTGCAATCGCCACCATAATTTCATTGGCGCGCGGCGCGTCGTTCAATCGCACTTCCATGCCATCGAAGTGACTGCGCACAAACGCCGCGTCTTTGTGCCCGAGCGGAATGTCGAGCACCACACCGAGTCCGCCTCGCTTCTTCGACGATGGAATCAGCGCCGCGCCTCTGCCCAGCACGCGCCGCACCGGCGTTCCTAGCTTCGGATGCAGAATCGCCGCCGCATGCTCAAGCTCGCCATTCTCGCCGACGGCTGCCGCTTTGCCGTAGCTCTCCGCGGAGGGTCCATCGATTCCTAATGCCGCAACAGCGCGCGTCGTCAGCAATTCGCCGAGTTCCTCGCCGATCGCTATCAACTCCGAAAGATCCTCAACATACTTCCCCGTGCACGGATTCTCGATCACGGCCACAGCCGCCGCACGCCGCGTCGGAGGAGAAATCTCCCGATCCATCTCGCGCCAAGTCTCTTCCACAAACGTTGCAATCTTGCGAATCTTAGCGTGCATGTTTTTCCCCGTGTTACCCCGTTCCCCTGAGGTGAGCGCTCTACCGAAGTCCGTCCAGCCCCTTAATCTCCGAAGCTTTCAATCCCCCAACCCGCGCATGTACGCGCGCGCCCGTCGTCATCACCAGAGCCAGCAGGATCTCATCGGCGCGCGGCGCGTCGTTGACGCCCACTTCCATTGCATCGAAGTGACTTCGCACGTACGACGCATTGATATGCGTGATGGGGACATCAAGCCGCGTTCCCGGCCCGCCAACTTTTTTCGTCGACGCTACAATCGCCTTCGCTCCGCCCAGCACCTCGCGCATACCGTAACCGCCGGGCACATGCCACAGCGCGCCGTGCTCCAACTCTCCCGCCGAGCCCACAATCGCGCCCTTTCCGTACCCCTCAACAACTTTCGCGTCACCGCCAAGAGCACCGACGAGTGCCCGAGCCATCTCAAGTCCGAGAGGCTTGAGATCGTCCATGAATCCTTCGATGTCGGCAACGTACTTCCCTGCAAATGGATTTCGAATGACGGCCAGCGCGGCCGCCCGCCGCAGTGGATTCGCAGCCACCGGCCCACCCTCATGAAAAATTTCTTCCACGCATGTGACGCGCTTTCGAACCACGAACTCAGGCATGCACCAAGCCCCTTTCAAAGGATGGCGTCACAATTGTGCGCGACTCTCCGACGGCGCCAACCACGCGCGTCTCCTGCTGCAAACTCAGCGCGGCCGAGCGAATCAGTCCCATGCGGAGTAGCAATTCCGCAGTCCGCATGCCCGCCGCCAGCGCTCGATCAACTTCTTGCGCGTTCAACTCTCCGACCGCTTGCGTTACGAGGCGATCTTCGAGGTCGCTGCCTGGTGCAAGCTCTCGCGCAGGAACTCGAACAATCGCAGGATGTCCGGGCAGGTCCACTGCATTGGCGATGATGGTTGCGGCAGCGTCGGCGGCCGACGCGCGATCTGCCAGCACTGTAACCGCATCCGCGATCCCTAGAGAAAAACTTCGCCCACGCCATCCACTGGTGGCAATCCCGCGTACCGGATCCGCAAAACAAATCGTAGTCGTACCCAACAGCGAAGGACGATCCGGACGCTCCACCATTCCGACCACAAACCGTTCGCCGGGCCCTAAGTGAATCGCGATGTCTCCCCCGTCGTTCACATAAGCGCGAGACAGATCGGCTGATGCAACCATCGCATCAAGAATCTCGTCGGCGACCGCGCCTGCGACAGCCGCCATGGGCGTGATGAAATGCTGCGTCGCATAGGGCATAACCGCCGCGGTCATCCTGCGCGCGACCGCGCCACGCGGCCACTCGGCCTCCGGCGAGCAAGCCCGCCGCAGGTAAGAAAGCTCGCCACACAACTCGTCGAGCACGGTCACAAACCGCGCGCACGCGGATTGATACGCTGACTCGACCTCATGCGACGCACCGAATGCCTCGACGATCAAATCAATCGGCCCATCATGAAGGTGCAGGCGCTTCCCGTCGGGCAACAGCCGAATTTGCGCGCGCTGGTTCATTTCTTCTTTTTCTTGAAACTCGACATTCCGGCAGTCTTTGCTCCGCTCGACTCCAGCGGCCACGGATTATCCGCTCGCGCGCTCACTCGCTTCCGGCCATCTTTACCGGAAACATCGGACACAATCGAACTCAACGGCCGCACGTTCTCCACATATCCGCCCAGCGCGCCATAGTCCCCGAGCTTCAAAGTAAATTCAATCGGAGCCACCAGCGCCGGCGTCGGCACATATCCAAAGGCATTCCGTGGCATGCGACTCACATCCACCATAAACGTAATTCCGCCGCGCGGCCAGACATACACTGGCGCGCCACCGCAGGTCACGCGCGTAAGCGCATCGCGCACCGAATGCGTCAACTTCACGGGATTCTCCGTCACCCCTGCGCGCAGCGATCCTCCCGCGCCGCCCATGAACATAACGGTACAGAGCGCAGGCTCGCAATTTTCCTTGATACGCGCCACCGACTCGCGCAAATCGACGGGTAATTCTTTTTCACGCGGCTTGAGATCCTCATCCAGCTCGAAATACGCATAATGCTCGCCCGTCGTGCTCACCATCAACAGGCGCAGTCCGGGCCAGGCTTTCTTCGAATTGAATTTCCCCAGAATCGTCAGCGGATCGTCGATATTTGTTCCGCCCCACGATGTCCCCGGCTCGGCCACCTGAAAGTATCGTCCGGGCGTCGATCGCCGGCCCTTCAGCTTGATTCCGGTCTCGGGCACGCCAAGCAACTTCCCGGCCTGATGTTCCGACAGCACTCCGGTGATGTGATCGTCGACCACCACGACGTCATCGACCTTGCCGAACCATTGTTTAGCGAACATGCCAATCGTCGCCGAGCCGCAACCCACGCGCATCCGCTCTTCCTGCGCGCCATCAACAATCGGTGGACGCCCCGCCTGCACCACGACCTTCGCGCCATCATCAATCTTGAGTTCGACTGCGCTTCCGTTGCACAAGTTCAGCAGCGCGTCGCAGGTCGCATCGCCTTCGTGCCGGCTGCCTCCGGTCAAGTGCCGCACGCCTCCCAGTGACAACATCTGCGAACCGTATTCGCTGGTGGTTACATGGCCGATAGCTTCTCCGTCCGCGCGGACCGTGCTGCACTCCGCGCCCAGATGCCGGTCGGTATCGATCTTCACTTTCACGCCGCAGTAGCTGAAAATTCCCTCGGTCACCACCGTGACCATGTCGACTCCTTCGACCTGCGACGAAATAATGAACGGCGCCGGCTTGTAATCGGGGTACGTCGTCCCGGCGCCAATCGCGGTCACAAACGTTTCGCCATGGCTGATGAGTGTGCCGTCCCAGTTGTGCTCGCGCTCCAAAAACGGAACGACTGCACCACCCCGTTCCATCGCACGATCCAACACCACATGCGGATCGAGCCTTACCAACTTGCCCTCATGATTGCCGTATCGATCGCACGATCCCGTGCGCCCCGGCTTGATGTAGCACAGCACCGGACACGCATCGCAGCGAATCGCATCGTCAGACACGCGACCCTCCGTTCATCTTCGCGTCAAAGCTCTTCGCCGCGACGCCCTTCGCCAGAATCGCCGCGCGCACGCGGTCCGGCGTCGCCGGAATCTTGTGGATGCGAACGCCAATCGCGTCGTGAAGCGCATTTAGAATCGCCGGCGCGGTGGGAATCACCGCCTGCTCTCCGATGCCCTTCGCACCAAACGGCCCGACCGACGCGGGATCTTCAATCAGTATCGATTCCACCGGAGGCACATCTCCAGCCGACGGAATCAGGTAGTCATGGAGATTCTCGCCCTTGCCGGGAAAGAATTCCTCCATCAATGCCATCCCCAGACCTTGCGCGACGCCGCCCTCGATCTGCCCTTCGATCAGCGTGGGATTGATGGCGCGTCCCACATCGTGCGCAGCCGTCACTTTCAGCACGCGCACGGTGCCGAGTTCGATGTCCACCGCAACCTCTGCCAGGTGCGCGCCAAATCCGTAGACCGCGTACGGCTTTCCCTGTCCATTCTCATCCAGCGGACTCGCCGGCGGATCGAACGTTGCCTCGCAAGTGATCACATATCCGCACGCATCGAGCGGCAACTCGGCGAGAGGGAGGATCTTGCATTTCCCGTCATCGACCACCGTCACGCTGCCGTCTCCAAATTCAATCGCTGCGCAACTGCACGCTCCGGCCAACTTCAAGATCTCGATGCGCAGCTTGCTCCCCGCCATGTACGCGGCTTTGCCCGTTACCAACGTCTGGCGTGACGCCGAAGTCTTCCCACAATCCGGCGTGATCGACGTATCTCCGGAGACCAGATCGAACTTGGCAATCGGCGCCCCGAGAGCGTCGGCACAAATCTGCGTAACGATCGTGTTCGATCCCTGCCCGATGTCGACCGCGCCCTGGTGCAGCGCGATGCGACCGTCTCGCTTCAATCCAATGCGCACCGTCGACGGATTCGGCAACGAGGTATTCCCACAGCCGTACCACATTCCCGCCACACCAACTCCCCGTCGCAATGGTCCGGTCGCCTCACGATTGAACCCCGCCGCTTGCGCGCGCGCCGACTTCCATCTCGGCCTCAACGCCTCAAAGCAAGCGCGAATGCCCACGCCCTCGCCGAGAATCTGCCCGGTCACGGTCGGCGTGTCATTTTCCAGCGCATTCAGAATTCGAAACTCCAGCCGATCCATCCCTACCTTGTCGGCGAGATCGTCATACAACTGCTCCTGCGCGATCGCCGTCTGCGGCACGCCGAATCCACGAAACGCCCCTGCTGGGACTGAGTTGGTATGCACCGCGCGCGTCAACGCGCGGTAGTGTGGGACTTGATATGGTCCCGACGCATGCACCGGAACACGAAACGCGACAGTCGGTCCCCACGAGGAATACGCGCCTGTGTTGAAATCCGCCGCGAAATCCACGCCGGTAATTCTCCCGTCACGCGTTGCGCCCGCGCGCGCACGCATCCACGCCGGATGCCGCTTCGTCGTCGACACGATCGACTCGTTCCGCGAATACACCATGCGCACCGGCCGCCCCAGCTTCCACGCGGCCAACGCCACGAATGGCTGCACCGAGAGATCGAGCTTCGCCCCAAATCCTCCGCCGACCGCGGTCGGAATGATCCGCACTTTCTCCGCCGCGATGCCCAGCAGCTTGGCGATGTCTGCGCGATCCATATAAGGAGACTGCGTGCACGCCTGAATCTCAATCCCATCGCCGACGCGGCGCGCGAATCCCGCCTCCGGCTCGATGTAAGCATGCTCTACGAATCCAGTCTCGTACTCACCCTCGGCAACGAACTCTGAACTCGCGAGCGCCGACTCGACATCTCCGCAAGCCACGCGCCCGCGCACCAGCACGTTGCCCTCGCGATGCCCGTGAATGCGTGGCGCATCGCTTGCCAGCGCCTCCTCAATCGTTCGCAAAGGCGGCAACTCTTCCCAGCAGACCGGAAACTTTTTCAGGTCGAGCAACTCCAAAGAGTCCGCATCGCCCACAACTGCGGCAACGCCTTCCCCTCGATACCGCGCCTCGTTATGCGCAAACACAGGCTGGTCGGCATATTTCGGGATCACGCCATAGCAATCGACTCCCGGCACATCCTTCGCCGTGAGGACAAGCATCACGCCCGGATGAGACTCGACAAACTGGGCCAGATCCCCGAAACGAAATCGCGCCCGATGGTGGGGACAGCGAATTACGCGCACGCCTAGCGCATTCGTTGGTATTTCGTCGGCTCCGAAGATCTCCGTGCCGTCGACCTTCTTCTGACCATCCAACCGCACCAGCCGCGCCCCGACAGCGGCACCCGCCGCAGGCGACGCTTCCAAATCCACCGCATCACTCGCCTCGACGATTGCGCGAATAATCTTCCGATATCCCGTGCAGCGGCAGAGCACACCTCCGATCGCGTCCATGACCTCCTTTTCGTCGGGATGAGAATTCCTCTCGAGCAGCGCCGTCGCCGCGACCAGCATCCCCGGCGTGCACGCTCCGCATTGTGCAGCGCCGTGAGAAAGAAATGACTGCTGCAGCAGGCCGAGCAGCGGAGAGCGCTCCGCGAGCCCTTCGACCGTCGTTACCTCACATCCCGCTACTTGGCCGGCTGCCACCAGACACGCGCATACCGGATCGCCATTCAGCAACACCGTGCAGGCCCCGCAGTCGCCGGCATCGCAGCCCACCTTGGTTCCGGTCAAGCCCAGATCATCCCGCAACACGCGCGACAGGCGGCGTGAACCCGAAACCTCAACCTCAACTGCGCGCCCGTTCACCGAGAACGAAATCAATTCAGCCACCGCCCCCGGCACCTTTTCCGTCGTGGCCATGTCAGCGGCTCCCCACGCACGCTTCGAGCGTGCGTCGCACGAGTGTCAACGACGCATCTCGCCGATATTCCGCCGTTGCGCGCACATCATCGATTGGCGAAAGAGCCGAGAGATGTTCTTCCTTCACCACGCTCCCGATTCCCTCCGTCATTTGCACTCCCACCAGATCTCGCTCCAACTGCACCAGCCGCTGCGCCCTCGCCGAGCACGATCCCACCGCAACACGCGCCTCATTCACGCGTCCCGCCCCGTCAGCCTGCAAAACCGCCGCCACCATGGAAATCGAAATCACCAGATACCGCCGCGCCCCCAGCTTCAGAAACGCCGACGCCGCATTTTCCAGTCTCCGCGGCACCAGTACTGCCGCCAGAATCTCATCCGCCCGCCGCTGCGTCTTCCGATTCCCTACCACGAACTCTGCCAGCACCAATCGCCGTTTTCCTGCAGCCGACGCCAGTTCCACCTCCGCATCGAGAGCGAGCAACGGCGGCACACCATCCGCCGCCGGAGAAGCGTTGCACAAGTTCCCCGCCACGGTGCCACGATTCTGAATCTGCACCGACCCCACTTCCCTCGCAGCTGCCTTGAGTGCGTCAAAACAACGCGGAAGCGGAGTCCGAATCACCTCGCTCCACGTTGTCAGCCCGCCAATCCGAATCCATTCCGCTTCGATCGAAATCCCGCGAATCTCCCGTAGCGCAGTAATGTCGACCACGCGCCCCTGCGGCAAGCGCTCGCCCAGCGCCGGATAAAAATCCGTCCCGCCGGCCAGAATCTGCCCGTCCTCCGAGGACAAGATCGAAACCGCTTCATCCAGCGTTTTTGGCTTGAGATACAAAGACGTTCGATCCCCTGAATTGCCGCCCCACGCGCCCCTTGCGGCATTTGTCTGCAGCTTACACTCTCTGTCCGGCGGCCTTCATCCCTGAAAGCTACGAACCGGCCACGGTCGTCGAGCAACCCAAGTATGCATTTTCTTGCACTTAACCGCCACCCCGTCCGCAGTGACCAGTTACCTCACACGAACGAAAAAACAATAGATTCCAGAAACAATAACCTCTGCCTCCGCACAATGGCCCAACGGAGGCATTGACATGTGACGCCGCCTCTGGCAAAAAGGAGAGTGTGGGCAGTTGGAATGTAAAAACATCGACTCTGCTGATCCTCGGCTGCGTGATATTCCTCATGCTGCTGATCGTTGTGCTGCCCGATGTCGATCTGCCCGACACTGCCTTTCATCGCAATACCGCACCGGCTGCTCTCCACGCTCAGGCCACTGCTGCTCCCGTCGTGGTTGTCGTCGCCGCTATCTTTCAAATACCGTTAGCTGACGAAACTGCACCGACATTGAGTCGTCCGGGGCCGTTGGTGATCAGCCCACATCCCAATTTCCGGCCTATTTTGCTCCGTTCCATTCGCTGCTAACTCTCCGGTTGCGCTGCACCCAGGCTTGCTTCGTGAAACGAAGCAGGAAGGGGCAGTGCGGCCCCAATTCCGGGTTCCCGGGGGGGCTTCCCGGAGTCGCTGCGCTGCCCCATTTCTTCCGTCCCTCTCACCGCCGCAAGGAAACCGAGGAGCATTGGCATGACTTTTGAATACGACATGGTTCCACTTCGTAGCGTAACGCAAATGCTCGAACAGGCCTCAGCTCGGACGGGCTTTACGCCCGCTCAAATCGTGGCTTTGATCGACTGCGAGTTAAACACCGATCACTTGCTTGACTACATCACAGCCGTGATGTCTGACCGCATGAACTGAATGCCCTCTCCCTTGTCAATCTGCTCGAAAGCTGCTTCCCGCCGCTGGATTCTCCTTCTGCTCGGAGAATCCACCGGTTCTGTGTTCTAATCTCCGCGTCGTAATTCTCAATATTCACCGCCATCCGGAGAGATTCATGCTTAAAGCCTCCCTGCGACGCTGCGCGCTCGCGCTGGCCGCGCTTGCCGCCGCAACCTCCGCGTCGGCCCAGTCGACTTCCACCGCGCCTCCTCCTGACCTCGATTCCTACGTCGCCGCATCGATGAAGACATTCAACGTTCCTGGCATGGCCGTCGCCATCGTGAAAGATGGCACGATCGTCGTCGCCAAGGGATATGGCGTGCGCAAACTCGGCGATCCGACTCCGGTCGACGAATTCACCATGTTCGCCATCGGCTCGAATACCAAGGCCTTCACCACCGCCGCCCTCGCCACGCTCATCGATGAAGGCAAGCTCTCATGGGACGATCCGGTCTACCAGCGCCTTCCCGGCTTCGTCATGTATGACCCCTACGTCTCGCACGAGATGACCATTCGCGACCTGCTCACGCATCGCAGCGGCATGGGACTCGGCGAAGGCGACCTGCTCTTCTGGCCGCACTCCACTTACACGCGCGCAGAGGTCATCTACAAGCTGCGTTTCATGAAGCCTGCCTCCAGTTTCCGCAGCCATTACGCCTACGACAACCTGCTCTACATGACTGCCGGACAAATCATCCCCGCCGTCACCGGCACTTCCTGGGACGACTACATCCGCCAGCGCATCTTCGCGCCGCTCGGCATGACGCACTCCAACGTCACGAACGCCGACTTCAAGCCCGGCGATGACTACTCGTTCCCGCATTCGCGCGTCGATGGCAAGCTGCAGGTCATTCCCTTTGGAGTGCTCGACAATGCCGGTCCCGCCGGAGCGATCAATTCCTCCGCCGCCGATATGGCGAAGTGGGTGCAGCTTCAGCTCAGCCGCGGCAAGTTCACCGGCCGCGATGGACGCCTCTTCAGCGAGCAGCGTTCAAGAGAAATGTGGACTCCGCAGACCATTCTTCCCATCAACGATCCCCCACCGCCTCTCGCAGCGCTGAAGGCAAACTTTGCCGACTACGCTCTTGGCTGGGGACTTCGCGACTACCACGGCCGCAAGCTCGTTGGCCACACAGGAGGAGTCGGAGGATTCGTCTCGCGCGTCATGCTCGTCCCTGAAGAAAATCTCGGCGTCGTCGTCCTCACCAACGCCGAAGAAGACGGCGCCTTCGATTCGATCCTGTACCACGTGCTCGACTACTATTTCCACCTTCCTCCCACCGACTGGATCGCCGCCTACAAGGCCGTAAGCGACAAAGAGGAAGCCGACGCCAACGAAACCATGAAGGCGGCCGAAGGCGCCCGCGCGGCCAACTCTAAGCCGTCGCTACCTCTCGAAAAATATGCCGGGACCTACAACGACGCGTGGTATGGACCGATCACGATCCGTACGGAAAACGGCGGCCTCGTGATCACCTTCGATCACACGCCCACCATGATCGGCGACCTCCAGCACTGGCAATACGACACCTTCAAAGCGCACTGGCGCACCCGCACCATCGAAGACGCGTTCATCACGTTCGCGCTGAATCCAGACGGCACCGTCGACAGCGCAAGAATGGCCGCCGTCTCGCCTCTGGCCGATTTCAGCTTCGATTATCAGGACCTGCTGCTGAAGCCAGCCGCAGCGCCGGAGAGGAAGTGAAACAAGTGTGGGTAGCCGTAACTCTGGGATGCCCCACTTCTCGCCGCTTTTGCGAGAAGTGGGAATTCTGACACGCCTCTGCATCAAGCAGATCGTGGCCTCTCTCAACAACCCGTCTCTCACCTCCGCCGAAGCCTCAGTCCAGGCTCACAGCGCGGATCTCCGCCGCGAACTCGGCATCCGCGATCTGATCCTCGCGCAAATCTTGATCGTCATCGTCCCCGAATTCTACGGGACCGCCGTAAAAGCAGGCTCCGCCCACGTCGTCCTCTGGCTGCTGGCCATTCTTCTTTTCTTTATCCCGCACGCGCTCGTCGTCGCTCACCTGAATCGCCTCATGCCGCTCGAAGGCGGCCTGTACGAATGGGCCAGGCTCGCCTTCAGCGATCGCATCGGATTTCTCGTCGCCTGGAACATGTGGCTCAATACCACCGCGCAAGTCTCCCAAGTCGCGCTGGTGACGACCACCTACATCTCCTACGCATTCCCCAAGGCCGCCTGGATTGCCTCGAACCAGGCCGTTCTCGTCGCCACATCCGTAGCTCTGATCGCAGTCATGATGTTGGTTGCGCGTCTCGGCTTGAGCGTGGGCAAGTGGGTCAGCAACACCGGAGGCATCGTGACCGTCCTCGTGATTGCGGTCGTGATCGTGTTGCCGTTCGTCTACGTGTGGCGCGGTCGCATGCTCGCCTATCATCCGCTGCCACTGGTTTTGCCTGCCATGACGCTGTTCAGCCTCAGCGTCTTCAGCAAAATGACCTTCGGAGCCCTCACAGGTTTCGAGTATGTCGCCGTCTTCGCCGGGGAGTCTCGCGACCCGGGCCGCAACCTCGCGCGCTCCATCCTTTTCACTGCGCCGCTCATAGCGCTGCTCTATATTCTCGGCACCAGCGGAATTCTCGCGTTCGTTTCTCCGGACGCGGTGGACGTGATCGGCCCCATCCCGCAAGCCCTCAACCGCGGGCTCGCTATCTTCGGTCTCGCCGGTCCATTCGTGTCCATCGTCATTCTTCTATTGCTGATGAACTATCTTTGCTCCTATACGATTTATTTTTCTGCGAACACACGGCTACCCCTGGTCGCCGGATGGGATCACCTGATCCCCTCATGGTTCACCCGCTTGCATCCGAAGTACCGCACTCCCGTGAACTCCACGCTGTTTATGGGAGCAGTCGCACTCGTGGCCAGCATGGGCGTGCTCATCGGCGCCGGCAGCCAGGAGTCCTTCGTGCTGCTGCAAATCTGGGCCTGGACGTTCTACGGCTTCGCCTACCTCGCCAAATTTGCGATCCCACTTTTCTCGGCAAAAGACAAGGGACTGCGCCCGGGCCTCTGGCTCCAGATCGGCGCCGCCTCCGGATTTCTGATGACGCTCTTATTCGTATCGCTGTCTGTCCTGCCCGTAATCCCAGTCGCGAGCGTATCGATCTATGCGATGAAAATCGCATTCGTAGTGCTGGGAGCAAACCTACTCGGCTGGATGATCTATCGGGCAGGGCAGCGGAAGCAAGACCGCAGAATCGTTTGATCCAGTTCGAACGAACGACCCCGAGGGCACGTTCCAAGCGATAGTGGCCAACGAGCACAAGCGTCCAGCAACTCTAGATGCGCTGTGACACTTCTCAAAGCGTCCCACAGCATCCCTCCAACCATGGGTAATCCCTATACGCTGAAGTTATGAATGTTGCGGGATTACCTAACCGATTTCACGAAACCTTGCTGCGAGTTGGGCTCTGTCTTCTATTCCTTCTTCCTGCCGTCGCGCTGGCCGGGAACGCATCTGGACAGATCCGTTCAGTCGGCATCTCTCCTGACGGTAAGCTTGTTGCAGTTGCGTTCCAGAAGGGTAGCAGTTCATTCATTTACGAGATTGACGTCGCCTCGGGCAAGGCAACCCGGTTGACGGATGCAGCGACTGGCGTTGAGTCCGGCCCTGGATTCTCGCCAGACGGAGAGCGAATTGTCTTTACCTACCGCCAACCGGGTGGGCCTCATTCCGAAATCGTTCTCGTAAACATCGACGGCTCGGGCCTGCAACGGTGGGCGCCTACGGGTGTCAACGCCTTCTACCCGGTTTTGTCGCCCGACACAAAGTCCATGGTTTTCGGCCGCTCCGGTTTCTACGGCAGCTACTCGCCGATTGCGCAACCGCATCTCCACGCGTGGAGGTTCTATGTAAGCGATTTGGACGGCACGAATCTGCGCGAACTCACGAACGAGAGCTTTTACGCCGCGACGGCGCCGTCAGTCTCACCGGATGGCAAGACCATGGCGCTGATGACCATCGGCATCGACACTCCTCAACAAATTGCCATCTATTCGCTCGACCACCCTGGAAAACCATTGCTTGCTCTTCGACCGCACGTTCCCAGAGAAGCCGACCATAAGGAGCCAATCGTCGACTATCCGAACTACCTGCCAGATGGAAAAAGTATCCTCTTCATGGCTGCCAGTAACGGAAAACCATGGAGTGGATTCGACTACGACATCTATCGAGTTGAGATCGGAACTGGCATAGTGGAGAGGTTAACCAAGGGAAACGGTTATGCCAGCGACCTCAAGGTTTCTGCCAACGGCAAGATCGCCGTGTTCTTGAAGTGGCACTCAGATTGGCGCGGAACCCCAGTTAGGAGCGAGCCCTACCTGCTCGATGTACCAAGTCACAAGCTCTCGCCCCTCAAGATCAGCGGACTGAATTGAATCCCTAGCTCCGTATGTGCAAGTCGCTTCCAAACCGTGGCGCTTGCGCAGCTTCTTTATCGCAAAAATACCTTCCCCGCATCCTCCACCCGCACCGTCGACTTCCTCCGCGTGCCCGTCTCAACGTTGTATCCCACTAGCAGATGGCCTTCCACGATCAGCACTTCTTTCTCGCTGATCCACCCGACCAGCGTGGCATGCGGCAGAAACGCCACTCGCCGCGGAGTGTCCTCCATCTTCTTCACTTCCACTGCCGGCAGATCCGCCAGCGCCTTGCGAATCTGCTTCGACTCCTCCGGATTCGCCTGCCCCTGGTCTGACAACTGAATCGCCTGATTCGCCTGCGCCGTCGCCGTAATCGTCATGGCCACAAAACTAAGCTCGGGCGACAGCCGCGCATTCGAAGTAAAAAAACTCACGTCGTAATCAGGATTTTTGTACGTCGCCTGTTCATCGAACACAATGCGCGACTTTCCAGCAATAAACACCAGCGTCTGATCGTTGCTCTGATTCACCCACCCGCAGCACCCCGTGTCGGGAATCGCGTCGACAATCACATTCCCCGCGGCCGCCGCGTCCAGCACGCGATGCAGAGGCTCATCCAGCCGCGTGCCCCTCCACTTCCCGCCGTCTTCCTGATACAAACTGCTCGCCTTGTACGCCGGCCCCGTCTTTCCCGACACAATCTGCGTCATCAGGAAAAACTTGTCCACCCCGTCCTCCGGCACCCACGCAACTCCATACGGACAAGTCTCCTCGCAACTTCCCGTGGTGCAGCGGCACTCTGGCAACTTCACTGACGTAATATCCTCGCGCCTCGCACCGCTCGTGTCGGTCCGCCAAGCCTCCCACGTCGTAGTCGTCGAAAGGTCCAGGTCTTCCCGCGTCAGCCGTCGCGCCTGATTGGCGAACCAGAAGAAATGTCCGCCATCCGCCGAAAGATACGCCGCAGCAGCTTCTTCCGTGATCGCCTGATTCGATCCCGTCGCTCCAGCCTCACGCTTCAGCCCCAGGTCGATCGCAGTCGCGGCGTGACCATTCCAGAACCAGACTTTCTGTGGCTCCTCCGCATCGTCGGCCGAGAGCGGTAGAGACACGGCCGGGGAAAACAAAATCTGCCCCAACCGGTTCACCGAAATATTCTGCGGCGACTGCGACGCCTCGGCCGGAACCTTCACCGTCCCCTTCACCGCAAACGTCGCCGGATCGTATTCCACCATCTCCCCCGACGCACCCAGCACCCACAACCGTTTCTGCTGAGCGAGCAGAGGAGCGGTTAGCAACAACAGGCCAGCAACAATCTGCAACGTGACTCTCATAGGAACGACCAAATCCGTAGCGCCCTCATCCCGCCGGCATCGCCAGAATTTCTCATCATTCGAAATTTCTCATCATCCAAAATATTTTGTCATTCCGAACGGGCGCAGCCCGAGAGGAACCTGCTTCTTGCTTGCACTACCGGTGCCCACGTGTCAGCGAAACACCGTGCCGCGCACCGCCCTCTCCTCACCGCGACTCCACCATCGGCATCTCAATAAAACTCGCCTCATCGGCCGCGTGAAACACGCGCTGCGTCGCCTTCTTATAATCCCCCGGCTTGGCCCAGAAAATGTTCGGCACAAACGTCTGCGGATTCCGGTCGTACAGCGGGAACCAGCTCGACTGAACCTGCACCATGATCCGATGCCCCGGCAGAAACACATGGTTGGCCGTCGGCAAAGTCCAGCGATACGCGAGCGGTTTATCCGGAGCAATCGCGCTCGGTTTTTCCAGGCTCTCGCGATAGCGCCCGCGGAAAATGTCCGCTGAAATCATCAGCTGATATCCGCCCATCTCTTCCTGCGCCGCCACCTCATCTGGATACACGTCGATCACTTTCACCACCCAATCGGAATCCGTCCCGCTGGTCGACGCCACCAGATTCACGATGGGCTGCCCGCTGATTTTCACTGGCTCTTTCAAAACATCCGACGTGAACGCGAGCACATCCGTCCGCCCCGAGGCCTCCCGCTGATCGTCCACCAACCACTCCGGCCACGTGAGCCGCCCGCTGTATCCCACCGGCTGGCTGGGACGCGCGCGGTAAGGCACGGGCTTCGCCGGATCCGAAACGTATTCGTCAAACGCCGCATCCCCCTTCGCCGGAGGATCGAACCCTAGCTTCAGCCCCGCTTTCAAATAAAGATGCTTGGGATAAATTCCGCATCCATCGGTGCATCCCGCCGGCCACGACCGCAGCCGCCGCCACGTATTCGTGCCCGTCTCAAACGCCGTGACTGGCGCGACATCCGCCGCCGGCGCATCATCCTTCAAATAGTGATCCAAAAATGGCCGCAGAATCTTCTCCCGGAAATACAGCCCGGTATCGCTATTGAACTTCAACGCACCCAACGTGCTGCCGTCGCCAATCTCCTGCCCGTGGTGCCACGGCCCCAGCACCAGAAACACCATGTCGTTATGCGCATCCTTCGGTTTGATCGCCCTGTAAACCGCCGGTGCACCATAAATATCTTCCTGATCCCACAAACTGTCGACCAGCATCGTCGGAACTTTCAACGGCTGCGCGGCCAGAATCTTATCCATCGCCTGCTCCTGCCACCACGCGTCATAGCTCGGATGCTCCAGCAACTTCCGCCAGAACCCAACCTGCTCCAGTCCGTGCCGCCGCCCCAATTCCCCCGCCGATCCCTCCATATACACGTCGTAGTCGTCGAAGTGATCAGTCCACCACGAGGCGCTGTTGTCGCGCGTCGCCTCCTGTTCGTAGATGTATGGCATGTTCTGCTCACGAAACGCGCCGTTATGAAACCAGTCGTCGCCCATCCAGCCATCGACCATGGGATTCATCGGCACCGACACCTTCAGCGCCGGATGTGGATTTACCAGCGCCATCAGCGGCAGAAATCCGTCGTACGAAATTCCGAGAATCCCCACCTTCCCGTTGCCCTCGGGAAGATTCTTCACCAGCCAGTCGATCGTGTCGTAGGTGTCGGTCGAGTGATCGACCGCCGTCGGATTCAGCGGCCCGTGCAGTGGGCGCGTCATCACATAATCACCCTCCGATCCATACTTGCCGCGCACATCCTGCACCACACGGATGTATCCACCTTCGACAATCACGTCCACCGCATTGTCGTACCCGTTCAAGATCGGCCCCAGGTGCGAACTCGCCGCATGACTCACCCGAGCGCTCGCGCTATAAGGAGTCCGCGTCAGCAGGATCGGCGCATTCTTCGCGCCCTTGGGAATCACGATCACCGTGTGCAGCTTTACGCCATCGCGCATCGGGATCATCACGTCGCGCTTGACGTAGTCAAAGCTGTCGGTCGCCGGCACGAGTTTCGCCGGAGTCTCGCTGGGCAGTGACTCGGCTGCACTCGCCTGCGCGCCGGCGCTCCCAACCCACGATCCTAGAAACAGCGCTCCCACCAAAACCAAATTGATCCCACCAAACACACGGGCCCGTCCAAACCTTGTCATGAAAAATCCCTCGATGGCGCTGAGAAGCGGCTGAGAATGGTACCCCGTCCCCAACCACGATGCCAAATCAGCAAGCACTCGCGGGCATCGCGCTTTGGAAGAACTTCACACATTCCACGCGCGTGACATCGGTAACCATCCCTGATTACCGTCCCATTTCCTTCATCCCCACTCACTTCCGCGGCCCACAACTAAACTCTCACCCGTGTGTTCAATCTTCCATGACCAACAAAATCACGCAGTCGCTCTTAGCCCTGGCAGTGGGTGGTCTGATGGTTGTTGGATCGGCCGCTGCCCAAACGCAAACCTCTGGCGCCGGCGCTGGCCAGGTCGATCCCGGCCATCCGCGCGTCAATCAAGTCAATCAGCGCGAAACCAACCAGCAGAATCGCATCGCCAATGGCGTCAAGAACGGGCAGCTTACTCCCGGACAGACCGCCCGTCTCGAGCGCGGCGAGCAGCGCCTGCAGAACAACGAGAAGAGGGACATGGCCAAGGACAACGGCCACTTGACCAAGCAGGACCAGCGCCAGCTCAATCGCGAATCCAATCGCATGAGCAAGCGCATCGCTACCGACAAGCACTCGGCGAAGTAGATTGCCAGCATCTCCCAGATTTCAATTCGCAAGGTAGAAGGAAGAGCCGCTGCTCGTCGCGGCTTTTCTCCTTTTCCGAACACAAAAGAACCTGATGTTCAAATCGGCCTGGAAAGTGATAGGCTACCGAAATTCTGATTCGAAGGTGGATGGGCCCCCAAAAAGGAAACGAGAGGATTCAGTCCTCGCGTGCCATATAATGACCAAGGCCCACACGCCTCTTCGATCGCAAGACACCCCCCGATGAACGCCAGCACGCGCGTCTCTGCTATGGCCGTTGACTGTAGCAACACAAAACCCGGAATCCAGATGGCATGCCTGACCGACGTGGGCCGCCAGCGCACCAATAACGAGGACTCCTATCTTTACTGGGAGCCCGACACCGACGAAGAGTTCCGCCGCAAGGGCCGTCTCGCCGTCATTGCCGACGGCATGGGCGGATACGAAGGCGGACAGGAAGCCAGCCGCCTCGCCGTCGAAACCGTTCGCCACGTTTACGACAGCGCCTTCGCTACCGACCCGCAGGAAACCTTGCTTGGAGCCTTCGCCTCGGCTCACGCCAACATTCACCGCTACGCCGAAGAGCATCCCCAGTTTCACGGAATGGGAACTACATGCACCGCCGTGTCGCTCGTGGGCCGCGAACTTTCTTTCGCGCACGTAGGCGACAGCCGCCTGTATCGCGTGCGCCCTGATTCGGTCACACGTCTCACCCGCGATCATTCCTACGTTGGCCGCCTCGTCGAAAGCGGCATCGTCCGCTCCGAAGACGCCGAGTCGCATCCCCAGCGCCACATTCTGACCGCGGCCCTCGGCTCCGGCAGAGACATCATTCCCGACAGGCCGGACCATCCTGTCACATTGGAAGAAGGCGACTCTCTGTTGCTTTGTACTGACGGCCTCTGGAGTCTGGTCGGTGAACAGGATCTCGCCAGCGTGGTTCGATCCAACACTCCCGCCCAAGCCTGTGCTGCCTTGGTGCAGATGGCGTTGGACCGCGGTGGCCCCGACAACGTGACCGTACTGATCCTCCGCATCGCGGCCTGAGCGTGGATTTTCCGTCGTTCCTCTTAGCACCTTCGCAGATCCTTAGCGTTCTTTGCGTTTTAGCTTTTGACATCCTCATCCACATCAAAAACTATGCAAGAACGTGCAACCTAACGAAGTTTTCCACTGCCCCTAAGACACCGTTCTCGGCAACTAAACTGCAACCGAATGCACACCCCATCTCCCCGCGTCATCGCTGCGCGAATGTAACTTCTTCAACGGGAAAGACTTGATCGATTTTGCGGGCGAAAGCGAGTTGGAAGTTGACTTGCATTGTCACGCACGTCAATAATGTCTATTATTTCAATGGAGTTTATGGAATAATCCGCCGATGAAGATCTCCCAAAAAGGTCTCTACGCCCTCCAGGCCATGATGATGCTGGCCCGCCATCACCATCAGGGCGCCATCAAGATCCGCGACATCGCCTATGAAGAGGTGCTGCCGGAAAAGTTCCTCGAGCTGATTCTGCTCGAGCTCAAGAACGCACGCATGGTCGAGAGCGTCCGCGGAGCCAAGGGTGGATATCAGTTGCGACGCGACCCTGCCGAGATCCACCTCAGCGACATCATCCGCCTGATCGACGGCCCGCTCGCCCCGTTCGGCGATGCCGAACAACTTCGAGAACTCATTGACCGCGACCTGCCGCACCGCGCTCTCTACCAGGTCTTCCTCGACGTTCGAGACGCCGCGGCGCGCATTCTCGACAACACAACGCTGGCGGATTTGATCGGTACTCGCGCTCAGCGCGCCGGTAAATCAACCAAGCGCGTAAAGAATCAGAAAAAAGAATCAGCCACTCTCCTCCCCATGGTTGCCGGAGGTCAGAAGGGTGAATAGGCAAGTTCTGAGGATTTGTGCATTGTGGCTGGCGTTCCTGGCCTCAGCCTGGGCTCAGGGAACCACCATCCGTGTCGGCGCCTTCCCCAACATCACTCACGCACAGGCCATGGTCGGCAAGGCTAACGGCTGGTTCGACAAAGCCATGGGACCGAACGTCAGGGTGCAGTGGACCAGTTTCAACGCCGGTCCTTCGGCGATCGAAGCTCTGTTTGCTGGCGCTATCGACATGACTTATGTCGGCCCGAATCCTGCGATCAACGGCTACGTCCGCTCCAACGGAGAAGCTCTTCGCGTCGTCTCCGGGGCGGCGAGCGGCGGCGCCTCGCTGATCGTTCGCAACGACGCCGGTATCAACAAGCCCGAAGATTTTCACGGCAAGCGCGTCGCCTCTCCGCAATTCGGCAACACGCAAGACGTTGCCCTGCGCAACTGGCTCAAGACGCATGGCATGAAGAGCAACGACAAGGGCGGCGATGTCCAGATCGTCCCCATGGCCAACCCGGACCAGTTGACCCTCTTCCTGAAGAAGGATCTCGATGCCGCATGGGCTCCCGAGCCCTGGGCCACGCGCCTGATCCACGAGGGCAATGGACGCCTCTTCGTGGACGAGCGCTCTCTCTGGCCCAACGGACAATTCGTCATCGGTCTACTCGTCGTGAACACGAAGTTCCTGAAGGCTCATCCCGATCTCGTCAAGAATTGGATTCGCGCCAACATCGATCTGACCGACTGGATCAACGCCCATCAGACCGAAGCCAAGAAACTCCTGAACCAGCAAATTCAAACCGAGACCGGCAAAGCCCTCCCCGCCATCGTCCTCGACGAAGCGTTCTCCCGCATGCAGGTGACGTACGATCCACTCCACGACGCTCTGACTACGGCCGCGAAGCAGGCTTTCGACGGCGGCTTCCTCGGCCGCGAAATGCCCGACCTCTCCCATCTTTACGATCTCTCGCTACTTAACCAGGTCCTCGCGGAAAAGGGACGAAAGGCGATCCAATGAGTACCAACGCACAAGATTTCCCAACACAATTCCCGATTCCCGTGGATCCTCGCCTGCCGGTTCGTTCCGAGCGAGGCAAAGCCTCTCCCCTGTCGATCGCGCGCCCGCTCTCCACTCTCTTGCCCGCAATTGCGAAGGTTGGCCTCAGCGAAATCTGCCTGAGTTACAACACGCAGAGTGGAGAGCGCCTGCTCGCTCTCGACCACATCAACCTGCAAGTGAAGCCCGGAGAGTTCGTCTGCATCGTCGGCCCTTCGGGTTGCGGCAAGTCCACGCTATTGCTGCTGATCGCCGGCCTGCACCGCCAGACTTCGGGCCAGATTCTCGTCGATGGCCAGCCCGTACAAGGTCCGGGCACCGACCGCATCATGATCTTCCAGGAGCATGGACTCTTCCCGTGGCTCACGGTCGGCCAGAACGTCGAATTCGGAATGAAGATGAAGGGCATCGGCAAAGCCGAGCGCGAAGAGAAAACCAGTTACTACCTGCGCCTCGTGCATCTCGCGAAATTCAAGGACAGCTACATCCATCAGCTTTCGGGTGGCATGCGGCAACGCGTCGCCATCGCCCGCGCTCTCGCGACCGAACCCGACGTCCTGCTTATGGACGAACCTTTCGCCGCCCTCGACGCCCAGACTCGCGATCTGCTGCACGACGAACTCGAGCGCATCTGGAGCGAGACTGGACGCACTATCATCTTCGTCACGCACAACGTTCGCGAAGCCATTCGACTCGGCGATCGCGTGGTTCTGCTTAGTTTCCGTCCCGGCCGCGTTAAGAGTGAATTCCCTGTCGACCTGCCGCGTCCCCGCGTTTTGGAGGACGTTCAAGTTGCCCGCGCCGCCCGAGAGATTTTGGACGAGTTGCGCGAGGAAATTAATCGCTCTTTGGCTGTCGAGTACAACGACGGTGTGAAGCCCCACGTCGATCCGGAAGTCGAAGCGGGAGTGCGCCCATGAAACGCGCCGCTCGTTACATCATCTTCTACGCCGCGCTCTTCGGCCTTTGGACGCTGCTCGCCGAACTGAAGATCTGGCCGCCCTATCTCTTCCCCACGCCGTGGGGCGTTGGCGAGGCTCTCTATGCCGGATTCCAGGACCACACCTACCTGATCGCGATCCGCGTCAGCATGGAACGCGTCCTGATCGGGTACGCCATCTCCGTCGTTCTCGGGATGATTCTCGGCCTCGGCGTGGCCAGCAACAAATTCCTCGAAGAGACCATGGGCGGATTACTTGTCAGCCTGCAGAGCCTGCCCAGCATCTGCTGGTGGCCTCTCGCCCTGCTCTGGTTCGGACTGAATCAGAACGCCATCCTCTTCGTCGTGGTCATGGGTTCCCTGCTGTCGGTCACACTCGCCATGGAAGACGGCCGCAAGCAAATGCCGAAGATCTTCGGCCAAGCCGGGCGCAATCTCGGAGCCAAGGGCTTCAAACTGTTCTGGTATGTCCTGTTGCCGGCTAGCCTTCCCTTCATTGTCTCCGGTCTGAAACAAGGATGGGCCTTCGCCTGGCGCTCGCTCATTACCGCGGAAATGCTTTATCTGAGCCTTGGGCTCGGCCAGGTCTTGATGATGGGCCGCGACTTGAACGACATGAGCGCCGTCATCGCCGTCATGGTTTTGATCATTGCGATTGGTTACGTAGTCGATGGTGTCGTATTCAAGGGCATGGAACACCGCCTGCAGCAGAAGTGGGGACTGACTCCCGCCTCCTGAGACTTCTTCTTGAAAGAAGAATCCCGGAAGTCTGAAGTCATTGCGGCGGCAACGCATTCTCTTGAAACTCCCGGAATTTAACAATGCATTCATAAAAGCTGGGAAAAGTTTTTGGTAATCTATACTATGTTAATAGTATTAATAGTGTATATTGGGTTTTCAATGTACGAAGAAGCCCCGACTAAAGAAGGGCGAAAGATCCAAAGCTAAAGGGCGAGCCCCCTCACAGCGGTGCAGTCGAGGATTGCCCCTCAATTCCCCCAAAGCAGTCGCAACACAAACTCAAAAGGAGAGGACTGTACCTCCATGAAACCGACCAACAAACTGTTCTTTACTGCGCTTGCACTGGCCGGGCTAACCGCCGGTGTGTGGGCACAAACCGAAACCGCGTCGAACGCGCCCCCAAAGCGCGCAACAACAACGACAACGACGACGACAACGACGACGCCGGCAGCGGCCGCCCCCGCCACCCCGGTGCCGCCCGCGGCAACCATGGCCGACATTCAGACCTTGCGCGACGCTCTCGCCGCGCAGCAGAAGCAGATCGAGGCTTTGCAGGCGCAACTGCGCAGCCGGGAAAAAGCCGACAGTACCGATACGGCCAACGCTAAAGATCAGCCCAGCCAGCCCGTGGAATCCGCGGCCGTAACGCCGGCATCTTCACCGGCCACGTCGAGCCAACCGGCGCAGCCGAGCGCGCAAGCAACTCCCGCTCCCGCGCAAGGGACTCCCGTCGCGCAAACGTTCCAGGCCGGAAGCTCCGACGAACGCATCCGCAACCTCGAGCGACAGATCAAAGGCCTTGGCCCCGTCTCCTTCAGCGGCGACGTTCGTCTCCGCGCCGAGCCCTTCTTCGGCGGACCCACGAACGAATCGTTGGATCGCGTCCGTGGCCGCGTTCGCGCCCGCTTTAATGCCTTCGCCAACCTCGGAGATCAATTCCAGGCCGGCATCACTCTTGCGAGCGGCGACATCAATGACCCAACTTCGACCAACCAGACGCTCACCGGCTTCTATACCCGCAAGACAGTTGCTCTCGATCAGGCGTTCGTTCAGTTCACGCCCCACGACTTCAAGCCGCTGACCCTCGTCGGAGGCAAATTCCGTTACCCCTGGTACAACACCGAACTCACCTGGGATAAAGACTTGAACCCCGAAGGTGCCGCGCAAACTCTGGCCTTCAACGTGGCGAGTCCAGTGCTGAAGCGGATTGCGTTCGTCGGATTCGAACTGCCTTTCGCCGAGATGGCCGGCACTTCATCCACCGACCAGAGAATCACTCAGGCCATCACCTATGGCGGCCAGATCCAAACGGGCTGGAGCCTCGGCCGGAGAGTCACTCTGAATGCCTATTCAGGCTACTACGACTTCCGCGGCTCCGACGCCATCGCCCTCGCTTTGGCCCGCGCCAGCAGCAAGAATCCCCAGACTCCGCTCTCGGGCGTTCTGCCGTTGACCTCCGGCAACCCGGTGCAGGACTCGACCTACACGACGACCGCAACCACCATCGTCACGGTCGATGGAACGACTTATCCGACCGGAGTTACTTCCATCACCAGCGCACAGTTTGCCTCGAAGTTCGGATTGTTCGACAACATCGCCCGCCTCGACATCGATACCGGACACGTCAAGGTTCCGATCTCGTTCATCGGCGACTACGTTCAGAACACCGCGGCTTGCGGCAACCTTCCCAACATCACCGCGGCCCCCGCGAATACGGCCACCGCTACCTACAAGCAGACGGTGAACGCTCCCTGCAACTCGCACTACCGTCGCGGATACTGGGCTGAAACGAGTGTCGGACGCCTGCAGAAAAAAGGCGACTTTCAATTCGGCTACGCCCGCATCTACATCGAGCGTGAAGCCGTGCTCGGCAACTTCAACTACAGCGACATTCGTCAGGGGACGAACGTCACGCAGCACCGGTTCACGTCCTTCTACCAGTTTGACTCGAACGTGCAGTTAGGATTCACGGCGCTCGTTGGACGTCCACTGGGGACGACGGAACCGTGGCTCACTCGCTTGCAATTCGACTCGATCTACATCTTCTAACGCAGCATCAACCAAGCTCCGCTTTTCGAGGGGCAACTCCCTTCGAAAATCCCGCCGGCCCGGTTTTGGCACTCTCCTTTTCCGGGCCGGCGGTGTTCACTATAATCAGCGCCACATCGCGAATCGTTTGGCAAAGACAAGCTGACACGCTATGAACTCGAGACGCAATTTCTTGAAGCAGGCCTCCGCCGCTGCGATCGCAGGCAGCGCGATTTCTCCTCTCCTATCATGGGCCGCCTCGCAGAACTCCACCATCGACATTCCGGGCGAGAACTGCTTGATCGTCCGCTCCTCGCGATTCCTCGATCTGGAAACGCCCGTCGAGTACTTCAACACGTGGATTACGCCGGTGCCGCACTTCTTCGTTCGCAACCACATGCACGAACCCAGCGAACTCGATGCAGCAACCTGGCGCCTGACCGTTGGCGGAGAAGTCGAGAAGCCTTTCACTCTCACTCTCGCCGAACTTTCAAAGCTTGAGACACATTCGGTCGTGAACACGCTCGAGTGCGCGGGGAACGGACGCAGCCTGCATCGCCCGCAGGTTCCCGGAGTTCAATGGGGCAAGGGAGCGGTGGGCACGGCGCGCTTCTCCGGCCCGCGACTGCACGACGTGCTAGAGCGCGCCGGAATCAAGCCCACGGGCAAGCATGTGATGTTCCGCGGACTCGACGACATCCCCGGCAAAGTTCCGGCCTTCATTCGCAGCATTCCCCTCGACAAAGCGCTCGACGCCGACACGCTCATCGCCACTCACATGAACGGCGCGCCGCTCACCAAGCACCACGGCTTCCCTGCGCGCGCGCTCGTCCCCGGCTGGATCGGCGCGGCATCCTGCAAATGGCTGACGGAAATCAAAATCCTCGACGCGGAGTTCGTCGGCAACTTCATGAGCCCCGGATACCGCTTTCCCAACCAGCCCGGCAAGCCCGGCGAAGCGGTGAAGCCGGAAGACACTCATCCCGTCACCGGACTCAGTGTGAAGTCGGTGATCTCCGGCCCGCTCGACGGCGCGCGTCTGGCCTCTGGCCGAGTCGCAGTTCACGGCACCGCGTGGGCCGGTGAGGCCGACGTCGTCAAGGTCGAAGTCTCCACCGATGGCGGCGCGAACTGGAATGCCGCGACCCTCGGCCACGATCGCGCCCGCTACGCATGGCGTCTCTGGACCTACGACTGGAAAGCCAAGGCCGGCGACTACAGCATCCTCGCCCGAGCCACCGACTCGCAGGGACGGACTCAGCCTTCGACTCCCGTCTGGAATCCCAGCGGCTATCTCTACAACGCTCCCGATCAGGTGAAGATCCATGTCGCATAGCGCAGTGAAGTTGTCCGTCCTCGCAGCCTTGATCGCTCTGGTAGTTGCCATGTGGGCGCAAGAGCAGCAGCCTCACGTCGTCATGGGCCTGCAGAACCCGCCACCGGTGCGGTTCGCAGACACTCTCCCTTCAGGGGCGATGCAGGCCAAGGCCACCACGGCCTGCACGGAGTGTCACGAGGCGCGCATCATCCTGCAGCAGCGCCTGAGCAAGGCTGCGTGGACGAAGGAAGTTGACAAGATGATCAAGTGGGGAGCCGTCGTTGATGCGGCCGATCACGATGCGCTCATCGACTACCTGAGCACGAACTTCAGCCCCGATCAGCCGCCGTATGAACCGCCTCGCACGTCGACAGGCACATCAACTGAGAAACCCAGCGGGAAGAAGACCTCGAAGTAACCGGCCAGAGACGGCAAAGCGCCACCGACCCAGTGTCCAGACGTTTCATGGACGCTACGGTAGCGCTGCCCCTTCTGAGCCCAAACTATAGGGAAAGTATAGAAATCGGGATGTACTAGTAATAGTGCATCGTTAGGTACCCCAAAGTTAATAGCGGCAAGGTAATGCCTAGCCGTCAGACTTCCCCTGTGCGTCCCCCGTGTCCTCTGTGGTGGAGGTTTTCGCCGGCCGAAGCAGAGGAAAGAGGATGACGTCGCGAATGGTGTGCTGATCGGTCAAGAGCATGCACACGCGATCAATGCCGATCCCGACGCCGCCTGCCGGAGGCATTCCATACGACAGCGCGCGGATGTAATCCTCATCCATCTGGTGGGCCTCGTCGTCGCCGCGCTCGCGCTCCTTCAACTGCGCCTCAAAGCGACGCCGCTGGTCTTCGGGATCGTTGAGTTCACTGAAGCCGTTGGAAATCTCCATCTGCCCGGCAAAGATCTCGAAGCGCTCGGTCCAGTCCGGCTCATCCGGCTTCTGCTTTGAGAGCGGAGAGATCGCCGTCGGAAATTCGTAGATGATCGTCGGCTGCATGAGATGTTCTTCCGCGACTAGTTCAAAAACTGCTGCAATCGCCTTGCCGAGGCTCCCGCCTTTTTCCAATTCTCGCGCGATGAGATCCAGGGTTGCTCTGAGGGTAACCAGCGGCCGTCGTACTTTTTGTGCATCCTCTCCAGTCACCGGATCAGGAGCTTTGTCATGAGCCAGTTGGACTGAATCAGCCGCGATTTTGAGACGTCGCACAAACGCGGCCGCCTCCGAGAACTCTGTCATGTCCGGTGCTGCCCCGGCTCCCTCGGGCCAGAACTTGACGATCGCCTCACGCATCGTCATGCGCTGCCAGTTCGCCCAATCGAGTTCGTGAACCGTGCCTTCATCGATCGTCCACTTCGATTTCGTCCCGCCGTTGACGGCCTTCGCCGCTTCGGTGATGACTTCCTGCGTCAGGTTCATGATGCCCTGGTAGTCGGTGTAGGCCTGATACGCCTCGAGCATGGTGAACTCGGGATTCCACCGCCATCCCAGGCCTTCATTGCGGAAGTTGCGATTGATCTCGTACACGCGATCGAGTCCGCCGACGACGAGCCGCTTCAAATAAAGTTCCGGCGCGATGCGCAGGTAGAGATCCATGTCGAGCGTGTTGTGATGCGTCACAAACGGACGCGCCACTGCGCCGCCCGCGATCGGCTGCATCATCGGCGTCTCGACCTCGACAAAGCCGTGCGCATCCATGGTGCGGCGCATCGACTGCACCATCTTCGTGCGCTTCAGAAAAACTTCGCGCACGTCGGGATTCATCACCAGATCGACATAGCGCTGCCGGTAACGCAGCTCAACGTCGGTGAGCCCGTGCCACTTCTCGGGCAGAGGCAGCAGGTCTTTGCTGAGAAACGTGATCTCTTCCACATGCACGGTGAGTTCGCCAGTGCGGGTGCGAAACAGATATCCGCTGACCCCGATGTGGTCGCCGAGGTCGAGCAGCTTGTACAACTCGAATCCCGCGTCGCCGACGGCGTCTTTCTTCACGTAAATCTGCAGGCGCTTGCCGTCCTGCTGCAGGTGGGCGAAGCCGGCCTTGCCCATGAGGCGGATCGCCATGATGCGTCCAGCGACGCGCACGTTGACGCGCGACTGTTCGAGTTCTTCGGCAGTCTTCGCCGAATACTGCGCCAGAATCTGTTCCGCCGTGAGCGTGAACTCGTACTTGCTGCGGTACGTGGCCTGCCCCAGCGCCTCAATCTTCTTCAGCTTTTCGCGCCGGAGTTCGTAAATGTCGTCGTCGAGTGGCAATGGGATCCTTTTGTATGAATGCGAGTGCAGATGCGAGGAAGGGAGATTATAAACAATCCGGTCGGAGAGGCTGTGACAACCGAGGCCCCGTCGCTGGCTTTGCCATTAGTGTTCCAACAGAATTTCTATGTAGGGACAGCCGCCCCCAGCTGTCCAGCGGTCCAGGTGTATCGGGCCGCCTGCAGTCAGTCGCGCCTCGCCCGCACGCCCTACGGTCAACTCCCCGGCCCCGGCGTCATCCCGAGCGAAGCCGCTTTTCAGGCGTAGCGAGGGATCTCCCGCGCAAACAATCCCCCGTTCCGTGGTGGCCGTTTGCTCTCATCCTTTGCAACAAAGGGGGAACTGCGAGACGCATCATAAAATCCCACCCTCACCGGAAACCTTATCGTGCTCATTCACGAAATGTGTGAACTCGGCAGTGATCCTATGTTCTGGACGAATCAGATTACTTAGAACATAGCGTAATCAATGCTGATCATTTGCATCTTCCAATCGCTTGGCCAGATCATTCAAGTATCGGTCTACATCATCGAGAGCAAAATCTGAGTTCCTCTTCCCGATGCCATTCTTTATCATGTCGAGAATCAAACCCTGCATCTGTCGGTCTTGCGGAGTAACTTGCTTTAGCCACTTGATCGCATCTTCGCGATCTGTCTCAATGGAAGACATTTGTTGCTTCAAATTGAAGTCAAAGTCAGCATCTAGGTCCTTATGGCGCTCGGCTCTCACTTGGGGAGTCCAGCTGTTCGCACTAGCTTGATAGTCGATGTTGTTAAATTGCCCATGGAACGTGCGCGCCAAATTATGTAGCTTTGCGGCCTTGCTTCTAAGATTCTCTACAATTCGTAATATTAGGAACGAGCGCATCCCTGGCGGCGATTGAGGTGTGGGCAGAGATGCTTTGTATTGCCTCAGTATTTGTGCAAGTTGCTCTTTCGTGATTGGCTTGTCTCCAGCATCACCGAGAGGCTCGTTAACTGGTAGATGGACGCTGCTGAGGGCATCAAAAAAATCCTTCCTAGTGGCAGGACCAACCGGCTTCGGTACGTATTTCCATATTCCAAACACCAACACGAACACGAGCACCGAGGCCAAAGCACTAATCAGCTTATTCCGCAGTGCACCAAAAATTGCTAACGAAATAACGACTACACCAAAGCCCAGCGACCATATGGGCGACAATGTGGGGCCTATCGTCGATACGATCACGCCTGCCCCCAGTCCAAAAAGACCACCTTGCAGGAGCGCCCACAGTCTGTTGGTGGATTCGTTCTCCGGCATAGCCGCGCAGACCTCCAAGCCAAGAGCCTATTCTTGGACCCATGAAGGATAGTCCTTTCAGGAATCAGCGCCAAAGGTCACGGCACCGGGCTTGGCTCATGGCTGTACCAGTCATCGCGGCTTCTGGGACGCAAGTCGAAAGCTCAGGGCTGCCTAAAGCTCGTACGTGTTTTCCACAGGTAAAATCTCACCAATGTGACGAACAACCTTGACCCTGAATACAGAAAGTTCACAATGGAGTCGTGAGCAGCGATTCCCAATCCGAGACGAGGCCCGGAAACCCCGAAATCTCCGCCCCTAACTCCTTATTCCAGAAGATTTTGCCTCTAAGTCCTTGCGCCTCAAAATTTTGCCGTGGGCAAGGGGTATCCCGTTCGCCTAACTACAACCGAATCAGTATTTTACCTGCAGCAGCAAAAAAAATCTGTGGTCATACCACTGGGGCCCCGGCTTCCATGGGAGGACAGTTTCTTTGTACCCGAGATCCCTCGCTACGCCTGAAAGGCGGCTTCGCTCGGGATGACTCCGGGCAGGGCTCCGGGGGCGGCGCGCGTCCGGAAACGAACAGCTTCTTGCAAGAGCGGACAGCCTCCGACCCGAATCCAAAGCGGCGCCCGCTGCTTTCTCGAATGACTACGCCGATTTCCGCGAACATTCCCGTCCAGAATCCCTGGCAGGCGAATTGCTTTCCCACTCTTTTCGAATCGCAAGGACGGAGGCGGATCATGGCGCACTTTGAACGAATTCGGGATGTTATGTCGGGACCATTCAGTCCGGAGATGATCCGGCAGCGGACGGCGGCGGGATGGAAGATGGTGTCGATCGAATGGCGGCGCGAGTTGCCAGAGTCGGAGGCTCCGACGGAAGGCGCCTTCGCCGAGGACATCCCGTATGGCCTGCGCATCTCGGATGATTGCCAGCGGCTGGAGATCGATCCCACGGAGAACCGCACGCTCATGCTGATGATGGAGCTGCTGGTGCAGGACTTCTCGTATTCGAGCATCGTCAGCGACTTGAACGAGAAAGGCCTGCGCATGCGCGACGGCCGGCCATGGACGCGCGTGGCCGTCTTCAACATGACGCCGCGGCTGATCGAAGTAGGTCCGCGCCTGTTCGCCACCGACGAGTGGATCAAGATGCGCCAGAAGTTCTCGGCGCCGAAAGCGGCTGAGGCGTTTTAGTTGTGAGTCGGTCTTCCCTTCCCGACCCTCGGCAACGGGCGGGGTGGCTTTGCTGCTGGCAGTCCGGTTCCCACGTCTCGCAACAGCGGCGAGACGTGGGGCATCCCATTTCGTTCTTTGTACCTACAAGATCGGCGTGCGCGCTCGGTCGGTGTAGCTTCCAGTCCGAAACTGGTAGGATCATTCGGCATAAACCGACTGGAGGCCTTCCCACCATGATGAATCGCCGCACCTTCCTCATTGCCAGCGGACTGACCGCGCTTGCCTCAACCCGGGCGTTTGGAGCGAACGACCGGCTTCGCCTCGGAATCATTGGCGCCGGGCACCGCATGGAGGGGCTGATCGATGCCGCGGACAAGGCCGGCGTTTACGACCTGGTCGCCGTGTGCGATGTGTATGCGCCGCATCGCGACGCGTTCCAGAAACGATCGAACGGCCTGGCGACGACGCATCTGGATTATCACGAAGTTCTCGATAAGGACATTGACGCGGTGATCATCGCGTCGCCGGATCATTGGCACGTCCCGATGGCGGTCGACGCGCTGAAGGCGGGCAAGGACGTGTATCTCGAGAAGCCGGTGACGCACACGATTGAAGAAGGCGCCACGCTGACGCGCGCGGTGCGGTCGAGCAAACAGATTCTGCAGTGCGGCATGCAGCAACGCAGCTGGACGCACTTTCACGATGCGGTCGACATGATTCAGGCGGGCAGCCTGGGCCGCGTGGTGCAGGTGCGCACCTACTGGTGGCAGAACTATCACAGGAACCGGCCGGGGAAGCCGATCGATCAATCGGCGCTCGATTGGAAGCGCTGGCTGGGCTCCGCGCCCGACCAGGAGTTCAGCGACGAGAAGTTTGACCACTGGCGATGGTTCTGGAATTTTGGCGGCGGCGCGATGACCGACCTGTTCACGCACTGGATCGACGTGGTGCACTGGGCGATGAAGTCCGATCAGCCGCGCATGGCGCACATGCTGGGCGACAAGTACATCTTCGAGCAGTGGGATTGTCCGGACACGATTCAGGCGGCGTTCCGCTATCCCGGCTTCGACGTGGTGTATGAGGGGATGATGAATTCGTCGATCGACGACGGCGGCCTGGAATTTCGCGGGACGGAAGCGACGTTGAAGATCAATCGTAGCGGGTTCAGCGTATATCGCGAGCACGTGGACGAGGGGCAGAACCCTGTGCTCAGCGCGCACAGCTTTCGCGATGGGACGATCACGCACATGGAAAACTTCTTCGACTGCATCAAGACGCGCAAGGAGCCGAATGCTCCAGTCGAAACCGGCGTGGCGGCGGCGCGCGCCGGGCACATCGGCAACCTGGCGCACCTGCACGGCGGGCAGTATGCATGGCCGGCCAAGGGCTGACATTCGGCTTGCGCTGAGACTGGTACCGTGGTACATTGGTACCAGTGAGGTGCGGTATGGCCGACGATCAAAAGCTGGAAATTGAGCGCGTACAGACCGGGGTACGCATTGAGAAGCGAATCCTGAAAGTCCTGAAGGCATTCGCCGAATACCACGACATGACTCTGGGAGACGTGCTGGAGGGCATTGTGCTGCATGCCTTCGACGGCAAGACTCCGTTCAGCCCGGCGTCACTGGAGCGGATTCGCGAGCTGAAGAAGTTCTACGGACTCGATCTTGATTCGAGCGCGAGCCACCGGTTGAAGGAGATCAAGTCGAGGTCGCCGCGCAAGCGCGCGGCGGAGCGCACGGCAGAGAAAGATAGGAGCGAGCGATGAGCGGTTCACAGGCGAAGTGTGCTCTGACCGTACTGCAATGGAGCTTGGGGATCGTGATCCTGATCGAAGCGATCCTGTTCGTTCTGCCCAGCGCGGCGCACGAGTTTACGCGGACGCACATGCCGGGGTTCGTGCGGCTTGTGCTGGGATGGGGCGAGATTGTGGGAAGCGTCCTGCTACTGATTCCGAAGACGGCGATTCGCGGGGCGTGGCTGCTGCTGGCGGTGTTCGTATTTGCGATCCTGATTCACTTGCTGCACGGCGCTTACAACGTGGGGAACCTGGTGGTCTATGCGGCGGCGGCGTTTGCGATCGCGTCGATGAAGTAGCGGACTAACGCGGGAGGTTCGTTCTAGTGACTCCGTTTAAGGCTCTCTTGATCGAAGGCACGTCGGGCGTGGGAAAGTCGACCCTAATCGACGCGCTGATTCGGCGTCATGTCGCGAGTTCCCTGCCCAGAAAGATCCGGAGCGTGGTTCATCTGGCGCAGTCGCACACATATGGTCCGCTGGCGGTGGCTGAGGATCGCGGCGCCCTGACCGTGGCGGAGAATCTGCGGCACCTCGATCGAATCGTGAGCCTGCTGGAATGGCTTTCCGTGAGCGTGCAGGAGCACACCAAGCCGTGGTGTTTCGTGGTTGTGGACACGCTGCATCTTACGCACTGCGTGCGGCCGGGAGTCGTTCGATGGGACGACATCTCGGGAATCGACCGACGGCTGGCTGCGCTCGGATGCAAACTGGTTTCACTGCAAGCCTCTTCGCAGCGTATTTGGCAGCGCGGGATCGAACCGAGAGCCGATCAGCAGTTCTTGCTGGAATATGCGAAGAAGTTTGGGCAGACGAACGAAGAGATCCACGCCTACTTCGTGCGCGAGCAACAAGTGCTGGGCGATCTGTTCTCGCGATCCGCTATGCCTAAGTTGCTCTTGCAGAATGAGGGCAGCGTGGAGGAGATTCTTGCGCAGGTGTATCAGTTCTGGGTGGAAGATCGGCCTAGTAGCTCGGTCGGCGGCTCCGGCGCGCACGAGGCAGGCGTCTCTGGCAAACATCAGCTATGACTCACAGTGAATTCATAGAGCGGTTCGAAGGCGACGCGGTGCCGGAGGATGGCTTTCACCATGCCGACCACGTGCGGCTGGCCTTCGCGTATTTGTCGGAGTATCCGGCGCTGCAGGCGCTCGAAAGGTTCTGCAGCGCGTTGCGGGGATTTGCCGCGGCTCGCGGGAAGGCGCAGCTTTATCATGAGACGATTACGCACGCCTATTTTTTTCTGATTCGCGAGCGGATGGCTCGCTACGAGGGCAAGGAGTGGGACGAGTTTGCGCGGCGGAATTCCGATCTGCTCACGTGGAAGCCGGGGATCCTCGACCGCTACTACCTTGAAGCAACGCTGCAATCGGAGCTAGCACGGAACACCTTCGTCTTTCCTGACAAATTCTCCTGATAGGTTCTGCCAAGTACTGGCCGCGAGCCTTCCGTGACAAACCTGGAGACAAGACTGGGCGCTGTCCTTTACTGTCTTTCTGCGTCTAATGGCGTGTCTCGCTGCTGCTAAGGGGCGATCGATATCGCTGCTGACAGGATGGGCTTGATGAACCTTTTCCAGAGAACTCTGCTGAGCTTCTTATTTCTGATTTCCACGCTATTGACCGTCACATCTGCACAGGCGCAAGACATGCGAAGCGGGGAGGACGTTCTGCGCGCGATGCATGATCGCTACAAATCGTCTTGGTACAAGACAGTGACGTTCACGCAGAAGAGCACGACCTACAAAGCCGACGGCACGAGTTCGGCGGAGACCTGGTACGAAGCTGCGCTGCTGCCGGGAAAGTTGCGCATCGACATCGGCGCACCCGGCACAGGGAATGGTTATGTTTTCTCTGACGGAGGTGTCACGATCGTGAAAGATAACAAAGTCGTCAGCACTCGTCCGCTGGTGAACATGTTGCTGGTGCTCGGATTCGACGTCTATGCGCAGGACCCGGAGGCGACGATCAAAGTGGTCAAGGGCGAGGGCTATGACTTGTCGAAACTTCGGGAGGACACGTGGGACGGTCATGCCGTTTATGTCGTGGGAGCGGAGAAGGGCAATCTGAAGTCGAAGCAGTTCTGGGTGGCGAAGGATACTCTGCTGTTTGTGCGTGAAATTGAACCGAGTCGGGGCGATCCGACGAAGATCGACGATGTGCGATTCGTCAATTACCAAGCGCTGGCGGGTGCGTGGATCGCGGCGGGCGTGGAAGTTTATGCGGGAGGCAGTAAAGTTTTTTCGGAAGACTATACCGACATTCGAGCCAACGTGAAGCTCGATCCGGCGGTGTTCGATCCGCAGCAATTCGGCGCGACTCATTGGGAGAAGTGACGTTGCGAGCAACGTCACTACGGGTTGCCACGGGTGCATCTTCGTTCTTCTCGCAGTAAAATAGCGGCATATTTTTTCAACCTCCATCCAGGAAGTGCTCCTATGGTTCGTCTCAAAGTAAATGGACGCGAACGGTCATTTGACGGCGATCCGGAGATGCCGTTGTTGTGGTACCTGCGCGACATCCTCGGACTGACCGGAACGAAATTCGGTTGCGGCATGGCGCTGTGCGGCGCGTGTACGGTGCTGCAGAACGGGAAGGCCATCCGCTCGTGCACAACGCAGATGGGCACGGTCGGAGGCCACGAGATCACGACGATTGAAGGAATTTCGGAGCATGGTCCGCACGCAGTGCAGAAAGCCTGGAAAGAGGTGAACGTGCCGCAGTGCGGATATTGCCAGCCGGGACAGATCATGCAAGCCGTGTCGCTGCTGTCTTCAAAGCCGAAGCCTACCGATGACGATATTGACGACGGAATGGCGGGCAACATCTGCCGCTGTGGAACGTACCAGCGCATCCGTGCCGCGATTAAGGAAGCGGCGAAGGAGATGGCATGATCACCGTGGAGAAGTCCGAAGATATCGAGAGCGTTTCGCGGCGCAACTTTCTGCAGGGTGCGTTGTCGGCAAGTGCGTTCATTCTGTTCGTTGGAAAGTCCCCACTTCTCGCAAAAGCGGCGAGAAATGGGGCACCCCGAGACATCGCGAACGTTTCGCTGGCGAGTCCGGGCATCGAGACGGCGGCGTTCCATCCGGGCGTGTTCGTCGGGATTCAGACGGACGGGACGGTGCTCATTGTGGCGCATCGCTCGGAGATGGGGAATGGAGTTCGCACGAGCCTGCCGCGGATTCTGGCGGACGAACTTGATGCCGATTGGGGCCGGGTCAAAGTCGTTCAGGGAGACGGCGAAGCGGCGTACGGTTCGCAGGACACGGATGGGTCGCACTCGGTGCGCGAATTCTTTGATGTGCTGCGCGAGGCGGGCGCAACCGCGCGGTTGATGCTGGTGCGCGCGGCGGCGCAGAAGTGGGGTGTGCCGGAGTCGCAGTGCGTGGCCGATCCTCCGCATACGGTGAGCGACAGGAATTCGTCACGAAAGTTTGGTTACGGAGAACTCGCGAATGCCGCGGCGAAACTGCCGGTGCCAAAGAAAGAAGACGTGAAGTTGAAAACGCCGCAGGAGTGGCGATACATCGGCAAGGCGGCGCCGGGGTATGACGTTTCCGATGTTTGCGCGGGGAAGCCACTGTTTGGCATGGACGTGCAAGTGGAGGGCATGCTCTACGCGGCGGTCGCTCATCCGCCGGTGCTCGGAGGAACAGTAAAGTCGGTGGACGACTCGGCCACGCTCAAAGTTGCGGGCGTGAAGAAGACGATTCCGATCGATCCCTTCAAGCCTCCGCATGCGTTCCAGCCGCTCGGCGGCGTGGCGGTCATCGCCGACAATACATGGGCTGCATTCAAGGGGCGGAAGAATCTCAAGATCGACTGGGACAACGGCGCGAACTCGAGTTACAGTTCGTCCGAATACAAGAAAGAGTTGCAGCAAACGGCGCGCCAGCCGGGCGAGGTGGTGCACAGCGTCGGAGACGCCGATGCGGAGTTTGCCAAGGGCGGCAAGATCGTTGAGGCGGAATATTTTGCTCCGCACCTGGCGCATGCGTCGATGGAGCCACCGGTGGCCGTCGCGGATGTGAGAGACGACAAGGCGACGATTTGGGCTCCGACGCAGGATCCGCAGGGACTTCAGGAGCAAGTCGCGAAGTCGCTCGGATTGAAGAAGGAAAACGTAACGTGCCACGTGACGTTTCTCGGAGGAGGCTTCGGGCGCAAATCGAAACCGGACTTCGCAGCAGAAGCGGCTGTGCTCTCGAAACAAACTGGGAAGCCGGTGAAGGTGGTTTGGAGCCGGGAAGACGACATCAAGTTCGATTACTACCATTCGGTCGCCGCGATGTATTTGAAGGCGGCGCTCGACGACGCGGGGAAGCCGAAGGCGTGGCTGCAGCGTTCGGTGTTTCCGCCGATTGGATCAACGTTTACGCTGAACGAGGTCTACGGCAGCGCCGGCGAGATGTCGCTGGGATGGGACTTAAGTCCGTTTGATGTTCCGAACTTCCGCTCGGAGAACGGACAGGCAGCGGCGCATGTTCGCATCGGATGGCTGCGATCGGTGGCGAATATCTATCACGCATTCGCGGTGCAGTCGTTCGCGAACGAACTGGCGTATGCCGCGAACCGCGATCCTTATGACTATTTGATGACGCTGTTTGGCTCCGCGCGTGATGTTGATCCGGGGCCGAAGGGCTCGCCGTCGGTGTTGGAAAAATATCCCTACGACATTGGGCGACTGCGGCACGTGGCGGAAGTGGCCGCGGAGAAAGCGAATTGGGGCAAGAAGAAATTTGGCAAAGGAAGCGGCATGGGGATTGCCGTGCATCGCAGCTTCCTGACGTACGTCGCCACCGTGGTTGAGGTGGAAGTCGATGACCAGGGCACGGTGCGCATTCCTCACGTCACGACCGCACTCGATGCGGGGATTGTGGCGAACCCGGAGATGGTGCGGCAACAGTTCGAAGGCGCGGCGGTGTTTGGAACGAGCATTGCGCGCACGGGAGAAATCACCGCGACGAATGGAAAGATCGATCAATCGAACTTCTTCGATTATCAGGTTGCGAGGATGAACGATGCGCCACGGCAGGTCGACATACACATTGTGGAGAGCTCGGCCCCGCCTGCGGGAGTTGGTGAGCCCGGCGTACCGCCGATGGTCCCGGCCTTGTGCAATGCGGTGTTCGCGGCGACGGGCAGGCGCGTACGCGAGTTGCCGCTGACGCGGAATGGATTCGCGTAAAGCCAGGGTTTACTGCGTGAGGTTCAGCTTTCTCGCGGTTAAGCCTGCGCGGTTTTCTGCGTGGGTGTAGTGGTGCGCGCTCGATTTTTCGCGATCAACAAGGTCGCCTCCTCGTCTTCCCTCTTCCCTCGTCGCATCCTCTCCAATCTGCGGAGCGATTTTAACAGTGGCGTAATGACGCTTTGTTAGCGTGATCAAATTCGGGGGGCGTGTGCACGATGCACTTCAATTTGAGGAGACTTCCTATGTCTGCACGAATTTCGAGAGCACACCGTCCTTGGGCTTCACTGACGAGGGCAATGGCATTCATTGCAGTGAGCGTCTTTGCAGTTACGATCCCGTCGGTCGCGCAACACGCCACACCCGACCATGGCCGGTTTTTCTGGCCCGGAAATCTCGTGGTCAGCCGCAGTGTGTACGACAACAATGCCAGCAACGTTCAGGTAGGCGAGATTCTGCCGCCCAATTGCGCGAGCACGCAGGGCGGATGCTCCGCGTCGAGCGGCGCACCTTATAACGGCTCGTATCCGCTGGTCTGGAATGACGACGGGTACGACGCGAGCTTCGGCATCACTTCGAAGATCTATCTCGACCAGATCCTTCCCTTCGGTTTGCTGCTCGACAGCCTCGAAGTTCCGAACAGCTCGCAGCGAGGAATTCGCAGCACCAGCGATCAGCTGGTTACGAGTTTCAGTTCGAAGTCGGAACTGGCATTGCACCTCTCGACCGACGGCCAGTACCTGAGCTTCTCGGGATACGTTGCTCCCATCGACGCGATCGACGTATCGAATGCCAACACTCCGGGGGCGGTGGATGCGACGAATCCGGTGGGGGAGAATGTCTATCGCGCCGAGGCGTTAGTGGATCGCGATGGCCGCTTCAGCTTTACGGAAACCAATGCCTATAGCGGCAACAATGGGCGCGCCGTGATCTTCAATAACAACGACGGGGCGAGCTTCTTTTACACGGCGGGGAATGCGGGGAACGGGAGCAATCCTCAGCCGGATGGAATTATTCTGGGCGCTGGAGCGCAGATTATCAGCGCGGCGAATGCTCCGGAGAGCGCACAGACGCCGTCGACTCCGACTCCGGTGGGAAGTTTTTCGGTGACGGAACTGGGAGTCAAAGCCGACAAGATTGGCAAGGACGACAATTTCCGCGGCATCACCATCTTCAATAACGTTCTGTATTACACCAAGGGAAGCGGCGGAAATGGCGTCAACACTGTGTACTTCCTCGACACAACGGGGACCGCGTGTCCGAATGGAGTGGGTCTGCCATCGAGTTCGGCGACGCTGCCGACTTCTCCGCTTGCGTATAACATCGCCGACCTGCAGACCGACGGCTTGCCGAACAACATGTGCATTCTGGCGGGCTTCCCGTCTACGCCAAACAAGACGGCGACGGTGACAGCGTTTCCATTCGGTATCTGGTTCGCCAATGCCACGACGATTTATGTCGCAGACGAAGGCGATGGATACACGGGTGGGACCGACCTCTACACGCACGCCGCCGCGCAGACCACAGCGGGATTGCAGAAGTGGGTGTTTGATGCGTCCACGAACATGTGGAAGCTCGCATACACGTTGCAGACTGGGCTGAATCTGGGTGTGCCTTATACGGTGCGGCATTATCCGACCGGGAATAATCCGGGGACAGGTTTGCCGTGGGCGCCTGCAACCGACGGGCTGCGGAACATTGCGGGCGCGGTGGATGGCGGATTCGTCGCCATCTGGGGCATTACTTCTACCGTGAGCGGAAATGGCGACACGGGTGCCGATCCGAACAAGCTCGTCGTTGTTTTCGATTCACTGCAGAACACCGATCCAACCGTGGCTTCTCAGGAGAGGTTTTTCCCGGTGCGCGAAGCGGGATTCGGAGAAGTGCTGCGGGGCGTGTCGTTCACTCCGGGAACGGAGTTTGCTTCGAGGTAGCGGTCGAGATAACCCAAGCGGCGGGGCTGACTCAGGGCCCGCCGCTTTTCAGTGTGACATCTGGTATGTGATGGCGCGAGATCCCCTTCGGCTTCACCTCAGGGCAGGTGACCTTGAAGCCGGAGGCGGACCGCGTTAGTATGGCGTGCTGGCCGATTGCAGAGGGTGGTGTCTCGATGCCGCAAAATTACGTTCCGATTTTCATTTTTATCGCGATCATCGGCGCGCTGCTGCCGGTCACGTTGCTGGCGGCGAAGCTGGTGCGTCCGGATAATCCGAGCAAGACCAAGCTGATGCCGTACGAGTGCGGCATCGATCCGATCGACAGCGCACGCGGGAGATATACCGTCCGGTACTATATCGTCGCCATTTTGTTCGTAGTGTTCGACGTGGAAACGATTTTTCTTTTTCCCTGGGCCGTGAAGTTCAAGGCCTTCGGGCTGTTTGGCCTGCTGGAGATGCTGATCTTCCTGGCGATCCTGATTGTGGGATACGTGTGGGTCTGGGCGAAGGGCGCGCTGGAATGGGTGTAGGGGATTGAGTGATTGAGTGATTTAGTCATTAAGCGATTGAAAGAATCATTTGCCTTTCTTTTTTCAAACATTGAAGACGCCGATCCTCATTGAGCGACCAATACGTCAAGCGACTCGATCTTTCAATGACTCAATGTCTCGATCACTCAATGCTTCAATGAACTTATGACTTCGTCCTCTCTGCAGTCGATGGATTCTTCTCCGGCTGAAACCTTTTCGGCCTCGCGCTGGACGCAGGGGAATTTCTTTTTTCCGACGAGACTCGTCGTGAGCCCGCAACGCGTGATCCGGACCAAGTCGCGATTGTTTGGCAGCAATGAAGAGAGCATTCCGATCTCGAAGGTCGCGTCGGTACACATTTCTACGGGCGTCGTCTGGTCCGAGATCGTGATCGAATCGACCGGCGGCACCGATTCCATTACGAGCCATGGGCATCGCAAAGCGGACGCGCAACGCATCCGCGATTTGATTGAGCAGTACCAGGCGCAGGCTCGATAACCATACGATCGCGCTTGGATGGAGTAAACATGCGTGCTCCAAAGATCGCAATATTGTGTACGGCATTTCTGCTGACGCTCGGCGCGATGGACGCGCAGACTGCATCGTCGAAGGCTGAGTCCGCGGCGCCGGTACTGCGCAACACCTGTCTGATCACGAACGATGTTCAGCGGCTAGTCGCGTTTTACACCAGGATTTTGGGCATTCCAGCTAAGACTTCCGGCAACGACTATGCCGAGTTCCACACCGACGGTGCGGTGCTCGCGATTTTCTCGGCTGCCGCGCAGGAAAAGTACATTCCAGGGTCGACTGAAGCGGCAAGGAACAGGAGCGCGATTCTTGAGTTCGAAGTTGCAGACGTCGACGGCCAATATACAAAACAGAAAGACACGATAAAGGATTGGGTGAAGAAGCCAACGACTCAGCCTTGGGGCACGCGTTCGTTTTATTTCCGCGATCCGGACGGGAATCTGGTTAATTTCTATGCGCGGGTCAAACCGCATTGACGTTTTCTCGCGGCGCACAACGCCTGTATTAGAGCGGGAATTCTTCGACTTCACGACTGCTTCGCGTCAAAGTTGTAACTTCGCCGAGAATGACATGCAAGCTCGTTGACACCGTTTCTCCAAGCTGATAAAAGTTATCGTTCTTCGCAACGCACGCTGGGCCGGAGGTTTGTGCCTTCGCGAGATATGCCGGACGAAACCAAATCTCCCTCGTCGTCACCGCCGCCGGAAGGTGAACCGAAGCCGACGGCGGATCAGCCCGCTACTCCGGGCGGAGTGAAAGCAACTCCCGCTGGTTCGGTTCAATCGGAAACGAAGACCCCTCCTGAAAAACCGGCTCCCGCTGCGCCAGCAAAGCCCGCTGCCGCTGCGCCTCCTTCTGGTGCGCCAGCGTCCGCTACACCTGCATCAACTACGCCTGCCGCCAAGCCCGCTGCTCCCGCCGCGGCGGGACACCCGGCACCGCCGAAGCCTGCGGGGCCCGTTCCTACGCCATGGGATTCGCCGTTGGTGGCTCAGCTCAAACAGCGCTACGGATCGGGCATTGAGCCGCTGACGCATCTCGGGCAGAACTACATGGTGGTCGACCACTCGCTGATTCCGGAGATTCTGCAGGTTCTGCACGACGAGGAGCACTTCGACTACTGCGTGGACATTACCGCGGTGCATTATCCCAAGCGCGAGAAACAGTTTGACGTGGTCTGGGTGCTGTATTCGTTTCGGCGACACGAACGCATCCGCGTGAAGACACAGATTGCGGATGGAGAGAGTGTGGCGAGCTCGGTGCCGATCTGGGCGACGGCGAATTGGCTGGAGCGCGAAGTGTTTGACATGTTCGGCATCAAGTTCGATGGACATCCGGATTTGAAGCGGATTTTGCTGCCGGATGGATGGAAGGGACATCCGCTGCGAAAGGACTACGGAATTCTGCAGCAGGACAACGAGTGGGTGCAGATTAATTTGGGGATTGAAAGCGGACAGTAGAAGAGCAGCTTTTAGCTCTTGGCTCTTAGCTAAATCTGACACTGACGAGACTTGCTCGCAGAGCTGAGGACCAACAACCGACGAACGAACGTATGACGGATTCGAACGCACAGTCGCAGCTGGACCTGGAGACGCAGGACAAGACGTTTCTGGATGCGAATGAGCTCGTCATTAATATGGGGCCGCAGCATCCGGCGACGCATGGAGTGCTGCGCGTCATCTTGCGGCTTGATGGCGAGAAGGTGATGGGGCTCGAGTGCGTCATCGGGTACTTGCACCGGGGCGTCGAAAAGATTGCGGAGAACCGCACGTACACGATGTTCAATCCGTACGTGGACCGCATGGATTATGTGGCGGCGGTTTCGAACGGGCTGGGTTACTGCGAGGCGGTCGAAAAACTTCTGAGCGTGGAAGCGCCACCGCGCGCGCAATACATTCGAGTCATACTCACGGAGTTGAATCGCATCGCCAGCCACCAGCTTTGGCTGGGCACACATGCGCTCGACATCGGCGCAATTACTCCGCTGTTCTATACGTTCCGCGACCGGGAAGAGATTCTCAAGATCTACGAAAAGTACTGTGGCGCACGCCTTACTACACATGCGTTCCGGATCGGCGGCTTGCAGTACGAGACCTACGAGGGTTTCGAGAAAGACGTGAAGAACTTCGTCTCGTTCGTGAAGCCGAAGATCGATGAGTACGAAGAACTGCTGACGACGAATCGCATTTGGCTGGAACGCACGAAGGGCGTGGGAGTGATTTCTGGGAAAGACTGCATCGCGCTGGGTGTGACCGGTCCGGTGCTGCGCGCGAGCGGCGTGAAGTGGGACATCCGCAAGGCGCTGCCGTACGCGAACTATAAGAATTTTGATTTCGAGATTCCTACCGGGGAAAAGGGTGATACGTACGACCGTTATCTGGTGCGCATGGTCGAGATGCGTCAGTCGCTGCGGATCATTGAGCAGGCGGTCGAGGGAATTCCCGAAGGGCCCATCATGGCGAAAGTTCCGAAGGTGATGAAGCCGCCGGTGGGCGAGATTTACCACTCGATCGAAGCGCCGAAGGGCGAGTTGGGATACTTCATTGTTAGCGATGGATCGACGCAGCCTTATCGCATACGGGTGCGGCCTCCGTCGTTTGTGAACCTGCAGGCTCTGGACTTGATGTGCCGAGGACAACTCGTTGCTGACGTCATTGCGGTGATCGGCACGCTCGACATTGTGCTGGGCGAGGTGGATCGATGAGGGGGGATCGCCGATGCACGAGTTGATTCAGTACATCGAGTCCTACCTCAACACCAAGGGCGTGACGCCCGGGGCCGATGGAAACATGTTCTGGGCGACGGTTTACATTCTGCTCGTGTTCGTCGGGCTGTCGGTGGCTGTGATCGCGATGAACTGGCTGGAGCGGAAGATTCTGGCGCACATGCAGGTTCGACTCGGGCCCATGCGCGTGGGGCCGCACGGATTGCTACAGCCGATCGCGGACGCGATCAAGCTGCTGCTGAAAGAAGACATCATTCCGGCCGAAGCTGACAAGGCGATTTTCTGGGTCGCACCGTTCATGGTCGTGCTGTCGGCGTTCACGGTATTCGTTGTGGTGCCGTTTGGTCCCGCACACGCCATCACCGACATGAACATTGGAATCCTGTTCATGCTTGGTGTGTCGTCGCTTAGCGTGCTGGGCATTGTGATGGCGGGATGGGCGTCGAACTCGCACTATCCGCTAATTGGCGCACTGCGTTCGAGCGCGCAGATGGTCTCGTATGAAGTGGCGATGGGGCTGGCGGTGGTGTCGGTCATCATCATGACCAGCCTGAATACGTCGGGCGTTGGCTCGTTGAGCATGATCGAGATCGTCAAACAGCAGCAGGCGCAGGGCATGTGGTTCATCTTCAAGTTCTTTCCGCTCGGGCTGGTTGGATTCGTCATTTTTGCGATTGCGATGGTGGCCGAGACGAATCGCGCGCCGTTTGACTTGCCGGAAGCCGAGTCGGAACTGACGGCCGGATTTCACACCGAGTACAGCGGCTTCCGCTGGTCGTTGTTTTTTCTAGCGGAATACTCGGCGATGATTGCTGTTTCGTCGATCGCGGTGACGCTGTGGCTGGGCGGGTGGCTGCGGCCGTTTCCGAACGCACTCAACGGCACGACGTGGGATGTCGTTTTTTCGCTCGCTCCAGGAATCACATTTTTGTTCTTCGCCGCAATTTGTTTCTACAACACGGCCCGCATGCCGAAGCATCCGCTGTTCAGGATTCAGACGATAGGCCTGGCGGGATTTGGCGCCGTGCTTGGGCTGATTGGGTTGGTCTTGTTTGTGCCGGGCGTGCGCGAGCGCGTGCAGGATATTTTCTGGTTCTCGGCCAAGGTTGCCGGGTTTATGTACCTCTACATCTGGTATCGTGGCACGTTCCCGCGTTACCGGTTTGATCAACTCATGAAAGTAGGATGGAAGGTTCTGCTTCCCGCCGGCTTGGGGCTGCTGATTTTGACGGCAGTCGTCGCGATGCGGGCCGACCTGTGGGCGGGATTGACAGGGGTGCAGCCATGAATCCGCCAGTGGCAACCGCGTTTTTCTTTTACCTGCTGGCGGCGACGATGATCATCGGCGGGGTGCTGGTGATTACGCGGAAGAATGCGGTGCATTCGGCGCTGGCGCTGATTACAGCGTTGCTCGCGCAGGCCGGGCTCTACCTGATGCTTTACGCTCCGTTCGTTGCCGGCGTCCAGATCATTCTTTATGCGGGCGGCATCATGGTGCTGTTCCTGTTCGTGATCATGCTGATCTCGATCGAACGCAACATGAAAGAACGCCAGTTCAATAAGCAGTGGCTGATTGGAATTGTTGCTGCCGCGGCGTTGGGAGGGTTGTTCATCGCTGTCTACACGACGACCACGCGGGGACAGCAACTTTTCCCTGAGGGCCGGTTGGCCTACGGCGAGGCGCAGAATACACAGGCCGTCGCAACGTTGCTGTTCGATCGCCATACGGGGACGTACATGTTCTCGTTTGAGATCGCTTCCCTGCTGCTGCTAGTGGCGATTATCGGGGCGGTGGTTATGGCGAAGAAGAGGATTTGATAGTGCAGCTTCTAGCCTTTAGCTCCTAGCTTCTAGCTAGGCGGCTGAGAACTGGAACTTGAGAACTCTCATGCACGGTTTGCTTGACATTTCGACGCTGCACTACCTGGTGCTGGGAGCGGCATTGTTTTTGCTGGGCGTGATTGGCGTGCTTACGCGGCGAAATGTCGTCATTGTGTTGATGTCGATTGAGCTGATCCTGAATGCGGTGAACCTGAACCTGGTTGCGTTCTCGCGGTATTGGCAGGGAATGTCGGGGCCTCATGGTGGTCCGATGGCGTTGCACGGGCAGGTGTTCGCGATTTTGGTCATCACTGACGCGGCCGCTGAGGCTGCCGTCGGGCTGGGAATTCTGATCGCCTTCTTCCGGAACAAGGAGACGGTCAATGTAGATGAAGTGAATTTGTTGAAATGGTGAAGAACAGCTTCTAGCTCCTAGCCGCTAGCTTCTAGCAAAGCTTCGACGGCGATTGGTTGAGCTAGAGGCTAGAAGCTAGGAGCTAGAAGCTGCATTGCTATTTCTAGACCACATATGGATCATCCCGCTGCTGCCCGCTGTTGGGGCGGCGATCATGTTCTTTTTTGGCCGCCGGCTGCAGAAGGCGACGGTGAATGCGGTCTGCGTGGGTGCGGTTGTGCTGGCCTTTCTAATGGCCTGCGGCGCGGTGGTGCAATATACCTCGTGGGCTGACGCGAATCATCACCAGCCTTATCAGAAGATCCTCTACACCTGGCTCGGGAGCGACACCGGGCACCTGACGTACGCGACGCACGATGGATCGGCGAACTTTCAGGCCGACGCGGGATTCCTGCTCGATCCACTCTCCAGCATCTGGCTGCTGTTTGTGACCGGCGTCGGCATGCTGATCCATATTTATTCCACCGGCTACATGGCGCATGAAGGCGGGTATTACCGGTTTTTCGGATACCTGAATCTCTTCATGTTCTCGATGCTAACGCTGATATTGGCGAATAACTACGCGCTCATGTTCGTTGGGTGGGAGGGCGTGGGGCTGTGTTCGTATCTGCTGATCGGTTTCTATTTCCAGCGGAAGTCGGCTAGCGACGCAGCGAACAAGGCGTTCATCGTCAATCGGATTGGCGATGCGGGATTCCTCCTTGGGATGTTTTTTATCGCGTGGTACATGGGATCGTTGCGCTACACGGATGTGATTGCAGCGGCGCACAGCGGACGATTCGCGATTGGCGATCCGTTTATCACAGCGGCGACGCTGCTGCTTTTTGTGGGGGCGTGCGGCAAGTCGGCGCAGCTACCTCTTTATATCTGGCTGCCGGATGCGATGGAGGGCCCGACCCCGGTTAGCGCGCTGATTCACGCTGCGACCATGGTGACGGCGGGCGTGTACATGGTGGCGCGATCGAATGCGCTGTTCGTGTTGGCGCCGACGTCGATGAAGACCGTGGCCATTATCGGGGCGCTGACTGCGATCTTCGCGGCGTCGATCGGGTTGGTGCAGAACGACATCAAGCGCGTGCTGGCGTATTCGACGGTTTCGCAGCTTGGTTATATGTTCCTTGCGCTCGGCGTTGGCGCGTTTGCGGCCGGCGTGTTCCACGTATTCACGCATGCGTTCTTTAAGGCTCTGCTCTTCCTTGGCGCCGGCTCGGTGATCCACGCGATGAGCGGGGAGCAGGATATGCGCAACATGGGTGCGTTGTCGGAGAAGATTCCGATTACATATCGCACGATGTTTATTGCGACGCTGGCGATCGCCGGGATTCCGCCGTTCGCGGGATTCTTCTCGAAAGACGAGATTCTCTGGCAGACATGGATCAGCGAGGGCGGCGCGTATCGCATCCTGTGGTTCATTGGCTACCTCACGGCGCTGATGACGGCGTTTTACATGTTCCGGCTGATTTATCTGACGTTCTACAGCAAGCCTCGGATGAGTCACGAAGTGGAGCACCATGTCCACGAATCGCCAAAGTCGATGACGATGCCGCTCGTGGTGCTTGCGCTGTGTTCGGTTTTTGCGGGATTTCTGGGATGGCCGCACAGTCTCGGCGGATCGGACCGCTTCGCGAAGTTTCTCGATCCAGTATTCGCTCGTGGGGAAGCGCAGGTTCTCGTTGAAGAAGGCAAGGGCCAGCAGTTAGCCGCCGGAGAAAAAGAAGAAGAGAGCACCAGTCCAATCGAGTACGCACTGATGGGGCTCTCGGTCGCCGCGGCGCTCGCAGGATGGTTCGCTGCCTCGCGATTTTATCGCGACGCCGATAAAGGTTACGTCGAACCGCTTGCCGCCTCTGCGCCGCCCGTCTACACAACTCTGGTTAACAAGTATTACGTGGACGAAGGTTACGACTACGTCTTCACCGGGCGCCGCAAGTTAGGTGACGTGCGCTTGGGAGTGCTGGGGCTGGGCGAAGCGTCGGCGTGGGTCGATACGAATGTGATCGACGGCGCAGTGAATGCGGCGGGATGGATGACGCGCCTGACCGCCAGGATTTCCGGCTGGTGGGACAAGTGGATCATCGACGGCATCGGCGTGAACGGCCCGGCGATTCTGGCGCGGATGCTGAGTTATCCGGCGCGGCTTTTCGAATTCGGCCTGGTGCAGTGGTATGCGCTGGTCATGACGGCGGGGCTGGTTGGGCTGGTGTTTTATTACGTGTATCACTGAAAGACAGCTACTAGCTGCTAGCTCCTAGCTTCTAGCTGAAGCGGGGGTGGCTAGAAGCTAGCAGCTAGAAGCTAGACGCTCATGTATAACCACATACTCTCGATCATCCTTTTCACACCGCTGCTGGGCGCGCTCGTTCTTCTGTTTGTTCCGAAGGAGAATAAGGACGCCGTCCGGTGGATCGCGAATATTTTCGCGCTCGCCGGCCTACTGGTTTCGATCCCGCTCGTGCCATGGTTCTGGGACAAGCGCTTCGAGGCTGGCTTCAAGTTCATTGAGGGCGCGCCGGGCAACTGGATTCCCTCGATCGGCGCGGGCTACGTGCTCGGCATCGACGGCATTTCGTTCCTGCTGATCATGCTGACGACGCTGCTGGGGTGGATCTCGATCCTGTCGTCGTGGACCGCGATCGAGAATCGCGTCAAGGAATACTACATCTGGTTTCTGGTGCTGCAGACGGGCATGCTGGGCGTCTTCATGGCGCTCGATTTCTTCCTCTTCTTCGTTTTCTGGGAAGCGATGCTGGTGCCGATGTACCTGCTGATCGGCATTTGGGGAGGCCCGCGGAAACTTTACGCAGCGATCAAATTTTTCCTGTACACGCTGGCCGGTTCGGTGCTGATGCTGTTGGGCATACTGTTTCTCTACTTCCATCATCAGAGCGTGGCGCAGGTCTACACGTTCTACCTTCCTGAACTCTACAAAACTGCGCCGCAGATTTATTCCGACTACGGGCCGCGCGTTGCGACACTTCTGTTCCTGAGCTTCTTCTTTGCGTTTGCGATTAAAGTGCCGATGTTCCCGTTCCACACGTGGCTGCCTGACGCGCACGTCGAGGCGCCCACCGCGGGGTCGGTGATCCTGGCGGGCGTCCTACTGAAGATGGGGACATACGGGTTCATCCGCTTCTCGCTTCCCTTCTTCCCTGGCGTGTTGTCGAATCCTGCGACGTTACTGGGAATGACGGTGCGGGGGTGGATGATTTTCCTGTCCATTGTCGGAATTCTGTATGGCGCGCTGGTCTCGCTGATGCAGAAGGACATGAAGAAGCTGGTGGCATACTCGTCCGTCAGCCACCTTGGATTCTGCACGCTCGGAATTTTCGCGCTGACGCCGCTTGGACTGAGCGGATCGGTGCTGCAACAGATTAACCACGGCATCTCGACCGGCGCTCTCTTTTTGATTGTCGGCATTCTGTACGAACGGCGGCACACGCGCGAGATCGCCGAGTACGGCGGAATATCGAACGTGATGCCGGTGTACGCCACCATCACGATGATTATGTTTTTGTCGTCGATGGGACTGCCGCTGCTTAATGGGTTCATCGGCGAATACACGATTCTTTGGGGGACGTTCATCGAGAATTGGAGATGGGTGGCGTGGGCGGTGCCCGGCGTGGTGTTGGCGGCGGCGTATCTGTTGTGGCTTTATCAGCGAGTCTTCTTCGGTACGGTCACGAATCCGAAGAATGAAAAGCTGCACGATTTGACGCCGCGCGAGGTGGCCACGTTCGTTCCGCTGATCATCATGGCGTTCTGGATTGGGTTGTATCCCAAGCCGTTCTTCCAGATTCTGGAGCAACCGGCGAAGCAGACCATCGCGATGGCGCGTCCTGATTATCCGAAACCGGAAGCAACGGTAAATGCCGCAGCGCAACCTGCTCCGGTCGTGGTTGCGCCGGCCGCGGTGGTACCGGTGTCTGATCTGCACGTCGTCGTGAAATCAAACAAGGGGAAGAACTAGTGCCGCCTCTCGGAATTTCGATGACGGACTACGTGCTGGCGCTTCCCATTATTCTGCTTACGCTGTTCGCGCTCGGGATTCTGCTCATCGACCTGATGCTGCCGCCGGAAACGAAGTGGGCCAACGCAATCACGGCGTTCGTGGGCGTCGCGTTTGCGACCGGGGGCGTCTACAAGATTCAATTGTTCCTGGACAGCATGGGTGTGCCTCCGGGGCATGGCATGCCCGGCATGCTGGGCACGATGCACGTCGATCGTTGGACGATTTACTTCTTCTATCTATTCCTCGTGGGTACGGCGATCGCAATTCTCATGTCGGCGCGCTATCTCGAAGTCGAGCATGAGAATCACGGCGAGTATTACGCGCTGATGCTGCTGTCCGTTGTCGGCATGATGTGCATGGCCAGCGGCGCGGATGTCGTTCTCATCTTCATTGGGCTGGAGTTGATGGCGATTTCGACCTACGTGCTGGTGGGGTTCCTGCGCCGAGATCGCCGCTCGAATGAAGCAGCGTTGAAATACCTGCTGCTCGGCGCTTTCTCCTCGGGCATATTCGCATACGGGCTGTCGTTGTTTTACGGACTGAGTGGGAGCACAAACCTAGGGGTCATCGCGAACAGGGTCGGCGCCGTCATGAACGACCCGAGGCTCGTGCAATACAAGCCGGTCGCCATCCTCGCACTGCTGACCACGATCACCGGTCTGCTCTTCAAGATTGCCGCCGTCCCGTTTCACCAATGGGCTCCCGACGCATACGAAGGGGCGCCGACCAGCATTACGGGATTCATGTCGGTCGCAGTCAAAGCCGCGGGATGGGCTATGCTGCTGCGCATCCTGCTCTTCGGGCTGGGACCGATGCGGTCGGTCTGGCTGCCCGTTCTGATCTTCGTTTCGATTGCGACCATGACGGGAGCGAATTTTGCCGCGCTCACGCAGACCAACACGAAACGATTGCTCGCTTATTCCTCTATCGCGCACGTCGGATACATGCTGCTGGGCCTGGTTGCAGGCACCGCTACGCAGATCAGTCTCGACGGTATCAAAGGGATCCTGATCTATTTGTTGGTTTACACGTTCATGAACCTCGGGGCATTCGGCGTGATCGCGTCGCTGCGGCATCGTAACGTCATCGGGGATGAACTCGACGATCTCAACGGACTGTATTCGCGCGCGCCGGTTGAGGCGGTGCTGATGCTCGTATTCATGCTGTCGCTGGCAGGGATTCCGCCGCTTGCGGGATTCTGGGGGAAATACTTCATCTTCCTCAGCCTCATTAAAACCGGCCATTACGTTCTGGCATCGCTCGCTGTGCTCTACTCCGTCTTCGGCCTGTACTACTACCTGAAGATTGCGAACGCCATGTTCATGGGACAACCGGAGAAGGGCGAGGGAAGGCTGCCCGTCAGCATCGGTATGCGGGCGGCGATTGGGCTGACGGGACTGGCCACGCTCTACATCGGATTGCTGCCGAACAGTTTCATCCAGTGGGTAAACTGGGCGATCGGCATTGCGCAGAACCCGGCAATGGCGAAGCTGACGCAGTAAGATGTAACGGATGGCGCCTCCCAACTCCCCTGAGGACCGTAACCCCGATCCCAAGAAAAATGCCTGGGTGCAAGTGGGCCGCTACAGCGAACTGGCGCTTATGCTTCCCGCCGGAACAGTTGTGGGATGGCTGCTCGGGTCTGCCCTGGACCGCTGGCTTCACACGTCGTGGATCGGCGTCGTCGGCCTGGTGGTCGGAAGCGCCGCGGGGATGATTGAGCTGATTCGGACGGTCTTGCGCGACACGAAGTAACATTGCGGGAAGCTCTGCGCATCGAGAAGAAACGGAACACGGGGGCTAAAGCCCTTATCAACTTGGCCCCGTTAGGCGGCCCTGAAAGGGCCCCTCTTCCACGGTTGCGCCGGCATTTTCTTCGGTCCCTCCCGATGATCGAAGCACGACTCCGTGATGGCGAATGCGTTCTTAGGTGACGCTGGGTTTGAACGACCTTTGGAGCGGACAGCCCTTTCAGAACAGAGGTGCGATTTCAGCGGACAATGATGGACGATCACGCCAATCTCCCGACTCCGTCATCCGATGGCGGCAACGACCTGTATGGCGGGGCGCTCACACGCATCCGGAACTCGATGTTAGTTCTGGCGCTGGCCCTGACCATTGCGGCGTGGTGGAAATTCGGGCGGGCGGCAGCGGTCGGCTTCCTGCTGGGATGCGTGATCGCCTACTTGAACTTCCACTGGCTGAAAAGCGGGGTATCCGGGCTGGCGGATCGGGTGACGAACACCGGGAAGGCCGAGTCCGGGAAAGGGATCGTCGCCCGGTTCCTATTCCGCTACATATTGTTGGGAGTGGCCGCGTATGCTATATTAACCAGTTTTCCCGCAAGCCTCCGAGGCCTCTTTGCGGGCTTGTTTTTGCCCGTCGGGGCCATTGCCTGCGAAGCCGCTTACGAGCTGTATGTGGTGGTCACGGGGGAAGGTTAGGGGAAGGCGGGCGGCCAAGGGCAAGCTAGCGGCTAGAAACTGACTCATGCCTGAACAACTCTGGTTTACGCAGATTCTGAACCATCTGTTCGCGGGGCCGACCACGGCATTCCTGCGAATGCTCCACGTTGAGCCGAAATACCCGCAGGCTCCCATTCCGAATTCGTTTTCAATGGAACTGCTGGTTTTCTTCTTCCTGCTGGCGATTTTCTTGATCGTGCGCTCGCGTTTGTCGGTGGACTCTCCCGGCACGTTCCAGCACGCTTTCGAGGCGCTTGAGGGCTTCGTTGTGGGCCAGAGCGAAGAAATCATCGGGCATCACTCCGAACCGTATATCGCTTTCTTCGCCATTATTTTCATCTTTATCCTGGTCTGTAACCTGATCGGTCTGATCCCCGGATTCGAGTCCCCTACTGGCGTTCCGGTGGTGCCGCTGGGCTGCGCGATCTGTGCCTTCCTGTACTACCACACGCAGGGATTCAAGCACGCCGGGCCGAAATATCTGCTGCATTTTTTTGGACCGCCAATGGAAGGGATGCCGCTGGTCGCGCGCATCCTGATGGCGATTCTGATGCTGCCGATCGAACTGGTCAGCCATTTTGCGCGCTTGCTTTCGCTCACCGTGCGTCTGTGGGCCAATATTTTCGCCGGCGATCTGATCACCCTGGTTTTCTTTTCCATGATCCCGATTGGCATTCCAATCATCTTCAGCGGACTGCATATCGTCGTTGCGGTTCTGCAGGCGTATGTCTTCATGCTGCTGGCGATTATTTATGTTTCGGGAGCGGTGGCGGAAGAGCATTGAGGCAGTTCTCAGTTCTCAGTTCTCAGGAAGAACGTTTAGATTTCAGCTTTAGGACAGGGCAGATCCCAGTTGTCAGCTCTTGATTTGCTCAGCAGCAGTTTTGCTGAGAACCGAGAACTGAGAACTGAGAACTGGCTTCCAGCGTGAGGGCGCCTGCACGGTATGGCGTCAACCACCCACTGGCGGCAATTTCATACAAGGAGCAACACCATGCGTAAACTGAGTTACCTGTTCATGACGCTGTCTGCCCTGTGCTTCGCCATGCCTGCCTTCGCGCAGGGCGGCGCACCCGGGGAAACCAACTGGATCGCCATTACCGCCGGCTTCTCGATGGCAATCGCCTCGGCTGTCTGCGGCCTGGCGCAGGGTAAAGCCGTCGCTTCGGCCACTGAGTCGTTGGCTCGCAATCCTGCTGCGCGCCCCGGCATTCAGTTCGCGCTGATTCTCGGTCTGGTACTAATCGAGTCCCTCGCGCTCTACACACTCGCGATCATCTTCTTGAAAGTGAAGTAAGGATTGGGAGCGGGGGCGAGACGCCTCCGCGACAGCCGACAGGACTCTCCGACTTCGTCTCAGGGGCAGGCTGCCGGCGCTACGAAAGGAAAAGCCTCTGCTATACGCAGAGGCTTTTTTATTCAAGAGCTAAAAGCTTCTTCCTTAGACCTTCCGGTCGCCGGCCCACTCCTGGCCTTTGTTCTGGGGAGCGTGGTTGAGGGCTTCTACGAGCAAGCGACGCAGGCGATAGCGGCTCTCGAGATCGGTATTCACGATTTCGAATCCCACTTCGTTGACGCGCGCTCGGCGCAGCAACACGTGGGCGCGGAGTTTGGACCGCATCCCAAGTGAGATTTCGAGATCGGCTTCGCTGCCGATACGGAGGTTGTCTTCCTTGGTGCCCATGCCGCCGCCCAAACTCAGCTCGCGAATCTGAATTCTCGACTTACCCCAGGAGCTGCCAATCGTCGCAACGACGGTCTTTGCCAGGACCATGCGCTCGTAGCGGCGCTGCCTTACCCACGGGCAAGCCGGAGCCATGTCGAGCGGAGCGATTGCTAGTTCTGCCGGCTCCAGGCCGCTGTCGGAAAGTACCTGCGAGCTGTAGCGTGGATCGGTCTTGGACAATGCCTGCGCGGCTGCGATTCTGAGTTCACGATGATGGACCCACCCGAAGGTTTTCTTGGCTTCAAGAATCTCGCGCAGAGTGGCCACGGCTTCGGTATCTTTCAAGCGGCCCAGCGACTCGATCGCTTTGAGCTGAACAAATGGAGAGCGTGACGCAGTTTCTCCTGGCCGGGCCATAGCAATCAGCGGAGGAGTCGAAGCGACGTCGCCGCTCATGCCGATCTCGTCGACAGCTTCCGGCAATACGAGAGGATCGAGAACTTCCGCCAGTTCGAGCAGCGTGCGTCCCCGGTCGGGTGCAGCCCCGTAAGCAATTTGCCGCACGACCACGTCGTGATAGAAGCGGTTCCACTCGGGCAAGCGCACGGGCAAGAGTTCAAGAAGTGTGCCAACGTCGAGCCGGCTTACCAAGCCGACAGCACCAGAGGCTTGGCGTGGCTGGCCGGTCCGCAGAATTTCGCGCAACTGTGCCAGCACGGGCGAACCCAATTCCTTGACCAGTTCGATCATGCGATCGCACTCGTCGCGCCGCATGCAGCGGAAGAAACGATCGGCCAGATGCTCAGCGCCCGATTGGCTGGTACGGCGCAGCACTGACAAAAGGTCGGGAGGAATCTGGTCCAGATGCAGGGCTTCCTCAATGAACTCAGGAAGGCGATTCTCCACGCCAACGCGGGGACGAAGATCGTTCATCAACACCGGACGCTCGACGCTGACCAGTTCAATGCCTGCGCAAACCTCGTTGACCGCCGCGTAGTTCTTTGCCGCGCTGGCTTCCTGGCTCAAGCGCACGAATGCCGCGCTCAGCAGGCTCTGCAGCTCGGGATCTTTCTCGGCAATCAGCTGCTCGCTGAGCTTGCGGACGGCCTGGCCCATGGGCTGTCCACCAAGCCGCGCGTACAAATCGGCAAGCTGGCTCAATCCGATGGCCGTTCGGCGACGCGGTTCCGTGTCCTTGGCGCCAAGACAGCTCGAATAGTTGTTGAGAATGTCGGCGGCACTCTGCTTGTCGTCGCGCTCCAGCAGCACTTCGACGAACTGCCGCAGGTTGCGAGGCGGGACGCATGGGGCTTCGTGCGAAAGCAACACGCTCTTCTTGCCCGACTCGGGCACTTCGGCCCAGAACATTCTGTCGAGGATGTCGGCATGCGACTCCACCAGAATGCCGGCCTTGCTCATCTTCTCTTCCTGCAGTTTCAGGATGGAGCGCAGAGAGTCCATCTGGCGGCTCATGTGCTCCATCATCTGGTGGACGGCGTTGACCTTGACTTCGCCCTTCTGATAGCGCTCGAGGGCGAAGCGGATGGCCATGTGCTCGGCCGCCTTCATCAGCAGAGGCGTATCTTCTTCGTCGGCGGTGGTGGCCTTGGCGGCAAGGCTTCCGAGTAACTGCTGCAGGTTTAACCGAGTGTTCGGATCAGTCTCGGTCAACTCCTTCTGAATATCTTCTTCCTTGATCGTGGGATCCTGCTGCACCTGTCCAAAGCGGGTGAGCAGACGGATCGCCTGAATAACTTCTTGTTCCTGCAGGGGAACCATTCCTCCGGTCCATGCCGGAGCAGCGCCGGCTCCGGTCCCGACCCCGGTCCCAGTTCCGCCACCTGTTCCTTGTGCAGCGCCGCGGGGTGCATTGGGCACGCTCCCGAGCGGAACCATGGGAACGCCGTTTGCGGCACCCTGCCCGCCGGTTCCTCCGCCACCGCTGCCGGCATTCGCGCCTTCGGCTGCGGCGATCAACTGCAGCAGTTTTTGCGGATCGTTCAACCACTGCTTGAATTCCGGTCCCAGTGTCTGGGCCGCGATTTGAGCGGCGATGCTCACATCTCCGGTCAGAGGATCGGCCGCCACAAACTTCACTTCATTAATCTTGATGGTGCTGCCGAGCTTGCCGCCGGGACTGAGCGCCTCTTTGATTTGCTTGGAAACGTCCTGAGCCTTCGATCCGGCAACGGTGAAGGCGCGTACCAGACGGGTGAAGTCCTCGACCGTCACGTCTTTGGAGAAGTGCAGGCTGGCCAATCCGGCCGTGTTCAGCAACTGCGCGAAGCTGCGCTCGGAGTTTCCGGTTTCGAGCGGAATGCCATCGAGCAGCAATCGGTTGTCGGAAACGCCCAGCAGGAAGCCGGCGTCGCCGGTAGAGGGCAAGCCCTGCTGCAGTTCATTCCACGTGATTTCGAACTGTGCCTCGGTGCGCTTGTGATCGTAGCCATACATCCGTGCGTACTTGATAAGGATGTTCAGACTATGAACAAACGCCCGCGCCGAGGCGGCACGTGCACTTTGCGACATGTTTGTGGCGGAGATAGCAGGCTCCTCGAAAACACAAGGTCGAAGCTCAAGGGTAACGGGAAACGGTAAGGCCTAAAACGTTACGGAGGTAATTGACCCAACGCTGCGCCCGACCGCAAGTGCATGACCTGCGAGGCTAGAGGTTGGTCGGCAAGACTTGGGGCCTTGGGAGCAGTATGAGCGCAATCTTAAGTAGAATACTCGCGGAGCAGAAAACACTTCTGAAAACCGCCGCCAAAACCACCGGACTGCGCTACTGGATGACGCGTGTGCTCGAGGAGTGCGAGCACGTCGCTGCCGACTTCAGCGCCGATCCGGTGCATGATCTGCGGGTCGCGCTGCGCCGCTGCCGCTCCATGGCCGACGGCATGATGGCGATGGATCCGGAGCCCGACTGGAAGGCGATGAAGAAATCGGGCAAGCGCTTGTTCCAGCGCCTGGGCGTACTGCGCGACGTCCAGATCATGATGGAGTGGATTGAGAAGCTCAACGTGACGCGGACGGTCGCGCCCGCGAAATCGGAGCAGGAGCAAGGAAATGCGGAACCTTTTTCGATCTCTACTCCCGAGCACGTTGAAGTTGCGCATGAAGAGACGCGAGGCGAGGCGGCCATAGCCTTCGATCCGAATGGCGACCACGATCCTGCCGCGTTCGATCCCGCTCAGGCGCTGCTTCGAATTCTGAACGCTCGTGAGTCGGAGCAGAAGCATGAAGCTCGCGCGGCACTTGAAGAATTCGACCGCAAGCAATGGAAGCAGTGGAGCAAGTCACTGCCGCTACGGGCGGCCCACATTCGTCCGGGGAGCGCGGTGTTCAAGCATCTGGCGCTGGAGCGCTGGACCGCTGCGCGCGAACTGCATAGCCGGGCCATGCGTAACCGGTCCCAGATTGCGCTGCACACGCTGCGGATTGGCATCAAGCGCTTTCGCTATATCGTTGAGAACTTCCTCTCCGAAGAACACAAGGCGTGGAGCAACGATCTGAAACACATGCAGGATTTGCTCGGCGACGTTCACGACCTTGATGTGCTGTGGGCGACGGCGCTTGCGAGTCACGTGTTTCCCGATGAAGCGTCGCGCAAGTTATGGCACTCGCGGATTTTGGAAGAGCGCACGAAGAGGGTGGAAGAGTATAGGTCGCGGACGGTCGGTCCGGACTCGCTGTGGAATGTGTGGCGCGCCGGACTTCCGCAAGGCAAGCAGATTCAGGAGATTGCCACGCGCCGCATGAAGTTGTGGGCGAAGGCGCTCGATCCTGACTTCGCGCATTCGGAGCGAGTGGCGCGACTGGCGGTCGAACTCTATGACGGCCTCGCATTGGCCGGGTTGTTAGGCCTGCCCGGCGAGATCAGAAATGGCACTGGCGAGGACGCGCGCGCCAGCCTCTACGTCGCGGCTCTGCTGCATGACGTGGGCAAATCGAAGGGCAACAAGGGACACCACAAGGAATCGCTGGAACTGATCAAGACACACGGAACGCCGTTGGGATGGAAGGCAGAGAACATGGCGCGGGCGGCGGTTGTGGCGCGCTTTCACGCGGGGGCGCTGCCTGCGAGAAATCACAAAGCTCTGCGCGATCTGCTGCCGGACGAGCAGAAGACGATCATCCGGCTGGCGGCGATCCTACGGCTGGCGAATGCTTTCGACGCCGCGCACGACGGGCAAATCCGGCGCGTGAAGATCGAGAATGCGGCTCGGCCTCATGATCGCGAGCGACGCACGAACGGCTTTGTGCGGAAGGCCGCGGGGCTTGCGAAGAATGAAGCTCTGGTGATCGAGGCTGAGGGATATACGCCTGGGAGTGCCACGGCACAGACCATCGCGGCGGAGAGGTATTTGCTGGAAACCGTGCTGAGGAGGCCAGTAGTGGTGAAGGCGATGAACGTTGTAACCGCCGCGAGACCAACGGCTAGAGCGGCCCTTCGAGTCTGAAGCCGACGCCCTGTTGCGACTCGTACGGTACGACTTGAAGTCGCAGCCTTCCCGAGACTGGCTGCGCGTCTCTTAGCAGGTCGGAAAAATGCTGTCCGCTTGGCGCGACTTCTTTCTAGCGCTTCGTGATGAGTGGACCCTTCTTCGTCATCTTCCGACTTGATCGAGACAAGTACACTGTCTGCATGACTCACGCGCAACTGGTGGAACGGGCGGTGCGGTGGCTGCGGTGGTATCGCTGCGGAGTGGTGCTGTCGGAGCAGGCTTGCGTCAGCGGAGAGATGCCGGACGCGATTGGGTGGAAGCGTGCCAACCATTCGGTGCTGGTTGAGTGCAAGGTCACGCGCGCGGATTTTCTTGCGGACCGAGCCAAGCCATTTCGACAGAAACCGGAAAAAGGAGTAGGCAGCGAGCGGTTTTATCTAACTCCACCGACTTTGGTGAAGCCTGAGGAATTGCCCGCCGGTTGGGGACTGCTCGAGTTGCGGCACGGACGGGTCGAGATGGTGCAAGCCTCCGCGAAGAACCTGCGCACTGCACACGGGTTCCGCTACGAGATGAATCTGCTGCTGGCCAGTCTGCGGCGCGTGGAAGTGCGCATTGAACCGCAGAGCATCACCGACTTTCTCAAGTGGAAGAATCGCATGGCTGAGTACAATCGCGGGACGCTGCCAGAGGGCATCACCGCGACGGAGGAAGAGCTGAACGGCTTTCTTGAACCGGAAGTTCCCTGTTGATATTTCCCGCTGACTAAATCCTCCAAGGATTACGGCTCTTTGTTTGTGCTCGCGCCAATCATAGTGTGAATGGCGAGGGAATCACTGTGCGGCGGAATATCCTTCACGCCGAAAATCCACACATTGTCCTTGGACGGCACAACTCCTGCGAAAAGAAGATCCGAGAGAAACACGCCGTTGGTGGGATTGGGGCTGCGCGCCAAAGACCACTTGACGCCATTCCAGTGCAGCAGCAGCGTCATCTGGTGGCCGGAACCGTCGGCGGCGAAAAAGGAGCCGAATGCCCAGATGTCTTTTGGCGAATTTGCCGTAATCCCGAACAGCCGGTTCGATTGATAGATACTTTTTGGGCCCTCGTTTGGGCACGGAACGATGGTCCAGCTTGTGCCGTCAAAGTGTTCGATCAGGTTCAGGGTTGCGACTTGCGATGGGGGAGCGACTGGAGTGGAGAACCCGACGGCCCAAACATCATTGGGCGCAAGAGCCAGCACGGCGTTCAACTGATTGGCGCCACTTCCAACGCTGGGCGTCTTCACCGCTGCCCACTTCGATCCGTCAAAGTGCATGGCCAGCGTGCGGCTGCTGTCATTTTCTGGACCTTTGAATCCGACGGCCCAAGCGTCGCTGCGAGCGTCCGCGGAAGCGCCCAGCAGGAAGGCATCGTTCGAGAGAATTTTGGTCGCCTTCCACGATGTACCGTTGAAGTGCTCGAACAGGTAGTAGAGCAGTCCGACGTTGTTATCGAGCAGATCGCCGATGGCCCAGATGTCGCTGGAGGAAGTTGCGGTCATCGCCTTCAGGTTCGGGAAGAGATTCGCGCCGAACGCCGGACCCGTCTCGACACTCCATTGCGTGCCATCCCACTTTTCCAGAACCTGGTTCGAGAGGCCGGAACTGTCGGTGACGTTGCCGGCCGCGTACGCCAGCGTGGGTGAGAAATCAACGACGCCTTCAAATTCGCCGAAGGTGTCGCCGGGATTAACGGCGGGCTGGAATGCCGTGAAGCCCGTGCCGTCATAGTGAATGACGGACTCGCCGACCGCCCAGATGTCATCGGGGGACGACGCTGCAGCCGCAAATAGGCCGTTGTTGAAGTGAGGGTCTGGGGTGGGAACCGGGCGGAAAATGGATCCGGGAGTTTGGGCGAGGGCTGGAAAGCTGCAGGCCAGAGCGAATGCAACGAGAACGTTCGGCGGGAGAGAAAAGCGTTTCAAGGAACCTCCGACAATGAAGAGCGAACTGAGCGAGGGCAGACTAACTGTGCTCTTGAGTTCAGATGTCAATGAAACGTCATGGGAATGTAATTTGTGGCTGGGGTTGGCGTGGGAGGAACAAAAAGAAAACCGGGCTGGTTGGCCCGGCTTCTTCTGCGTCGAGTGGATGCGGTTACATCGCGCGGCGCGACTGGCGCTGAAGCTGCTTTTCTGGTTGGGTTAGGACCAGTCCGGTCGCCCGGATGCGCGGCCACAACCCAGTCATAGATCGCCGACTTTTCAGTCAAAGATCAGAAACAACGAGGAGACAGACGGGACGAGTTGTGCAAATCGATCGCCATAAGGAGAAACTTACGGCAATAATCGCAAATCATTGCTTATATTGAGGTTAAACGATTGGTGGCTGCAACTTTTACTCGAGACATACAAGCCCGAACAAGGCAAAACTTTGCACAAAGTGCACATCGAATTGTGCATGCAATGAGCCCGGTATTGCTGAGCGAGGCAGTGGCGACAAACCGCGTCTCGACGAATCCTCATGGATGCACCGTGATGCTTCTCCGCTTATAATTCCGGCCACTCATGTCTCTAGCCCCGGGCACACGCGTTGGTCCATACCAAGTCGTCGCTGCGGCCGGAGCCGGCGGCATGGGCGAGGTGTATCGCGCGCGCGACCCACGTCTCAACCGGGATGTCGCCATCAAAGTTCTGCCCGCAGCGTTCTCGCGCGATTCGGAGCGATTGCGCCGATTCCAGCAGGAGGCGCAGGCCGTCGCGGCGCTCAATCATCCCAACATCCTGGCGATTCACGATTTCGGCGAGCACGACGGGGCGCCCTATCTCGTCATGGAGTTTCTGGAAGGCGAGACGCTGCGCCAGCGTCTCAATTCCGGGCCGTTGCCTTCGCGCAGAGCGACCGAGTATGCAGAACAAACGGCACGAGGGCTGGCAGCGGCACATGACAAGGGGATTGTTCACCGGGATCTGAAGCCGGAGAACATTTTCATCACGCGCGACGGACGAATAAAGATTCTCGATTTCGGACTGGCCAAACTGACTCTTCCTCAAGCCACCTTGTCTTCCGACGCTGCGACGATGGCTTCGCAAACGGAGACGGGCGTTGTGATGGGCACGGTCGGCTATATGTCGCCGGAGCAGGTGAAGGGACAGATCGCCGACCACCGCTCGGACCTGTTTAATTTCGGCGCGATCTTGTACGAGATGCTCTCGGGCAAGCGTGCATTCCACAAGCCGACTTCGGCAGAAACAGCGACCGCGATTCTGAATGAAGATCCGGCGGCATTGCCCCAGGTTGCGCCGACGGTTTCCCCAGGTCTGCAGCGGATCGCGCAGCGTTGTCTCGAAAAGAATCCGGAGCAACGTTTTCAATCTGCTTCCGACCTTGCGTTTGCGCTGGGGGCACTGTCGGAGTCGGGCAGTTCGTCGATGGCACCGGTTGAGGCTACAGGACGCCGAGCATGGTGGCCGTATCTACGCTTTGCGGCGGAAGTGGTTTTGCTCGTCATCGCGTTAGGCCTGCTTTTTTCGCGGCCCTCCGAAAAGCGTGACGCCAGCCTGCTGGCAGCGATTCCACCGCCGCCCGGCGACGGATTCTGGGCGAACATTACGGAACCGGCCGCAATTTCTCCGGATGGAAGATTCCTTGCGATCATTGCGATGCGCAACGGACACACGCAGCTCTGGTTGCGACGGCTGGATCAGTCCGAGGCGCAGCCCGTCGCGGGCACGGAGGACGCCGCAAATCCCTTCTGGTCGCCGGATAGCGGCAACATTGCATTCTTCGTCCCCGGCAAGCTGAAGAAGGTGAATGTGTCCGGCGGAACTGTCAGTGACATCTGTCCGGCAGGGGCGTTTGGAATTGGAGGCGCATGGTCGCAGCGGGGAGTTATCGTCTTTGCAAACTTCGGTGACGCACTGAAAATGGTACAGGAGGGTGGCGGCACGCCTGAGGCGATTCCGGGCAATGAACTGCCGAGCGACTCACTGTCTCAGATGTGGCCGGCATTTCTTCCCGACGGCAAACACTTTCTGTTCCTGCAGTGGAAGTATCCGTCGTTTGGAACGCCAGATGACAACGTGTGGATTGGCTCAATCGACGGAGAAAAGCCAAAACGGCTTCCACTGGCTTCGACAAACGCACAGTACTCGGAGGGGTACCTGTTGTTTAGCCGCGATAGCGATCTGGTCGCGCAGAAGTTCGATCTCGCACGATTGGAATTGAGCGGAGCCGTATTGCCGGTTGCGCGACAGATTCAATATCACACGTTTTTTCATAACGCCGCGTTCACTGTTTCAACGAACGGCACCCTGGTTTATGGAACTGCTGGAACCGGAGTCAATAGCCAGATTACGTGGCTGGACCGAACCGGAACAACGATTGGAACGTTGGGTGAGCCCGGGCTTTTGCTGCGGCAGTCCATTTCGCCCGATGGAAAGCGAGTCGCGGTCGGTTCTTCGCCAAGCGATAGACGGGAGAAAATCTGGATCTACGACGTAGAGCAAGGCACCCGCATTCCTCTCGTCAGCGACGAGACTGGCCCGAACCAGTATCGGCCAATCTGGTCGCCGGATGGAAAGCAGATCGCATATCGAGACACCGCGGGAAAGGATTCAAATCTCATCGTCCACAATTCCGACGGTTCGGGAGAAGAACGACGACCCGGTGGAATGCACTTCGAACTGATCCAGCCGACCGACTGGTCGCCCGACGGCCGCTACGTTTCCGTTGAAATGACCAAGTTTCAGGGCCGCGCGAACTGGCAGGATGTCCTTCGGGTGGCCGAGCTAGAAACAGGAAAACCAGTATTCGATATCAGTGATGCGAACGGGGCCAAATTTTCTCCTGACGGGCATTGGCTTGCTTACTACGATGAAAGCAGTGGGCAAGTGTATGTAACCGCGTTTCCCGTCCGGGGGGCCAAGATTGCCGTGGCGTCCGTGGGCGGAGGGGATGTGCGGTGGCGCGGGGACGGACAGGAGTTGTTCTACGTAACGAATGATCAGATGATGACGGCCGTGCAGGTGCGTGAATCGGCACAGGGGTTTCGCGTGCTAGGTTCTCAGCCGCTATTTCGATTGCAGCTTCCAGACAATGTCGGCTTTTATGATGTAACGCGCGACGGAAAGCGCTTTCTGGTGAATGTCAGGACGTGGAAGGAGCAGACCAAGCCTCTGATGGTCATCACAAACTGGACTGCTCAAGTAGAGAAGTCCGGTAAGTGAATCTCCGGCCGGCGTCACATATCCCGGCGGCCTTCCATCGCTTTCAGCATTGTGATTTCGTCGGTGTATTCGATGTCGCTGCCGACCGGGATACCCATGGCGATGCGGGTGACTTTCACTCCGGCGCGCTTGAGTTGCTGCGAGAGATAGGTCGCGGTGGCTTCGCCTTCTACGGTGGGATTAGTGGCGACGATGACTTCGTCGACGTTGCCTGCGTCGACTCGGGCGATCAGGTTCGAAATGCGGAGTTGCTCCGGACCGATGCCGTGCAGTGGGGAGATGGCCCCATGCAGGACATGGAAGACTCCGTTGAAGTGCTTCGTCTTTTCGATCGCCGCAATGTTGGTGGGCTCTTCGACCACGCAGACCAGCCGCTGGTTGCGCGTGGGGCTGGTGCAGTAGACGCACGGATCGACGTCAGTGATGTTGTTGCAGACGGAGCAGAGGCGCAGGTTAGCTTTCACGTCGCGCACGGCGGTGGCCAGGGCTTCGGCGTCTTCATCGCTCGATCGCAGGATGTGAAACGCCAGGCGCTGCGCGCTCTTCGCGCCAACACCGGGAAGCTTCTTCAGCTCGTCGATCAGGCGGGACATGGGTTCAGCGAATCGATTCATGGGGAATTGAGTAATTGGGTAATTTTGAAATTGGGTAATTGAAAACCGGTCTGGATCATTCTAACCGCTTGGGTATCCGCTCGACCCGAATTACACAATTACTCAATTGCCAATCGTCTTTTGAATCGCTCAATCACCCGATCGCTCAATGACTCAATCGGTCTTGGGGAGCGTGTACTCGAAATCGTACGAGTGTTTACCGTCGGCGGCGATGTTGACCGTCATCTTTCCGGCGATACCTACGAGTTGGCCGGTGCCGGAGTCAGGTGCGATTAGAATTGTGAGGTCCGGCTTGCCGTTGGTCATGATTCCGGTGTGGTGCAGCACGAAACTGCCGGTCCGTCCCTGCAGCATTCCCGTGAACTTCTCGATCGCCACGTAAGCGCCTGACTTGCTCGCGCTGATGCCACCGGTCAGCATCTGACCTTTGCCCGTACCTTCGAGATCACCGTGATACTGCTTATCGATCAGCATCCGGGTCACGCCGTCGACGGACTTGTCGTCCTGCGGAATCATCTTTACGTCGAATGGTCCGGTGGCTTTCATCATTTTCTCTTTCTGATCGGACGGAGGCGCAGTTTCCTTCGCAGAAGAAGCCGTTTGCCCCAGGGCCGACAAAACTAGACTAAGCGCAATTGGCATCAAGGCGCTCGCGATCCAAAATCGACTGTTCAATTCTCACCTCCCGATTTCTAGCGGTGGCGTTTCTTCGGCTGTTCTCGTGACATGGTCGGGGTCTCTAGCCGGGGCACAGTGTGAGGCCGAGATGCCGGCGGAACGTGGATGCGACACTCCCGTTTTAGAGTCCTGGTATGCCTATGCCGCCGAGCATGCCGCCGACGGTGGATTGCATTTGGGCGTCGACCTTGCGCGCAGCTTCGTTGACAGCGGCGAGGACGAGATCCTGCAGCATTTCGACGTCGCCGGATTTCACGGCTTCGGGATCGATGCGCAGGCTGAGCAGTTGCTTGCGGCCGTCCATTTTCGCGGTGACGGTGCCGCCGCCGGACGTTGCTTCGACGACGGTCTCCTGCATTTTTTTCTGCAGGGATTCGTACTGCGACTTCGCTTTCGACATCAGGTCTTGCAGGTTAAATCCACCCATGGATTGCTGCCTTTCGTTTTTTGGGTCTTAGGTCTTGGGTCTTAGGTTCATAATCCTGCTCTTACGTTCTTGGGCGAGGTCTTGCCGCCCAAGACCTAACACCTAAGACCCATCACCGCTTTTCCTTGTAGTCGATCACGGTGCGAATTTCGGCACCGAATTTTTCTCGCATGCGCTGCACGACTGGGTCTTGCTCGGCGCGGCCACGGCCACCGGGGCCTGTTGCGCGAGGGGATCCGCCGTTGCCTTTATTCTCCTGCGGAGCGACTGTCGCGCCCGGAACCACTTTCAGCTTGACGGCTCGGCCCAGGACTCCGCTGGCCGATGCGATGGCTAGACGCTTCGCATCGGGGCCCAGGGACATGTCGACCACCGTTTGCGATTCGGCGACCTTGATGACCAACTCGTTGCCCTGAACGCTCCATTCGCCGGACTCGAGCATCGAGACCAGGATGCGCTGGTTGCCGTCGGTGAGTGCCTGCAGCACGGCGGCTCGCAGCTTTTCGATTTGCGGTTGCGGCGTGAAGGGCGCTTCCGCCGGGACCTGCAATTCTGGTTGCGGCTTCGGCTCGGGGACGGGCGGCTTGGTCGCGCCGGCAGAGACGTAGCCAGCTACGTCTTTACGATCGGTATCTTGTTGCGGCGCGGGCTCGCGCATCGGGGCGGGTGCGGCGGAACCCATGATTACTGGCTCCTGAGCACTCGCTGCGGCGACGATTCGCGGACCTGGAGCGGGAGTGGAACCGGAGGAGTCTTCCTGTCGCGGCGTACCTTTGCGCGCAGAATCGGCGGCGAACGGGGAAACGTAGTTGGGACGCGCTGCGGGCGCCTCGGGACGTCGCGGTTCCGCGGACTGTGCACCGACAATCGATGGCCGCGGGGAAGGCCGCTGTGTGCCTTGTACGGGAATCGCGGCTGCATCGCTCAGCAACTGCTCGATCGGAATCAGCTTCTGCGCATGGGCCATTTTGAGCAGGCCGAGTTCGAGATGGAAACGCTGCTCCTGCTTGTATCCCAGCTCGTTGTGAGTGCGCAGCATGATTTGCAGGTGGCGGGTGAGGTCTTCTTCGCCGAACAGCTCGGCGACGCGGGCGACGCGCTCGCGTTCCTCGCTGGAAATCTGCAGCAGTGAGGAGTCCTTCCCCGCGATTTTGGCGACAGTAGCATTGCGCAGGAAGCGAACCATCTGCCGCGCGAAGTGTGTCGGGCTGTGCCCTTCGCTGATGAGGTGGTCGACCTGGCGAAGGATTTCCTCGCTCTTGCCTTCAGAGACGGCCTGCATTACCTGTTCGAGAATGTGCGCGGGCGCAGCGCCAACCAGGTTGCGCACGGAATCCGCGGTGAGTTTCTCGTTCGAAGACGCAATGGCTTGGTCGAGAATCGATAGCGCATCGCGCATAGAGCCGTCGCCCGCTTCAGCCAGCAAGGCAAGGGCATCGCCGTCAGCCTCAATTTTCTCGCGAGTCACGAGGTCGCGGAGCTGGCCGACGATGGCGTCAAATTTGACGGCGCGGAAACTGAAGTGCTGGCAGCGCGAGCGGATCGTCTGCGGAATGTCCTCAGGCTGCGTTGTGGCGAGCATGAAGACGATGTGATCCGGCGGCTCCTCCAGCGTCTTGAGCAGCGCGTTGAACGCGGCGTCGGTAATCTGGTGCGCTTCGTCGAGGATGTAAATCTTGAAACGATCGCGCGCGGGACGATACCGCGCAGCCTCGCGCAACTCACGGATCTCGTCGATGCCGCGATTGGTAGCGGCGTCGATTTCGATCACATCCACGGAATTGCCGGCACGGATTTCGGTGCAAGACTCGCAGATGCCGCACGGTTCGGAGACGGGATGATCTTCTTTCGGAAGTAGCGAGCGGCAGTTGAGCGCCATGGCCAGAATGCGGGCGACGGTAGTTTTGCCGATGCCGCGATGGCCACTGAAGATGTAGCCGTGGGCGGTGCGTCCCTGCTCGATGGCGTTCTGGAGCGTGCGGGTGACGTGCTCCTGTCCGATGACCTCGGAAAATTTCTGCGGACGGTATTTGCGGGCCAGGACGGTGTAAGACATGAGTCGAAGAGTCGATTATACGGGATGGAGCGGCACCGTTGCGGGATGCGCAAGAACCTTCCATCGAAGAAATCGCACGGGCGTCGGGGCCGTTCGTGGATGATATACGCGATTACGAATGTATTCGTACTACGTCTAATCTGAATGCGAAAAACCAGCAAGATCTCGACGTTGGTCAACTGGAAGACGCTAGCCGCAGTCACTGTGTTTTTCTGCGGTCCAGTTGCCTGGGTGACGTCTGAAGCTCAGAACGCTCAGCAAGCCATAACCAAAGCAGCGGACATCGATGCCATCGTCGACCGCGCCGCGAAGGATTATTTCAACGCGGCGCCGAGTGCGGTTGGGGTATCGATTGGCGTGCTGAAAGACGGAAAGAGCTATACCTACAACTACGGACGCCGGGATAAGGCGAATAGTGCCAAACCGGAGAGCGATAGCCTGTACGAAATCGCTTCCATCACCAAAACGTTTACCGGGACGCTGCTGGCCCAGGCTGCAATCGAGAAGAAGCTCAGTCTCGACGATGACGTCCGAAAATATATGGAAGGTCAATATCCGAATCTGGAGTTTCAGGGCCATCCGATCAAGGTGGAACAATTGGTCAATCATCTGTCCGGGCTGCCGTTCAACCTACCCGACATTCCGGAGAATCGGCCGCCGTTTCCGACCCCGATTCCACCGGCCGCCCAGGAGTTGATGGACCATTACACTCGCAAGGATTTTCTGGCCGACCTGCATAAAGTAAAACTGGAAAGAATACCCGGAGAGAAGTTCAGCTACTCGAATGCGGCTGCCGTGCTGGCGAGCATCATCCTGGAAAGAATTTATGGAAAGCCCCACGAAGAAATCGTCAAAGATAAAATCGCGCAACCGCTGCACATGAGCGACACCACGATTTCATTGAACGAATCGCAAAAGCAGCGCCTGTTAAGGGGTTATGACGACAGAGGAAATGTGGAGGCGCCTGTACGCGACATCATGCTGGGAGCGGCGTCGCTGAAGTCCACCGTGGCAGACTTGCTGAAGTACGCACAGTGGGAAATGTTGGAGCAGGATGAGGCTGTGAAACTTAGTCACAAGCCTACTTTCACGTACAACAACTATTCCGCTGGATTGAATTGGCAGATGATCCGAGGTGGAGGATATCGCCGCATCTGGCAGGAGGGCACGCTTCCGGGCTTCAATAGCATGTGCATGGTCTTACCGGAATTAAGAGTTGGAATCGTAGCGCTGGCGAATGAAAACGACAGGGCGTCATCGCACGCTCTGACCGTGATGACGACGGATATTACGAAGACGATAGATCCAAGGAGCACGCCTCTGTTCTGAGCCGATCGCACTCTCCGAGAAACCCGGCCAATCCGGCACGGGAGGCTTACTCTAGCATCGTTCTCTGCGGCCCACAAACACGGCCCGACGGGCTTGCCAAGCGGTCTCGCAGGCGATAGGCTGGTGCGACGCAATTATGTGCGGATGCGGCTCGGGGAGCCACTTTACGGCGGCCGCAAAGGAGAGAGAGATGCAACTGAAACTCACAAAGAGAACGGTGGACGGAATTCTGGCGTTTGAGTGCAATGGGCGGATTGTGTTTGGCGAAGAGTCCGCAATGCTGCGCGACGAGGTCAAGAAAGCCGTTGCCGATGGCGTAAAGCGGATCGTGCTCAACCTGCGCGAAGTGAACTACATCGATTCGGGCGGTCTGGGAACGCTGGTAGCGCTGCATACCACGGCACACAACGCTGGGGGCGCCATCAAGCTGGCGAATCTGACGAAGCGGGTCGGGGATCTGTTGCAGGTTACCAAACTGCTGACCGTGTTCAATGTATATGACTCCGAGTACGATGCGCTGGAATCCTTCCGTACGGCCGCTGCCTAGAATCAAAGCCCGATGCCTGTCCCGCAAACTGTGCGGGACAAGGCCGGGCAACCGCGAAGTCCTTTTCGGATGCATCAGATCGTGAAGCGACGAAGCCGTGGCTCCGCAGGAAAGGCCAATCCACAACAGGCTGGCGTGACCCGCTTGCGAATTGAGCAGGCGATCCGGGCTATTCCGCGCGGGAAGGTGTCGACGTACGGCGGCGTGGCGCGGGCGGCGGGCTTTCCGGGCGCGGCGCGGCTCGTGGCGCGCGTGCTGCGGCGCGGCTTTGGATTGCCCTGGCAGCGCGTGCTGGGCGCCGGCGGCGAGATCAAGCTGACCGGCGACTCGGCCATCGAGCAACGGCTCCGGCTTGAGGCCGAGGGCGTGCGATTTCGAGGCCGGCGCGTCGATCTGAAGGCACATGAGTTCAAGAGCTTGCTACCCAAGCAGGCAGGCTCGCGTCGAAAGAAAAGGCCCTCCAGAAAAGACTGAAGTATTCCCTGCTCCGAAAATGCGGGGCGTGATCTACCGGGCCACCTCGATCGCACTGGAACTCACATGAAGCAATTCTTTCTCGGTGTGCTGACTTCCGTCGTCGTTCTCTCTGCGGGCACGATCCTGTATTTGAGTCTCGGTTTTGCCGAAATGCGCGGCGATCTCCCGGCGTCGCGATTGGAATCGTCGCTGATGCGCATGGCGGTGCACGCGTCGGTTCGGCGGGAGGCGACTGAGGTTGCGAACCCGGTGTTGCCGACCGATGAGAACTTGATCGCGGGCGGAAAGATGTATTTGAACGAGTGTTCGGGATGTCATGGCACGCCGGGTAAGGCGCGCAAGTGGAGTGATACGTTGTATCCACCGGCGCCGCAGCTGCCCGAGGTTGGAACGGAGTATTCCGAGGCGCAGATTTTCTGGGTGGCGAAGCATGGGATCCGGCGAACCGGGATGTTCGCTAACGGAGTGTGGGACTCCGATCAGAAACTGTGGACGGTCGCGGCGTATCTCTATCGAATCAAGAAACTGCCGCCTGCGGTGGCGGACGAGATCGCGAAGGCGGCCTCAGCGGGAAACTAGCTCTCAGCGTAGTGCCGCTCTTTGCACGGCGGACAGGCGGGGGCGGCTGTCCACAAATTCATTATTCGCTTCCGTTATCACTTCTTGAATTGCGGGTCGATCTCGACCTGATATCCAGTGACCAGCTTGTTGGTTTCGTTGGCCATGCCGACTACGGCCATTAACTCCTGAAACATGGAGTTCGTCATGCCCTTCTTCTGTGCGGACACCGTGTGAGAGGCGATGCAGTAGTTGCATTGGTTGGTGACGCTGACGGCGACGTAGATCATTTCTTTGGTCAGCGGGTCGAGCGCGCCGGGGGCCATGATCTGCTTGATGTCTTCCCAGGTGCGCTTGAGCGTTGCGGGATCGTGTGCGATGGCTTTCCAGAAATTATTGATCCAGTCGGTCTTGCGGGTCGCCATGATGTCGTCATAGACCGCGCGGACTTCAGGGCTGGCGTCTTTGTATTCGATGAGGCCGAGTGTGGACATGGAGATCTCCTGCTACTGAGAAAGAGCAATGCCTAAATCAAAAACCTATCGCAAAGGGCGCAAAGAAAGCCGCAAAGAACGCAAAGGAATACACTTGTGAACACATCTTCTACTTGATCGGCAATTCTCCGGCTAACAATTTTTCCAGGTCCGCTGCCGGCACGCGCACTCCTACATAGAACTGGCCGAACAGTGCATAGACGGCGCTGACCTGGTCGAAGCGCATTTCGTAGATCAGCTTCTTGAAGACCAGGGGATCGTCGGCGAACAGATCGACGCCCCACTCCCAATCGTCGAATCCAATCGAACCGGTGATGATCTGTTTGACTTCGCCGGCGTAGCGGCGGCCGACGAGTCCATGCTCGTTCATCTGGCGCGCGCGCTCTTCGATCGGCAGCATGTACCAGTTCTTGTCCTCACCGCGACGGCGGTCCATGGGATAGAAGCAGGCGTAACGGTGTGAAGGAATCTCTGGATACAGACGCGGGCGCATGGCTTCTTTGTGACGGTCGAGCTTGCAGGCGATCTCGGCCTTCCACTGGTCAGAGTGAGGCTCGATCCCCTGGTCGGTGAGTTCTTTGTAGATCTTGACGGTCGACTCGTAGAGCCCGAGTTCGATGATCGAGAGATAGGACGTGGTGGGTTCAAGGTAGTCGCTGAGGCGCAGGTTGGCGAGTTGCAATTCCGCGCGATTGAGGTCGGCGAACGACTCGCGGAAGTGGATCAGCATGAGGTCGCCCTTGTGTCCGATGAGCGAGAAGAGGCCGGATTGCCCGGGTGAATGCTTCTCCATTGCGGAGAGCGCGTCGGAGGCTTCCTTCGCGATGGCGGACTTCTCGGCGTCGGGCAGCGCGCGCCACGCAGGTCGGCGGAAACGCAGCATCTGGTGCAGAACGCTGTAGCCCTCGGTCGTGAGCGGGACGGCCGGGACTTCGGCGGCGACTTGGGGATGCGGATGGTGAGTCGTGGACATGAGGCCTCTCTAGCCGATCGTTGCTTGCCGATCGTTGCTATTGTATCCGGTGGTTGCGCGAGGCGAAAACGACGCTCGCGATTGATCGCCATGAGCCGACTCAAGTCCCTGTTTTCCTTGGCGAACTTTTTGGCCTCTCTTCGTGCACTTTGCGACTGGAGATCTTTGGATAAATCTTGAACGCAAAGTTCGCGAAGGACATCCGCAAAGAACGCTAAGAAGGTCAGAACCTTTTCATCGAACCCGGTAATACCGATTGAAACCCGATTTCTGCCTGAAAACCATCATCTGTGAGCGTCGTCGCTCACAAGCGTGATTGCGATCACGCGTCCCTTGCTTCGCTCACGATACAAACCACTTAGATGGGCCGAGAAACGATCTGCGAGTCACTTTTCGCCTGTGTTTTCGCGGGTCTAATCGATTCCTATTAATGCTTGCGCAGATCGCGCTTACTAGAATGGCGCCGCGAATGAATCCTAAATGGAACGGTCAGTTCTCCTGCTTCGATCTCGTCGCTAAGACCAGTGAGCGGTCGCGCAGCGTCGTGCGAGTCCGCGACATTGAGATCGGCGGTGCCGATTTTGTGGTCATGGCAGGACCGTGCGCGGTCGAGTCTGAGAGCCAGTTGATGTCGACTGCGGAATGCGTGGCCAAAGCAGGCGCGCGAATTCTGCGCGGTGGAGCTTACAAGCCTCGATCTTCTCCGTATGCATTTCAAGGGCTGGGCGTAGAGGGTCTCAAGATTCTGCAGAAGGCGCGCGAGGCGACCGGGCTGGCGATCGTCACAGAAGTGATGAGCGAGGAAGATGTCGCCCTCATCGCAGAATATGCCGACATTATGCAGGTTGGCGCGCGCAGCATGGAGAATTATGCGCTGCTCGAAGCCTTGGGGGAATGCGGGCGTCCCGTGCTGCTCAAACGAGGGATGACGGCGACGCTCGAAGATCTTCTGCGGTCGGCGCAGGTCATTTCGATGGCGGGGAATCCGGACGTCATTCTCTGTGAGCGGGGCATCCGCACATTTGAGACCGCGACGCGAAACACGCTCGACATTGCCGCCGTGCCGGTGCTGAAGACAGTTTCGCATCTTCCAGTGATTGTCGACCCGAGCCATGCCGCAGGCGTGCGGTGCCTGGTGGGCGTGCTCGCGCGAGCGGCGTCGGTCGTAGGCGCGGATGGGCTGATCGTGGAAGTGCATCCTTCCCCGGAAAACGCGCTGAGCGATGGGAACCAGTCGCTTACTTTTTCAGAGTTCCGAAACATGATGGAAGACTTGCAGCCCTACCTCGCCTTGCAGCATGACTCAAGACAACTCGGCCCGCAGCTTCTCCCTCTTGGAGGCGCAGCATAGTGGCGCGGCGGTTCGCACTGCGATGGGGGTTCGTGGCCTGCCTGGTTTTGTTAGCGATGATTGGATTGGCGAGAACCAGCGTGAACGCGGGACTGCGACCTGACTCACCTTCCTTTCTATATACGGTTGCGAAGCGTTACGAACCACTGGCATGGATGCGCGGAGAAGAGCGCTTCCCCGTCGGCGCCGTCGTTTTCTTGCGAGACGCGAGCGGAAGTCGCCCGCTCGTTCCAGGATTCGCCGCATCCGCCGATTCGTCGGTGTCGTTCGATGGACAGCGCGTGCTTTTCGCGGGTACGGCGAAAGCAGGAGATCCGTGGCAGATCTGGGAGATTGCTTTGCCCGATGGCGAGCCGCGGCGCATCACTTCCGGAACCGAAGATTGCATTCGTCCGATATATCTTCCGGAAGATCGCATCGTGTATGCACGGAAGGTCGCTGGACGGTACGTGATTGAGAACGTCGCACTCGACGGCGGAAAATCTGTCGCGCTTACTTATGGGCCCGCGAACTTTATCCCCACCGACGTTCTGCGGGATGGGCGCGTTCTGTTCGAGGCGAGTCAGCCTATGGGGGCGGAGTCAGGTCCTGAGATTTACACGGTATATCCCGATGGCAGCGGAGTTGAATCGTACCGCTGCGATCACGACAAGGCCCGTCACGAGAGCCGACAACTCAGTTCGGGGGACATCATCTTCGCCTCAGGTCAGGGCCTAGCAAAGTTCACTTCGGCGCGGGCGCAGGCCGTCGAGGTGTCCGCTCCATCTGGAGAGTATGCCGGAGACGTCGCTGAAATGTCCTCGGGCGATTGGCTTCTGCCTTGGCGGCGCGATGGAAGGTCGCCATTTCAGCTGACGCTATGGACTCCAGGTGCGACTACGCTGCTTGCTGCGCAGGCGGAAGACGGAGCGAACGTTCTCGAGCCTACTCTGATAGCTGCACGGACTGAGCCGCATCGTTATCCTTCGGGCCTGCATGACTGGCCCGATGCGAACCTGCTTTGCCTGAACGCCTACACATCGAAGTATCCGTTTGCGGCAGGATCCATTCACTCCGTGCGGCTGTATACGCGGGATGCTGCGGGCGCTGCGAAGTTGCTGGGAACGGCTCCGGTGGAGCGCGACGGTTCCTTCTTCGTTCATGTGCCTGCCGACCGTCCGCTGCAAATTGAGCTCGTCGATAGCGCCGGTAAAACGCTCAAGCGGGAATCGGGATTTTTCTGGATGCGCCGAGGCGAGCAGCGAGGTTGCGTGGGCTGCCATGCCGGTCCGGAGACTGCACCGGAGAATGCGGTGCCGATGACGCTGCTGAAATCGACGACGCCCGCAGACATGACTGGCGCGGTTGCACAAAGCGCCGCGGGAGGCCACTGACGTGAAGAAGAAATTTCTTGGGGCGCTGGTACTGTTCTCTTCCCTGCCCCTGTTTGCGCAAGCACAACAGCCATCACCGAGCACGATTCGATTTGAAGATGCGACCGCGAAGTCGGGCATTCAATTCACGCATAGCTTCGGGGCGGCGCAATTGGGTTCATTGCTCGAGAGCACAGGATCAGGCTGCGTCTGGTTCGATTACAACAACGATGGATTCCCTGATCTTTATGTGGTGAGCGGCAAGCCGCTCGAAGGCGGCATGCATCCGTATCCGCTCAAGCAGGCTCCGGCGGTACCACCTCACAATCATCTTTATAAAAACAACGGCGACGGAACTTTCACGGATGTCACCGATCAGGCGGGAGTCGGGGCCAACATATTCGGAACCGCCGCCATCGCAGCGGACTTTGACAATGACGGACTCGTCGATCTCTTTGTTACGGGCTACGGCCGCGCGATCCTCTATCGCAACAAGGGCGATGGAACTTTCGAAGACGTTACGGCGAAGGCCGGTATTCACGTGGACGGCTGGTCGATCAGTTCGGCATGGCTCGACTACGACCGCGACGGCTGCATCGATCTGTTTGTCGGGCGGTACGTGAAGTTTGATCCGAAGTATCGCAATTTCTATGCGGCCGACAATTATCCAGGCCCGCTCGATTATGCCGGCGACACCAACCGGCTCTATCACAACAATTGCAATGGAACGTTTACCGATGTCACCGACAAGTCGGGGATTGGCGCCTACAAGGGCCGCACGATGGGCGTGACGGCGGCCGACTATGACGGGGACGGCTATCCCGACATCTACGTTGCAAACGATAAGACGGAGAATTTTCTCTTTCACAACAAGCATGACGGCACGTTCGAAGAGGTCGCAGCCGATCTTGGCGTGGCCTACGGGCAGAACGGCGAGAGCACGTCGGCAATGGGCCCGATTTTTGCCGACGTCGACGGCGACGGTCGACTCGATCTTCTGGTGACGGATTCGAAGTACAACCGCCTGATGCGCAACGCGGGAGCGAATGGATTTGAGGACATTGGGCCCAGTTCAGGGGTTTCGCAGGCGACGGCGCAGTATACAAGCTGGGGCTCGGGCATCTACGACTTCGACAACGATGGCTGGCTCGACATTCTCATTTTTCACGGTGGGTTGATTCACCTGATCCCCCAGGAGCAATCGCTGTTCCGCGGCCAGGGCGACGGCAAATTCGCCGACGTATCGCGCGAGGCCGGTCCGGTGCTCGACATAAAGACGGTCTCACGCGGCGCCTGCTTTGCCGACTACGACAACGACGGCAAAGTCGACGCCTTCGTCGTGAACCTGGGCGCACCGGCCATGCTGCTGCATAACGTCACGCAGAACAGCAATCACTGGCTGACAGTGAAGTTAAAAGGAAAGAAGAGCAATCGGGATGGAATCGGCGCCCGCCTCGAATTGCTCGCCGCTGGCCGAAAACAAATCGCCGAGCGCACGGCGGGCTCCAGTTATTTATCGCAGGACGATGGGCGCATTCACTTCGGTCTGGGCCTTGCCACGAAGGCAGAGAAGTTGACCATCCACTGGCCGAGTGGTCAGGAACAAGTCCTTGAGAATCTCGCCATCGACCACGTGCTTACTGTGGAGGAGCAGTAGATGCCGCACCGCGCCAAACATGCGAGCTTTCCGATGATAGCCAGACTTCTTGGCATTGTCGCGGTGGCTCTGTTGGCAATCGCGGCGAAACCTGCAGCGAAGCAGTCCTCATTGGCATTGAAGGAGCGGTATCTCTCGCCAATCGAAATGGCGCTCTCCCCGGATGGGCGCGTGCTGTATGTGGTTTGCCAGGACAGCGACGAGGTTCGAGTCGTCGACGCGCGCTCGGGCCAGATTGTCGGCAGCGTTACGGTCGGCAGAGCGCCTCGCGGAATTGCGATGTCGGCGGATGGGCGTCAACTCTATGTGACAAACGCATCGTCGGACACGGTGTCGGTGATCGACGCGGTCGCGTTGAAGGTTGCACAAACGTTGCCGACGGGATTCGAGCCAGCGGGCGTAGTTGTCGATCGCAAAGGAACAACCTTATATGTCGCTAACCGCCTTAGTGGCGACATCTCTGTTATCGATCTTGCGACGGGTCAGGAGACCCGGCGTCTGCTGGCCGGACGCGGTGCAAGCTACCTCGCGATCTCGGCCGATGGCAAGTGGATCTACTGCACGCACATCTATCCGAATCCCGGGGCTTTCCGCACACAGCCGAATTCGGAAATCACAGTCATCGACACGGAGCGGCAGACTGTTGTCGAACGCAAGGCTCTGCACAACGTGGCTGGCGTTTTTCACGTCGCGGTTTCGGCGGACGGCAAGCTTGGCGTGGCGGCGCAACTTCGGCCGAAGAATCTCATTCCGCTGGCGCACGTCGAACACGGCTGGGCATTTACCGATTCCCTCACCTTATTTGGGGACGACGTTGGCGGAACCGTCCAGGTTCCGATCGACGAGCTGGATCGTTACTACTCTCTGCCATGGGGAGTTGCGATTGCTTCCGACAAGTCGAAGATTTTCCTGACGACGGCGAGTTCTGAAAGCGTCACCGTGATCGATGTTTCTCGCCTGCTCAAAACGGTGCGTTCGCGGCGCCAGCCGTTCGTCAACGATCTTTCGGCATCGGCCGACTACGTTGTCGCACGGATCGCGGTCGGCCACAATCCGCGCGGAGTCTTGCTATCACAGGACAGCAAGCGGCTCTACGTTGCCGATCGACTCGACGACAACATCGCGGTGATCGATACGGCGACCGACAAAGTTGTATCGACGATCGATCTCGGCGGGCCGAAGAACATCGACGCTCTGCGCCGCGGCGAGCGGCTTTTCTTTACCGGGGATTTCGCGTTTCAGGGCGGATTCGGATGCGCCAACTGCCATCTCGATGCCACCATCGATGGGCTGCAGTGGGACCTGGAGCCTGATGGATTCGGTAAAGACATTGTGGACAACCGTTCGCTGGAGAACCTCGCAGGCACGGAGCCCTTTAAATGGAATGGCGGCAATCCGGATATGCCGACCGAGTGCGGCCCGCGCACCGAGAAGTTCTTCTTCCGCTCGCAGAGTTTCAATCAGCAGCAACTCACCGATCTGGTGACGTTCGTCTACTCCCTTCCCTATCGTCCAAATCGTTACCGGCTGGCCAATGGAGAACTGACTCCGGCGCAGGAACGGGGCAAAGCGATTTTCGAGCGAACGAAATCCAAGAACGGCAAGCCGATCCCTGAAGCGAATCAGTGCGGCACCTGTCACAGCGGCCCGAAATATACGAACCAGCAGCAGATCGACGTGGGAACGGGCAAGGTCACCGACCGCTCGCCGGTCATCGACGTGCCGCAGCTTTCCAACGTGGCGTATTCCGCGCCGTACTTGCACGACGGTTCGGCTCGCTCTCTCGAAGAAATATGGACCGTGTTCAACCCGAAAGATAGGCACGGGGTGACCAACGATCTAACAAAAGATGAATTGAACGATCTCATCGAGTATCTGAAAACGTTATGAAGCCAAGAATCTGGTTTGCGACGATGGCGGTTGTTATTGCGGCATCCCTGGCCGCCGCGCAGGATATGCCACGCTTCCGCTGGGAAAACTTCACCACGGCAAACGGACTGCCCGACAACCACGTTTTCTGCGTGCTGGTTGACGGCACGCGCATCTGGGCGGGCACGGAAAACGGTTTGGGACTGTATGAGAACGGCGCGTGGAAAGTTTTCCGCCCAGTCGACGACGCGAAAGAACAAAGCCTGGCGCATCAGGCGGTGCTCTCTCTCGCGCTCGACAAGCGCACCGGCGACGTGTGGGCCGGCACCATGGGCGGCCTGAGCCGCATCTCGGCTGGGCGCATTGATACTTTCACGCAACTGAATTCCGGTCTGAGCAACGACATTGTTTATGGAGTCGGCGTGCGCGGCGATTTTGTGTGGACCGCAACCGCTGCCGGCGCCAGCCGCTTCAACACGCGAACCAGCGAATGGACGCTCTACAACGAACGCAACACGCCGATGTTCGAAATCTGGACTTACGCCGTCAGCCCTGGAGAAGACAAGGTCTATTACGCCGTCTGGGGCGGCGGGGTTCTCGAGTACGACGTCAAGACCGAGCGCTGGAAAAACTACGACGATCCTGATGGAGAGACCGAGATGGTGGTCATGAAGGATCAGGGATTGATCCACGAGATCACGACTTCGGTGAGCTATGTCGACAAGATCCTATGGGTCGCAACGTACTTCGGCGCGAGCCGTTACGACGGCCGCTACTGGCATAACTTCCTGCAGAAAGACAGCGGGTTGCCCAGCAATTTCCTGAACCAGGTCAAGGCTATCGACGCGAATCGCGCGTGGTTCTCCACCGACAAAGGCCTGGCTTACTACGACGGCATGAATTGGGCGGTGTATCGTCCGGCGCTCGACACACACAAACCGGAAATGCTGGTGCGCGATGACGCTGGCACGGTGAAGAGCATTCCGGTGCAGAGCGCGCCCGCGCACAACTATGTTCTTGGCGTTGATTTTCAGGGCGAGGACATCTGGGTCGCGACGGCAAAGGGCCTGAGTCATGGCATCCGGCTGAAGAACTCCATCGACACCGCACAAGTTGTGAATACGAAGAAGGCACTACATCAGAAATAAAAACGATCGGGAGCACTCCTCATGAATGTTCAAGAATTACTCGCAGAAGTGGTCACAGCGCCCGTAGTGAAGCGGGCGATCACCAATCACTCAGCATTGAACGAAGCCTACGATTACGGTAGCGCCTTTTCGCGCGGCATGCGGATCGACTTGAACGGGCTGACGATTCTGCTGATCTCCGGCACGGCCAGCATTGACGATGCGGGCCAAACCGTACACGTTGGCGACCTGCGTGCGCAGTTGCGGCGTACGTTTGACAACATCAGCAAACTGCTGGCGTCGGAGGGTGCGACGTGGCATGACATCGTTCGCACCACGTGCTACCTGCGCGACATTGAGCGCGATTACCAGGCGTTCAACGAAGAGCGGACTGCTTTCTACAAGGAGCAGGGATTAGATCCGCTGCCTGCCTCGACTGGGATTCAGGCCATTCTTTGCCGGCCTGATCTGCTGATCGAGATTGAGGCGATCGCAATGTTCCGACGGGAACCTTCTGCCAAAGAGGAGTAGCGCCATGCGCCTCGCGTTGGTTTCGTTAGCCGCTGCCGTAGCGTTCGCTTGCACGGCGTGGGGGCAGACGCCTGCTCCCTGCGCGTGCGGACACAACCCGCCCGGCCCGCCGGCGCCCCGTTCGCTCAAGCCGTATACGGGCGCGCCGGAAGACTTGCGTCCGTTCTCGAAGTTCACCACTCCTTATTACGAGTACTATCAAAATCTCATCGAGTACAACGGCGCGGCCCGCGACGTCCCCGATGCCGATCTCAAGGACCTCAGTGAGATCCGCATCGGCTTTCTTGCGCCGCTCTACGACCACCCCGACCAGGTACTGGGTAATCGCATGCTGAACGGGGCAAGAATGGCGATTGACGAAGCCAACGCCGCGGGCGGATACGGCGGCAAACCGTTTCGTCTCGTCACTCACAATGACTACGATAATTGGCAAATGAGCAAAGCGGGCGCGACGGGAGTGGCGCGAGATTCCGCCATCTGGGGCGCAGCCTCGAACGATGCGGTCCGGATGATCTACGACGACAAAGTCTGGGCCATGTTCGGCTCGATCAGTTCAGAGTCGACGCACATCGCGCTCCGGCTAACGCTGAAGGCCGAAACTCCGCTCGTCAATAGTGCATCGACCGACCCGACGATTCCGGAAACTGCAATTCCGTGGTACTTCACCGTTCTTCAGGACGACCGACTGCAGGGCTACACCCTGGCCCGGCATATCTACACCGAAATGGGATTCAAGCGCGTTGCGATTCTGCGCGTGAACGATCGCTACGGGCGATTCGGAGTTCTTAAGTTTCGGGACGCGTCGCGGCGACTCGGGCATCCGGTTGTGATCGAGCAGAAATTCATGCGGGGCGATACAGACTTTCGACGGCAACTTCAGGTCATTGAAGATTCGCGTGTCGATGCAATCGTGCTCTGGACCGACATCGGTCCGACCGCGGCGATCCTGCAGCAGATGCAGGAACTCGGAATGAAGCAGCGCGTATTCGGCAGCCATCGCACCATCGGCGACGAGTTAATCAAGCTGGCTGGCCCCGCCGCTGAGGGGTTTGAGGCAGTCTTTCCGTATGATCCGACTCGCACGGACACACGCTGGCTGGAATTCAACGCCCGCTACGAGGCGCTCTATCACGAAAAGCCAGATCAGTTCGCGGCGTTGGCTTATGACCAGATGCAGATTCTGCTCGAAGCGATCTGCCGCGCTGGGTTGAACAAAGGCAGGATTCGTGATGCGCTTACAGGGATCACGAGCTATAAGGGCGTCACGGGAGACATGATTTTCGATCCCAACTGCAAGAACATCGCGCCCTTGTTTCTAGCCCACGTGCGCAATGGAGCTATCGAGTACCGGCGCATCACGATGGAAAAACCATACGCACGCGTCGGCGAGAACGGCGTGCAGTACGAGGGGCCATCCCTTCCCGATGAGAAAGCGAGCGACTTGAAAATTGGAGTGTTCGGGCCACATGCCGATGACGTCGTGCGGTCGGCCGAGACCACGCGGCTGCTCAGCACTCTCGACCAGCATGTGAGCCTGATCGCGATTCCCTCGGAAACGTCGTGGGGCAAAGCCTCTGACGACCTGGTGAAGGCGGTCTATCAGGAACACGTGCTGGCGTTGATCGCGCTCGACCGGCCTTCGAGCCATCTAGCGGAACAGATTGCGGTGAAGGCGTTCGTGCCCGTCGTCGCCATCTCGTCAGATCGCACGCTTACATCGACCAATATTCCGTGGATTTTTCGTTTGCCCGAGGGCACAACCCTTGAGCAGGCGTTGCGTACGGTGTCTGCCGCCATCACTCAGGGTGGGGCAAATCGAGGGCGAATCCGGGAGGTTCTGAGCTCCGGTGCTGCGGTCGCAGGAGCTAGCTTCACATCGGCGGGTGAGTTGAGTAAATAAAGTTGCACATCAGTCGGCGTCAGTACTCCTACACCGGCGCATCACTTCCCGATATCTTCGTTCCACAGATCAGGATGCGCGCTGATAAAGTCGCGCATAAGTTGAATGCACTCTTCGTCGTCAAGAACGACGACGCTCACGCCGAGTTGCCGGAACACGTCCTCCGCGCCAAGGAAGTTCCGATTTTCTCCAATGACAACGCGTGGGATTCGGTATAGCAATGCCGTGCCAGTACACATGATGCAGGGACTCAGCGTGCTGACCAGAGTCAACTCCGGCCAATCGCGGCGGCGGCCGGCATTGCGGATGCACACTACTTCTGCATGCGCGGTGGGATCGCCCGTCTGCACGCGCTGGTTGTGACCGCGGGCGATGATTCGGCCCTGACTGTCGACGAGAACCGAACCGATCGGCAAACCTCCCTCGCTCAGGCCCTTTCGAGCCTCTGCTAGCGCTTCTTGTAGCAATTCGAGATCGTCCACTGGAATATCCAGCGCCGCCGGATCGAGGCGCACTTCATAAAATATCCTCTTTGCGGCCGAGAAAGATAGCCTTGCGGTTCCGGCCCGTGGACATTGCGCGGGCGCGTTAAGCAGAAAGCCGCCTTGACAACATTGAGGCGCTTCCGTAACCTTGCGAAACTATAGTAAGGTTAGCGCTCTTTCTGCCTCAACAGTCGACACATAAATTATGCGTCGGAAACCCGAGCCCGCCCCAGAAGATCCCGTTAACGATCGCCAACTCGGCATGGGCCGCGCAATCACGCGCAGAGACTTTCTCAATGGCGTCGGTATCGCGGTAGGCGCCTCGCTGGTGGCGGGAAGTCCATGGGTGGATGCGTTTGGCATTCCCGATTCCCCCTTCGCTCCCGAGAAAGATCCGAACTACTATCCCCCTGCAAAAACCGGCATGCGGGGCAGCCACGACGGATCGTGGGAAGTTGCTCATGCCATGCGCGATGGCAAAGAGTGGCCGGAGGCAGCCGCTGACAATGAGAACTACGACCTGATTGTGGTGGGCGGAGGCATCAGCGGGCTGGCCGCGGCGTATTTTTATCGCAAGTATGCAAGCGCCAATTCCAAGATTCTCATTCTCGACAATCACGATGACTTCGGCGGCCATGCCAAGCGCAACGAATTTCGCGCGGGAAACCGGCTGCTGCTCGGTTACGGCGGCACGCAATCGATCGAGGCTCCGGTAAACTACAGCGCGACGGCCAAGGGACTCTTGAAGGAACTCGGCATCGACGTCCAGCGCTTTTACAAGTACTACGACCAGAAGCTCTTCTCTTCGATGAAGCTCGAGGAGGCAACATTCTTCGACAAAGAGACTTTTGGCGAAGACCGCCTGGTCTTGGAGGAGTCGTCGCATTATTTTGGGCCGCGCTACTCGGCGAAAGCCGTCGATCAAATGCCGATTGCGCCGGAAGCGCGGCGCGACCTGATTCGATTGCAGGACGCGAAGGTTGATTATCTGCCGGGCCTTACACCGGAGCAGAAGCGGGTCAAGCTCATTCAGAAGAGCTACAAGGCGTTTCTTCTGGAGGACGTCAAGACGCATCCGGACGTGCCGAAGGTTTTTCAGAAAACAACGCACGACTTGTATGCGGTCGGGATCGACGCGGTTTGCGCCTATGACTGCGCGCAATACGGCTTTCCCGGCTTCACTGGGATGAGCCTTCCGAAGCGGCGTTCGGGCGACGATGAGGAAGAAGACGAGCCCTACATCTTCCACTTCCCCGACGGCAATGCCTCGATCGCTCGAATGCTGGTGCGTTCGCTGGTACCAGGATCAGCGCCCGGAAGCACGATGGAAGACATCGTGACGGCGCGGATGAATTACGCGAAGCTTGACGATGATGGCGCCAAGGTCAGAATTCGCCTGAACAGTACCGCCGTTCATGTGAAGCACATCGGCGATCCGCAGAGCGCGAAAGAGGTGGAAGTGACCTACGTTCGGGGAGGACAGGCACGTCGCGTCCGAGCCGGGGCCTGCGTTCTTGCCTGTTACAACATGGTCATTCCTTATCTGTGTCCGGAGATGCCGGACGATCAGAAAGAGGCGCTCGCTTACGCAGTCAAGATTCCGCTGGTCTACACGAACGTGCAAATCAAGAATTGGAGGGCGTTTCAGAAGCTTGGGTTGAGTTCCGTTTACGCGCCGGGCGCATACTTCTCGAACATCAGTTTGGATTTTCCGGTCACGATGGGCGGCTACAAATTTCCGTCATCGCCTGACGAATCGTGCATTCTGCATTTGCTTCGTACGCCGTGCAAGCCGGGCTTGGCTTGCAAAGATCAGTACCGCGCCGGCCGATGGGAACTCGTCAGCACACCGTTCGAAACCTTCGAGCGGAATGTGCGCGATCAAATGGGACGAATGCTCTCGGCTGGAGGATTCGATCCTGCCACCGATATCGAGGCGATCACGGTCAACCGCTGGCCTCACGGCTACGCATATGAGTACAACCGGCTGTTCGAACCGCTCGATCGACCAGCGGCGGAGCGGCCGTGCGTTCTGGGGCGGCGGCCGTTCGGGCGGATTACGATTGCGAACTCCGATGCCGACGGACATGCTTATACGAACATTGCGATCGATCAGGGCCACCGCGCCGTCATGGAAGTGATCGCGATGCGCACGGCAGCACACAGTTAGCTGGATCTATTTTCGAAGCTGCACTCATCGGGGCCATCCACACTATGAAGCCAGACCACTTCTCAGATTTCTCCCGGCGCGATTTTCTTTATGGCGTTGGCGCGTTCGCGCTACTACCGCTCGCCCGCCTCGAACCCGAACTCATTCTGTACAACGGCAATATCTGGACTGTGAACGACAAGATGCCGCGCGCGCAGGCGCTGGCGATTAGCGGCGACCGTATTCTCGCCGTGGGATCGAATGATGAGATCCTTCGCCTCGCCGTCGGCCTCAGCAAGAAGGTTGATCTGGGCGGAAAAGCGGTCTTCCCCGGGTTCATCGATGCTCACGCGCATCCCTGCGAATCGGGCGTGAACCATCATCGGATGGTGGCGTGCGACATGGATTCGATCGCCAACATCCAGGCGGCATTACGCAAGCGCGCGGCGCAGACTCCGGCGGGCCAGTGGGTGCTCGGCTTCTTATATGACGATGGCAAAACTCCGCGGCCATTGTCGTTGCAGGATCTCGATGCGGCTGTCCCCGACCACCCGGTGCAGGTGCGTCATCGCGGCGGGCACACGATCTTCGTGAATTCTCTCGCTCTGAAACTTGCTGGAGTTGATGAACACACTCCCGATCCTCCCGGCGGACGGTTTGAGCACGATGCTGCCGGTCATCTCACGGGGCATGTCGGCGACAAAGCGACGGCAAGTTTCGAACGGCTGATCGCTTTCACTCCCACGCGCGACGATTATCGCGAGGGTGCGAAGCTCATTTCGAAAATATTCAGCAGCAAGGGCGTGACCTCCGCCGGGGACGCCCTGACCATGCCGTCAAATCTGCAAGGCTACCAGGACGCTCGCGACGCCGGCGAACTGCGCATGCGCGTGTGCTGCCACATGGTAGTCGACTGCATTGATCAGATGATGGCCGCAGGAATTCATACCGGGTTTGGCGATGAGTGGGTGCGCATCGGCGCGGTGAAGCAATTCGCCGACGGCTCCATCTCGGAGCGCACCGCATGGCTTTCCGAGCCTTACATCGGCATTCCGGACTATCACGGGCTTCAGGTCACCACTCGCGATCAACTCTACGAAAACGCGCGGAAGGCGCACGCGGCCGGATGGCAACTCGCCACGCACGCTAATGGAGATCTAGCCATCGACATGGTGCTTGGCGTCTACGAGCAAGTTCAACGCGAGATGCCGAAACAAGACGCCCGTTATCGACTCGAGCATTGCACGCTTTTGAACGATTCGCTCTTGCAGCGCATGAAAGCCTTGCAGGCGATTCCGGTGCCGTTCTCGGGATATGTTTACTTTCACGGCGACGTTATGCACTTCTACGGAGAGCAGCGCACCGAACACATGTTCCCGATGCGTGACTTTCTGAACCATGGCCTGCAACCGCCGGACTCCTCCGACTATACGGCGAGTCCTTCGGATCCGATGATGTGGCTGCGCTCGCAGGTGACGCGCACCGACATCAAGGGGAATGTGTGGGGCGCCAACCAGAAACTTAGCGTCGAGGAAGCGGTTCGCTGCGCGACCATCAACGGCGCGCATGCCACGTTTGAAGAAAAGGTAAAAGGCTCGCTGGAACCCGGGAAGCTTGCCGACCTTGTGGTTCTCGCGGACGATCCGTTCAAAGTCGATCCGCTGAACCTGCAGAAGATCGGCGTCGAGCGCACGATGGTCGGCGGCAAGTGGGTCTTCGAATCCTAAACCGGGGGACGTGCCAACGGCGGCCTAATCCGCCGCCGCGGCGACTTCCCCGTGAGACCCCAGACTTACTCCAGGCAGATTGAAGTAAGGATGCGGAAGCCTCGGAACAATCTTCGAACTGCGCGGGACAGCTTTGTTTTCGATCTTCGCGAGAAGCGCTTCCACGGCGGACTCGGCCAATTCCGCAAACCACACAGACATGTCCGATGCTAACGATTCCTGCAGGGGCACAAATCCGAGATCGACGGAGACCATCGGCATATCCAGTTCACGCGGCGGGTTTGTAGCGACTGCGATCACGCCCTCGACGCCACGTTGCTGAAGGTCGACGGTCATATTTGTCCATTGGGATGCAGAGTCGAGCGATCCAAGAACGAGCAGGTAACCTCTACGGCGCAACAGACGCTCCATCCCCGCGATCAGGCGAGAGACAGGCGGGCGGCCGAGGTCCGTGCTGACGACTGCGACCATGTGCGTTCGCTTGGTTCGCAACGAACGAGCCGACAGGTTTGGGCGATAGTTGAGCAGCGCCGCAGCGCGGAAGACCCGATCTTTTGTGCGTTGCGGAATGCCATTCGACGCCGGCGTGCGGTTCAGGACGGCGGAAACCGAACACGGGGCGAGTCCGACCCGGTCGGCCACGGTACGCAGGGTGACAACACTTTTCTTATCCGGCAATTTCTCTCCCTCGATCCTCTTCGTTCAGGCTGAATTGTTCTCACGTTTGTTGGCGGACGACGAGGTCACCGAACAGTTGGAGAGTCCTCTTGCAGGACAAACCAAACTGCCGAGTTGGAAGGTTTTCTGCGACTCTGCAGAAAAGATACAAGCATCCTGAAGGAAGTTGGGTCCGGAGTCCAACTCAAAATATTTATGGGGAAGATCAGAATGAGCAGGATCTATTTTTCTCGCTTCAGTTTCTAAACGCTGCGGATGGAGAAGAGAATCGCGAGCCGAAAAATCACTTCGCGATCAATGTGGAAGCGCGAATGCAAAGACGTCGCTTCCTGCAGCTATCGTTACGTATTGAATGCCATTGACCGCGTAAGTCATCGGCGAGGCATATATCGTCTGTCCCGTATTGAAGTGCCAAAGCGGATGGCCCGTGGCTGCATCAACCGCCTCCAGTGCGCCCGCATCGTCAGCGAAGAAAACCAGCCCGCCTGCGGTTGTGAGTGTTCCGCCCCAGGAGTCACCGCGACCCACCTGGGGATAGCGCCAGGCCACTTTCCCATCCGCACCTGAAAGCGCCAGCAAGATCTTCTGCACGTGTTCGTTCGGTGGAGTCTTCGTACCCGTGTTGTAGTAAGTCTCGCCTTTGACAAACTCTCTCGGCTTCGCAAAGAGCAGATCGCAGTTCTCGAGAGCCACAACATAAAAAAGGCGCGTGCCCGGATTGTAGGAGGGGGAAAACCAGTTCGTGGCGCCATTGATGCCTGGACAAATAAATGTGCCATCCGCAGTAGGAACACGACCCGACAAAATCGGACGGCCGGATGCGTCGATGCTTGTAGCCCAGTTCAACCTTTCGACGAAAGGTGTGGCGCGCAGGAACTTGCCGTTGGTCCGGTCGAGAACATAAAGAAAGCCGTTGCGGTTCGCCTGCACCAGCAGGCGACGCGTCACGCCATTCTCTTCTGCGTTCACCAGGACGGGCGTTTCATTCGCATCGTAGTCATAGAGATCGTGCGGAGTGAACTGAAAATGCCACTTCAATTTCCCCGTGTTCGGATCGATCGCGAGGACACAAGCTGTATAGAGGTCGTCGCCCGGCCGCGTGTCTCCGACGAAATCGGGGGCGGCGTTGCTCGTGGTCCAATAAACGGTATCGAGTTCCGGATCGTACGTGCCCGGCATCCATGTGGTAGCGCCTCCGTGGAGATAAGAGTCGCCGGGCCAACTCTCGGAGCCGAATTCTCCGGGAGCCGGGATGGTCCAGAGGCGCCACTTCATCGTGCCCGCCGCTGCATCGAAGCCAGCCACAAATCCGCGCACTCCCGAGTCGCCGCCGGATGTTCCGACGATCACCGTGCCGTTCACCACGAGCGGCGCACTGGTCGCTCCGTAGTGTTTGGTCTTGTCGCCATATTCAATGTCCCATCGCAGGACTCCAGAACGAGCGTCGAGGCAGAGGAGATGTGCGTCATCAGTCTCCGAGTAAACCCAGTTCTGCCAGACAGCAACACCGCGGCTCTTGTGAGCGGCTGCGTCATCGAGCAATCCCGAACTCACGGGCCGCTGGTAATGCCAGACGACACGCCCGGTTTGTGCATCGAGTGCGAATACGTCGTTCGCGGAAGTGACGTACATGACTCCGCGGACGACCACAGGCGTCGCTTCGAGTCGCTGCGTGTTGCCAGGATGAAAAGTCCATGCAGCCCGTAGCCGCGCGATGTTAGAGGAATTAATTTCCTGCAAGCTGCTGTAGCGGCGTCCGGTGTAGTCGCCGTTGTAAGAAGTCCAATTCGCGCCGACCGGCTGCGCGAGAAGATCTGCTGCGCTGACGTTCGTATCAACAGCAGCCGCGGATTTCGCCTGACCAAAAGCCACGCACGATCCCACGCAGGCAACAGCCATCAGGAACAGAACGAGTGCATCGCGACGCGATCGCATTTCAGCGTTTGTCCCCGGCGCCCACCTGTACCTCCTGAAGAGCACCGCGGTCGAGACCATTCTCGTCTTCAAGATGTAGGGACACTCGCTCCGGCTTTCCGGTGGGGGCTACTTCCATTTCAAGCGAGACCGGTTCGGCTGGACTTACGTCCATAACGGGCGATGTTCCCAGACTTCGCCCATGTTGATCGTAGAAGTGGGCGACGAGGCGTCCGGCAAAGAACACTCCGAAAGCACCCGACAGCCGAATCTTGCCATTCTGAGCATCCGTCGCTCGGAGCGGCTGAATGAGGATGCCTGCGTCTGTCACGCCGTGGAATTCACTTCCCGCCCGCGTCGGGAACCATTCTGTATCGAAGCCGCAACTCTCGCCGGGCCGCAACCGGCAGAGCGGACTGTTGAGTTCAGCTTCGAGGTAATAGGGCACCCCGTCGCCATCGGCGCTCAACGAAGGGACGCCGTCGCTACTCAGCCTCGTTTCCGGACCGTTGGTCCAAAAAATGACGGAAGCCTTTCCCGGGTAAGGTCTGCTCTCTTCATATTGGAAGCGTTCGACCATGGCGTAGCGGCTGCTGCCATCGACTACTGCCAGCCAGCCGTCCGTCGAATCGATCCACAACTCCGCGGCCATGTGGGCATAGTGAACGGTGAAGAGCCCGTCATCCCTCACCGAAGCTGCGGGATTTTCCGCCGGGCCAAAACGAACGTGATAGCGATTGAGATACGCGCTCGACGGATTTGCCGGTGTGAATGTCCAGAAGTCGTGGTTGAAGGGCGCAGCGCTTGATCCCTGTGCCGAAGTTGATGAACCAGCGCCCGACGTATCGTACTGCGAGACCGACTGCATCGACCATTCGAGCGTGTGGCCGGTTATGTTCTTCATGTCGGTATGAAAGCGGATGCGCGGAGAATCTGAGTCGAGGCGAATTGTGCGCACGAACTGGATACCCGTCTGCGGATCGGCCGGCCCTGTCAGCTCGATTTCGCAATGTTCTCCTTCCGAAAGTTTTCGAAAGGAAAAAGGGCCGTCATCCAGCACGTCGGAGTCGCCTGCCCAGTGTTGTTCGTCCTCGGTCCCCTCAGGCAGAAGCCACATCTTGTCGCCGCCGTAGTTGAACCATTGTCCGGCCGTCGGTGGCTGGTATTTTCCTGCCAACTTCGGATTGACGAACAAGTAAGGATGTCCCGAGAACATCACCTGCATCAGTCGCCCGCCATTTTGCGGCACCACGATCAACTGCATCCACCGATTGGAGATTTGCTGAGCCTTCCAGCCTTTGTAATCGGTGGGTTCGACGCGGCACGCTGCGTTTTTCGTTGAAGTTCCCTGCGCCACGGCCTGCAGCGAGAGCGGTGCCAGCGCGATCAAGCTCCCGGTCACGACAAAGAGACGCATTGCAGTTAGAAATCGCAGTCGATTCCACGGTAGAAAGTTCACTTTCATCATCGAGCCTCTCTCGAAACTGCAGCGGTCGAGGGTAGCATGCGCGCGGAAATACTCAAATGGCTGATTACGCCTCGGCTCCGTCAAAACGAAATGAAAACTAATAAAACGAAAGATTTGGATTTCCGTCAAGCCCTTTTCTGTGGTATACCAACTCGCGAACACTTCTTGCGTCCGGATTCTGCGTGGGGAACCGGTCAAAATAATCTGAGGAGGATGTCGGGATGCGCATTCGGAATTCCAGCCGCCGATCATTCATGAAAGTATTGGCGGCTGCCCCGCTACTGGGCCAGATCGCTGCTCGTGATCTCTATGCGCAAGCCGCCGCAGCTGTCGGCAAAGACCCGCGCCAGAACGTGTTTACCCGCCTCGGAGTGAAGACGGTCGTCAACTGCCGCGGCACGTGGACGTATCTCAGCGGCTCTCTCGAATTTCCTGAAGTTCGCCAGGCGCAGCTGGAAGCATCTCAGTACTTCGTCAACGTGATCGACCTGCAGCGGGCGGTGGGCCGGCGCTTGTCGGAATTGACCGGCGCAGAGTCGGGGATCATCACGTCCGGTTCAGCCGGCGCAATGGCCGCAGCTACGGCTGGATGCATGGCCGGCACCGACGACAAATACATCTGGCAACTTCCCGATACTACCGGCCTCAAGCATGAAGTCGTAATGGTCGGAGGCCGCAGCGCTTTTGACAGCGCAATTCGATTGACCGGCGCAAAACTCGTTCTCGTCTACTCCACGGACGAACTCGCCAACGCAATTAATGAAAACACGGCGATGATTTATACGACCGACCTGGGTGAGAAGCTGCAGCGCGAGTTGGCCATCGCGAAAGATCACAAGGTTCCAATGCTGCTCGACGACGCCGCAGGCATACCACCTGCCTCCAACGCCAAGCTCTACGCCGAGATGAAAATTGACCTTTATTGTTTCTCGGGTGGCAAGGGATTGTGCGGGCCGCAATGCAGCGGCTTGTTGCTTGGACGTAAAGACCTGGTCGAGGCAGCGCTCATGAATAGCAGCCCGCGCGAGGGCGCCGTCTGCCGTCCCATGAAAGTCGGCAAAGAAGAGATCATTGGCTGTCTGACCTCGCTCGAGAGCTGGCTGAAGATGGACGAGAAAAAACTGTACGCCGAATGGAATGGCCGCGTCGATCGCATTCGCAAGCTCGTGGATACGGTGCCCGGAGTGAAGACCGACATCTACGTTCCGGACGATGGAAACCGCTATCCGACGCTGAAGGTTTCGTGGGACCAGGAGGCTTGGCGATTCACGATCTCCGATTGCGTAGCAGAACTGCGCGCGAGCGATCCAGTCATCGAAGTGTTGGGCGCAGATAATCCGAGCCTGGTCCGGGCGGTTCGCGAAGGCAATCCGAATCACAAAGAACACAAGGGCCCCGACCACATTGAATTGGTGTCGATGACCATCAAGCCGGGAGAGGACATCATTGTCGGGCGAAGATTGCGCAGCATTCTGAGCGCGGCGCAGAAAAAGGCGGCAGCCTAGAAGGTGAACAGGACTTCATTCTTTTGAGGAAAATAAGACCGAGCGATCCCATGCGTTTCCTGTTGGCTGGAATTTTGTTTTCGTTGGCGCTGATTGCGCAAGCGCAGACCCACGCCGTTGTTCCTGCACACGCATCCGCCAATCCCTACTACTCACCCGGTGTGGATGCGGGCGACTACGTTTACATTTCTGCCCAAGGCCCTCGGCGTCCCGACGGAGGCGTACCGGCAAGTTTCGCCGAGCAAGTCCGGCAAGCGCTCGAAAACGTGAAGGCAATCGTGGAAGCGTCAGGCCTGACGATGGAGCACGTTGTCTACACGCAGGTCTATCTGGAGAACATGGGCCAGTATGGCGAAATGAACAAAGTTTTTTCGGAGTACTTTGGGAAAAATCCGCCGGCTCGCGCTGTGCTGGGCGTGGCCCGGGTTCCCGATTCGCCCGTTCAGATCAACGCCGTTGCGGTGCGCAGCCTGACCGACAAGCGGCCGGTTGTTCCCGCAGGCTACAAATCCGACGATCCCGCTCCGCCCGGTATGCTGACGCACGACCGGCTATTCGTCTCGGGCATGGTTGGCAGCGATCCGGCGAGCGGCAAGGTTCCCGACGATCCTGCCGCACAAGTCGATGCGGCGCTCGACCGCATGCAGGCAGTCTTGCACGCTGCTGGCCTTGATTTTGCCAACATGGTCTTCGTCAATCCATATCTGACGACAGACCTTCCGTCCCGGGTCATGAATCAGCGATATGCCCGGCGCTTTGAGTTCGGCAACACTCCGGCGCGGGCTACCATCGAGGTGTCGAGCCTCCCCGGCGGCATTCACATCGAGTACACCGGAGTGGCCGTACGCGATCTCAAACTGCGGCGCGCCGTGCGTCCGAAGAACATGCCGCCCAGCCCGACCGCGAGCCCCTGCGTGTTTGCCGGCGACACCTTATATTGTTCCGCTAAAGACGGCTTCATCCCGGGACCGCACGGGGGAGTCTATGCCACCACCACTCCCCATCAAGCCCGGCAGACGATGCGCAATCTCCTCGACAACCTCGAAGAGGCGGACATGCGCTTCGACCAGGTCGTCTCGACAAACGCATACCTCGACAATCTGTCGGATCTGCAGGCGTTCGACGAAGTTTACGGACAGTACTTCGGCCCGGTGCTGCCGGCGCGAACGACCGTCCAGCAGCTCGCACCGACGGAGCGCAACGCCGATAAAGAGGACCACTATCCCGGCTTGGAGCAGGTCTCGCTGATTGCCGTCCGGCACTGACGCTGAATAGAAATATTCATTTCCCGCTCGCGGATGTTCAATCCCGGCACGACTCCGCGTTCCAGAGTTCCTTCTAATCACCCTTCCACAAGTCCAACCTTAGTCGGATTACTTGTCCGTCTTCGGCTGATAGAGTTCGAGGGTCAAGGTCTGGACAGGAATCGGTGACATGAAGTGGAACCGTGGTCTTGGTCTGGTGGTGGGACTTTCTCTTCTGATTACAACGCCCCTGACAATGGGTTCGTCGCCACCGAGCGATGAGGCCCCGGGGGCGGCGATCGTCATCGACGCAAGAATTCCATCCTCGCCACCGAAGCCACTGCCGTTTACTGCGGGAGGTACATCTCCTGACGGTCACAGCCTCGCAGCCAACAGTCGATATCTCACGCGAGATGGACAGCCCTGGTTCCCCATCATGGGCGAATTCCACTACTCGCGATACCCGGAGACGCACTGGGAAGAAGAAATTCTGCGTATGAAGGCTGCCGGCATCCAGATCATTTCGACTTACGTTTTCTGGATTCATCACGAGGAGATCGAAGGACAATTCGATTTTACCGGCCGCCGCGATCTTCGCCGCTTCGTCAAACTCTGCGCGAAACACGGCCTCTATGTTTGGATTCGCGTGGGACCATGGGACCACGGCGAGGTCCGCAATGGAGGCCTGCCCGACTGGGTGATCGCGAAGTCTCAGCCCCGGCAAAATGACCCGGCGTATCTCGGCTTTGTTCACAGCTTCTTTGGCGCGATTGGCGGCCAGCTACACGGACTGTTCTGGAAAGACGGCGGTCCGATTATCGGCGTTCAAATCGAGAATGAATATGGAGCGAGCGGTCCGGGAAAAGGCACGGAACACATCCTCGCGCTCCTGAGACTGGCAAAGGAAGCTGGATTGGAAGCTCCCTTTTACACCGTTACCGGTTGGGATGCGGCCAAAATTCCACCTCGCGATGTGCTTCCCGTCTTCAGCGGCTATGTTGATGGATTTTGGTGGCGCAGTCTGACCGAACTACCGCCGAATCCAAACTACTTCTTCACCGCGATTCGCTGCCAGGAAAATGTTGGAGACAACCTGCGCTCGACCCATCCTGAGATCGATGCACAATTGGCGGCTTACCCGTATTTGACCGCGGAGATGGGAGCCGGAATGGAGTTCTCCTATCACCGCCGTCCCTTGCTCAGCGCGGACGACAGCGCCGCCATGGAACTGGTGAAGCTCGGTTCCGGCGTGACCATGTATGGCTACTACATGTTCCATGGGGGAACGAATCCGGATGGTAAGAAAACTACGCTGCAGGAGTCGCAGGCCACCGGATATCCCAACGATCTGCCCGTAAAGTCCTACGATTTTCAGGCGCCGCTCGGCGAGTTCGGACAGGAGAATCCCTCCTATCGCGATTTCAAACTATTTCATTTGTTTCTCGCAGATTTTGGTGCAGACCTGGCTCCGATGACGGCATACTTTCCCGAGCAAACTCCCGCCAGTATGGAAGACACTCAGACTCCGCGTCTGGCGGCACGATTTCATAACGACAGTGGTTTTCTCTTCCTCAACAATTACCAGCGAAATTATCCCCTTCCTGAGCGGAAGAACTTACAGCTTCGCCTCGAACTGCCATTGGGTACGGTGGACGTGCCGCGCCACCCCGTCAACATTCCCAGCGGAATGTACGGCATTTGGCCCGTAAATCGCGACCTCGGGGAGGTCACTCTGCAGTATTCCACCGCGCAATTGCTCACCAGCCTGAGCGCCCCGAAGACGTTCGTCTTCTTCGCGTGGCCGGGTGTCGACGCCGAGTTCGCCTTCAAGAATGCTGAGGGGGTTTCGATCGAAGCTCCCCATGCGCGCGTCAGTCAGGAGCATGGCGTCACTTACGTCGACAGAATCGAACCCGAGCCTCAGGCCGCCATCAAAATCCGCGGCCGGAGCGGCGAGGCGACGATCGTTGTGTTGACGCGCGAACAGGCTGGAAATGTATGGAAGACGCGTCTGGCCGGGAAAGAACGGCTCGTTTATTCGCCGGGTGAAGTCTTCTTTGACAAGAACCAGGTACACCTTCGCTCTATCGATGCGTCGCACCTGAAGATGGGCATCTTCCCTTCCCCCGATCAAGTTCCCGCAGGTTTCACCGATGGCGGAAGCAATGGGATATTCCACACGTATGCGGCATCCGTTCAGCCCGTAAGCGTGAAGGTGGAAGTCAAGAAGTTGAACGCGGCCGGAAACTCGACGCCGGTCAAAGTAGGAAGAGAAGTCGCGATAGCTCCGGTGGATTCGGACTTCGGCAGCGCGGCGCGGTGGTCGATTCGCGTGCCCCGCGTCGATTCCAGCGCCGTCAAAGATCTGCTTCTCCGAATCACCTATGAAGGGGACGTGGCTCGCGTTTACACGGGCGACAACTTCGTGACAGACGATTTCTACCATGGCAGACCGCTACAGATCGGCCTGCGGAGTCTCGGAGATCCGCAGTCTGACCCAAAGCTTGAACTCAAAGTGCTGCCCCTGCGAAAAGATGCGCCAATCTATTTGCCGCCGGGAACGCGGCCGCCATTTCCTGCAAGCGGGTCGGTTGCTGAAGTGAAGAGCGTCGAGGTCGTCCCCGTGTATGAAGTTGTGACGGAACTGAAGCCATGAGTGGTCAACCTCGCCGTAGCGCTCGACGAGAAGCCCGACTCTTACTCATCCTGTTGGCAGCCTTTGCTTTGTCCAATTGCGGATCAGGTGGAGGATCCGGTGGCCCGCCGCCGCCTCCACCAGTAACTCCAGCCATCACGACACAGCCATCCAGTCCCACGGTCAGCCCAGGACAGACCGCAACCTTCACAGTCGTTGCGACGGGGACAGCACCACTGAGCTACCAATGGCAGAAAGCAGGCACGAACATTTCTGGGGCTGCGTCAGCGAGCTACACGACGCCTGCCACCACTACCGGCGACAATGGCTCGCAATTCGACGTCGTGGTGAGCAACTCTGCAGGGAACGTGACCAGCAACCTAGCCACGCTGAATGTGACGTCCTCGAGCCAACAGCCGCCCGAACCGGTGGATATTACGCCGATCGACGGCGAGGCCTATTACGTCCTGAACCAGCTCAGTGGTTTGCAGGCCGACCTGGTCAATAATTCTCAGACGGCGGGCGACCATGTCGTCCAGGCAAATCGCACGTTCACCGATCTTAGCCAGCGGTGGGGATTCAGCAAGTTGTCGGGGGGTCTCTGGAAGATCAGCAACCTGCAAAACAGCTTCTGCCTGGACAGCACGACGAGCGCAGGAGTGACGTGGGTGGTGCAGAATACTTGCTCCTCCGGCGCGGCATCGCAGCAGTGGAGTTTGACTCCCACCGGCAACGGTTACTACACGATCGCGAACCACAGCAGCGGTCTACTCGTCGACGTGTATCAAGATTCGACCACCGCGGGTGCGTCGCTGGATGAAACGGCGCTATCCGGGAGCCCGACTCAGAGCCAGCTCTGGCTGCTGCGTCCTGCATTCTTCCGCGGCGTCGACAACGCGCTGCTGGAAAAGCAGGAGGCAGCCCGCGCGGCAGCAGGCTTGGCTTGGTGGAACGACGCTGGCGTTACCGGAGACGTTCTGCAGATACTGAAGAATCACGGCGTGAATATGGTTCGGCTGCGGCCGACTTCCATGCCTCCTTACGCCACGCAGTCTTCGCAACCGCCGTGCGTGCAGAATCTGTGTTACGCCGAAACCGAGAGCCAGGATCTCGACCTCGCCAAGCGCGCCAAGAACCTGGGCATGAGCGTTGAACTGACGCTGCTGTTCGATGGCGGCGCTTCGACGAGCGTTCCCGCTTCGTGGACAAACGATTCGTTGTCTCAGTTGCAGACCGACCTTTACAACTACGTCAAAGCTGAGATGCTGGCATATCGTCAAGCAGGAACCATGCCGGACCTTGTATCGATCGGGAACGAAGTTGACACTGGATTTCTCGGGTCGATCGGCAGTCCCACGGGCAGCAGCTTTGGCAACTTTGCAACTTTGCAGAAGCAGGCCATGCAGGCCGTGAGTGACGCTGCCGCGGACACGTCGATCGGGCCGGCGATCCCACCTCCGCTCACTTGCATCCACATCACGCCCGCGTGGGATCTGACGCAGTTTTTCACGCTCGCGAATCAGAATGGCATTCCTTATGACGCAATCTGCCAGAGCTACTACCCGATCTTTCATGGCCCCCTGACAGGCGCGCAGGCCGCGGCTTCCAATCCCAACGGCAAGCCTGTCGAGCAGGATGTGCTCGTCGCGGCCGCGAATAATCTCGGCAAACCAATCTTCATCATCGAGACCGGGGAACACTACGAGAACGGGTACCAGTCGAATGATCCGTGGTATTCGCCCCCAAGCCAAACCGAGCAACGCCAATTTCTGATCGACCTTCAGAACGTGGAGGAAGGCCTGCCGAACAATCTCGGGATGGGCCTGGAGTATTGGGATCCGGCTGGCGTCAACATTCCAAGCCCCACCGGGGGATTTCTCAACGGCGACGGCCTGCCTGACGCCATTTTTATCTGGAACGGCCTAACTCTGTTTGATAACGCGGACACATCCGGAATAACGGACGTCACCGCCTCGAACTATTCTCAACTGCTGCCCGCGATCGACGGGCTGGGTGGCGCGCTCGATGCGGCTTCGATCTATAAAATTGTCAACCGCGCGACAGGCCGGGTGCTGGCAATTGCCAACGGTAGGGCAGCGGCTGACAACGATGCAAACGGGGCGATCGATGACGCCGCCCCCAGTTCGAACCAGCACTGGCGGATCATCAGCAATCGAGACGGTTCTTTTCGGATTGCAAGCTTGAACCATGCCGCGGGCGACGTCGAGAAGGTGTTGAGCGTCACCGGGAGCGGTAATTCTGCTGTCGAGTCCGCCTCCGCTTCGACGCAGCAAGAATGGAATATAGTCTCGGCCGGAAATGGATATTTCCAAATTGTGAATCGGCGCACTGGGCGGATGCTCGACGCGGGCGGAACACTCGGACCGCAGGCAAATCCCCAGACGCACGACCAGCGCACCGTGCCCCCGGAAACACAACAATGGCGGATCATCCGCGTTCGCTGACCTGCCTCTGACGGAGTTACGTTATGAAACGATCGTTCGGCCTTCTTCTCTCGCTGCTTCTGTTGTCAGGGCTCGGCTCAAATCTGCACGCATCCGACTACGCCGTCGGCGCCGATGTTTCCTTCCTGAAGGCGGCCGAAGACGGTGGCAAGGTCTTCAAAGACAACGGCCAGCCCAAACCTGGTCTGGAGATATTCAAAGACCACGGCTACAACTGGGTGCGCCTCCGTTTGTTCCACACTCCAACCGATCTTCCTAACAATCTTGAATATACCCTCGCGATGGCAAAGGCCGCGAAGAAGCTCGGGTTTCACATCCTGCTCGACTTCCACTACTCCGATACTTGGGCTGACCCGGGGAAGCAGTTCACTCCCAAGGCATGGACCGGCTTTTCACACGCGCAGCTAATGAAAGCAGTTGCCGACTACACGCGGGACACAATTGCTGCGTTCCAAATGGCAGGCGTGCTTCCCGACATGGTGCAGATCGGTAACGAGATCATTCACGGTATGCTCTGGCCTGACGGCAAGCTGCCCGAGAACTGGGACAATTTCGCAGACCTGATCAAAGCCGGAATCAGCGGCGTTGAAGCCGGCGCAGGCAATGGCCCGCATCCGCGCATCATGATCCACATTGATCGCGGCGGAGACAAAGCGACGACGAAGTATTTCTTCGACAAGCTGAATTCTTATCACGTGCAATACGACGTCATCGGACAGTCTTACTATCCGTGGTGGCACGGCAGCCTCAACGATCTGCGCGAAAACATGATCTTCATGGCCGAGGAGTACAAGAAGGACATCATCGTCGTCGAGGCCGCATACGACTGGCGCCCTACGGAATACACAAAGAGGCCCGGTCCGTTCGCCGAGTCACCGGAAGGACAAAAGCAGTTTCTCGAAGAGGTGAATCGCGTGGTGCAGGAAACTCCGAACGGCCTTGGCAAAGGAGTTTTCTGGTGGGAGCCCGCCGTGGAACCCAGCCCAATCTATTCTCGCGGGATGTTTGATGACCAGGGCAACGCGCTGCCGGTGATCACAGTATTCGACAAGTTCACCAGATATTGAGATTGAATTGCTCGCTCACTGAGGGTTCTCGGAACCGGGCGAATCGTCGGCCTCGGGCTTCGGCTGCAGGTTCATCTGGTGATAGAGCGCTTCCACCTGATCTTTCGTTTTCTTGATGTCCTGAAACAACTGCATTTCCTTGCGCGCGTTGTCCGTCATTTGAAGACGCCGGTACGCCTGGGCCAGTTGGTAGTGAGCGGATGCGTTGAGCGGATCAGATTGCACGGCCGCGCGTAAGTACTTCACCGCGTCCTGCGGTTTCTCCTGCATCATGTAGAGCTTCGCCAGTCCCATCTGCGCCTGAACCTCGTTGGGATTGAGCTGATAAGCGCGCTGGAAGTGCGCGAATGCTTGATCCGTTTGCGACTGCGCCAGCGCGATGCTGCCAAACTCACATTCCGTTCGCGCACTGTCGCCCTCGCCTGACACGGCAGCTTCGAACTCCTTCTGCGCCTCCGCTTGTGCCGACGCGTCGCCGGGCGCCGATTGTAGAATGGCCTCTCCCAACTCGAAGTGCACGCCCGGCAACCGCGGATCGATCCGCAACGCCTTGCGGTAGTGTTCAATCGCCCCTTTGAGATCTCCTCCGTTCACCAGGTGCTCGGCGATTGCCTGCTGCATGCGCGCCGACCCGGGCGCCAGTACGGCGAGCTTGTTCAGTGTGTCGTCGGCCAACTCGGTATAGAAGCGCTGCGCCATGAACAGAACGTCGACGTTGTCGGGATCGAGATCCACCAGCGTTCGCATCACGGTAGCCGTGGCGCCGGGGTCTCCTTCTTCGTCGTAGAGTCCCGCCAACTCCATGCCGACCTGCAGGCGTAGCTGTTTATCTTTGAGCTTTGGAAAAGACTTCTCCAGCAGCGGCCGCGCGGACGGATCGCCCAATCGTCTTCTAGAAATTCCCAGAAGCGCCTGCATCTTCGTCAGAGACGGATCAATCACCAGTGCCTTGCGAAAGTCTTCTGAAGCGTTCCGATAGTCACGTTGGAGGAACGCGATGACGCCCAGGTTGGAATAGGCCTCAGCGTTCTTTGGATCGAGCGCCAAGACGACTTTGAACTCCTTAGCAGCGGAACTCGGGTCCTTTGCCTTGAGAAACTCTTCCGCCTTCTGAAGGTGATCGTGAATCTGCGCCGCATGAGACGGTGCAGTCTGCGCGCACACGACCGCAAGCATATTTACAAAAACTATGACAACCAACGGCAGGTACCTGCTGAGCCGGCGCGAGCACGTGTCGCCATGCCGCTCCGATTGGCGAAGATAATTAAGTCGGGGCTCTACCATGGAGCAACGATACTCGAAATCTCCAGCTCCGGCGATCCACAATGCACCGCGGGGTCGAAAGTGGAAAGCCACTTCCGACCCCGCGAGGATGGCTTACTCAGAGTCTTGGTGCGCGCTCAGAATCGCACGTGAGCGCCCAGTTGTATGATGCGCGTGCCTCCGACGGGATTGTTCACCTGGCCGGCGGTCGTATCGGCCAGTGTGCCTCCGCTGTACCCGACATTCGCATCAGGGTTTCCCCAGTTGATGTGATTGAAGAAGTTGAAGGCATCGGCCCTGACTTCAAGGGCAATCGCCTCATGAATCGGAAATTCCTTCGCAATACTCAGGTTCACGTTGGCAAACCCGGGGCCAACCAAAGTGTTGCGATGAGTGTTGCCGAAGCTCCCGTCAGCCGGATTCGCGAAGGCCGCAGGGTTGAACCACATCGAGCGAGATGGATTCGACACTTTCGGATCGCCAATTTGTTCAGGGTACAAGGTCGAGCCGGCGCCGAACGACGGACTCAATCCCGGATCGATTGCTCCGGCAACGGAACCCTGGATCACCGGAGTAAACGGAACTCCGCCGTGCCACTGGAAGAGGGTGGAGAGGCGCCAGCCACCAGCGATCTGATCGAGGGGCCCATGGAGCGCAAACTGACGATTGCGGCCAAAGGGCAGTTCGTACACGATCTGACCGACCAGAGTGTTAGCAGCATTGAAGTCAGACGGTCCATAGTTCGCAGCCGGATGATACGCGTCCTGATAGACATCAATCCCCGACCCATGGCCGTTTCCAGTGCCCGTGTCGAGGGATTTCGACCACGCGTAGTTAAGCTGGAAACTCAGGCCGTTCGACATCCGCTTCTGCAAACGAAATTGCAGAGCGTTGTAGTTAGACCAGCCGTCGTAGATTTGAGCGGCGATGCTGTTGAACACCGGATTGGGATTGCCGCAGTGATAGAAACTCGTGCACTGGAAACCGCCCACATCCGTTGAATTGGGAGTTGTCGCCTGGTTGATGTTGGTAGCGAAGTTCAGATTGGTACCGCGGGTATAGACGTAGCTGGTGTCCAGCAACAAGCCTCGCCAAAACTCGTGCTGAACGCTCAGCAGGAACTGCTGCACGTAGACGGTTGGCATGCTCCGCGGGTAATACTCCGCGCTGCTGTAGTTGGCGAATGTGGAAGATAGTGTCTGAACCGTCGGAAAGATGACCGTGCCCGCGGGTGGTCCCACTGATAAGGGGAAGGCTGAACTTCCAAAGGTATATCCACCATTGCCCTGGTTGTGCGGATTAAAACCGAGGCCGAGCGCTCCATCGGTGTAATTCTCTGCGTCGCGCGGGGCGTCGAAGATACCGTAGCTCGCCCGAACGGCCCACTTGTCGCGAGGTGACCAGGCGACGCCAATGCGAGGAGCGAATTGTTTGTAGGTGCCGTTTTGAATCGCCGACAGCTTTCCTCCAAAGGCTGGGTCGCTTTGCCCGCCAAACAAAATGCCCCCAGGGTATGCGCCACCATACTGGGTGGGATCGGGGATAAATGGATCGTAGTTGCCGAACAGGTTGTTCTTCACCCCCCAACCGGATTGCATCTGCCAGCGCAAGCCCAAGTTCAACGTGAGATGCGATGTGACTTTGAAGTCGTCGCTCCCGAACAGCGCTCCTTGCCGCATATAAGCGCTAGTGGGGTCTGCTTCGTAGACGTACCATCCGTAAACGTCGCCCGCCAGAAAATCGGCGTAGGGGATTCCGGTGACGCTGCCATTGAACTCGAAGTGACCGGAGTCGATGTCACCCCAGCTCGTATAGTTCTGGTAAAGCCGGTCGTACTCGCCGCCGACCTTAATCGTATGCCGGCCGCGAATGAGTGTGAGCACGTCAGATACCGTGTAGATTCCTTCGCCCAGCGTGGCATCGATGTTCCCGTTCCCGCCGCCGGCGCCCAGCACTGATCCGCCAAATCCCGCACCCTGATCAATCGAGATGTGGGGGAACACGTTGGCAGGAGCATTGGTCCCGTAGGTCGGTTCCAGACCGAGCGTCGTCGGATCGTTCTTGCCGAGAGACGGTGGTTTGTATTTGTCGAGCTCGCGGCTCGCTCCGATCCGAAACTCGTTCACCACGCTCGAACTGATCGTGTAGAGATGCGAAAGTTGACCGGTCAGATTGTCAGTCTTTCCGACTTCGTATGCCGTGGCGTCGTTCGGGAACAAAGGATCCGCAGGAACATAAGACGTGGTCGTGGGGAAATAGTTAAAGCTAAACGAGAGTCTCTGCTTGGAGGAAAGATTGTAGTCGACCTTCCCTGTGTACCAAGTGTCGGTGTTCGGACTGCTCCCATTGAAGACGTAATCGTTGGTGCCGCCGTTGGGGCACGTCTGAGGTGTGCTTGCCGAAACATTCACAGGACCGGGACATCCCGCAACCCACCCCGGCGCATTTGTTCCAGGGAAAAACGTCTGAAGCTTCTGGGCCACCGGATCATACGCTCCCATCAAATTGCCCGATGCATCAAACGCAGCTCCATCAGAACCCGGGACTCCGTAAAAATCTCCGGCTGCCATAGCCGCTGTCGGATAACTGTACAGTCCAGCCGTTGGAGTCGACGCAGGATTGCGCTGATAGAGGAAGTAGAAGAACAACTTATTCCTGATGATCGGCCCACCGATGCTCCCGCCATAGGTGTTCCAGTGCTCCACTGATTTCGTCTCGGGCGCTGGATTGAAGTATCCCCGGGAGTTGAGCACAGTGTTCTGAATGTACTCATACGCGCTGCCGTGCCACTGGTTCGTTCCGCTCTTCGTGATCACATTGATGGAAGTCAGACCGCTGCCGTACTGGGGATTGGCATTAGCTGAATTGACGCTCACCTCGCCAATGGCGTCGACCGGCATGTAGTAGTTGCTGCCGTTGAAATCGCGCGGAGCGGTCGCAGGTCCACCGTCTGACAGGAACATCACGTTGTACGATTGCGTGCCGTTGACTCCGACTGACTGGCCATTCGCCTCCCCTGCTCCTCCGCCTGTATTCACGCCGGGGATCAACTGAATCATCTCAGCACGCCAGTCGGTGCCGACGATCGGCGCGTTACGAATCGCTGCCGTGCCAAGGTCCACATGCTGCTCTGATGTTTCCGTTTCCACCAACGGCGTCTCGGCGGTCACTTCAATGCGCTCGCTGGTGTTGCCGATTTGCAGAGTGCAATCCACCGCGATGGTCTGAATCTCCAGAACCACGCCTTTGCGAACAAAATCCTTGAATCCCGCCTTGGAGAAGGTGATCGTATAGGACCCGGTTGGGACCGAGGGTGCGTCATAGATGCCCGCGGCATTCGTAATGAGGGCTTCGCTCACGCCCGTGTCGACGTTGGTGATTGTAACTTTGACACCCTCAACTACGGCGCCTGTGGAGTCCTGAACCAGTCCGCGGATTTCTCCGGTGTTCGCGTTCTGTCCCAGCGCCAGATGGGAGATCAAACCAATGATCAGCAGCAACCACACGCGACTCGTCTTCCGAACTATTTCAGAGCTCATCACGTAGCCTCCTGGAACCTTGAATACTGCGTTCGTGGCAATCGGCCGTCGTCAGTCTGACCAACGCGGGCATGCCAAAATCCGCTGGCCATACTGCGAAAGAACTATCCCGTCGCCGATGAATCTTAAGACGAACTGGAAACTTGTGAATCCGCCGAAAGTAGGAATGGAACAAAAAGCGTACATGGCTGGGGTTGGGGCAACATCGTTATTGTAGGCACTGATGTGATTAGTCGCTCAGCGGCCTCTCGCGGAGTATGCTAAATTTCTATCCGCTCTCAGGATTCACGAACCGGTTCTGACGAGTTCGCGTCGCAGGCATGCCCTGCCCGACGCTGATTGCGGGGGCCCCAAGAAGTGCTTCGCTCGATCTTAACTTTCGCGTTGCTAGTTCTGCCCGTATCGTCTGCCCTCGCCGCTTCCGAAGCCTCTACGCCGTCCCCTCTCAACGCCTACGCGGAACGCATGTGGCAAATGCAAGATGGTCTGCCGGAACAAATCGTCCAAGCCTTCGCGCAAACCGCCGACCGCTATCTGTGGATTGGCACCACCGGCGGCCTGCTTCGTTTCGACGGCGAAAGGTTCGTCCTGTACAACCGCGAAAGTACGCCGGCGTTTCGTGACAACAACATCTTCTGTCTCACGGTAACGCGTGACAACACCTTGTGGATTGGAACCGAAGGCGGCGGTCTCATTCGCTACCGGAACGGCGAGTTCCATTCCTTTTCCAGCAGCGACGGCCTCACCAACGCTTTCGTGCGCAGCGTCCTTCAGGACGCAAAAGGACAAATCTGGATCGGCACCGACGACGGCCTTTTCCGTTTGAACGGAGAGCGCATCGAACGAGTCGACGGCAACAACAGCATCCCGCTGATTGCCGTTCACGCGATCCACGAAGATCGCGAAGGACACATCTGGGTGGGCGGATCCAAGCTGCTTCGGTTAGACGGCGCGTCTATCGTCGAATTTTCCCTCGAAGGCGCCGCTAGCCAAAACAGGGTGAAATCGATCGAAGACACCGCCGACGGCTCCGTCTGGGTCGGCACAGTTTCCGGCCTGCAGAGGATCGCCTCCGGCTCGTCCTGCTTTAAGAGAGTGCGCGAGGTCGTCGGCACGGTTCGCTTTCTGCGCGAGACTTCCGACGGCAGGCTTTGGATCGGCACCATCGGCCACGGCCTCGACATCTACAACGACCATGAGTTTTCGCATGTCACTGCTCCACGTCTGTTGCCGAGCAACACCGTGCTGAGCCTCTTTGAGGACGTCGAAAAAAATATCTGGGTTGGAACTCAAGCCGGGATGCTCCGCCTCAGCAAGACCCCTGTCCGTACCGTAACGTTGCCAGACGGTTCCGACTCCGACGCCGAGACCGTTTATCAGGATCGCGATGGCGACCTCTGGATCGCTGCCGCCAACCTGTTTCGCTTCCAGAAAAACAAAGCGTCGCCTTACGCCTTTCCCGGCGTCTCGGGCGTCAGAATTCGCAACGTCTTCCGCGATCGCGAAGGCACGCTCTGGATCGGAACGGAAGGCCGCGGCGTCTACCACCAGATTGGAAACAGGTTCGTTCAGTACACAACCAAAGAAGGACTGGTCAATAATTTCGTTCGCGCGTTCCTGCAGAGCCGCGACGGCAGCGTGTGGATCGCCACCGACGAAGGGGTCAGCCGCTGGAGGCAGCAGGGATTCACCAACTACGGCATGCGCGATGGACTCTGCTACTTCAGCACGCGCTCGCTGCTCGAGGATTCGAGTGGCGACATCTGGATCGGCACCGACCGCGGCCTGAGCCATTTACACGGCGACAAATTTGAGGACGATGACGCCGTGGAAGCGCTCAAGGAAGAAAAAGTTTGGGCCATTCACCAGGACTCGGACGGCGGGCTCTGGTTCGGAACCCGCACCGCGGGCCTTTACCGTCTGCACGCGGGAAAACTTGATCACTACACAGTGGCGCAGGGACTGGCGAGCAACAGCATCTACGAGCTTCTGGAAGACAAGAGCGGCAATTTCTGGATCAGCGGACCGAACGGCATTTCAGTAATCAATCGCCGCGAACTCGAGTCCGTCACCGATCATCCCGGTCGCCGTGCGGCGGTGACTCTCTACGGCATCTCGGAGGGCCTCGAGACGATCCAGATGTGCGGCGGCGAAAAACCCGCAGGCGTTCTCACTACTCAGGGCGAAATCTGGTTTCCCAGCAGTAAAGGTCCAGTTCGAGTTTCGGTGGCGCAGCCGAGGCCTTCGAATCCCGCGCCAGTCGTCATTGATCAGGTTATGGTCGACGGCTTGCAAGTGCAGGCTCCTGGAAAAATCTCTCTCAATCCCAACACCGCAAAACTCGAACTGCATTACGGTGTCGTGCTTCTCCGATCGCAGGAGCGCATCCGCTTCCGCTACATCCTCGAAGGTTTCGACAAACATTGGAGTGAGGCCTCCGCTGACCGCGTTGCCTACTACACCAACCTTCCTCCCGGGGACTACCACTTCCGCGTGGCCGCGTTTGAGATGGACAATCCAGAACAAATCACAGAAGCGTCATTGGAAATGACGCAGGAGCCACACTTCTATCGCACCACATGGTTCGTCACGTGTTGTCTCCTTTTGCTGGCGGCTCTGGTGTGGAGCATTTATCAGCTTCGCCTCGGCCAGTTACGCGTACGTTTTCGCGCCGTGCTGAGCGAACGCAATCGCCTCGCGCGAGAAATGCATGACACCCTGATTCAAGGATGCGTAAGCATCTCCGCCTTGCTCGAAGCTCACTCCAGTCTGGGTGAATCAGAAAGCGACGCCCGGACCAACCTTCTCGACTGTGCCCGCACTCAACTTCGCTCCACTATCGACGAGGCGAGAGAAGCAGTCTTCAACCTGCGCCTTGCCTCGGAATCGGCTGCCAATATCGGCCCCCTGCTTGGGCGCATGACCGAGCAGGTGAGCCACGAATTCGGTATCCCCGTGGAATGCGAGATCTCGGGCAAGCCCTTCGAATTCGAACAGTCCACCGTGCACGAACTCCTCATGATCGCTCGTGAAGCGATCTATAATGCGGTTCGCCACGGCCGGCCCAACAAAGTTCAACTCGGCGTCCGCTTCGAGGCGAATGAATGCAGCGTGAAGGTGCAGGATGACGGCTCGGGATTTGATCCCAAGATCGCGTCTTCCCTGCCCGCCGGCCACTACGGATTGATCGGGATCAAAGAGCGAGTGAGTCGCATGGGCGGAAAACTAACTTTAGACAGCCAGTCGGGCGCGGGAACCCAACTGATCATTCACATCCCACGAAAACACGCGACCCTGTCCGATCAAGTGCCCGAGACGAGCTTATGACGCACACGGAGAGAATTCACGGCGAAAAGATAAAGGTGATGGTCGTCGACGACCATCCTCTAATGCGCGTCGGCGTGGCTTCCATCGTCAACGCGCGTCAGGATATGACCGTGGTGGCGCAGACTGGTACCGGAGAAGAGGCAGTCGCTCTCTACCAACAGCACAAGCCCGACGTGACCTTGATGGATCTCCGCCTTCCAAAGATGAGTGGAGTCGACGCGATTCTCACCATCCGTTCGAAGAACCCCGGAGCCCGCTTCATCGTTCTCACCACCTATGAAGGAGATGAAGACATCCACCGTGCCCTCGAAGCCGGTGCGCAAGGTTACGTCATTAAAGGTATGCCCTACCAAACTTTGATCGAGGCGCTGCAACGCGTTCGCGCCGGAGGTCGATTCCTGCCGCCACCCGTCGCACGAGCCTTAGCCTCGCGGATGCCAGATTCAGATTTGAGTTCGAGAGAACAGGAAGTCTTGCGTCTTCTGGTCGACGGAAAGGCGAACAAAGAAATCGCCACCCTGCTCGGAATCACCGAGGCCACCGTGAAGTGTCACGTGAGCACAATCCTGATGCGCCTCAACGTAAGCGATCGCACCCAAGCCGTCGTCACCGCCATCCAGCGCGGCCTGGTCCACCTCTAGCCGCCTTCTGGCCACCGAGGAAGACGCATGAAGCCCAGGGACGACGAATCGACCCCACGGCCCTTTCAGATCGGCGGACTATCGATTTGCATCACCGCTGGCAATCGCAGAGGCACTCCGTGCGGCGGTGAGCCCTCCGGGCCACCAGTTCCAATCGCCGGCAACTCGAAGAAGCGCCGGTCCAATCACAATGCGAACGATGGTTGCGTCAATGAACACGGCGACGGCTAGAGTAAATCCGAGCATCTTAATCACCAGGAAGTGTCCGAAGGTGAACGCCGCGAATACCACAATCATGATCGCGGCTGCGCTGGTAATCAATCCTGCGGTTCGGGCAATCCCTTCAGGAATCGCCTCCAGTTCACTCATCCCGCTCCGTCGCGCTTCCAGAACTCGTGCGACCAAAAACACTTCGTAATCCATGCTCAGTCCGAAGACAATCGCGAAGGCGACGATGGGCACAATGGGAAATATGCTTTGCGTCCCCTCGGGAACTCCGAAGAGGCGAATTCCATGCCCATCCTGAAACACCAGGACCAGCGCTCCGAAGGAGGCCGCGACCGAGAGCAGGTTTAGAGCAATAGCCTTCACCGCGGCGAAAAGCGATCGGAAGCCGGCAAGAAGCGCCAGAAGCGTCCCTCCCACCACGAGCGCCAATACAGACACGAATTTCTCCCTGACGATCGTCTGATAATCGGCAATGAGCGCGGCAATGCCTCCAACGCGAAGCTTGGCGCTAGGCACTCCCGTTAGAACTACCGCGCCCTCCTTCCGCAATTCCCGCACCCAGCTGACCTGATCATTCAGAGAAACCGACGACACGGGTGACACTTCAAGCAATGCCGCCCGTCCGTCGCTGCTCAGGAACGCTCGACGGGTATCACGCGGAATGTTGCTGAGTTGAGACCGGTCGCTCGCCGCAATTGTTGTGAGCGAGATTACCTTCCCGGAACGAGGATCGCTGGCGAGCCGTTTGCTGAAACGATCGAGCGTATTCCACCCTGAGTCCGTCTGCGCAATGGAATCGGCTGGAAGTTCGAGAATCACGCGCAACGAGTACACCATTCCAACCCGATCCATTTTTTCGAGGGAGTGAAGCGCTTGCACCGATTCTGCCTGCGAAGGCAGCCAATCTCCTCTAGGGACGTTTGTGTCGAGCCGCGCGGCTTGCGAGGCCAACAGGAGCAGCGGTACACCTGCCAGGAAGATGGCAGACCAGGGATGGGCAACGACCACCTTACCCCATCGTCTCCAGCGGTTTTCCGTGCGTGCAGCCCGATGCGCATCCAAACTTGCAATGATGGGCAATCGGCCGGCGTTGATGCGCGGACCAAGAACTGCCAGTAGAGCGGGAACGAGGGTATTGGCGAGCAAAACACTCGTTCCCGCTACCAGGACTCCAGCTATTCCGATGGAACGGATTTCGGTGATGGGGACTGTCAAGAGGGCGAGGAATCCGATGGCCACAGTTGAAGCTGAAATCAAGAGCGTACGGCCTGCCCGCCGTGCAGCGACTAGGGAGCCTTTCAATCCATCCTGCCCCGTGGCAATCGCTTCTCGGAAGCGGCTGACCATTAAAAGCGCGTAGTCGATTCCCAACCCCAACCCAAGCATCGTCGAAAGATTCTGAACCAGGATGGATAAGTGCCAACGCAAGGCCAGGAACCCCGCCATCGCCATCGCGCTGGCAATGGCAAACTGGCCGATGGCCAGGGGAATCAGACCGGCAACCACACTTCCGAAGGCCACCAGCAGAAGCGCAAGTGTGGCAGGAATCGCGAGAGTTTCTGCGTGCCGTACGTCGTCGGAGCTGGCTTTCCGAATGTCGAAATTAAGCGGAGTCTCTCCCGACAGTTCGAGCTTCACAGCCGGATAGCGGCCGCGCAATTCGGCTTGAAGCGAGTTCTCCAGGTCGTGCAGCTTAGGGACGAGTAACTCGATGGGCCCCTCGGTCGAGGCGAGTCCCACCAGAATGAAAGTCCCTCCGCCCTTGCCCAGGAAAATCGGATCGCGAAAATCCAGATAGGAGACGACTCCGGATACGCCCGGTTCCGCTTTAAGTCTCTCTTCGATCTTTGCCAACTCTTGCTGGCCTTCTTCGGAATCGGCAGCGGGAAGTCCCTGAATCACCAGAACCACACTGTCCACGAAAGGCGAATGAAAGCGAGTGGCTAATTCCTCCGGGACTTTTCCCGCCTCGCTGTTTTCAATGCGCGTTGCCGTCTCCAGATGCCGTTCAGCGTGAAACGAAAATGGAAGCAGCACAAGCACGGCGGCAAGGATGATCCAAGCCAGCCAGAAATGGCGCACATGCATGAGATTCATAGTGTCAGGCGAAATCGGCTAGTGGGCGAATTCTTCTTCGTTTCGCTTGTCTCGTTCGAAACCTGCTAGGTTGGAATCGTAAGGATCTGCGGAAAAATCAGCAATACAGGAATTCGCCCACTACTCAACATCGTTACCTACAGAGATTCGCGTCTCGCATCAAAAATGCGGCGGACGGGTTCCAATTTGTGACCGGTCCGTATTATCGTGTGGTAACGGATATACGGTTCCCCGGTGAAAAATGCACAAACTCGCACTCATATTGTCCGGTTTGCTGTTCGCGGCTCAACTTAGTACTGCCGACCCACGCATTGGATCCTGGACGCTCGCCTCGGCGCAGTCCTCCCTCGATCCGCCCAACAAACTGTCCATCACAACCCAGCATGGTGCGGTGCACGTTGTGATTTCAGGCGAAACCCACGCAGATTTTACGGCCAAGTTGAATGGCAGTGACACGGCCGTGCAAAACAATCCTCTGTTTAATCAGATCGAGCTACAGAGAATCGATAAGCACCAAGTCAAGGTCAAAGAGAAAAAAGATGGAGCTGTGGTGGTCACGATTCAGGACAAACTTTCGAAGGATGGCAAAGAGTTGACGAGCACGACTTCCCAGGCAGGCCACGGCGACAGAATCACCGTGTGGGAGCGAACCGGGGGAAAGAAATCAGCGACTGACTTATTTGCCGGGGAGTGGACCGAGGATCTGAGTAAGTCTCGGCTGCGCCAAGGCCTGACACTCAAGATCGAAGCGAACGGAAACGACGGAGTCCGCTTCTCGGGCGACTACAGTTACAGCGCGCGCTTTGACGGCAAGGAATACGACTTGAAAAACTCCCGCAACGATACCGTGACGCTCCAGTTAGTCGACGCTCACACGGTCGATTCGATTTACCGGCGAGACAATCAGATCACGCAAAAGGATCACTGGGTGGTTTCCGCCGACGGGACTCAGATGACCCTGACTACGACAGGCACGTTCGAAACCGGGCAGCAAATAAAAGAGACCATCGTGTTTCGCAAACAGTAATGCCGCAGTGCCACTCAGATGCCTCCTGCTAGTGCACCGCTTACCGGCAGTTGCCCGCGGCATTAACCTCGCGAGATGCAACCGAGATGATTCCCTTTCGCTGCATGAATTTCAGGATTCCGTTGACCGTATCTTCGAGAGACGGATCCGGCTTGCCCCACACCGAAGCATCCCGCGCCGCCTGATAGCACGAACTGTCGTAGCGTTTGAACTCCATCGCCGAGATGTTGTCGACGGAGCCCACCAGAAAGTCCAGCAGCGGAAAGAGCAGATCTTCTTTTCTGCATCTCCTGATCAGTTCGGGAACGAAGTCAGGAAGACTGAACACTTCAAATTGCCGGCCGGTCGCTTTTGTAATGAGTCCGGTAATATCCAGCATGTTCGCGTAGTCATCCCTGGTGACGTGATATGTCTTATTCTCCGTGCCGGGAGTCGTAGCGATCGCAACGATATTGTTCGCCGTGATGTCTGCGGGAACAAAACTAACTTGATTCAGCGCATCTACTCCAATGCCGTGATTCACCATGAACGCAACCAGGCGCACCGCGATGTCGAAGTTGTTGCCTCCACCGGTAATCGAGGGGCTGACCAGAGCCGGGCGAAAGATCCGCGTCGTAAGCCCGCGGCGGCCCGCATCCATAACGACTTGCTCCGACACCCATTTGGATTGGCTGTATCCAAAATCGAGAAGTTCCATATTCTCGTTGAAGTCGGTTTCGTGCAGGACTTTTTTCACCGCCCAACCGAATATGAAGGTAGTCGAGACGTAATTGAAGCTCTTAGCGCGTCCTTCGAATGCCAGCCTTAAGACCTCATTCGTACCCAACACGTTCGCGTCGCGCATCCGGTCGTAGTTGAGCAGGTAGTTTACGGTTGCGCCGTTGTGGAACACCGTATCGATTTCATTCGCGAGGAAATCCCACGACTCTCGCGTCAATGCCAGATCCTTCTGGCCAAGATCTCCGCAAACCGGCATCACCCGCGTCTCGAACATCTGCATCAGATCCGCCGGGCAGGATCCCATCGATTCCATCGCCGCCCTCAGTCTCTGCTTGCCCTGCAGGTCGTCGGAAGCCCGCACGAGAACGTGGATCTTGGCATCCGATTGTTCCAGCAGGCTTTTCACCAGAAACGGTCCAATGAATCCCGTACCGCCGGTGAGAAGCACATTTTTCAGGACGGGCGTTTCGGGCAGTGCCGCAGGCGCCGCAGGTTCGAAGATGAGCTTCCGGTCGTTGCTCATCATCCGCTGTTCCGCCACCCGCTGCTCTTCTCGGAAGGCCGCAAGGGACTGTCGCAAAGGACCCAGCGCTTCTTCTGGAGCACTTTGCAACAGTTCGGCCAGCCGGAACAACTCGGCTACGCTGACACGCTGAATCAGGCCGATATCCACCTGCCTCGCCAGCATGTCGGCGTCTTTGTTCTTCAGGAGTTCCTTGATCTCGTGCATGAAGACGACCAGATCCAGGGAATCCAGCCCGGCTTCGACGAGGTTGTACGATTCGGTGCCCGTTAGGTTGTAACGGGCTTTCAGCGCTTCGAAAGGCGACAAGCTTACAGAATCAGAGGCTTCAGCGTCTTTCTCCCGAGAGAACTCCGAGAGTACGGTAAATTGACCTTGCAGCCACATATGCTTGATCTTGTGGCGCATGATCTTGCCCGAACTGGTTCTCGGTATAGCACGCGGTGCGATGAAAGAAATCAGGGCTACTTCCACGTTCAGGCAATTCCGGACGGCGGCTGCAATCTTCAGCGAATCCGGAAGCGCCTTTGGATTTTTTACCTCGGCGACGATGGCCAGCGCCGGCTCGCTGTCTTCATTAATCTGGAAGGCCGCAACGCAATTCGCTCGGACCAGGCCCGACGCCTTCTCCACTACTGCTTCGATATCCTGCGGGTAGTAGTTTTGCCCGCGCAGAATAATTATGTCCTTAATACGGCCGCAGACGAAGAGTTCGCCGTCATGGAAGAAACCCATATCGCCGGTCCGCAGGTAGCCATCATCGTAAGGGCTATCGTCGACCAACCGGGCGTGAAACAGCTTCAGCGTCAGCTCCGGATTATTCCAGAAGCCGGGGCACTTACTTCCGCCAGCGATCCAAATCTCGCCGATTCGGCCCGGCTCCAGCGCGACGTGCTTCTCGGCATCGACAATTTTTACGGTGAGGCCCGGTAGCGGAGTACCGCAACTGACAATCTGAGCGGCCCCGCCAATTTCGGAAACCTCGGTAGTCATGCGGGCTTTCCCTAGAGCGACGGCATTCTTGCTAACCGAAATAATATTGCGGCCACCGAGCGATACCGCCAGAGTATTCTCCGCCAGTCCGTACGCGACAAAAAAGCTTTCCGATCGAAGTCCGTAGGGCTGAAAGGCCTGCAAGAATCGTGTGTACGTGTCCGGCTTTACGGGTTCCGCGGCAACCAGCAACTGCCTGAGAGAGCTTAGATCGCAGCTCTCCAGACTCTCCTTTGAAATCCGTCCGGCACGCAAGCAATAGTCGTAGGCGAAGTTGGGCGCCGCCGAGGCGCTGGCCCCATACGTCTTGATGGCGTCGAACCACAAGGTAGGGCGTTGAATGAAATCCGTAGGAGCGAAGCCGTAAGTCGTTCCGCCCGTCAGTGCAGGATACAGGTAGCACCCGATCAGGCCCATATCGTGATACTGCGGAAGCCACGATACGACTACCGGCGCCTCATGGTCGATCACGAGCGGGCAGTTGTGCAGTATATTCTCGTGCGTAACCATCACGCCTTTAGGATCGCGTGTGGATCCCGACGTGTACTGGAGAAACAGAATCTTCGAGGCGCCGTTGCCGTTCGACCCGCCGTTGAAAGTTTCGTCCGAAACCTTATCGACGAAGTCCTCCGTGACAACCCAACGCAGATCGGAAATGTAGTCGACATCGACACCTGATGCCGAGACTCCGCTTCTGGCAAGATTTGTCTTCAGCGATCCCAGGTAGTCTTTGCTGGTTAGAATGCCAGCCGCCTGGCAGTCCCTGGCGATGTGGATCATTTTGTACAGCGAACTCTGGAAACCACGAGAACTGGGGGGATAGACGGGCACAGGGATCAACCCTGCGCGCACGCAGCCAAAAAACGCGCAAATCATTTCCAGCCCGGGGGGGTAGGCCAGTAGAAGGCGGTCCTGCGACTTGAAACCGTGCACCTTCCGTAAATGCCCGGCAATCACCTTTGTCCGGTGGAGGAACTCCTCATAGGAGTATCCGCCAATCGGATTGCCGTTTACATCAATGTACGAATAAAGAACTTTGTTCGGGTGCTGATCCCCTAGACTATCCAGCTTGCCTAAAATCGAAGCCATCATAGATTCGGATCGGTCTCATGGCGGGGGCACCGCCATTCGTAAGCCTCCTGTGTTGATAAAAAGATTCCATATGAGAAAACTAAAGTCTCGCTGCGCCCCCGCGCACACGGGGCATCACCAACTCCGGAAGCAAAAAGCACCGCTACTCTTAAGCGCTCTCCTGGTCCGGTGAGGCGAGCCTCCGCCCCGACGCCGGATCACCCGACTCAAAGCACCTGATTCAATTCCCACAGAGCGGCGATAGTAACAGAGTTTTGGAAAGCTGGGAAGCACCGCTTAAGCTTCCTTCACTTTCGAGAACAAGCGCGGTTACGCCGGACTCGGGTGATCTGAAATTCCCTTGATCTTCCATAAGTTTTCGAGCTAGCATTCATCTCTAACGTTAATTTCTTGCGCTTGCGCCGGAGGCGACGTCTGGGCGACACATTACGTCGCTGGCGCGGTCGACCTTCGGTAAACTCAGCACCAATGCGTCGGCCAACCTGCCATCAAATTGCACCGGTAACTTTCGAGAGGCGGCTATTCATCTGAACCCGGAGATTGATGCTCTTGTACCCGCGGAGGCCTCGCTGCGGGACTCCGTTTCCGACTCGGCTCCGGAGTCTTCCTTCCCCAAAGTCTTGCGCCGCCGCCTGGACGATTTCTTTTCTGACGGAAATATTTCTCCCAAAGCCGACGCCGCTATGTGGGTCAAAATCGCGGTGGGATTATCAGTGCTGTCGGCCAGCTGGATTGCTCTTTACGCTCTCAAACCCGATTCCTGGAAGTTTGTCGCCCTCTATCTTCTAAATGCCGTCGCACAAACCTTCCTTCTGTTGAACATCGCCCACGACAGCAACCACAATGCCATCTCATCGGTGCGGTGGGTAAACAAGGCGCTGAACTACGTCTTCGACGTTTGCGGAATCAGCTCCTACATGTGGCGCATTCTCCATCATCGAGGCCACCACTCCTGCATCAATCTTCATGGCGAAGATGACGCCCTTACCGGGCGCGGCGTCTTACGGTTTACGCCTTACGAGCCGCGGACGCGCCTGCAGCGGTTCCAGCACATCTATGCTCTGTTGATGTACGCCCTGTTTTCACTCGACTATGTATTTCTGAGGGACTTCGAGTGCTTCTTCTTCCCATCGCACGATTATCTGAAACGCACGAAGCATCCGGCTCGAGAGTACGTCATTCTCTTTGCTGGTAAAGCTTTCTATCTGACCTACATGCTTATTTTGCCGGTCGTGCTGCTGCGGAAGTCGCCGCTGCTGGTCGCTTTGGCTTTCGTGCTTTCGCACCTGATTATCGGCTCAAGCGTAGCGCTCGTGTTCCAGACGACGCACGTCATCGATAGCACGTATTTCCCATCAGACCGCAACGAGTTCGATAACTGGATTCAGCATATTTTCGCGACAACCGCCGACTACGCGACCGAGATCCCGCTGGTCGGCTGGCTCGTCGGCGGGCTCAACCACCATATCGTCCACCACCTGTGCCCTTTTGTATGCCACACTCACTATGCTCCGCTGACCCGTATTGTGAAGCGAACCGCCGAAGAATATGGCATACCCTATCGGCAACACGCGACCATGACGCAGGCCGTCAAACATCATCTTCTCCTCTTGAAGCAGTTGGGAAGCCAGGACGACGTTTCTCTTCTGAAGCGGTTGGATAGCGAGGCCTGATCTTGCCGCAAAGCATACCCGCCGTCTCCCGATCCCAATCGTTCATGGATTCGCGAGCAATGGCGCGCAATCCTGTGCAGGTGCTGACGAAGTACGCCGCGCTTCATGGCGACACTTTCCGGTTCTATTTTGGCGGCGTCAAAGAGGCCATAGTCACCATCAATCCCGTCGTCATTCAGCATGTGCTGAAGACGAATTCGGAGAACTACTACAAGTCTCACATCCAGAAGAAGAGGATGGGCCATTTCCTCGGCAAGGGTCTTCTCACCACTGAGGGAGAGGCCTGGAAAACGCAGCGGCGCCTCATCCAGTCGGGTTTCGAGCGCAAGCAACTCGAAGTTCTGTCTTCGATCATGCAGGATTCCCTCACCGACTCGCTGCGAGACTTCGACCGGCAAGCTCGTAGCGGCCCCGTAGACATCTATCCGCTCATGATGAAGATTACCTTCGCCATGGTCGGCCGATCTCTCTTCGGCGCCCGGTTGAAAGAGGAAGACATCGACCTCATCAGCCTGGCTATCTCGACCGTGCAGGAATTCATGGTTCGCCAAACCATTCAGCCCTATCTGAATCCCTGGTTTGCCGTCTCCGGCGAATTGCGCAGGCACTGGGAGTTGCGAAGCCGCGCCTTCGACGTTCTGCGCCAATACCTCCAGCGGCGTCGCAAGGAAGCCCCAGGCCACGATCTGCTCCAGATCCTCATGGATGCTCGCTACAGCGACGGCCATGGCATGGACGACGAGTTGATCCTCAGCGAGAGCATGCAACTACTGGTCGCCGGTCATGAAACGTCGTCGAATGCCTTGTCGTGGCTGATCTACCTGCTGAGTTCGCATCCGGATTGTGTCGAGAGAATTCGGGACGAGTTCGAGTCGGTGTTGGGAGAAAGGCCTCTCAGTTATTCAGACGTTCCGAAATTCCAGTTTACGACGCAAGTCATCCTTGAGGCGTTGCGCCTGTACCCACCTTTTTGGATGGTCGACCGAATGGCTCTCGCCGACGATCATGCAGGCGATTTCGATATACCGGCTGGGTCGACGGTCGTGGTGTTCATTTACGGCACTCACCATTCGCCCCAGTACTGGGAGAACCCTGAGACTTTCGACCAGGAACGCTTCTCCAAAGCGAAGGAGAAGATGCACACGCCCTTCGCCCATTTGCCCTTCGGAGCCGGCCCTCGCGGATGTATCGGCGGTAACTATGCCATGCTACAAATGCTGATGATTCTGGGTGTCCTGCTCAGAAAATACGATTTCAGCCTGGTTCCGGGCCAGACCATCCAACCGCGTCCCATGGTGATCTTGCGACCCGAGCACGGAATCCGCATGACCTTCACCGACGCAATCCCACGCGGCGTCGGCAGACTGTCCGACTGCTCTGCCTGATCCTTTCAAATTGAGCCGTCTTGCGGGCGTGAGCACAGCGCCGTAACATCTCTTCACGCGGGATCCTACATGCGAAATCCCGCGCGCATCGCCTGGTGCCGGGAGGGGGAATCGAACCCCCACAGTCCTTTCGGACCTGCGGATTTTAAGTCCGCTGCGTCTGCCAATTTCGCCATCCCGGCCAACGTTCATTCTAGCGTAGCCACGCGGGCAACAAGACGCCCACGCATAAAACGCCTTCAGCGCAACCCTGAAATGCGTTTTTGGACAACGAGTTTGGAATCAATGTCAGGAATCAGAACCGGGAATCGGCGATGTTATACAGACGCCCCGGCTGCGGCGCTGGCGACGGAAGGTTGTACCGCCCGCTGCTTGCGCAACGCTTCGTGGAAAGCTTCAACGCTCAATGCGTCACCGTAGAATAGCTGCAGCAACGGATCGTCCGTCTCCCCAGCACGTCTTTTCATGGCGGCGGCATCGGAGTCCAGTCCCTCAGGCTCGACCAGCAACTCCGGCAACAGAGTACGGTTCTCGCTCAGCACGCCTAGAAATTTTTCGACCGCTGCCCGATGTTCCGGCGTCGTCTGCGTAAACTCCACGCCCATTCCCTTATCCGGATGCATGATGCGAACCAGTCCCTGCGCGCGGACTTCAATGTCGCCAGCGCGCATCGACAGCGCTACGCGGCTCGACACCGGAAATGGCGACGAAATTTCGAGGTAGCATCCGCCCAGGCTCAAATCCGTAAGCTGGCAGCGGATCGGCGGATCATCCTGCTCGGCCTCAGGAGAATTCTGCTTGAGCCACTCACGCAACTTCTGCGTCGTCTCTGGCGCAACCTGCAGGAAGCGCAGCCCGGCTTGAGCGCTATTCCCTTCCCAGGCAAACTCCGCGGGCAGATCCAACTCGGTGTGAGTTCCCGGCAGCGTGAACGAAATCTGCCAGCGTCCCGTGGGACGATGCCCGCCGCGAACACCCACCGCCATTCCGCCTTCGCTCAGGTCAGAAGTCGTGACTCTCATGTTGGCGCCGGTTTTCGGATTCTGCAATCCGACAGGAATTTGCACGGCCGCGCGCGCATTCCGTCGCCGCTCACTCTTCATCAGCGCCCGCGCCGCCCGGAAACTCGATTTCGCCCGCTCGCTCGACACCGGCTTGTACAGCACGAAGTGTGCCCCAACATCGAACACCGCCTTCAGTCCGACAATCGGTTCGACAATCGCCACCGCGACCGCCTGTTTATTGCACGGAGCATTGCGGGCGCTGCGAAGAACATTCGACGCGCCGTCGTCGCTGCAGTCCGCAATGATCGCCTCGAACCGCTGCCGGGTGAGCTTGCGCAATGCCGTGTCGGCGTCACTGCACAACTCTACCGCGATGTCGAGATCGCCCAACACGCGGCGCAATACTCTCACGATCTTTTCGTCGGAACACAGAACTAGCGATTTCAGACTCATAGCTGGGCCAGGGTAGATCTTGCGCAGAGCCCGCTCATACGAGATGTTTCCCTCGGACGTGAGAGGCCGCCCGGAGGACCGCAGAATCGGAACTCCCTCTCTGAACTTTATGTCCATCCAGGCAGGGGATCAACGCCTCTCGATCAACCGGGGTTACCCCCGTAATCGAGGACTTCAGTCGAAGACGTCGGTTTCTGCCTCTTTGCGCAAATGCGTCCCGCCCCTCCCTGTCATTCCGAACCGATCCGAAGGATCGGTGAGGAACCTGCTTCTCTTCTCGCACTAAGTTTCCCGATTAAGTGCCGCATTTACATACATTTATCAGTCGTTCGCCCAAGTCTTGAGGTAAGATTTCCGTTGACTTTCCGACAAAAACGACTGTAATATATCGAGTCTCCAATCAGCTTTAGGTTCGCTGTGGATGGGTCTAGTGATCTGGACACGTCTCGGAACTGAGCTTCCGCTTCTAACTGCATCCTGAAGACGACTTGGAGAATCATATACATAGAGACTTTTAAGTTAGGGCAGTTCATCCCCCTGAGTGGAAAGGCATTTTTCATGGCCAAGCGACGCGGAAATCCGAACTGGGGCAAGCCTGAGCCGATCGGGCCCATCACCCCCACCATCACCGAATTCGAACAGGTTGTGCGCGAGTACAAGCTCTCCCCGGACCAGTACCTGCGCTCGACCCGCCTGCGCGAGTGGGCGCGCCGTAACAAGAACTCGAAGTACATCCCCGAGCCTCTTCTGGAAGCCTGGGGCTTCGAAATCGAGTCCACGCTGTAATCACAGCGTTGCTATATTCTCCGGGTCGCTTCTTGGAATGTAAGAAGCGGCCCTTTGTATTTGGACTGACGCCCAAGGTCTGAGTTGCTGAGTCCGAGGTCTGAGGTCGGAGGTTTTAGGTCTGAGGTCGAAGCACCGGGCCTGATGCCCCCAGTATCGTTGTCATTCCGAATCGGGCCGAAGGCCCGGTGAGGAACCTGCTGTTGTCCCGGAACCCAAGACCTAAGACCTTGAAGCTACCCGATGCTGAACGTCCTGCAAATCCCGCCCAGCGAACTCTTCGCCATGCTGGCCGCGATCGGATTCGCCGCCGGACTCAATCTCTACGCCACCGTCGCCGTCCTCGGACTGCTAGCTCACTTTGGACATCTCCCACTTCCTCCAGGACTCCAACTGCTAGCCGCATGGCCCATTATCATCGCCGCTCTTGCCCTCTTCGCTGTCGAATTCTTCGCCGACAAGGTCCCCGCCTTCGACCTGATCTGGAACGCCCTGCACACCTTCATTCGCGTGCCCGTCGCTGGACTCCTCGCCTACCAAGCCACGAGCCAACTCTCTCCCGAGCGCCAGTTGCTAGCCACGCTTCTGGGAGCGGCCGTAGCGCTCGCTGCCCACGGCGGCAAAACGGCCGCGCGTGCCGCCGTAACGCCTTCGCCCGAGCCCTTCTCCAACATCACGCTCAGCCTCGGAGAAGATGTTCTAGCCATCGGCCTGACCTGGCTCGCAACGCGCCATCCCTACGTGGCCGGAACTCTAGCCACAATCTTCGTCGTGATCGTAGTAATCCTCACCCGCTGGGTCATCCGAGCCCTGCGAGCCCTATTCGTCGGCGCCGAACACGAATTAGCCGGCTAGTCCGGAATCTTACCTTCGGAAGTTAAACAAACTTTGCCATTCCGAACGGCCTCGAACATCACCTCATAACTTGTCATTCCGAACCGGGCCGAAGGCGCGATGAGGAACCTGCTTTTCGTCGCCGCCGCTCGCCGCCAACCAAAACCCTTGTCATTCCGAACCGGGCGGAACGCCCGGTGAGGAACCTGCTTTCCGCTTGTCATTCCGAATCGGTCTGAAGGAGCGGTGAGGAACCCGCTGCTTCCCTCACTTTCATCTCCGCCGCCTCTCCCCAACCCTCCGCCAAATCCTCCCAAGTCGGATTCTCCCTCCGAATCAACTCGACTTTCCTCTCGCGCCGCCACTTCTTGATTTCCGTCTCGCGCGCGATCGCGTTTTCGACATTCTGGAACGACTCGAAATATACAAGCCGATGCACGCGATATTTGCTGGTAAACGCGCTGCCCTCGCCCGATCTATGCTGCAAGACCCGCGCCATGAGAAATCCCGTCATCCCGATGTAGATCACTCGAGACTTACTCGACATGATGTAGACGTAGTACCGTCTCGCACGCATTCATGCCACTCCAAGCGAAGAGCAGGTTCCTCACCGCGCCTTCGGCCCGGTTCGGAATGACAAAGTGTAGAGTGTTGGTCCCAAGAATAGCTGTATCAACCATCACAACTTGCCCTGTGCAAAACCTCGCGCGGCCCCTAACCCCGTTGTCATTCCGAACCGGTCTGAAAGACCGGTGAGGAACCCGCTCTACATTTGTCATTCCGAACCGGGCCGAAGGACCGGTGAGGAACCTGCTGTTCGCCCGTTCGCCGACACTCACCCGCCGCCCTATTTATTGTCATTCCGAACCGGGCGGCACGCCCGGTGAGGAACCTGCTTTCCGACCCGAACTAATCTGCCAACCCGAGAAACCCTCGCACCCGTCCCAGCTCCGCTTCGACCGCCCGCAGAAACGCCCGCTCACGAGGAGCACCTGACTCCACATATCCCAACTCCGTTTTAAGATCTCCATCCTGTACAGCCAAGTTCGCCCACCCAATAACCCGATCGCGCCAAAGCATAGGCAACGCATAGTAGCCGCGCACTCGTTTCGCCACCGGCGTGTAAGCTTCAAAGCGGTAGATCCATCCCCAAAGCATTTCGAATCGCCACCGATCCCACACCACCGGATCGAACGGCGCCAGCAGCCGCACTATCTCCTGCGGAGCAGCGTCCGTCGGATCCTCATCGGCCGGCCAATACCACTCCATTCCATCAATTTCCTGGCTGCGCAGCCGATGTTTCGCCCGCTGGATTGTAGCCGCGATCTCACGCTCCCACTGCGGCGCGGCATACCGCAGCCGCCGCAGGACGAACGGCAAGCTCTTCCCCGGCAGGGGCGCATAGACACGAATCGCAACATCGGCCAGCGCATCCATGCGCGCACGGCGCTCGACGCTGTCGATCGGCCCCGACCCGTGCTGATGCGCCGCATAGAGCCGGATTCCATTCTCGCGCCGCACCACCCGCAGCAGTCCCTGGTAGTGCATCAGATCGAGCAGGTGCGTCGTCGCGTTCGACGATCCTCCCCAATAATTTTCGACGCGGCCGTGGGAAAAATGCTGGTCCACTTCTCGCGGATGGACCGTCCCGCGCTCCCGCACGAATTCGAGCAGCAGCTCCGCCTTCTTTTTCTTGCCCCTGGTCGTTGGCACGCTGCCCTGCGCGGGCACCAGCCGGCTCGGCCGCGGATGCATCAGCGCCTGCAGCTCGGGCGTCACGAAGCCGTAGTTGATGAAGAAATCCTCGTGAACGTCGAGTTCGGCATAGCGCCGCTCCAGATCGCCGGCGCGATAGCCCTTCACGCGATGCCGCAGAATCAGATCCTGAGCGCGGGCAGGCGCGCGGATCGGATCAGCCTGCACGAATCCCATCCGATGCAGCGCGCGTTTTAACGTGGTTGGCGGAAACAGACTTCGCGCGACCGCATAGCGCCGCAGGTCGTCGAGCGTGATCGGCATCCCCAAATGTTATCGAACTCGCGTCGGTTCGGATTTTGAGAAGGTTTTTTGGAGCCATTTCCGATTTGGGAAACGGGGGTACCCCCCTCCCCCCCGGTCTATTGGAATGTTGGATTTAGCGGGAAATCGAAAACTAATCTATGGGGCACAATCACTTAGGGGCAAAATCTTGTTTCTAAAGCACTTAGCTCACTGGTGGCGGATCGTCGATATGCCGCCTCCGCCTTGACGATAATGACGGAAATCTCGGCTCAAACGCAAGGTCAGATGTCACATGGATCTGCTGTGAATTTCCCCGGCGTTTCAAGTCGAATGCAACCACAGGGAGCACGGGGTTACACGGAGGGGCTCTGCTAGAATCGGCTGAATATGAGTCCCCAGCCTCCATTTACCGATGTCCCTGAAGCCATCGAGGAAATCCGCGCTGGCCGCATGATCGTGGTGGTCGACGACGAAGACCGCGAGAACGAAGGCGACCTCACGCTCGCCGCAGAGAAGGTCACTCCCGAAGCGATCAACTTCATGGCCAAGTACGGTCGCGGATTGGTCTGCCTCGCCATGACCGAAGAGCGCCTCGAACATCTGCGCATCGGTCCCATGACCGCCGAGAACACCTCGCAATACGGAACCGCTTTCTGCGAAGCGATCGACGCGCGCCAAGGAGTCACAACCGGCATTTCGGCTTACGACCGCGCACGCACGATTCAAGTCGCGATCGATCCCGCGACGAAGCCCAGCGACCTCGCGCGTCCCGGACACGTCTTCCCTCTCCGCGCCCGCAAAGGCGGAGTGCTCGTGCGCGCCGGACAGACCGAAGCTTCGGTTGATTTGGCGCGGCTCGCAGGCATGGTTCCCTCGGGAATCATCTGCGAGATCATGAAAGACGATGGCAGCATGGCGCGCGTGCCCGACCTGATCGAATTCTGCCGCGAGCACAAGATGAAGATGCTCACCGTTGCCGAACTCATTCGCTACAGGATGGAGCATGAGCGCTACGTGCATCGCGTGGGCGAAGCGCTGGTCGACACGCGCTTCGGCGAATTCCGCATGATCGCCTACGAAAGCGAGATCGATGGCGGAGAATCGCACGTCGCATTGGTTCGCGGAGATATCGAGCACAGCGAATCGCCAGTGCTGGTACGCATGCACGCGCACTGCCTGATGGGCGACGTTTTCGGCGCGACCGGTTGCGAATGCCACGCCACGCTGGAAGGCGCGCTGCGCCGCATTTCCCAGGAAGGACACGGAGCGCTGATCTATCTGCACCAGACGTCGCAGGGATTCTCCGTAGAGAAAGTCGGCGACCGGAATGCGCTCGGCTTCCATCGCGGCCAAAAGCTGCCATCGCTCTATGAGAACGAAAAGCAGATTCAGCGCGAGATCGGCATCGGCGCGCAGATTCTCTCCGATCTAAACCTGCGCCGCATCCGCCTGCTGACAAACCGTCCCAAGAAGGTCGCAGCCCTCGAAGGATTCGGGATTGAGATCGTCGAGCAGGTCCCAGTGGAATTGAAGGCAGTAACGAAGAGATGAATTCTTAGAGACATTGGGTGCAACGTCTCATGGCGAGAAGTTAAGTCTCTACGAAATTGATTAGAACGGCTTGCGCACGACCACTTCGGCGTCACGAATGAAGAATTGCGCCGAGCAGGTTTCAGACCCGCAAATGACAGGCAGCAGACCGTTGATTTGTTTGCGTGTGATCAGTCCCAGCATGCCGCAGGAGGGACAGGCGAGCACAGCCCAGTAAGGATCTTCCTTTTCGCCGATTTCACCGGCATTTTCCAGCACGAAGACAGTACCAGGCTGCATCTGTTCCGGAATCCACTCATTGAGAAGGTCCAGTTCGCCAACCATGTCTTCCTCCAGTGTCCGTAGTGCTAGTTCGTGCTGTTCTCAAACTCTTCCCTACGAAACTTTTTTAGCACGCCTGCGGTAATCCGGCGACGTTACCGAAGTATTCGCCTTTCCGGAGACGACCCCAGCTCGCACTTGCCGCACCGCATCGCTCAAGCAGACTCCCAAAATGGGCTGATCCGAATTCTTCAGGATGTCGACGATCTGCCGCGCCGACGTCTCTAAATAAAGATGCGTTCCATCGGTGAGCAGGTGATAGTCGGAACCACGGCTGACAATCTCGGCCAGGCCCTTGCCGATCTCGCGGTCAAGAAAGCGCATGACCTTGCGGACGCCCTGCAGGGAGAATCCCTTGCGCCGCAGTTCGCAGATGACGGCCACTTCGGTGAGGTGGTTCATCGAATAGAGGCGCCGATGCCCTTCCCGCGCGGGTTTGACCACGCCGCGCTCGTCCCACCACTGCAGCTGCCGTGGAGTGATTCCCGTCAGCGCGATCACCTCTTGCGATGTAAAGCGATCCTGCATCTCGCTCCAAGCCGGCCTGAAACAATCACCGGGCAAAATGTTTCAAACATTTTAGGCATGAGCGCCTGTGGATCAAGCAGAGAATCGTGGACGAGGGGTGACTAAGAGAGTTCCTGGGTAAGGGCTTTTCCGTGGTGGCGGCGCGGACGCCGCCCCGACAGCCGCCGAGACGGCGGCGCTACGAGAGCGTGCCACCGCCGACGAAGTGGACAACTTCCAGCTGGTCGCCTTCGTTCAGTTGGGTTGCAGCCCAACGGTCGCGGGGGACGATGTTGCGGTTCAGTTCCACGGCGACGCGGTCGGGCTTCATGCCGAGGGCTTCCACAAGGGCGGATAGAGTGAAGGGCGCGGAAGCGTCGGTGAAGTCGCGTGGTTCGCCGTTGATTTGGAGTTTCATGCGGTGATTCGATTCTAGCGGTACGAGCAGCCTGCGGTCGACGAGTGCGGCAGCGTGCGAGATCCCTCAGCCCGCTGGAGAAAACGCGGGCTTTCAGGATGACGCTATCGACAAAGCGAAACGGATATCACTGCGCAACTCTACTCCGTTTTGCGCAGGGCGAATTTGCGGGTTGCGGTGCGGCCTCCGTAGTTGGCCTGGACCAGCAGCGATGAATCGGGCAGCGCCGACTCCTCGACTTCGATCTTGATTTCGGCCGCGCCGCCGGAATCGGTGACCGCCTGCGTATAAAAAGGAGCGGCTCCGGGACGGGCAAAGCGAAAAGTCAGGCGCGCACCCGACGCCGCCGCGCCGCCTTCGGTCACGCGCAACTGCATGGTCAGGTTGCGATCGGCGTGAACCGATTCGGCGTTGAGCCAATGCACGTCGAGTTCTTTTACCGTGGCTAGATCCGCCTCAGGATGGTCCAGAACGTTGTCCAGCTTCCCTTCCCGGATGGCGTCGAGGACGAGACGATGCTGCTCACGCAGTTGCTGTTCTTTCTGGGCATCGCCGAACTGGGCTTCGCCGGCGCTGCCGGCGTAAGAGGTGGCCTTTTTCCCGATGCAGCGGCCGCGGACAAAAATCTGGGTCTGCAGCAGGCGTTCGCCTTCGCGCGCCTCGCTCTGCACGTGGTAAATGGTGTCGCCATGCTTCACGTCGGTGTTGAAGCCGAAAATCATAAGAGATTGTGTAATTTGGTAATTGAGAAATTGAGTAATTGCGGGTACTGAGCGTCACAATCGAGCCTCGTTTTCAATTGCTCAATTCCCCGATTACGCAATTACCAAATATTTCCTCTCCATTTCCACAAGATGTTCCGCTCGTTCGCTTGACACTGTTGAGTGTAAGCCCATAACCTAGAATGTTTAAGTATCACTTGGCGCGAATTATATATACGTCGTCCTATGCCCGACAATTACTTCGCACGCTACCTCCCGTTTTTGATCCATATTCTTATGGCTGGCGGGATTGCGACTGCGATTATCCTGCTTTCCTGGCTGATCGGGCAGCGTAAGCCTACCCGCGCGAAACTCTCTCCTTATGAATGCGGCATGACCCCGGTGGGCGACTCCCGCCAGCGCTTTTCGGTGAAGTTCTACCTGGTGGCCATGCTGTTCATTCTGTTCGATGTTGAGGCGGTTTTCATCTATCCGTGGGCGGTCATTTTGCGCGACCTGAAGCGTTTTGGCCTGTGGGAGATGCTGGTGTACCTCGGGATTTTCCTCGTTGGATTCTTCTACGTCTGGAAAAAGGGCGTGCTGGACTGGGGCGAGACTTCTCCCAAACGGGGGAATTTCTAGATGCCGCTGGTCCCTGCCATCACTGATCTGGAACAACTGAAGAACCATCCAGCCGTGGCTTGCCTTGTGGGATGGAAGGCCGAGGCCGTGACTGGCGTGAAGTTCGATCGCGAGGAAATGACGATTTATATCGATCAGGCCTACATTCGCGAGGCCTGCGTCGCGCTGAAAGACAATCCCGCCTGCCCCTTTAATTTCCTTTCGGATGTGACCTGCGTCGACTGGTATCCGACGGAGCCGCGATTCGAGGTTGTGTACCATCTGCTGTCGATCCCTAATAAGGAACGGGTGCGGCTCAAGGTTCGCCTGAATAGCGGTAGTCCGGCGGTCGAGTCGCTGACCTCGGTGTGGCCGGGTGCGAATTATTTCGAGCGCGAGGTTTTCGATCTGTTCGGCGTGCGGTTTACGGGACATCCTTATTTACGGCGCATTCTGATGCCTGAGGATTGGGAAGGCTACCCGCTGCGCAAGGATTATCCGGTGGAGGGCTACCGCTAGGGCAATTGAGTAATTGGGAAATTTGGTAATTTTGTAATTTGAGAATCTGAGTTGCGGATTTCGATCTTCAAATTACCAAATTTACAAATTACAAAGTCTTTTATGGCACATTTTAATCCCACGCCCGTGCTGGAACCCGGTCAGGATCGCACGATGATCCTGAACATGGGGCCGCAGCATCCGTCGACGCACGGAGTGTTGCGCGTTCTGCTGGAGATCGACGGCGAGACAGTTGTGCGGATGATGCCGGACATCGGATTCCTGCACACCGGGATTGAGAAGACTTGCGAAGCGAAGTTCTATCAGCAGGTGGTGCCGCTCACGGATCGCATCGACTACCTGTGCCCGATGACCAACAATCTCTGCTACGTGCTGGCGGTGGAGAAACTGTTGGGGCTGGAAATTCCTCCAAAGGCGCAGTGGTTGCGGGTTCTGCTGAATGAGTTAACCAGAATTAACTCGCATCTGGTGTGGCTGGGCACGCACGCCATGGATATTGGCGCGCTGACAGTCTTCTTATATTGCTTCCGCGAGCGCGAAGAAGTGCTGCGCATGTTCGAGATGGTCAGCGGACAGCGCATGATGACTTCGTATTTCCGCGTGGGTGGAATTGCGCTGGAGCCGCCGCTCGGATTTTTCGATCGAGTCCGCGATTTTGCGGGATATTTTCCCGAGAAGGTCGATGAGTACGAGAACCTGCTCACGGGAAATCCTATTTGGGCGATGCGGACCAAGGGTGTGGCGCGCATGACTGCGGAAGATGCGATCGCACTGGGGGCGACTGGGCCGACTCTGCGCGGGAGCGGCGTCGACATCGATTTGCGGCGCGATATGCCGTACTCGAGCTACGAAAAGTTTCAGTTCAAAGTGCCGGTATCACAGGAAGGCGACGTATTCGCGCGATACATGTGCCGCGTGCAGGAACTGCGCGAATCGATTGGGATCGTACGGCAGGCGCTGGACGGGATGCCAGAAGGCCCGATCAAGGCCGACGCTCCGGGGGTGGTACTGCCCGACCGCGAGAAGATGAAGACGCAGATGGAATCGCTCATCTACCACTTCAAGATCATCACGGAAGGGTTCGCGGTGCCGGCGGGTGAGGTTTACCAGGCAGTGGAGTCTCCGCGCGGAGAGATGGGCTACTACATCGTCAGCGATGGCACGGCCAAACCGTATCGTGTGCACATGCGAAGCGCGTGTTTTGCGAATCTGCAGACATTGCCGAAGATGTGCGAGGGACGGCTGCTGGCCGACGTAGTGGCGGCCATTGGAAGTATTGACATCGTGCTTGGAGAGATCGACCGGTGAGCCTGTGATCCTCTGTGGTTAAGGTTTTTTTCACCACAGGGGACACGGGGATCACAGAGGATTGAGAAATTGGATAATTTGGTAATTGGGAAATTGAAAGCCGGGAGTACCGCTCCGGTTTTGATTTTCAATCACTCAATTACAAAATTTCTCAATTACTAAATTGTTTCTATGAAGTTTTCCGACGAATTCGAAGCGCGGTTTGCGGAGATGGTGCCGCATTATCCGACGAAGAGGTCTGCGCTCGTGCCGACGCTGCTTTATGCGCAGGACGAAGTCGGATATTTGTCGGATGACGTCATTGCGGAGATTGCGTCGCGGCTGGATTTGACCGAACTCGAAGTGCGCAATGTGATCAGCTATTACTCGATGCTGACCACGAAGCCGCGCGGGAAGTTCAATGTGCAGGTGTGCACGAACATCAGCTGCATGGTGCGTGGCGGAGAAGACATTCTGCATCACTGTGCGAAGAAGTTGGGCATCGGACACAAGCAAACCACGCCTGACGGACTGTTCACGTTGGAAGAAGTGGAGTGCATCGGCGCTTGCAGCTGGGCTCCGGCGGCGCAAGTGAATTACGATTTCCACGAGAACCTGACCACGGAGAAGATGGACAGGATTCTCGACGAGTACAAGAAATTGAATCATTGAGTGATTGAGACATTGAGTCAATGGAACTTGACTTTCAATGACTCAATGATTCAATCACTCAATGACTAAATAGCATGGCTGATCTGGTCTCCCATCCCGACGAGGTAAAGGTCGTCTCCCGGCGCTTTGGCATGGGTGCGACCAACCTGGACCGCTATCTTGAACTGGACGGCTACAAGGCCGTGCAGAAGGCGCTCGCGATGGAGCCGGACGCCATTATTAATGAGGTGAAGAATTCCGGGTTGCGCGGGCGTGGCGGCGCGGGATTCTCGACCGGAATGAAATGGTCGTTCGTTCCCAAGCAGTCGGCCAAGCCGAAGTACGTGTTGTGCAACGGCGACGAGAGCGAGCCTGGCACCTGTAAAGATCGACTGATTTTCGAGCACGATCCGCACTCGGTGATCGAGGGTGTCATGATCGGGGCGCTCGCGGTGGGCGCGAAGAGTGGATACATCTACATTCGCGGCGAATATCGATACCTGTCGATCATCATGCAGAAGGCGATCAAAGACGCCTACGCGCGCGGATTCATTGGCAAGAATATTTTCGGTAGCGGGCGAGATCTCGACATTTACTGGCACGGCGGCGCCGGAGCGTACGAAGTCGGTGAAGAGTCGGCGCTGATGGAATCGCTCGAGGGCAAGCGCGGAATCCCGCGCATTCGACCGCCATTCCCAGCTGTGGTCGGACTGTGGGGCGGGCCGACGGTCATTAATAATGCCGAGACGCTGGCAAACGTCCCGCACATTATTCTTGGTGGCGCGGATTGGTTTGCCAAGCTTGGCACGCCGAAAAATGGCGGGACGCGGCTTTTCTGTTTGAGCGGGAACATTGCGAAGCCCGGCGTTTACGAATTGCCGATGGGCTACAACCTCAAGAAAATGATTTACGACGTAGGCGGCGGAATTCCCAACGGGCGCTCGCTGAAGGCGATTGTGCCGGGGGGAGCGTCGTGTCCGTGCCTCACCGCCGACGAAGTCGACGTCGCGATGGATTTCGATTCGGTCGCGAAGGCGGGATCAATGCTGGGTTCAGGCGGCGTGGTCGTGATCGATGACGCGCAGTGCATCGTGAAATTCGCGCTGCGGACGATGAAGTTCTATCAGCATGAAAGCTGCGGATGGTGCATCCCATGCCGCGAAGGAACCGACTGGCTGAAGAAGACGCTGATTCGCTTCCACAACGGCGGCGGCATGAAGAAAGACATCGACAACATGCAGTACTTGGCGGAGAACATGCTGGGGCGGACGTTCTGTCCGCTAGGCGATGCGGCCGCGATGCCGACGATTGGATTCGTCAAGAAGTTTAGAAAAGAATTTGAAGACCACTTGGATGGAAAACCGTGCCCGTACGAAAAAGAGGGCGCGGCGGAACTCGTTGGCGCTTCGCATTAGATTTTGTAATTTGGTAATCGGGTAATTTTGTAATTTGGATCCCTGATGCCATCGCAACCAGAAGATTTACGGAACCGAACGAAGGCATTTGCGGTGCGAATCGTGAAGGTATACCGTTGGCTTCCCTATCGGTCCGATGCCCAAGTACTGGGAAAGCAGTCGCTTCGCTGCGGTACGGCGGTCGCTGCAAATTACCGGGCAGCATGCCGATCACGCTCGAAAGCAGAGTGGATTGCCAAGATAGGCATAGTGGTAGAGGAAGCGGACGAGTCGGTGTTCTGGCTTGAAATGTTAACGGACTGCGAAATCGTACCCGGTGAGAAGACCGGATCAATTTTGAAAGAGGCGCACGAATTGAGTGCTCTGTCCACGGCTTCGCAAAGAACCGCGCGGTCGCACCGATAACAAATTAAAAAATTACCCGATTACGAAATTACAAAATGCCTGATGTCTCTCTCACTGTCGACGGCAAAAAGATCACGGCTCCTGCCGGGACGCTCCTTATTGAGGCGTGCAAGAGCGTGGGCATCGAGGTGCCGTCATTTTGCTATTACCCCAACCTCTCTTTGCAAGGCGCTTGCCGCATGTGCCTGGTGAAAGTCGAGAAGATGCCCAAACTGCAGACCGCGTGCACGACCGTGGTCGGCGAGGGCATGGTCGTCACCACCGAGAGCGACGAGATCAAGCAGGCGCGCAAGTCGATGCTGGAGATGTTGCTCGGTAACCATCCGCTGGATTGTCCGGTGTGCGACGCGGGCGGCGAGTGCGAACTGCAGGACATGACGTTCAGCTACGGCGCCGCCGAATCGAAATTCATGGAGGCGAAGAACCACAAGGAGGAGCAGCAGTGGTCTCCGGTGGTGTTCTTCGACCGGCCGCGCTGCATCTTGTGCTATCGCTGCGTGCGCGTGTGCGGCGAGGGCATGGACGTGTGGGCGCTCGGCGTGCAGAATCGCGGCGTAAGTTCGCTGATCGCACCGAATAAGGAAGATCATCTGGAGTGCGAAGAGTGCGGCATGTGCATCGACATCTGCCCGGTCGGCGCGCTCACTTCCGGCGCCTATCGCTACAAGACGCGGCCGTGGGAGATGAAGCATGTCGGCACCGTCTGCACGCATTGCGGTGATGGCTGCAAGACGACGCTGGGCGTGCGCCGATCTGACACCGGGATGGAGATTGTTCGCGGAGACAATCGCGACAAGAGCGGGACGAACGGCGACTTCCTGTGCATCAAGGGGCGCTACGCCTTCGACTTCGCGAATCATGAAGAGCGGTTGACGCAACCGCTGATTCGCAAGAACGGCAAGTTGACGCCGTCCACGTGGGAAGAGGCGTTTGAGCTGGTCGGAAACAAGTTTGCCGAAGTTCGCGATAAAGACGGCGGGGCGGCGATCGGTGTGATCGGGTCGAATCGCACGACCAACGAAGAAGCCTACCTGCTCTCGAAATTTGCGCGCGTGGTGCTGAAAACGAATAACGTCGACCATCACCGGACGGCCGACTTCCCTGCCCTTTCAGCGGCGCTGCGCGGAAAGCCGGACGCGACGGCCAGCATGGCGGAAGTTTTCGCGGCTCCGGCAATTTTGCTGATTGGGAATGATCCGACGGAACAGCATCCGCTGCTGGCGTGGCAGATTCGGAATAACGTTCGCCTGAATCGGGCGAAGCTGTATGTGGTCAATTCGCAATCGATCAAGCTGCGGCGGCAGGCTACGAGTTTTGTGCAGATTCCGGCGGGCGCGGAAGGCAAGGTTGCGAGCTTTTTGTCGGGTAACGATTCGGCTGTCGATGCGCTCACTGGCGCCGGAATCAATAAAGACGCGTGGATCGCGCTTCGCGACACACTGCGCGCAGAACAGAATCTCGTCATCATTTTTGGATCGGAGATTCGCGGCGGCGACGTCGCAAGTCTGGTAGCGTTCGGTTCGGGCATTTCTGGCGCTAAGTTCGTCTGCCTCGGCGACTACGCTAATTCACGCGGCGCGGCCGACATGGGGCTCTATCCTGACCTGCTGCCCGGTTATCATCCGATCGCGGGGAACAGCGAATTCCACAAGGAGTGGGCAGACATTGCTCAAGCGAGCGGGCTCGACCTTCCTGGCATGGTGGAAGCGGGTAAGAGTGGGAAGCTGAAAGCGCTTTACGTTGTGGGCTCGAATCCTGTCGGACGGTTGAATATTGATCCGTTTGTGTTTTCGAAGAGCTTTGTTGTCGTGCAGGATATGTTCCTGACTGAAACGGCGGTCATGGCCGACGTGGTGCTGCCCGCGGCAAACGCGTACGAAAAATCCGGGGCCATGACGAACACCTGCGGCGACGTGCAATTAGTGAAGAAGGCGGGAGAGATTTCCGGCACGAAGAGCGATTTCGAAATGATTGTCCGCATCGCCGACGCGATGGGCGTCGATGTTCACAAACTGGTTCCCTTCGGCGGCGGCACTCGCGCGGATATGGGACAGTCTCGTGGCGCGCAATCGGGCGAGGCCGATCGGCACGCGGTATGGCTTGAGATGCAGGGACTGGAGCCGAAGTTGAGCCCGCTCGATCCGATGGCGATTCTCGACGAGATCCAGCGACTGGTTCCGGGCTATGACGTCTCTCGTTTGAATTTGCTGGCGGGCAATAGCGAGCACACTTCGTTCACGAACAGCGGTGCGGGCGCGCCCCATAATCCGGAATTGATTTCTCCGGCGAATGATGGGCTGTTCACTTCCGGAACGCTTGGGCGCTATTCGCGTACCTTGAAGTCGGTGATGGAGAGTCACGAAGTGAAACATTCGGAAGTGGCGGCAGATTGAATTAGTCGCAAGTCTTTGGTTCCCAACTGGCGAACTTCGAGCGAGGCTCGGAGATCGCTCAGCGGCTCAAGACTCGCGACTCAGGGCTCGGGACTAGTTAAGAGAGAGGAAGCAAGGCGTGGCGTTGCCCATCTGGCTATTCGTAGTTGCGTCGGTGATCAAGTCGGCGATCGTTCTGGGCATACTGCTCACCGCGGTGGCGTACACGGTCTGGCTGGAGCGCAAGGTCGTGGGCCACATGCAGAATCGCTGGGGACCCACGCGGGTCGGCCCGTTTGGTCTGCTGCAACCGGCGGCTGACGGCATCAAATTTCTATTCAAAGAAGATCTGACACCTCCGCACGTCTATAAACCGCTCTACATCGCGGCGCCGCTGATCGCGGTAATTTTCGCGCTGACGTCGATCGCCGTGATTCCATTTGGCAACAGCTTCACGTTCGGGCCGCTCACTGTGCCCCAATTCCTCTGGCCGTTCTGGCCGTTCCGGCTTGAGATGCCGTTTCATTGGGGTGGTGCCGTCATTGGGCCGTACAGCATTCCGCTGCAGGTTACCGACGTGAATACCGGGCTGCTGTTGATTCTCGGCGTCACATCGATCGGCGTGTACGGCGTGGCCCTGGCAGGATGGTCGTCGAACAATAAATATTCGCTGCTGGGCGGGTTGCGCGCGAGCGCGCAGATGGTGAGCTACGAGATTTCGCTCGGGCTCTCGCTGGTTGGGGTGCTGATTCTGGCGGGAAGCTTCAGCTTGCGCGACATCGTAAATGCGCAAGGCGGCCACTTCTGGGGATTCATTCCGCGCTGGAACATTTTTATTCAGCCCATTGGCTTCTTCTGTTACCTGATGGCGGCGTATGCGGAGACGAATCGAATTCCATTCGACTTACCCGAAGCGGAAACCGAACTGGTTGCGGGATATCACACCGAATACAGCGCGATGAAGTTTGCCATGTTCTTTATGGCCGAGTACGCGAACATGATCACGGTGGCGTGCCTGGCGACGCTCCTGTTTTTTGGCGGATGGCACGGGCCGATCTTTGGGCCTCCGATTCTGCAGGCTCTGCTTCCCGTGTTCTGGTTCGCGGCGAAGATTTTCGCATTTCTCTTTCTGTATATCTGGGTGCGCGGGACGTTGCCGCGCTTCCGCTACGACCAGTTGATGGCGTTTGGCTGGAAATTTCTGCTGCCGCTCGCGCTGGTGAATCTGATTGGCACGGCGATCGCAGTGGCGTGGTAGGGAAAAGAAAGTTCTCGGTTCTCAGTTCTCAGCTGGAGCACATTTATCGCTGAGAATCCGCTCTGCTTGGGGCTTTTGCTGAGAACTGAGAACTGAGAACTGATTCATGAGCGTTCATCTCATATTGTTTCTGGCCTTCGGGGCCGTTTGCGTGGCGGGGGCGGTCAACCTGCTGGCGCAAACTCATCCTATTAATAGTGCTCTGTCGCTGATCGCGGTCATGGCGGCGCTTGCGGGTGAATATCTATTGCTCGGCGCGGAGTTTGTCGCGGCGGTGCAGGTCATCGTTTATGCGGGCGCGATCATGGTGCTGTTCGTCTTCGTCATCATGCTATTGAATGCCGGGGTGGAAGACCGCACCAAGGGTAGCCGTGTTGCGATTTTGTTCGGCATCCCGGGAATGTTGCTGGGGAGCATTCTCGTGGCGTGGGTTGTGCTGCGGCATTCGGGAACCGAAGCTGTTGCGATCGGCGCTCTGCCCGGCTCTCCGAAAGAGATCGCTCCTTTACTGTTCCACGAATTTCTTCTGCCGTTTGAAATCACTTCGATTCTGATTCTGATCGCGATCATGGGCGCGGTGGTTCTGGCGAGCAAGCCGCCAACGGCCGCCCCTGCCGGCGGGGCAAGGAGGGAGGACTGATGGTCCCACTCTCGTATTACCTGGTGCTGAGCGGATTTTTGTTCGCCTGCGGCGTAGCCGGGTTCCTGATCAAGCGCAACATCATTACGATCTTCATGTCGATTGAGTTGATGCTCAACGGCGTGAATCTGTCGTTTGTTGCGTTCGCTGCGCACTGGCACGCGCTGGCCGGGCAGGTGTTCGTCTTCTTTGTGATGGTGGTGGCAGCGGCGGAGTCGGCGGTTGGACTCGCCATTATTATCGCGGTTTACCGTACGCGCGAAACGTTGAATGTCGACCAGGTGAACCTGCTTAAGCTATGACGTCCTCTCTCAATCTCTGGCTGATTCCGGTGCTGCCCCTGGCGGGCGCCGCGATCAATGGATTTCTCGGAAAGAAATCTTCGCGGACCGCAGTCAGCACGATCGGACTGTTCTTTTCAGGAGCGGCCTTCGCGTGGGCGCTGTTGGTGGCCTGGCGATTTTCGTCCGTCGCACTTCCCTACCAGGAATATGTCGCGCACTGGATTCGCTCGGGCGCTTTCAGCGCCGACTTCGCTCTCTATCTCGATCAATTATCGCTGATCATGCTGCTAGTGGTCACCGGCGTCGGATTCCTCATCCACATCTATTCCGTCGGCTACATGTGGGATGACCCCAGCTACTACCGGTTCTTCGCCTACCTGAACCTGTTCATGTTTTTCATGCTGACGTTGGTGCTGGCCAATAACTACCTGCTGATGTTTATCGGGTGGGAGGGCGTGGGGCTGGCGTCGTATCTGCTGATCGGGTTCTGGTTCACGAAAGATTCGGCCGCGTCGGCGGGAAAGAAAGCTTTCATCGTCAACCGGATTGGCGACTTCGGATTCCTCATTGGGCTCTTTCTGATCATTCAAAACTATCACTCGCTGAACTTCACCCAGGTATTTGCGCAGGTACAGCCGCTGCCAGCGGAAAGCGCGGGCGCGGGATTGCTGACCGCGATCGGACTTCTGTTGATGGTGGGCGCTTGCGGAAAGTCGGCGCAGATCCCGCTGTACGTTTGGCTGCCGGACGCGATGGAAGGCCCCACGCCGGTTTCCGCGCTGATCCACGCCGCGACCATGGTGACTGCCGGCGTTTATATGGTGTCGCGGTCGCACGTGATTTTTGAGCGGGCACCGATCGCGTTGACCGTCGTCGCCGTGATCGGAACGCTGACCGCGCTGTTTGCGGCGACCATCGGCATCACGCAGACCGACATCAAGAAAGTCCTCGCGTACTCCACGGTTTCGCAGCTTGGATACATGTTCATAGCGTGCGGCGTGGGAGCGTTCTCCGCCGGAATCTTCCACCTGATGACGCACGCGTTCTTCAAAGGACTGCTGTTCCTTGCCGCAGGATCGGTAATTCATGCGGTGGGTGGCGAGCAGGACATGCGCAAGATGGGTGGGCTACGATCCTACATTCCGGTCACGTGCGCGACCATGGGCATCGCGACGCTGGCCATCGCCGGAATCCCACCCTTCGCGGGCTTTTGGAGCAAAGACGAAATTCTGTGGAAGGCGTTCTCGAGCCCGCACGGGAGTTGGGTGTTCTGGCTAATCGGCGTCATCACCGCGTTTCTTACTTCTTTCTACATGTTCCGTCTGCTGTTCATGACGTTCTTCGGCGACTACCGCGGCACCCAGGTCGACTCGCACGGACATTCCTCCCAGGCTCACGATTCTCACGGGCACGGCGAACCGCACGAGAGCCCGATGGTGATGCTGGTTCCGCTGGTCATACTTGCGTTGCTTTCAACAGTGGGCGGACTGGTGGGGATCGGCAACCGCTTCGAGCACTTCCTGGCTCCCGTCTTCGGTTCCGGAGAATTCACTGAAGCCGCTGGAGAAGCCGCCAGCCACGGCACTGAACTCGTTCTGATGGGCGTCTCGGTTACGCTGGCATTCCTCGGCGCCTGGCTCGCTTATGTGCTGTACATCAGCAAGCCGTATCTGCCGCAGAAAATTGCGGACAGTCTCGGCGGTTTCTACAACGCGGTTTTGAACAAGTATTACGTCGACGAACTTTACGCCAAGATTTTCGTCAAGCCGCTGGTAGACGGATCGACCAGCATTCTGTGGCAGGGGGTCGACCGCAAGGTGATTGACGACACGGTGAACAATGCTGCTGACGGGGCACGCCACGTTTCAGACGAAGTGCGGCACATGCAGTCTGGGAATCTGCGATCGTATGCCGGGTGGATTGCGGCGGGCTCCGCTGCGGTGATTGCCTACATGATCTGGATGGGGGTGCGATGACGATCCTCGACCACCACATCCTCACTCTGGTGACATTCGCGCCACTCGCGGGGGCGCTGTTGCTGGTGCTGCTGCCGCGCCGCGACCGCGACATTCGCATCTTCTCTCTCGTCATTTCGCTGCTGACGTTTGTTCTTTCCCTGCATCTGCCGGTGCACTTCCACCGCGGGCTCGATGGCTTTCAGTTCGAGATTAACTCCCCGTGGATTTCAACTCCCAACATCCATTACCACATGGGCATCGACGGCATTTCCATGTGGCTGGTGGTGCTGACCACGTTCCTGACACCGCTGTGCGTGCTGATCTCGTGGAAATCGGTGCACGATCGCGTAAAGGAATTCTTCATCCTGTTGCTGATTCTCGAGACGGCGCTGATCGGCGTTTTCACCTCGCTCGATCTCTTCCTCTTTTACTTCTTCTGGGAAGCGACGCTGATCCCGATGGCCTTGCTGATCGGAGTTTTCGGCCATGAGCGCAAGGTCTATGCGGCAGTGAAATTTTTCATGTACACCATGATCGCCTCGGTGTTCATGCTGGTGGCGATTCTGTGGCTGTACGCGCATACGGGGAGTTTCCAGTTCACCGAGATTCGCGATCAGATCGCACGCGGGACGGTGCCGAATTTCCCGGCGGCCGCGCAGTGGCTGTTCCTTGGATTCTTCATTGCATTCGCAGTAAAGGTTCCTCTGTTCCCGTTCCACACATGGTTGCCTGACGCGCACGTCGAAGCTCCGACGGCCGGATCGGTGCTACTGGCGGGCGTTTTGCTCAAGATGGGGACGTATGGAATGCTGCGCTTTAACCTCGGACTCTTCCCCGAGCAATCGCGGCACAACGCTTCGTGGATCATGGTCCTCGCACTGATCGGCATCATTTATGGCGCGCTCGTAGCGCTGGTGCAGCCGAATTTGAAGAAGCTGATCGCGTACTCCTCGGTCAGCCACTTGGGATTCGTCGTGCTGGGCATCTTCAGCTTCACGCAGGCCGGATTGAACGGGGCGATGTTCGTGATGCTGGCGCACGGAGTTTCCACCGGGGGACTGTTCATGCTGGCGGGCATTCTCCACGAACGCCGGCACACTTACGAGATCTCGGAGTTTGGCGGTCTCGCTTCTCCCCTGCCGGTGTATGCGACGACCTTTTTATTCATCGTGCTGGCCTCGGTGGGATTGCCTCTGCTCAACGGATTCGTGGGTGAGTTCCTGGTATTGACCGGCGCCTTCCAAGCGCGGGCGGTCTATGGAATCTTGGCTGCGACGGGCGTCATCTGGAGCGCTGGCTATTTGCTGTGGATGTATCAGCGAGTGTTCTACGGGAAGGTGACGAATCCGATCAACAACTCCATGCGCGACATGATCGGCTTCGAGAAAGCGGCCGTGTGGCCGTGCGTAGCGGCGGCGCTGGTCATGGGCATCGCGCCAATCCTGTGGCTGGGAGCGATTGATCCGGCGGTGCAGGCCGCGCTCAATCCGGTGACGCAAATGGTCGGCAAGGTGGTGGGACAGTGACCGGACCAATCACGATCACAAGCCTTGCCGCCTTGTTGCAGGTGATTCCGCAGGGCATCGATTACGTTCGCGTCCTGCCCGAACTCGTTCTGTCGGCCTTCGGCATCCTGGTCATGCTGCTCGATCCTCTGGTCGATGAGGAAAAGAGCCAGAAGACTTTGGGACTGATAGCTCTGGTCGGCACGGTCGCAGGCCTGGCATCGACGTGGTACATGGAAGAATTCCCTGGGCTGGCGTTTTCGAACATGGTTCGGGTCGACAACTTCAGCGTGTTCTTCCATTTCCTGGTGATCGCGATTGCGGCGGTCGTGATCCTGAGTTCGTTCGAATACATGGCCGTGCAGCGGATTCGCGCCGGAGAATATTACGCGCTGATTCTTTTCAGCGTGGTGGGCATGGCGCTGATGTCGTCGGCGGTAGAACTTGTTCTGATTTTCGTTGCCCTCGAAATCTCGTCGATCTCAACTTATATTCTTGCCGGATTCCGACGAAGTGAGGCTTCGAGCAGCGAGTCGTCGCTGAAGTATTTTCTGTTGGGCTCCTTCGCCACGGCATTCTTTTTGTACGGCGTGGCGATGATGTTCGGTGCCACGGGTTCGACCAATATTGACATCATCAGCCAGAAACTGCAGGCCGGTCCGGTGCAGGTGCTGGTGTATGTGGCGATGGCCCTGATGTTCGTTGGCTTGGGATTCAAAGTCGCGGCCGCGCCGTTTCACATCTGGACACCCGACGTTTACGAAGGGGCTCCGGCGCCGATCGTGGGCTTCATGTCTACCGCGCCCAAGGCGGCGGCGTTTGCCGTACTGCTTCGAGTTGTGTTCGCGATTAATGCTCCGGGGCGCTTCTGGTTGATCTGGCTGGCGGCGGCGTTGTCGATGACTCTGGGCAACCTGGGGGCGCTGGTTCAGACGAACATCAAGCGCTTGCTGGCCTACTCTTCGATCGCCCATGCGGGCTATGTACTCGTGGCATTCGCGATGACCACCCCGGAGAATTCCGGCGCCGGAATCTCTGCCGCTATCTTTTATACCGCTGCCTACGCCGCCATGAACGTGGGCGCGTTCGCCGTCGTCGGTCACTTTGCCAGCGCCGGAGAGCGCTACGTCACTCTGGAAGACTACGAGGGTCTGGGCCGCACGTCGCCGATTCTGGCTGCGACGCTCACGATCTTCCTGCTATCGCTGATCGGCATTCCGATGACGGGCGGATTTTTCGCCAAGTTCTACGTCTTCAGCGCCGCGTTGAGAGCGAATCTGGTCTGGCTCGCTCTTATCGGAGCGGTTAACAGCGCCATCGGTGCCTATTACTATCTGCGTATTATCGTCATGATGTATATGCGCGAGCCGCGCAAGGCGGTACCGGTCGCGCCCATTCCCTTCGGGTTAGGGACGGCGCTGACGCTCAGCGTGGTAGCTACTTTATACCTGGGATTGCTTCCAAACCGGGCCCTGCTACACGCGCAACAGTCGGCGCAAGACCTGCTGCGGCAGCCGCAAACGGCGTCCAGCGAGCTTCCGACCCAGCCTTTACCGGCCGTTCCAAAGAACTAGTCTTTCTGTGGAAATTCGGCAGAAAATGCCCATTTGACAAGCACCTTGGCGCGCGTGCATGATGGTTGGCACCAAGTTCAGTCCTACCCTCTCAAAGGAACTGACAAGTCACCCGGAGGAGAGCAAATGTCCAATCTGATTCGCAGGCTATGGTCGGAAGACGCGGGGCAAGACATCGCGGAATATGCGGTGATGTTGGCGGTAATTCTGGTGCTGGTTGTGGGGACGGTAAGGTTAATCGGGTCGAATGCCAACAACGCATTCTCAAACGTCGCCAGTACTCTCCAGTAATCGGGTAATTCCGGCAATCTGCAAGATTCGTTGGCAAGCACAGGAACTTTCTATGACACGATTTACTCCAGGCACGCCATTTACCGCTTACTGGTTTCCAGGCGAGCGGCTGCGGCGCAGCTTGGGGTTAGGGTGAGCCACTCAGGGCCAGCCAGACCAAACAAGTTCAGCCGCAAGCCGCGATCAGGGATCGCGGTTTTTTTGCTTTTTGGGGAAAAATTAACCGAGGAGAGCCGCGATGATCGTCAATATGTCCGACAAAGCAACCGAGCAGGAGATTAACCACGTGATTGAACGGATCCGCGAGGCGGGATACCAGCCTCACGTCACCCGCGGCACCGAGCGCACCATTGTCGCTGCGGTCGGCAGCGGGCGCCGGCACGAGATTGAGGCGCTGCAGGTGGCGCCCGGGGTGGACAACGTGGTCGCGATTGCCCAGCCGTTCAAGCTGGTGAGCCGACAGGTCAAGCCCGAGCGCACGGTGGTGAACGTAAATGGCGTCGAGATCGGTGGACCGGATGTGGTCGTGATGGCCGGCCCGTGCTCGGTTGAGTCGCGCGAGCAACTCCTCGATACGGCGCATGCGGTGAAGCGCGCCGGAGCCTCGATGCTACGCGGCGGGGCGTACAAACCACGGACATCGCCCTATGACTTTCAAGGCCTGGGTCTTGAGGCCCTCAAGATTCTGCGCGAGGCCCGCGAGATTACGGGCCTGCCCGTGGTCACCGAAGTGATGAGCACCGAGGATATCGACATTATTTGCGAGCATGTGGACATGCTGCAGGTGGGCGCTCGAAATATGCAGAACTTCGCACTGCTGCGGCGTCTGGCCACCATCAACAAGCCGATCCTGCTGAAGCGCGGGCCGTCTGCGACGGTCAAGGAGTGGCTGCTCGCGGCGGAATATCTGCTTTCTGGTGGCAATCATCAAGTGGTGCTTTGCGAGCGCGGCATCAAGACTTTCGAAACCGAGATGCGGAATACGTTTGACCTGGCTGCCGTCGCGCTGGCGCGCGATCTGTCGCATCTGCCGGTGATCGCCGATCCATCGCACGGAACGGGCAAGCAGAGCCTGATTGCAGCGGTTTCGCGCGCTGCCGTTGCTGTGGGGGCAGATGGACTGATTATCGAGGTGCATCCCTGCCCGGAGCGCGCGTTGTCCGATGGCGCACAGTCTCTGGATTTCGCAGGATTCGGCCGCGTCATGCGCGCATTGTCGGAGCCGTTGCGGCGAACCGCGAGTGTGCCTGCAGCGGTATCGGCTGCGTCGTAGGGAGGCAATTACTGCTTAGTGTTTGGTTGCGGGCGCCGCTGGCTGCTTCACCTGCATGGCCGGATCGCCGAACAAGACGTAGGTCTTGCGGACACCGGGATCGGCGATGTTCTGCTTCGCGTTGAGGATCGAATCTCCCAGCGTCATCGATTTCGACGTCAGAGCATTCTGAATGACCATTCCATCGAGCCTGGTCTGCGGTGCGGGCTGGTTCAGGCCGGTTGAGGCGAGCACCGCGACCGCGCCGCCATTCGGCGCCAGCAGCAGGGTCACGCCTAGCGGCTGGGAGTAAACGTCCTGGAAGAATCCGTTCAGGCAGTTCATGATCAGGAAGACAGGAAGCTGCGAGTTGTTCGTCAGTGTGTCGACGGCATTCGTGTCGAATATGTCGGACCCGGACCACTGCTCTTCCGAACCGTGGCCAAGATAGTTCACCAGTAGCTGCCCCGAATTAATTCCATTGATGATATCCGTGCGCGCCGTCGCCGATCCGGTTGTGCCGGTGAAGACCTCGGTCGCTGTGACACTTGACGGAAGCTGCTTCTCGACGGTCTGAGTATCCTGCGTGAAACTCTCTGTGTCGTCTCTGTCGGCCACCATGAGAGCTTGCGACGTCCATGGACCGTTGGTGGACTTGCCTTCGTAGGCTACGATTTTTCCAACTACGGTCTGGTCTTCATCCACGGTGCCGACTGGTAGGCGTCCGGTGGCGATGGTTGGCATGCCGGAGTTCGTGAAATCAGAGAACCAGTCGTCGGACGCGGTCATCAGGTTGGTGGATGGCACAATCTGCGTCGGCACCAGATCAAGGTGGCCGAGGCCAAGATAGTTTCTGGGATCGAGCGACGCGCGTCCATTCAACAAGAGATAGGTTGGCGCTTTCGTCCAGTTCGCTTGCGCCGATTGCAGGAACTGGCGGATCACCATCGGACTTCGCTCGCCAAAATTGAACTCGTCGTAGAGATCAGTGATCGGCACTACCAGGGACGACTTCCCTTCCGTTGCGTGTGCATGCACCAGTGGGGCCAGCGACGGCGCGAATTCGTCGTACGTGACCATGGCGATGTCTGCGCCCGGCCGTGCGCCGTGCCAATACGATGGATGGTTCGGCCGGAGTCCGGCTGGCGTCGCGACCTTGTCTTCCGCGACCGCGAGCAACGTATGCCGCATAGGCGCGGCGGGATTCGTGGTCGTCCACGGCACCTGAATTGCGATCTCGTACGTGCCGCTGTCGGAGTTCACTTGCGGCACAACCTGCACGGGGCGACCCGGATCCGTAATGTCGAGCACCGTTGCCGGCTTCGTGAAGCCGCTCAGTTTCAGTTCGTCGCCCGATCGACCCGTAAATTTCAGCTGATCGAAATCCGCAACATACATGTGCGGATACGTAATGCGAATTGACTGCACCAGGCTTGTATCGTAGTCACCATTCTGCGCGGTCAGCGTAACGGTATTGTTCCACTCCTGCAGCAGACCGGAGGGCAGGGGAACGCTGAGTGTGCCTTTATCCTGACCGGTGAAGGTCACGTCACCGACGGGAGATCCGTTGAGCGCGACTTTCACATCGTGCGGGAATGCGGTGATGATGCCCTGCAACACAACCTCTAGCTTCGCCGGAGTCGTCGAGGACACATCGAGGTGTGGCACGTGCAACACCTGTTCGACCGGAGTCGAGGAAACCAGAGCGCCGAAGAAATTGGCTCCGTTCGATGTGATCAGCGCGGCGAAATATGTGGTGTGCTGCTTCAGTTCGACAGTTGTGAGATAGCTCACCGGAGGCACGTTCGATCCCGACGAAGCCAGCTTTTGCCGGATGCGTTCGCCATGCCCCGTGCCCGCGACTAGCCAATAAACGCGCGTGCCGGAATATACCGTGTCGATGCCCGTGCCGTAGAAACTGATCGCTGCCGATGGCCCGAAACCGCCCGGACCGGCCGTAGCGCCCGTGATCTGGATGGGTTGCTCGATGGCCTCGGCGAACAGATGCAGAACCAAAGGATCGACGTTAGGATCGAGACCCGCTCGCACCAGGTCGGGTTGTGAAACGCGGTACCAGCCTTCGTGCTGTACCAATATCTTGACCGCAGGATGCACCGCCAGTTCAAACTGTTTCTGAATCTGCGACGGAGCCGGCGTGTTCAACGTCGGAATGTTTTCGACGACACGGCTATCCTGGCTGCCCGGCGCTTGTGGTTGCGCCTGATTCAGTTGGCTGAACATTCGCGTCTGCGCCGCAGCGGCGTCAGTCCCGGGTTGCATCGCACCATCTACAGACACCGGCCCATGCATCGTGCGGGTGCCGTTCACATCAATGTCTTCCAGCCAGTACGAAGCGCTGGTGACGCCAACGGAGGGATCGATCCATGCATAGCTTCTGCCGGAATGTTTGGGCAGCGCGCCGCTCATCAACAACGCCGAACCTGCGATGATCGAGGGATTCATGCGCACGCGATTGCCATTTTGCTCGCGATACACATTGAAGCCCAGATTGTGCGCTTCTCCGCTCGTCTTCCAGGAGAGCGCTACTCTGGTTGCGCCGTTCTTATCGGCGCCAGTGTGGGCTGAGAACGAGAGCAGCGTAATACTCGTCGGCGCGATGACGGTCTCGCTCTGCGTCGAGGAATTATTTGCAAGGTTGGAGTCCGTTTGATCTGCCGAGACTGTAGCCGTATTCGAGAACACGCCCGGAGTACCTGGAATCGTCAGGATACTGATCGTCGCCGTGCTCGTATTCGTCACGGTTCCCAACAAACACGTTACGGTCCCGCCAGCCTCGGAACACGATCCTTGCGTCGTATTGGCTGAAAGATAGGTCATCACCGAAGGCAGTGTGTCTGTCACCGTCACATTGGTGGCGTCTGCGGGCCCGTTATTGGTGACCGTCAGCGTGTAAGTGAGCGGAGTTCCTTCCAGTACCGGATTCGGAGTCGCCGTCTTCACAATGGCCATGTCGGCGCTGTTCGCGTTGGCGACAACCACGGTGGCGCTCGCACTTTTCGTCGTCAGGCCAGGCACAATGTTGCCGGCGTTGGCCGTATCGGTCTCGGTGATGACGGTTCCTGATGGCGTGAGCGGGTTCACCTGCAGCGTAAGCGTGAAGTTCGCTGTGGCGTTGACCCCCAAAGTGCCGCCATCGGTACAAGTGATTGTGCCCGTGCCACCAATGGGAGGAACGGTTCCGCAAATCCATCCGACCGGAGGAGTGATTCCCTGGAAAGTCATGTTAGGCGGCGTGGTCTGCGTGAAGGTCATACCCGCGCTCGTCGCCGCCGGACCGTTGTTCGTGACGCTCTGCGTGTAAGTAACGTTGCTGCCAGCCGCTACTGAAGTCGGCGACGCGGAATTCGTGACGACGATATCCGCTTCGCCTGCGGTGGCAACGACGTCGGCGGCGGTCGCGCTGTTATTCCCGGAGTTCGGATCGCTGGTCGCGGAAGTGACCGTCGCAGTCTGATTGATCTGCGTCCCCGCAGGAGTGCCGGCCGTCACTTTGACCACGAAGGTAATCGTCGCGGGAGCGCTCGGCGCCAGCGAGGAATCCGTGCACGTCAGCGTCGCGAGGGTGCAGGTCCATCCGGCGGCGCTAAGAGTCTGGGCAGTTGTATTCGCCGGCAGCGTCTCGGTAAGAGAGACGGTCGCTGCCGCGCTCGGTCCCGCGTTCGTCACGACCTGCGTATAAGTGATAGTGTTACCCGCGAGAACCGGAACCGGGTTCGGAGTATTGGTAATCGAAAGATCAGCCGAGCCCGTCACCTGCTCGTTCACGGTTGCGCTGTTGTTCGCGCTGCTGGGATCGGCTGTAGTCGACGTAACTGAATCAGTCTGCGCAATTGTGCCTGGTGCCGTGCCGGTGTTCACCTTCACGGTAAACGTGAAGTTGGCGGTGGTACCGGACGCCATCGTCGTATTGTCGGTGCAGGTCAGCGTGGCTAGCACACACGTCCATCCCGCCGGACTCGGCAACGATACGGCCGTGGTGCCCGCCGGGAGGGTCTCGGTGAATACTGGAGCGGCAGCGGTCGCAGGACCGCCGTTGGTCACGCTCTGCGTATACGTGATGTTGTTTCCAGCGGTCACCGGATTCGGGCTCGCCGAATTCGTCACACTCAGATCCGCCTGCGTTCCCGACGCTACTGGAATATTGAAGGTGGCTGTGTTGTTGGTGGCGTACGTATCACGGGAAGTCGTGGCCACCGTTACCGTATCCGCGATGATCGTCCCCGCAGCCGTGCCCGCTTTGACCGTATATTTCGCCGTAATCGTTCCGGTCGAGCCCGGCGGCACGCTCGGATTGGTGCAGGCCACCGGCGACGCGTTCGGGCAAGTCCACGTTCCACCACCGGCCGTAACGACGGCGACCGAGACGAACGTCAAGTTCGCGGGCAGTGGCTCACTAAAGGTGGCCGTGCTGCAGTTGCTCGGGCCGCTGTTGGTGACGATTTGGGTATAGGTTATCGTGCCGCCGACCGCCACCGGGCTCGGGGTTCCGCTATTAGTGACCGCCAGGTCGCAAGCCACGGTAATCGGGGTAACGACTGTTGTGCTGTTATTCGCGGCAGTCGGATCCGAAGTTGTCGCGGAGACCGACGAAGTTGCAGTGATCGTGCCAGCTGCCGTTGCAGCCGCCGTGTCGACCACGACAATAATGTCGGCCGACGACCCGGACGCAAGGCTTGCTGCAGTACAGGTCACGGATGTGGTCACCGTGCAGGTCCAGCCAACCGGGGCCGACACGGAAGAGAACGTGGTGTTCGCTGGAATCGCTTCCGTGAAGCTCAGTCCCGTAGCCGCTGCAGGACCGTTGTTCGTGACGGTCTGCGTATAAGTGATATTGTTTCCCGCGAGAACGCTGTTCGGCGTTGCCACTGTGCTCAGGGCCACGTCGGCCTGCGTCGCGCTGGCCACGATATCAGTGGCCGTGGCCGAGTTCGATCCGAATGACTGGTTCGCGGCGTTGACCGTTGCCGTATCGGTGATGGTCGTGCCGCTTGCCGTGCCCGCAATGACCTTGTAGATGACGGTGAACGTCCCGCTCGTACCTCCAGCCACGCTTGGATTTGTGCAGGTTGGCGGGAACGCACCGCAGGTCCAACCGGCCGGTGGAGTGATTGAAACGAACGTCGTGTTCGCCGGCGTATTCTCGGTAAACGTCGCAGTCGTCGCCGCGGTCGTGCCGGTGTTCGTCACAACCTGCGTATACGTAATGGGATTGCCGGCCTGCACCGGGTTCGGCGAGGCCACGTTGGTCACCGTCAAATCCGGCGCGGTCGTGCCTACAATCGTCGTTGCAGTCGCTGTGTTGTTTGCGACGTTCGGATCGGTCGCCGAAGAATTCGCCGACACAGCTTCTGTAATTACGGTGCCGTTGGCGGTCCCGCTGTTCACTTTCACAATCAGAGTGAACGCCGCCAAGGTCGAGCCCGGCATGTTGACGTCAGTACAGACGACGTTGCCGGTACCCCCAGCACCAGGATTTGCGCAAACCCATCCCGCCGGGGCCGCGATCGACACCAGCGTCGTATTCGCAGGAATAGTGGCCACGACCGTCGCGTTGTCGGCGGCGCTGGGACCATTGTTGGTCACGATCTGCGTGTAAGTGATGTTGCTTCCCGCTGCCACGGGGTTCGGAGAAGCGCTGTCGGTCACACTCAAATCAGCGCTTGAGACCACGCTCGCTACGTCGGTGGCCATGTCGTTGAGAAGGTTCGCTTCGTTTCCGCCCCCCACTGTTGCGGTGTTCGTCAGTGTCGCCGGGGCCGACTGCGACACGGCGGCGCTCAGCGTGATCGATGGGTAACTGCTGGCTGCAGTCAGAACATCCGAGCGCACGCAGCTCACCGTTTGCCCGACGATTGAACACGACCATCCCGTTCCGGCTGCGCTGATCGGCGTGATACCGAGCGGCAGCGTGTCGTTGATGGTGACGACTCCGCTGGTCGGACCGTACGGGCTGACGTTCGAAACCGGGATCGTGTAACTGGCGGCTGATCCGCGGGTGAAGTTGCCCACGTGGCTCTTGCCCAGCGTCATGTCTGGCGTGCACAGCGCAGCCGACTGTATGCCCGTCACTTGGGCTAGAGTCGCAGTGACTGCGCTCGTGCCGTCCGATCCATCCGTAGCTCCGTAGGCAACGCCCGGAGTTAGCGTCGTTCCATTCGCCCCGCCGGTTGCGGTCACGCTCGCCGGAGCGCCCGAGACCAGGATGACTCCTCCTCCTCCTCCTCCCCCAGGCCCGTGGCGATCTGCCAAGCTGTAGGGTTGTGTGTCCCAGGCATCGCCGCCGCGGCCGCCATTGGCTTGCAGCGTCAATCCGCTCTCGCCGCCGCTGGCCGCCAATACAACGATGGTGCCACCAGCGCCGCCGCCACCACCGGCATCGTTCTTGGTCCCATTGTAGGCATCTGCACCGTTCGCGGTGAGAGTAGCTGTGCCGGTCAAACTATCGGCACGAATGAAGATGATTCCGCCGCCGTCGGCTCCGGCACTGGCCTGGTTATCAAGATCGGAGTTGTTTCGCGATCCGGCTCCTCCGCCGCCGCCCATCGCAATGCGGTCGATGGTCGCCGGAAACGGAGATCCACCCTCGCCTCCATCGCTCAGGTTCGTATTCCACGAGTCGCCGCCAAATCCGCCCATGCCGCCATTGCCGCCGCCACCGCCGCCTGCGTTTTGGCTGTTGCCAGCCGCGTCGCCATCGGTTCCGCCTCCGCCCGCATTTCCGGGAGCGCCGTGCGCCATGCTGCCGTCGCCCGTGCCGTTGGGATAGCCAATGCCGGTTGTAGTCTGCAGAAAAGTTGTGCCTGACTCGACCCACTCTGGCGTACCGGCTACGCCTTCGCCCTTTGAAGCGTCAATCCCCGTCGCGCCACCGGCCGCACCGGTATACGTTGTTGGTGAAGTTTGTACCCAGTCGGAGTTAAGCGCTCCCGCAACTCCGCCCACCAACTGCATTCCCGCGCCACCGCGGAATCCCAATCCGTCGACGGCGACTGTGGCTCCGCCGAGGTTAAGTTGCCCTGCAACATCAAGGGCGAGAACGCCGCCCGTGGATCCATTCCACGCATTCGCGGTGACGGCTCCCAACGTAGCCGACGTGTACTGCGGCACGAGCACTACCTGATAGGTGCTGGCTCCTTTGGTGGCTGACGCCGCGGCGGCCGTGTATCCGAATACCAATCCGCTGCCGGTTCCCGCTCCGGTGATAGGAACGAATCCGCCACTGACGGGTCCGGTCGCTTTCACATATTCGTAGTTGCCGGCGTTGTTAATGGCCGTGAAGCCAGTGCCAGTGCTGCCGTTACCGTAAGCGACGCCGTTGGTTGTGTTAATGCTGGCGTCTTGCATCTGAATCACCAGCAGCAGGCTGCCGCTCGCGATCGCGCCTGCAGCGCCGGTCGGAGTGCCCACAGGGATCGACGTCGCTCCCGCCGCCACATTCGCCGTTCCCGGATAATACGTATTCACCACGCCGCTGAGCGTTCCGCCCGCCGTGAGCGTCGCGCCGGAACAAACCACGCTCACCACCGGCGCCAGTGCCACGTAAGTATTGTTGCCGGTGTTCGGGTCGGGAGGCGTTCCAGAATCAGCGATGCTCGCGGTGTTTGGATAGAAGCCGGCAGCGGTGGTTGAGACCACCACTGTGATTGTCGCAGTGGCGCCGCTGGCAAATGAGGCCGGCAACGTGCAGTTGATCGTTGTAGTAGTCGTGCAAGTCGTTCCAGCGCTCGGCGTCACCGATATTAACGACAATCCTGTCGACGCGAACGTATCGGTAAGAGTCGTCCCATTCGCCGCCGACGGGCCATTGTTCGTAACCGTAATGTTGTAAGTGGAATTCTGTCCGAGCGCCACGGCGCTGACGCTAGTCGTCACTCCAATGTCTGCCGTGGTTGGGTTGACTGAAACCGCGCCCAGGGCCCAATTCGAAGTTCCGCTGAAGGTCTCCGAGATCGGCACGCTGGGTGCACCCGTACGGCTGGTGCCATTGCCTCGCACGCCAGGATTTGCCGTGTTCGCGCTGCGCTGAGTCCACTCGAGGTTTTGCGGACCAGGCACGGTGATCGTCTCATTCCCCCCGGTAGCCAGCGTGTCGAGGATCATGCCGTTCACCACGCTGGGAACATCAACCGCACTGCAACCGGTTGCGATGCCGGTGCACGCACCCGCGGCCCCGTCCGCAGAAACGAAAGAGCCCAGAGGAATGGTCTGGTCGACGCCGGTAAACGTGGTCGCACCCGCTGCCACGCCAATCGTAACCCCCGATGGAATATTCACCGACACCACAACCGCATGGGTCCCGTTCACTGGAGCTAGCAGAAACCACATCTCGACGCGGCGCGTCCCGCCAGCATCGTTGTGTACGCCGATCTTCGTTAGAGCGGTGGCGTTGTACGTTACTCCGGTCACTGCAGTGGCGTTGTTGTTCGCGATATTCATCGACACGCCAACTACGAGCAGCGTGTTGGGTGTCGCCGTCGTCGTGTGGTTAAAAGTGAGAGTCCGCGTGCCCGTGCCGGTCAGAGCGGCCGATGATGAAGTCGTGGCGTCTACGGCAACCTGCGCACTCGAATAGGAACTTCCGAGCAGCACGAGCAGCAATCCTAGAACGCCGAGATACACTCCCGCGTTACGCCCTGCGCCCGAAGCCGCTTCTCGCTTCAGCCATCGCCCGGCGACACGCTGTCCGCGCGCCAATCCGCACAAGACCCGCCCCGTGATTCCACTCAGCTTTGCCCGCACAATCTTCGTTCCCACCCGAACCTCTTTGGCTACCGCAATCCCGACAATCTGTTTCCCGCTCAGTGGCGGATCGTCCTGTAGTCCGCAGTCGCCGCGCGTGATGAACACGTCCTTCGCGTGATCTGCGGCTACGAGCCGGTGAAGCCGGAAGCCACAATTAGATTTTGTTAAGACAATATCGTCCTTTCGTAATTTGCTCACGATTACGGGAGTAACCTGCACGACTTCGCCATCACGGATTGCCGGAGACATGCTGGCGCCGCGCGCCTGAAAACGCACGATCAGCTCCTGCTCAAGCAATACGTGGGTGACCTCTGCAAAGAGCTTCGAGTCAGCTCCGCGGTCCGTCGTCCCGCGATCAGTCATGGAAGTTAAGGATCATATTTACGGCGCGCTGGTCGGGTTCGAAGGCAAAGTGATAACACGGAACCGCGTCCACCAACTCCTGCAGGAACTCCAGCGCCGATTCGACATACTCGTGCCGGTGAAACGGCACAAAACTGCGGGCAAACAATTCCGCAACCGCCTGGCTCGGAGAAAGCCGGGTGATCACATTCCCAAGCCCATGCTCGAGGACGAAGATCCTGGTCAACGGCGCGCTTCCCGGCGATGCATACATCGCCTCGCCATGCCACGGAGTGCCGTACATGCGCATTTTTCCGATGTCATTCCGACCCGGCGCGGAGCGAATTGGAGGAAGCTGCTTTTGCCCGATGTCATTCCGAACCGGCGCGAAGCGGCGGTGAGGAACCTGCCTTTTTTCGTTGTCATTCCGAACCGGGCCGAAGGCTCGGTGAGGAACCTGCTTTTCTACCTTGTCATCCTGAGCGGAGTGACCGATCGGCGAAGCCGAGTGGTCACGCGGTCGAAGGACCCCGCACCCGTCGGCGTCACCGGCGCCCCCGAAAGGCATTTCAATCAGTAACACGTCCCGCCGCACAATAATCCGATCGTCGCTCAGAACTTCAACGTCCTCGCACTCAGTCCAAAGCCGCGTCGTCGTGCTCTTCCCCGCTCCCGAGTGTCCGACGAAAAGATTCCCAGTCCCATCGGGCCGGACGATGCCGCAGCTGTGCAGTTCAATCGCCTTCTCCTGCGTGAGCCGGTGCATAATCAGCAACTCATCCAGCGGATAGCCGAGTGGATCCGCGGCATAGCCTCCGGCAGCAAGGGACGCTTCACTCATCTGCAAGGTCGCGCGGCGGAAGCCGCGGTCAACGAGAAGGCGCTTGTAGGGCGGCACTCCAAATAGAGGAGCGTTAAAATCAAATTGAAACCCGCTCTCAAGTTCGTAGAGCCGCCAGGTTGTTCCGGAATCGAAGACTCGGCGTCCGGATATCGGATCGAGCCTTGCCACCCACTCGACGTGAATTTGAATGTCAGAAGTAACCGCTTCGGAGCGAAACGGCTCAAGGGGAGGGACCAGGCTTACATCAGCACTGCTGTCGCCATCCACTCCGATGGACAATCCGCCAATACAAAATTGACTGCGATGGGAGCCGCCGAGTTCGAAGGATGAAACCGGCAGCTGTTCGATCTCGCTTCTCATTTCCTGCGCAGTCCTCGACCGCACAATCCTCCCCCCCGGGCTCGCTTATGACCCAACCGAACTGCACGTGAAGAACTGGCAACCGATATTTACACCGCCCCCGGTCGAGGTCTTGCAGTGACCGAGCACAGCCTCTTCAGGACGCAGGCTGATGGTTTGTACTCGCGGAGGTTCGTAAGGTTTCTTGCCGTCGGCCGGATTCGATTCGAAATTCATTCAACTCCCCTGTGTCGTCGGCTTAGTGACCACCACAACTTCCACATCCTCCCGCTGCAGCGGTCGAATTGTTCAGGATCGGCAAAAGATGTTGCGGTCCGACCCAACTCTCAACATCGATTTCCTTGTTCTGTATCCGCCGTGCTGACTCCAGCAAGGCTTCGTGTTCGCTTCCACCCGCGCAGAATTCGCAGTCACCATGCGCCGGAGTCTCGACTCCAATCGTCGCCGCTCGCAGGTGCGCAACATGACAGAGAAACTCAACCGGACTGTCGCGATCGCCGTTTTCCATTTCGCCGTTTGCCGGGCACATAGCGCAGAGCGACTGAATGCGGCATTCCACACATTTCGTAATCCGTGTGCGCTTCCGGTTTCGCAGTTCCATCAGCGAATTTTCCCAGACTTCCCTCAAGCCGCCGTCGCGAAAGCCGAATGTCTCCTGCTGCGAGATGACGCAAATTCCGACCTCGCCGTAGGCATTCACGGCAAACGAATTCATTCCACCGCCGCAGAAATACGTGGTGTCGATCTGCGCCAGATTCGCCGGCCTTTCCAGATCATGTTTCGCCAGCCTGCGGTACTCGCTCATCCCCTTCGGAGCACTCATATCGAGCGCAACCACTTCCTCCGGCGTCAAACGAACCGCCAGGGGACTCTGCGAACAGTCAATACGCGGATTAATCTGGCCGTCCAGCTTGAACTCCACGCCCAATTCTTCTTCCGCAAACTGCCGCATCGCGATCACTTCATGCTTGTTGATCGTTGTCGCCACGGTTTTCAGTTTCAGCGGCAACCGTCTTTCCTTCAGCAGTTGGATTCCGCGCAGGCAACGGTCATACGATCCCGGAATCGCCGTCAGCGCCTCATACGTCTCGCGCGTGCGGCCGTACAACGTGATCTCGATAGCGAACGGCGGCCACTCCGTCAAATAATCCGCGATCTGTTCATTGATGATCGTGCCGTTGGTGAACAGCGTGATCAGGAAACCTTTTTTCTTGGCGTAGGTGTAGATCTCGAGAAAATCTTTGCGGGCGAAGATTTCGCCGCCGGTGTAGAGAATCCAGAAGCAGCCCATCTCAACCAGTTCGTCGAGCATGCGGAAGTGTTCTTCCTTGCTCAACTCCCGCTGCCTGGCATCCAAGTCGCCCATGGGGAGGTTGTTGTAGCAGTGCAGGCACTCCAGGGGACAGCGCCGCGTTACTTCAATCGAAACCTGCAGCGGCACGCGTTCGGTGCCTTGGCGCTGGTGCAGGTCCGCGCTGAACGCACCGTAACTTAACTGCTCCAAATCCCCCTCCATACATCGGAAACATGTCTGAAAGCAGCGGACGCGCTCTTACACGCCCGCTGCTTTCAGTCCTTCCCGCCCCACTGGCCGCTATCTTTCAGTCCCCTGCCATTGCTAATGCGGCCGGGACCTCGACCAGACCAACCGCCTTCATCTCATTGACAAAATCCGTAACGTCGCGCTCGGCCTGCGCCGGCTCCACCTCATATTCCTGCCCGACCGCCGCCGCTAGTTCCGATAATGTTTTCGGGGACTCCAGCAACTTCCAGATGAGGGACCCGGTCCCGTTGAAGCTGTAGATCGACGCGAGATCCCCAACCTTGGCGCGCACGGGAACGATCAGCGTTTCTCCTGCGACTACGCGCGCGACCACCGACTGTGACCGGATAAAGCTTTGTTGTGATGACATCGTTGCCACGTTACTGCCTCCCCACTCCGGATTTCGTAACAAACGCTCTTCGAAACCTCGAACACTTTCGTCCCAGATTGAGATTACGGCAATACGCCCCCCTGCAAGCAATCGGAATACTGGGTAGGTATTGGGTTGGTTATCACCCCCAATGGTTCCGAACTTCGCATAAAAACAGGGGTTACGGGGTTGACACGAGTTCGATTCGGGCTCGGGACAAGGCGGGCCGAGAGGGTCTGGAGCCGCCGTATCGATCCTCGAAGAACAAAACGTTTCCAGTGGACAAACGAAAGAAAACGCTATAAAAAGAAATCCAGCGCCGCGAGCCACCACCGCATCATGACAAGTTCGCTGCAAGCTATTCCCGTGCTCAACGAAGAACGCCGTCGCGCCATTCTCGATCTGCTCACCCACCAGGGACGAGTTCTCGTTACAGAACTTTCCCGCCAGTTCGAAACCTCGCAGGTTACGATTCGCAAAGATCTCGAAATCCTGCACGCTCATGGACTGGTGCATCGCACGCACGGAGGCGCGCTGCCGGCGCGCGAGGGCGCACTCGAAGATCCAACACTTCGTGAAAAGGAAAAGCTTCACCGCCAGGAAAAACTGCGCATCGCGGAAAGCGCGGCCTCCAAGGTGAAAGAGGGACAGGTGCTGATTCTCGACTCCGGCACCACCACGACGGCGATTGCCCGCGCACTGCGAAATTTCAAGAACCTCACGATCATTACGAACGCCGTGAACATTGCCGCGGAACTAGCCGGGACTGCCGTCGAAGTCATCCTGACTGGCGGCACGTTGCGCAAGAATTCTTTTTCATTGGTTGGCCCCATTGCGGAAGAAACGCTGCGGCGCCTCAGCGCAGATTTATTGTTTCTCGGAGTCGACGGCTTCGACGTGCAATATGGATTGAGCACGCCGAATTTACTGGAAGCGAAAGTCAACCGCGTGATGGTGGAAGTGGCAAAGAAGACCGTGGCGGTTTGCGATTCCAGCAAGTTCGGACGCCGCAGCTTGTCGCTGATCGCGCCGCCATCGGCGCTGCAGGAAGTGATCACCGACCGGTCAATTGCCAAGCCTGATGCCCGCGCATTGAAGCAAGCCGGAATTGAGGTCACGCTGGTATAGCCAATTTAAATAGATTGCAGGTTTTTGATTCTTCGCGGATACCTCAATCCAATCTGACTTCTGAAATTCGAAATTCCTAATTCATACACCCCATGCCCCGTTTCGACGTAACCATTGCCGGTGAACTGAACCTCGACCTCATCCTCTACGGACTGCCCGAGCAACTTCTGCCGGAGCGCGAACTGCTCGCGAACCGCATGATGCTCACGCTGGGTTCGTCGTCCGCGATTGTCGCGCACAACCTCGCCGCGCTCGGCAGCCGCGTCGGATTTCAATCCCGCCTTGGCGATGATCCGCTGGGACGGATCGCACTCGAACGTCTGCAGCAGGGTGGAGTCGACGTATCGCACGTGCGCACGGTTCCCGGCGAAATCACGACCGGCCTCACCGTCATTCTGCACCACGAAGCGTGGCGCAACATTCTTACTTACTCAGGAACGATTGCGGAAACGTCGTGGGAGGATCTCAATCTCGACTACCTTGCCGATTCGCGGCATTTTCACTTTTCGTCTTACTATCTGCAACGTGCCCTGCGCCCGCGAGTGGGCGAACTATTTCAGTTGCTGAAATCCAAGGGATTAACAATTTCTCTCGATACCAATGACGATCCAGACGATCGCTGGGAAGGCGACCTTCAGCAGGTGTTGCGTCACGTCGATGTGTTTCTGCCGAACGAGCGCGAAGCTTGCAAGGCCGCGGGCACCGACGATCTCGAAGCCGCGGTGCGAAAGCTCTCAACGTGGGTGCCGCTCGTCGTGGTGAAACTCGGCCGCAAGGGGGCTATGGCTCAGCGCGGTGCAGAACGTTTCGTCAGCCCCTCGCAAGAAATCGTGCCGGTCGATTCGGTAGGCGCCGGCGACAGTTTCGACGCAGGATTCCTCCACGAGTACGTGCGCGGTTCAGATTTAACGAAGTGTCTTGCTAGCGGCAATCGGGCCGGAGCACTCTCCACAACGCGCCCCGGCGGCACCGAAGCCTTCCGCGAAGTAGCGCATCGCGAAAAATTTCTTCGCGAGCATTAGCGTCCATGTGGAGACCGCCGCCTTCGGCACCTCGCGAAGGCGAAGCCGAGCGGCATCAACTCAAGACCTGGCGGCTCAGCTCCGCACTCCCAGCCTACTTCGCACTCACTTCCAGCAACAGATGTTGTTTGAACTCAGTCTTCAGCCTCGGAGCCTTCCCATCCTCGGCCTGCACCGTACCCAAATCCTTCCCATCCACGTAATCAACAACGCTGTACGTGCCCGGCTTCAATCCGCGTAACTCGACCTCTCCCGCAAATGGCTTATCCGCACTCGTGAAGAACGCGTAGTACGTCTTCCCGTCCTTGTCGATCGCATATGCTTCCGGGAAGTCGTACCCGTACACATAAAGGTCGCGGAACTCGCCCTTCGAAAGCATCTTCTCGTTGTAAAGGCCAATCCATTTTTTCCAGATCGCATCTTTCTCGCTGGTGAGCGCGACCGGCTTGAATTTCGGCCCGGCTTCGGGCCAAACGAACTTCGTGCCAGGCACTCCGCCCACTCCCAGCGTCGACGCAAAATCGCTGCCGTGCTCGCTCCAGTTGCCATTGCCCAGCGGAGTCATTTCCGAAAGCTCGACATGATCTCCATACACCGCGGCCTGTGGACCAAGCAGCGCCTTATACATCTTGATGCGTCGCCGCACCTGCACCCCTCCCACCGGATCGGCGGTCACCGCCTGATCAATGAAGGGCAGCCACGCCAGCGACGGAGTCGTCCCGCACGGACACGCCTGCGTGACGCTCTCTGGCTTGATGGCGCGCGTCGTCTCGAAGATTGTTTTGTAAATCTCACCCATCGCATTGACGGAATCCTGTGGCGATTTGTGATGGTGCGCCGGGTTGTAGCAGGCCGGCACGCTGTAAATGTTGTCGAGCTTCGATCCGTCAAATCCCCAGTCGCGAATGAATTTCTCGGTAAGCTGTTTGAAGTAGCTCTGCACCTCGGGCACCGCTGGACACAGCGCCGCCAAGTCGCGCGTCATGCGCGCATGCTTGCCGTTCTTATCAAGGATGAGCCAGTCCGGATGCTCTTTCGCGACTTTCGCGACGACGTACTTATGCGATTCCCACCGTCCCTGCCCGTCTTCCACGCCGATCGGCAGCCACCAGAGTTGCGCCAGGATTCCCTGTTTGTGAAAGTCGTCGACCATCTTCTTGATCGAGTCGCCAGGAAACGTATCGGCTCGCGGATCCCAGTCGCCATACGTGTTGAACCACCGATCGTCGAGCGTCGCCCACTTGATTCCCAACTCTTTCAGCTTCGGAACTGTTCCCAACATCTGCGCCGGCGTAACGTTGAACTCGTATCCCCATCCGCACCAGCTCACGTTGTAGGCTTCGTTCGAAGGCTTCGGAATATCCCATCCTTCTTTCTGCAACACGCTGGACCAGATTCGCAGCGGCTCGTAAAAATCTCCGCTATACACCGACACAAAACTGCGCGGCGTCGAATAACTTTCTCCCGGCTTCAGCGTGTCACTCGCAGGGATAGCCAGTTCAGTAGTAACCCGCCCATCGGCCTCCACCTTCACCGGAATCGACAGAGTCCAAGGTAGAGTCTCGACGTGTCCGATCGCTTCGCCGACCGATCCGGTCCAGAATGCGACCACCGGAATGCCGCCACCATAGCCGCCTTTCACCGCCTCCCCCATTGCGTTCGGTTGCGATGAAGTACGGGTCAACTTCTGTACGTCATCCTTTCCCCAGTCATAACTCGATCCCTGAAACGACCACATGTCATACGGCTGGGCATTCGGATCGGCTTGCTTCGCGTTGAACCGGTGCTGCTGCATCAGCGCCTGATCGATTTTAAAATCCGTCGTGCCGACATTTTTGTAAGCGGCGCTGACCAACGCAATGTTCGGGAAATCGTCATAGGCCTCGAGCACCAACGTGCGCTCGACCGCCAAACCAGTCGGGGCCAGCGGACGCGCGGGAAGCTCCACGCGCTTCCCTCTCCCGAGTTTTCCCACTGCTTCGAGGATTTTCACTTGGCTGAAATCCGGGATGAAATCGAATTCCTTGCCTCCATGCACGATGGAGTCGCTGCCCCCCGACGATCCGACTTCCGGCTCATCCAGCGTCAACCGCTTGCCATCCTTGAGCAGAGTCGCCTGCAAAAAGCCGTTGGGCAGAATCTGAAACTCCGCGGACTTCGTGGTTACCACCAGAGGTCCGCCATCATGCATCTCGACCTTGATGTCAGAAGGCCGCGACGGCGGCGCCTTCGGCTGGACCGGAGCTTTCTCGCAGCCAAGCGTCAGCCCCAGCAAGACGGTTGCGGCCACACCAGCGATGAATGGAAACAACCGAGGAAGGCGGGACTCCGATCGAATGCGCATCATGTTTCTCTCTCCGAGCGAGCGATGGATAGCGAAAGAAAAAACAATCTTTCGTAACTATACCGCAATCGGGAGGTTTTGGAACCTGAGACTCAGCGAATCTCTGCCAGCGAATGCTCCAGCGCTCCGCGCTTCGGCGTGGGCATGGCGCCCACTTCGCTCGCGACCCACGCGCCCACCAGGTTTGCCACTTCGTTCATCAGAGTCAGCGAAGCGCCGTGCAGGTACTCATGAACCAGGCCGGCGGTGAATGCATCGCCCGAGCCCACCGTGTCGGCGACGCTAACGCGAAAGCCAGGATGCTCGCTCAAATCCGTGCCACGCACCAGCAAGCTCCCGCGCCCGCCGCGCGTGATGCAAACCAGTTCCAGATCGTACGCGTCCATCAACTTCTGCGCTGACGACTTCTCATCCTTGTGGGGCAGACCGGCTAAACTCATCACCTTCGGCAGTTCTTCATCGTTGAGTTTGACGATGTCGGCGAGCCGCATCGACTCCGCCAATACTTCCTGCGAGTAGTAATGCTGTCTGAGGTTGACATCGAATACTCGAAGCGTTTGCGGCGAAGCCGCGCGCAAGAAATTTCGAATGGTCGCTCGGCTCTCTTTCGATCGCTGGGCCAGCGATCCAAAGCAGACTGCGTCGGCGTCTTGCGCCAGCGTCTGCCACGCGGGCGTCCACTCCAGAAAATCCCATGCTACCGGATCTGCAATTTCAAACCGGGCCTGGCCATTTCCGTCCACCTCCACGTTGACCGTGCCCGTGGGATGACTCCGATCCGTCTGGACCAGATCGATATTAAGCCCGACTTCCTCCATGCGCCGCAGAGCTTCAACCCCGCGCGAATCCTCGCCCACTCGGCTGGCCACGATTCCCTGATCGCCCATGAGCGTCGTGATGTAGGCAAAGTTCGCCGGCGCGCCCCCAAGGCATGTGTGCCCTGGCAAGATGTCCCACAATACTTCGCCCAATCCCACAACTTTTTTCTTCATGTCCTCTGCCGCCTGAGCACGCGTCGCCGGAAAACGTTTACGGAAGGCTTCAGTAAAAAGAGGGACCCCCGAAGGAATCCCTCTGCGTTAGATCGAATGTTATCTAGAACATCAATTTCAATGCAAATTCGAGTTGACGCATTCCAGTGGCTGAACCCGGTGAAGCGTCGTGCTCGATATCAGTGATCTTTCCATTCCCGGAGCAATCAATGCAGGTTCCACCGTTCTGGTTATTGTTGAAACCAAGCACCGGATGGTTGAATACATTGAAGGCGTCCATGCGGAACTGCAGCTTCACGCGTTCGGTCAGGCCGAAGTTCTTCAAGATCGAAGCATCAGAATAGAATGCACGTGGTCCGCGGTAGCTGAAAACTCCGACATTACCCAAATTTCCAGGGCCGGGATCGGTGAATGGTCCGCCGAGAGCTGTCAGGGGCGTAAAGAACTGAATGAATGGCCCGCCACTGGCCGGGTGCTGAAGCGAACCGGCCCCGGTGTGGAAAGGGCCTGACCCTTTGTTCGGACGGCACACACCTACGTCTTCCTCTCCGCCGCACTCGTTCGTACTTGGGGTCCAAGGCAACCCGCTGCCCCAAGTTGTAGTTCCTGTGATCTGCCACCCTCCGATGACCAGGTCCTCGAACCGCCCCGCATTGGCGGCCACCATTCTTCCTTTACCGAATGGCAACTCGTATACGAGATTGTTCACCCAGACATGGTTCCGGACCTGATCGTCGGGTCCGTACGCGATAGCTGGATTATCCGCGTAGTAGGTGCTGTCGTACTTATTTGCATGGGCGAACGTGTAGTGCGATAGCAACTGGAAGCCGCGGGAGAAGCGCTTCTCCACCTTCACTTGCAGAGCGTTGTATTCGCTGCTGGCATCATTGCCCAAGTAATTGTTCTGATCGGTTGAGCAGCACTGCAAAACACCGGGAACAATCCCCGGAGCGCCTGGGAAATTTGCCAGCGTGTTCGTGGGGTCCGGATACGAAGGGTAATTAAATGCATTGTAGTAAGGCCGACGATAAACCTGAGGCGTGATCGCGCTACAGGAGGGATCAGCGCAATATCCGTTAATAGACGGATTATTCACGTTGTATGTCGGCCCATCACCAGCGAACACGTGTGTGCCTTTGTTTCCGATATAAGCGACTTCGAGCGTTGTGGTGGGGGTAAGTTGGCGCTGGACCGTTGCATTCCAGGCATCAAGAGTTGGCAGCCGTTGCGTGGTCGGGCGGATATGCGGCTGCACGCAGAGCTGGGTGTTCTGTCCTCCGACGATGACCGGCTGCTGATAGCAGTTCGGTCCCGACACTGGAAGCAACCCGTTCGAAGGAATAGTCGGGAACGTAAAGGGCGGCGGACCTTGCGTGAGGGTAAATGCCGGGATCTCCTGATTAGGGCCCTGCGCGAGCTGAGCGGCAAGTACCGGCAGAGTCTGCGTAACCGTGTGACCGAAATTCGATCCGAACACTCCCATGTCAAAACTACGGCCGTAACCCATGCGAACTACTGTTTTCGGATTCACTTGGTAAGCAACGCCAAGACGTGGAGCAAAAGCGTTCCAAGTATTGTTTATGTTGCCATTCAAGCCAATTCCGGCCTCGCCTGCGACCCGGTCTTCCCCTTGAACCAAGTTCGCGAAACCGCCTTTGTCTTTGCCGTTGACGTATTCTGGGAAATACACTTCCCAACGCAGCCCAAAGTTGATGGTGAGTTTCGGGCTGGCCCGCCAGCTGTCTTGTCCGTAATAGAACATACGGTGCTGGCGCTCGGCAGCGTCAAGACTTGTGCTCACGTAACGGCTGACCTGGGTTACCTGTCCCAGCAAGAACGTAGCCCAGTCAAGACCGCCAACACCCCCAGTGGGGCCGCCCGATGTCGTACGGTAGTCAAAGGTGTAATCTCCGGTTCGGCCGGCGTCGCTCGGTACGCGCAAATTCATAGCGTAGCGGAAATCAGCGCCGAACTTGAACTGATGATTGCCGTGGACCTTCGTCCAATTCGTGACCCCCTGGAATTGCTGCTCACTCTCAGTCAGCGGGCAATTGCAACGGCCAACCCCAAGGCCATCTCCCCAACTCACCGTGGGTGCGCCGGAGAAATTACCCCCATTCGCGGACGCCGTTGACGGAGTTTGGTTCAAGAGAAAACCGCCCCAGCCTGAGGTTTCGGTCGCTTGCGATCCCGTTAGATTCGCCCCAGGAATGCCCGCGGCAGTCATAGGAGTTGTTCCGACGTCCGGTTTGGAAGCAACCGGGTTGTATTTGAAATAACCGAAACGAAAATCAGCCAGCAGTGAGGCGCTGAAAGTCTTCGTCACACCCGACGCGAGGCTGTAGTTGTGTGTGATCGAACTACCGGAGAGACCACCTGGTCCGAAGCCTACACCTTCGAGCGCGCCATAGGAACCGGCACCCGATACGTTGAAATAGTCCAGGCTGAAACGCCCGAACACTTGTACTGTCGGAGACGCGCTGAAGTCGATGCGCGTATCAAAGCTGTCTTGTTTGTAAGACCCGGATCCCGATGCTACATAGTTATTGAATGGCTGCGAGTTGCTGGGAGCGGGAAACTGTGCGAGGATGGCTGCCGCCTGCGAAGAAATCTGACCGATCGGAATCTGGTTATTCGCGTATGCAGTCCGGTTCGCGCCAGCGACGCCAGTTGTCGGGTCGAAAGCCTGCCCACCCAGGATTGCACCGCTGCCGCCTTGTTCAACTCCTAGGTACTCGTGCAGATCGCAAAAACCCGGAGTCGCGCTCGTAGCGTTTGTCGCCGGGTTACACGAACTAGCCATGATGGCCGTCGGAACAGTCAGCACATTCGTTGTGCCATTGTTTTCGCGGGTTGCCTGATAATCCCCGAAAAAGAACAGCTTGTTCTTAATGATCGGCCCGCCGATCGTGCCGCCGAACTGTTGCCACTTGTCAGACGGGATGAACCTGCCGGTGATTGGGTTGGGAGCGTACTGAGTGAAAGGATCGCGGGCTGCGGTAGCATCTGTGCGCCGGAACCAGAATCCCTCACCATGAAAGTCATTGCTGCCGGACTTGGTTTGAACCGTTACAACTCCAGCTACTGCTTTGCCAAACTCCGCGTCATAGTCCTGCAGATTAATCTTCGTTTCCTGGATCGCATCCAAGTTCGGATTGACGACGATAATTCCGAGGATGGGATCCTGGTTGTCAGTTCCGTCTAACTCAAACGCGGTTCCACTGAAATGCTGGCCATTGACGAAGATCTGCTGGCTGCCTTGCGGGTTCTCCGTGGCGGCATGGCTCCATCCCACCATCTTTTGTGTTCCCGGGGAGAGCAATTCGAAACTTGTGAAGTTCCGGTTCATTACCGGCAGATCTTCGACATATTTCTGATTGAACTCAATCGCCACATCGGCGCGGTCCGTTTTAAGTTGCGGCGCTTCAGCGGTAACTTCCACCTGTTCACTGGCGGATCCCACTTGGAATTGCGCGTCAACCCGAACTCCCGTATCCGCTGAGACTTGGATGTCTTTGTAGTCGACGGTCTTGAATCCACTGCCCTCGACTCGGACCTCGTAGACATCGGGAATAAGGTGCGTCACACCGTAGTTGCCACTCTCGTTCGTTGTCGTGGCGGTCGACACGTTCTTGGTCTGGCTTGTGACGGTTACCTTGGCCCCGTTCACAGCTGCTCCGGACGGATCGGTCACCGTCCCCAGGATGCTGCCGAACACTGCTTGCCCGAGTGCACAAGGCACCCATAGAGTGCACAACACACCGAACCCGGCTGCGGCCACCCACAGTGATCGTTTCATGGAAAACTTCCTCCTCAGAACCTGAAAAACGACTTGCCCCAGAACTGCAGAAGAGAGATTTGCCCAAGTAATGTGCAGTCGTAGTACAAAAGAATTATCTAGAAGAAGTTTCACTACGTTTGATACTGTTACGGATGTAAAGTGCCGCTGTTGCAGTAGGATAGTTGACTCAGTTACTCCCCCGTTATATGGCTGTAACGCACACGTTCGCCTTAGGTCGGGAACATTGCTTCCAACAAGTAGAGAAGCTTACCAATAGTCATAGCCTCCACTCGTCGGAATCCCTTTGTAAGCTCCTTCGCTACTTGGCCGAACATTCTCTCGATCATCCCGGCGTCGCCCTCAAGGAGTATCAGATCGCCACCGAGGTTCTGGGCCGACCCGCCGGGTTCGACCCTCAAAGCGATTCGACGGTCAGGGTGCAGGCAGGTCGTCTTCGCGTTAAGTTGGCTGAGTACTACGCGCACGAGGGACCGGACGATCCGGTCGTCGTCGAACTGCCGAAAGGTTCGTATGCGCTCACCTTTCATCTGCGCACTTTGAAAGGAGGGGCTGCACAGCCTCTCCCCGCCCTCGCTCTTGAGCCCCCTCCGAAAAAAGGTGAGCAACCAACCTTGGCGCGTTTCTGGGCCATTGAGGTCGTGGTCCTGGCGGTGTTGCTCGCAGCATCCCTCGTCACGATTGCGATCCTGCTCTCACGTACTCGCACGCAGGCGGTAGCTACCCAGACTGTCCCAGCTGTATACCAGATTTTCTGGAATCGCTTCGTGAACAGCCCGCAGCAACCTTGGGTGATTTTCAGCAATGGCAGCTTCGTCGGCAGGCCTGAAACCGGGATGCGCTATTTCAATCCTGCGATCGACACCCGTAGTTTCATTCTCGATCACTACACGGGTGTGGGAGAGGTGTTGGCGATCCACCAGCTTGATCGTCTATTCGGTGTTTTCAATCGCCAGATAAGGGTGAAACGCGGTGCACTCTTCTCGCTCGATGATGCGAAGAATAACGACCTGATCTTCGTCGGATCGCCCTCGGAAAATCTCACGCTGCTCGATATTCCGGGAACTCAGGAGTTCATCTTCCAACGTCTCAATTCCGGTCCTCGCAAGGGAGACCTGGCCGTAACCAACGTGCATCCTGAGCCGGGTGAGCCAAAGATATTCCTGGGTACTCCCGCCAATGAGCCCACGACCGAAGACTACGCGGTCGTGAGTCTGCTGCCTGGGCTCGATCCATCACACTCCATCTTGATCCTGGCAGGAGACACGACCTTCGGCACTCAAGCCGCCGTCGAATATGTTTGCCGGGAAGACTCCGTGAAGGAATTACTACAGCGACTAAGAGTGTCGAAGGCCAGCGACCTCAAGCCGTTTGAAGCGCTGCTCCAGGTGAAGATCACCCACGGCGTTCCCGTCATGACGGAACTCGTCGCCGTTCGCCAGCGCAGCGAGTAATTGTTACGGTCCGGGGACGGTGAGATGCGGATCCAATTCCGCCGCACGTTGGAACTCCTTCTTTGCGTCATCCTTCTGGCCTTTCTGACTGAGCGCCAGGCCAAGTTGAAAATGCGCCGCCGCGTAAGTGGAATCTGAACTAATTGCCGACCTGAATTGTTCGATCGCTCCGTCGACGTCTCCCACGCCTAACAACCTCTTGCCGGAGTTCGTGGAGAACGTGGCCGCCTGCAGACTGCTTGCTGCAGCCGCGATTCTCGCTCCCGCGCGCGCTTCCTCAGCCGCGCCCTGCGAGTCGCCCAATTGACGCAATACCGCGGCCAGCGTGGTGTGTGCTCCTGCGAAGTCCGGTTGCAAGCGAATCGCCTCGCGCAGTTCCGCCGCGGCCTCGGGCAATTTTCCTTGCTGCTTGAGAATCGTTCCCAGCGTGTAATGCGCTTCCGCGTAGTTGGGCAGGCTCTGAATCGCCTTCTGCATCTCTTGCGTCGCCTGGTCGAATTCTCCACGCTGCCAGAACAAAATTCCAAGCGTGTAATGCGCATCCGCCAAATCGGGTTGTAACGAAATCGCTCTCTGAAATTCTGGGACGGCCTTGTCGAGTTGATCCTTCAGCTTGTAGGCCAGCCCAAGGTTGTAGTGCAGCGACGCATTGTCGGGCGCAAGTTTAATGCCAGCTTCCAACTCGGTGACGGCCGCATCGAAGTTCGCGCGCTGCAGATACGCGATCGCCAGGTTCCCGCGAAACGTCCCATCCTCCGGATGCAGTTGGGCTGCCGCTTGGAATTTCGGAATCGCCCCCAGCGCGTCTCCCTTTTGCAGCAGCGCCAGTCCCAAATCGTTCGACGCCTCAGCATCCTGGGGACGCAGCTTGACCGCATTTTCGAACGCGGCAACTGCGCCGTCCGCGTCTCCCGCATGCTGGCTCGCTATGCCGAGTTCAATCTGCAATTCGTACCAGCCCGGCTTCAACTCCGTCGCTTTGTGCAGTTCTTGCAACGCCTCCGGATTTTTCGACTGTGCCGTCAGAACCTTCGCCAAGTAATAATGAGCGGTGGCGTCCCCCGGCGCCATCTCGACCGCCTTGCCAAGTTCGCGCGCCGCTTCGTCGAATTGCTTTTCTTGCAGGTACACCACACCCAGATGAAAATGCGCGGACTCTCTGCCTGGCTGCAACCGAACCGCCTCGTTGAACGCAGCTTCCGCCTCGGCCATCTGATCTCGCTGCGCCAGAATCGTGCCCAGGTCGTCCCGAAAGTCAGCACGCTCCGGAGCCAGTTGCACCGCGCGCCGCAATTCAGACAACGCCTCGTCCGGAGACTTCCCGTTGAGAATTTTTCCCAGGGTGTGATGCGCCTCAGCATTCGCCGGCGCAGCCTTCACGGCAGCGCGCGCTTCCTCTTCAGCTTCCGCGGATTTTCCCTGTTGCGACAGCACTCCCGCCAGAGTCAACCGCGCTTCCGCAAATCCAGGTTTCAATTTGATCGCGGTTCGCAAATGCGACACCGCTGCGTCCGTCTCGCCTTGTTCGGCCAGCACCCAACCGAGCGCCGATTGCGCCTGCGCACTATTCGGAGCCAACCGCACCGCCTTCTCAAATTCTGCGCGCGCGCTTGAAAGGTCTCCACTTGCGATCGCTTGCTGCCCGCGTTGCAGCGCCGATTGCTCGGCAGATGGCGAGGAAGCCGCCGTCTGCGCAGGCGCGCCGCTGACGGTTGCGAACGTCGCCACTATGACAAATAGAACGAGTCTGCAGGAATTTCGGAACACGGTGAGTGGAGGTCGCCCTATCTTTCCCGAATTATATCCAACGCGCATTGTCAGAAACGTCCCAGATCGCGGGTCGCAGCATGGTCGATCGATTTTGTCTTAAGATGACGATTCATGTTTCGACGCTCCGTTCTTCTCGTGCTATTTCTCTGCGCGGCCGCGCCAACCACCGTCGCGAGGCCACCGGCATCGCTCCCCGTCGATGGCTATCAAATCGTGCACACCTATCCGCACGATTCCAAAGCATTCACGCAAGGACTCATTTATGTCGACGGTCACCTGTACGAGAGCACGGGTCTCAACGGCAAGTCATCGCTCCGCATGGTCGACCTGACAACCGGACAAGTTCTGCAGGAGCACGACCTGCCCTCAGAGTACTTCGGCGAAGGCCTCACCGACTGGGGCAGCACTCTGATTCAGCTCACTTGGACCGCACACAAAGGCTTCGTTTATGACCGCTTCAGTTTTTCGCAGTTGCGAACGTTCGACTACCAGCGCGAGGGATGGGGTCTGACCCACGACGGCACGCAGTTGATCATGAGCGATGGCACGGCGTATCTCCGCTTCATGGATCCGAAATCATTTCGGGTAACTCACCGCGTCCATGTCGTCGATGAAGGCGGCCGTGCGATCGATAACCTGAATGAACTCGAATACATTCACGGCGAGATTTTTGCAAACATCTGGCACAGCGATAAAATCGCGCGTATCTCTCCGCAGACTGGCAAGATTCTGGGATGGATCGATTTGAGCGCAATCATCGACCAGCGCGAACTACAAGGGGACGGCGTTCTCAACGGCATTGCTTACGACTCAGGCGGAGACCGGCTTTTCGTCACTGGAAAACTGTGGCCAAAGCTATTTGAGATCAAGATCACGCATCGCAAATAACGACAGACCTCGGTTGGCTCCTCAATAAATCCCGTTCCCCGCCTGCGTGCTCTCGATCTTTCCACCAACCACCGAAAGCGAATAGGCCGTCCCGCCATCGCCGGTCCACGAAGTCAAATCAAAGTGGCCACCCGTCTTCACCCGATACACGCTGATATTCCGAAACGTAAGCGGCACACCCTTTTCGCAAACTTCCGGTGCCTGTGTCGGTCGCAGAAAGTACGCGCCTTTCCCGGTGCCAACCACGGTCGCCTTTCCATCCACCTCGACGAGCACGGCAGACTTTTCGTCGATCGCAATCTCCCGTGGAGATGAACTCCATCCATCCTTCATAATGCGCGCGAGAAACCCGAGCGTCCGCCCCATCCGATCGCGTTTGGCAAAATGCGAATCGGTAATCAGATTCTCCAGGTGCGGCGTCTTCAGAAAATCACGATCCAGCGTCACGCGATCGAAATAAGGATTCGGCAGCACGTCGGTCGACGCCAAATCTTTGTCATCGGGCTTGTCACCGGTGGCTCCAAACACAAATTCGCCCAACACCGCCAATCCCGCGCTCGTGCCGCCAATCGGCTTGCCTGCGGAAATATCCTCGTTGATTGCGCTCTGGACCGGTGTTCCCTTCCAGCCGCGAATGTAGTTCGCCTGATCGCCGCCCGCGATGAACACCACCTCAGCCTTGCGAATAATTTCCGCCACCGCAGGGTCCTGCGCCGCCTCGCGGTTCGGAAGAATCAGCGTCGCGACGGAATTCGCCTGGCACAGCCCGTTGACGTAGGGGTTGTAATCGTCGTCTCCACGCGCTCGCAGTATCAGAAAGTCGCCGCCGTTGCCCTTGTTGCAAAGCCAGCGAAATGCCTCGTCAAGATCGGTTCCGCCCCCCATCATGGCAATAGCGGCTACGGGTGTAGTCTGAACGTCAGCTTGATTGCCAATGCGGAAATATTTATAGGAATCTGCTGCGCAAGCGAAATTTACAGCGAGCAGAAAAACAAAAACAGTAGAGAGAGAAAGACGGGCCTTGGTCACGGCACTGAATATACAGCATCAAGCCAGTTCGTATTCATGTGTGCGCACGCGAGGCGCGACGCTCCTCGCCAAGCTTTTTCTCCTCCCTAACTTGGAGTACACTTACTGCCCATCGGAAAATTTGCGGCCTTGGTTGAGATGAAGGTTGAGACGAAAGTTGAGATGAGGGGTTGACATGTATGACCGGACCTAGACCAACATTGTCGATCCGCCCGACGCACCTCACCTGCGCCCCCGCCCTGGTCCGCTTAACTCGACTCCTGCCGGCGACTGCGCTATTGGCCCTTCTGTGCGCTTGCCCCAAGAAAACGCCGGTAGCGCAAACTCCTCTGCCTCCGGCTGCACCCGCTCCAACGGCTCAAATTGAAGCGACGCCATCGACGGTGCAGCAAGGCCAGCCCGTCACCATCACCTGGAAGACCGAAAACGCAACCGACGTTGCCATCGCGCAAATCGGAGCCGTTCAGCCCAACGGATCGCAAACCGTTACACCCACCGAATCCACCACGTATCATCTGACCGCCAAAGGTCCAGGCGGAGTGCAGGAATCCGACGCGCGCGTCACCGTCGTTGCGGCCGGCGCGCAACCCCAGCCTGCCGGCACTGAGAGCTCGCTCTCCGACGCCGCCAGCCGTCTCGACGTATTCTTCGACCTCGACGATTACTCCATTCGCGCCGATCAAGTCGCCACCATTCAGACCGACGCGCAGTTTCTCAAAGAGCACGCTGACATGCGCATCGTCGTCGAGGGACATTGCGATGAACTCGGCTCAACCGAATACAACCTCGCTCTCGGCGACAAGCGCGCCACGCAAGTGAAAGAAGCACTGGAGAAGGCCGGCATCACGGCCAACCGGATGCGCACCGTCTCCTACGGCAAGGAAGTTCCGGTCTGCACCGAGTCGAATGAGAATTGCTGGAGAATGAATCGTCGCGCCCACATCACGCCCGACATTCAGCATTGAGAACTCAACCGATGCGGAACTCTGCAGTGCATCCTCGAACCAGGCACATCATGTTCCCGGCGCTCGCGTTCTTGCTGGCCCTGTTCACCGCGATCAGCGCTTGGGCGCGGCCGCCCCAGTCCAGTCAAGACGCCCTCTTCAATCAGGCGGTTGACGCCTACAACCACAATCAATTTTCCGAGGCCATCGAGAAGTTCAAGCAGGTCTCTGGCGCCCACGCTCAAGAAGCGCAGCAGTACATCGCCAAAATGAAGGCCTACCGGGAGGCGATGGAGGTCGCAAACAGCGTCATGGCTCGCAGTCCTGACGAACGCGACGCGAATAGCCTGACCTACGCGATCCTGCAATATCAAAAGGCCATCGGCATCAAGCCCGACGGCCCTTGGCAACCCGCCGAGCAACTGGCGAAAGCCCGCGCCATGAAAGTGGAAGTCGAGAGGGCGCACGCCGCCATCAGCCAGACCATGGACAGCCAGTTCTGCGCCAAAGCCCTCGCCGCGGCCCAGCAGAAATACTATAAGGAAGCAGCCGAACTCAGTTGTGCCGTTGCCAACGACAATCCCGCGTACTCCTGCGGAGGCGACGAAGCGGTCCACCTGTGCCAACTCAACACCGACATGGCCAAATTGGAACCAACGGAAAACCCCGAGCCTCCAGTAAAACCCAAGCCAAGCGCGCAACCCGCGCCAGAAGCGCGCTCCAGTGGTCTCGACAAAGCCAAGGCTGCGTACGAGAGCAACGATTTCCCGCACGCGCGCACACTGCTGCAACACGTCGAGCCCCAATTCAAACCGGCAGCCGTCGAATTTCTCGACAAGATTTCCCGCTTCAACAGTGCCATGGCCAATGGTGAAAAGCTCAATCGCGCCGGTCAGTATGACGCGGCCCGCGACGCCTTTCTGAGCGCCGCATCCATTAAAGTCGACGGCCCCGGCGATCCCCGCGGACGCGCTTCCATGATGCTAGTACTTCTCGGTGTCGACCACTTCTATTCCGGAGACTACTCGTCCGCCATCCAGCAACTGCAGGAGTGCACGCACAGCGACCCGCAGAAACAACCGCTGATCCGCTTCTACCTCGGCGCCAGCGAGCTAGCCCGATTTTTTGTGACCGGCGGTGAAGACTCCAATCTCCACCAGGAAGCGCTGAATGACCTGAAGCAAGCCAAGCAAGGAGGATTCCAAGTAACGGGCCACGACGTCTCGCCGAAAATTCTCCAGGTCTACCAAGACATCACGTTCTAAACGAAGCAAGCACCGGATTTTCTTAGCGTGCTTTGCGGATTTTCTTCGCGACCTTTGCGTCAAAGATTTTCAAAATGCAAGTCAGGAATAAGATCTCTACCAAAAGCGGCGCCAAACGCAATTGACGGATTCCTTCACCCTGCAATAAACTCCAAAACTCAAACCGGAGGCCCCATGAATTCCACTCGCCGCACCTTCGCTGCCCGCTTCGCCGCCATCCTTTCCGCTGCTGGCTTGACCGGAGCCGCACTCTCCGCCAGCGCCGCATCCAAATCCGACGCCGTTCGCAAGCTCGACAGCGACGGCAAACCCGCCGATCCCAAATCGTTCATCACGCCCATCATCATTCACAATGGCCTGGTCTACGTTGCCGGACAAGGCGCCCATGACTCCGGTCCCGCCGACAAGTTTGAAATCGGCCACCACACCACCATCGTCATGGACAACGTCAAGAAGCTCGTCGAGATCGGCGGCGGCACCGTCGACAGCATCCTGCAACTCAATGTCTTCCTCGCCGACATCAAGTACTACGACGGCATGAACCAGGTCTTCAAAACCTACTTCCCCAACGGAGGCCCGGCACGCACCACCGTAGCCGTCGCCGCTCTCCCGGGAAACTCTCTGGTGGAAATCAACTGCATTGCCGCCGTCACCAAGAAATAGCGCACGCGTCCGGCGCGAAAACGAGGGCATACCAGGTTTACCGTATTGCCCTCCACCCGTCTCGCCGATGTAATGAGGACCCCTGTCGCCCGGTACCTCGGCGTGCATTGACTTGACCAGTCCGCGGACATACGATTCTTGCTTCCGGTGACCCTCCGAGTCCGGCCGAACACTGGGGAAGCGTCGCGGGGGCGATGCAACGTGACAACTTGTTCCACATCCTGGAAGTCGGAGCGGGCGTTTCAATTCCCGATCTACGCTCCATAGGCTCGCGCATGGAATTGCGCGGAAACGAATTCTGACATGAACCCGCAAGCCGCTCCGAATTTCGATCTCCTTTCCTTCCAGCGCCTCCTGGAAGCCGCGTGGGTCCTGCAGTGTCGCCAGGACGCAGCCTCGTTCGCGCCCGATGTCTCAGGACAGGACAATCTCGCGCCAATCATGGCGATCGACGAATGCATGGCAGAGCCCGAGTGCATAGCAGTACCCGAATACGTTGCCACACCTGAGCACTTTTCCGAGCCCGAGCACTTTGCCGAACCCGAATACACGGCAGCATCCGAATACCTTGCAGCGCCCGAGTACGCGGCAGAAGAAGCGACCCCAGTCGCGCTCGTCGACGATCTTCCCCAGTTCAGTTCGATAGCTGGAGACGAGCCCACTCCCGAACCATTCCCCGAGTCGTTGGATATCGCCCCGCTCCCAGAGATTCGCGACAGCCCCGAACTGTTCATTCCGGCCGCCGCACGAAGCCGCCACATCACTCTCGGCTTTGCCATGATGGCTGCCGAACCGTTCTTTGTTCTCCTCATCATCTTCATGTTCCTGCTCACGCAAGCATGGCCTCCGGTGGATCGCGCCTTCGCCCACGCTCCAGAAACGCCGGCGACCATCGCTCAAGCTGCGCAGCCTCCTGTGACAAACGACTCGACTCAACTCATCCCGGCCGCTCTCGCCGAACCGGCGATTCCTGCGACGACTCCGAACACTGAAACATTGCTCTCAACCCTGCCGGTTCAATCGACTCACCGCCGCGTCACCGATCCCGCGACCTATTCCACTCTGCATGATCTGAGCCGCTACGAAATCCAGACCTTGCGTCGCCAGGCACAGGATGGCGACGCCGCCGCGGCCTTCACACTCGCCATGGCCTACGAGTCCGGACACCTCGTTTCTCAAAGTTGCGCGAAGGCCACCACGTGGGTGAAGAAGTCTGCGAAGGAAGGAAATGCCGCCGCCCAGTACAATCTCGGTCTTCGCTACCGCTATGGCGATGGAATCCGCGCGAATGCGCGTCAGGCGAGAAGATGGACGCAGAAAGCTGCAGCCAAGGGATATCCGAAAGCCGCACCCGTTCTATCAGCCACGAACTAAAACACGCAATTAAAATCCAAGATCAGATTCTACTTCCCGACAATTCTGTTCAAGTCGGGCTTCTTGAACATCGCAAACCCGCTCACTCCGCCCTGCTGCGGCACCGTGACGTCGATCTGCTTCGTCTGACCATTCGGACCCTGCAGTGTCACGCGATATTGCCCGGGAGGAAGCTTCACCCGCAGCGGAGTCGCCTGCCCAACAATGCTCGCCGCGTCGCCCGTCGCCGGAGTCACGCCTGTCACGGTCGCCCACGGTTCCGCGTTAATCTCGGCATAGGTGGAATCGGCCACAGGAGCCGCAACCGCCGGCGCATGCCGCGGCTCGCTCACCGGATGTGGTCGCACGAAAACCCACACCAGCACTCCCAGAAACACCACCGCAAGGACCGCCCACACCGGCTTCCGTGACCAGGTAGACGGCAGGGGCTCCAGAAATTCCTGCAGCTCCGGAGCAACTTCCGCATGTGCAGTGTCGTCCGACTCGACCCGCGGATAGAGTACATCCCGCGGCACATCCGATCCCGCAAATCCTCCACTCTCCACCGGCGGCGTAAACGCCCGCGAATCCGAGCGTGCTTCAATCGGCTCCGCTCGCGTTGAATCCACCCGCGCCTCCGGCTGTACACGCGGCCGCGCATCCGCCCGCGCCTCTGACCAAATATCCGCAGGCGCGGCGGGCTCCTCTGGCCGAACCTCCGGTTCTTGCTCAACCGGCTGCATCGCCTCCGGCTCGCTCAACCGATCCGAAATTTCCCGCGTCTGTTCGCCAAACTCCGCATGAAATTCCTGCGTCGGACTCTCCATCTCGTCCATCTTCTCACGCACTTCATTCTTCAGCGCCTCGAACTGCTCCCGCCACCTCGGCGGAAGCTGCGCCACATCCTTCTCCATGTTCTTCAGCACCTGGAGCGATTCCGCCACCTGTCCCAGCAACAAAAGCATGCGAGCGTCGGCCATTCCCTTCTCCGCCGCGTTCACCGAATGCGCAAAGTGCCGCTGCTTGTCGCCAGCCCTCTGTTCGCGCAACTTTTCTTCGAGTCGCGCAATGATCTGCGTCGCCAGTGTTCGCGCCGCCGCATCATCCGGAACAATCGCTTGCGCCTCTTCGACCGCCCGCTTCGCCGCGTCCAGATCGCCGGCCTTCACCGCCGACTCCGCCCGCTTCAGCGCGGCGCGATAGCCATCCATCCTCGCGTGCGCCGCATGAATCGCGTCCCGCAATCCCGGAAACACCGCGCCCTCGGGATCGAGCCGCATTCCCTGCTCGACATACTGCAGCGCCTCATCCAGACGATGTTTGCGAAAGCACTCCTCCGCCTTCATCTGCAGGTGCAACACCTGCTGCTCCTGGTGCTGTTTCTCCTGCGCCTGCTTGATCTGCCGCAACAACTCCGCCGCCTCGTTGTTCTGTGGAGATCCGCGCAGCACCTGCAAAACCTGCTGCCGCGCCATCACAAAATCGTTGCGATGCAGCGCATCGGTCGCCCGCTGCAGCGATTCTCCAACAATCTTCTGCAAATATTCCTGCTGCACCTGCGCCAGGTCTAACGCAAAATCTTCCGGCGACGGATAACGTTCGTCCCGATTCTTCGCCAGCGCCTTCTGCAGAATCCCTTCCAACTCCTTCGAGCTATCCGTCAGATACTTCGACAGCAGCGGCGGCGGATCCTGCACAATCTTCCGCAATGTCGCCGCCGTCGACCCGCCATCGAACGGCAGCGCTCCCGTCAGCAACTGAAACAGCACCACTCCGGTCGAATACACGTCGGTGCGCACATCGACGTCCATGTCTCCGCTCAGTTGCTCGGGAGACATATAGTTCAAACTGCCCACCACATGCCCCGTGCGCGTCAATTGGCTGTCGCCCAGCAGCGCAATTCCAAAATCCACAATCTTCGCTGTCCCGTCCGCAAGGATGACGATATTCGCCGGCTTGATGTCGCGATGCACCAGGTTCTGCTTGTGCGCGTACGTCAACCCGCTGCATACCTGCAAAACGATTCCCAACTTTTCCGCGATCGGCATCGGCCGCCCCGACGCGATGACGCCCTCAAGGCTCACGCCCTCGAGATATTCCATCACCAGGTACGGCACGCCGTCCTGATGTCCGAGTTCGTAGACCGTCACAATGTTCTGATGGTGGAGATTGCCGGTGTACTTCGCCTCGCGGTAAAACCGCTCCAGGAGATCCGGATCATCGGCCGCCGCGGTCAACATCTTGATGGCGACCGTCCGTCCAATCCGGGGATCGGTTCCCCGGAACACCGTCCCCATCCCGCCTTGCCCAATGACATCCACAATGTCATAAGCGCCAATGCGGTTGGGTTTGCTTACAGAAGAGTCCATAATCCCGACAGCCTCATAGCGGCGTCGACGCGAATCCACCCGCAAAATCCGCCAAACTCCGCGCCAATTCTGACGCCCGCCAGATGAGTGTTCGCAAGCGTAACTTCAATCCCACGATTTTGCAAATATCTGCGGGACCGGCACCAGGTCAGAGGTTCACGAAGGTTCTCGCGATATTTCAGCCAGAGCGGGTACGACTTGAATCCCTCGGAATTCAAGTATTGCAGCGTCCTTGGAGAGACCGGGGCAAAGTTGTGATGCAGTCGATCCTGAGGGCAGTTGTAGTTTCAACTTCAGTTGGTTCACCGCCGACCAAATAGGGATGAGATTTCCACTTTTCCGCCGCTTTCATAGCTTTGCCCAACTCTGGATCGCCCGATATTACGGTGACATCCGCTGCAGACAAGCCCTACGGCAACGGTGTGCTGCTCTGGTTCGAGGTCGATGACTTCGACGCGGTCATGCAGCGCGTCGTCGAAATGAAGGTCGAGATTGTTCTGCCCCGCCATCGCAATCCTCCCGATGAAGAAGGCGGCCCCAACCACTGGGAGTGTTGGATGCGCGACCCGGACGGCTACACCGTCGTGGTCGCCAGCCCTTACGGAACCGCTGACGGCACCTGGCGCCCCAGCCCTGATTTATTCACCTAGCCCTCTTTTCAAAACTCGCGGTTCCCTCTTGAAACTCATTCCCAATCCTGCTCCACCCACGTCCTGCAGTAATCTTCACCCGTTTTCCCCACGCGTCATCCGCATTACCATAGGAACATCAGGAGCCATGCCATGAATGCCGACCTGCACCAAGCCATCGCCCGCCGCGCCGAAGAAATCTACATCCGCAATGGACGCGTTCCCGGCCGCGATCTGCAAAACTGGGCTCAAGCCGAATCCGAAGTCCTCAGCGAACTCTCCGAGCGCGAGCCTCGCCGCACCGCCATCATCGTCAAATGGGATGGCGTTCAATATGTCGGCGAATACGATCCCAACTCCTCCGACGGATACACACCCGGCGAGTTCGCCGCTGGCGCTCCCGTTCCCGTCCGCTTCGACGGCGATAAGATGTATGTGAAGCGTCCCAACGGCAAGCAACTCGAAACCACAATCGTCAACAAAGTGGCCTTGTAAGCGGAACGCCCTGCCGGAGTGGTAGAGCCTTTTTCAGGAATCGCCTCCGCAACACTCAGAGGAACGTTCGCATCACAAAACCTGCACTCCGCCAACTTGATATATTTCGAGAATGCTGAATCTGCTCGTTCAAAAAGCGGCACGCCGGCGTAGCACGCGGACCTTCGCCGCCATGTTCCAGCACCTCGGGGCCATGGGCCTTTTCTCCCTCGCAATTCTCGACAGTTCCCCGCTCCCAACTTTTTCCGGCCCCGACATCCTCACGGCGATTCTCTCTGCCAGCCACCGCAACCCCTGGTATGAATACGCCGCCGTGGCCACTGCCGGATCCGTCATCGGCGCTTATCTCACATTCCGCCTCGCACGCCGCGCCGGATCCGCCTACCTCGAAAGCAAATTCAAAAAAGGCCGGGTAACGAGGTTCCTGAAGCTCTTCAAAAAGTGGGGTACGGGAACTCTCTTGGCCTCGACCGCCATTCCCTTCCCGACTCCAACCAGCATGTTTTTCGCCGCCGCCGGCGCGTCTGACTACAGCCAGGGAAAGTTTTTGACCGTAGTGTTCTTCGGACGCGCCGCCCGATATTCCCTCATCGCCTTGGTCGCCGACCACTACGGACGGCACTTCATCCGCGTCCTTCGCCATCCCACGCAGTACTGGGGCTGGCTCGTGGTACTGGCCGCCATCATCGCCGCCGTGATCGTCGCGGGAATCCTGATCAACCGCCAACTGGAGCCCGCCCCCGCAAAGTAAGAACCGTAGATGGATAAAGGTAGATAAATAAAGAATGATTCCCGGGTGCCCCATGTCTCGCCTCCTTTGCGAAACATGGGGATTTTGACGTGAGTTCGACAAAAGATGAAATGCAGATTCTCTTCGCGTCCTTAGCGGAAGTTCTTAGCGTCCTTTGCGCCCAGGCTTTTTGATTATTCGAGCCCAGAAGAGCGCGTGCCGGGTGCCCCATGTCTCGCCTCTTTTGCGAGACATGGGGATTTTGACTTGAATTCGACGAAAGACGAAATGCAGATCCTCTTCGCGTCCTTAGCGGAAGTTCTTAGCGCCCTTTGCGTCCAGGCTTTTTGATCATTCGAGCCCAGAAGACCGCGTGTCGGGTGCCCCATGTCTCGCCTCCTTTGCAAGACATCGGGATTTTGACGTGAATTCGACCAACGATGAAATGCAGATCCTCTTCGCGTCCTTAGCGGAAGTTCTTAGCGCCCTTTGCGTCCAGGCTTTTGATCATTCGAGCCCAGAAGAGCGCGTGTTGGGTGCCCCATGTCTCGCCTCCTTTGCAAGACATCGGGATTTTGACGTGAATTCGACAAACGATGAAATGCAGATCCTCTTCGCGTCCTTAGCGGAAGTTCTTGGCGCCCTTTGCGTCCAGGCTTTTTGATCATTCGAGCCCGGAAGAGCGCGTGCCGGTGCCCCATGCCATCGCCTCTTTTGCGATGGGGATTCTAGCCTACTCCAAATAGAATCCCGCCGAAGCTCCCACCCACTCCATGTTCTTGTTCTGATCCACACCCATCATCAGCCCTCGCCCCATGCGGATAATCGTCAGCACTGGCACCAACTCCTCCAGCCACACATACATCACCCGCACCTCCGCCTTCGTCGCGCCAAACGGAGTCGCAATCACCGGCTCAAAATTCATCCGCTCCTGCAAAATGTAATCAGGACGTTTCTCCGCGGGGATCGCGTTGATGTCTTCTTTCTTCGGCGCAATCACCACGCCCAATCCCGCAAATGAATACAGCGGCTTCAGCGCATAATTCTCCAGATCCTCAGGAATTTCCTCCATCCGGTCCAGAAACCACGTCTTCGGCACCGACGCATGTTGTAGATAAGGAATCGAAAATTTCGAAATCCGAAAATACCAGTTGGGATGCCCCGCCCACTCCACATCCAGCTCATCGCGCCAGTCGAAATTCAGCTTGACGTTCTTCCGCTCGAGTTCATCCACAATCGCGCGGTTATAAATCCGCTCAATCGGCACCCGTTTTCCGCCGCGCTCATAATAAAGATGCGATCCTTCCTTCTTTATGTCGACAATGTCGACCGTCGGCACCCCGAGCATCTTCTCGGTCAAAAGAAAATCCGGCAGCGTCTTCTGATGCAGCGGATCAATCTCCATCAAAATCACGTTCTCTGGATCATGTGCGCCAACAATCGCCCGCCGCAAAAGCTCCCGATAAGAAGAAGTCTCCAGCCCGCTCAACAAATACTTCAGCCGCCCGGCTGTCTCGACCTGTCCCGTTGTCTCAGCCTCTTCCGCTCTCTGAACCTTTGCCTTTGTCATTCCGAACCGGGCCGAAGGCGCGGTGAGGAACCTGCTTTTCTCCGTCCAGTCCAATTCCCGCAGTCCATAGGTGTCCAGATAAGCCTCCGCCAGCGGCCCCTGATAGGCATACAGCGAAGGAAACGCCTGCAACTCCACGAGCTTCGGCAGCAACTCCCCCGCAGCATCGCGCACCAACCCAAAATCCACCTGCACAAACATCGGATGATCCGGCTCATTCGGAACCTTAAATTCCGCCGGCACCGCCGATTCCGACTTCGCCAGGTAAGCCGGATTCCCCACCAGCTGCCGAATCAGCTCCTGCCCATCCGACGCCATCCGGTCAATCAGCGCCTTCGGAAAAAAACAAGGCGTCTCCGACAGCCGAAACTGAACGTGCGTCCCGCAAGCCAAATCGACCCGCCGCAAAAACACCTGGTATTTCTCAGAAGTAAAGCTGTCGTTGAATTGCTTTCGTAGAGAGGGAATCATGCTGAGAATCTTGATACCGCGGAACTGCGACTAGCGGATTATTCTAAGCCCCTGTCATGTTGAGCGCAGAAAAAACGCCCACAAAAAATGGGCGCCCGTAGCTTTTCCAATCACTCAATCGCTAAATCACTCAATCTCTCAATTCCTACGCTTCCACCAAAAACTTCCCCTCCCGCATAATCTGCTCGTCATCCACCCAAATATTGAACCGCCGCCCCACCACGTCAATATGCGTCGTCGAATCCCAATCCGCTCCCGTGTGCGCGCCATACGGATTCCCAAACGCAATGTGCACCCCGGGATATTTCTCATCCTGCAGAATCTGCCCAATCACTTCCTTCAAATCGATGTTCGTCCCAATCGCAAACTCTCCCACGCGATCGCTGTTCGCATCGGTGTGCGTGTATTTCCAGAAATCCGATTCCAGTTCGCGATTCTCCGAGTGCGCCTCCGTCAGCCGGTTCCCCTTCATCTGAATCGTCAGCGGATTCTCCGCCAGATCCCCAAACTTCGCGCACAAATAATCGCCCACCACACCGTCAATCACGAACGTTCCATTCACTTCCCCCGGCGTCGTAAAAATCTCGCCTCCCGGCAAATTCCCCCACTTCTCCGGAGAAATAATCCCGCTGGTCTTCAGCCACTTGTAATTCGGATTCAAATCCGCCGTCAGATCGGTGCCCGCGGCCGTCGTCGCGCGGATCGTCGACGCCCGCCGCACCATCTCCACCACTTTCTGGCTCAGTCGGTCCACCCGCGCAAAGTCCGCGCGCATCCCCTCCAGCATGATCTGCCGGTTGATGTTCACCATGTGCGCGTGCCGGATCTTCTTCCGGTTCACCACGTCGGTCATCTGAATCCGCGACCGCAACTCGTGCGTCTGCACCTGCACCGCAAAAATCGAAACTTGCGAACCTTCCAGATCCTCCAGAATCTCGCGCGGCAAATCAATCAAAGGACGCGGGGCCAAATCCTCCAACACCCACGCATGATACGGCGCTCCCAGCTTCTCCAACTCACGCACCACCGCCGCGGCAATCTCCATCGTCGCCAGGTCCGTAATCACGCAAACCTGTTCCTCCGGCTGCACGCGCAAACAAACGCGAACTGCGTTGTAAGCCCCAGGCGTGTATTCAGGATCAAAAGGAATGTTAAGGGACCTGGAACGTGGGATGCCCCAGGTCTCGCCGGTTTTGCGAGACGTGGGAACCTCGAAAGTCTCCTCTGGAATACTCATTACCCGACTTTTCTCACGGCCTCCGACTCTTCCTCGAGCCCGGCTTCCGTCTCTTCAATAATGTAGTCGACCACTTTCTTCAAATCCCCGGTCTCGGCAAACACGCGCAATTGCCGGTCGGCCCCGCTCCCATGCTCCAGAATCCGGTGAATGTAATTCAGTTCCTCGCGCGATCCCAGTTCGTCCACCACATCATCGATGAACTCCAGATACTCATGAATCAAATCCCGCGCCGGCACTTCCGTCTGCTTTCCAAAATCGATCAGCTTTCCATCGAGCCCGTATCGCGACGCCCGCCACTTGTTCTCCATGATCAGCGCGCGCCGGTACAAGCGGAATCCCTGATTCGCCGTGTACAGCTTGTACAACTTCGCCACCGTCGCCTGGATCAGCGCCGCCAGCGCAATCGTTTCATCCGCTCGCATCGGTATGTCGCACACGCGAAACTCAATCGTGTTAAAGAACGGATGCGGCCGGATGTCCCACCAGATTTTCTTCGCGTTATCGATGCAATTGGTCTTGATCAGCAGCTTGATGAAGTTCTCGTACTCGCCCCAACTCGGAAAATAATCCGGAATATTCGTTCGTGGAAACTTGTCGAACACCTTGCACCGGTACGACTTTAGCCCGGTATTCATCCCCAGCCAGAAGGGCGAATTCGTCGACAGCGCAAGAATATGCGGCAGAAAATACCGCGCATGATTCATCATGTGGATCGCCGTCTCGCGATCCTCAATCCCAATGTGCACGTGCAGTCCGAAGATCAGATTCGCCCGCGCCACCAGCTGCAAATCCTCAACAATATTCTTGTAGCGTTCATCGGGATGAATTGCCTGCTCCCGCCAGTCCCCAAACGGATGCGTCGCCGCCGACGCCAGCCGCAACCCATTCTCCTTCGACAGCCGCACCATGTTTCGCCGCAGCTTCTTGACTTCGTCCTTCGCCTCTTTGATGTTCTTGCAAACCGACGTCCCCACCTCCACCACGGACTGATGCATCTCCGCTTTCACCCGCTCCTGCAGGATCATCTTCCCCTTATCCAGCAGCTCGGCGTGAATGTGCGACCGCAGATCCCGTGTCTCCGGATCCACCGTCTGATATTCCTCTTCAATCCCGATCGTAAAAGTAGGCAGCATTTACTTATCTTCTGTCATTCCATGAGTGTCGTGTCATTCGGTTCGAGTCCCGTCACTCCACGGATCTCTTGTCATTCAATACACATCTTGATCATGTCATCTACACATCTTGTCATTCCGAGCATGTCTTGTCATTCCGAGGATGTCTTGTCATTTCATAGAGATATTTTTGTCATTCCGAGCAACGCGAGGAACCTGCTGTTCGCCGGCAGCATAGATACTGCCAGCCCCCCATTTCTCGCATCCCTCTGCGAGCGTACCCCGGAATCAGGTCGTAACAGTATAGCAACGCTCCCGTTCAGTCCCACTCCTTATTCTCCTTGACCCGCGCCCTCACAATCTTCTTCACCAGCCCATCCGCCAAAGGTTTGTCCGGCGGAAACTGAATCGTCCCCTTCGACGTCCGGTAGCCCTGCAATTCCTTCTCGAACCGGTCAAGCACTCCCGACCCTGTCGGGAACAGGCTGCAATGATTCTTGAACGCCGCGTACCCCACCAGCATCCCGTTGAACTTGAACATAGGAATCCCGTAGCTGATCGCCTCCGTCGTCTCCTTCGGCACAACCGACCGAATCACCGCTCGAATATGTTTCAAAGTCGACCGCGCCGGCTCTGGCACGCCCGCCAGATATTCGTCCACACTCTTCGCAGCCTTCCCTCTCATGATGGCACTCTCTGCCCGCTGAACCAATCAGCAGAAACGATCTACTCCCTCTTCACCATCTCGTAGCGCTACAGCCTCGCCATGTTATCTAAGTACCCTCTCATTACCGCTGTAACCTTGTCGGCCAGTAACGAATGGCCGTACCGTCGATTCATCGCGTTTGTTTTGTGGGCAAACGCAACGGATGGCCGGCGAGATATCCCGCCGGACCATCCTGAGAAATCTGTTAAAGGACGATTCCAAGCTCTCTTGCTTCCTTTATTAGCGAGTGTGCGCTGAGTGCGGATCTCGGCATTTCTTGGGCTCCTCCGCGCAGTACAGCTTGCTTCACATCGTTACGCAAATCACGTCGCCGCAACTGCGGTCGAACGAATTTTTAAGGAGATCTCTTGAAGAAATATCAGATTACATTTCTCGTTCTGCTGGCTCTGGCCGCCGCATTCACCGTCGGCTGCGGAGACAGCTCGAAAGTTCCGACCTTTACCAAGATGCCCTTCATGTCCAACCGCACCGTCAGTCCCGCGACGCCGGTGTTCGTGGCGAACCTGGATGGTACCAGCGCGACCGGCATCGTCACCAACAATGGCGACTGGACTTGGTCTCCTTCGATCAGCGCCGATCTCAAAGTTGTCGCCTTTGCTTCGGATTCCGAAATCTGGGTCACCAACGCGGCGGGTGCGACTCCGACTCAGGTCACCAACAACGTTACCAACAATTTCTACTCGTTCTACGTGAAGGTTTCGCCGAACGGCTCCAAGCTTCTGTATAGCCGTTACGACGGCACCACCTATCACATCAGGACGATGAACCCCGATGGTACCGGTGACGTCGATCTGACTCCGACGCTGCCTAGCGGGATGACTGAATGCTACTCCGGAAGTTTCTCCGCAGATGGTTCGAAGATCGTCTTCACCTGCGATGGACAGGACAGCAGCGGCGTCTACCTCATGAAGGCCGATGGCAGTTCGGTAACCACCGTCTTCACCCAGAGCGGCTTCCTCGATTCAGCTCTGTTGACACCCGATGGTTCCAAGGTAATCTTCGTTGACTACAACAACGGCCCGGCCGCTGCCGCCGCTCGCCGTAACCTCAGGATTTTCCCTCATCGCGCGTTTCACCCACAGGTTGTCGCCGATTCACCCGCGCCATTCACCGGTTTGGTCAGCGTGAATCCCGACGGCACCGGAATGGCCACCGTGGCGGCGAACGCCTACGAAGGAATTATTCTGAACTCAGCCCTTTATTACACGCTCTACGACTCTAACCTCGATCTCGATCAGATCTACAAGTCCAACCTCGACGGCTCCAGCGCGGCTTCGATCAGCGATGGAACCTCCTCCGATTATCTGGCCGTATCTGCCGATTAGTTTGTTCGGAGAATTGCGAAGGCCGGCCCAAAAGGCCGGCCTTTTTTTCTGCGCTCGTACGGAACGCGCCTTCGCTCACACTCTTTGGTCAGTTCCGTCTGGGAATTCCCACACGCATTTGTCCTTTCTACCTCAGAACGGATGATGAATGAGAAACCAAAACATCCAGAGAGAAAAACAAAACAGGAGGATCATCAAACCGCTCATGAAAATGGAGAGCACCGAAACAATGCTACGCGCGCCGTGCCCGCGCGAGAATGCCCGAAAGAGAAGCATCAGGGCGCTTACCTCACAGATCGCGGTCGCAGCCAGGCCAACGAGCACATAGCTCTCCGCAAATCCGCCAGCCACCGCCGAGAGCCCAGTCGCCTTCGTGCCGGAAATGCCCCGAAACGTGTATCCGATGCCGATCATCATCGGAATCCACGGCGCCCAGGCAAGTGCCACTCCCCACACAAACCGTTTTTGTTTGAGCTCGTCTTCCACTTACTTCTTTTCTTTCCCCTTTTTCCGCGCCGCTACCCACTCGGGCTCGCCCTTGCGTGCCGCCTTCGCCGGAGCCCCCGCCAGAAATCCCGCCCAGCGAAACTCCTTCACTGGACTTTCGCCGCTCAGCGCCATCTTCACCGCCATCTCCGCGACCGCATTCACGATCCAGTCGAAATTCTCCTGCCCCACCGACGTGATCTCCGCGTCCGGCGCCGGATTCAGAAAGTCAATCGCATACGGCACGCCGCCCTCCACCGCGAACTCCACCGTATTCAAGTCGTAACCCAGTGCGCGGCACAAAGACAGCGCATCCTTCTCCATCCGCTCCTTCAACGCGTGCGATGAGGGCGGCGGATTTCCCTTCACATACCGCTCATGATGCGGCGCCCGCGGATCGTACTTCATGATGTGTACTTTCTCTTGCCCCACCACATAGCAGCGGTAATATTCCTCGAACTCCACTCCGCGCTGCAGCGTCATGCACAAATCACCGGTGCGATTGTAGTGATGAAAGACTTCGTCCGCGGAATGAACTTTGTAGACGTGCTTCCATCCGCCGCCAGAATAGGGTTTCAGGAACGCCGGGAATCCGACATAGTCAAACAACTCCTGCCAGTTCAGCGGAAACATCAGATTCCGCATCGACTGATCGGTCGTGCCCTCCGGATGCTGGTTGTGCGGCAGAATCACCGTCGGCGGAATCGCAACACCCATCTTGTGCGCCAGGGCGTAATTGAAAAACTTGTCGTCCGCCGTCCACCAGAACGGATTGTTCACCACGATCGTTCCGTGCAGCGCCGCATTCTTCAGCCACGCCCGATAGAACTGGATATCCTGCGAAATCCGGTCGATGATCACCGCATACTTCTTGGTCTCATCCATCCGAATCCCGCCGATTTTCACAAACTCCGCTTCGACGCCCTCCACCTTCATCGAGTTAATCTTCTCGACGAGTGCCGGCGGAAACGTATTCTCCATCCCAAACAAAATCCCAATCTTCTTCATCGCGAAACTCTCCATCACCCAAACTCTTTGTCATTCCGAACCGGCGCGAAGCGGCGGTGAGGAACCTGCTTTTCGCACATGGCGCCGGTCATCCTGAGCGAAGTGAGTACAACCTGAGAACCAATCACTATCCACTAAACACTATCCGCCTCCACTGCCCTAAAAATACTTCCCCGCCATCCGCACCCAAAGCGGCCAATCATGCTTCGAATTGTCCCCCCAAATATCCAGCCAGTGAGGAATCGCCTTCGCATTCAAAATCCCCGAGAACTTCACGTTCTGGTCGAGACATATATCCCAATCCGCCGATCCCAGCACCATCTTCATCTGGCGATAGCGGCTCAGAAACCAGTCATCCGTCATGTTCGGCAAAAAGTCTGGAGGATTATTGAAGTAACAATCGTTGTCGTAATACCCGTCGAGAAACTGATGGATGTCGAATGCGCCGCTCATGCTCACGCAATGTGTCACCACATCCGGATGCTTCAGCGCAAAGTTCACCGCATGATACCCGCCGAAGCTGCATCCGGTTACCGCCAACTGCCATGCTGGATTCTTCCACCGGATAAACGGCACGAACTCATGCAGGATGTAGCGCTCATACTGCAAATGCCGCATCACCCGCACCCGAGGATGCACGCCCTTGTTGTACCAGCTCTCCGTGTCGACGCCGTCCGGACAAAACACCTGCAACTCGCCGCGCTCGATCTTCGGAGCCAGCACTCCAATCATCCCGCGATCTTCGTACTCGAAAAACTTCCCCATCGAAGTGGGAAACACGAGTATTGGAGTCCCTGCGTGGCCAAAAACCAGCGCTTCCATATCGCGCTGTAGTTCCTGGCTATACCCTTTGTGATATTCGCGGTTCATCGTGAGAGAAGCGGCAAGTCGCAGGGACGTTCATTGCAACGTCTCTTCGTCAGACCAACCGCAGCCGAAGTATCTTACCCGATGGGAGGCGGAAAACCCTAGAGTGGAAGAGATGTGGGGGAGTGCTGCTTTCAATGTGGGCGTCATCCTGACTGAGGCCGTTTTTCAGGCGCGGGGAAGGATCTCGCGTGCAGGGCGCACAAAGAAGACTGCCGCGAGATCCTCACCGCGAAGTGCAGGACAAACCTTACTACGGTTCCTTTGACATGTGCACCGCAATCACTTGCCAATTGTCCCCACGTTTCTGAAACACCGTTGTCATACGGATAGTCTCCGGCTTGGCCGGAACCTGCATCTCCACAGACCCCATCAATACCGCGGTATCTCCAAACACATGCACCGTCGAATCCTTGAGCACGCTCTTGGGCATGTGATTTGCATGCGTCCCGTCCGGCGGTACAACGTCGCGCTTTCCGAGGATACCTCCGCCGAACGATGTCCCCATAAAGTCCTCCGCAAACATTTTCCGCAACTCCGGAAGGTCTGGAACCGAGGCAGCATCCAGCCATGCCTGCTCCAACTTGCGGAAATCATCTTCACCCATGTTCGCCGGAATCATTTTGGCCGATGCCGTCCGGACGCTCGAACGTCCGAACGCCAGAAGCGAAACACAAATCAACAGAACCAGCGCAGCGAGCCACGTCCTCATAACGCATCTCCTTGGAATTGATTTCGTGAAGGGACCCAGAGCTTAGGATCGTAGACACCGCATGCCGCAAAATGGTTCCGTCGCTTCAGTTCGTCCGCAAGATCAACCTGAAAAACCGGCGGGATCAAAACTAGACAAAACGGTTCAACGCGGAGATCCACCAGGCAGTACGGAAGGAAGATGGGACCGACGGGCCAGCGCAGGCGCCAATTCCCGCCTTCGCCAGCCATCGCGACTCAAGAAAAACTATTTCGGTTTTTGATACCAGTAGATCGCCACAGCCACCAGCAGAACTGTGATGATCCACAGAACAATATCTTTACTGCGGTTTTTTTCCTCGGCCATAGTGGAAGTACAACATACCTGAAATCGCGGTTCAAGTCCCGCGTTGAATTCCTGTTGCTTAGTTAAGACCCCGCATCAGTTCGGCTTCGCCGCCGCAGCAGCGGCCGTCTCTCCGGTCCGTTTATAACCGGTGAACTTGATCACTTCCTTCAACGGCACCGTCTCCGCCCGAAAATGCAGCGTGTCGTCGACCCGCACATACGCCGGAAACCAGTTCCCATCCACCAACTGCCGGTACGTCACGAACGTCGGCCGGATCTCCTGGGCCTCGTGCTTCTTCACATGAACCTGTTCCGGCACGGTCTTGCCGCATAACTTCACAATCTGGAAGTCGCGACTATCCACCCAAATGCGGCCTTCATAGTACCGCTTGTTCTTTTCTTCCTTCTTGGGCACAACGTGAAAAACGTACGTGTCGAGATCGTCCACGTGCTGCTGTCCGGCGTAGGTCAAGTTGTATTGCGGCAATTCGTCGGTCGTAAGAATCCACGGCATGAATACGCGGATGTCGTCCATATCGTCCGCCGATAACTGAACCCCGCGCAGGTTCGGCTGCTCGGCAAACGTCACCTTCTCCTCGCGCTTCCCTTTCGCGTCGTACGAAATCGTGGACACTTCGTGAAACTGTCCATCGACCGTCTTGCCGTCGAGCGTCTGCACCAGGACATCTTGCGTGTAGGTGTAATGTAACCGCGCTTCTTTGACTTTCGTTTCGCCCGCCGTAAACTTCTGGATCAATTCCGGCACCGTGATGTTCTTCGGCGCAGCCGTATCGAGAACTCCATTGCCTTCCGTGCAATCGGTTTGAGCCGCGCCGCGCACATCCATCAGGCCGAGAGCCACGCCAAGAACGGCGAGCATCGCAGCGATTTGCCCGCGAATATTCTTCTTCCAACCGCGCTCACTCATACGCCCAACTCCACCACAGAATGCGAGGCCAACACTATACCGCAACTCAGAAAGCGCGCGACCCGAAGTCTCTTCTTCGCCGTCCTTCGCGAATCCTTAGCCTACGTTCGCGTTGAGGTTTTTCCCGCCGTTTCAGCGCATTCCCTAAAAGTGCAACATCTTGCGCAATCCCTGAGAAACATCCCGCAAGTGATTGCAACATAAGCTGGTTAAATTGGTACGGGGCTTGCACCACTCATGGGTGAGTTCGAGACAAAACGCCATGAAAATCACACTCTTTATTCTCTTCGTCTTCTGTACCGCCGCCGCCTTTGGACAAAATGTCGGATCCGTCTCCAGCCAGTCTCAGCCCATACAGATGGCCGAGCATCCGCAGCATGCCAGCCAGCATGCCATGGCTACTGAGCACCCTCTGGTCGGCAGCGACACCGACACCTACAGCTACGCTCAAGGAGAGCGTCCGCTCTGGGAGTTCGGTCCCGTCTCCACGCCTACGCCTCTCGGCGACATCGCTCGCGCCTACCGCAAAGAGAAGACGGCGGCCAAGAAGGCCGAGATCATCTTCGAAAAGCAAGGCTCCTAGCAGAGCCTCGAGCAGCTGACGAAAAATCTGAGCGTGAGTCGCGGGCGTCCTCGCCCGCGACCTCGCCACTCCCAAACTCTTCGCGATCGCTACACTCAAATCTCGCGACGCGCGCGGATCTCAACCTCAGAACGAGATCCCAATCCCTCCGGTCGCCATCCCACTGCGCCAGTTGTACAGGTCACTCGGATTGCCCGACGTGATCCGAAACTTGAAGTAGCGCGTCTCATACGTGCCCTTCACATAGAACCTGCCAAAGTTATAGCCCACCGATCCGCGCATGTAGTACCCATGATCAAGATTGGGATTGAGCAGGATATTTCCCGCAGGCTCCTTGAATCGCGGTGAAAATTCCGGAGCACCCTCCGCTCGGACGAACGCATGCCTGTCCGGACCAAACTTGTATTGAACGAACGCCGGCGTCTCAACCAACGACAAGCGGGCGCGATTGAATACTTGGCCATCGACCGTACTCGGAGGCAAATAAATCCGGTGTACCTGTCCATGGAAACCGAACTCGAAACTCTTGCGGACGTGAAATCCGACGCCGCCATAGACCGCAATCTCATCCGCATGATTGTTCGTATCGAGAGGAGCGCGCACCTCAAAGCCGGCCAGCACATCCGCGCCGAAATTCTTGTCGGGACTCTTCAGCACAATGCCTTCGCCGTCAAACACCGCCTCCGGACCCGACTGCTGGGGCAAGGCGCCGAAGCGGTCAAACGCTTCGCCGGCGTTCACCGAAAGGTTGATTCGTTGACAGTAGGCCGAGACCGCAGCCCAGAAGAAAAAAAAGCAAATCAAACACACCCGCACCATCGCCGTCTGCCAGCGCTTCATCCTTACCTTTCCTCCTGGTGGGCAATCGATCGCCTCATGCAGTATATCCATCCGCCGCGTGAACGCGCTCTTCTCCCACGCCGCGGTGGCTGCCGCGGTTGTTCGTTGTCAATCTCGGAGTTCCCGCCCTGCCATTAGAGCGTGCCGCGCGCGAATTGGTTTGCCGAAGGCCTGCGCGGCGAGTCATTTCGAATCATTTCCATTCTCGCAGAAACTGCGCGGGTTCATGGGGTGCGATTTCGGTTGCGTCGAGCGCGCTGCACGGGGGCGCTCGCTGCGCTTCGCGGACGGAGGAATGCGTCCATCGCCACACAGGCTGCGCAGGCAAGATGCCTGCGCGACAGCCGGCGAGACGCCGGCGCTACGGTTCGGAGTGTGTTTCATCGCGAGACTCTTTGACGCTTTAGCTATGTGGCCTTCTTTTCTGACTGCTTCTGGGACTCCTTTTCTGGGTGTTTCTTGGGAACGAATTGGTCTGGGAGGTTGGGGAAGAATTGCTTGCGGACCATGGCTGCGATTTCTTCGCGGACTTTGGCCGGGTTGAAACTGGCGGCTGGCTTTTTCTCGCTCGGCGCGGGTTGGGTTGGGGCGCTCGTGTGCGCGGCGCCTGAACGTGCGGGCTCGACGACTGCGCTTCCGGTCTTGGTGACCGATGCGGACGCGGTGAGCCGCGAGAGCCGGTCTTGCTGCTGCTGTTCTCGCTGATCTTGCGCTCGTCCCTCGCGCTGGAGGCGGTCGGCTTCAGCTTCGGCCCAGCGTCTCCATTTGGCGTCTTCGTCCTTTTTCTTTTGTGCGGCTTCTAGGGCGGCGATGGCGCGGTCGGCTTCGGTCTCTTCTTCTCCGTCGTCTTCTTCTTCGTCGAAATCGTCATCGCGCCAGACGCGCTCGCCGAGAACAGTGTCGGCGGCGTCGCGCGGATCGAGTATGACTTCGTGGCGGAAGGGTTTGAAGTCAGTCAGACGCAGGTTGGTGCTGGCGGTTTGCAGGGCGTAGAGCAGAAGGCTGGCGGTTTTGTGATCGAGTTGTTGCGAGATCAGCAGGCGCATGACTTGCATGAGGGCGATCTGGATGGAGTTGGCGTCTTCGAGGACGGGGAGGATGAAGGTGGCGACGCCGCGGCGGGCGCGGTCGGTGCTGAGCTTGATGCGCTCGTCCTGAAAGCGTTTGTGGAAAAAACAGAAGCGGTTGCGGCGCAGGGCGGGTGATCCGCACTGGGTGCCGTTGATTTTCAGGTGCTGACAGCGATTGGGAAATCCGGGCATTTTTTGCTCCTACCCCCTCCCCCGACGGTCTATTGAAATGTTGGGGTTAGCGGGATTTTGAGAATTAATCTATGAGCTGCAATCAGTTACGGGCAAAATCTTGAGCGCGTGGGGCTTACTGACATCAAAAGGCAAAACCTTCACCACAGGGGACACTGGGGAACACAGGGGAAGGCTGCGACGGACTGGGTGCTGGGTCATGAGGTCGAGTTTGCTCGATTGAGATTTCTCAGTAAAGGTTGAATGGACCTCGCCGGGCTGTGGAAAACTTTTTTCGGAGGGATGACCGACGTTTTGTCGTCCTGAGCAAAGCGAAGGATCCCGTATCTGCTTGCGGTTCCGGTACAGCAGCGGGGCGTTTCTGTCCTGACGGCTAGCGGCATCGGGAGAATACCCTTGAGCTTCTGCGGTCGGTCCGGCGGTAGAGGGGTCCTTCGCTTTGCTCAGGACGACAGAAGTGAGAGTCGGATATCTTGATGGGCTTTTTGTTATATTTCAGTGGCTGCTGGAGCCGATCATTCCCGACACTACCCGCTGGTTTGAGGAGCTGGACCAGTTCAATTCCGAGCCGTTTCTGCCCCGTGGACGCCGGCAACCCGTTACGCCCAAGCGAAAGATTTTCTAGTGGACTACCTGCTGGATACGAACGCCTGCATTGCGCTGATCAAGGGGCAACCGGCAACGGTTCGCGCACGGATGCAGAAGGCAACGGCGAGGGGCGATCACGTCTTGGTCTCGTCCGTGGCGACATTCGAACTGTGGTATGGGGTTGCCAAGAGCACGAAGCAGGAATTCAATCGCAAGCGGGTTGAGACTTTTCTGGCGGGACCGATTCTCGTGCTTCCATTCGAAGATGCGGATTCCCGCGTGGCGGGCTCGGTACGTGCCGCGCTTGAGGCCATTGGGAAGTCCATCGGAGCTTACGACCTTCTGATGGCGGGGCAGGCATTGCGGCATCAGCTCACGCTGGTCACGACGAATGTCTCGGAGTTCTCGCGGGTGAGAGGGCTGGTGTGCCGGGACTGGGCGAAATCATAGATTGGCTTCGGGGCGTCCCTACTCTCAACGCTTGTCATTCCGAATCGGGCCAGAGGCCCGGTGAGGAACCTGCTGTTTCGCCGAGCGCAGGCAACCAGCAGGTTCCTCACCGAGTCTCCGACTCGGTTCGGAATGACATCGCCAAGAAAGGGCTCGCCGACACCTATTGTCGCTATCTAAAGATGTCAGCGCCTTTAGGCTTTCGTCAGAGCGCCGCCGGGTGGCCCATCCTTTCGCGCTCTTTGAGGGTGGGTGACTTGTAACCTAATCCTCCCCAGCCGCCTTCTTCACCGCTTCGAATTGGGTAATCTCCACCGTGCCTTCGGGAAAACGGGCGGTGATCTTCAGTTCTCCACCCATCGCTCTCACGAAATCCTGAAGCGTGCTGACGTGCATATCCGTGCGGCGCTCGAGCTTGGAAACCGCTGCCTGATTCACGCCGAGAATTTTCGCCAGATGAACCTGGGTCATGGCTCGGGCCTCGCGAAGTTCGTCTAGCGGCATCTCGGAGAGCATCTTCTTTGCTTTGGCCTCAGCACGCGCCCGTGCCTCTGGGGACATCTTTGCTTCTAGTTCACGAAAATTCTTAGGCATCTTGTCTCCCCTGGTCCCTACTGCTTTACCCGTTTCTCCTTCTCAAGCTCACGGAGATGCTCGGCATAAATCTTGTCGGCCTGCGGCACGAACTCCGTATACCACCGATCGTTTCCTGTCTTGTCGCCTCCGATCAGCAGGATCGCGATCCGCCGCGGATCGAAAGCGAGGAGCGTCCGATATGGCTTACCGCCATGTTGCGTTCGCAGTTCCTTCATGTTCGGATACGCCGACGTCGTTATGAGATCAACGTGCGGCCGACCCAACGCGGGTCCGCGCTCGCGGATTAGGATTACGCTGGCCTGAACATCCTCCTGCCTCGCCTTCATCCAACGAGTTCCACCATTCGGCGAATTCGTCGGTGTACTCGACCTCCCACGCCATGAGCAATTATTCCATGGAAAGAATATTCTGTCGAGGGAATATTGCAGACAATAAACAGGGACAATTTTGAGCGACCTACAATCACAGCACCCCTTTGCTTTCAATACTTTAGCTCCGTATAATGCCCCATAACACCGCTAAACCCTGAAATTGCACCGTTCGTTGGGATATGGATGCGCCATTTCCAAGCGTTCCAATAGGATAGGCACAGATCAATACCCAGGGAAAAGTGTAGAAAAAGCCAGGTCAGTTCGGCCCGGTCTTTATTTCCCAGGGTAGCCACAGTTTTTGGATGGAGTTTCTCAGGTTCATCCGAAGCGAAGGCGAGCAGCGATGCAGGTTGAGGGATAGGACTAGCCGCAAAGGGCTGACGCTATCCCGATGAAAGAGAAGCAGGTTCCTCACCGGGCTTGACGCCCGGTTCGGAATGACAAGAAAAGACGGGCGGCAAGAATAAACGCCCGGTTCGGAATGACAAGAAAAGGCGGGCGGTGCGGAATGACAAGAAAGACGCCCGGTTCGGATTGACGAGAAACTAGTAGCGAACGAAATTCATCAGAGAATTAGCGTGAAGCCAGTGGGTTTGGCTAAGAGCTAAAAGCCAGGAGCTAGAAGCTACAATGCATAAGCCGATCAAGTACGTAGAAGCAGCAGCCGTCGCCGCCGCCAAGGGAACCTGGGCTGTATTCGACCGGTTGAACCGGATCAAGCCGAATCCGTCGCCGACGCCGAAGTGGTCCGAAAAACCGCTGCTCAAGTCGTACGAGAAGTCGAAGCCGCCGCTAGGCTGGCCGCGGACGACCGATTCGCTCTGCCCGAAGTGTGTGCCGGAGATCCGGCAGCAGATTCTCGACGGGCACCTGCCGCATGAAGTGCTGATGAACGAGAAGGTCGGCGAGATCAAGGCGCAGATTGTTGAGCGCGACGGCAAGATCCTGATGGTGAAGGACTGCCCGACGCATGGGCACTTCGAAGATGTGATGTCGATTGACACCGAGTTTTCGAAGCATCTCGAGGACGTGTTCCCCGGCCGCGACATTCTGGCGCACAACGACGAGAAACTGCATCATCACGGATCGTCGACGGTGAAATACGGACGCGGATCGGTGCTGACCATCGATCTGACGAATCGCTGCAACATGATGTGCGATCCGTGCTTCATGGACGCGAACCAGGTGGGCTTCGTCCACGAACTGACCTGGGAAGAAATCAAGACGATGCTCGACAACGCGATCACGATCAAGCCGCGCCGGCAGATGTCGGTGCAGTTCTCGGGTGGCGAGCCGACGTTGTCGCCGTACTTCCTCGACGCCGTGCGGTATGCGCGCCATGTTGGCTACAACTCGGTGCAGGCGGCGACGAACGGAATCGAGTTCGCGAAGAGTTTTGAATTCGCGCAGCAGGCGGTCGAAGCCGGCATGCGGTATGCGTACCTGCAGTTCGACGGCATCGGCAACGCGGCCAATGCGCATCGGCTGGTCGGCAACTTGTTTGACGTGAAGCTGAAGGCGATCGAGAACCTGCACAAGGCGGGATGCGAAATCGTCCCGGTCGTAACGATCGTGAACGGCATTAATAACGAGCAGGTGGGCAGGATCATCAAGTTCGCGCTCGACAATCCGAAGACGATCAGCTTCCTGAGCTTCCAGCCAGTTTCGTTTACTGGACGCGACGAAGCCGTGACGGACGACCGTCGCGCAGCGCAGCGCTATACGCTGTCACACCTCGCGCATGACGTGAAGAATCAGACGGGCCTGGGCGAGCCGACGCGCGACTGGTTCCCGATTTCGTTCATGGGAACGTTCAGCGATTGGGCCGACCTGATGCACGTCAACGACGTGAAAAACGATTGGGGCCAACTGTCATGCGGCTGCCATCCGAATTGCGGGACGGGGATGGCCGTGATGATCGACAAGGAAACGAAGGAAGCGGTTCCGGTGACGGCGTTCTTGCACGGGGATCAGCTGGCGAAAGATATTGCCAAGGTCAACGATGCGTCGCGCGGAAAGTTCCTGACTGGGCTGGGGATGGCTCTGTGCCTGATGAAGAACTACGATCCGTTCCAGTCGCCGACGCACTTCAAGCTCACGGATTTGCTGAAGAAGTTCGACAAGAACTATCACATCACGGGAAAGAATTACGGGAAGGTCGGTCCTGATCGGACGATCGACGACGTGATGAAGCGGCGGACGACGGATCGCTGGAACTTCCTGTTCATCGCAGGCATGTGGTTCCAGGATCTGTTCAACTACGACTTCCGGCGGACGGAGCAGTGCATTATTCCGTACGCGACGCAGGAAGGCGAGATTTCGTTCTGCGCTTACAACACGGGCGTGGGATGGCGGAACATCATCGAGAAGATGCACATGACGGCCACGCTCACCAAGTGGTACGAAGAGCACGGACGGCACGAAATTTTCGCGGGCGGCAAGAAAGTGAAGATGGAAGAGGAGCACGTCGACTATCTGCGGCTGCGCGAAGAGATCGTCACGACTGAACTGCAGCATGATCTCGACAGCAAAGGCATTGCGAAGAACGCACGGGAAGAGAAAGTGCGGGCGCGGGATTTGAAGCAGAAGCAGACTGCCGATGCGAAAGCCGAAGCGCGCGGGCCACAGATCAATGATGACGCTTATAACGCACGCATGGCTGCGATGTATCGCGAAGTCGTGCTGAAGGAGAAGCCAGTGGTTGCCGAGAATGGATTCATTCCACTCGGGGCGCTGACGAAGCCGAAGGGCGACGCGGCTCAGGCTGAGAAGCCGGAGGTTGCGGAGCCGGTGGCGGGAGACTAGAAGCTCCTAGCTTCTAGCTGCTAGCTTTTAGCTTAAGAATGTGCGGGCCGCCTTTGGGCGGCCCGGTTTTATTTTGGGGTTCGGAGCGCATTGTCTTCTCCCCGACGCGCTCACGGAAAGCGGTGGCTCGCCGCGATTCCAGGTCGCGGTAGAAAGTCAAAGTCCCCGTCTAACGGGACACTCCTTCTTCTTCTCATTTCCCTTCTTGAATTCTTCACTACTCCACCACTGCGTTGTGGCTTCGGGCGTCCGCTAACGCGGATTTGCGGGGGTGATTGGGATTTAGCATGGGCAGGGCGACGCTGACGGTGGTTCCGGTTTGGCGGGAGTGAATCTCGAGGCGTCCGCCTAGCTCGCGGACGCGCTCACGCATTCCTGTGATGCCGACTCCGGCGGCGCCGGGCGAGGCGTTGAAGCGGCGCAAGCGTTCCTCGGAAATTCCCTTCCCGTTATCGCCGATCTCGAGCTTGAGGTGGTCCGCCTCGCGGCGAAGGCGGACGCTTGCGGCAGAGGCTCCGGAGTGGCGGTGCACGTTGGTGAGACTTTCCTGGAGAACGCGGAAAAGGACGAGTTCACGATCGCGGGGCGGGCGGTCCATTTTTTCGGGGACATCGCAATCGACGTGGATTCCGCTGCGCTTGGCGAAACCTTCGACGAACCAGCGGGTGGCAGAGGCGATGCCAGCTTCGTCGAGCAAGGGAGGATGAAGCAGGTACGACGCAGTGCGAACTTCCTGCAGAGCAGCGTCGGTCAGGGCGTTGAGGTCGTCGACGAGGAGATGAAGATCGGGCCGTGCGGCGGCGGCCTGACGGATAAGGGCGATAGACATTTTCATGGCGGCGAGGGTCTGTCCGGCGGTGTCGTGCAGCTCACGGGCAATGCGGCGGCGTTCTTCGTCCTGCAGGGTCATGAGGCGAACGGAGAGCTGGCGGAGCTGCTCCTCGGTCTGCTCGCGCACGCCGATTTCGGATTCAAGACTAGCAAGGGCTTGCGAGAGTTCGTGAGTACGCTCGTCGACACGGCGCTCGAGTTCGTCGTGAGCCTGGCGGAGTTGCTGTTCGGCGCGCTGGCGCTCGCGCGCCTCGGCGGTGAGAGCGATGAAAGTATTGGCAAGCCGGAGATGCTTGCGCCGGAAGGCGTCGCCGAGGATGGCGAGAACCGTACAGACGAGAAAGGCGCCGACGATGTTGTGCATCTCGTGCTGGCGAATGAATTGGATGGAGTGGCGGGGATCGACGAACCAGTAGAGGATGCCGCAGAATCCGAGGAATCCGCTGAGAATGGCGGGGATGAGGCCGCAGACGACCGCGCAGAATGCAACGGCGATGTAGAGCGTAACGTAGAACGCGACGTGGCCCAGCACGGGGTCGAGAAGCCAGCGCAGCAGGATGGCGGCCGCGGCGGCGGCGACTGCAATCGAATAACGTGTGGCGATTCGCGAACGCGGGAGTGGCGTGAGAACGGTCAACGCGCGCGCTGGGGAGGGACCGTGCATACAGCCTCAATGGTCGAGGGCTATTGCGAGCCCAGGGTAATTCTCAAAATGAAATACAGGAAATTATGGACACTAAGTTTCAAGATGCAGGGAGCGAGGAGAAAGTTGTCAGGTGCGTCGAGAAAGGAGGACGCGAATGGAAGGTGAAGATAGTGTCATTAATAATGACGAAGATATGTGACGTTCGCGCGCGGGGGCGTCGCGAGGCGCGCGAGGTCCCTCGGCACGCTGGAGAAAACGTGGGCCTTCGGAAGCGGAGCGGATGTGACCAGAACTTTATAGTTGCGTTTGGAGTTGGCGGGCGGGGGCGCCCGCCCCACATTGTACAAAGTTGTGACATGGCGTTGACAAGCGGAGACATCGTGCGGACCTAGTATGGTGCGCTGGCGGTCAGCGAATGTGGTTTGAACCCTGCGATGGAGACGGGTTCCGGTCACTCCCCTGCTCCTGGCCCAGCCATCCAAAGGAGATTCCACATGCCGCGTCGCATCGCTCTACTCACAGTTGCCGTCGGACTCGCGCTGGTGTTCGTGTCCAGCGCAGCCGTGGCCCAATATAAACTCACGAATCTGGTTTCGAATCAGGTGGGACAAGCAAAGCACGTTGATCCGCTGCTGGTGAACGCGTGGGGACTGGTGTACGCGCCGGGCTCGCCGTTCTGGGTCAGCGATCAGGGGTCGGGTTGGTCCACGCTGTACAACGCAATTGGGGTCAAGCAGGGGTTGGAAGTATCGATCCCATCCGCGAACGGAAAAGGGACGGGCCAGCCGACGGGAATCGTTTTCAACGGGTCGAAGGAGTTTCAGATCCAGGGATCGCCGGCGGTTTTCCTGTTTGCGACGCTGGATGGGACGATCAGTGGATGGGTGCCGAGCGTGAATCCGAACCAGGCGATTATCGTGGTGAACAACGCGAGTTCGGGCGCGACGTACACGGGATTGGCGATCACGAGCAATGCTTCGGGGAACTTGTTGTTTGCCGCCGATCTGGCAAATAACAAGGTGGATGTGTACGACGCAAATTTCACGTTGGTGAATTCGTTTACGGATGCGACGGTTCCGGCTGGGTTTGCTCCGTTCAACGTGCAGGATCTGAATGGGCTGCTGTATGTGGCATTTGCGGCGCAGGATGAAGGGCCAGGGGGATACATCGATATTTACAGCGAGAGTGGAACGTTTTTGAAACGGCTGACGCAAGGCGGTCCGCTGAACCAGCCATGGGGATTCGCGGCGGCGCCGAGCTTTTTCGGAGCGCTGAGCAATACGCTGCTGATCTCGAACAACATCGATCACAACGGAACGATTAACGCGTTCAACGCGATTACGGGGGCCTTTGTGGGCGCGGTGAAGGAGAACGGGAAGCCGATCCATATCGATCAGCTGTGGGGTATTGAGTTTGGTGGCGGGTCGGCGAACAACGGAGCGAAGAATGAGTTGTTCTTTACGGCTGGACCGAGCGGGAATCTGGCTGGGACGTTTGGGGTGATTCGGGTGCAGCCTTAGGAACAGTTCTCGGTTCTCGGTTCTCAGTTCTCAGTTCTCGGTACACAGTACCCAGTACCCAGTGCTCAGTACTCAGTACTCAGTAGCCAGTAACCAGTAGCGTGTGCTCGGCACTCAGTTCATATTGGCTTCTGGTTGATTGGGCCGCTTTCGGGCGGCCTTTTTTGTTGGCGGTGGTTCGAGTCGGCGGGCGAGGAGTAACAGGAGATTTTGCAAGTTGATGACATGGTGTTGACAAGTCGGGCGCGGCGGAGCGGATATCATCCGGGCGCTGGCGGGTCAGCGTGTGGATGGCTGAGCTGTCAGCACGTCTGGTCCAGACCCCCCAAATTCGTTTTTTGAATAAGGAGATTTTGTATGCAGAGTTTTGTTCGTCGCATTCTCACGATCGCCGCGTGCTGCGGGTTTGTGCTGGCTTTATCGGGCGCATCCTTCGGCCAATATTACACACATACCAATCTGGTCTCGAACCTGAACGGAGCGGCGCACAAGGATGTGCTGCTGAAGAATCCATGGGGACTGGCGTACGGGCCCGGGGCGCCATTCTGGATCAGTGATGAAGCATCGGGATGGTCGACACTGTATGACGGGAAGGGGAATCCGCAGACGTTGCAGGTGACAATTCCTCCGGCGATGGGCGCGGGCAAGGGGACACCGACGGGGATCGTGTACAACGGTTCCACGGAATTTCAAATTGATACGTGGCCGTCGGCGTTTCTGTTTGCGACGCTGGATGGGACGATCAGTGGGTGGTCGCACTTTGAGCCGTCGAACGCGCTGATTGGCGTAACGCACGCAGGCGCTGTGTACACGGGCCTGGCGATTACGGCGAAGACGTCGGGGAACATGTTGTACGCAGCCGATTTTAAGAACAATAAGATCGACGTATATGACGGGAGCTTCAACCTGGTGAAGTCGTTCACGGATCCGGCAGTGCCTGCGGGCTTTGCGACGTTTGGAGTTCAGGTGATCGCAGGAAAAGTGTACGTCTCGTTCGCGAGCACGACGAAAGGAACGGGAGGATACATCGACGTCTTCGGGCTGGGTGGGGCGCTGCTGAAGCGGCTTGTCCATGGAGTTCCGCTGAACCAGCCGTGGGGGATGGCGATGGCGCCGAGCACATTTGGTCCGCTGAGCGGGACGTTGCTTGTGTCGAACAACACGCCGACAGGGCTGATTCATGGATTCGATCCGACGACGGGAAAGCTCGTGGGAACGATCACAGACATCAACGGTAAGGGGATCGCGATCAACGGGCTGTGGGGCATTGAGTTTGGTGGGGGAACGGCGAACAACGGCTTCAAGAACCAATTGTTCTACACTGCCGGACCTGGGGACGTGAATGGGCTGTTTGGGGTGATCAACTTCCACAAGTAATGTGAGGGATAGCTCGATGCAGAGGCCGCCTCCGGGCGGCTTTTGCTTTTTTGGGTGAAGAGACCGGCTGTGCTTTGCGAAGAGTCTAGCGCAAAGGACGCGAAGGAATTCGCAAAGTTCGCGAAGAGAGTCTCTCGGAAACGTAGATTGATCGGTTTGCGGGAGATGGGGTGTGCCGTGGAATGTGTTAAATTTAAAGGATTGTGGGCGCGTAGCTCAGTTGGTAGAGCAATGCCCTTTTAACCCGCTAGTGTGTTCCAGCGGCGAGTCTTTTCAGTAGCTTACGACGTTGCGAAGGGCCGCGAATAGCGGCCCTTTGCTGTCAGTAGCCGATAGTCTGCAAAGGAATCTGCAAAAGGAATCCCTGCGCGAGGATTGGACGCCGGATTGGGAACGTGCAACAATATGCGCCCGTAAGCTATTTGCCTTCTGGAAACAGACCCCAGCAGTTGTAAAAAATCGAATGGCTCCCCTGTATCAGCACATGAAAGACTGCGAGCGATTCTTGGGGGCTCCATACGAAAATGTTAACCGTTGGATGGATGAGTTCTACGCGACGGCTGGACCGAAGCACAGGAGATTCCGACATCACTGGGAAGGCGTGCGCGAAGCTGAGCGCCTCTTCGGAGAAGATGGTGCTAACGCCGCCATCGTTCACATCTTGCGCGACTGTCGGAACGTACCGAAGGCAGCAGACTATGATTCTGGCGCAGCGGATGCTCTCGGTCTGAAGGCCGCGTGGCCAGTGTCAGCTTATATTCACTACACTGAGGAGGCGTTCTCTACTTTGGTCAAGTACACGCTGGAAGGTCCGATGGCCGTTGTGTTGTGGGCTTTTTTCCGAAGCGAAGGCGAACTTCATAGCCTTCTTAATGGATTGTCGCGTCTGTCGCCGTCTCAGCATGCCGAGTACCTGCAGAATTGGCCGAAGATACATGCTCGATGGATTGAGATGAACTCACAGCCCATCCCGCCCGCTTCAGTCAGTGAGGTCAAGGGGGATATGCGGACCTATTTTGACGAGACCGCCATTGTCCTCCACGGGCTTTTTGCGCAGTTACCTGGCGCTCGGTTTGCGATGGTTCCAGTGGACCAACTAATCACGCCCTTGACGCTCATCGATTACGAGTACGTCGAAGAATTGAAAGCTACGCTAACGGGCACAGAACCTCGCGACATTGCGGCTTTTGCGCTACCGCGCCAAATCGCGGTCTCAGCGAAAGCGGCAGTCGATGCCTCGGGCCGGGCAGTGAACTTTATCTCCGCAGAAAAATCGCTTGCGCTTACTCCGTTAACCGTGACAGAAATTCCGGGCGTCGGGTTTGAGGTCAAAGCATCGGTTATCGGAACTCCGCAACTTATCCTTGTAAGTCATGTGGCGGGTCGTTTGTACCTTCGGAGCGGCGTGCATCGCGCCTATCTCTTGGCGAGTTTGGGGTTCAAAGAGATTCCATGCGTGCTTAGTGAAGAAAATCAGATACCAATGGTAATGGGCGTGTACCCTACGTTCACTCCGCAGATTTTGGCTCAACCACGGCCCCCGTTGCTCATGGACACATTCGATCCGACTCTGACCCTCATGATCCCAGCGGTGCGGACCACGAAGATCATCAGGATATCGGCGGAGGAACTAGTACTGCCCGTTGATTAGCAAGCAAATGATTCCGGATTTCAACGAATTTGGACATCTTCCCGTCGGCGGTCATCAGTGTTCCTGGGCGGAGTTCAACGAACGATTTTGCGGCACGGATCGGCGACGGGACCTTTCTGTGAAACTCCAAGAGATCGTGAACATTGCACGAGGATGTGGCTTCCTCAAAGTGCTGGTCGGTGGGAGTTTCCCGACGGCGGTGGATAACCCGAGAGACATCGATGTGACGTGGGTCACCGATCTCAACGTTACCAAAGAGACCGTGAAACCCGAATGCATTCAACTGATGGACGATGCCCTTGCCAAGGAAGCGTACGGGTGGAATATGCTTTATCTTCCAATCGACCATGACCTTCGGAGCATCCAAGATTGGGCGCAACAACTTGGATTCTGCACGAAAACACGTAAGGATCGTGGTATGCTGGTGATAGATTTATGAGTGTCAATAATGCTTCTGAGTACCTCGCCGCAATTGAAGAGCGTGAGCATTTCAAGACTCTTCTGGAGAGAGGCCGCAAGCAATTCTCAGGCTATGGTCTGGAACTCTTCGAGCGCGGGTTGCGCTCAAAGATCGAGAAACTGAACGCGGAAATCTCGCGGTACGAGTTCGAGGCTGGGTACGTTCATGTGGAGACCAATCCATTTACCGCTCTGACCATCCCATTGGGTAAGGCGACGCGATGCGTTCTGCAGGTAAGTGTGGTTGGTGGGGGGCAATTTGTTGAACCCTCATCGGTCGCCAATCCCACCGACTGGAACGTCGCAACCCCGAACATCCAAATGATCTGCGGCTTGGTTCGCAACCTCTCGCATCTGTACTTGAAACCAACTCCTGTCGAGACACTCCCCGCCGCTGGCGGTCAGCCTAATCAGTTCTACTTAGAGCGCCCTTCTCTTTCCTATTCGCAGGCTTAAAGAAGGCCATCCCCTGCGGACGTGAGTGCAAATTCCGCTTAGCGGAAAATTGGCCCGCTCACGGAGCGGGCCGATCTCGTTCTGCACGTCTCAACCTCTACTCTTTTCCAACGCTTGCTGGAACCTGCTTTCTTCGCGCTCCAGCCTCGATTGCTCTTTCCGTTCTTCGAGGTCTACGCCTATCCTCGGAGTTGTCAATTGCCCGTTTTCTGCGCAGCTAAGCGGCTAAGCCTCTGCGATCCCGGAATCAGTGTGCTCAATAGACAAAGGCCCAGAACGGCTTCTACGCTTTTCACGGAGGGTAGCGGAGTGAACAATCCAAGCGGAGTGAACGATTCTGTGGAAGGCATCCTCAACGTCCTCGAAGCCGGGCCAGTCAAGAATCTCTTCTCGCCTATCACAAAAGAAATTGGTGAGACGTTGGGCAACTTTGGGAGTGTTGTCAGATTCTACTCGCACCGCAACTTGGAATTGATATTCACAAGATGGGCAGAGTCTAGGCGTACTCCCGTTGGCAGCGAGGATTTCGAGAAGGCTATGCCGCTGCTGCCCCTCGCCGCCTGCGTCAGTGATGAAGAACTTCAAGATCGCTGGGCAACGCTGTTAGAGAGTGCGGTGAGCACAAAGAGAGGCTTCTTGCCCTCATTCGGTCGGACGCTTTCAGAACTTAGTCCTGAAGAGGCTCGGTACTTGCATCGGCTGAGCCGTGCTGCTTCGGTGAGATGCCACTTTGCTCCCGATGGCATTGACATCAGGACAAGAGCGTTTTCTCATTCCGAACTAGTTAGGATTTTCGACTCTACCATCAATACAGATGGGCGTCCGATCGAGTGGGAAATTCCGCGTGTAAAGGTGGCCGAGAAAGAATGGTTGAATGCCGCGAAAAAGGCGCAGGCGGAACTTGTGATTCAGGATTTTGAGCGACTGCGTATTTTCGAAAAAGTTCGCGTTGAGAACGATGAAACGGTGCTTTCTGACAATCGACAAACCCCCGTCGAGCGACGCCCTCGCTCCAAATCTCGTACCGAGTTTGCCCTCACACAGTACGGTGTCCGTTTCATCGTTGCCATAACCCCTCTGAGCATCTGGACGGCCTGGGCCAACGACGCGAGCATTCCAACCATTGGAGGAGATCACAGAAATCAATAAGCGTTTCCTCGCCTCCAGAGGTTTTCCGAAACAACAACCCGGAACACAATCCCCATTGCCGTAACACCCCGGTTCGCGCCATACTCCAAGTCAGGGGACGAATGGTTTCTAAGTCCTTCCGGATCAGAACATGCCAACGGTCTGCACAATCTGCCGTCACCCACAACGAGCGGCCATCGAGCGCGCGCTTATTCGGCAAATCCCGCTGCGAAAGATCGCCAGCGATGTGAAAACGAGTATCGCTACTCTTCAACGCCACAAGGCTCACGTCCCGGCGAAGCTGGCGACGGCAGAACAGGTTTCAAAGATCGCTGAGGCCGGATCGCTTCTGAAGAAGTTGGAGGAGGTAATCGAGGATGCGCGGCGCATCACCGGGCGGGCAGAGCGCAAGGGGAATTACCAAGCCGCGCTCGCCGGGTTGCGGACGATCACAAATTCTCTCGAACTTTTGGGCAGGGTGACGGGCGAGCTTCGCGCGGAGGGCGGGCTTCATCTGCATAAGCACGCACACGTTCACGCGAGCGCGAGGGAGCCCGGAGTCATGTCGGATAGCGATCTCGAAGTGGCGATTGCCCGCGACGTGGCAGCCGCAACCGACAACTTCAATCCTTCCGAGATCGAGCGGTTGAAGAGTCTCCTCGCTTCCCTTCCTTCGTTGCCAGCGCCGCCGATTTCCGAAGGCGTTCTGATCGAAGCATAGCGACGCCTCGGCAGGGCATGGTTCTTCGCAGCGCGTTGATGTGAAGGGCCGAATCTGGCGCTTTGCAGACTCTTTGCAGATTCAGTTGTTTTCGAGCACATCGCGTGCTGGCTCGTACGAGATTCCGCTTAGCGGAAAACCTTATACAAGGTTCGCATTCCACTTGACCAACTAACACTGACATCTTCAAAGTGGAAGTACCGGGAAACTGCGGGAAAACCATCCAGCAGTGGGCGCGGTTCTCAGAAAGCCGCGCCCCTCCAGACTCACTTTTTCTGAGAAGGTGAAGCGATGAACAAACTGGCCACGAAAGTATCGAAGCAAGGTAACGGCATCCCCCTCAGCATCCTCTTGCAAGACATCTTGCGCGTGCCCGACCGTACAGTCCGTGGACGAGCGATCACCAAAGGTATAGCCTCGGTCGCGTTAAGTCGTCTCCCGGAGGTCTGTCCAGATCGCGACGGCCAACGGCGTTTCATGCAGCAGGTCCTGACTCTCGGCGACGGGTTACTTGATCGAGGTCTCACTGATGCGACCTTCCTGAATACAGAACTAGCAGCCTTGTTTGACCGGATCATCGTCAATGAGACCGGCCTCGGTCTTGGTGACAGAGTTCACGACAGTGAATTTGTCGAGGCAAGACGGGACACCTGGAAGAGCCAGAACTTTGAGCTTTACGAATGCTTCCTGAAGAAAGTCTTACTAGGTGAGCAACGCCGACGTGGAGACCGTTCATTCCCGTTGACCCGTGAACTTCTAGTGTCGTGGTTCGGTGTCTTCTCCGATGAACTAAAGACGGCTCGGAATCTCCTTCTGACTCGCTTTCCATTACCGAGGCACATGCTGGCTCACTCCGAATTGGAAGAGCGCTTTTGCACAGTTGTGACCGGGGGAGCGTGCCCGCATTTGGCTGCCACCTGTGACAAGTGGTGCGCGTTCTTCGCCGTCAAGAGCTATCGGCGGCTGCTGATGAGTTTGAGCAGCAAGCAAAAGGTAGCATTGCGTGGGATCGTGCTTCAATATCTCGCGCACTTCACCGGATACAGTTCCTCTTACATCGAACGGCAACTTCGGGCGCGTTAGTTCTCATCCACAATTCGGCTTTTGAAACCCGGACATTTCGGCTCCCCGAATGTCCGGGTTTCATTTTTGGATCGTGGTTATAGTCGGCACATGGAAGTAGAGAACATTGCGGCAAGTGAACTTGAGGCGCACGAGGAAGGATTCTGGATTGCGCGCTGGCGCGGCTTCTGCGGCTTCACGCTGAAGACGGTGGAACATGACACGGGGATTCCGGCCACCAAACTCAGCCGGGTTGAAGCTGGGGAAGGAGTGTTGACTCCATCCGAAAGATTCGTACTGCTGGACTATCTCGGATGTGAAGTTCGTAAGGTGATTGAGGTGGCCAAAGGCCGCATCTTCATTCCATCTCCCGCCGACGATTTGCACGGGCACAATGAGCCGCCAATCGAGATGGCAAAAGTTGTTCTGGCTCCGATAGGCCGAGCATAGGCTTTCGGGGGTTTGGAAGCTTGACGCTTCTCATCCGCGATGAGCGGGGAGCGGTGGGCACGACCGGACGAAAAGCAAGCCGGGCATGCCCATCACGACAAGGCCCGGCTCTGGGAGAAGCGATATGTACAGCCGAAAAGATATAGCAGGAAGCGAGCGCACGTCAACCGCAACGGCAGAAGAGATTGCGCGCCGTGAAGATCAGGTGGGTGCAGTGGTCAGGTTGTTACGCGAACACGAAGGCGAAGATGTTCCGTTGTTCAAGATCATGGAAGTCGGCGGAGCACAGTACGGTGCGAGGATTCACACTGCGCGCCATAAGCTCGGCTTGAAGATCGTGAACCGGACCAAGGTTATCGACGGCGTTCGGCACAGTTGGTTTCGGCTGGTCCCGACACCGAAGTCGGAGCAAGCGACGCTCTTCGGCGAAAAGATTTCGTATTCAGACCCGGAGGAAGTTTTCGGATAGGCACGAGCACGACCGGGAGATTCGAAAAAAAAATAAGCGGCCCCAGTTCTCGCAAAACCGAGGCCGCTCCGAAACTCAAGTCTTGCTCAGTATAGAGCACGGTTGCTTCGCGGCAAGATGCTTATCCGAAAAAAAACGGGCCGCTTAAAAAAACGGTACTGGCAAACAACACGGTGCCAGATGGCAAAAAGCACGGCGGAAATTCCGGGCAACGGTCCACTAGTTGATGTGGAAAAAAACGCCTACGTCCCGGTCCCCACGGATGCGACGCGAGAGCGCCGACGAGACTAACGCTGTGGCTTTTGCTAAGACCTCTTGGGCTTGAGCGAAGTATGCTGTCCGCCCCTTGTTCGACAAGGGGTCAGGATTCAGGGCCTAGCCCTATATCCGAGGGGATGGCGGTCTGTTCTTAGGGTGAGAAGAAGGATTCCGTTAAGCGGAAAGTTGAAAGCGAGGACGGCATGACGGCAGCGGCGGCTCGAATCACGGAGATGGTGAAGTCAGCGGCGGAGCAACATATCCCGCAACTAGTGACACTGGAAGTTCTCGCGAAGCGCTGGAACATCGCAATCACTTGGCTTCAGCACTACACGCGCGCGGGCGTAGCTGATCCGTTGCCAGTCATTCGGCTCGGCAAGTACGTTCGCGTCGATCTTGCCGATCCCGCGCTCGCGGCCTGGTTGAATCGACGGAGGAGCGGACGTTGAACCTTCGGAAAAAACTCGAAGAGCGGGCTCGGCGGCGTGAGATGGAAAAGGCTCAGAACAGTCTCGGTGTGTATTGCGAGATGGTTCATCCGGGCTACGAGCGTGCGCGTCACATTCAGTTCATCCATCGAAACCTTGAGTCGGTTGAGTGCGGCAAACTGCCGCGCTGGGCGTTGAGCACGCCGCCACAGGTGGGCAAGACGCGCAGTGTCTCCGAGTTATTCGCATGCTGGTACCTGGGCCGGAATCCGCGCCGCAAGGTTGTGGTGGCCACGTACAACGATACGCGCGCTGCCGACATCGGGCGGGATGTCTTGCGCGTTCTTACCGACCCCGAGCGCCGTCACGCGCAAATCTTCCCCGGCTGCGAAGTGGATCGGGACGCCGCTTCCGCAACGCGTGTTGATCTCACTGCCGGGGGAGCGTTTTATGCCGCGAGTCGTGCCGGATCGCTGACCGGAAGAAGCGCCGATTTGATTGTGATCGACGATCTCATCAAGGACGCGGCTGAAGCGGCTAGTGCGGCGGTACGCAAGGAATGTGTTGACTGGTACGAGCGCGTTTGCCTTACCCGCTTGGGTGCGAAGGGCTGCATCGTGCTCGTCGGGACGCGGTGGGGCCGCTCCGACCTTTTCGATTTTCTGGAGTTTGAAAAGCAAGAACAGCAACGCTGGGTGTTTACCAACCTTGCAGCCATCGCCGAGGGCGATGATCCTTTGGGCCGAAGCGAAGGCGAGCCGCTGTGGCCGGAGCGCTACCCTCTGGAATTTCTTCAGCAGAGAAGGATTGAGAGCGGACCGCAAACGTTCAAAACCTTGTATCAGGGCATGCCACGCGCTGCCTCAGACGCGATCCTCAAGCTCGAATGGTTCCAGCGGTACTCGGTTGTCCCCGAGTTGCGCCGGACGATCATCGCCACGGACACCGCCTTCAAGACGGGCCAGCAAAATGACTTCTCCTGCATTCAAGTCTGGGGAGAAAGCAGGACCAACGCCGCTTTCTATCTACTCGCGAACTGGAAGGGCCGCGTCGAGTTCCCTGAATTGCAAAGCAAGCTGGAGAGCTTCTTCAAACTGTGGAAGCCGGAGGCGATAGTCATCGAAGATGCCGCGAGCGGCCAAAGCTTGCTCCAAGTACTCAAAGCCTCGGAGACACCGATGCCATTGAAGCCCTATCGTCCGGACCGGGACAAGACCGCGCGTGCTTCCGCGATCAGCGGCTATCTCGAAGCGGGCAAGATATTCATCCCTGGAACTGTGTCGGCTGATTTTGAGGATGAAGTAACAGGGTTTCCCCTCGGCCTTCACGACGATCAAGTTGACACCATGACGATGGCCATCGGCTTCCTGATCGGCAAGCCATCAACTCTCACCGGATGGTTCTTCGGTGGGGCGGCCCGATTCGCAGAGTTGCGAAAACAAAATCCTGCTGCCGAGCCCGTGGAATTGGCATTGAAGAGCGGGATCGTGCCCGGAGTTCCACTGCATGCGGTTTCTCTCGCTGAGGCGCAGTTGCGCGCGCAAGAGCAAAGCCTGGGCGCGGTTCGATTCAAGCGGAACAAGCACGTCTTCGGCGATTTGGAAAGCTCGGCGATGGTGAACCATCACGTCAGGGAGTACCGTCCGCCAAACCCATCCGCTTGTCCAAAGTGCGGCAACTCGGCCATCGCGAAATACGACGGCTGGAGCCGCTGTGTGTGTGGCTGGGACAGTAGGACTCCTGATCTGCCGCTGCCTGAGCCAGTGATGCTCGCAGCTAAGCGGCAAAGCAGCCCGCTCGATTTCTTGTTGGGAAAACTCGGATTCTAAGGGAGAAAACCAAGATGGCAACAATGGCAGTGATGGGCAGTGAGGCAGTTACGAAAATGGTGAGGGAGGCCCGCGAACGGCTGACAGAGGCGGAGCGGGCTCTCAAAGCGGTGGAGGATCAGATCGTCGAGGAAAGCGACAAACTGGCCGCCACACAAGTTGCCCGCGTTGATGAATGCAAGCTGTTGGCGCTCGGCAAGAAGGGCGATCCGGGGAAATTCGACGAGGCGATTCGATTGGCAAACGACCGCATCATCGGACTGACGGCTTCTAAGCGCACTCGGGAGCGTGTGGTCGCTGAGCTGCGGGCCGATTTTTACAATGCCACGGCGGAACAAACCCGTATCGAGAACGAGAAAGCGGACCGCGAAGAGTTTGTCGCGACCCGTGGTCTTATCGAGCAGACGAATCAAGCCGTCGATGCGCGCGATGCGGCAGAGCGGCAGCTTCTCAATGGTCTGACACAACTACGTGGCCGCAAGTACCGATGCGAAAGTAATCGGCAGCTTGCGATGAATGCAGCACAATCGGCCCAGCGACGTTGGAACGGAATGAGACCGTAGCACGCGAACCATAACAAATTCGCTTCACCGGAGGACAGAAATGTTCAAGACTTTCAAAGATGAAAATGCAGAACTGATGCGGAAGCTTTCAACGGAAATTGCCGATCCAACAGAGCGCTTCGCCTCAGCGGGAAGCGACCTCGCAAAAACTGGTCCGATCTCTTCCCAGTTTTTTCCACAGCCAGAGGTGAATGTGGAGCTCTTGGACACGGAGACTCTACTCGACACGATGCCGGGCGGCCAGCACGGTTTGATTGATCGGTTCCGGGAGCAGATGAAGGCGCTCTATCCGACAATGCCTTGGCTTTGGAACCTGCCTCGTCCGATGGCGGGCAACATGCAGGCTCGCCCTCTGCCAACGGTGGATGCAAACGCTGGCGGCACCCACTGGCCTTCTGAGGGGAAGGCTAGTCGCCCTTCAGGCTTGTCTCAGGGCGAGAAGGACGCCCTCGCGGGAGCGGCGCGCAACGCGGAGGCGGCTGGCAAGCGAGCGCTCGTGACAATCTACGCCAAGGCCTTCGAGAAGGCGCTGGCGGCTCGCGCGTGAGTTTAGTGTGCCGTTTCCCGAGTGTCATTGCTCGCCTCAACGGTGCACCTTGCGGGGACGCGGAGAGTCCTTTGGGAGCAGCCTCCCACTGCCGCGCCTCGCTTTTTCCGCTCAGCGGAATTTTGGTCAGTAGGGGGATAAATGGCCTTTCGATTCATGATGTCGGGCGGAAACTTCTTGGCTTCAGTAGGAGGCGGAGCCTCCGGAATCTCGATTTCCCACAATGGCAGCATCACAAGCAGCGCGCCAGCGGGGGGTGGTGACACCTATGCAATCTTCTCCGGAATCGGTTCTCCGAACTATGGCACACCGAACCTTGGCGGAAACTTCCAATCACTTGCTGCCGGGTTGAGAATCTACCTCACTGCAATCGCTGGCGGGCAGGTCATCGTTTTCACGGATCAATCGGGCAATAATCAATGCGATCTTCGCATGAACGGCACGGGCCAGCTTTTTTTCACGCGGAATGGCACGATCATCTCGGGTTTCAGCGCGGCGACGATTCCGATCAATGCTTGGACTTACGTGGAGTTCGAGGCGATCTTCTCGACAACTGGCGCGGGGACTTGCATCGCCCGCATCAATGGCGTCACCGTCCTCAGTGCAACGGGTGTTACGGACGCTACGACCGCGCCGTTCGCGGCGGCTGCCATTCTTCAAGCGCCCGGAAGTTCCTCGGCATACGCCAAGGATTTCTATGTGCTCGACGGCGGAGCCGCTGCTGCGCCCTTCACGCTCACATCCGTGGACAACGCGGGCAACTTCTCAGGAACGATCACCGGAGGTGCCGGGAATGCTTACGTCGGGTACAAGTTCACGATCACTGGATTCACGAACGGCGCGAACAATCCCGTTGGAGCAATTTGTACGGGCTCCACGGCTACGACTCTAAGCTTCTCGTATCTCACGACCGTCACAGAGACTCACGCAGGTACAGTGAACAATTACGGAGCAACGGGGCTTCAAGGTGACCTGAAGGTCGTAGAGCTTTATCCCGATGGGCCGGGATCGCATAGCGCCTGGGCACAGAACGTTGGACCGTTCTCGATCACATCGGTCGCGGCGGCATCGGGCGGCAACCAAGTGTTCACAGGGACAATCACGGGAGGAGGGTCCAACGCTTATGTCGGCTACAACTTCGTCACGAGCGGCTTCGCGAACGCAGTAAATAACTCCGGAGCCAACGGCTTCATCTGTGTTGCCTCCTCAGCTACTTCGTTGACTCTGGTGAATCCCTCCGGCGTGGCTGATACGACCGGGAGCGCAAACTTCCAAGCCATCACGCAGATCGGAATCAATCAAACCGGAACGCGGCCCAACGGCGACGTTGCTTATCTTTCTGACGCTACCCCCGGCGATATCTCCGATTTCGCTCACACCGCTCTCACTTTGACGGGAGCCGTGCTTGGAGTCGCTCATCTCTCGTATCTTCGAAAGGACGATGCGGGCACTCGCCAAGTGGCGCAAGTCTGCATCTCCGGAGCGACGACCGAGCAGAGCCCGCCTGAATCGCTGGGCAACAATTACCAGTATTGGGTCGATTTTCTCGACGTTGATCCCCACACCGCATCGGGTTGGCTCACGGGGAATCTGAATGCGGCGACGTTTGGAGTTAAGGAACTCACTTGATCTTTGGAGGAAACATGAAGACTATCGCGCGCATCTTCTGCGTCTTGTTGATTGCTGTCGCTTCCTTCGCCCAGCAAGGTCCAACCGGGCCGAAGCAACTGAGCAGCGCCAAAGAGGTGGACTCGGCGACGTTCACGGCGTCGGGCCAAACTGTCAGATTCCAAGACCTCCTCGGAACCGTGTCCAATCAATTCGAAATTGTGGTCAACAATGCTCCGGCCTCCTTGACGCTCACAATCTCGGGTTGCATGCGCGGAGGAACCTGCACGCCGTCACCGCTTGCCAGTTCTTCCGGTACCGCAAGGCAGACGCTTTCCGTGACAGGTCCCTATGACTATTACAACGTCACGGAGACGTGGACTGGAGGCTCGGCGTCCACGAACATTAAGGTAAACCGCACGGGAACCTGGCGCTAGATTCGGAGGAAGCGAGCCCGACGTGCTTTCCTTCTTTACTTTCTCATCCGCTTAGCTGATACTTTCTCCATCCGAGCCGCTTAGCTCAAAGGCGCGGATTAGAAGGAGAAAAAGAGTGAAGAAGGACCGGGTGTTGAGCGAGTATCTAGCCGAGTTGGGCCGGAAAGGCGGCAAAGCGTCGGCAGATCGACTCACAAAAAAACAACGCGTCGAGAGGGCTCGCGCCGCTGGCCTTGCCAGACAGGCGAAAGCCAAGAAAGGCAGGAGCAAAGCATGAGAACGAGAGAGCAAGCGGGTTATGTCTGGCGAGTCGGCGAGTGGTGGTGGATTCGGTACGCCGATACTCGCATCATCGACGGAAAGGCGGTGCGCCTTCCGGGCGTATCACAGAAACTCGCTCCCGTCGCAGCAGAGCATCGCAGGATGAAGCGGCCTCCGGAGACGGTCAAGTTGGAGCAACAGCGCTTCATGGATCGAATCAACAGCAGCCGTCACACTCCGGAGCGAAGTCTCACTTTGGAGAGTTTTGTTTTGCAGGTATGGTATCCCTCGATTGAGAAGCGCCACGCGGCGAGCACGGTGCATGCCTACAAGTTTTATTGGAAGCACATTCTCGCTCCTCGCTGTGGCTCCCGGCTCTTGCGCGATGTCTCGACTCCCGAAGTACAGCGGATCATCGAAGATATCGCGCGGCAGAATGCGGAGATGAAGAAAGCCACTCTGCATCGGCTCAAATCAATTCTCAGTGCGATCTTCAAGCTGGCCATTCAGCAAGACTATCGCCCTGGCCCTAACCCGGTACGCGAAACCTCGCTCCCGCGCGCTCAGGAGGCAGCCGAGACTGTGGCCTACGATCTGGACACGGAACTCGCGATGCTTGCCTTCGTGCCGGAGCCTTCACGAACAGCACTCGCCGTGGCTGCCTTCGCTGGCCTTCGCCGGGGCGAGATCGAGGGCTTGGAATGGGAGTCCTACGACGGCGAGAACCTGAACGTCGTGCGGGCGATGTGGCAGGGGATCGCCGGAGAGCCCAAGAGCAGGAAATCGAAGGCCGCCGTCCCGGTCATTGCTCCGCTGAAAAAGTTCCTCGATCAGCACCGGATCGCCTCCGGAAATCCCGTTGCTGGTATTATGTTCAAGACGAGAAACAACACGCCTTTGAGCATGAACAACCTTCTCAACGATCAGATTCGGCCCGCTCTTGACCGCTGCTCTTGCGGCCTTGAAAAGGGCGATCACGCGGGAGCGGATCACGACTACCAACGCGACCCGAAGCGTCCCGAGTGGCATGGCTTCCACGCCTTCCGGCGTGGCCTCGCTACGAATCTGCATGCGTTGGGAGTGGATGATCTGACGATCCAGCGCATTCTGCGGCACAGCGATGTCTCCGTGACTCAGCGGTGCTACATCAAGACGCAGGATTCGCAGAAGATCGAAGCGATGCAGAAACTCGAAAGCCTCGTCGATGACCGCACTCGCGTAATCTGCAACGAATCTGCAAAGGATTCAGAGCAGGCGAGTTGGGTCAATTGAACAGTTTCAACAAGTTGGGCGCGTAGCTCAGTTGGTAGAGCAATGCCCTTTTAAGGCATGGGTCGCAGGTTCGAATCCTGCCGCGCTCACCAAGATTCCAAAGCAGTTAGCTGATTTCGGCAAGGTTGGTTTCGGACACCCCCGGACACCCAGAGCAAGCGAGACTCTCGTTTTTACGCCGTGGCGATAGCGCCCCGCGCCTTCAATCTCTCTGGGAATTCCGCTGGAAGCACCATCTGCACGACCTTTTTGTGCGCTTCGTGCTGATCGGATGAAACAGCTTGGGCGTAAAGCTCGAGGGTGATCTTTGGTGTTGTGTGACGAAGCTGCGACTGCGCGACCTTCACATTCTCGCCGTTTGAGATCAGCAATGTCGCGAGCGACCGGCGTAGCGTGTGCCATCCGATCGGTGCTTCTTTGCTGCTCTTTATTCCGGCTACTCTCTCGATGACGGGAAGAATGTGTCGTCGGAAGAGAATTTGATAGGTGTATGGAGTCTTGCCGTGATAATGCGGACTGGCAAAAATCCAATCCTCGTCCGATCGATAGGCCGTGTTTTCCCGCCAAAGGCGAAGTACCTGTAGAACCGGCTCCGCAAGTGGCAGGGGATTGTTCTTGCTCTTGGTTTCCTTCAACTCGCCTTCGACCAGTGCAAACTGCGACTGAAGGATTCCTGTTTTCCAGCCAACGTCCTTCCACTTCAGCGCGATCAACTCTGACGCCCGGAGGGCAGTGACTGCATCTACGAGCGCCATCGTTGCTTCTCGCAACGCCAGCCGCTCCAGAGTTTGACGAACGATGGCTGGAGCAAGAATCACACGTTGAATGGAGATTCGGTTGCTTTGACGAACGCCGGTGGAAGCACCGCGATGGCCAGGACTTCCTCCTTGACCGCAGACTGGATTGCGTTCCACCAATTCCCAACGGACTCCGTGGGAGAAGATCGCAGAGAGCACGTTCTTGATCTTCAGCTTGGTTCCATCTGGGCGTTGGACTCCGTCCAGCCATTCTTGGATTTGCATGGTCTTCATGTTGCAAGCCAAACAACCATGCCACTTCGTTTCGATCCAGTTCTTGATGTACGACTTGTTTGCTTTGCGCGCCGATTTCGACAAGCGCGGTAGTTCGTGATTGAGGTAATGGTTGACCAGTTCCCCAAACGTCATGGCCTTCAGGCTCAAGCATTGTTTGTTTTCGTTGAGGCGGCAACGTAACCGGTCGGCTTCCTTGTTGGCCGCCGCTTCGGTAGGGAGTTGTTTGGTTGTGCCGATTACATCCTTGTGCTGGTGCCGCCGTCCATTCACTTCTTCGCTCCAGCGGAACACCCACACCACACCGACTGCCCTTCTTTCCTTGCAAACCATGCCGCGGTTGTAGCGGACAGGCTTGCAGTGATCGTGACTCAAATGACCCTCCTCTGTGTCTTGTCACGACCAGCTTCTCCATGAGCGGAATTTACCTGACCCCGAAGATGTTCCGCAAGTTCTGAAATGAGGAAATACCATCTCTTGCGAGCGCCCGATCCGAACGGGTGGGCCGGGATTCTCCCATCGCGGGCCATCTGTTTGATTGTTCGAGAAGAATAGTTGAGGAATTCTCCCGCCGCGCTCGCTTCGACAAACGGTTCCGGAGATTGGGAGCCCTGATAGGAAACAGATCCTTTGCTGGGTTTCCGGTTGTTTGTGTCCCATCCTGTGTTTGCGAAATGGAGGCCTGGGAATTTTCGTATGCGATTTGGCTGGGTCATAGCGGACGACTCCTGGCTGGATTGTTCTTGACGGTAACGCAGTGTACACATATAGTCAACATGTAACGTTACATTCGAGGAAAAAAATTGAGCGCTAAGGAAGTCCTAGCGGAGAAGTCAGCAGTTGCACAGCAACCGGTCATCTCCATTCGCATCTCGGATGCGCTGCGCATGAGACTCGAGGCCCTGAAGGTACTCATGTCGATGAAGAGTGGCGAACCCGTCTCCACATCTGAGGCGGCGAAGCAACTCCTTGAGTCCTCGAAAGAGGAGCGACTTGAGCTGGTAACGATGCTCGCAGAGCCGACGGATTTTCTGCTGAATATCCGACGAAAAGCAGACGCAAAGCTGCCGCTTTCACGGGCGGAATGGACCCTCGTTGCCTACTACTGTCTGCAGGGGGCGGAGAGATTTGGCGACACTGCACAGACGGAGATTTCATATGAATCTCTTTCTGGAATCCTTGAGGCATTTCAGGCCGTTTACGGACTCCTTCGCAAACAGAACCGGACGCATTTGGACTCCTTTTTCGTGGCTCATCTTCCGCCAGATCGGCAAGCCGAAATGAAGAAGCCGGACGAGATCGGAAGCGATGATGTGCGCCGAGCAGTAACCCGCACAATTCGAATGCTGCAAAGCCCGACAGAAGAGCGGCAGAGGCCGACATTTGTCGCCCGGAATCTTTACTTTCTCCTCGACGAACTGGAATTTCCGAATGTCGAGAAGTTGAACGAGGCGCTTTGCCCGTACTGGACGATCCTGTGGCGAGTATGCGCTCGCGGTCACTACTTCCTGCACATGCAGCCTTTGCAAGATCAGAACTCTTCTGCGGGGCAATTGGACGCGCCGTTGAATCCACCATTGCCGAAGCTTGAGGAAGGCGATTACCGGCTCGAATTCGTGCGCTCACCGAGCGAAGGTTTTTCCGTTTGGTTGTCCTTCCCAGGAAGACTTTCGCCGCTTTATCCCGTGGAGGGATACGCAAAGATTTCGGAATTCAGGACGATCCTAGACCGGCTGGATCTAAGGCGGGAGTTGGTCTTCTGGGAAGGCCGCTATTTTCTTGCGTACACCTGCGCCGACGAGAAGGATGCAATGAGTGTTAATTTTCGTGCACGTGATAACGGAATTGCGTTTAACTTTCGTGGCGATGATTGGCAGTCGATCAAGAAGCTATTTCGACGCGCGTGGCAGACTCCGCAAATACGCCGCCTTTGGGACGGGTTGGCGCTTGAGTATGGGGAGCTGTGAAAGGCGCGGTGCTTCGCACCGGAAGAATGGGTGACACGTCACCCCCAATTTGGGAACTGCGGAGCGCTCGCCAGCGCCGAAATGTTTACGAACGTGAACTTGTTTTGGCTGAACGGTTTTGTTTCGCGATGGAGTTCCGCACGTCCCTGGCGTTTACGTTCGTAAACGGAAAAACACTGCTGGCTGCAATTGGCGTAAACACATTGACCCGTAAGCGGTTCTGAAAACTTGTCGTAACAACGCGACTGGCGAGCATTTGCTAAGAACATGAATAGGGATTTCCCATGAGTACTCCCGAACTTCCCTTTCCGACTCGGAGCGAGGCACCTCTTAGAGATGAGACTAGGCCCGGCTTTCGCACCAAAACGATAGCTACGCGCCTGACTCCAGGAGAACTGGCCGAGGTCGAAGCCACCGCTGAAAGCGCCGGCCAATCTCTCGCCGAATGGCTCCGCAAGACTGCACTGCACGCAGCGCGGCAGCGGCCTGCTGATCCTATTGAATTGCTGCTTGCCGAGGTCTGGGCGCTGCGCTACACGCTGCTGAATATGTTTCATTCAAAGGCGAAAGCGGCATCAGAAGGAACACAATTGCTGCCCGAATCCATCGTGAAAATCCGCGATCAAGCGGACGCAATGAAGCTCCAGAAGGCACACAAGATCCTCGCCGACTTCCTCGCACTGACTACTGCCAACCGAGCTGATAAATGAGGCATTCGCGTCATGCTTACCATCTCTAAACCGCTCTCGGCCAGCCAAGCGCGAACGTATCACGAGCTTGAGTTTGCCTCTGAGAAACAGAACTATTGGAGCCGCGCCCAGCAAGGCCACAGCGAATGGCAGGGTAAGCTTGCCGAGCGGTGGAAGCTTGCTGGCAGCGTGGAATCGGAGCATTTCGCGCGGCTGAGTGAGGGGCAGCATCCGCATACAGTCGAGCAGCTTGTTCACCACCAGGTCTCACGAACATACGAAGGCAAATTCGGTAAGGAAGTCACCAGCGCTGAGCATCGCGCCGGGTGGGACGCCACATTTTCTGCGCCCAAGTCAGTCTCGCTCACGGCACTTGTGGGACGGGATGAACGAGTCCGGGAAGCTCATCGCGAAAGCGTTCGGACAGCACTTCGTGAGCTAGAGAGATACACGCAAGCCCGCATCGGCAATGTCCACTCGCCGGAGACCACTGGCAAATTTGTTGCTGCTACTTTCGAGCACGATACCGCGCGTCCGGTTGATGGCTACGCCGCCCCGCAGCTTCACACCCATGCAGTCATCTTCAACGTAACTGAGAAGGCCGACGGAACAACGCGCAGCCTCCAGCCTCGCGAGCTGTTCGTTTCGCAGCGATACGTGACGGCAATTTACCGATCCGAACTGGCAATGCGGCTGCAAATGCTGGGCTATGAATTGGAGCGCGGAAAGTATGGACAGCCAGAAATCCGTGGCTACACAAAAGAGTACTTGGAAGCCTCCAGCCCACGCCGTGAGCAAATCAAAGATCATCTGCGCGAACAAGGAATCGACGGCGCAGCGGCAGCGCAGATCGCTGCACACCACACGCGGGATCGGAAGGAACTCTTGTCTCAGGCGGAAGTGTTGCAGCGGCACCGGGAGCTGGCGGCAGAGCACGGACATCTGGCGGATCGAGTAGTGGCCCGTGCTCACCAACACGGTCACCAGCGAATACAGGAGGTTAAGGCTCAAGCTCAAAGCGCGGTGACTTGGGCACGTGATCACGTATTCGAACGCTCAGCAGTGCAAGATAGGCGCGCAATCTTGGAAACAGCGCTGGCACGCAGCATGGGAGAAACCACCTACATCAGCGTCCAGCAGGAATTCGAGCGGCGCATCAACACGGGAGAGTTCCAGGAACTCTCTCAGATTGGCGCACGCAGACAGTACACGACGAGAGTTATGGCAGGGATGGAACGCGAGATCGTCGGCAGAATGTTGGATGGCAACAAACGCGATTACAGCGATCCAATGCTTGTTTCTCCTCCAATACGAATCGCCACCGAAGATCGTCATCCGGAATTGAATCCTTCCCAGCTGCAGGCGGTTGACGAGATCCTTCTCTCGCGGGAGAAGATCGTGGGTCTGGACGGTGTTGCCGGCACGGGCAAGACCACGACTTTGGCCGTGATCCGAGAAGGTGCAGTGCTTGACGCCTACAGCGTCGAGGGGTTTGCCCCAACATCCCGAGCAGCGCAGAAGCTTGGTGAAGCCGGCATAGAGACCTCGACTCTACAGAAACACTTGATGCGCGGGCAGCAGCCCGACACGGGTGAGAAACGGCTCTACGTGCTGGACGAGTCTTCACTCGCTTCCACTCGCCAATTGCATGAGTTCATCGAGCGGCTGCGTCCGAATGATCGAGTCTTGTTGGTCGGGGATCGGCGACAGCACGAAGCGGTTGAAGCGGGACGCCCGTTCGCCCAGCTGCAAGATGCCGGTATGAAGACGGTCAAACTGGAAGAGATCGTGCGGCAGAAGGACCCCGAACTGAAGGAAGTCGTTCAGCATCTCGCACGGGGCGATGTACGGGAAGCTATCGACAATCTCGATCAGCAGGGCCGGATTCACGAGGTTCCCGGACATGAGGAGCGCATCTCGGCCATCGCGAAAGAGTACGCGAAGTCGCCGGAGAAAACGTTAGTTGTGTCCCCGGACAACCGCTCCCGAAAGGAGATCAATGAACGCATTCACGTCGAACTACAAGGCACGGGCTTGGTCAGAGGCGAAGAGTACCCAAGCCGAACGCTAGTTCCGCGCCAGGAACTCACCGGGGCAGACCGCACGTGGGCAGCGAAGTATGAAGTAGGTGATATTCTGCGCTATTCCCGCGCCTCGAAGGAAACCGGGATTGGAAAAGGCCAGTATGCTCAGGTGCAGAACATTGATGCCGCCAGCAACCGGCTCACTGTGCGGCTACAGGACGGAGCCGAGCGTACATACGATCCTCGCCGGCAGCGGGGCGTCTCTGTCTTCCGTGAGGAGCTACGAAGGTTCTCGGTTTGCGACCGCATTCAATTTACAGCGCCCGCCAATGACCTGAAAATTGCTAACCGCGAATTGGGGGTAATCGCTGGCATTGACGACGGTGGGCAATTGACCCTGAAGATGGATTCTGGCCGCACATTCAGCATCGATCCCAATAAGCACCCCCATCTCGACTACGGCTATGCAATGACGAGTCACTCCAGCCAGGGACAAACCGCGGACCGAGTGCTAATTCATGTTGACACGGAATTGGCCGCGAAGGACCTGCTCAATACCCGGATGGCGTACGTGGGCGTTTCCCGTGGAGCGTTCGAAGCTCAAATCTTCACCAATGACCGTGAGAAGCTGCCCACCGCCCTAGGCCACGACATTTCGAAACAAACTGCGCAGGGGCCACAGATCAGCACAGGTCAGACAATTGCGACGCAGCAGGAAATCTCTAAGGCACTTCAACAGTATCACGGCGTGGGTCTTGGAATCGGCCTTTAGAAACCCGCATGCCCCGGATAATGGCAGCATAGCGCGGGCACAAACTCTGTCAAGGCCGACCAAGGGTCGCCGCTGTCGCGGGCACGCGCCTTGACAGAGTTTGTTCCGCCCGCGCAAGAATTCCTCCGCTATTCCGGGATAGGCAATAAAAGGGCTACAACTGCACAAACCTCAAAATCGCTGACCGGCACCGGCAAAGCCGGCGTAATCGCGGTCCTTTCGGTACAGTTCCTGAGACGGGTTGTCGCTGGTCGTGACTCCTGGAAGAACCTCTGAGACCAATTGGTGGAGATCTGGAGACGCGATTCTGGCCGTACTGCAGCACGAACCCTCGACACTCTCTTCACAGCGGTTCGCGCCTAGCATAAGCGCAAGGGCCAACGCGTCGCTCTGGCACGATGGGAATGTTTACGAAATGGTTAATAGCGAGGTGAGGTGAGTTGGCTGGAAGCGAAAGCACCCTCCTCCAGGACCCGATCAGGGTCACGGTCAAAGTCGCGAACCAGTGCACGTCGAGGTACTCGCGCGGCGTCGGAAAGTCTGTTCGAAATCCTTCCAGCCTTCTCCCTCGTCTGCGACCAGCGTTCCTGCCAACCTGGGCCGATCAGGTGTATACTTTCCTTCGGTTGCCCGCAGAAGTTACCGTGCGCACCGATTCCCCCGGCTGCCACGGCGCTTCAGAAGTTCAGGAGGCTTTTCCGATGACGCTCATCCGAGCGACGTTCGTCCGCGTGGTGTTGCTCACGATGCTAGCCGCTATGTTTTTTGGCGGTTCCACTTTGGCCGCTGGGCAAAAAGAATGGATCGTTCACTCCTTTAACACAGTCTCTGGTGGGTTGTATCCAATGGGGAGCCTCATTTCAGACAGTGCGGGTAATCTTTATGGAACAACCGAAGAGGGCGGAGCCTTCACCAACTGGGGAATGGTCTACGAGTTAGTTCGGCCCCTGCCACCGAAGACCCTTTGGACTCAGGCTGTGCTCTACAGCTTCACGGGCGGAGCCGATGGCAGTACACCGATCGCGGGATTGGTGTTTGACAAAGCAGGCAACCTTTATGGCACTACAAGTAAGGGCGGCCCTTCCGGGAACGGAGTTGTGTTTGAGTTAGTCGCTCCATCGACCACTGGAGGAAAATGGAGTGAAATCGTTCTACACGCTTTTCAATCGACGAGCAGCGATGGAGGGTCGCCACGCGGTGAGTTGGCCAGGGATGGCGCAGGCAATCTTTATGGCGTAACTACTGCCGGCGGCGCTAGTCAACAAGGCACGGTCTTCCAGCTCTCGCCTCCAGCGGCCCAGGATGGGGTGTGGACTGAGACCGTCATTCATTCGTTCAACTACGGGCAAGGCATGGACCCCGAAGGCGGACCCGTCGTAGGTGCTCAAGGCATTCTTTATGGCACAACGTACAGTGGTGGGCTAGATGGCGAAGGTGTCATCTACCGGCTTGTGCCTCCGGCAACTCGGGGCGGGAGTTGGGTTTATCGCGTGCTCCACCCCTTCACTGGCGGCCTTGACGGCGCTTCGCCCAAGGGCGAGCTGACTCTACGCGGCAAGGGAATTCTGTATGGCACTGCAACTAGAGGAGGCTCCGGCGGCGGCGGCATTATCTTCCAATTGGTGCCACCTGTGTTAGCGGGCGGTGCTTGGACGGAGAATGTCCTTTACAACTTCGGTTCAGCAGCGAGCGATGGCCTCGATCCCGCTGCCAAAGTTATCTTCGACTCAGTCGGAAACGCTTATGGCACCACCTCTACCGGGGGGGCCTGTTTCCAGCTGTGCGGTACTGTCTTCGAACTCTCTCCTCCCACAACTGAAGGAGCCGATTGGACCGAGCGCATACTACACAGCTTTCCCACCAGCGGAGGTAAAGACGGATCACAGCCCTCGGGATCTCTCATTCTTGGCAAGAACGGCGTGCTCTTTGGCGCCACGAATGCCGGCGGCACTGGCGGCAACGGCACAGTGTATGGGGTGCTTAAGTAGTTTGGAACTAGCAATTCGTCTAGTAACTTAGGTTTGGCGGACTTTCGCTACTAGCCCACACAGATGTTACTGGCCCAGCCCCGCATTATTGATCCGCATGAAAACTGCGGACTCGGATTTGTGTGCGGGCAGCAGTTACCGGGAAAAGATGCGTCATCGTGGCGCCCACAAATATCCTCCCCGATTCGGCGCGTATATCTTGGCACCCCAGGTTGCAATGGAATCTTCGCGGCTCTCGAACCGGAATTCAGGGCGTAATTATCGTGGTTTGCAGGTCACCTGGAGTGTATCGTGTGCCCCGTAGTTTGGGCTCGTGGCAGTATCGCTGTAGTTGGTAATGACAGCTGTGGTTGTAGAGCCCCCGGATTGCTTCTGCAAAAAGATAGCGGCAGAAGTCGGCGCAAGGTCAGTCGCCTGGCAGTTCCAGCCACTTGTTGCCTGAGGTAGAGTAATCGTGCAGGCCGCAGTGGGTGTCGCTCCTACATCGATGGTGAAAGCCCCATTGCCGTTATCGTTGGAAATGGCTGCCAGCGTCCCGCCGCAACCGTTCGCCGCTATCGTCGGCGCAATGACGTTATCGCGCGAGAAAATTTGTCCACCTGTATAGACTGCAACCCGTCGATGGCTGGGGGTGTCAGAGGTAGCCAGCGTAAACGGCGAGTTACTTGACGAAAGCACGTTGTCATCCACGATGACGCAACCGTTGGAGATTTCGCGGGTCACGTTGAGCGCTACATAATCTGAGCTGGGCGCATTCGCCGTACCGGCCCCCACACCGAAATGAACGCAACCTCCAATTCCAGTAGTGGTGTTGACGGAAAGGTATGCTCCCCCGGTGTATGGAGCAGTTCCAAGCCCATGAAGAATCGTGTCACCACACGTGTTTCGCAGCAGATTGGAATTTGGAGGGACACTTGGACATGGATTTGTATCTCCAATCCGCTCTGTGTGAACGTGCTGAATCAGCGTATCGCGGTCGCCTTCGCTGAATATGGCATAGCGCATTCGGTGGTTAACTCCGCTGATCACTGTTCCAGTAATGGTAGAACGCAGGATAAGTGGGCCGCCTGCAGGAACTGATGCCGTGGGATAGTTCATACCCGTGCCGAAAGTAACGCTCGTGATGTTGGTGCCGGTGCCGCCGACACTACTAACGGTACACGTTGCCTGTGAGAATCCTGGAGGATGCGCCGAATTGATTGTGCAGCCTGTCGGCGGAGTCAAGCAATGGCCCGCGTTAGTGATCACCGCCGGACTGACCGGAGTAGATGTGGGCGGGGTTCCTGTCACTGTGGTGTAGACAGTTGGCAACCCGCTGGCTGCCGGGTTGCCGGTCGCCGAACAATTCGCCATCCCCGTGAAGCTCACAGAAGTTGTATTCATTTCCCATACCCAGCCATCGACGGTGAGATCGCTATTGGTGCTCGCGGTGCAGGTGGTGTCGATGAGGCTAAAATGAGCGGGCCCCGAACCACCACCCGGGAAAGACGGGCCGATTTGGGCCGAACGGTCCCAGAATCCACACGCCGTCGCTACTTGCCGAATTGATACGTCATGTAGTCCGCCGCGTTCTTCTGATGCGGTGCTGTAGTATCCAAAATTGCAGGTCGAGACGGGATTGCCCGCCGAGTCAGAGCAATCGAATTGCACATCGCGAACTTCTCCCCCGAAACAGTCGGCGGTGCCAAGGGGGTTATCGGTTGTGGGATCGCCACAGTCGTTATAAATTGCGGCGTAGGGCGACCCCGATGCTGGGTAGAGTCCGTGCTGCCACGTGAAGTTGAGCTGAGAGGCTCCATTGGGAAAGTTGCCAGCGCAACCATCGGCACCGGTGCCGGCCCGAATGCGCGTACCGCCCGGAGAAGAACCAGGGGAATGGACACCGATAATTGTGTAGCCGGACTGACCGGAAACCCATGGAACACAGGCAACGTAGGTGTGAGCCCCGAGCAGCAAGGTCACGGGAACGTTGGGGCCGTGGAAAGGGTTCGATTGGAATACCAAATCGGACCCAGTCATGCCGCGGGCGTCAATCGTGCACCCTATGTTATTTCCAGTAGTCGGGCAAAACGGCGGATTAGCAGGCGGTGACACCCACCCCGGGTTATTGATAATGGATGAAATCTTGGCTGCGCCATCTGTACCTTGTCCGTACAGCTCGGCGTCGATCGCAGGAGCATAAGTTTGCTGTCCGATCGCGTACCCTGCCAGCAACAGCACCACAAGTAGCTGTCTCATGATTCCTCCAGCGATTTTGTTTCTGTCCGAATGGACCGGGACAGACGCAGACAACAGCGCAGCAGAACGGCGCAGTCACGGCTAGATCAACCGGAGGAAGTAGACATATCTATGATGAGATAGAGCAGCCCGGCCCCTCCTCCGAGCAATCTCACCGCACAGATGCGTTACTGATATCGGAGTTTGCTGACCGCGTCAATACCAACTTTGGTGCCTGCAAATATTCATTCGACCTTCGTTGATCAATTCGTAAATAAAACAGTTGCTGGCGTCGAACTCGCTGGGCCGATCGTATCGAATGAATTTCCCTGATCAAGAGTACAGACGACGCTACAGCATTTAACTCTGCGGGCCAGACTATAGCCGCGCTCCTACAGGACGGCCACCTGACAATGGCGGCGCTTAAATCGGCGGTGGAGCGCCATTTTTCAGACACTGAAACCGGATACTGAACCGTTTGAGCCAAATCGCTCCATCGCATTGAGTAAGGAGGATCCAGCGAACCGAGGTGAAATCGTTCCAGAGACCGGATGATCTCGGCACCCTCCGGGCACCCAGACCGATGTCTTGTTGGCATCTCGTTGATTTTGTTGTGTCGTGCATGGAGTAAGCTGGACGTGCAAATTGTTGTTTGCGTTTAGGTTGGCGACCCTTTTAAGGCATGGGTCGCAGGTTCGAGTCCTGCCGCGCTCACCAAGATTCCAAAGCACTAGCTGATTTCGACACCCCGGACACCAGAGTAAGAAAGCCTCACTTTCCACGGCGTTGCGGTACACTCTCTTATCCACAGAGGTCACTGCTCGCGGGAGCACCTCTTTTGATGTTGATCCCTGCTCACGAGCGGGCGGAGGCAGCCTTGCGGGCGATCAAGCCGAAGCCTTTGGCGTGCGCCTCTTTCTCCAAAGACAATAGCTGCTGCTGGGCTGCGGCGGAGTGCCCTGTCTTCTTTTCCAACTGGGCCAGCCAAAACTGCGCCTCAAACTCGATGCCCAGGAATCCGTAGCCACGCGCTTCTTGAATGACGCGTTGCAACGGCCGCCGGGATGCAGCAGGGTCGTCGGACGTGAGCGCCACTCTCGCTGATGACAGACCAAACTGCATGCGTAGAAGGCGATTCTGACTCTTCGCCGCCGTAGCCTGAGCGGTCACCAATTCCTTTTCGGCGTCTGCCTGCTTTCCCTGCGCAAGCAATGCTTGAATCAGAACTATGCTTGTGGCTAATTCGTCATCGGATTGGCTCTCTCGGAGGAACTGCGCGTTGCATTTGCGCACCGCAGCCTCAGCATCCGCGGCACGGCCTTCTTCGATGGAGAGTCTGGCGAGGGCGACCTCGGTTTCGGCCGCGGTTTGTTTTTCGCCCTCCTGATTTCTTAAGGCCAGTGATTCCTCGTAGGATTTTCGGGCCGCCACCAGATCGCCGCGATCCGTGAGAGTGTCTCCGAGTCCGGTCAGAGCATAGGAGACTGCGTTCTTATCGTCGATTTCCGCAGCGGTTGCCCTGGCTTGTTGATAGGTGGTGACGGCGGCCTCCAAGTTTCCCTTCTGACGCGATATGTTGCCGAGGTCGCTCAAGACTCCAGCCAGGCCGCTTTTGTCGTCAGTCTCCTGGTATTCCGGAATAGCCTGCTTGAGAAACTTCTCCGCGTCATTGAGTTTTCCCCGGAGAAGGAAGACATCTCCGAGGTTGTTCGAAACCGCAGCGACACCTTCGACATCACCGACCCGTCGAAACACGGTGGCAGCCTCGCGCCACATGGCTTCGGCGCGGTCCAGATCACCGCGCCAAAAGTAGAGGCCGGCAAAATCGCTCAGGGTTCGAGCCTCATTATCACGATCTCTCGCAGCGGCGTAGCTTTGCCGGGCGCTCTCGCACGCGGCAATGGCCTCGGCAATCGCTGCGCCGGTAGCGTTGGCTTGTTGGCAAAGGATTCCATTAGCATGCGCCACCAACAGATGTGAGCCTTGATCGCTTCCTTTTGCGATGGCGCGTTCGGCGGCGGCATGGGCTTTCGCCAGATCGTGCCCAATCCAGACGGATGCTTCGGCCAGATCGAGGCGCGGATCCTGACCCGCCGGAGCAGGAAGATGGCGCAGTGCGTCGAGGGTCTGCATGGAGTCCGCCGGCTTCAGCCAACGCTCGGCCAAAGCCAGTCGCAGACCGTACTCCAGGCTGTCAGGGAAAAGATTGAATAACTGCTGATAAGCCTCGACGGCTTTAGGGAAGTTCGGAATCGTTTCCCAGTAGTGTCCTTGAACCAGAAGACGTTCTTCCTGAGGGAGATGTTCGGCGTGATCAAGTGCGAGTTGGGCCTCAGCTTTAGCTTTGCCACTGTAACCAAGTCGCTCCCAGGCCTGAGACAAGGCATCATGAGACAGGGGATAACCTGGATCCGCCGCCACGGCTTTGAGCAAGAGGTCACGAGCGCCCGCAAAGTCAAAGGCCCAGGAGCGTGCGCGGCCCTCGGTATAAAGACGGAAAGCTTCCTGATTCGAAGGCAACGAGGCGCGGGCCGCCGCGCTGGCTTGTGTCGCGCCCGAACTCAAACCCAGCTGTTCGCGAACACCCAAACTGACCTTCGAGACCAGATCCAATAAATCTTCTTCAGTGCCGACGACGGATTCCTCGGCTAAGGTTTCGCCAGCCGCCGTATCCTGGACGCGGATATCGAGGCGGATCCGATTCGGTTCCTTGCCTGGAAGCGGAGTGTAGGATCCAAGCACCACAACGTCGGCGCCCGGATCGACGTGTAGACGCTTCAGAGTAGACGTCGCCAGAGTATCTTCATCCGCCAGCGGAAGCTCGCTTCTTGCGCGAGCTACATCCTCGCCCGAAACCAGTCTTAACTCGCCGCCAGCAGAGAGTTCCGTGTTCAGCATCTCGCTGAAGGTGGCAGAGAGCCAATTGTCTTCTGGACGGCCGCGCAGATTCCTGAAGCCGAGAACGGCCACGGAGCGACGAATGTGAGGCGCGGGTATGGGACCGGCGTCTCCGGGCTTGGCGGAGGCGTGCCGGGGAAACGAGCGAAAAGTGTAAATGGCGCCACCCACAACGAGGAGTACCAGCAGCGCGATGGGGGCGAAGCGGCGAAGCGGGAGCGGGGGATTCACCGTTCGGGCGATCGGCGGGATTTGGGAGGTCGATGCGAACCCGGAGTTCTTCCCTGCTTCTGTTGGTGTTTGCCTCGGCGCCTCTGCGGCCGTTTCTTCTACCGAGCCCTGCACGGTGACTGGCGCCCGAAAACGATAACCGCGACGGGGGATGGTCTCGATGTATCTCGGCGTCTCGGCATCGTCGCCCAGGGAATCTCTGACTTTGCGAATCGCCACACCCAAGCTGTTGTCGAATTCGACGAAGGTATTCTCCGGCCACAAGCGCTGGCGGAGCTCCTCTCGCGTCACGATCTCTCCCGGCCGCTCCACCAACATCAGCAGCAGCCGGTAAGGTAGATCCTGAAGTTTCACCCGGATGCTGTTGCGCGAGAGAGTGCCCTCGGTGGGGTCCAATTCGAAGGGACCAAAACGATATCGAGGAGTACGTGGGGCCCGATTGTGCATGAGTGTGGAACCGCAATCAATGGCCTCGGGATTCTAGCACGGGCCAGAGCTTCCGAAGTCAGTTAAGAAACCACGCTAAGTCATTCTTAAATCGATGCTTCGCTGTTAATCCAAGCTTAAGGAAGTGTTTCGTTGACGGTGGGCTGGCGTTAGGAGACATTCGCCCACACATCTCGGGCGTCCGTCGGGGGGCGGCGCTCGATGATGCCATCCTGGAGGACTCCAATGACGTTGAAATTGCATAGGATTCGAACGAGCGCGCTCTTGTCGATCTGCACAGCTGCGATCTGCATCGGGACGCTATGCGTGGCCCCATCGTTGGCCAATGGTCAATCGACGACGAGGACTTCCGCTCCTGCGGTTCCAACGCTGGTTCACTTCAGCGGAGTCCTAAACGGGGTTGACGGAACACCACTGACCAGCCTGACCGGGGTCACGTTCTCGCTCTATACGCAGTCGCAGGGCGGCGCGCCTTTATGGCTGGAGACGCAGAGCGTCCAGCCCATGCGGAACGGTCAATATACGGTAACGCTCGGGTCGACCAGCAGCCACGGGCTGCCCACAGATATTTTTGCTTCCGGCGAAGCGCGGTGGCTGGGGGTGCGCGTGGAAGGCCAGGAAGAGCAGGCACGCGTCATGTTGCTGGCTGTGCCCTATGCCCTGAAAGCCGGAGATGCGCAGACCATCGGCGGATTGCCAGCTTCGGCCTTTATGCTGGCTGCACCTACGGTGAATGGTAGTTCGTCCGCGGCGCCTTCCAACGGCTTCGTCGCTGCCGATGCACTGCCTCCGGCATCGAAGGACGTGACCACCACAGGCGGTACGGTGAACGCTGTTCCCCTGTTCACGACCGCCACAAACATCCAGAACTCGATTCTTTCGCAGACGGGAGTAACCGCGATCAATGTCGCGGGCAAACTGAATCTGCCCGCCCAGGGGACAGCCACCGCGACGGGTGGAAAGTACTCACGGCCCGCGGACTTCGTGGCTTCGTCCTTCAACAGCACTTCGGTGATTGCAGTTCCTCAGACGTTCCAGTTGCAAGCGGCGCCGGCGGGCAACAATACTGCTGCACCGTTCGCCACGCTCGATCTGATGTATGGGTCGGGCACTGCGACTCCCACCGAGACCGGATTGAAGTTCAACAACAAAGGCCTGATCACGTTCGCTGCGGGACAGACATTTCCCGGCACAGGCAAGGGCACGATCACCGGGGTCACCGCCGGCACCGGACTTTCCGGAGGCGGCACTACGGGCGCGGTCACGCTGAATCTCGATACGACCGAGATTCCGGAGCTGACGACCAACAACGTATTTTCCGGGACCGAGCAGTTCAAAGGTGCGGTCGGAATGGGCACAACGCCGATGGCGAATGGTTATACGCCGCTGACAATCGGCACGGCGAACAGCTTCGGGACGTGGTTCGCGATCGCGAACACAAGTGCAGGCGGTCACACCTGGAACATTATCTCCGCTGGCGCCGGCAATGCGGAAGGCGCGGGCAACTTCGGGATCACCGATCTGACTGGCAAGAGCACCATCTGGCTTGAGGGGAATACCAAAACCACGAGCCTGACAGCGAGTGGAGGACTGAATGCGGCTACGCTCGTGGCGACTTCGACCGCGGGCGCTTCGATTATCGATGCAGACGGTTTCGGGCAGAATGCTGGCGGCCCAACTCCGGGACTTCGTTTTGGTGGCGGCAGCAGTGGTGAAGGCATCGCCTCGAATCGCGTAATCGGTCTCACCAAGTTTGGCCTCGACTTCTACACGAATTACACCGCGCGCATGTCGATCCTGCAGAGCGGGCAAATCGCGGTTGGAACAGCTAATCCTGGGGCGCAGCTGGGAGTTGTCGGTTCCTCAAATGCGTTTCCCGGGGTCTACACCCAAGGGGGCGCAGCGGCGAGCGGTTCAGGGCAGAACGGCAGTGACGGCATTGATGCGTACGGGAACAACGGCGACGGCTCGGGAGAAGGCGGAACTGGCGGCCTCTTTAGCGGGGGCGCCGCCGGTACCACAGGGCTCAACGGCGAGGGCATCGTGGTCTTTGGCGGTACCACCATTTGTCTTCCGATTTGTGCCCCCGAGAACTTTGCCGGCGATTTCCAGGGAAGTGTTTTCGTAAAGAGTGGCATCTTTGTGCCCTCTTCGGCGATGTACATCGACCATCCGCTGGATCCGGCCAACAAATACCTCTCTCACTCTTCAGTCGAATCGTCAGAGATGAAGAACATGTATGACGGCAATGTCACGACCGATGCGAGCGGCGATGCGGTAGTCGAGTTGCCGGATTGGTTTGAGGCCCTGAATCGGGACTTCCGCTATCAACTGACGACGATCGGCCAACCGGCGCAGGCATGGGTTGCGTCGAGAATTGCCAACCACTCCTTCACCATCAAGACCGATAAACCGAACGTAGAAGTCTCATGGCAGGTGACCGGAATTCGTCAGGATGCATGGGCCAACGCGCACCGCACGCCCGTCGAACAGCAGAAGAATGCTCGCGAGCGCGGCCGTTATCTGAACCCGGATCTCTATGGCGCGCCGGAAGAGTCCAGCGTGGAGTGGGCGCGGCATCCGCAAATGATGAAGCGACTGAAGGAAATGCGGGAGAAGAATTCACGCGACGCCCAAGCTGCAAACGCGGCGCGCTAAGAACTGGCCGACAAGGAACGCTTGTGGTTCGCAAAGAGGCTGCGGGATTCCAGGGGCGATTCTCATTCGAAGGAAGGCGCGAAATGATCCGACATTGTTCACGTAACCGAGGGCTGCTGATTTTGGCTCTAGCTTTGTTCTGCTTTGTGCTGATGTGTCCGGTGGGCAGGGCTGCCGCGTCGCCGCAGTCAGAGTCCACGCCGAAAACCCACGTCTACTACATCGCCGCCGACGAAGTCGACTGGGACTACGCTCCCGGCGGCGTCAACAAAATGATGGGCATGAAATTCGACGGCTACTCGAAGGTCTTCACCGAGCGCGGACCGCACCGCATTGGTACCGTGTATCGCAAGGCTCTCTACCGCGAATACACCGACGAGACATTTACGCAGCTCAAGCCGCGCGCCCCGGAATGGGAGCACACCGGAATTCTCGGCCCCATCCTGCGGGCGGAAGTTGGGGACACGATCCGTGTCGTTTTCAAGAACAATGCTACCCGACCGTATAGCATGCATCCTCACGGCGTGTTTTACGACAAGGACTCCGAAGGTGCGGGTTACGACGACGGAACCACTGGAGCCGACAAAGAAGATGACGCGGTCCCGCCGGGCAAGACGCACGTCTACACGTGGAAAGTTCCCGAGCGAGCGGGGCCGGGACCGAACGATCCCAGTTCGATTGTCTGGCTCTACCACTCCCATGTGCAGGAGTTGAAAGACGTGGAGACTGGATTGATCGGCGCGATTCTGGTGACGCGTCGAGGCATGGCTGGCGCAGATGGCAAGCCGAAAGATGTAGACCGCGAATTTGTCTGCTTGTTCATGCTGTTTGACGAGAATGTCAGTTGGTACCTCGAGCACAATATTCAGACTTTCACGAGTGATCCCAAAGGGGTCAACAAACTCGAATTCGCGCCCGTCGACAACGAAGGCAACTTCTCCGGGCTGGGATCAGGATTCACGATCTCAAATGCAAAGTTCGCCATCAACGGCCACATCTACGGATCCGGCCCCATGATGACCATGAAAAAAGGCGAGCGCGTGCGCTGGTACCTGGTTGCGCTGGGGGAGCAGTTCAGCGTGCACACTCCGCATTGGCACGGCAACGTCGTGCTGCAAGACGGCAAGCGCACCGACGTGATTGAACTCATGCAGGCGCAGATGGTGACGGTGGATATGGTTCCCGACGATCCCGGGACATGGATGTTTCATTGCCACATCGATGACCATATGGATGCGGGAATGGCAGCGCTCTATAAAGTTGAGCCGTAGCCGGCCACGGCCTTGGAGGAACTGCAGCCAAAACCGATGGTAGTATTTGCGCTAGGACTTCGCCCAGAGGTCGCGCTCGTGACCGGAGGTGAATTTGGCAAGCGCATCGATTCCGAAAGACCGATGGTCGGCTCGTATCGCACTCGTTGAGCACCACATCCGCCTGGAGAACGAGCATGACCTTGAAGGTGTGCTCCGCACCTTCGGTGATGTCGCACAATACGATGATGAGGCTTGGGGGGAGCACCATAGGGGCTCGGAGGGCGTCCGGATGTTTTACGAGCAGCTCATGAAGGCTCTGCCGGACTTGGAAATTGAGGTGCAGCGCCGCCACGTTGCGGAGGATGCCATTCTCGTTGAAGTCCTGATCAGGGGAACCCATCTCGGTTGGTGGCGTGGCCTTCTGCCGACCGGGCGGCGAATCCAGTTCCCGCTCTGCGGTGTGTACACCTTCGACGCTGATGATCGTCTTGCCGGGGAACGGATATATTACGACCGGGGCACGGTGTTGAGACAACTCGGGGTTTTCCACGAGCCGCAAACTATGTGGGGACAAATCTCCACTTTGGCGACTCATCCCCTGACGATTGCGCGTGCTGTCGCGAGGAAGCTCGTGCCCGGGAGACACGTTTCATCCGGAACTCGAAAAGTTGGATAGCCGCTTTGGGGAGCCGGAGAAGGCACTAGCTTTGAATTCGAGGCCGGCCTTCGGATTCATCTCGACAGCAGACCCCATACCGTTGCCAGAGCTGAAACCACGGGCTATGCGCGAGCATTTCGTCGTGCCGTCGATTGGCGGCAGAGATGTCGCTTGCGTTGAGTGGCCTGATATCGGGCGCTTCGAACATTTCCTGCAGCTGCTCGATATCGTCGATGATGCGTTCAACGTCCATCGTCATAATCATCTAGGAGAAAGTGCGTAGCGGTCAACCCGGAGCAGTTACTAGCGCGACATTCCTCGTTTGGTGACAAGATAAACCGCAAAACTTCCTAACCAACGGCCACCCTCGTAGTGTTCACCCGTTACAGCCGCCAACCCAGCCCGCCGGTGCGCTTCGGCAGTCGCGATGATCGACGGCAGCCGCTTGCCCTTCGGTAAGCCAGCAGCGATTCCTTCCAACATCCCTCGGCTGAGATTGAGTCCATCCAAGTGCGCCAGCGACTGCGAACTGGGATACGTTCTGTGCTGAACTTTAGGCGCAACGACTCCACGTAGGGCGGCGTGAAGCCGCGCTGGCGCTCCATCTACAGTGTTCAATCCGTAGGCATCAGGAAACAAGGGAGTTGACCGGAGTCTGTCGGGGGCCTAACATTACCGCCGAGCAGGGTTGCGCGCTCTCATGATCGGCCAGCAAATATCCCATTACCGCATCCTTGGCAAGCTAGGCGGCGGCGGTATGGGCGTGGTGTATGAGGCCGAGGACACGAAGCTGGGGCGGCACGTCGCGCTCAAATTCATTCCTGAAAACCTGGCCCACGACCCCAAGTCGTTGGAGCGATTTACGCGCGAGGCGCGGGCGGCGTCGCAGCTCAACCATCCGAATATCTGCACGATCCACGGCATTGAGGATAACAACGGGCATCCCTTCATCGTGATGGAGAAGCTCGAGGGCGAGAGCCTGAAGCAACACATCGCGGGGCACGCAATGGAGGTGGACAAAGTGCTCGACGTGGGTGTGCAGGTCGCGGAGGCGCTAGTGGCGTCGCACGCAAAGGGGATCGTGCATCGCGACATTAAACCGGCGAACATCTTTATTACTACCGGCGGGCAGGTGAAGGTTCTCGACTTCGGGCTGGCGAAGCTAGTGCACAACGAAGGCACGGATGAGGACGCGGGGGCGGACAATTCGCTGACAGCTGTGGGAGTGATTCCGGGGACGGCAGTGTATATGTCGCCGGAACAGGCGCGAAGCGAGACGATTGATGCGCGGAGCGATCTGTTCTCGTTTGGCGTGGTGATGTATGAGATGTCGACAGGGAAGAAACCCTTTGCTGGAAGTAATTCTTTAATGACCCTGGATGCGGTGCTGCATGCGAAGCCGACGCCGCCGCGGGATTTGAATCCGAAGATTCCGATCGAGCTGGAGGGGATCATCGGCAAGGCGATGGAGAAGGATCGCAACCATCGCTACCAGAGTGCAGTAGAGATGAAGTCGGACCTGGCGCTGCTAAAGCGCGAGACGGAGTCCGGGAGCATTAAAAGCGGGACGATCACGGCGAAGCTGCGGGTGGGCACGAAGACGTTTGGCAGAACATCGCGGTGGCAGATTTATCTGCTGCTGGGGATGGCGGGCCTTTTAGTGACGGTGCTGTCGGCGGTGGGCGCGTGGTGGTACAAGCATCGCGAAGTCGCGAACGCGGAACAGAGGAACGAGATTGCGGTGCTGCCGCTGCAGAACATGAACGGGGATTTTAACGTCGACTACTTGCGGTTTGCGCTGGCGGATGAGTTGACCAGCGTGCTGACGTATTCGCGGACGCTCGAGGTGAGGCCTTCTTCGGTGACGCGGAAATATGTGGCGCTGGATCTGGATCCGAGGAAGGTTGGGCTGGACCTGCGCGTGGGGCGGCTTTTGACGGGATCGTTTCGAAAGCAGGGGGACGAACTGATCGTGACGCTGGAGGCGATGGATGTGCCGACGGAACGATTGCTATGGCAATCGACCGTGACGGCGAAGGCCGACGACATGATCGGGTTGCAGGAGCAACTGAGCGCGCAAGTGCAGCACGGGTTGTTGCCAATTCTGGGAGCGGCGGGAGCGATCGACTCGGCGGCTTCGCGTCCGAAGAATCAGCAGGCGTATGACTTTTATCTGCGAAGCGTGGCGCAGCCGCATGATCCAGCACCGAATAAGGAAGCGATCAAGATGCTGGAGTGGGCGGTGGGAATCGATCCAACGTATGCGCCGGCGTGGGAGTCGCTGGGACAGCGGTACTACTACGATTCAACGTTTGGCGGCGGCGGCGAAGAGATGTTCCAGAAGTCGAATTCGGCGTACGAGCGGGCGATCTCGCTGGATCCAAATCGGGTGATGGCGGCGAGCAATTTGATTACGAACCGGGTCGAGCGCGGCGAATTGGGGCGGGCTTACGACGCTGCGACCGATCTGGTGCAAAGGCGCCCGCGGAGCGCCGATGCGCACTTCGCTTTAAGCTATGTTTTGCGCTACGCCGGGATGCTGGATCGGGCGACGCAGGAGTGCAACACGGCGCGCGCGCTCGATCCGAATAACTTTGCTTTCCGGTCGTGCGCCTGGGCGTTTCTGGAGATGGGGAAGACGGAGCGGGCGATGGACTTCATCCATCTGGACGCCGGTTCGGAATGGGCGGCGTGGGCGACTCCGTATGTGCAATTGGCGGAGGGGAATGTCGCGGCGGCGCGCGAGAGCGCGAAGAGCATGGGGAAGGCGCCGACTTATCACCGCGATTTGATGGTGGCGTGTACTGCGGCGCAGCGGCCGGGTGATATGGAGAAGATTGTGAGGGAGACGGAATCGGAGACGATGATCGAGCCGGATCCTGAGGCGTGGTATCACGTCGCTGCGCTGATGGCGGCTTGCGGGCAGAATGACGCGGCACTGCGTCTTCTAAAGGCGGCAGTACAGCAGAATTATTGCGCGCATGATGCGCTGCTGGATGATCCGCTGCTGAAGGATTTGCGGAAGCAGACGGCGTTTGATGTGGTGCTGACAGCGGCGAGCAATTGCCAGGCTACGCTGAAGGAAGGGCGGCAATAGGAGCAGTACTCAGTACGCGGTACTCAGTACTCAGTTTCGGTTGGCGGCTTTGGTTATGGGAAAATTTTCGCGGCGGAGGCTGCTGACTTCATCGGTTGCGGGGCTGGTGGGGCTGGGGGTTGGGTCGGCTGCGGGGCTTGCGGATTTGACGCCTGTCCGGCGTAAGGGACGCATTCATCAATCTGTTTCGCGGTGGTGCTACGCGAAAATTCCTCTCGAACAATTGGCGGAGTATGCGGCGAAGATCGGGCTGCAGGGTGTCGACCTGCTGCAACCGGAGGAGTATGAGGTGCCGCGGCGGTACGGGCTGATTTGCACGATGGGATACGCGGGCGGCGGCGACATTGGAAAAGCGCTCAATCGCGTAGAGAATCATGCGGCGATCGAGCAGGGATTTCGGACAAATATTCCGCTGGCGGCGAAGGCGGGCGTGCCGAATGTGATTACGTTTTCGGGGAATCGCGGTGGGATGTCGGATGAGGAAGGCGCGCGAAATACGGTTGCGGGGCTGAATCGCGTGAAGAAGATTGCGGAAGATCATGGGGTGACGATCTGCCTGGAGTTGCTTAACAGCAAGCGGGATCATCACGACTACATGTGCGATCACACGGCGTGGGGAGTGCGGGTGGTGAGTGAGGTGAATTCTCCGCGGGTGAAGCTGCTGTACGACATTTATCACATGCAGATTATGGAGGGGGATCTGATTGGGACGATCCGGGGGAATCTGCAGTGGATTGGACATTTTCATACGGGCGGGGTGCCGGGGCGGCATGAGTTGGATGGAACGCAGGAAGTGCAGTGGGATGGAGTGATGCGGGCAATTGCGGACGCGGGATTTCGCGGATATGTGGCGCACGAGTTTGTGCCGGCGGGGGATCCGATGGAGGGGCTGCGGAAGGCGGTGGAGTTGTGCGATGTGTGAGCGAGGGCGGGGCGTTTTGCGTTGTGGCTAGTGAGTGCGCGGGCGAGACGCCCGCACGACAGTCGGCGGGACGCCGGCGCTACTGGGAAAGAATTTGCGTCAAAGGGGGGGTAGGGCCCATCCTTGTAGGGTGAAACATTCCGGACCTGCCAAGCTGCCGCGGATGGGGCGCGGCGTTTTCCTTCTCTTTCAGGGCTTACATCGTTCTGCGCTAAGTTGGGCGGGACTTCTTCTTGTCGTTCTGGTGCTGGCTTCTCAGCTTCCCACCCTTGCGCAAAAAACGCGCAAGGATGGGCCCCCCGCAGCGCCGTCTTCTCAAAACCTCTCCGAGCAACGGGTGGATGTTGATCCTCCGGGGCTGTCGTATCAGGGGGTGCCGGCGGAGATTCCGCAGGACCTCGGTGAGGCCGGGCTACGGCTGGAGTTGTTGCGGCTGGGGACTACGGCGCGGCTGATGCAGGTGGTGGCGCATCCGGATGACGAAGATGGCGGGATGCTGACGCTGGAAGCGCGCGGGCACGGCGTGAGCACGCTGCTGATGACGCTGAATCGCGGCGAGGGCGGGCAGAACAAGATTGGCAGCAATCTGTCGGATGTGCTGGGTGTGCTGCGCGCGGAGGAGTTGCTGGCGTCGGATCAGTATTACGGAGTGCAGGAAAGATTTTCGCGGGTGGCGGATTTTGGATTTTCGAAATCTCCGGAGGAGACGTTTCAGAAGTGGGGCGGGCACGACACGGCGCTGAGAGATATGGTGCTGGTGATTCGAACGTTCCGTCCGGATGTACTGGTGGCGCGGTTTTCGGGGACGTCGCGGGACGGGCACGGACATCACCAGGCATCGAGCCTTTTGGCGAAAGAGGCGTTTCGGGCGGCGGCCGATCCGAAGCGCTTTCCAGAGCAGATTGCCGAGGGGCTGGAGCCGTGGCAGGCGAAAAAGTTTTACATCGGAAATGTGTGCGGGTTTGGGGCGATGACTTGTCCGGATGCGGATTGGACTTTGCGGCTGAACACCGGAGAGAAAAGCGACGCGCTGGGAATGTCGTATGCGCAGTTCGCGATGAAGGGGCTGCGACATCAGATGTCGCAGGGAGCGGCGAATTGGACGCTGGATGATGGAGACCGGTTTACGTTCTATCGGCTCGTGGATTCGGTGCTGCCTTCGACTCTCGGGAAGGATGGGCACGAGAAGAGTTTCTTTGACGGGATTGATACGAACCTGACGGGGCAGGCGCCTCAGGACATGGCTGAACTGCGCCGTCAGTTGTCAGAGGTAGAGAAGTGGGTTTCGCAGGCGTCAGAGACTGCGAAAGGAAACGATGCAGCGGGCGTGGTTGACCCTCTCATGCATATCGTATCCGGACTGAATCGCATAAATGCAAAGGCGCTTGAGTGGAGATGGCGCGGAACGGGAGGTTCCGATTTCTTCACGCGGATTGCGGAGAAACAACAGCAGGCGGAGACGGCGCTGAATCTGGCGCTGGGCGTGAGTTTGACGGCGGACGTGTCGTCTGATGGCGGGCGCGAGGTTCATGTGTTGAAGGAAGCGGATGCGCTGACGACGGTTTCTCCGGGTCAGGAATTTCTAGTGGCGGTTACGTTTCATAACGGATCGAAGCAGACGTTGACGATCGACCACATCAAACTCGACGTTCCGACGGGATGGAACACGATCAGCGGAAAGATGCGGCCGGAGATGGTGAAGGCGGGAGAGGATTTGCACGCGAACTTCCGGCTGCGGGTGCCGAAGGATGCGGCGTACACGCGGCCGTACTGGCATCGAGATGATCCGGAGACCGAAGCGGTCAATCATATTGACAATGAAAAGTATGTGACGCTGCCCTTCCCGCCTCCGGCGCTGCGGGCGCGGGTGGAGTATTCGGCGGCGGGGACGAGGAATGGAATTACGGCGGTGGTGGTGACTCCATTCCTAGATGAAGAAGGAAAGAAACTGGAGCGCCCTCTGGCGATTGTGCCCGCATATTCGGTGATGCTGGAGCCGGGGACGCAGGTGATTTCGACGCATAACGGATCGACGTCGACGGTAGCGGTGGGAGTGACGGGGAATCTGACGCGGGAGATGCGCGGAGTGTTGCGGCTGGAGTTGCCGGCGGGGTGGCGATCGGAGCCGGCGCAGTTTGCTGTGGACTTCAAGAAGCGCGGAGAGAAGCAGGACTTCCAGTTCAAGGTGTTCACGACCGGGCTGAAAGAGGGACGGACAGCGGTCCGCGCGGTGCTGGAATCGGAAGGCGAGAAATACAGCGAGGGATATACGCTGGTCACGCGCGAGGATCTGGGAAGTTTTTATTATTACCAGCCGGCGCGGCAACGGGTGAGCATTGTCGATGTACAGGCTCCGCATGATTTAAAGGTCGGCTACATCATGGGCGCGGGAGACGACATCCCGACGGTGCTGAAGCAGGTGGGCATGGACGTGACGCTGATTCCGGCAGAGAAGATTGCGAGCGAGGATTTGAGCAGGTACGGAACGATTGTACTGGGAATTCGCGCGTACGACACGCAGAAAGATGTGGCGACGAATAACAAGAAGCTGTTGGATTTCGTTTCGGCGGGCGGAACTCTGGTGGTGCAGTACAACGCCGGGGTGGGAGATTTCAACGGCGGGAAGTTTACGCCGTATCCAGCGGAGCTGAGCCGGGCGCGGGTTTCGGTGGAGGAGGCTCCGGTGGAAATTCTGGCGCCGGAGGATTCGGTGTTTCATTCTCCGAATACGATTACGGCGCATGATTTCGATGGGTGGGTGCAGGAGCGCGGGCTGTACTTCATGAGTTCGTGGGATGAACATTTTAAGCCGCTGCTGGCGTGTCACGATCCGGGAGAAGATCCGCAGAAGGGCGGCTTGTTGAAGGCGCAGTATGGCAAGGGGACTTACATCTATACGGGATATGCGTTTTTCCGGCAGTTGCCGGCGGGAGTTCCGGGGGCGGTGCGGTTGTATGTGAATTTGCTGAGTGCGGGAAGGCAGTAGCAGTACTCGGTACTCAGTACTCGGTACCCAGTTGACGGCGCGGCTTTTGTGAACGGAGTTTGTCATTGAGACGTAGCTTGGCTACGTCTTTCTTTTTCATGGCGGAAAGCGTTACTGGTACGTCTCTACGAGATGGAATCTTCGGAGCGGGCTTCAACACAAAACGAAAGTAGTTCTCCTGGCCTCATCCGCGGGATGGGGCTGGGGAGCGCTACTGCGCTGAACATGATTGACATGATCGGCGTGGGGCCATTTATTACGATGCCGCTGGTGTTGGGGGCGATGGGCGGTCCGCAGGCGATGTTGGGATGGGTGGCGGGGGCGCTGCTGGCGGTTTGCGACGGGCTGGTGTCGGCCGAGTTGGGCGCGGCGATGCCGAAGTCGGGGGGATCGTACCGGTACCTGCGGGAGATTTATGGTTCGGAGAAGTGGGGGCGGCTGATTTCGTTTTTGTTTATCTGGCAAGTGTCGTTTTCCGCGCCGCTGTCGATTGCGACGGGGTGCATCGGGCTGGCGGGATATGCGGCTTATTACTGGCCGGAGTTGGAGACGGTGTACGCGCATCATACGGCAGCGGCGCATATTCCGTGGGTTGGAACCATGCAGGTGGATTGGATTGTCACGCCGGGGACGGCGGTGGCTGTGGCAATTTGTTTTTTTACAGTGCTGCTGCTGTATCGGCGGATTACGGCGATTGGGCGGCTGTCGAAGATTTTGTGGTTTGGGGTAATGGGGACGATTGGGTGGATCATCTTTGCGGGGCTAACCCATTTCAATGCGGCACGGGCGTTTGATTTTCCGCCGGGGGCATTCCATCTTTCGCATCAGTTTCTGACCGGGCTGGGCGGAGCGATGCTGATCGCAACCTACGATTATTGGGGATATTACAACGTTTGCTTCCTGGGCGATGAAATCAAGGATCCGGGGAAGAATATTCCGCGGGCGCTGCTGCTTTCCATTCTGCTGGTCGCCTGTCTATATCTATTGATGAACTTGTGCATTCTGGCCGTGGTGCCTTGGCGAGAGATGCTGGCGGCCGGACAGAACAGCAACCGGCTGTATGTGGTTTCGCTGTTCATGCAGAGGATTTACGGGCAGTGGGCGGCTCGGCTCGTGACGGGACTGGTGATCGCGACGGCATTTGCGTCGGTGTTCTCGCTGATGCTGGGATACTCGCGGGTGCCGTATGCGGCGGCGAAGGATGGGAACTATTTCAAGGCGTTTGCGAAGGTGCATCCGGTGTACCGGTTCCCGCATGTGTCGCTGCTGGCGCTGGGAGTGGTGGCGGCGGCGTTTTGCTTCCTGCGGCTGAAGGATGCGATTGCGGCGCTGGTGGTGATTCGGTTGATCCTGCAGTTTCTGGTGCAGGCGGTGGGGGTGATTTTGTTGAGGATCTGGAAGCCGGATATGCCGCGGCCATTTCGCATGTGGCTATTCCCACTCCCGGCGGTGTTGGCTAGTGCGGGGTTTTTGTTCATTTTGTTCAATCGGGAGAATTGGCAGAAGGAAGTGCGGTATGCAGTGGTGATTCTTCTGACCGGGGTCATCATTTATATGATTCGGGCCTGGAAGGATGCTGAGTGGCCATTTGGGGGGAAGGCTCACACTTAACCACCGAAGAAAACCGCAGGATTCACCACAGAGGGCACTGAGGAACACGGGGGAAAGCTTTAACCACTAAGGACACTAAGGTTCAAGAAGGACTTCTTTTCGGTGGCTGATCATATTTCAGTTTCGGTGGTGCGCGGCGCGGGGATGCGGGGGGCGGGGACGGCTTGGGCTCCGCTGGGAGAGCCGCTGTTCCGGTCGCTGTGGATTGCGGCGGTCATTTCTTATACCGGGACGTGGATGCAGAATGTGGGTGCGGGATGGTTGATGACGCAGCTCACGACGTCGCCACTGATGGTGAGCCTGGTGCAGGCGGCGGCAGCCGTCCCGGTGTTTATGGTGGTGTTGCCGGCCGGGGCGTTGGCCGACATGGTCGACCGACGGCGGCTGTTGTTATTCACGCAGAGTTGGATGGTTGTGGCGGCGGCGGCGTTGGGAGTGTTGACACTGCTGCACGTGGTGAATCCTTGGATTCTGTTGCTATTCACGTTCGTGCTGGGGCTGGGTGCGGTGATGAACGATCCGGCGTGGCAGGCGATTACTCCGGATGTGGTTTCTCCGGCGCAGCATGCGTCGGCGGTCGCATTGAATTCGGCGGGATTTAATGTGGCGCGTGCGGTCGGTCCGGCGCTGGGTGGAATTGTGGTGGCGGCGGCGGGATCGGGATGGTCGTTTCTGCTGAATGCGGCGTCGTTCTTTGGAGTGATCTTATTTCTGTGCAAGTGGCGGAAAGCTCCGCGCGAGGCGCCTCCGAAACAGAGTGTGCTGAGTGCGATTGGCGAGGGATTTCGCTATGTGCGGGGCGCGCCCGAGGTGAGGTCGGTGTTGATCCGCACGGGAGCGTTCAGTGTGGGCGCAACGTCACTGCTGGCGCTGCTTCCGGTGGTTTGCCAACCTCATGGGGCGCAGGGATATGGATTCCTGTTGACGTGTTTTGGACTGGGAGCGATGGGAGGCGCGGCGGTGTTGCCGCGCATGCGTGTGCGATATTCGGTGGACGGACTGGTAGCGGGGGCGACGGTTGTGTTCGCGGCGATGACATTCCTGGCTGGGCAGCTCCATGTATTTGAGTGGCTGTGTCTGGTATTGTTTACGGCGGGAGCCGCGTGGATCGGGATCCTGGCATGCTTTAATGTGGTGGCGCAAACGATGTGTCCGTCATGGATGCGGGCACGGGCGCTCTCGATGTATTTACTGGTATTGCAAGGCGGCATGGCTTTAGGCAGTGCGGTATGGGGAGAGTTGGCGGCAAGGGAAGGCGTTCCGGCTGCGTTGGCGTGGTCGGCGCTGGCGATGGTGGTGGGATTGACAAGCATTCGACGACATCGGTTGACCGCTGCGGAGTTGAAGATGGCTCCGGCGGTAGTAAGGGACTAAGGGGGAGATCATGAAAAAAGAATTGGGACTGGTTGCGTGCGGGTTGCTGGTGATGGCGATGTCGACCGCGGCGCAGGCAAGTAAGCCCAACGACGAGCTTCGGACCGTAACACAGGTGCTGGATCGGACGGTCAGCAATATGGAGATGGAGTTTATTCCGACGGCAGAGGCGATGCCGGAAGACAAGTTTGGATTTGCGCCGACGAACGGAGAGTTCAAGGGCGTGCGCACATTCGGCGAACAGGTCAAGCACGTAGCGGCGGTGAACTACGAAATTGCGGCCGCGTTGCTGGAAGAGAAACCGCCGGTGGATATTGGCGAGGAATCAGGCCCGGAGTCGGTCAAGTCGAAGGCAGATATTTTGAAATACCTCAAGGATTCGTTTGAATACGTACACAAGGCGATCGCAACGATCAATGAGAAGAACCTGATCCTGACGGTGAAGAGTCCGTTCGGCGAAGGTAAAGTCACGCGGCTGGGATTGGCGACGAGCATTGCGTGGCATGGCTACGATCACTACGGGCAGATGGTGGAATATCTGCGGATGAACGGGATTGTGCCGCCAGCCAGCCGGAGGTAGCGGGCTCGTTGTGCGAAGAGGTTGCGTCGGGAACGAGGCTGCAGAGATATTGTTCGAAGGTCAGGCTCGGGTTCCGGACGAAGTGGTCGGGATAGGAATCGAGGGCACGCAGGAAAGTTTGCATCTCGACGAGAACCTGTTCGTTGGCTGACATTGAGTTGTTCTCTCCCTGAAGTGGATGAGATTGGGCGCGGGTCCTCCGCGCACGCGAGAGTTCTCCCGTTGGTGAAACTACAGCGCACATAAGTTGGAACCTCTTCGCTCTTTCGGGGGGAAGGTTCAAACTACGCCGAGGTGTGCCCAGGGTAAATGGCACGTTTGGGCCAATGGGAGAAAAAGTCTTCGCGGATGCGATCAGAGTTTTGAATTCAGTGGGCGGGCGCCGCGGAGGGCGATCTGCGTGGGGAGAAGTTCGGCGGAGAGGCCGCTGTGCTTGAGGTGAGCGGCGATGAAGTGGCGCGTTTTGTCGAGCGAGGCGCGAGGATCGAGAAAGATGAGGACTGACGGTCCGGCGCCGCTGAGGGCTGCGCCGAGGATGCCTTGCTTCCCTTTCAGTTCCTGCAGTGGGGAAAGCAGCGGACACAGGGGAGCGCGATAGGGCTGGTGCATGCGGTCGTCGAGAGCGACGGAGAGCAGATCGTGGCGTCCGCGCATGAAAGCGGCGAGCAACAGCATGGAATTCTGAATGTTGGTGACGGCGTCGGCGCGCGAGTACTCGGCGGGAAGGGCGTTGCGGGCCGCTTCGGTGGAAAGCGCCTGATCGGGAACGGCGAGCAGGAGCGGCCACTTCCCTTTCGGACGGATGCAGACGACTTGGGCTTCGGGCTGAGTATCGGGGGCATCCGGATCTCCGGACATGCGAGCGACGATGAGACCACCCATCCAGCAGGCGGCGGCGTTGTCAGGGTGATGCTCGCGGAGTGAGGCCTCGCCGATGATCTGAGCGTCGGTCCAATTAAGACGTCCGAAGTGGACTGCGAGAGCGATGCCTGCAAGGCGCGCCGCGGCGGAGGATCCACAACCTTTGCCGACGGGGATTTCGTTGGCAATTTTTACCGACAGGGGCGTAACTGGGCGGGCTGCGGCTTCGAGGACCTCGCGGTAGGTCGTCAGGATGAGATGGTTCTCGAGTTTGCCGCAGATTTCGCGGTCGCGTCCGGCGGCGGTGATGGAGAATTCAGTGGCGGAGTGAGCATCGAGCTTCATGTAGAAACTCATGGCCAGGGCGGCGGCGTCGAAGGCTGGGCCGAGGTTGGCTGAGGTGGCGGGAAAGGCGAGATGGAGCGGCGAAGGCTTTGGGTTCGTGCGTTTCGAGCTTTTCGAGTGCATGTTTCGTCTTTCGGCGTTATGGTTCGACGGCGGCGTCCGTTGTCTTGCCCGCTGTCGTAGCGGCGAGACGCCGCTACGACAGCCGCCGGGACGGCGGCGCTACGTTTCTTTTTCTGCTTGTTCCAGTGTTTGGATTACGGCTTCCAGCTTGGCATCCAGCACAATTGGCGGACGGCGTAAATCGTTTAGCGCGGCGGATGCGGGTTCGTCCCGCGTACCCTTGAATAAGTCGCCGCGATGGAACTCCATGGTGAAGTCGGGATCCTTTAACAAGTTTCCGGTGAGGACGAGAACCACGGTTTCGTTTGGCTTCACAAAGCCTTGATTCAGCAATTTCTTCAGGCCCGCCAGTGTGACGGCTGATGCGGGCTCGCAGCCGATGCCTTCGGCGCCGATTTCCGCTTTGGCTTGAGCGATCTCGACTTCGGTGACTTGCTCGCAGGCGCCTTCGGTTTCCTCGAGAACGTGCGCGGCTTTTTTCCACGAGGCGGGGTTGCCGATGCGGATGGCGGTGGCGCGCGTTTCCGCATGCACGCTGATGAGACGTTTGCCGGCGGCTTCGCGAAGAGTGCGCACGAGCGCGTTGGCACCTTCGGCTTGAATGACTGAGAGTTTGGGAAGGCGCGAGATCAGGCCAAGGTCGCGCATTTCGAGCAGGGCTTTGCCGATGGCGGAGCTGTTTCCGAGATTGCCGCCGGGGACAATGATGTGGTCAGGCGGCCGCCAGTCGAGTTGTTCGAGCAGTTCGATGGCGAGAGTCTTTTGACCTTCGAGACGAAACGGGTTGATCGAATTCAACTGGTAGACGGGAGCGCGGAGAACTAATTCCTGGAGAAGTTTCAGGCAGCCGTCGAAGTCGGTACGCAACTGGCAGGTAACGGCGCCGTAGTCAAGGGCTTGAGACAGTTTGCTCCAGGAAATTTTTCCTTCGGGGACGAGGACGAGGCTGCGCATGGATCCACGAGCGGCGTAGGCGGCCATGGACGCAGAGGTGTTGCCGGTAGAGGCGCAGGCGACCCAGCGAAATCCGGCACGGCGAGCGAAGGTGGCCGCGACGGTCATGCCGGCGTCTTTGAAGGAGCCGGTGGGATTCAGTCCTTGATGCTTCGCGAAGAGCTTCGGGACGCCGGTGATGCGGGCGCAGCGCGGAAGTTCGTAGAGCGGAGTGTTGCCTTCGCGGAGCGTGATGGCCTGGGCGTCCTCTTTAGGAGAGCTTTCGAGCGCGGGGAGCAGGTCACGGAATCGCCAGACTCCGCTGAGATCGATGGCAGACTGGGAGAGGCGACGTTGGCGCCAGGCGGACTTTAGGTCGTCTGCGGCTGGCGGATTTTGTTTCCAGCCCGGATACGTGATCTCGAGAAGATCGCCGCAGCGGGCGCAACGGAAATTCTGGCTGGCATTGTCGCTGAGATCGGCGCAGGCGATGCAGCGAAAGCGGAAATTGGCTTGACGCACGCCCGGCGCAGAAGTGGAGAGAGAGGTCATGTGCTCGGCTATTTCTTTCCCCGCAGATATTGGTCGGTTCGGTTGATCCAGTCAGCGCGAGGAGGAGCGAAGATGTCGAGGTCGACGGTGTCTTCGAGGGCCTCGGCCTTGTGCGGCATGTTGGAGGGGATACAGAGAGTTTCGCCGGCATTCACGACGATCTCTTTGCCGTCGATCCAAAACTTAAGAGTGCCTTCGAGGATGTAGGTGAGTTGCTCGTTGGGGTGGGTATGCTCGGGGACAATGCATCCTTTTTTCAGGAGGACGCGGGCGAGCATGATTTCCTGGCCGACGACGAATTGGCGCTGCAGGAGCGGGTTTAGGTCTTCGAGCGGGATGGTGTGCCAGGGAATGTGTTGGAGGGCGGGGACGGCGTGTTTCGCGCGGGATTTCGGGCGCGATTTTGATTTTGATTTCGTTTTCGTTTTCGCCATGGGATAAGTTTGCAGTTTGCGCGGATTCGGACCGTCTAGCTCGTGGACGGAACTTTCTTTCGCCCCTTCGGGGCTTGGTTCTGCCTGCACTTCTACCCACGGCTCACGCCGTGGGCTGTATTCTTTCGCCGCCCTTCGCGGCTGGGGCGCTGAGAGGTTACGCTCTCGTCTTCGCCCAACGATCGCCGCATGCACAGCGCCTGAAGGCGCGGTTAACGGGCGACGATTACGGCATCGCTAAAGCGATGCCCTGATACGAACCGTCCCGACTACGGCATCGCTAAAGCGATCCGCAGATATAAACCTCAGACCCGATCCGCTTCAGCGCACGCTGCAGTTTCGTTCAGTGCACTCGGCCGTTGTACAACCTGACTGCTGTGTCGTGGAGGTAGGCGTGGGCTAGTTCCAGCGCGCGCGCTTCGGTGATTTCGTTTTCGGAAATCATCTCGGCCAGAGCTGCGGCCAGGGCAGTCCGAGACGACTGCACGCCCAGCCAATAGGCCTCTTCCGCCCCCAACACTTGATTGTAAGGGAAACAGTCGGTGCCGAAAGTGATCTTGTCGGGAAAAGTTTCGAGCCACATTTTGAGCGTGTCTTTGAAGGCGGAGGGGTACTGGGCGAGTTCGCCGAAGGAAGAATCGAGGTAGACGTTCTTCATGGCGGCGAGCCAGATGGCCTCGCGCTCGAGAGGATAGCCGCCGTGGATCATGACGAAAGTAGTGGAAGCGTAGCGCGGGTCGCGCAGCACGCTTTCCAGGTTCATGATATTGCTTTGCGAGAGATTGAAATAGTCGCCGATGCCGACGGCGGTGTGAATATGTACGGGGAGATGGAGGCGTCCACCTTCGGTTATGAGGTAGCGGAAGATGTAGTCCTGGAAAGTGCGGTAGTCCTTTTCGCTGGGGATGTCGCCGGTGATGTAGCGCTGGTAGAGGTCTTCGGCCTGGGCGCGTGTGGGATCGCCGAACGTGGTCGAACGGAAGTAGGCAACTTCAAACTTCATGGCGATGCCGCCGCGGCGCGAATTGTCTTCGAGCACCTGAGTGATGAACTTCAGATAGTCGGCTAGAGTGGCGGGGAGTTTTGTGATGTTTTCCTGCTGCATCCAGCGATGAAGCATTTTTTCCTGCAGAGGGATGTAGACGCCTTCGTCGGGATTGCGCGCGGTCTCGCGCTCGTTGTTGAACGGCCACATGAACGAGTCGGCAAAGAAAACCCAGGCAAAGCGCTTGGGGTCGAGGTAGTCGGGCATCATGGCGCGGTTGGCGACGGAGGTCTCGATGTTGAGCTTGTCGAGGATCGCGTTGAAGTAGGCGGTACCGGGGAGTTGTTTTTTCAGTTCGGTCTTTTTGTCGAGCAGCCATTTCGCGTGCTCAGGGGAGAGGTCGACGTAGGGATATCCGAAGAGGGCCTTGGCAGCGACGGCGAGTTCGGGATTGTCGTCGCGAGTGCGGAGCGCGGAACTGGCGTTGGGCGGAGCCGCCATGGCGTCGACGTCGGGATCGTCGGCGAAGCCGGGATGGGCGTGATGATCGAAGGCGGGAATTTTTTCGATTTGCGGGAGGAGACGCTGGTAGATCTCCTGCACGTCGGGGCCGGGGAAAGGGCGGGCCTGGGCGGCGGCGAAACAGGAGAGAGTGGCGATGATTGTCAGAAGAAGTGCGAATCTCATTCGAGCCCTCGTGGTGCGGAAGGTTTGCTAGTTCTCAATTCCTTCGTTCAGTTCTGCTCGGCCGCAGATCAAAGTATCGTGAGAATGCCTTTCGGCTTCCACATGGTACTGGCGTTATGGGGGTCCTTCGACTGCGCATGCGCCACGCTTCGCGTGGCACATGCTCCGCTCAGGATGACAAACTCATTTAGTTACGGCACGGCTGAAGCCGCGCACTGATACCTAGCAGCTCTACAAACCGAGCTCTTACAAACCTTTGTACATCCCGCCGTCGACCAGAACGGTTTGGCCGGTGACGTAGGCGGCGCGGTCGGAGGCGAGCCAGACAATGGTCTCGGCGACCTCGCTGGCCTCGCCTAGACGCTTGAGGGGCGCGTCGGCAGCCCAGGCGTCGAAAATCTCCTGCTCATTTTTTCCAGAGGCGGCGGAGCGGGACTTGGCCAATTCCTTCAGGCGGTCGGTGGCGGTGAATCCGGGAGCGACGTTGTTGACGAGGATTCCATCTTTGCCGAATTCGTTGGCGAGACTCTTGACCAGCCCGACCACGGCGGCGCGGACGGCGTTGGAGAGGACGAGGTCGGTGACTGGCTGCTTGGTGGTGATCGAGGTAATGGTGATGATGCGTCCCCAACGGTTGCGCTGCATGTGGGGGATGACTTCGCGAGCGAGGTAAACGGTACTGAGAAAATTGGCGGCGATGGCGCTTTGCCAATCGTCGAGGGTGGCGGAGAGGAATCCCTTGGCGGGAGGGCCTCCGGCGTTGGTGACGCAGATGTCGACGGCGCCGAATTTGGCGACGACCGCTGCGACGAAACGGGTGACTGCTGCGGGATCGGTGACGTCGAGGGGTTCGGCGAGGACTTCCGCGTTGTGATGCTTTCTGATTTTTTCGGCGGCGGATTGCAGTGTCTGATTGTTGCGGGAACACATGGCAATGCGACAGCCTTCGGCGGCGAAGGCTTCGGCGGTGGCGAGGCCGATTCCCTGACTGGAAGCGGCGATCAGGGCTACGCGGGTTTTCAGGCCGAGGTCCATGAGGGGGGAATTATAAATGGTGGTTGAGTGCGTGTGACTGGGAGCAAAAGGCATCAACCACTAAGGACACTAAGGTTCACGAAGGAAGAACACAACAGCGCGGGGCTTTTGCTTGCGGGAGGCTGTAGGCGCGGGTAGTCTGGGAAGCGAGGTGAGCATGAAGCGGAAGAAACGTCGTCCGGAGACTGCGGCTGTGCATGGTGGGAGTGAGTTGGAGAGGAAGAATGGTCCGGTCGGGACACCGATTTTTCAGACCTCGACGTTTGAGGTGACGGACAACGAAGAGCAGCAGCGCGTTACGACGACCGATCGGTATTACACGCGGTGGGGGAATCCGACGAATACGACGGCGGAGGAGGCCGTGGCTGCGGTGGAGGGCACCGAGGCGGCGCGGACGTTCGCATCTGGGATGGGAGCGATTACCTGCGCGATTCTTGGATTGCTGAAGGCGGGGGATCATATTGTTGCGCAGCGCGATGTGTATGGCGGGGTGATGAAATTTTTCTCGCAGTGGCTGCCGCGCGTTGGGATTGAGACTACGTTTGTCGATACCAACGATTTCTCCCAAGCGGAGCGGGCGATTCGTGCGAATACGAAGTTGTTGTATCTGGAGTCGCCAACGAATCCGTCGTTGCGTATCGTGGATTTCAAGAAGGCGGCGGCGCTGGCTCGGGCGCATAAGTTGATCAGCATGATCGACAGCACGTTTGGAACGCCGATCAACCAGCGTCCGGCGGAGCATGGAATTGATCTGGTGATGCATTCGGGGACGAAATATCTAAGTGGGCATGCGGACCTGACTTGCGGCGTGGTGTGCGGGAACCATGAATTGATGGAGCAACTTTGGGAGACGCGAACGACGCTGGGGAATTGCATGGATCCACATGCGGCATGGATGCTGATTCGCGGGCTGAAGACGCTGGCGGTGCGCGTGGCGCGGCAGAACGAGAATGCGTTGCGCGTGGCGGAATTTCTGAAGCAGCATGCGAAGGTGCGGAGAGTGCATTATCCGTGGCTGAAGAGCCATCCGGAGTATGCCATTGCGCGCGAGCAGATGAGCGGCGGCAGCGGGATGGTGACGTTTGAGGTGGAGGGCACGGGCGAGGACGCGCGGCGCGTAAGCGAGGCGATGCGTCTGTTCACGCTGGCGACGAGCCTGGGAGGAGTGGAGTCGCTGGTGTCGATCCCGGTGCTGACGTCGCATGCGATGATTTCGGCGGAGCAGCGGAAAGAGATGGGCGTGACGGAGCAGATGGTGCGGCTGTCGGTGGGGATTGAGAGCGGCGAAGATCTGATTGAGGATTTGGAGCGGGCGCTGGAGGCGGTGGGGTAGGAGCGGTACTCGGTACTCAGTACTCAGTACTAAGTACTCAGTACTCAGTGCTTGAACTTTAGTTTTTGGATATTTCCTTCTCAACATTTCCCCGGGCCGCTAGGCTTCGCCTTTGCGTGACAGCCGAGGGCGGCTGTCTTCTCCACATGTAGCATCTTGAGCATCGCAAATAAGAGACCCGGCCTCTGCGAGGCCGGGTCTCTATTGGACTAGATTCTTGCTAGAAAAAGAACTTCAGAGCAAGTTGAAGGATGCGCGGGTTGTGGACTCCGGTGATGTAGAGGAATTGGTCGCCATTGACGGTATTGTTCTGGGATCCGCCTCCGGCCGCCGAACCCGAATCTCCGGCGATGCTCTGCCATTCGGTATGGTTGAACACGTTGAACGCTTCGGCACGGAACTCCGCGGCTACACTCTCATGGATGGGGAAGTGTTTGTAGAGAGCCATATCGAAGTTGGTGCGCCGTGGATTGCGCAGGATGTTTCGCCCGGTGTCGCCGAAGGTCAGCGCACTCGCCGGAGCGAAGGCATTCGGGTTGTACCACAGGGGTCCTACACCAGCTGCCGAAGTGCGCGAGAAGCCGGAGTTCGGATCGCCGACGATATCGGCGCGCGCGCCTGAGCCAACACCGGCAGCCACACCGGCACTGTCGCCTGAGCTAAGCACGCTGAAGGGAGTTCCACTCGAAATCCCCAAGATTCCCGAATACTCCCAGCCGCCTAGAAGGGCGCGCGAAACTCCGTGTCCCCTGAAAGGAACATCCCACACGTAGCTGAAGTTGAAGATTTGTCGCTGGTCGAAGCTGGAACTCGCACGATTCGTGGCGAAATTGTAGGCATTGACCAGGCCGGAGTCGCTACGGTCAGAAGAGTCGTCGATCGAGTGGCTGTAAGTGTAAGCCGCGCTGAGAGTGAGTTGGCCGACATTCCGCCGCAAAGACGCTTCAAATGCGTGGTAGATGGACGACGACTCCAGTTCCAAGTGCGTGATCGTTCCGTAGCCAGGATAGGGACGAAGAGGATCGGCGAGCGCACCGCAGTTGGCGATGCCCACGTTGACGGCGGGGCCGACAGGCATTCCGGTGGAGTTCGTCTGATACGGGATGGGAGCGCCACTCGGGGTCGTTCCATTCTGGGGAATTCCGAAGCCGTCCGGGTTCGTGCATGCGCTCGAACCGAAGCCTTCACCAGGCTGAAAGGGATTCTGGCTAGCCGGCATGAGTTGGTTGAGATCACTTTGGCGAGTGAGATGCGTACCCTTGCTGCCGACATAAGAGATTGTCGCAACCGTGTTGTGCGCGACATCGTGCTGCACGTCGAGATGCCACTGCTGCATATACGGCCAGGTGACCTTGTTCGGAATCGAGTCGACGTTCAGCGGGAATTGGGCGGCTGAGCTTCCGCCGCCACCACCGATGTTGGTGTATCCAGTGATGTCTCCCTGGCTCACGACAGTGGCTAGCGGTGGTGAATTCTCGAGAGACTCGGTGTTGGCCTCGTTGCCATTCGTATGCTCAAAGAAGACACCGTAGCCACCGCGGATCGCCCACTTGCCGTTCCCGAAAGGATCGTAGGCGAAACCAATACGAGGAGCAGGATTGAACCAATGCGGCTGCAGGCAACCGACGGGAATTCCGGTCGTTACACCGCATTGGACCATACCGTTAGGCATATCCGTCACTGAGGGCGTGCCACCATCAACGGTGAGGAAGTTCACCGTATCGTCCTGATTCACCGAGGTCTGTCCGGGAACGTAACGGGCGGGATCAAAGTTAAACGCCTGATGCTGTTTCTCGCGATACGTTTCGTACAGACTGAGGCGCAATCCTAAATTAACGGTCAGTCGGTTGGTAAGGCGCCAGTCATCCTGGAAGTACGGCTCGAAGAGTTTGTAGCGGTTGTAGTACTTGAGCAGGTGATCCTGCTGACCGAAGCTGGAGATGTCTCCGACGAGCAGGTCAGCAAAGGGGTTGCCCGTTGTGTTGTTGGGAAACGGTGTGGGATCGAAGGTCAAGTAACCGGGATAGGAGCCGGACGCAAGCTCGCCACCGAATTCGTTCTTCTGCGCGAACGCCATGTAAACGCCGAACTGTAGAACGTGCTTTCCTGCGGTTTTTGTAACGTTGTCGCGGAAGGTGTACGTAGGATTCGAGTTGTAGATTCCGTTGGGGATGTAGCCAGAATCTTCGCCGAAGTTACCGTAGACACCCGCCGGATCGACGAGGTTGATTCCGGGAAGAACGCCGCCGCCGTTCCCTGGAAACAGGTCAGAAAAACCCGAACTAAAGCCCTGTGGGCGCTGCCAATTGCCAAGATCGTTCAGGATGATGTGGTCAGCGGTATAGCTGAAGACGAATTCGTTCAGCAACGTTGGAGATGCAGTGGCGGTCAAGCGAGCAACCAATCCGACGCCTGGACCTTTGAAGGCTGTCTGGATGGTTGGGAAACTTCCCTGGTTGGTCCACAGGGGAACAGCGGTCGTAGTGTTCCAAGAATCATGAATGTAGCGGAACGTGGCGCGAACCCTGTCGCTGAAGTTGTGATCGACGCGGATCAGTTCCTCCCTCCAGTCGGTGGACTGAGCTGGCGAGGCGGTGAAGAAACAAGGGTTCGGATTGGAAGTAACGCCATCCGGGAGAGTCGTTCCTGGGATGCAAGTCGCCGCGCCCGGCCCCGTGGGCTCGGGAATCATGCCGAGGAGAGCCTGCGCGGTCGACTGACTGTTTGTAAACGCAGGCAGGGTCGAAATGTTCGGAGTAAAGACCCCGCCAATCGAGGGGCAATCGGCGAACAGGCCAGAGCAAATATCAGTGAAGTCGCCGCCGCGTTCCGCCATGCTAGGAACAGTTTGATTGAAGCTTTGGCCGGGAACGATGTCTTTGCGCCACTCTTCCGACCAGAAGAAGAAGGTCTTCTGCTTGTCGGTGTTATATACGTGCGGAATGTAGACTGGCCCGCCGATCGTATAGCCGTAGTCGTTTTTCTTGTACTCGGGAGCGACGCCGCTCTGGAACCACGCGGGAGAGTTCAGGGCGTCGTTGCGGAAGTACTCGTACACATCGCCGTGGAATTTGTTAGTGCCGGACTTGGTTTCAACCTCGACAGTACCCGAGCCGTTTCGGCCGTACTGAGCACCGTAGTTTGAAGTAAGAACTTTGAATTCCTGAATGGCATCGATGCTGGGATAGACATTCAACGTGGAGTTGCTGCCATTGTCCATGTTGTCGCCGCCATCGAGCTCCCAGTTGTTGTACTCGACGCGTCCGCCGTTCATGCTGAAACTAACGTTGCCGTAGACGCCGACGGTGCCTTCGTCTTGTCCGGTCTGATTGCTGACGCCCGGAGTCAAGGTCACCAATTGGGTGAAGTTGCGACCGTTCAGTTCGAGCTGCGAGATTTCTTTTCCGTTGACGGTACCGGTGAGGTCGGAAGACTGAGTCTCGACCTGAGCGACGTTCTCGCCTTCCACAACGACTTCGGTCGTGGCGGCTCCGACTTGGAGAGGAATATCGACGCGCGCTTTCTCGGCGACATCGAGCTTCACGCCTTTTGCCTGATATTTCTTGAAACCGGCCGCGGTCACGATGACGTCATAAGAGCCGCCTGGCAGCGCCGACTCGTTGAAGTCTCCAGCTGAGTTGGTGACTGTTTGGCGGTTGATGCCGTGATCGGCACTGGAGATCACGACCGTGGCGCCGGCGACCGCCGCGCCGGAGGGATCTTTCACCGTGCCGGTGATTGAACCTGTGTCCTGGGCCCAAGCGGCTCCGCAGAATGTCACGACCAACAACGCAACCTTTAACAGCAACCGATGAGATTTCATGGTCATGCTCTCCCGTTGGCGCAGGGATGGGCCCGCGCCGGTTCAGTCGGCTTCGCCGTGTTTCTTCCGGACTTCCTGGCCCGGCTCTTCATTTTCGGATGACACTTATCCCTGATCGACACGAGACCCAGGAACGGAGTATTAAAACGTATGAATAGTGCTTTTATACGGCATCGACTGTCAAGAAAAAAGAATGGCGCCGATGTTTCTACGTTGCACGCTCTTTAGAAAATCGATGCGGCAAATTGAGGAGCATTGACGAACTTGGTTCGCGGCAGGCGGCTCGCGCTAGAGCACGCTGCGCGTAGATTCGCGAACCACCAGCTCGGGAGCTACCTTGCGGTGGCTGGCGGCGATTTCGCGCTTTTCGAGAACGCCGTTGATGCCTTCGACGACGATGCCGACGGCGGAGGCGCCCATCGCTTCCATGGGCTGACGAACGGTGGTCAGGGAGGGCGTGTACAGCGCAGAAGTGGCGACGTCGTCGAAGCCGATGACGGAGCAGTGGTCGGGAACACGGACTCCGGCGCGTGTCAGAGCGCGGATCGCACCGAAGGCGCTCATGTCGTCGAAAGCGAGGAGGGCGGTGAAGGGACGCTTCTGCTTGATCAGATCGTCGGTGAGTTTCTGTCCAGCCTCAAAGCTGGAAAGAGGATCGCGGGATTCGGGAAGATCGACGATGAGGCGAGGATCGAGTTCGAGTCCTGCGGCTTTGGCGGCGTTGCGAATGCCGCGCCATCGCGGAGAGCTGTCGGTGAGCGCCTTGGGGCCTCGGATTAATGCGATTTTGCGGTGGCCGAGGGAGTGCAGGTGCTCGAGGGCGAGATAGCCTCCGACTTCGTTGTCGACGATGACGGAGCTAATGGAGTCGGTTTGGAGTTCGCAGCCGATCATCGCGGTGGGGATGCTGCTTTTTTCCAGATCGCCGAGAAGGTTGATATCGAGGAAGAGCCAGTTGGCGAGCACGATGAGGGCTTCGATGCGGCGGTCGAGGAGCATTTCAAGGTAGCGCTCGAAGCGTCCGCGCTCGTTGTGCACGTCGGTGAGAATGGGCAGATAAGACGACTGGTAAAGCGTGTTCTCGATGCCACGAAGAACCAAGGTGCAGTAGGGATCGGTCATGTCGAACACCATGACGCCGACGGTGTGGCTGCGTTTGCTGCGTAGGGAGCGGGCGAACTGGTTGGGGCGGTAGCCGAGCTTTTGCGCGGCGCGTTCAATGCGCTTTTTGGTGACGGCGGGGATGTACCGAGCCAATGGCGCGTTGTTCAGCACGATCGACACGGTGGTCGAGGAGAATCCGCTTTCCTTCGCTACGTCACGAATAGTTACCATCGCAGACCTTGCGCCGGAACCGAGAGCGGCGTCGGTTCCGAAGAAAGTTCAGACTCGTATTCGCGTTGAGCGTACGTGTTGCCGCTTGAACTTAGAGCGTACACTGGCGGACACTACAGCAGAGAGTAAAACCTAGTGTCAAGCGCAGGGATCACGCAGGTATGTTTTGTTTTGCTTCTGCTGGCGGGCGGGACGATGAGCAAATCGTCCGCGCAGGCGGCAGTTGGGCCCACGGGAAGCGGGCGAACGGGGGCTGCTGTAGCGACGTCTGGCGAGGGTCGAGCCCCCGGTCCGGCAGAACTTTTTCAGCGCGGGCAGGAGGCTCTGGCCCATGGACGACTGGAGGAAGCGGAACGCGATTTTCGAGGAGTGCTGGCGGTAGATCCGAAGGCGGGTGGTGCGTTCGCGAATCTGGGCGTCGTCTACATGAGGCGGAAGCAATGGGGAAAAGCGCTGGAAGCGCTGGAAGAGGCCGAGCATTTGATGCCGCAGGTGGCCGGAATCCGGCTCAATATTGGACTGGTTTACTTCCGGGAAAATGAATACCTGAAGGCGACGCCACCGTTTGAGTCGGTCGTGCGAGAGCAGCCCGATGCGGAGCAACCAAGATATCTGCTGGGCTTGTGTTACTTCTTCGCGAGCCGTTGGGCGGATGCTGCGTCGACGCTGGAACCGCTGTGGGAGCAGGAATCGACGAAGGTACCGTACCTGTATGTGTTGTCGAATGCCGCGCACCGCGCGGGGAAAAAAGAACTCGACGATCGCGCCACGGCGCAGTTGATCAAGATCAGCGACGGCTCACCGCAATACCATCTTTTTGTGGGGAAATATCATCTGAACCGCGAGGAATACGATCTGGCGCTGGAGGAATTTCGCGCCGCGGCCGCAGCCGATCCTAAATTGCCTTTCGTGCACTTCAACCTGGGGATGGCGTATTTAAAGAATCAAGACTTTGAGCATGCGCGCACGGAGTTCTTGAAGGACGCGGCCATCGAGCCTGACTTGGCACTGAATTACGATCAGCTTGGAGATTTGTACCGGCTGACGCAGGATGATGTGAACGCGGAGAAAAACTATCGCGAAGCGCTGCGGCTCGATCCCCGGCTGGCGAGTTCGCACCTGGGCCTGGCGAAGATTTACGAGCGGCAGAAAAAGCTCGCAGCGGCGCTGGCAGAGGTGGCGACCGCGATCAAACTCGATCCTGACCGCAGTGACGCACATTACGTGAGAGGACAAGTGCTGCTGCGCCTGGGACGAAAGCCGGAAGCGAAAAAAGAGCTGCAAGAGGCGGTGCGCATCAACGGAGAAAACCGCATCGTAGGCGATCAGGCGATGAAGGATGAGAGCGAGAACCAGAGCGTGCCTTCTCCGGAGTTGCAGCAGGATCCGCAGTAGGGATCGGCTGCAGATGATTCGCATGGGTCGACCCGCAGAAGGTCAGGTTACGGTGGTACACTTTTCCCGCCAACACTTTCCCCGCAATTACAACCGCTAGTGCTGTTCGACAGGAGGTAGAAATCATGAAACGCATCCTGAAAATCGTGGCCATTGTCGTTGGCATGTTGATTGTGATCGCCATTGCCATTCCGTTTTTTGTCGACGCCAATACGTTTCGGCCCAAACTAGAGTCGGAACTGACCGATGCGCTGGGGCGCGAGGTCAAGGTGGGGAATCTTAAGCTGTCGGTGTTTTCAGGGTCGGTGAGCGCTGACGATATCGCAATCGCCGACGATCCGGCGTTCAGCAAGTCGCCGTTCGTGCAGGCAAAGTCGCTCAAAGTCGGAGTGGAGTTGATGCCTCTGATTTTTTCGAAGACGCTGAACGTGACTGAATTGACGCTGAACGAACCGGAAATCGGCCTGGTGAAATCGGAGAACGGGGAGACCTGGAATTTTTCCAGCCTCGGCGAGAAGAATACGCCGGGGACGAAGACGGCGGCGCCAGCGCAGGCAGCTCCGAGCGCGTCTTCGCCGTCGTCAGGTGAGTCGGGCGGCGGAAATCCAAATCTGTCGGTAGCGAAGTTGAATGTCAAAGACGGGCGGCTCACGGTGACGCGGGCTGGATCCCTGGGCAAGCCGCATGTTTACGACAAGGTTAATATCGAAGTGACACAGTTCTCGTTCACGTCTTCTTTTCCGTTCAAGCTGACGGCGCAACTGCCGGCGGGAGGAAGCCTGGATCTTGAAGGCAAGGCGGGGCCGATTGACGCGACTAACGCGGCGCTTACGCCGCTGGATGCGAAAGTTTCCGTGAAGCGGATGAATCTGGCGGAGTCGGGGTTCATCGATCCGGCGTCGGGGATTTCAGGGATCGCGGATTTCGATGGGACAGTCTCCTCCGACGGGCACGAAGCGAAAACCAGCGGGACATTGACAGCCACGAAATTACAGGTGGTTCAGAAGGGGTCGCCAGCCGGGCGCCCGGTTCAGGTGACCTATACGGTCGTCCACGACCTGGCGAAGGAAACAGGCACCATCACGCAGGGCGATATTGCCATGGGCAAGGCGGTCGCGCACCTAAGCGGCACTTACGACGCGCACGGAAAAGTCACGTCGGTCAATTTGAAATTGAACGGGCCGGGGATGCCGGTGGACGAATTGGAAGCGATGCTCCCAGCTTTCGGAGTTGTATTACCTCCAAAGGCAACACTTAAAGGTGGGAGTCTTAACATCAACCTTGCGAGCGTTGGCCCTGTCGACAAACTGGTTACTACGGGCACCGTGCGGTTCGAGAACACTTCACTGGCTAACTTCAATCTCGGCTCGAAACTTTCTGCGATCTCGGCGCTGTCGGGCAAAAGCACGGGTAACGATACGACGATCCAGAATTTCAGCTCGGATGTGCGCGTCGCTCCTGAGGGAACGCAGGCCAACAATATTAACCTGAACGTCCCTGCGATCGGGGAGATGACGGGCGGGGGCACGGTGAGTCCGGCGAACGACTTGGCGTTCAAGATGAATGCGAACGTGGCGGGATTGGGGGTTCCGTTCACGATTGGGGGAACGACCTCGGATCCGAAGTTTGTCCCCGACATGAAAGGGATGGCGACGGGACTGCTGAAGGGGGCGCTCAACGGCGACACAAAGCAGAATCCTGCGAGCAGCGTGATGGGGTTGTTTAAGAAGAAACCGCACTAGGAGCGCGGGATATTTCAGAGGTATCTCCTTCGATTCGATGCGTCGCGACGCGGGGGCGAGACGCCCCCGAGACAGCCAGCGGGGCGCCGGCGCTACTTTCTCCTACCTTTCATTTACTCCTGCGAACAATCATTTTAATATTGCGAAATCATGCCTGGAGTCACCGAGACGATTTCCGAGGGGCTGGGGCGGTATTCGATTGGGGAAAAACTGCGCACATTGCGGCTGCGTAAGAGCATGGGGCTAGTGGAACTCGGCAAACACACCGGGCTTTCGGCGGGGTTGCTGTCGAAGCTGGAAAGAGGAAAACTGTTTCCGACTTTGCCGACGCTGTTGCGCGTGGCAATGGTATTCGGTGTGGGGCTGGAATATTTTTTTACCGACGAGCGGAAACGGCGAGTAGTCGGAGTGGTACGGCGGGAGGAGCGAGTCCGATTTCCCGAGCGGCCCGGGGCGCAGGATGTGCCTTATTACTTTGAGTGTCTGGACTATCGCGCGACGGAGCGCAAGCTGAGCGCGTTTCTGGCCGAGTTTCAGGAACTTCCTCCGCAGAAGGTAAAGGCACACCAGCATGCGGGAGTAGAATTTCTGTACGTGTTGAAGGGGTCGCTGGCAGTAAAGATCGGCAGCGATGAATATGTGCTGGAGGCCGAGGACGCGATGTATTTCGACTCGGCGGTGTTGCACAGCTACAGGCGGCGGGGGTCGAAGGCTTGCACGGCCGTGATTGTTACAGTGCCGTAGGCATCGAACTTCGCTCGAAGGGATCACCGAAGGCGGCGGTCGCCACATGGTAGTATTTAGGATTCCGTGGCCGGGATTGCGGGAGACTGTGCGTCCGGCCGCAGAAACCTCGGCTAGGGTAAAATGGGTCACACATTTTTGTCGGCCCAAAAGACGCTAGGTGAGTTTTTGGCGAAAGGAATGGGCGTTTTGTGTGGCCGCGCCGGGCAGCCTTTGCGTTGTCCGACGAATCGAAGCTAGTTGAACCGAAATCCGCTCATGTTGAAATCCGAGTCGTTGCCATCCTTTTTGAAGTGCGGGACTGTCGGCGCGGGCGTTCTCGCGCTCCTACTGGTATTTCTTGCGTTCCTGACCGTGCCGGTTGCGGCGGCGCAAGCGCCGGACTTCACGCTGGAATTGGCGCCTTTTCCCACTCCCGGCGCCATCGATCCAGGGGGCACCGCTGCCGCGAACATTACGCTGGACGCGGTGAACGGCTTCACTGGTTCTGTTGACTTGAGTTGCACGGTGACGTGGGCGCCGCAGCCAACCCAGCCCACGCCTCCGACTTGCGAGGTAAGCCCGCCTTCGAGAACGCCGCCGGGCGGAGCTTCGGTGACGGTCACCAGCAGCAATTCAGGCACACCAACGACTCCCTTGCTCTACAACATCACGGTTACCGGCACGGGGTCGGGGATAACGCACTCTTCGTCGCAAAACCTGACGATCCTGGCAGTGGTGCCGACCTTCACGATTACCGTGCAGACTACGGTTGTGCCTAGCTCTGTGCCGGCCGGCCAAGGAGGCCAGGGGCTGATCAGCGTGAACCCGGTCAACGGCTATCACGGAAATGTGACGTTGTCGTGCGCAACGCTTACTCCGCTGGTGTCGATTCCTCCGTACTGTACGTTTACCTACCCGCAAGGCATGAACAGTTTGCCGGTCATGAATGGGGTTCCGTCGACCGCGCCAGTCACGATCACCTCGTTCGGGACCACGACGTTGATGTGCGCGAACGCTCACCGATGGACATTCTACGCGTTGTGGTTGCCGCTGCCATTGCTGACGCTGGCTGGGTTTGGAGCCGGACGGAAGCGGAGGAAGGTGTGGGCCCTGTTTGGTCTTTTTGTGATGACCGGAATATTTCTTCTGATGCCCGCGTGCGGCAACACAGTCACCACAACCTGTACCCCGAACGGAGTGACGCCAGCCAACTCTTACAGCTTTACGGTGACAGGCGTCGACGATTTCGGCAACATCTCGAGCAACACTGGGTCTACCACCACGAATCCTACGGTCAGCCTGACGGTCACCGCGCCCAAGAACTGAGCCAACGGACCACCTGCGGCAGCTAGAAGTAGCGGGAACGAATGGCTGCAGCGCTTGCGGCGTCGGGCGTTGGACATCGGGCCGCGTACCTCAGGCGTCGGACTTCAGACCTCACACTTCAGACTTTGGATCGGGGAACTGGTGCGTGTTTTCCTTAGGAGGCGGCAAGCCTTGATTGGCGCTCGATTTCGGAGACGTATCGCATGAGGACGTCGCGCAGCGAAACCAGGCCTTTCAATTCTTTGCCGTCGACGATGGGGAGATGGCGGAATCCGAACTCGCGCATGATGAAGAGACACTCTTCGACCGATTCGTTGGCATCGACGGCGCGGGGATTCGCAGTCATAACTTCGGAGACGGCGGTCGTGCCTGGCGTGCGACCGACGGCCACAACGCGGTTCATGATGTCGCGCTCGGAGATGATCCCGACGAGTCCGCCATCGCGCAGCACAGGCAGCGCGCCGATGTTGTGCTCCATCATGAAGCGCGCCGCCTCAAGTACAGTGCGGCTTGCATCGACGGAATAGACTTTGCGGTCTTTCACGACTTCGCGGAGGGTCGTCATGGATTACTCCTTTGGTAGACGGCGAAACCCTGGTGGAATCGGCCAGCCCCACGGCTGGCGGTAGCAGTGGGCAATACTTTATCACAGGGGCGGGAGTGAGGAGACGCGCTCGCAGGCGTTTTATTTTGTGGTAGCTGAGTTTGACTGGGTCAGTGAGAGCGCCCTCCCTCAGGGACTAAAGCCCGCATCTTTTTTGGCTTCTAAGGGCCCGCTTAAAGCCGAGCCCTTCCCAAAAACCAGATCGCAGCATTAGGGCATTCTTTTCCCAAACCACGTCAGAGCCTTAAGGGCATCCCTTCCGGATCAGAGCAGCCTAGTGAAGGACCAGCAGGTGCTCTTCTTCGTGGGAGGGGTCCGCGATGGCTGGTGGGAATTCTTCTACATCGGGCGGATTGAGCGGCTTCTGGGCTTCGGTCGCGGCGGGCGACTTACGTGCGGGCTTGGAATACTGGAGCAGGGGCAAGAAAGGCAACATCGTCAAGAATACAACTCCCATGAGCCAGAAGGCTTCGACAAACGCGAGCATGCCGGCGTGTTGTTGCACCATGCCATAGAGTGCGGCGAGGGCCTTGTGCGAGGCGGTGACGGCATCGGAGCCGTGAGCGTAGAAATTCGCGCGCAGGCCCTGCAGGTACCGGAGGGTCTGCAGGTTGCCGGCGGTGATGTTGGCAACCAAGTGGTTCTGATGCATCTGGGTGCGGCGGGCGAGGAAGGTGGTCATGATGGCGATGCCGACGCTGCCACCAATGTTGCGCATGAGATTGAAGATGCTGGTCGCGTTGCCCATCTTTTCGGGCGTGATGCGGGACATGGCGAGCGACATCAGCGGGATGAAGAGGAAGGCGAGCGCGACCCCCTGCAGAACCTGGGGCCAGAAAATGTCCCAGAAGCCGGCGTAGAGATTCAGGCCGGAAAGTTGGAACATCGTCACAGAACCGAGGACCATGCCGACGACGAGGAGACGGCGTGGGTCGGTCTTAGTGGTGAGGTGGCCAGCAAGGGGAGTAAAGAGTAGGGCTCCGATGCCGCGAGGCGAAAGCGCGAGGCCGGAGTTGTAGGCGGGGTATCCCATGAGCGTTTGCAGGTAGAGCGGCAGCAGAACGAGGCTGGCGTAGAGGACGAAGCCGAGCAAGCCGATCAGAAAGACTCCGGCAGCGAAAGAGCGATTCTTGAGAACGCGCAAATCGACGACGGGGTGGTCGGTCATCAATTCACGGACGATGAGAGCGACCAGGCCGAAGACGCACAGGGCGGCGAATGTTCGGATGTAATTGGACGAGAACCAGTCTTTGCGCTGACCCGTGTCGAGAAGGATTTGCAACGAGCCGATGCCGAGCGCGAGAAATCCGATGCCCCAAAGATCGACGCGTCCCTTGCCGCGCTTGACATAGTGCGGATCGAAGACGAAGCGATTCATGAGGAATAAAGAGAGAACGCCGACCGGCAGGTTGAGATAGAAGATCCAGCGCCAGGAATAGTTGTCAGTAATCCATCCGCCGAGCGTGGGGCCGAGAATGGGCGCTAGCAGAATGCCGATGCCGAAGGCGGCCATGGCGTGGCCGTGACGCTCTTTGGGAAAAGTCTCGAGGAGGATGGCCTGCGCGAGCGGCTGCAATCCGCCGCCGGTGAGGCCTTGCAGTACGCGGAAGATGATCAACTGCGTGAGCGAAGTGGCAAGTCCGCAACAGAGAGATGTGATGGTGAATCCGGCGACGCAGATTAGAAGAAGACGCTTGCGACCGAGTTGATTGGCGAGCCAGCCGGAAATCGGCAGGACGATGGCATTCGACACGAGGTAAGAAGTGACGACCCAGGTGCCTTCTTCATTGGTCGCCGCGAGATTACCGGCGATGTGAGGGATGGAGACATTGACGACCGTGGTGTCGAGTACTTCCATGAAGGTCGCCAGCATCACGGAGAACGTGACGACCCACGGATTCACGAAACGTTGTGGACGGACATCCACGCAGAGTTGTCCCTGCCAGCGGAAGAGTTCCGCGTATCGAACATTTCAATATGGCGGGAGCGAGGCCGCGGCGCCGTGATTCGAGTCACATTGGGTGGCACGGAGGGCTAATGGTCGGAACGAATCAGATTTGGGCGAACGGACGAAATGCCCCACTTCCCGCGAAGGACGCGAGAAGTGAGGCACCCGGTGCGTATCAACTTTTCTAGACTTCCGTCCGCAACTCTTAGAACCTGAACTGAGGACCGAACGTGACCCGAAGATTGTTGTGGGCTCCGCTGTTGAAGTAGATGTCATCGCCAATTTCGGCGCGAATGCCGATGGGACCGGCAAAGGCTTCGACTCCGCCGCCGGGGTAGACAGCGAAATAGGTTGCGCCATTGCCCAAGCCGACACTACTCACGAAACCTGCGGGTGGACTCTGGTTGGTGACGTCGAAATTGTCGAAGCCAACCTTGCCCGTCACGAATATGCGGAAGGGACCAGAGCCGGTTTGAAACTTCGGTCCGAAGAGTCCGTGGAGAGTTCGCAGTTGGGCGGGGACAAACGTGGTTGTGACACCGTCCGAGAACGTGTTGGTGAAATTGCGTTTAAAGTCGTAAGCCATCTCGGCCTCGAGCTGGATGCTGGGGTGAACGTTGAAGGCAACGCGTCCGCCGAGTCCGATGAAGTTTCTCTGCGGCGACGTGGCACTGAAGCGGAAATAGTCAACGAAGGCGCCAACCTCAGCGTGGTCGTAGTGATCCTGTGCGATCACCATGGGTGCGGCGAAAAACAGCGAAGCTATGAAGAGTCCGAGACAGCGTTTCATGTGTAATTCTGCTCCTTAAATTAGGGTCCCGAAAACACCTCTCCCTGTGAGCGGCAAGAAGTGAGCGGAGGACATCGCCAGACATCACTGGCAGGTAAGTCTATGGATGCGACTGCGCGCGCACAGGGTTGGGAAGGGAAATGCCTTAGTGTGATGTCGGGGTTTGGAGGAGGTAACTGGGACAGAAACGGCGCGGAATGTGTCCGCGCCGTGGACTGGTTGGTTGCACGACCGACCTACTGCAAGTGGTTGGGACGGCTGGGCGAGGCATCGGCCGTGTTGGTGTCGGTACGGGGGGTCATGGAGACAACAACGTATTCGCGTTCCTTGTTGTCGAGATCTTCCACGCGGAGCAACATTTTGTCTTTGTCTAAACGGAATTGCGCCCGATCGCCAACGGGCAGAAGCACTGGATGCTTTTCGTCGCGCGGCCGGATGCGGAAGACCACTCTCTCGGATTGCAGCACGTATTCCTGGCAGAGGACTTCCTGGGTCTTCTTGTTGCCGGAGTCCGTGCCGAGCATTTCACCGGCGAAACTCTTGGCGTCTTTTTCAGCCACGCCGCAGGAGACCGAATCCATCTGTACCAGCTTGCCGGTCTGATACGGTTTGGGATCCTTGGCATAAGCTGCAGAAGCCAGGCCGAGGACCACACAGAAGATCAGCTTCGAACGCATAGCATTACCCCCCAGTAGAAATAGGAAGCGGCCCCGGAGATGAAATGGGACGATCGCTTAACTTTTGAACATTCTTTAATGGTGGAGAGCAGGAAGACAGGTCACGACGGTAATAGAGCCGAGGTTACCGACGGAGTTTGGCGAATCGTGGTTTCACGTCGAGCTTCGCTCGACAAACAGCGGAGGCGGCTGTCCCCACATAATTCCTATTCTTCGTCTCCTACCTTTCGGTCACTTCTTCTAACGTCTGGAAGAAGGCGGGGTAGGAGATGGCGGCGGAGTCCGAGCCGTGGATCAGGGTCTCGCCTTTGGCACGGAGCGCTGCGACGGCGAAGGCCATGGCGATACGGTGATCGCCGAAGGAGTCAAGCTCGGCGCCGTGGAGATTCTGCTTGCCTGGAATCGTGAGACCGTCTTCGCACTCATCGACCGTGGCGCCCATGAGGCGCAGATTCTTCGCGACCGAGGCGATGCGGTCGGATTCTTTCACGCGCAATTCCTTGGCGTCACGGACCTCGATTCCTTGCTCGGTGTAGGGAGCGATTGCTGCCAGCACAGGAATCTCGTCGATCAGGGCGGCAGAGTCGGCGCCGGCGATGGTCGTGCCTTTCAGGCTGCCGCCTTCGACTTGAAGGGTGCCGACCATCTCGCCGTGAATCTCTTCAAGTTGGGTGACCGAGATGCGCAGTCCGATTTGCATGAGGATGTCGAGCAGGCGGGCGCGCGTTGGGTTCATCAGCAGATTAGGGATCGTGAGTTGCGAGTCGGGGAAGAGCGCGGCGGCACAGAGAAAAAATGCAGCGCTTGAAATGTCGCCGGGGATGCGGGCTTCGAGGCCACGGAGGCGCTGGCCTCCGCGGATGCGAACTACGCTTCCCTGCCCCGCGCTTTTGCTCTGGAGTTGTACTCCGAAGGCGCGTAGAGCGACTTCGCCGTGATCGCGCGTGCGCAGCGGTTCTTCGATGCGGGTCTCGCCGTCGGCGAACAAGCCGGCAAAAAGCAGACAAGATTTTACCTGCGCGCTGGCTACTGGCATTTTGTAGTCGATGGCTTTGAGAGTTCCGCCGGTGATGCGAAGCGGCGGCTTCCCTTCCTGCGATGTGATCCGCGCGCCCATCGTGGTGAGCGGCTTGATGACGCGCTCCATGGGGCGGCGGGAGAGGGATTCGTCGCCAATCATCTCGCTGGTGAACTTCTGCCCGGCAACAATGCCGCTCAGCATGCGCATGGTTGAGCCGGAGTTGCCGCAGTCGAGTGCAGTGGTCGGGGGGCCGAGGTCAAGGCCTCTTCCCTGCACTTCGATAACACCGTTGTTGCGGTTCCAGGTTACGCCGAGCGAGCGCATGCAGCCGAGGGTACTGGCGCAGTCGGCGCCCGTGGAGTAGTTCTCGATGCGCGATGGGCCTTCGGCGATTCCCGCGAGCATGGCATAGCGGTGGGAGATGGATTTGTCTCCGGGCAGTTGTACGCTGCCGCGGATGCTGCGCGCGGGGCGCACGATGACTTGGGAGGTAGATTTCATGCTGAGATCAATATTAAAGGATTGGTAGTGGGTTTATTTGAGTAGGCGCGCGCTGTTTCTCGGCCATCCGTAGGAACTCCGGATGACATTTATCGTTAGTTCCGGCGCACAGGGGTCCTTCGACTTCGTGGCTGCTTTGCTTCGCGAAACAGCCACTGCGCTCTGGATGACAGTGGTAACGAGGGTCAGCAAAATCGAGAGAATTATGCTAGCGCTTTAGCTTCGGCCATGGCTTCTTTGAGGATGTTGGGCGGGACTTCCTTGAGTTTGACGTCGAATTCGAACATTGGAGTTTCGGTGCCGCGGCCCCAGCGGGCGACTTCCCAGTGGAGACGAATGAACTTCACATCGGGGTGCGCGGTGAGATCAAGCAATAGCGGCCACTCGCCACAATAAAATTTTTGCGGAAAGGCGGCGATGGACTTCGCGCCCCACGTGGTTCCGTCGGGGGACCCGAAGATGCTGATGTCGAGGGATTCCTGCTCGATGATCTTCGTGATCTCGAGCGTCACCAGAAAGACGCGGTTGGTGGCGTGGGCAATGTCTACTTCAGGGCCGTCGCCTTTGCAGGTGGCTACGATTTTTCCCTTCACGAGAGAAACGTCGATCATGGCGAGACGATTGTAGCAAAAGACAGTTCTCGGTTCTCAGTTCTCTGTTCTCTGTTCTCAGTTCCCGTCTTAATTCTAGTTCTGAGTGATCACCGCTCATTCCGAGGGATGCTGGGCGGTGAATTCGCTGCAGCAGGGCTTTTCGGCGGGCTTGAATTCCATCAGCTCGACGCGGGTGAGGTCGGGGTCGTAAAGGTTGAGCTGCCATTTGCCGTCCCGGCCCATCTGGGCTTTCTCGTCGCTGTGGGGCTTCCAACCGTGGGATTCGAGAACCGCTTGCGCCTTCTTTATGTCGACTACACCGAGTGAGATGTGGTTCATCACGCCCGTGAGCTGCAGGTCGGCATGTTGCGGCTGGTTCAACATGTATTCGAGCCAGTCGGTGCCGTCAGGAACCTGGATCGAGAGCCATTCAGTGACGTCGTCCTTCATGCCACCGTGCCAGTAAGGACGGAAGCCGAGGATGTCCTGATAGAAATGATCGGCGCCGGCGCGGTTGTAAACGAGGAAGCCGGCGTGAATCATGCGATGCGATACGGCGGAAGCGGGCGGGGTGATCGTCTGGGACGGTCCGCGCTCGACGAACTCGACGTGGTGCCCTTCAGGGTCGTCGACCGTGAAAAACAGGCTGTGATCGGAGCGGCCTTGAATTTGCGGAGCCTTGATTCCCTTGTCGATCAGGTAGCGGCGAAGGGCTGCAATGTTATCGGTGGTGAAGGCGACGTGATCCATGCGATCGGTAGCTTTTGGATCAGGGGCGGGACTGAAACCGACCCACTGCGTGCCGACCATGTAGCGCACCGTCTCGCCTGGTTCAACCGGGTCGGCTGAGGCGAGGCCAAGAACATCGACGTAGAGTTTCTTCACGCCTTCGGGGTTGGTGGTGTAGAACGCGACGTGATCGACGCCGGTGATGCGCGGGCGCGGATGGGCGGTTTGCGCGGCAATCGGGAGCGCGGCAAGGACAAACGCGACGATGAGCTTTTTCATGGCGGTCTGATTCTAGTCCAAAGGGAGCGCAAGCCGGGATCAACTTTCGCTTCTAACGTGGGACTTCCCTTAGAGGCTATCAAGGAAAGTTCGCAGGAGTTTTGTTGCTTCTTCGGGTTGTTCCCAGGGGGAGTAGTGGGCGGCTTTCGGGATGACTTTCAACTGGCTGTTGGGGATGTGCTGGCGCATCAGTTCGGCTTCGTTCACGCCCGTCAGGTTGTCTTCGTCGCCGGTAATGAGGAGCGTTGGAACATTGATGGTCTTTAAGGTTTCGACGGAGTCCGGTCGCGCCGCCATGCCGCGTTGGACTTGGGCAACATCTTCCGGAGACATTTTTCGCATCATGCGGAGAGCGCCGTCGGCCAGATCGGGACGATTCTCTCGCGTCGCCTTCGCCAGCACGCGTTGGATCATGGTTTCGAAGAAGGGCTCGGTGCCGCGCTCAAGCACATCTCTGGCGGCTTGCAGGCGTGCGGCACGGGCTTCGGGGCCATCGGCTGGAGCTTTCGTATTGCACAGGACGAGAGCGGAGGCGCGGGCGCGATGCTTGCGCCAGAACTCGAACATCAGGTAGCCGCCGATTGAGACGCCGACCAGTGGAGCGCGACCGATGTTGGCCTCGTCCATTATGCGGACGATGTCGCCGGCGTGCTTCTCCATGGTGGCTGGGCCTTCGCCGACGCCGGATTCTCCGTGACCGCGGAGATCGGGCAAGATCAGGCGATAACGGGTGGCGAGCGCCTCGGCGACGGGGAGCCAGAATTCGTGATGCGCGGGGAAAGGATGCAGGAGGACGACATCGGGGCCGGCGCCGAGGACCCAGTAGAAGATTTCGGCGTCGTCGCTTTTGATGTGGCGAAGGGAGATGGGGTCCATGGGGAAATTAAATCACAGGTGGGGGATGAGGAGATGCGCTCGATCCTTCGACTTCGCTCGGGGCGGGCTAGCCGAAGACGGCTATACCCCTACATGGTCTACCGGAGGCGGAGGAATGCGTCCGCTGTGGCGCGAGCGTTACGGGTTTGTTACCTGCTGCGCGGCAGCCGGCGCAGGGACGATGAGCGGTTCTTCGGGCATGACGATCCAGGCGATGATGTAGGGGATAAAGCCTACGCAGGTCATGATCGCGGTGATCAGCCAGACCAGGCGAACGACTGTGACGTCGATGTCGAAATATTCGGAGAAACCGAGACAGACTCCGGCGATTTTGCGCCCCATGCGCGGGCGCATGAGTTGGCGCCTGGCCAATGAGGCGCCGACGCGAACACCGCAGTAGGCGCACAACGCCGCATCGTCCTGAATGACTTTTCCGCAGTAGTTGCAGTACATGGCTCCGCTACCCCCAGATTAAGTTACGCAGATTGTACGCCGGAAGTTCCCTGGTTCCCTGATGCGAAGTTGGGCGTCGGCATGAGCTGACACTGAGTCACAGTTCAAGCGTAATGAATTCGAGCAACTCCCCCGCACTAACGATCTTCGTGCCCGAGACATTCTCCGGGAAATGTCGCTTGTTCCCCGTAACCAGGAAGTCAGCCTTTGCGGCCAGAGCGCAAGCGATGAACTTGTCGTCCTCGGGATCGGGCGACATGCGCGATACGGTCGCGGGATGAAAGTCGCGTCCTCGATGGCGGAACATCCCGATCAAGGCAGACACTCCCTGTGGGAGAAAATCAAACTTTGGCCGTAGGAGAACCTCGGAGTATTCCTCGAGAATTTCGGCCGAATAACAAGGCACGAACATTCCCTGGTTGATGGCCATGACGAGGAGTGCCTCGTTTCCGCCAGAGGAGATCATAGCCGACACAAGAACGTTCGTGTCGATGACAGCACAAATCACCTGCGTTTCTCACGACGGTAGGAGGAAATCTCGGCGTCGATATCCTGCGGCGTGAGTTTGTCCAGACCACGCTTTTTCGCACCACCCCACGCTTTCTCGAGCCAATCGGGAGGGGGCGCAGCGGTACGGATAAAGTCCCGGACGCTCATGATCACGACGGCAGGCTCTCCCCGACGCTCAACCACGAAGCGCTCGTTATTCTCAACCGCGCGATCCATGATTTGGCCGAATTGGGTGCGGGCGAGGTGTGCGTCGACGCGACGATTCATGGAAGCTCCAATCAATTAATCAATTGATGCATTGAATTATACTACTCTATCGTGCGAAAAGTCTCTGTCCGTTTTACTCCCTATAAGCTTCTTTGATGTAGCGGCGGGCCTGGTCGGCGGGGCCGGTGTTGGCGTTACCCGCCAGCACGGATTGATATTTCTTCATGGCGAGCTCGCGCTTTTGGAGGAGGTCGTACATTTCTCCGGCGGCTAGGTTGGCCTTTTGCAGAATGTCGGGATCGGGGTTGGGCGCTTCGTTCACCAGATCGTAGGCGGCGGCGGCACCGGCAATGTCCTTCTTACTGCGGAGCAACTCTCCCAAACCCCAGGCAGCCACTTCGTAGTGCAGGTTGCCATACTTCCCTTCTCGGCCGTTCTGCCAGACTCTGCGGTAAATTGCCTCCGCCTCGTCGAGACGTCCGGCTGCGCGCTGCAGGTTGGCTTCCTCGGTGGTGAAGAGATGGTTCCTCGGATACTTCGTTGAGAGCTCGTGCATGTAGCCAAGAGCCTCGTCGTACTGGTGTTCGCGGCGCAGGAACAGACTCAGAATGACTTTAGCGTCGGTCGCGTTTTCTCCGTCGCTCTTGGCGACTTCGCGTAGATACTCAAGCCCCTTGTCCCGCGATCCGCTTAGTCCGGCCAGGGCGGCTGCCACTTTGATGCTCCAAGGCAGGTTGCCCACGACATAATTGTGCGTGCCAACGACCATCTTGGCGTCGAGATAGTTGGGATCGAGTTCGAGCACGTGTTCGTGATCGTGGCGCGCGCCCAGCGCGTTGCGCAAGGCTGAGAACCAGGCACGCTCAACCAATGCCGTGTAAACGGCGAACTGTGCCCGCGTGACGCCGCGGCAGTAAAGAGCGTCGACATCCTTTGGGTTGGCCTTCAGTTCCTGCTCTTCAAGGGCTTCGGCCCGGCGGACAAGTTCCTTGATGCGATCTTTGATCTTCTGGTCGGTTGGGCGGGGAGCGCGCCCAATGAAGCTGTCGTTGGCGTACTCGCCGGTGTTCATTGCGCCCGTGTCATAGAGGTCATGCATCAGGATCGCGGTCAGGAGATGGTTCACCGCGAAGGGATCGTTGGGATGCTTGTCGAGAATTTTCTGGAACTCCTGCTCGGCCCGGTCGTACTCCATGTTGTAGAAGTTGTCGAACGCAGCTTGGCTCTGCAGATCGTGTTTGGTTTCGTGGGAATTGGTCGGAGCGGACTGCGACTGGCCTGTGGCGATGGCACACAACGCGAACAGGAGCAGAAACTTCGTCAGAGTAATCCTGGCAATCGTCACGGGTCGGCTGCGATCTAGTTTAAATGAAGTGCCGGAGACGTGCTGGACCTGGCTCGGGTAGATATCAACGCACAATTTCTTGGGAGTCACCGCGAACCAAGAGCGTCATCTAGGTTCCCGACTCGCTACGTGTCAGCCATCGGGGGCGCTCCTATAATTTTCCACAGCTGGAGACTGATCCGGGATGCGGGATGGCTCGCGCTGTGGTCTGCGCCGCATCCGCCGAATGGAGCTCGGCGGATGGCGCTGCGCTGAAGTCGTGGATGGCTTGCGGCTCTTCCGATCATTGAGCCCATCCCGCACCGGTTCAGAATGTTTTGTCTGGTTCGTTTTTGTGAGGCGCTGGAAGTGTGTGGGCCTTCGTAACTGGTGCATCTTTACTCGCTAGCGCGCGTAATTATTGCCCGCGAACTTGATGTGCGATCAAGATACAGAATTGCAAGTACCTGCCACTGCGGGACTTAGGGATAAACAGGCTTTGGCGGTTGGAATGCCATGGACGGCTTAAGGTTTTCACCGTAGGACTGACTATGTCGGAAGTCGCACACGAAGCACAGCCTGAGTTTTGGCAGCCGCCTGTCCCGGTAGTTTCGGAGGCAGTCGTGGTGCGGGAAACCCTTCCCGCCATGGCGGAGGCTTGTCTGCGCTGCGGGACTGAGTTCCTGCTCGGTTCGCAGTTCTGTCACACGTGTGGCGGACGGCGTCCGGTGGCTCTTGATGCGACGGCCCGAGCCGACGCGGCTGTGATCGCCGGACTTTGGCAGCAGGGTGTCGCGCGGGTGCATTCAGTTGTGACAAGGGTGTCCGTGAAAAAGGTCTGGAGCAAGCTGAAGTTCCCGGCTTGGCTTCGCTACCTTCACTTCCATGAGATCAAGCGCTGGGTCGGTCTTCCTACGGCGTCGCTCATTGCGTTTGTCGTCGGGCTGGCATGCATCGCTGGAGCTTTGCTGGTTGGCTTAATCACAGCCAAAAATCTGGTGGATTGGCAGGCTATACAGTTCTACCGGGCAGAGTGGCTGCTGGCCGCGACTGCAGCGTTTGTGGCGGGAATTCTACTGAAGAAACCTTCCGACCGCGATAACGAATAGGGAGCCTTCCCTAAGCTTTTTGTCTCCCTTTTCGCCAAAGTCAAAAAGCATTCACCACAAAGGACCCGAGGGTTCACGAAGAAATACCCTAGGCAAAACCCTTTCGGGTTTTCCTGGCTTAGGATTCGCTTCCGGAGCCCGATCCGACTGCGCGACGCTGCTGGCTCATGCGATAGAGATGATGCACGGGGCCAGTCCCACGCCCTAAGGGATGCCCGTAGGAGATGGCGGCGGCGACGTAAGTTTTGGCGAGGAGGGCTGCTTCGGCCAATCCGCGGTCGAGAGCGAGATGGCAGGCCATTGCCGTGGCGAAGGCGCAACCTGTGCCATGGGTTGAGTTGGAGAGCAGCCGGTCAGCTTTGAAGATTTCCTGCTCGATTCCCCGCTTGGTCGTGAAGCTCAGAAGATCAATAGCCTTTTCAAGATGCCCTCCGGTGATCACGATGGCAGAGGATCCCATATCGTGGAGCTTGGCGGTTGCAGCCTTCATGTCGTCGAGGTCCTTGACCTTGATCCCGGTGATCGCCGCAGCCTCGTCGATATTGGGGGTGATGACGTCCGCGAGAGGGATGAGGCGTTCAATCAGGAGGCGGGTCCCGGCGGCGTCAAGCAAGTCGGCTCCGGACGACGATTTGAGGATGGGATCGAGGACAATGTTCGGTAGCCGCGCCTTTCCGGCCTTGCCGGGTCCCGGACTGGATAGGAACTCCGCAACCGCTTTGACGACCTTTGCGGAACCTAGCATTCCAACGTGAACCGCGGCGATATTAACGTCAGCAGCCAGTTCCTGGAGGGTGTCGGCGACGAGGGCTGGATCCAGCGGTTCGACCCGGCGAACTCCGCTCGTGGACTGAACCGTCATGGCAGTGATGCAGGCGACCCCATAGCAAGAGTGGGCGGCGATCGTTTTGATGTCGGCAGTGACGCCGGCGCCAGAGGAGGGATCGAACCCCGCAATGGTGAGTACGATGGGCGGTTTTTCGGCCATGACCTTCAGTTCGAGCGATCCCTATAGTACCCCTGTTTGAGTCCTTCGGAAGGCTCAACCTCTCACATCGGCCGAACTTGGAAGTTACTTTTGGAACAGGGGCACGGAAAAAAATCTTCGGTGGCGACTTCGGAGCAATGGAGGTAAATACATGATTCTATGTAACTTGCTGGATGTTAAACTGTAAGTCATTGATTCCAATGCTGTTGTAAATTCTACCGCATGGAATCGGACGTGGCATTTACCAATCAGTTAATGCCTAACCTTCCTGAAACAAAGGGCATTTCTTGCATGTGGCTAAATTAACAATAGGTTACGTGTGATATCGATTACTAGGAGGTCATCGGTCGACCGCCCAATTAGCCTTGACACCAGTTTGGCACGCCGATAGCATCTACGAACTGCAGCAATACCAGCCTAATGGCCAAAGGGCACTTTTGAGTATGCGAGGAGAACTGAATGCGAAGACGTTTAGCTCATGGACTGGCGATGGCTTCTTTGATCGTCGGCCTGGGAGCGGCTCAGGGACCGAACATCTCGGAGGCGAAACCGGCTCCAGTTAGTTCAACCCCAAAGAAACCCGAAGTCCGCAAGCAGACCGACAAGACGACTCCGTATCAAGTTGGGACGGCGTCGTGGTACGGCGAGTATTTTGACGGCAAACCGACAGCTAGTGGCGAGCCGTATGACATGTACGACATGACGGCAGCGAGCCTGACGATTCCGCTGGGGACCTACGTGCGGGTCACGAACCTGCGCAATGGACGAGCGGTTATTGTGAAGGTGAACGACCGCGGGCCTGTCGTGCCGGGTCGGATCATCGACTTGTCGTATAGTGCGGCCGAAGCGCTGCAATTCCGGCAGCGCGGCTTGCAACGCGTGCGGCTGGATCTGGTTGGCTCTCACCACCAGAAGAACCGTTATGAAACTGTCGCCATGAATCATCCCCCGGTGGCGGAACTCCGTTAACAAAGATAGACTGATTGGGATGGCGGCTCTGCCCAACCGCATCCCAGAAGGTGGCGAAAGCCACCCCAGCGATCGCTTGCGCGGCCATGATCCGCGCGAGCGGCTCATCGTTGCGCTGGACGTTTCCACTGCCGCCGCCGCACAGAGAATTGTGGCGGCGGTGGGTGACTCCGCGCTGACGTATAAGGTCGGCATGCAGCTCTATACGGCCGAGGGCCCGCAAGTCGTGCGGGAATTGGTCGCATCTGGGCGGCGCGTGTTTCTCGACCTCAAATACCACGACATTCCGAACACCGTCGGGGCGGCAGTTGCGGAGGCGGCGAAGCTTGGCGTTAGCATGCTGACGGTGCATGCCTCGGGCAGCGGACGAATGCTGCGAGCCGCGGTTGAAGCGGCGAAAGCGAATCCGGAACTCTTGGTGCTCGCTGTAACCGTGCTGACCAGCATGGGTGGGAGCGATTTGGAAAAGATCGGGGTTCGGGGGTCGGTCGAAGACAGCGTGGTGCGGCTGGCCACGATTGCGCTGGCGAACGGGTGCCAAGGGATCGTCACTTCGGCCCGGGAAGCGTCTACCTTGCGATCGGAACTCGGGAACGATTTCGCCATCGTCACTCCGGGAGTGCGTCCAGCTGGCACCAGTGTGGGCGATCAAGTGCGCGTCGTGACTCCTGCCGAAGCGATCGCCGCTGGAGCTAGCCACATTGTGGTCGGGCGGCCGATCACTGAAGCGGCCGATCCTGCAGCAGAGGCGAGGGCGATTCTGGGCCAGATCAGCGGATAGGCACCCACAGCCGTTGTTATAATGCGCCGGCCATGCAGGTCACATATCAGCTCACTCCGGAAGATCTCTACCAAGGATGCCTGGCTTGGCGCAACCACCGCAAGTGGCGGCAATGGGTGCGGTGGATTGCATACTTCGTCGTCGGCTTGGCATCACTTGCGTCCATGGTGTCACTTTTCTTCGATCGAACTTCCGATACCGCTTCGACGGCTTGGGTTGGACTCATCTTCGGAGTTTTCTGGTTTGCATATATGTTGGCGGCACCGAGGTTCTTCTCACGCCGGCAGTTCCGGAACCACCCCATGGCGCAGTCCCCCATCAGCTTGGGAGTTTCTGAAACAGATCTTCAGTTTCACAACGCGCACGCCGACTCCAAGGTCGCATGGTCAGCCTATGTGGGTTGGGGAGAATCCAAGTGCGTGTTTGTGATCTTGCCGCAGCCCAAAATCTATATCACGATCCCGAAGCGCGCATTCACTGACGAGCAACAGTCTGAATTTCGCGAGATGCTTCGTCGCAATGTTCTGACGCCGAAGCAGCGCCCTTGGTGAGCACGCTGCGGGTATTACTTCCGCCTATCCCTTGAGTACCTTGACCTCGCCTGCTCCGAGGACCACGATGGCTCAGAGGTCTAACGATGCGTGGTCGACTATTTGCGGTTTTGCTCGTTTGTTTTGGCGTTGCGTCTCAATTGACGAATGCGCAAACTGGCCCTGGCCTGAATGCGCCGCAACTCTTTGACAAGGGAATGAACGCGCTGATGGGAAGCGGCGTGACTCGAAGCGATCTCAATGCGATCGAATACTTCCACCGTTCCGCGGAACTCGGATTCGCTCCGGCGCAGGTTGTGCTCGGGTATCTGTTTGAAACCGGACGCGGCAGTGCGGTGAGTCCTCGGGAAGCGTTTGATTGGTATAAGAAAGCGGCGCAGCAGGATGATCCGCTAGCGCAATGGCTGGCGGGCCGGATGATCTATGACGGCTCGATCCCAGGTAGAGATTTGAGTGAGGCCAGCGGATTTTTTCAGAGCGCTGCCGAACATGGGGATCCCTTCGGAGAATATCTGGTTGGCCGGGTCAAGTTCGACCGCCAGGATTATCCCGGTGCCGCCGCATGGTTTCGCAAGGCGGCGGAACAAGGTCTGCCGCAGGCGCAGGAACAACTGGCAAAGTTGCTGCGGAACGGGCAGGGCGTTGCGGTCGACAAATTTGAGGCTTATGTTTGGATGCTCATGAGTAATGACGCAGGCAATCTCCGCGTCGCGAACGACCTGCAGGCGCTGGAAGTGGACCTGGGATCGAGTCAAGTCGAACTGGCAAAGACGAAGGCTCGCGAGATGGAGAGCAGCGTCACTCGCAGCGTCACGGCTCATGGATGCACGGGATGGCCGGGCGAGTTCGATGTGATTCCGGCGGCACCGCCACCGGATCTACAGAGATTTTGCCGGTAGCGGCGCCGCAAGAGCGTTTTTCACCACAGAGGGCACGGAGGAACACGGAGGAAGAACCTGCGGGAGCGGGTAGTATTGTGGTAGTATGATAGTAGTATGAAAGAGAAGACATCTATCACACTGTCGCAGGAGGTCCTAAGAGGGATTGACCGTCTCGCCGGATCCCGGCAATCGCGCTCGGCCTTCATCGAAACCGTGCTGGCGCAATATCTTCAGCAGCGAGCGCGGGCGCAACGCGACGCACGCGATATCGAGCTTATCAACCGGCATGCAGATGAATTGAATGCCGAAGCCGAGGATGTTCTCCGCTATCAGGCTTCCGAAGACTAGCCAGACATCTCATGAAGCGTGGAGAAGTTTATCGCGTCCACCGGCCTGGCGACGATCCCAAGCGATACCGCAGCTTTGTGATCGTAAGCCGACGGGCGCTGATTGAATCCAGATTTTCAACAGTGATCTGTGCGCCGGTCTTCACTCGAGGACAGGGTTTAATCACTCAAGTTGCCATCGGTCCGGACGAGGGGATGAAGCACGACAGTTGGATTATGTGTGACAACCTTGCGAGTGTGCCGAAGACCGATCTCACGCAATTTGTGGGCTCGCTCTCATACTCCAAGCTCGCCGAAGTAGACGAGGCGCTCAGGATCGCTCTTGCGCTGGAATGATGCGCTTCCTATCAAAAGAAAAGCCGGGGCGAGGAAGTGCTTCCTACTCCGGCTACTGTTGGGTGAGAACTTAGAGCTTCTCGAAGAAATCGCATGCCGAGCATGAGATGTAAACCCCGCCCGGGACGCCGCGTTCGCGATCTTTTACGCGCTTGACGATTCGCGTGGACTTGCCGCACTTGGGGCAGTCCGTGCTCTTGGTGGTATCCATAACCTTCTTACGGTCGGCTGTCTTTGCGATCTTGGGGCCTACGGCCATTTTGGTTCTCCTAGGATCTAAGATGTTTGCGCAGCGCAATCCGCGTCGTCATTACCGCGGATGATGGTGGATAGGATGTCTCGGAAAACTACGCCCAAACTCTCAGGATCCACACGGGAAGACTGCTGCTGCGTCTTGATTCTCTTCCGTCGTTATGATTTTACAGTAAGGCTGCGCGGATGTCTTGCTGCTGGATTCGAGAGAGCGATAACCACAAAGGGCACGAAGGTTCACGAAGGAAGGTCTGGCGAGCGTTCCCTTCGTGTCACTTCGTGCCCTTGGTGGTAGAAGGCCTGGAGCATTTACTCTCCGAGATGGCCGCGCAGGACCGTGATCGAGGCCTTCGGAAGCTGGTACAGGGTGCCGGCGTTTCCGTCCACGGTTGACTTCGATGGAGGACCGTCGGGATCCGGGTGCCCGCCCGTTCCCTCGCGGTGCCACTGATATTCATTCGAGCCGAAGGTGACGCGGTCCACATGACCTGAGAAGGAGCGCTGTTTGCCACCTGCTCCGTTGAATACGATTTGCACGGCGTGGTCGTTGGACTGATCACGGTTAACCAGCATCACCGACCATTGCCCATCTGGCCGCTCGACCGTGTAGGCGGTGACCAGCAAGTTTCCAGCGGCATCGTTCACGTCGCTTGAGGCTTTGAATTGTTTGTGCGGCGCATCGATCGGCTGCACCCACTCTTTGGTGATGACTTGCGCGGCGATGTACTGCGGGGGATAGCCGACGACGTTATAGTTCTGATCGATCAAGAGGAAATTCCCGAAGCCGCTGCCGTTCCCGGGATAGGGCATGTAGTGGAAGTAGTACGTTCCGCCGGCGCCCTCGGCCATCATGCTGCCGACATAGTCGGCGAGCCAGAGGCCGCTCTTCACTGTTGATGGCGGAGCGCCGCCTCCGATGTTTCCTTCGGTCATGAAGAACGGGATGTTTGGCAGGCCGTTGTCTTTCCAGACCTGCACAATGTGGCTGACGAATCCCGGCTCGGGATATAGATCCGCCCACGAGGCCGACGGTCGATCCTGATACGGATAGTGTTCGAAGGAGAAGAAGGTGAAGTCGTTGAGGCGGCCGTGCGCTTTGAGGTAGTCGACGAAGCGTCCGAGCCATGAAACTTTTCCATTCACATCAGGCCAGACTTCGACATCGCCAAACGTCCCTTCGAATGGCGGACCGCCCAGTTTCGCTTCGGGCACAAGTTTGTGAATCGCGGTCGCGAATTGTATGTACAGCGCGCCGTAGTCTTCGGGCAGCATGTGCTGTCCGTCGGCCTCTTCGCCCATCTCGACATAAGAGATTGGATATTTGCGTTTGTAGAGGTAGGCAATTTCGTTGGCTGCGTCTTCAGGAGTGGAGTAGAGCATTGCGATCGGGACCATGGTCGGAAGGCCGCGCGTGATGCCGCTGGTCATGAAGAAATCGAAGCCCACCTGGTCGCCGCGGGATTGATCGAGGTCGGTTGATGCGGTCCACGGATCGACCGAGGACGGCCATGTGATGGTCTGATCACGACTCGGGAAATGCGTGACGTAATCGTTGAAAGAACCGTCGGAGGAAAGAGCGCCTGCGTAGAGTTCGTTGATGGCGTAGCCGACGCAATTACGCTTGTCGGCGGAGCCATGCGTGTCGCAGGTGTTCGACGACTCGGTCATCCATATGCGGATATAGCGCACGGGAATCATCCACGAAACAAGTTTCAGCGTGACCGTGCCGCCCTTGCCTTCTGTGATGTTGCCCAGCGGAAATGTTTGCCACGTGCCCTTCGTTGTGCCGTCGTAAAAGGGCTCAAGTTCACCTGTCCAAAATTGGACTGCGTAATGTTTGGCGTACGGCTCGGCCCACGCGATGCGGATCGCGTTGAGTTCGATCTTGGTCCCGAGGTCGATCATGACCCACTGTGGATGCAGCGAATCATCTTCGCCGGTGAAGGCTTTGGTCAGGTACGGATTGGACTTCCAATACGACTTGGGATCGCCGTCGGTGAGGCGCGACCAGCCGTTGCCGTCGCCGCGACTGAACCCGCGATGCGGCAGCGGGTAAGCCCACGAGCTATGAATTTCCGCGCCAGGCTCGGCGTTGCCGACGAAGTATCCTTCTTGCTTGTCGGCGTTGCTCCACTTGCCTTCGGGATTCCAATGCCAGGCCTCGACCATCAACTCGGTGTTCTGGCGATAGGTCACGGTCTGCCACCCGGCGCCGAGAATTTCTTTGAGCAGTGGGTCTTTGAGCAAATGATCGGGAGTGCCGGTGCGCAGGCGATCGATGGCTGCGCCCAGCGAGCGGACAGGACTGAATGTGTTGGCGATATGCGCGGGATCGGCATCGACAGTAACTTTCTGCGCATGCGCTGCGTTTGCCGCGAATAAAATTGAACTCATCAGAACTGCGGTAAGAAGCCGGCTATTAAGTCCTGACGCCATGGCGCCTCCGTAATCTTGATCAAGCGCTCTGCTACTAAACCGGAACGCTTATTGAATCGATTTAAGACTGGGGAAAATCCGCTAACAGCATACACCGAACTCTCTCCGCGTGGGTTTAAGAGTCGGTGCGCGCAAGCGCCGTTGACCGGCATCGCTCGGCCCTGCTACCGTCATATGTTTGCCCACCGAGCAGCGCGCGGTCCTGTGGCGGCAAACGGTTTCTCCCTGCAATTCAGGACCCCGCTTTACCAGGAGAGTTCATCATGTCTGCCATTAAATTTCGCGGTGTCGATTTCATTCAGTACGATTCCCTACTTACAGACGACGAACGACTGGTACGCGACACGACGCGCCAGTTCATTGAAGACAACCTCATTCCCATCATCGAAGAGTGCAACCGGGCGGGACGCTTTCCACGAGAACTGGTGAAGCCCATGGCTGAACTGGGCTTCTTCGGCGCATCGCTGAAAGGCTACGGCTGCGCCGGCATGGGCAACGTCGAATACGGCCTGATGACTCAGGAACTCGAGCGCGGCGACTCGGGCGTGCGCAGCTTTGTGAGCGTGCAGTCGGGGCTGTGCATGTATCCGATTTACGAATTCGGCAGCGACGAACAGAAAGAGACTTGGCTGCCGGCGATGCAGAAGGGCGAGAAGCTTGGCTGCTTCGGATTGACCGAGCCGGACTTCGGATCGAATCCCGGAGGCATGCGCACCCGCGCGAAGAAAGTCGGCAACGAGTATGTGATCAACGGCGAGAAGATGTGGATCACTTCGGGGACGATTGCCGACGTCGCGATTATCTGGGCCAAGGTTGAAAACGAGGACGATCGCATTCGCGGATTTCTGGTCGAGACGGACCGGCCCGGATTCAAAGCCGACGATATTCATGGAAAATGGTCGCTGCGCGCGTCGGTGACTTCAGGGCTTTCGTTGCAGGATGTGCGCGTGCCGGAGGCGAACCTGATGCCGAAGACGGGCGGGTTGAAGTCTCCGCTGATGTGCTTGAATCAGGCACGGTACGGAATCGCGTGGGGAGCGGTCGGCGCGGCGATGTCGTGCTACGACTGCGCTCTGCAATATTCGCTACTGCGCAAGCAGTGGCGCGATCAGCCGATTGCCTCGCACCAACTCGTGCAGGACAAGCTGACGTGGATGATCAGTGAGATCACCAAAGCGCAACTGCTCGTTCTGCAAGTCGGACGATTGAAAGACGCGGGAAAGGCCCAGCCACAACATATTTCCATGGCGAAGCGAAACAACGTGTGGATGGCGCTGGAGTGCGCGCGGTTGTCACGCGACATTCTGGGCGCGAACGGTGTGGCGGACGATTATCCGATCATGCGGCACTTGATGAATCTGGAGTCGGTGAAGACCTACGAAGGTACTCACGACGTGCACTCACTGATCATCGGGCAGAGCGTGACGGGAATTGACGCGTTCTGAAGAACGGCTATCAGCTCTCAGCTGTCAGTTTGGCTAGCGCTGTGCTGATGGACCAGCACGGTGGCGCTCACGGAATGCCCTCGATGACTCCAGGGAAGAAGCGGCGCGTTGCGACCGCTGCGGGATTTCTGTCTGGCGTGCTCGCTTGCCTCGATGCCCTCCGCGACAAGGGCGTGCTCTGGCCTCCGGACGTGGTCTGGCAATCGCTGAGACATCCGCAGAAGCTCGAATTCGGCGCTGGGGTTGTGCTGATGCTGGTCACGATTGCAATTGCGGCGTTACGGGGGCGTTCGGAGTCGGAGCGCTGAAGCGGGACGGGCTGCGCCCGCTGACAGCCGGGGGCGGCTGTCCCGACACGTTCATAGTTACTAACCACTTATCTTCTGTTGTCTTCTGTCGACGAATCGAAACTCTTCAGGCGTACAACTCTTCCAGCAACTCGTAAGCTCGGCGGAGGTGCGGGATCACAACGCTTCCCCCGACTACCATCGCGACATTCAGCGACTCTTCTTGTTCGGCTCGGGTTACGCCGAGGCGGTAGGCCTGGACAGCGTGGTAGGTAATGCAGTCATCGCAACGCAGACACGTAGAGGCCACCAGTCCCATCAATTCTTTCGTCTTGGCCGGCAGGGTTCCTTCCAAATAAGTGTTGTGGTCGATGTTGTAGAAGCGCTTTACCAGAAAGTTATTGGCTTTCTCCACGTTGGCATTGAGGCGGGCGCGGGTCTCGATGAAACGGCGGGCGATCTCACTTTTGTCGGCTACGTACTTTTCGGTGAAAAGATACGTGGGCTCCTTGCGTTCCTTGCCGTCTTGCGACGGTCGCTCCGGGGGAGCGGAGTGGTCACTGGTCGTGTTCATGCGCAAATAGTAGCAGAGGAGGATGTCACGCGGGACAACGGCAGGCGTGGCAAAAAGAGTTCGCGGGCGAGGCGCCTGCGCCACATGGGCTAGGCGGTCGGTTTGTCGCGGGGAGGCTCGATCGCTAGAAAATCATTCGCGAAGCGTTGGGCGTAGCCCTCGAGGAGAGTGGGAACGCGCTGCGGATCAGTTGAATGCAGCACGAGTCCAGCATGGTGATGACGTTTGATGCGAAGGTGCACTTCGGGATCGTTGTAGGGGGAGGTATCGGGATTCTCTTGCTTCGCAAGGGAAAGAATCACTCCTGCATATTCTTCTCGTAGCGGCGGAAGTTTGTAGCCGCCATCACCGCCCGCAATTTCAATGCGGGCCCACTCCCGCCAGAGATTGAGCCCGGTCGCAGCTTCGACCATCTCGTTGATGTAGGCTCCGCCGACGCGCGCGGCGCACTCGAGAAAGTAGAAATGCCCGTCGGCGTGAGCTTGAATGAATTCGGCATGCGCGACTCCACGCACCAGACCCAGCGCGGCAATCAAGTCGTGGTTGATTGTGCGTAAGCTGGAGTCGCCCTCACTTCCGCGAGGGACCGTGAATGTTGTGAAGATCCCGCCGCCTTGAGCGACGTTCATCGGAGGCTTGCCATATTTGCTGACGTTGGCGAAGACCACTTCGTTCTCTGACACCACCGAATCGACGTGAAAAACATCGCCAGGAAGAAACTTCTCAAGCAGGTACGTCGACTGCTTATCTCCGAGTTGATCGAGGAGCGGCCACAACTCCTCGGCTGCTTGGATTTTCTTGATCCCGATCGCCGACGCTTCCTGGCGCGGCTTAAGCACCCAGGGTCCGGGGACGTGCTCGAGGTAGTAGCGAATGTCGTCATGATTCACGACCGGGACAAAATCGGGCACGCGGACATTACGATCGAGAGCGCGCATGCGCATGGCCAACTTGTCGCGGAAGTAGCGCATGGTGGTAAGCCCCATTCCGGGGATGCGGAGGTGCTCGCGAAGGGTCGCTGCCGTTTCCATGTCGTATTCGTCGAGCGCGACAATGCGGTCGAGTTTGCGCGAGCGTGCGAGATGCGTAACCGCGCTCACGATGTCGGCGAGGGGGATCTCGGCGGGAAGGTAAAACGTATCGTCGAGACTCTCACGCGGCCAGTCGGCGTCGCGCAGTTTCTCCGCCGTCAGCAGGAGTACGCGCCAGCCCTGGCGCTTGCACTCACGCATGAATTCCTGCCCCTTTTCATAGGTGGTAATGCAGAGCATCGTCAGTGGGCGCGATTCGGGCATGGGCCGGTTCGGAATCAGGGTTGAGAGAATACCATGGCGACTGAGCCCCGGTGTATCGGGTATATCGATCGGCAATATCCATTCATTCCATTCGTGCGGCGATTGCGCTATAGTCTCAACCCGGCGCGTAACCATTTTCTGCAGGCATGGGGGATATTCGATGGCAACACCGACTCGTCCGGCGAGAACGTATGGGGAAAACATTGAGAGCGATCTGGCGTCGCGATTTCTGCGGGTAGTGGAAGTGGCTGCGATTGCCTCGGCGCGCACCATGGGACAGGGCGAGCGCAAGCTCAGCGATCAGGTTGCTACCGAGGCGATGCGGAAGACGATGGACTCGATCCCCATGCGCGGCACTATCGTCATTGGTGAGGGCGAGCGCGACGAGGCGCCGATGCTCTACATCGGAGAAAAAGTCGGCGCGGAATTTCCCGATGGTACAGAAGTTCCAGAAGTAGATATCGCGGTCGATCCTTTGGAAGGCACCAACCTCTGCGCCACCGGAGCGCCGGGATCGATCACCGTTCTTGCAGCATCGGAGCGCGGAGGACTGCTCAATGCTCCTGACTGTTATATGGAGAAGATTGTGGTCGGTCCGTCCTGCAAAGATGCGGTGTATATTGACGCCCCGGTCTCGCATAATTTGAAGAACATTGCCCGCCGGTTGGATCGCGATGTGGAGGACCTGGTGGTGATCGTCCTGGATCGGCCTCGTCATGAAAAACTGATTGCCGACATTCGCGCGGCAGGCGCTCGGATTAAGTTGATCGGCGATGGCGACCTTTCGGCTGGGATTGCAGCAGCGGTCATCGGTACCGGCGTGCATGTGGTCATGGGTTCGGGGGGAGCGCCCGAAGGCGTGATTACGGCAGCCGCGATCCGTTGTCTCAATGGATACATGCTTGGCCGTCTTGTGGTAAAGCCGGAGCAGGAAGAACGCCTCGCCCAGATGGGCATCAAGGACAAGAACAGGATTTACGAAGCGGAAGATCTGGCTCCGGGTAAACAACTGATCTTCGCCGCGACCGGCGTCACCGACGGAGCATTGCTGAAGGGTGTGCGTTTTTTTGGCGAAGGAACGCGAACGTCGTCGGTGATCATGACGATGCGCACTGGCAAAGTGCGATTCGTGGAGAGTATTCACCTGGAGAAGAGTCCGGACGTGAAGGTGCGGTTCTAGAAGCACGAGGGCAGTTCTTGGTCGTTCGTCCGAGGATCGTTCGTCGTCGGTCGTTCGACTTTGACCAAGGCGCGGCGGGCGAGGCGCCCGCCGGACAGCCGCCGGGACGGCGGCGCTACGTTACTACTATTTCAGGTACTCGGAATCCTTCTTCAACTCCTCCGGCACGACGGGCATTGGCGGCCAATCCTGCGAAAACCCTTTGAGCAGTGGCGTGGCTGTTTCGGAGCGAAGAGTCCCGTCGTGTACTACAAACGTGTGTGGATTGCCGGGAGAATATCCTTCCCACAGACAGACCCCGGCGTATGCGCCGTCTTTCCGCAGAATGTAATACGTCATGTCCATATAGTGGAGCTTGGTCATGTCTCCGTTGTAATTGCGCACGATGCGTTTGAGCGCGTCGATACCCGCTTCTTTCGGAGACATGCCGTGGCGCATATTCTCGACGATCGTGTGGGCGCCGGCGACTTTGATGTTCTCTTCTCCGGCGCCAGTCGCACCAGCCGAACCCACATCCTGGTCGGTGTAGCAGCCGGCTCCAATGATCGGTGAGTCTCCGACACGACCGGGCAACTTGAATGCAAGACCGCTTGTGGTCGTGATGCCCGACATCTCGCCTTTTTCGTTGAGCGCCGAGCAATGAATCGTGCCCGACGGTGGGTACAGAACGCGACGCACAGCAGCAAGCTGATAGTCGGGTTCAATGCCGAGATCGGCGGCGCGTTTCTTCAGCTTCTCGACACGATCTTGCCAAAGGCTGGCCTGCGGCCGGGAATCTGAGATTGGAGGACGCCAGTGTGGATCGGCCATGCCTGGCCCCCACCAGTCGCGGTCGGAATTGGTTTCCTTCCACAGCATCCATATCTTGCGCGAGCGCTCGGTCAGCAGGTTCTCGCGAGGAAAGCCCATGTCGACGGCGAAGCGCTCCGCGCCTTCGCCGACCAGCATGACATGTCCGGTGTGTTCCATGACGGCCTTCGCAACCATCGACACGTTCTTGATGTTGCGCACACCGCCTACGGAACCGGCGCGACGCGTGGGGCCGTGCATGCAGCAGGAGTCGAGTTCAACGACGCCTTCCTCGTTCGGCAGACCTCCGAATCCGACGGAGTCATCTTTAGGATCGTCCTCGGGGCCCTTAACCACGCGGATGGCGGCATCGAGCGTGTCGCCGCCACCCTTTAGGAAGGCGTAGGCGGCCTCGACGTAGGGATGGCCGTTGTGGGCGCAGATAATGATCGGATGCTTGGGGGCATCCGCTTCTGACGCGTGGCCCTGCTGGCTGCTTTCGGCGAGGGCTTCGGCTGTCAGCGCACGCGTTCCCACTCCGGCAGCAACGGCTCCGAGTACCGACGTCTTTACAAAATCACGGCGCGAGTATGTCACGAGATTCCTCCTTGAGGCCGTTCATGTCTTTATTCGCAGAATCTTTCAGCTGAAGATCTTCCGGCGACAGACCGCAACCCGCTTGCGGCGAGTTCGATTCCACTGAGAGGGTGGAGTGGTTTGCGGGCGAAGGCGGAAGCATATCACGACGCGGACTGAGGAATCACGCTGAACGGGGCGGCGTTGACTTCCGCAGCAGCAATCACCTAGGCTGTGGGGAGCGCGAAGGGCGCATCCAGTCCGCGGAAAGGGCCGTGCCCACCTTAAGCAGTACATCGAAGATTACGAATCTTCTTTCAGCCTGATTACGGCGGACTTCCAGGCGACGCTCGTGAAAGGAGCTTCGTATGTTTCCCAATCCGCAGGACGCTCTTCCGCTTCCCCTCCGTCCCAACCTCGAACAATACAAAAAGCAGGCGAAGGATCTTGTAAATGCCTGCAAGTCTGGAGAGTCCCACGCGATTCGCGCGTGGGCGGACCCGTGGGTTCACACGCTCGTCCGGTTGTCGAAGTTGACGATCACGCCGGAGCTTCCAGTGCGAATGGAACGCTGGATTGATCAACTCGATGAGTTCGCAGGGAGAAAGCTAAAACCATCGGGCGCGGATCAGTGCGTTCTTTCTGAGGCGCAATTCGTGATTGCGCGGGCGCATGGCTTCGAGAGTTGGCCGCGATTTGCGAAGCACGTGGAGGGGCTCACGCGCGCGAGTTCGCCGGTCACGATGTTCGAATTGGCGGCGGACGCAATCGTCTCGGGAGACGCAGCGACGCTGGAGCGATTGCTGCGCGAGAATCCGGAACTGATTCGCGCGCGTTCGACGCGCGAGCATCGTGCAACGCTGCTGCATTACGTGTCAGCCAACGGGGTAGAGAGCTACCGCCAGAAAACGCCGAAGAATGCGGCGCAGATCGCCGAGATGCTGATCAAGTTCGGTGCGGAGGTTGACGCGGAAGCTGACGTATACGGAGGCGGCGCAACGACTCTGGGGCTGGTGGCAACGAGCGTCCATCCGGAACGCGTGGGCGTGCAAGAGGAACTGATGCGGGTTCTACTCGACCACGGCGCCGAGATTAATCGTCCTGGATGTTTGGCCAATGGCCGGGGCAAGGCGGCGGAGTTCCTCGCGAATCACGGCGCGCGGTTGGGCCTCGACACCGCCGCTGGCGTCGGGCGACTCGATTTGCTCAATAGTTTTTTCCACGAGGACAAAAGTCTGAAAGGCGGCGCTACGAGAGCACAGATGGAGCAAGGATTTCTGTGGGCTTGTCAGTATGGTCGAACCGCTGTCGTAGAGAGCCTACTAGAGAAAGACGCCGATCTTCTCAACCGAGCGGACGACGGGCAGACCGCGGTGCACTGCGCCGTGATTGGCGCGCATCTCGAGATAGTCAAGCTCCTGGTTGCACGGGGAGCGTCGCTAGACAGAAAAAACGTTTACGGAGGAACAGCCCTTGGTCAGGCGCTTTGGTCCGCGATCAATGGGGATGCAGGAAGTGATTACGTCCCGATTATCGAGATGCTGATCGATGCGGGTGCCGCGATCGAAGAGGGTTCACTGGCGTGGCTGGTGCGACAGGCTGGCGGGTCTTCGGCCACGAAAGAAAGGATCGGCGACGTTCTCCGGCGACACGGTGCGACTTCGTGACTGATTAATCAACCTTGCGTATTAGCGGCTGGCGAATCTTCGCAGGCGGCCAGGATAGACGGCTCCAGCACTCGCCAGCCGATCCGCCGCTCCGGTGCTGATCGGCTGCACATTGTCAGACCGAAAACGCAGCAGAGCGGCGATGTTGCCAACTTTGTCGAACTCGGGATCGTCTTTGACATAGAACATTTCGATGTCACGGCGAATGACCCACGGCAAGATGGCCTCGCCCACATCAACGACTTCCTGGGTGGCCCGGCCGCACACAGGACAGAAGCTGACGAGATGGGCGTCGAGATGGCCACATCCGGAACACTCGACGGCGTGCGCCTGTAACGTTTCTCCGAGCAGGAGAGTTTGCACCTCCCCCAGTTCCAGCGCTCGGAGGACGCGGCGCAGACCGGTAACGCCGCGCGCGTGGCTGCGCGCCTGGCTTAACACCTGTCCCACGGCTTCGTGGCGGCGCTCGGTTTGCCACTGCTCCAGAATCTGCTGAGCGTGAGAGCGAATCTCGTCGCGGGTGATGTGCGCCACGTCCGCCTGGAATCGGCCCAGCAATACCTGACTCACGTAGGGGTGCAGTTGTGGTTCGAGCTGCGACCGATGAATGTCCTGACAACCAAGAATCCATTTCTCGAAGATTCCTTTTTCCAGAGATTGTTTCAGGATTTCGGCAACTGCCTTGAAATGCTGGCGAGCCTCGTCGTTGACGCGGCGCTGGGCGTGGCCTCCGTCGTACCCGGCATAACCATCGCTGCGCCCCTTGCGGGACAGAGGTTGGAACAACCCTTCGCGCTCGGTCAGCTCTCCGAGGCGAAGTTCGAAGAAGCGAGCGCGGTGACGATCGACCAGAACGACACCCAGCCGTGGGAAGGCTCCAAGCAGGTGAGCCAGGGGCTTCAGATGAAAGTAAGAGTCCACAAAAAGCTGTGTGCCGGGGAGGTTGGCGGGCAAATCGTACTCCTGCCAAATGTTCTGGGCAGAGCAGGCGAAGACGGCCTTGGCGTGTGTGCCATTGCTGCGCAGTTCGCCGGACAGGCGCTGAACGTGGTCAAGATCGGCGCGCACGCCTTCTTTCTTCGCCTTGGCTCCATTCCGCACGCCATCGTCTTTGCACTCGCAGCACCGTAAGGCTTCGCGCGCCAGGTCTTTGATGAGAATCGTATCTTCCTTATGCGCCTTATTGCGAGGCGTGGAAGGCTGGAAATAAAAAGTGACGGCAGTCGACTTTGCATCCTGGAATGCAGCCAGCTCTCGGATTTGTTCGCGAGTAATACTCATGGATGATCCCCCCAGAAATCGAAATTGGACTTAAGCGGTGCCGGTCGGAGCGAGCCGGCCCTGAAATTCTCGAACCAGGCTCGGAGCTTTGCGGAGGTGATCGCGCGCGGCGGAGATGAAGGCGAGCACGCGGTCGGCCGGGTGACCGGTAATCAGCGCGATCTCATCGACAGAAAAGCCTTCAATGGCATGAAGAATAAAGGCTTCACGCGGGCCGGAGCCCAGATCGCGCAGGGCGGACGCGATCAGCCGTAACATTTCATCTGATGCGAGGATTTGCTCCGGGGTAGCCACGCGAGAGTCGGGAATCACAGTGGCGCCGGTGATGGATTCATCCGGTTGATGGAATTGCAACTCGGGTTCGTCGCTGCCTCTCACGTTAGGGCGGCGCGCGGATTCTTCCAGAGGGACTGCATTGCTGTTGCTCTCGTCGCTCTGACAAAGATCGTCGAGAGCGCGCAAAGCCAGTCGGTAGAGCCACGGCTCCAGCGCCAGTCGCTCGGGCTTTTCCTGGCCATCACCCAAGGCCGCGGCAATGGTTTCATCGATGACTTCTTCTTTGGTCAGCGTGTCAGCGGAGACGGCTCCCTGATTTTCACGAAAGTAGATTTCGCGTTCGACAAAACGCTCCAGGCGCGCCAAATTGATGTTCACGTACGAGCGCACGTCATCGGAGGAAATGGTGGGCGGAAAAACCGCCGCAATCGTTTGCTCGAAGGGGACCTCGCGCACCTTGCTTCCGGGACGGACGCTGTCGCCCCTACGTCCCCGCTGCCACTTGTGCGAAGAACGGAGCAGATCTTTGTGCTTCGTAACTTGTTGCAGAAGGTCCTCAAAGGCTCCCTTCACTGCGGCGGCGGCCGTGGGGGCGGAAAGCTGAACTGCCATCTGGCCCGAGGGCAGGCGCAGGTTCAGCGAAACGCTGGTGCCTTCGCGCGGCGAAATCTCTTCCACTACCCCCTTCAGGTGGACGAGTTCGGGGCGAAACACTTGTAGGCGTTTTTGCAGTTTTTCGATCTGATGCTGGATGTCTTTTTCGACCGCGGGAATTTTATGAAGACGGTAACTGACGTGGACGTTCATTAGCGCCTCGGCCTTGCATTACGAAGTCGCGCAACCAAGTGCTGTCTTACCTGACCACCTAAGCCGAATTGTACACCCGGTAGAAAAAACGCAAGCACGGAATTGAACTGATCAAAAGAAAAATACAAACACCGGTTCCGGAATTGGTTGCAACGAAAAATCCTCTGCCAGCAATCGCTGTTTGCAGGCATCGGAATGAGACAGGTATGATCCGGGCACCATGAAATGTTCCCAACTCTTTTTTCTCGCAACGCTCACGACTGTTGCCTTCGCGCAGGCTCCGACTTCTAAAGAAGTTGATGCCGTCTATCCAGACGCGCACGCACTCTACCTCGACATTCACCAGAACCCGGAACTCTCGTCTCATGAAACGAAAACTGCTGAGAAGGTTGCCACGCATTTACGTGCAGCCGGCTACGACGTTACGGAACACGTCGGTGGCACCGGAGTTGTAGCGATCCTCAAGAATGGCCCTGGCCCAACGATCATGTTGCGCACCGAACTGGACGCATTGCCGGTAGAAGAAAAGACGGGACTTCCCTACGCCAGCACTGTACGTGCGAAAGATGACTCAGGACGCGACGTTGGCGTGATGCACGCCTGCGGCCACGATCTGCACATGGCGGCGATTCTGGGAACGGCGGAGATCATGGCGCGCAGCAAGAACACGTGGCATGGAACCCTGATGCTGATTGGCCAGCCGGCCGAGGAGACGATTAGCGGCGCCGAGGGGATGATCCGCGACGGCCTGTTCACACGCTTTCCGAAACCGGATGTGGCGGTTGCGCTGCACGTTGGCAATGAATTGCCGGCTGGAATGGTATCGATCACGCCCGGCATCTACAACACGAATTCGGATTCGATCCGCATCACGATCTACGGCAAGGGCGGGCACGGCGCGGCGCCGCAGACCACGGTCGATCCTATTGTGATTGCGGCGCGAACCATTCTGTCCCTGCAGACGATCATCTCTCGCGAAATCAAGCCTGGAGAAATGGGCGTGATCACGGTGGGCTACATTCATGCAGGCACAAAGAACAACATCATCCCGGATCAGGCCGAGATGGGATTGACCGTTCGCACCTACAAGCAGGACGTGCGGAAACAGATTCTCGCCGCTATTTCGCGCATCACCAAAGAAGAAGCGGAAGGCGCAGCGGCGCCGAAGAAGCCTCTCGTTGAGCACTACGAATTTACCGATGCCGTCTACAACGATCCGGCACTGGCCGAGCGAATGCGAGCGCCGTTGGAAGCGGCTCTGGGCAAGAAGAATGTCATCATCGAAGGACCGATTGCGCCTTCGGAAGATTTCTCGTACTTCGTCGAGCAGGGAGTGCCGGGGTTTTATTTCAGCCTGGGTGGAGCTGATCCCGAGAAGTTTGCACAGGCTAAGGCGTCCGGGACACGGCTGCCGTCGAACCATTCTCCACTGTTCGCGCCGGATGTGGATCCCGCGTTGCACGCGGGAATCGAGGCAGAGGTGGCGGTGCTAAGGAATCTGCTCAATTCGTCGCCGGAGGAACTGCACAAGTTCGGGTCTACACCGCAACCGTGACCGAAGTCTCGGTTCGTGTGACAGGGCGGTAGAGCGTATCGCGCTCGATCGGCTCGCGGCCGGCGGCGCGGATCAGACGTTCGAGTTCTTCGCGGCGCATCCCCTGTGGAGTCGTCGCGCCGGCATCGTGGTAGATCTTTTCCTCGATGACCGTGCCGTCCATGTCGTCGGCGCCGAAGCGCAGGGAAATCTGCGCCATCTTCGCGCTGACCATCTGCCAGTACGACTTGATGTGGGGAAAGTTGTCGAGCACAAGGCGGCCGACCGCAATCTGCTTCATATCGAGCATGCCGGTGGTTTTTGGCAAGTGCTGCAGCGGCGTGTTGTCGGGATGGAAAGCCAGCGGAATAAACGTCTGGAAACCGCCGGTTTCGTCCTGCAGAGCACGAAGCTTCAGCAGGTGGTCGACGCGGTCTTCGTCGTTCTCGACGTGACCGTAGAGCATGGTGGCGTTCGACTTCAGGCCGATCTGATGCGCGAGTTTGGCGGTTTCGAGCCATTGGTCGCCATCGATCTTGTGGTCGCAGATGATGTGGCGCACGCGATCGGCAAAAATCTCGGCGCCGCCGCCGGGCAAAGAATCTACGCCGAAAGCTTTTAATTGCTCCAGCGTTTCGCGAATCGAAAGCTTCGCGCGCTTCGCCAGATACGCCACCTCGACCATGGTGAAGGCTTTGAGATGCACCTGCGGGAAACGCTGCTTCAGGCCGGAACACAGATCAAGGAAATATTGAAACGGAAGGTCGGGATGCAGCCCGCCGACAATGTGGAATTCGGTGACAGCTTCAGTGTATCCGGAAGCGGCAGTCTCGAATGCTTCATCGAGCGCCATCGTATAAGCGCCGGGCGTGTCTTTCTTGCGGCCGAAAGCGCACAGGCGGCAAGCAGCGACGCAGACGTTCGTGGGGTTGATGTGGCGATTGACATTGAAATACGTCTTGTCGCCGTGCATGCGCTCGCGCACGGAGTTGGCCATCCATCCTACGGCGAGAATGTCGCCGGTGCGGTAGAGGGCCAGCGCGTCGTCGGCGTTAAGGCGCTCACCGGCAAGAACTTTCTCGTGAATAGGGCGGAGCCGACGGTCGTCGGTCTGAAAGGCATGGACTGGCCTCGTGGCGGGCATCCCTTTGATGATATCGCAGGATTCCGGCATCTGCCATTGCCAACTGGGCTAACAACGGCCATACGGCGAGCATCACAGCGGTGCTAGCGCGTAACGATCACTCGATCCTGGACCTGCGCGTATTCGTCTTCCGACAGCACATGCCGGGTCACGAGTTGATGGGCGGCAGCGTAGGGGCGCTCGGCGATGATTCGATCGGCCTTCGCTCTGGTAATGCCTGGCAAGGAGGACAACTCGTCTTTCGAGGCTTTATTCAGGTCTACGGATTTCTTGTGGTCACTAGTGAGCCCTTCTTTCACGCCTTCGGCAACAGCCTTGGTGTCCCGTTTGAGTGTCGATGTGGCTTCGGCAGTTCTCTCCCGCAACTGGTCGGGATTCTGATTGGGGGCACACGCCACGCAAGCGGCAATTGCGAAGGTCAGCAAGACAGAAAGAGGAACTCGGTTCTGCATGTTGTTCCGATGCCAGTCTGGTCTCCGCGGTTGGTCGGCACAAATCTTCGCCTACTGTACAGACGAAAAGTGCATCTACTTATAGAACGGTTGCGCGCCCTAACTCCCTGAGATGGAAGGAGAGCGATTCATGAAGAACATTCTTACCTCTGCGGCGATCGTGACGGCATTGTTTTGCGGGGCGGCGATAGCGCAAGACACAACGCCATCGTCGACGAATCCGAGTGCCGCGACGCCTCAGACGCAGGCAGCAACGCCCTCAACGCAACCGACACACGTAGCCAAAATTGCGCCTGGCAGCGTCATTCCGGTGCAACTCACGAAAACCGTCGACGCCAAGAAGGTGAAGACTGGCGACGAAGTCATCGCAAAAGTTACGCAAGACATGAAGACGACCAACGGCGAGATACTTGTTCCCAAGGATGCGAAGGTCGTGGGACATGTGACCCAAGCGCAGGCACGCAACAAGGACCAGAAAGAGTCGCAGGTCGGAATCGAATTCGATCGCACCGAGACGAAGGCTGGAGAGATGCAAATGCCGATGTCGATTCAGGCAATCATCGGACAGCAGAACAACAGCGCGAATTCTTCCTCGGGAAATGAACAGCCCTATTCGGCGCCTTCAACGGCACCCTCGTCAGCCCCTGCTGGCGGAATGGGCGGTGGCAGTTCGCAGAGGTCATCGGGTGCAAGTGAACCAACACCACCACCGACTACATCTCCTTCAGCGACGGGCGGCACGCCGACTGAATCGCAGACGGGCGCCAAGGCCATGCCTCCGATTACTACGCATACGCAAGGCGTAGTTGGCATTTCGAACATGACGCTTTCTTCAGGACCGAACGGCGCCCAGGGATCCCTGGTGAGTTCCGATAAGAATAACGTGAAGCTCGAGAGTGGGACTCTGATGCTTCTAAGAGTTAACCAGTAGCGAAGCGAGAGAGCGCTGCTGTCAGCCGTGCAGGCTTTCTAGGCTGTAGCGCTGGCGGCAGCGGCTTTGATTTGGGCAGGCTCATCGTGCGTCCCGGCACGCAGCAGTCGATTCCAGAGGATCACGGATGGCACGACTGTCGCCACGATCATGGACCAGGGCACGACGGGCGAGCTCCAGAAGATGCCCGTGCTGAAGCTGAGCAATGCCAGCCAGATCAGCGTCACGAATGTGCCGAACAGAAAAGCGGTGCGGCGTTCTCCGCTGCGGAATGGCAAAGTGTATGAGCAAAGCGCTTGAACCATCAACGAAAACGGAAAGGCCACGACCAGATCGATGAAGTAATGTTCTCCGGTGCCAAGAGTCGCCATTACCGTCAGAATCACGAAGGTTAGCGCAATCGCACGTACCCAGCGCGCGAGGCCTCGCGAATTCCACCACACCAGCAGCACCCAGGTCATGTGCAACGACGGAATTGCGTTGCGCGCTCCCTTTAGCAGGACTGGCACAACGTTCATTCGCATCGCATCGGCGGTTGAGAGCGGATGCCAGGGAAACGCGGCTCCAAAAACGTGCGCCGGTCCGCAGGCCGGCAGCATGTTATAGAACATGACGCCGATCGGTCCTGTGACTAGAAATGCCAGCATCACGGCCAGAGCATTCTCTCTTTTCCCACGGAGGTGCGCGGCATAAACCAGGGCCAACGGCAAAGGCAGCGCGATATAGATCACGAGACAGGCAAATCGCACCCACGGCCACGTCCAGAAAAGCTGGCCCATCAGGAAACTGAATTGCACGTGCAGGCTGCTGTCGAACGAATAGAGGAAGAGATCGAACGTTTTGGGATGAAGCTTCTCGGTAATCTCTAGCAGCGTCGTCGCCATGAATTCGGAGCCGACGAAAAGCACGGACGGCAGGAACCCATAGAGCAGCAATTTGCGATCGTCTTCCTCGGCCCAGATGGTGCGCGTCCCGAGCACTGCAAGGGCGCTCAGGCCGATGAATGAAAACCCGGCCATGAACATGGGCTGGAAGTTCATTATCCGAAAATCGAGCACGGCCAAGAGGAGGGCTCCGGCTAGAACCCACGGCAGATCACGCCAGGACCGGCGAAGCATCGCAAGAACAATGAGCGCGCTGGCCAGTGCGAGAGAAAGATAGGCCGAGACCATCGACCCGGTGTAGAAGTCGCGATTCAGAGAAAGGGCGAGGATCGCAGCGAGCAGCACCGCCGTCGCGCCAATCCTAAAGGCACGCGTTTGCATGAAAGCCGCGTTGAACTTATTTCCGTTGGAGGTCGCTAGGCTCAAGTTGATTCCATGCGTAAGGTGGGCCGCGAGAAATGCGCGGCGCCGCGAAGCCGTCCCAAAGAGTCCCGCCTTTAAGAGTCTAGGGGAGTGCGGAAAACCAAGGCAACACGGTTGGGTCAGAGCGGGTTACAAGAGTAATCCCCCGCAGGTCTGCAAGTTCGCTTGTGCTTACGATCCGGCGGCCAGCTTTTTCATGGCCAGAGGCCTGGAGAACGCAATCGTGGGAGTGTGGCCTGGGGTTGCGAGCACCTTCTGGTAATAGGCCTTCGCCTGAACCGCGTCACCGGATTTCTCGTACGCTTGCGCGAGCAGAGAGAGAACAAAAGGATCCTGCTGGTTGGCTTTCTGCAGTTCTTCGATCGCGGCTTTGTAGTCTCCGCTGTAGAGCGCGACATATCCGGTCAGATAAAAGTAAAACCATCCCTGACCCGGCTCTTTGATTTTGTCGAGTGCGGCCTTGGCGGCGGCGACGTGCTGCTGAGCTTCGGCGGCGTTACTGCGGCGGGCCGCAATCCTAGCCTGAGCGTTTTCCCAGCGGAAGAGCCACAGGTTCTTGTCGTCGTCGGTCAGGCCGGGCTTACGGGTCGCTGTTTCGTATCCCATCTTGTACCACTTATAGGCGTGGTCGAGATCGCCCGATTCGAGGTAGATGCGAGCAAGTTCGTCGCAAGTCTCTGCCGCGCCGATCGAATCATTCTTCGCGAGGCGCGTGTTGAACACCTGCATTTCAGATTCTGAGGCCTTGTAGGCATTGCCCTCGAAGGCATACGAGATCGCGAGCGCCCGCAAGGCTTGCTGCTTGGAGCTTGCCGGAGCCAGCTCAATGGCCTTCTCAAGATGCTCACGGGCCTCCGAATAATTGGCCTTCAAGTCCAGAGCGACTCCAGCCCCCAACTGCGCCTGATACGACTCCGGGGACTTGTCGAGCGCCTGATTGTAGAGCGCGAGGGCCTTGTCATGCCTTCCCTGGGCAAGCAACGCGTCTGCCTGCTGCACGAGGGCCTCCGCACTGCCCGGTTCGGGCGGCTTCTGAGCCGCCGGCTGTTGGGAGAAAGAGATCGCAGAGAATATGAATAAAGTGCAAATCATCCGGAACATGACAATCCTCCAAGCGCGACAGGGATTATGACATGGGACGTAGCGACGGGGTAAGAGTGCAGCTTCTCATTTGACGGAGCGCTGTCTTTTCCTAGACGGGGCAGCCGACGGTCGGCGATCCACACACGGCTATTTTCGCAGCAGCAAATCTCCAGCCACAAAAACAAAGAACAGCACCGAGATCACGCCGTTCATGGTGAAAAAGGCGGCATTGAGTTTGCTGAGATCGTCGGGCGATACCAGTGAATGTTCGTAGGCCAAGAGGGCGGCCACAACGGCGACGCCCACGATCGCGAGCTTTCCCAGACCGAAGGACCACAGCAAGGCTATCAGCAGCGCCAACATAATCGCGTGGAAGGCCCGAGCCACCCACAGTGCACGAAGAATACCTAAATGTCGCGGGATGGAATGGAGACCCGTCTGGCGATCGAAGTCGAAATCCTGGCAAGCGTAGAGGACGTCGAAGCCGCCGACCCAGAACGTCACAGCGGCAGTCAGCAGCAGAATTCGCGGATCAAGCGAGCCGCGCACGGCGATCCACGCGGCCGAGGGTGCGATGCCGAGCGCAAATCCAAGCACGAGGTGCGACCAGCGGGTAAAGCGCTTGGTGTAGGAGTAAAGCAACAAGACCGCCAGGGCCACGGGAGAAAGCCAGAGGGCGAGGCGATTCAGCTGTGCTGCGGCGACGACAAAGATTGCGCTGGAAATCACAATGAACGTCGCAACGAACGCGGGCGAGAGATGGCCTGCGGGCAACGCGCGCGTGCTGGTGCGGGGATTGGCAGCGTCAATGGAGGCGTCCGCCAGACGATTAAAGGCCATCGCAGCCGAGCGCGCGGCAACCATAGCCACGATGATCCAGATGAGTTGATGGGCGGTGGGAAGTCCACCCGCTGCGAGCATGGCACCACAGAGCGCAAACGGGAGTGCGAAGATGGAGTGCTCCCACTTGATCATCTCCAGGGTCACGCGCAGGTTATGCAGAACGGCCACGAGGTTGATTGTAATTCAGGAGAGTGCGGAGGCTGAAGTTGTACCCCGCGGAGTGTCTGTTGCGGTAATCTTCCATCGGAGGATTCGTGAAGATCGCTTTGCGGGCAATCTTTCTTGGCGCTACGGTACTTTATTTTGCCAACATTCTGTGGTGTGCCGCGGTGACTTCAGGAGCTGCTTACGCGAGGAATGGCGCTTCTACCGAAACGCGATGGGTTGGATCATGGGCCACATCTCAACAACTCGTCGAACCGGGCAATGCGCTGAGTCCCGAAGACGTGCGCGATGCTACGCTTCGGCAAATCGTGCACTTGTCTCTCGGCGGAGCCGCGATTCGGTTGCATCTTTCTAATCGCTTTGGAAGCGTGCCGTTACATGTAACAGCGGCGCACGTTGCCAAGCCGTTGTCTGCATCTGCCGCAAAAACGGTGGCTGGCAGCGATAGGGCTCTCACGTTTTCTGGCTCCCCGGAGGTCATGATTCCTGCGCATGCCGGGTATATTTCCGATCCAATCCCGTTTGCGGCAGACGCGCTCTCCGACGTGGCGATCACTCTGCACGTCGATTTGATCCCAGCTGATCAGACTGGACACCCGGGTTCTCGAGCCACGTCCTACGTTGTCCACGGGAATTCTGTTTCTTCTCTTGATCTTCTCGAGGCCAAGAAAATCGACCATTGGTATTTCATCGCCGGAATCGACGTTGCGGCCGCGCTGGATGCCAGCGCGATTGTCGTCCTTGGCGACTCGATCACCGATGGACATGGAGCGACTACCAACGCCAATGATCGCTGGACAGATGTTCTTGCGCAGCGCCTGCAATCCCAGGCCGGCACGCGCGATCTCGCAATTCTCAATGGGGGGATTGGGGGAAACCGCCTACTGACCGACGGACTGGGGCCAAATGCAGTGTCGCGCTTTGATGAAGATGTGATCACACAACCGGGAATCCGTTACGTGATCGTTCTTGAAGGAATCAATGACATTGGTATGTTGACGCGCGACGGGGACGTATCCCGAAGCGAACACAATATGCTGGTCAAACGAATGCTCGCCGCGTATGAGCAGATGATTACTCGCGCTCATACGCATGACATTAGGATCATTGGCTCGACGATCATGCCTTTTGTCGGATCGAACTATTATCATCCGGGCCCGTCGACCGAAGCCGATCGGCAATCTGTGAATGAATGGATCCGGACGCCCGGCCATTTCGATGCGGTGATTGACTTCGACAAAGTTATGCGAGATCCGCAGCACCCGGAGCAACTGCTGGCCGCCTTCGATTCCGGCGATCACCTTCACCCGTCGCCCGCGGGATACGCGTCAATGGCCAACGCTGTGCCACTCTCGTTGTTTGCGTCGACCAACGCAGAGGCAAGCCACGCAAATGCGCCTTCGCCGGCACTAGGTTTCGGTCGAGGAGGCGTAAATCAAATGACGCACACTCGGCGGCGCGGCGACATAGGTGTAAATCCGGCCCTCCAGTTCACGGTCAGCCTGTGTTTGCCGCTCGTGTTGGCGCAAATGTTCGGCCCAGGAATTCACCAGGAATGTCTCTAAGTAGCGATCTGCGACTTCAGTGTCGCGGAAAATTCCCCACCAATAGGCCCCATCGCGGCGCCGCATGCGGCCGTATTCCTGCATCGCGTCGACGAATTCTGCCGACCGGCTTGGGATCACCGCGTATTCGATCGTAACCAGAACCGGACCATTGTCGACGTCATCCCCAAAATCTTTGACGACGACGGGCATGCGCCAATGATTCCAAGGGCTCAGGTCCGCGCTTGAACTCGGAAGTCGCACGAAAAAGGCGAGCGCCGCGGTCGCGATCGTCCCAATGCCGGCACAGACGAGCGCAGTCTGAACCCCCGATCGTTGCGCGACCGCGCCCCAAACCGCGGTTCCGAGAGCATAACTTCCCTGATAAACGAGGATGAAGATGGCGAGGACTCTAGCTCGAACCCAGTCCGGCGCGAGGTTCTGCACGAGAGCGTTGATCAGAGAAATGAAGATGACCCACGCCGCTCCACCGATCAGCATAATCGCCGCGAGCGCGCTCAGTCTGTGTAAGGCACTCATCGCCACAATCACTAAGCCCAGGCTGACCGCACCCGTCGACACAATAGACTCGGTTGACCACATGGCTTTGGCTGGCTGCATGACCAGAGCCCCAATGATTGCGCCGCCTCCAAAGCATCCAAGTAAGAGCCCGTAGCCGCTGGCGTGCTCATTCACACTTCGAGAAACCGTTGGAAGCAATGCGAAGAGTGCGCTGGAGAAGAACATTGCTACGCCTGTTCGAAGCAAAACCGTCAGGATTGCGGGCGAGTGGCGGACGTAGCGAATGGCTGCCACGGTGGCTCCCGAAAAAGATTCCGGCGGCGCGCTCCGTTTACGAACAGGTCTTTTCCAGCGCGCAACCACTGCAATAACACCCAAGAACGATACGAAATTTGCGAAGAATGCAGTCGCTACTCCAGCGGCAGATATGATGATGCCTGCAAGCGCAGGCCCCACCGCTCGCGCCAGGTTGAATTCGATTCCGTTCAGCGCGGAAGCGGTGGCGAGATCTTCCTTGGGCACCAGTTCCGGAAGGATTGCGCGCCACGCGGGAGTTTCGAAGGCATCTCCCGCCGAGAGCGCAAAGGTGAGTACTAGAAGAATCCATGGCGACATCAGTCCAGTGAGGGTCAGGATCGCAAGAATCAACGCGACGCCCATCATCCACGATTCGGTAAAGAGAATCAGCTTGCGGCGATCGACGATGTCACCGGCGGAGCCTGCAGGAAGGGCCAGCAGAAAGTATGGCAACGAAGCTGCCGTCTGCGTAAGCGCGACATAAATGGGCCCGGCACCGAGTGAGACCATCAGCCAGGCAGCCCCGACGTTCTGCATGAAGGCGCCGGCGTCTGAAACGACGTCCGCGATCAGCAGATTACGAAAGATCTTTATGCGAAGCGGCCGGAACAAACTGGTTGCAGCAGTTGGGTTTCCTTTCGCTGCGCCGTTCTCTGTCAACTCGCTGCTCCCAAAGGTTCCAGCCGAACACCGACCACCACGCCTGACGACTCCGCCGGTGCTGAAGGTTTCTAACGCCTTGACTGGCGGAACGTCAAGACGCTGACTCGCAGCGACTCTTCAATGAACCTGAATGCGAAGGTGCTTCATTGCTCGACAGAGAGCACCGTCACGGACTTGGGTTCCAGCTTCAGAGTTAGCTTACCGCCTTGAACCTTGGCCGATGCCGGCTTCGGCACTACGGTGTTTGGTGCGTCGAAGGTGTTGACGCTGTCGACCTTGGGCGCAGTTAGAGTTTCTCCGGCGGCCGATTTGGCCGTAATGCCGGCCAGACTTGCTTCGATTTCGACCGGTTGGTTGGGATCGAGATTTGTGACTTCAAGCCACAACTTGCCATTAGCATCTTTCGCAGCAATGGCATCCACGCGCGGTAACGTGATGTTGTCATGCTTGTACGTACCGGCGTCGAATGCGACTGGCACAAATGTTGCGTCCTGGAACGGCACGTACATTTTGAAGACATAATAGGTCGGAGTAAGAACCATCTTTTCTTTGTCGGTGATGATCATTGCCTGCAAGACGTTGATCATCTGCGCGATGTTGGCTCCGCGTACGCGATCAGCATGACGGGCGAAGATATTCAGATTCAACGCCGCGAGAATCGCGTCGCGCATGCTGTTCTGCTGGACCAGGAATCCCGGATTGCTGCCGGGCAACGGAGCGTACCATCCTCCCCATTCATCCACAAAGAGCGCGACCTTCTTGTCGGGATCGTACTTGTCCATGATTGCCGAATGCTTACGGATCAGGCCATCCATATCTAAAGTGGACTTGAGAATCTGGCTGTACTCAGTTTCGCCGAATCCCACCGACGCATACGCAGGCGGAAACTTGATCACCGTGTAGTTGTGCATGGAAAGGCCGTTAATGTCCCAGCTCCAGGTATGCTGCTGGTAGGCCTTCATGATGGTTTCGGTCCAATCAGTCCAACGGGGCCCGTCGCCGCCGGGACCCACGGCGATCTTCAGCATCTGGTTTGTTTCCTGCTGTGCTGGATTGAAGTTCCGAACGAAGCGACTGTAGATCTTGAGCTGGCTCAGATAGTACTCAGGCGTCATGTTTCCGCCGCAGTCCCAGCTTTCGTTTCCGATGCCGAGCAGATGAACCTTGTACGGATCGGGATGACCGTTGGCACCGCGCTCTTTTTCGAGCGTGGTCGGCTGCGCCGTGGTCATGTACTCGAGCCACTCAGCCGCTTCGCGCGGAGTGCCGGAGCCCACATTGACCGAGACATAAGCCTCAGCGCCGATCTGGTCGAGGAAGTCCATGAATTCGTGCGTGCCGAAGGTGTTCGGCTCGATCACTCCGCCCCAGTTCGGATTGAGCGTTACGGCGCGCTGCGGTCCGACGCCGTTGCGCCAGTGGTATTCATCGCCGAAACAGCCGCCGGGCCAGCGAACGTTGGGCACCTTGAGCGCTTTCAGAGCGGCAACGACGTCGTTACGGATGCCACGAGTATTGGGAATCGTGGAGTCCGGACCAACCCAGATGCCTTCATAGATGCCGTGGCCAAGGTGTTCGGCGAACTGACCGAAGATGTTGCGATCGATCTTCGCGCCGGTCTTGGATGCGTCGACTGACAACTCAACTTTCTGTGCAGACACTGTGGGGGCAGCGACTGCGATAACAATCAGGATGAAAACAGCGATGCGCTGAAATCTTGGAGCAGACGTAAAGGTCATTGAGTGTTCTCTTCTTTCAGCGGACTTCGCTGAAGATTTTATTTTAGAAAGGGGAATGATAGCGCAAGGATCGCTGCCTCATATCGACCAGGAGGGAATCAGAGAATGGGCGGAGAAGCAAGCCGCATCAAACGAGTCATGGCCAGTATCTTGTGAAGCGTCCCCCCGGCGGCTTACTGCTCGGAAACGCTTCTCGCGCGCAAGTCGCCCTCTTACGTCGAGAACCGCGATCTGCCGTTCATGGGCACGATCTCCTCGGCCGGGCCAAAGCCTCGCTTGTAGGCCTGGGGCGGAATTGCATACCACTTCAATTCGGTCCAATTCCATCGGCTGGGAATATGGGGATTGCGGCACGAACAATATAGAGTCCACTCGTCCGCAAGACCTTTCGTCAAAGGCATCAAGAGCGAGCCATTGCGATACGGGCTGGAGCCGAGCAGATACCGAGTGCGACATTTCGGACACTCAACGCATTGGCGAACGCGGGAAGCCATGGCACGAGGCCTGACGATATTCAGTCGCGAATGCACCATAGCGAAAGTCACAATATTCAAATGGACGGTTGCGGACGTGACTACCGGGAATTGGACGTTTCCGGACGTGACCACTCTCCTCCATGACAAGGTCTGGATTGCAGTCCGAAAACGTCCAGAACCTTGGAAGAAGTGGGCTATGATTTGGGCGGGAAAGATCAGGATTTCGTGAAGAAGAGATGAATCTCGATTTGCAGGCATGTTCGCGGGCCCGGCTGACGCGCGACCCACGCTTCGATGGCAAGTTCTTTATCGGAGTCGTCGGGAGCGGCGTCTATTGCCGCTCGATCTGTCCTGCGCCCACTGCGAAGGAAAAGAACGTTCGCTATTTTCCCAGTGCGGCAGCGGCGGCGGAAGCCGGCTTTCGTCCCTGCTTGCGCTGCCGGCCGGAGAGTTCACCGGGAACGCCAGCTTGGTTGGGAACTTCAAACACCGTCTCGCGAGCGTTGCGTTTGATCGCCGAGAGCGGCTTGGAGGACGGTGGGGTAGATGTCCTGGCGGAGCGATTGGGAGTTGGATCGCGACATCTGCGGCGCTTGTTTTTGAAGCATCTCGGCGCTACTCCGATGGCGGTAGCACACACCCGCCGTCTGCACTTCGCCAAAAAACTGATCGACGAAACGAATCTGCCCATGCATCAAGTTGCGTTGGCCTCGGGGTTCGGCAGCGTTCGACGATTTAACGCGGGCATTCGCGGAGTCTATCATCGGACGCCCATCCAAATTCGCAGGCTGGCGCGACAGACAGAAGTTCAAACGGAAAATCACTACGTCTTCCGACTGCATTTTCGGCCACCGTACCACTGGCAGGGGATATTGGACTTTCTGGCCGCGCGCGCGACTCCTGGTGTGGAAGCGGTCGAAGGCGGCACCTATCGACGCACTATTTCGTTACATGGCAACGATGGCTATTTCGAAGTTTCTCTCGCCGAGGGACGCGATGCACTGCTTTTGCGGATTGCTTTCGGCGACCCCCAATCGCTGTTCTTTATCGTTGAGCGCGTTCGCGCGATGTTCGATCTGAACGCAGATTGGTCGGCCATCGTCCAACACATCAAAAGCGATCCCATTTTGGAGGCAAGCGTTGCGGCCAATCCTGGGATTCGCGTGCCCGGCTGTTGGGACGGATTCGAACTCACGGTGCGCGCAATTCTCGGACAACAGATCACCGTTAAAGGCGCGACGGCGATGGCTGGTCGTTTGGCACAAAGGTTCGGGAAAACTTTTTGCGGGCCAAAGGGTCTGACTCATGTTTTTCCTGCGCCTGACGTCCTTGCCAACGCGCAGCTTGCCGATATCGGGTTAACCACAGCGCGAGTTGAAACCATTCGTGCGTTGGCTCGCGCAGTTTGCACCGGAAAAATCAACTTTAGGACAACGACGGACTCCGAGTTGTTTTTGACCCGGCTCCGTGACATCTCCGGCATTGGAAAGTGGACTGCACAATACGTGGCAATGCGGGCTCTAGGGGAACCGGATGCGTTTCCCTCCACGGATCTCGGTCTCTTGCGTGCGATGGCCCTTGCAAACTCTCGAGATTTGGAGCAGCGCGCCGAAGCTTGGCGACCTTGGCGGGCTTACGCCGCCATGTATCTCTGGAGTATTCACAGCCAATCTCCACATCGTGAAAATCGGATCACTCCTGGCAAGGATCGAAGAGTTTCCCCTGCAGCGACCATGCCTTATCGGCCCGTTTCAATCGTCCTGTAACGATGAGTTCCGCCGAGTATCGCGGCGAGCGGACGATGCAAGACATTCAGGTTTTCCGCCGGAGTCTAGTCAACACAACTACTAAGGACCTCCATGATTCTTCTTCGCTCAACGGCATTCATCGCTACCCTCGGGCTCGCAATTTCGCTGAGTCTAACTACCGAGCCTGTCCCACAAAATGTGAACCTGCAGGACATGGATCGTTCCGTCAAACCGGGTGACGACTTCTACTGGTTCGCGAATGGGGCTTGGCTTCGGACGGTAACGGTCCCGGCAGGTCAGTCGAACTATGGCACGAGCGCCATGTTGATAGAGAAGACCGGAGAGCGCGTGCGCAATCTCATCCAAGAGGCGGCTGCGGCCGAGCCTACCAAGGGTAGCATTGCGCAGAAGGTTGGCGATTACTACGCCAGCTTCATCAATGAGAACGCTATCGACGCGCGCGGCCTGACGCCGCTGGCCGACGAGATGGCGAAGATTTCAGCGATCTCGAGCAAAACGTCGCTATCTGCCTATCTTGGCACTACCTTGAATACCGAGGCCGACGGACTCGCGTCCAACTCCGACCATCTTTTTGGAGTGTGGGTCAATCAAGGTTTCGAAGAGTCGGAACATCACGTTTTCCATCTGTTCCAGGGCGGTTTAGGCATGCCTGACCGCGACGACTACATCGACCCGTCGCCAAAGATGTCCCAGTTACGGGCACAATATCAAAGTCACATCGCCGCCATCCTGAAACTGGCAGGTTTTGCAGGCTCAGAGGGACGGGCAGCGCGCATTTTGGCGCTCGAAATTCGCATCGCTCAGTCGCACGCCCCAGACTCCGCCGCTGCTGACGTGTTCACGCAGAACAACGAATGGAAACGTGGCGACTTTGATGTCAAGGCGCCGGGCATTGATTGGGCCGCTTACGTCGCGTCGGCTGGAGTAGCCAGTCAGCCGGCCTTCATCGTCTGGCAACCATCAGCGATTGCCGGCACTGCCGCGCTCGTGGGTAGTGAAAGCCTTGACCTTTGGAAGGACTATCTGAGGTTTCACCTTATCGAACATTACGCCACCGTATTGCCTAAGGCAGTGGCGAGCGAGGATTTCGCTTTCTACGGAAAGATTTTGGCCGGTGCACAACAGGTGCCGGACCGCAGCAAGGTTGCCATTACTGCGACCAACGCCGCACTCGGCCAGGCTGTAGGCCAACTCTATACACAGCGTTACTTCCCGCCTGAGGCCAAAGCGAAAGCCAATGCCATGGTGGCCAACCTGATCACGGCCTATCGCGCCCGGATCACAAATCTCACTTGGATGTCAGAAGAGACGAAGAAAAAAGCTTTGGCAAAGCTCGACGCGCTCACGATCGGAATCGGTTACCCCGACAAATGGATCGACTATTCAACCCTTGAGGTAGTGCGTAACGATGCGTTCGGCAACATGCTCCGTGCCGAAGCCTTCAATCGTCTAGGTAATCTGGCGAAGTTAAAGAAACCAGCGGATCCGGCCGAATGGAGGATCGATCCGCAAGTCGTCGGCGCAGTGATTGTGTTCAGCCCAAATTCAGAATTTTTCTCAGCCGGCATCCTCCAGCCTCCCTACTTCGATAGCGGAGGAGATGCCGCCTCCAACTATGGCTCGGCCGGAGCCGGCATCGCGCATGAGATCAGTCATAGTTTCGATGAACTCGGCAACATTTATGACGCCCACGGACGCCTCGGTCTTTGGTGGACCGCGGAAGACGCGGCGAAGTACCACGCGGCGGCGGCGAAGCTGGTAGCCCAGTTTGACCGCTACTGTCCATTTGCTGATCTCTGCGTCAACGGCAAGCAAGTGCTGAATGAAAATATCGCCGACCTGGTAGGGCTGTTGGTGGCTCACGACGCCTACATCACTTCACTCAAAGGCAAACCCGACGTCGTGATTGGCGGCCTCACCGGCGAACAGCGCTTTTTCCTCGCGTTCGCGCAAAGGTGGCGCAAGGCGCAAAGTGAAACAGTGCTCCGCCGCCAGATCGCTAGCGATAATCATCCGCCCGGCGAATACCGAAGCGACACGGTGCGGAACGTCGAATCTTGGTACAAGGCATACGACGTCACACCCGTCGACAAGCTTTTCTTGAAGCCCGAAGATCGTGTTGTCGTGTGGTGATGTTGCTCGCGTGCGATCCCATTTCCTGAAACAGTTGTCGGCAACCTCCATTGCTAACAATTCATCCCACAGCGGAGTCTCCGGAACGACAGTAGACCTGCGGACTCGAGCGAACGTACAGGGAGGAACAACTATGGCAACGGAGAGAAAATCAAGTGGCCGGAAATATGGCAAAGCTGCTGGCAAGACCGTAGAGAGCGCCATGCGCCGCAAGAAGCGTGGAACGCTGCGGTCGGGGAAGGGCGGCAAAGGTGGCAAGGTAAAGAGCCGGAAGCAAGCCATCGCGATTGGCCTGTCAGAGGCGCGCAAAAAGGGTGCAAAGGTTCCGAAGAAGAAAGCGGCATAGCTGAAGATTTGGCCTCTCTTCAGTCTGGTACCCGGCATTTCGCTATGACGGGAGAGACGACACGGGATCGCGGGAAATTGGTACCGTCAGATCTCGCTGCCAACGTGATCGCGACCGTGCATTCGTCGTCCATTCTCCGCGCGAATCCCGGCACTTGCAGCTTAAGGCCTTCATCAACGACTTGAAGCAGGTTGCGCGCGTGATGCGAGGCGTGCGCCCGAGAAGTACACGCTGGAAGTACACGCCGACGCGATAAGCTCCGCCGTCTGGGTTGAACTATGAACCCGGAATGCTCTGTTTGTTCAGCGGCGGCAGTTTTGGCGGCCTCGGCCCCCGGCGAACTGCGTCCAGGACAGGAATGTACTTCAGCTCTGTGCGAGCTTCGACTGAGCGCAGCATTAGCCCCCCACGACTCATGTCTCCGCGACCTACGAATTCTTCCGGGAAAAGCAGGCGTTCATGAAAAATCTGGAGCAGCGGCTCGACATATTTCGGAGTGGCAATGCTGCCAAGAAGAACAATTTCGCCCTGATCGCTCAGGCGGGCCGATAGACGATGGCAGTCCTGATCAAGAGGGGTGCGGTATCGCTCATTTTGTGCATTGATGTCGTGCGCCGCCCACTCGCGCAGTTGAACGGCGGTGACGACTGTTTCGGGTGCGACGAGCCCTCCGGTACCCGTAATTACAAAACATCCGGAGAGATCCGCCGGCGGCGCGCAGAACGCTCGCGCGTACGCCAGCTTGCCTCGAAAGTACAACCCGCTGACAAAGGTAAATAACTCGCCCAGGGTGACACCATTTCCGCGGAGGCGGCAGGCCAGATCCGACCCACCATGGGTTCTGAGGAGATATCCACCACGTACGCCGGAGAGATTCGCAGGTGAGAGTAGAAAAATCCGATGTGTTCGGTGCAAGGGAACGAGAAATGGGTGCACAGATTTGGTTGCTTACTACTCAGCTATTCTAACCGTGTGATTCCAACGCAGATCACAGGAATCAGTCGCATCTCGAACTTCGCGATGAACCGGTCCCGAATCAGCTACGCTGCGATTTCCGAGGCCGCCAGTACGGCAGATTCATTCATCGGCAAACAGACTTCGACCGTTGTGCCACTTGCGTCCGATTGGACTGCCAGCGAACCACCGAGTTGGCGCATTCTCTCCCGCAGCCCCCTGATGCCTACGCCAGAACTGCCGCCTGAGATCACTTCCTCAAGTTTCTCTTTGGGAATTCCCGCTCCCCGATCCTCAACCTTCAAGCGAATCTCATCCGCAGACCGGATCAGCCGAATAGTAGCCACTTCACTTGCGGAATGGCGATGAATATTCGTGAGGCATTCCTGCACCGTTCGAAACAGTGCCGTTTCCATGTCTTGCGGAAGCCGGCCGAAGTCTTCCGGGATTTCCAACTGAACCCGTATTTTGCTGCGCTCTGAAAATCCTTCAACATACCATCGCAGTGCAAACGCCAATCCCGCCTCATCGAGAAGTGGAGGATGAAGCAGGTAGGAAACGGTACGGACTTCCTTGTGCATTTCCTGTGCCAGCGCCAAGCTATCGCTCACCGTTTTTGCAGTTTGGCCGAGTCTCTCAATATCGGCGCTCACCGTTGTCAGATTCATGGTGAGAGCAGCCAGAGTTTGCCCGACGCTGTCGTGTAGTTCGCGAGCGATGCGTCGCCTTTCTTCATCCTGCAATTGCATCAAGCGAGCGGTAAGTTCGCGCAGACCTTGATTTGCCGTATCGAGCTCGACGGTCCGCTGCCTGACACAATCCTCTAGCTCTCCCTGGGCGTTCCGGAGCACTTCATTCTCGCGCCGACGCGATTCGCCCATGGCGATGATCGCCGCGGAAATCACCGCAAACACGGACAGCTCAAGAGCGGAAGCTGATGTAGCGATTCCGATCGTGTGAACCGGAACGATGAACCAATATTTAACCGCGCTCAGAGCCAGGACTGTGTCCATGACGGAGGGTCCAACTCCGCAGTACCAACTGGAGAAAGCTAATGCCAGGAAAGCGAGACCAAAGGAGACAAAACCACCATAGAGCGACGCTGTTGCACGGCCGACTGCGAGCGCAGCCGCGAGCACAAGCAAAGCTGTCGCATATCGCACGAACGCATAACGTCTCGCGAGCGGCGAAAAAGATGTCCTCGTTCCCATTTAACGCTGTCCTCCTGAGTTTGGAGCCTTCTGGCCAGAAAGAAAGACGAGGACGCGAAAGGAAGTTGCTGCAAGAGCCGTTACACCATGATATCAATTTCTGGTTTATTCCGAGATTTATTCGAAGGTGCGAGAGCAGCATTCGGAGCCTTAGTTTTAAATTTGCGAAACGGCGGGAGGATGGTGGACGTCGGAACTGCCGCGAGCGAGCGCGCCGTTTAGGATCGGAGTCTACGCCCTAAAGCTGGCTGCCTGATCATCACCGCTAGAAGCGTGTGTGATACTTGCCGTCCACCGAGAATCCGCCAAGCTGATCGCGCGACATGCTTACCGACCATCGCTTGTTCAGTTGATACTCGCCCGATACGGCTTCGCTGCCCGGTTGCGTTACGTCGGTAGAGAACGTAAACAACAGATTCTTCGTCACCCGCTGCTGTATGGCCACCACAGCCGAGGGATTCTGATTATTTCCGCCGACTGTCGGATCAATCTGCAGGCTCGAAATGCCCGCCAGCTTTTGAACGCTGCTACTCAACTGACCCGCAGCCTGCGACGCGATCATCGAATCCGTGCTCTGGCTCGCAGCAGCTGATTCCTGCGTCGTCTTCCCCCGTGCGACCAGGTTGATGATGTCTGCCGTGGACAATGGTGGATCCGAAACATAAGAAGTCGTCAGCTTATCGAGCGGTCCCCGCATGGTCAGAGTTAAGTTGTACTGCTCGATGATCGTCGTCACCGACACATTCAGCACCGGATGGGTAACGTTGGGATCATCAAACGTGATCACACCTTTCTGAATCTGGTAGCGCGTATTGCGGAAGAACAGTTCGCCGGAACTCAAAGTCGTCCGCCCCGTGATCACGGGATTCGCGGCGGTACCGCTGATCTGCAGGGCGGCGCGGCCGGCAATCGTCACCTGCGAATTGGCCGCATTCAGGTTCTCTCGCGACTGCACTCCGATCGCTAACTTGATCGTATCCGCGAATCCGGGTTGCGGAATCGTTCCGCCCGTGCTGAACTGATCGCCAAAGCTCGCAAGGTCGAAGTCAGGAGTGAACGAGAGGCTGTCGATCAGCACTTTTCCGTTCAACGTAGAGGCCTGCGTGTCGCCCGTGAATGCAAGGTTCGTATCCAACAGCGTGCGCAATCCTTCCGGATACCTCAACCGAATGGATTGTCCCTGCAGCGCGAGGTTGAAGTGCATCGTGGGCTTGTAACTAATTGATCCGCCCATTGTTACTTGCCCCCCGCCAACCTGCGCCGTCATGTTCGACACTTCGACCTGGTTGCCAGCGATGTTCAGCGCGCCATTCAGCTTCTCGACGCCGATGGGGGCATCCGCCGTCGAAAGCGCAACGTCCTTAAACTGCAGCTTGCCTTGTACGGTCGGATTCGACGTCGAACCCGCGGCCCGTACATCTAGAGCCAGCGTGCCCGAACTATCCAAATCGGGCGCGAATATCTTCAGGATCTTCACGTCCACCGTTCCCTGTGCCGCTAGTGTCGGAGTCCCCGAGCTACCCAGAGGCAAACGTCCTTCCACGTGCAGCGACGTGTCGGTCCCGCGAATATCGGCCGGCTGCAGCGTTACAACGGAATTCACATAGTCGGCTTGAATCGGGCGCACAATTCCAATCTCAAGCGATTGATACGTCGCCTTTAGCACCGGTATCGTCAGGTGGGCCTCGATGAGCTTCTTGTTCTTCAACGGCCCCTTCAGCGTGGCGTGCAATTGCGTCTCGCCGGCGAATCCCTGCGTGCTTGGAGAATACGTTGCGACAGCTACGCCCAGTGGGATCGACCCGGTATCAATCTCGGCGCCGGCGTAATAGTCTCCCGTCAGCGCGACCTTGGCGTGCGCCTTGATCGGCGCGTCCAGAACATTTGTCTCCAGACTGACATCAGCATTATGTTGCGCCACGTGCAACTGCGCCTTTACCGCCGACACGTTGTTCTGCTTCACCCGCAACTGCGGCAGTTGTACGAGAGCATCCAGTTGCGGGTCGTCTATGGTTCCCTGCCCGGTCACTGTTGCGGTCACCGTGCCACTCAGATCTTTTCCTTGAAGCGAGTGCAATTTCTGAAGCACGATCGACGGCGCATCCAACTTTACTTGGTACGCTTGCGTCTTCGGTGTGTACGAGACATTTGCATTCACGTCCCCGGCGGGGACCGATAGCCTCAACGTAGAGGAAATCGATCCATTGGCCGCCTGAAACTTCGCATCAAGGTTTTGAATCGTCTCTCCATACGCGCGCGCGTTGATCACTCGCGCCGAGCCCGAGCCCGCCGGATTCAACTCGGTTCCGTTGAGAGTTGCTTTCACCGACAGATCACCCGCTATCGGCAGATTCTGATTTGCGAGTCGTTGAAGATCCGTCAAGCTCATCTGCTGAAGGTCGATGCTGGCTCGAATCGGATTCTGCGGCAGGTACGACCAGTCGCGCAGCGTCACACTTGCGTTGAGGGTCGCTTGGCCGCGGTGAGCACTTACCAATGATGCGTTCTGCACCGTGAACTCCGACGGGGTCACCCGCATCTGCATCTTTACGGTCCGCCACTCGCTCCCCTGTACCTCGAGGTTTTGCGCATTTAGTTGCGCGGTAATCGATGGCCGCTTCATCGATCCCTGCACCACCGCATTCAACGTCGCCGAGCCTGCAACCACTGGCGTCTTCATTTGCGGAGGCAGAAACGATGACGCGATCTGCGTGAGTTGGTGCAGGTCGTTCGCCGTCAATTGCACCTGCAGGCTCGAGTGGTCGCTCACTATCCCGTTAGCCGTGAGCGTTGCCGATGGCATCCGTAAGCTGGTGTTCCGCAATTCGATCGTCTGGTGTATGCCGTCATAACTCGCGTGAATCGCTCCATCGACGGGAATCTCGCTGCCGGAGCGATTCGCGCGGCTGCTTGCCAACGCGTTCACCGACAAATCCGAATGCGCCCGCAGATTATGCATACTTCCCGTCCACGATGCTTCCGCCGTTCCGCCGATTGTTCCTGCCAGCGCCGCTGCAGGAGTCTGGGCCCGTGCCGTTTGTTGAATCGCGCGCAGAGAAATGTTCCGTAGCGCAGCCTGTACCCTGCCTTCCGGAGTAGTGTCCAAATGCTTCATCTCGACATTCGCAGTAACGCGACCGCCCAATCCCTCTACACTCAGATCCTTCATCTCCAAGTTTCCGCTAGCGAGTTGATATGTCCCCTGCAACTTCCGCACTTCCACACGGCTGCCTGACGCAACTGCTGCCAACACGTCGCTGGCAATTTGTCCGTTCAGCTGAACGTCCCGCAGCAACGGATGGTTGCCCACCGCTTGATAGTGCAGCCTTCCGTTCAACGAAACGTCGCCAGCCGGCTCTGTGCCTGGCGCCATCGAGCCAAAATCCTGCGTGTGAATCTGCATCTGGTATTCGCCGTCTACCACCGGACTCGAATAGTTGGTGATATTCGCATGGAGCGTTACCGCCGAAGCTCCGACTTTCAGCACTACTGATTGCAGATTGAGTTGTTCCTGAGACGCGCTGAACGACAGGTTCAGGCTGTGCGGTAGCGGCGCATATTGCGCGTAGCGAACGCGTCCATTGTCGTACGACAGCTTTCCGTCATAGCGTTTGGCGAGCGCCGCGAATTTGATTTCCGCGCCAAGATCATAGAGATCGGCATCCATCGGAGTCTTCTTGTCGTTGTAGTAGACCTCACCATTCGAGATCTGCGCATGGCGCACGCCCAGATCGAACACGCTGGTCGGACTGCTGCTCTTCGGGCTAGGAGGCGCCGTCGGCAGATTGTTCTTTCCTGCAGCATCCACCAGCAAGTGAACGATCGGGCGATCAACGATCAACTCGCTCAAAACCACCTGCCGATGAAGAGCCGACAGCACTTTCAAACCCACGGTCAGTTTGTCAGCATGTAGCAGTGCCGGCTTATCAGGTCCTTCGGTTCCGCGCACCGTAATGTTGTAGAGGTGCGCCGTTAGTGTGGACAGACTGAAATCGAGACCGCCGATCTGGGCGTGTCCGCCCGTAGCCTGATCGGCCTCCGCTGCGATTTTGCGCAGCGCAAATTGCCGGAACGAATTGCTTTTCAGGTACAGATATCCGCCGATGGCCGCCACCAGCAACAGACCACCCAACCCGGCCAACGACCATCCCACAATCCGTTTCCACTTCATATCTACACCTCTAGAATGCCTGCCCCAGCGTGATGTAATACTGCGTCGCACTGATTCCCAACACCGGGTTCAGATTCCTGCCCAGATCGAATCGCACCGGACCAATCGGCGTCGAATAACGCAAGCCGATTCCCACCGTGTTCGTATAGTTATTCGCGAAGTTATTGATATTGATGGCCGAATAGACGTTGCCGCCGTCGTAAAAGACTACGCCGCCCAACGCCTTCATAATTTTTAGCGGAAAGCGTGCCTCAGAATTCAAGATGAACAACTGCTTTCCGCCAACTGGAACCGTCACATTGACGCATCCCGACTCGTTTTGCAGCACATTGCAGAAAGGCACGAGCCGCTGCGGACCCGCTTCATCAATGGGAAAACCGCGCAGTGACGTCCCACCCCCCGAGAAAAATAACTGGCTCGTCGGGACAAAGCTTCCCGCGAATGGTGCGGCCAGCCCTAGTCGGATACTGTTCGCGAATACGACAGAATGCACCGGCTTGTAATAGGCAACCTGGCCGAACAGCTTCGTGAAGTTCGCACTCGAACCCAGTGCCGTCGGAGTGACTCCGAAGTTCACCGTGGAATACAGGCCACGATGCGCATCCAGCGGATTGTCGCGTGTGTCATGAATGAGCGACACCGAGAACGTCGATAGCAGCACGTTGCGGTCTTGGTCCAGAACCAGCTCCGGCACCAGCAGATGCGAGAGCACCGTTTTATTGAAGTCGTATCGCAATTGGAGCCGCGTATTGGACTTAGGATGCAGCAACCGCTCCACCTGAAACGACACATCCCCAAGACTTGCCGTGAACAGTGGATTCTCGCTGGTTCGCTCCAGCGAAAAGGTCCCCACTGATTGCCACTGCGTTCCCATAAAGTGCGGCTGGGCATAAGTGGTCAACGCCTTTTGGTCCAGGCGCGACAACAGCAGCGACGCACTGAATATCTCTCCCAAACCGCGCATGTTCCGCCGGCTGAATTCCACGGATCCTCTCGGGCTCGCGAATGCCGACTGGCTTGGCGCAATCTGATTTCCACCCAAGCCTATCGTCCCTCCCCCGCCCGGCAACGCCACCGTTCCTGTGGGAACATTTCCGCCGCGATGCGATATCTCAAACCCAAATCCGTACGTGATCTCGTTTCGCTTCTCCTCGTGGACCTTCACCGTCGCCATCTCGTCAGTCTGGTCGGTAATCGGCTTTCGCGGCCCCACGGATGCCCAGTCAAAAACGTTCAGGTCGTAGATACGACTTTCAGCTTCCAGCAACTTCCCGCGCCGCATCGGCTCTTCGGCCTTGAGGTTTGCTGTCTTCGCAATCAAGGGTAGCTTCGTATGCTTCTGCCCCAGATACACGACATCGCTGATCTTCACCTGCTGGTGTTCGGTGATTGCGTATGCCACATTCACGCGATGAGTATCACCGGGACTTCTCGTAGCCGTCACCTTCACTTCCGCATTCAGGTATCCGCGATTCAGGTAGGTCGCTGAGATACGGTTGCGGTCCTCCGTCATCTTTCGCGGCGAGAAGGGCGTGCCCGCGCGGGTTTCAAATCCCTGCGGCGCCGTTAGTTCGGCATTCGCAATGTTCTTGTTACCCGTGATCGTGACGTTATCGACAATTGTCTGGGCGCCCTCCTGAACGTCGAATTCCACATCGATCTTGGGCTCGTGGCGCACAGTCTGCGACGTGACTTTCACCTCCTCATAGCCTTTGTCGCGGTAGAGCGACTCAATGTTTTCCGCGCTCTGTTTCATCAACTTCTGGCTCAGACTTCCATGCGTCCAGATGTGCGACTTCTTGACTGTGACCTGCGGCGTCAATTCGCCGGCAGTCAGCGCATTGTTGCCGTGGAAAACAATGTTGCCTACCTTGAGCTTCTTGCCCCGATCAATGGTGTACACAATGTCGACGCGGTCTGCCTGCTTTTGAAATTCAGTGGTGACTTTTACGTCGTAATATCCTTTCTTCTGGAAATAGTCGGTCAGGTTCCGCCGTCCTTCTTCCACCAGATCTTGGTCGACCGTTCCCTCCGAAAAGATCGGGATCAGCTTTCGCATCTCACGCCCCGCGAGAAACGGAACGACCGTCAGTTTTGCCCCCACCGTTCGCACGTTGACCACCGGGCCCACTTCCACGGTGAACGAAATATCCACACGGTTCGTCGCAACGTCATAGTGCGAGGGGTTCTCCTTTACGCTGGCTGAGAGCCGTTGCTGGCTCGTCAGGGTTCGCTTCATTAATTTCATGGCTTGCTTGATGTGACTGGCGGAATAGGGCTTGCCCGCTTTCAATAGTCCGCCCGAAAGCCGGGCCCGCAGCGAACGCGTGGCGTGCAGCAATCGCTCCGTCTCGGCGCCGTCCGGCCCCTGCACCGAGACCGTTCCCAGCCTCGCCTTCTTTCCGACTTCAACCACAAAGCTCAGGTTTACCAACTCGTGAGCATCATCGATCGACGTTTGGGCGTGGACGGTGGACTGGAAATACCCGTTGTGCCTGAGAAAGCCCTCCAGCGCTTTCTCCGCATCCGGAATGCGTGCCGGGTCGTAAGGATCTTCGTCCGACAGGTTCGCAACCTGCAGCAGCCGCGTGTATGAGAAATATTTCCCCACTCCCGGAAACTCGATCACGCCCAGGTAGTACACCGGCTCCAACAGGAAACTTACGCGCAGCCCGGTGATATCGGGAACAACATTGACATCGACTTTTGGGAAACTTCCGGTCCGCTTCAACGCCACTACCGACTCGTCGATCTTCTGCTGTGAATATGGCTCGCCGGCTCTTTGCGTCACGACCGCCAGCAAAGGAGATTGGTCGCGCCGGGGATCGGCTATCACCGACACTGCGCTTACGTTCTGACCGTCATAGGCGGGCTGCGGCTCCTTCGGGGCAAGCTGCCCCCACACCGCCGCCGTAGCGAACATCAGAACCCCGCCAATCAATAAACGCATAATTCAGCACCGAACCCGCTTTCAGCCCGAGTTCACGCTGCGCTGACGGCACGAAGAAATCGCTCCCCGAAAAACGCCCGCAGACTACATCCGATGCGATTGAATTCATGGGAGTTGTCGTGAACACGTGAACGACAGGGCAAAAGCGCTTCCGTGCCGCACTTCACCTCCGGATTGACGGCTTGCGCAGGTGGTAGCTGACTTGATCGATTCTCTGAGAGCCCCGCGCGCATACATCCGACTGATCCCAGCACGATGCGCTTCCGCGTCGGATGGTTTGCGTGCGATTGCGGAAATCAGCAAGCAACCCGCAGCTCAAACAAAGTCTCAACAATAAGCTATGCCTACGACTTTGACGTGGCACGCAATTGCTCTTCGACTAGTCGCGACCGCCGTGTGCGCGGGCGTACTTGGCTTCGACCGCGATCAGCGCGGACATTCTGCCGGCCTTCGGACGACTCTGCTGGTCGCGCTCGCAGCTTGCCTGTCGATGATCCAGACAAACTGGCTCATCAATTCCAATGGCAAGCCATCAGACTCGTTTGTGGTGATGGATATTATGCGACTTCCCCTTGGTATTCTTTCGGGCATTGGTTTCATTGGGGCGGGCGCAATCATCAAACGCGGTGAGCTTGCGATCGGAGTGACCACTGCCGCCACGATCTGGTTCGTCACCGTAATGGGATTGTGCTTCGGCGGAGGCCAGATCGGCCTCGGATTTGCCGGATTTGTCCTCGGTTTCGGGGTCTTAATTGGGCTGAAGAGAATCGAAACCTATACGCCACGTCAGCACAGTGGAATTCTGAGAATCGCGGTGACAGTTGATGGCCCAACGCAAAGTGAGATCGCTTCCCTGCTTGCCCGGAGTGGCATCTCGCCGACTGAACCGTCTCTTTCATTCGAGGGCTCTCCCGACATGAGCACTGTCTATGGCTGGAAAATCCGATGGAAGGGCAGCTACGAAGATCCGAATCCGCCTCGTGCAATACAGGAACTCGCCGTGCGGTCCGGCATACTTAAGCTGGAATTTACGCGTTGAACGCTCACCCACAAAGCCGCGCGGGTGCAACACAGAAAAATGCGAAGGCTACGTGGATTTTCCTTTGAAGTGCAGCCCTTTACGATACAGTCCGTCGCTGCCCACATCGAACACGCGGTTGGAACGCGCTCGATAGTTTTCCAGAGCAGCGGTTGCGGCGAGTTCGATCAACTGCTCTTCGGAAAAATGCCGGCGCAATTCCGCGTAGAGTTCGTCGCTCACATTCGACGGCGTGTCGGCCATGGCATCGGCCATGCGTAACAGAGCAAGCTCAGCTGGCGCGAAGCCTTCGGTGCGCCCGTCGCGGATCGCAGCGATTTCCTCGTCGCTCAAACCGTACATTCTGCCTCCGGCAGAATTGGCATCGATTCAGAATGGACAGCCGACTCGCACCGCGGTCTGAAGCGTCAACAGCATCCGTTGCCGTTGTGGCACGGCCGCCTTCTCCCCTAGTAGCCATTCCGCCAGGATGTTTACCCAGAATACGCGCGGCACTCGACCCCCGATCTTTTGCGGCGTGAGGTCGCGGCCCAGCATCTTCCGGACTTTCCTGAACACCTGCCGCATCAGGAATGAAGTCTGCTTTGGATCGACTCCTTCTACTCTAGCCATGAACCGGCTCTCCTTGTTCTTCTATGCAGTCAGGGGGTGAATGCTCTCAGAAATGGCTTGGCGGACGAACGGTTCCAGCAACAATCTGAAACGAGCGCTCAAGCGAAGCCGCGCGCTTTCAGTCTCGAACAACTCCCGAGAATCTGCGGCATTCTTCAATGCATAGCGCAAGTAGGATAGGCGGGTGAGCCAAAGAGCGTGCTGGAAGTTGTCGTTACTTCGGATGTAGCAGCTGATCCAGCCTGAGTTGGGAATCCAGTGGTGCTCCTCGGCAAGGCCCTCGTCGAGCAATGCATCCCGGACCGCGTGCGGAAACGGAATATCGAGAATCCCTCCTGCATGAATGTGCCCGACCTCCGCATCTCCGAACCGAAATTCCCGACCGCCAAAACGATGCGGATAAACGGAAACTCCGGCCCACGAAGATACTTCCTGCTCAAACTTGTCGAGAATCCCCATTGGCAACCTCCGTCGCCCATCCCTTGCCTTAAGCATTTCGATGCCTTTAGCTCGGACTGCGATTCAGGGCCGAACGGGAGTTTCTGGGGCGGTGATCGCCTCAATTCTCATTAATGTATGTCTTAGTTACTTCTATGCGAGCATGGAGGCAGTGAGGCGCCTCGGCTATCTGACTGCAGCAACGAGTGTCGGGGAATGAACCGACTTCTCGAATCCACGATCAACGGTGATCGGGCATCTCAATCATGTATGGACAAACAAGCAAGAAATCGCAAAACACCCACAATCCAACCGGAAATACTGAAGGGCTGGAAAGAGATTGCCAAATTCCTCGGTGAGCCGGTCGCGGTGGTGAAGCGCTGGCGGTCGGAGGGAATGCCAGTCAACGAACAAGGGCGATTCGTCACGAGTTCGGCTGCGGAGTTGAATACCTGGCTGGGTCGGGAATCCGGTAAGCCTGTGCATGTGGTCACACCCGAGAGCGACCTGGTGTCAGAACTGAAGCGGGGCCTAGCCTTTGCGCGACAGGGAGCGAAAAATCGAATACCCAAGAAATAGCCTTCCCTGTGCAAAGCGCAAGATCGGAAACTTCAGAATGAGCCTTGTACCGCGCAGAAAGCAAAAGCCCACCGTTTCGAGAATAGAACAGCGGGCTTTCTAATTTGTACGGAAAACGGATAGCTACTCGGCCTTCTGCTTTGCCTTCCACGCAGCCCACCGTTTTTTCTGAGCTGCTGCGATCTTCTTCCGTGCCGACGCCGACATCTGTCTTTTCTTCGGCGCACCAACGGCACTCTTTGCCGTTCCGGTCTTTCCCTTCTGTTTTGACCATCTCAAGCGTTGGGCTGCGGCTATTCGCGCACGGCCGGCAGCAGACATTTTGCCGCGCCCTCCGTTCCCTTTTCCGTACGAGGCACCGAAAGCGGCGAGCGCAGCGCCAATCCCTCTAAGTTCTCTCGTCAACCGATCTTGCTCCTTCTTCAACTGCCTGACAACACCACTTAGGTTCGTCATCTGTTGGGGACCCCCTTTGGGCCGATTGTATCAGCCACCCGGCGTCGGGACGGACGTGGGGCAATGGATGAAATCGCGACCCTACGCCCCTTGACGTGCTCACTATCCTCCTCTGGCACGTTGCGGTTACTCGGCGACTCCGCCGGAAGTTTGAAGCCTGGAATGTAACGACCTTTTAACAAATCTTTAATCGGGCTGTGATTTTGCTTTCGGGGTTGGCGCGTATTCTTGCGCTGGTCGTTGGTACCACGCGGATTTGCAGGGCTCGGGGAGCCATGTGCATGGGACAAACTTGGGGATCCTGTACTGCAGCGTTAGCCAATCTGTCGCGGAGTTTTTAACGTTGTCACAGCGAATGAGCAGCGTCGTCTCCGCAAGAAACCGAAGCTCGGCGGCGAGTTGCTACACGAACTCCGAAGATTTCGGCACCCCCAAGAATCGCGGCAGATCAAGCTCAACATGCCCGGCTACGTCAGCTTTCTCGCATGCGGTCCAATCTCTTCACGTCAACCACTATTCGAAACCTTAGGAGGAGAGTGATTATGTTGCGTTGGAAATCGATGTTGGCGGTATTGACTTTGGGCGCGATTGTGGGTGTTGCGCCAGCGGCACAGGCTCAAAACTTGAAGGTAGTCATCGCGGGTTCGTCGGCCTTGTGGCAAACGCTGGCCTTGGGCGCCTACAACAACGGAACAAGCATCGTGGCCGGCGGTGGCGCAACTTTCCACTACACCAGCGGGGCAAACTTCAACCTCGTCGACAACCGTTCAACTGCCCCCACCGTCGACAACGGTGCGACTTGGATCGTTTGGGATAGTGCCAGTCCTGCCAACGTGTGGGCCTTCGTGAAGGTCGACTCGGTAGTCGGCAATCGCTGCTATTTTGCCGCTCCGAAGTGCGTTCTCGTCACTAATGGCGCTTTTCCGGCGGTTGGAAACTCCATCGTAGTTTGGCCGGATACATCTACCGATACTCTGCCGCCGGCAGCGGTTCAGGCGGTATTCACTGCCGGAACGTCGATCAGCGTGGCCGCCACTGATATTCGTCCGGAAGATGCCGCGTTCGCCCAGTGCCGAGTCAACTCCAAGCTCGGTGCCAGCACGGCGGGCGGCGCGAATAGCGATAAGCTAGACGGCCTGGGCTATAACCTGAATAACAATCCAGGCGTTTGCCCCGTTTACGCCGCCTCGACCGCCCAATCGAAAGGCGTAGGGACTTCCATCAAGAGCGGTTATCCCGGCGCCGCAACCACCGATGCCGCCAATGTTCTGGCGTTTAACCTCGGCGGTCACGATCCCATCACCAACACTGCAGTCACCCCCGGATACGTAGTGACGGTTGTAGGCGCCGCTCCAATTGTTTTTGTTGCGTCGAAGACAGGAGCGCTCGCGAACCTTCATTCGGCCACCGAACAGCAGCTACAGAAGGTTTTCTCCGGCAACAACTGCAATGCCAGCGCGTTCGGCCTTGCGGCTGGCCCTATCAACGTCTTCCTGCGTGAGCCACTCTCCGGTACTTACAACACGACGGAAGCAACCGTAATGCGCTACCCCACTCGTTACGCAGTCGGAACGATGCCCGGAAGCCCGGTCGCGGGACTGAGCATGGAGACAGGTGTAACCACCAACCCGCTGGCTAACACTTGCGCAGGAGGCGGCGGTGCCCGGTATCGCGCAATTGGCACCGGCGAAGAAGTAAAGTCCGTACTGAATTCTCCCAATGCGTCCGTGGCGTTTGCCGCACATCAGGATGGCATCGGCTTTACCTTCTTTAGTTACGGGAATGTAAGCTCGATCGCCAACAATACGAGCTATGGCTACATCGCGCTGAACGGTGTTGACCCAATCTTCTCTTCATTCGGACAAGACGCGGTCGATCCTGGCCAGCCCGCAGGCGAGGGCGTACTCCCCGCACAAGCGAACCTGCCTGCGATTTGCCATGAAAGCTTCCCCTGTTCAGAAAATGTAATCTGGGCGAATGGGTTCTCTTTCCCCAACCTGCGAAACGGCACTTACCGCGCATGGTCGCTGCTTCGCCTGGTATCCATTGGAACTCCGTCAGCCAATGCGGCGGCTCTGGTCACCGCATCGAATAAGTACGTCGTTACGAACACGCCTGACTATGTGCCGGCTGTCGCCGTAAACGGCCAGGTTGGCACCGATGGCAAGCCCATCGCCGAACTCGGACTCAAGCTGATACGCTCCCACTACCAGCAATACCAGGGGAACGGCTTCGCCCTTGGGCCCTTTGTAACGGTGGAGGATACTTGTAACGTTCCGGAGAAGGGCGGCGATATGGGCGGCATGATCATCCCGACCACGATCGGCGTCACCACCGAGAAGCGCTGCTCGATGGTTCAGAGCGGCAGGGCTGACGGCTCTCTGAGTCCTGCTCAAAGACCGGGACCAGTCGTGCAGTAGCAACCAAAACTTGGTAGCGATCCAAGAGATGGCGGGCTCGTCAAAGGGCCCGCCATCATTTTATTTTCAAGTGATATCCTCGCAAACAGAACTCAGGGAACGCGCAAAAGACAAGCGAGGGGCGCTGAATTTTTCCTCAGTCAGTTTTCTTGATCTGTTCAGCCGCAATTTGAAATGCAGTATTCGCCGCCGGAGCCCCCGCGTACACGGCGGTCTGTAAGAGAACTTCCTTCAGATCGCACAATTCGAGCTCATTGGCCAACCCCGCTCTCACATGGAGAGAAAATTCTTCCCACCGTCCAAGCGATGCGGTGATCGACAGCGCCAGCAGTCGTCGGGTCCGCCGGTCTAGTTCAGGACGAGACCAGATCGTTCCCCACGCGTAACGGGTTATCAGCTCCTGAAACTCGCGTGTAAATTCCGTCGTGTTGGCGATTGCCCGATCGACGTGGGCGTCGCCAAGAACAGCACGACGCATTGCGAATCCTGCTTGCAAGGAATCCGCGTTTGCGCTCGGTTGTGGCAGCAAGAACTGCAGCAGGGCCGTGGTAAATGAGTGCGGGCGCTCAAGATTAGAAAGATGCGCCGCCGCCAGGTGAAGCGCCCTCGCCCCCGGAATCTCCTGCGCCAACCGCTCTCCATGCCCACTCCACGGAGTCGCAACGTCGCGGTCGCCCGAGATCACGAGAGTTGGAGCCTTGATCTGGCCGAGAAGATCTCCGTGATTCATATCGCGAAGAGCTGCACAACACCCAAGATACCCACCCGAATCGGTACCCAAAAATACCGAGCGGATCGAAGCGACATTTGGGTCCTGCTTTGCCAGAGTATCGGGTGAAAAGAAACGCTGCATTGCGACATCGACGACCGCCGGCATTCCACCTCTCTGCACTGCTGCAATTCTCGTTTCCCAGTTCGTGCGTGGTACGAATTGTGGCGACGTGTTGGCCAGCACGAGATGCGTAACGCGCTCGGGAGCGTGCGCTGCAACCCACTGTCCGATGGCCCCGCCCAACGACAAGCCGCAAAAGGCAAATTGTGAAATCTCCAGGGTGTCGGCCAGGGCAAGAATATCCTTGCCCAACATTTCGATCGAATATTCACCGGCTGTTGCTTCCGAAGCGCCGTGGCCTCGCGTGTCATACCGCAAAATCTGGAAGTGCGGGAGCAGATTTTCTACTTGAAGATCCCACATCGCATGGTCCGTACTGATCGAATGGGAGAGAATCAGGACCGGCAGTCCCGCATTTCCTTGTAGTCGATAGAATATCCGCGCATTGCGTATGGTTGCGAAGGGCAAATCATTGCTCCTTGTCGTCGTCTTCGCGATCGGCCTCTGCTGCCAAAGCTTCCCGGAATGCCTCGGCCGATCCAAGATATTGCTCGGGCGTTTCCAACTGGTTGAGCTCGGCGGGTCCTAGATGGATAGTGATTTCAGGTATCTCGGCGAGAACCGCGGAGAGTTTCCTTCCCTCCTCGGTGCTCTTTTTCACCGCAGCAGTAATAATTTTATGAGCAACGTCTCGCCCCAGCTCCGCTCCGAGCATGAGCATGGCGCGCTCGGCAAAAATTGATCCATTCGTACTTTCAACGTTCACACGCATCTTTTGCGTATCAACCGAGAGCCCCTCTGCCGCCTCCGCCATTGAGGCGATGGCCACGCCAGTCGACTGGACTACGGCCGCAACAATAGGCCACTCCGCTTGCCAGCCCCCGACGCCGCGCTCGTGCTCTTGCACCATTGCTGAAAGAAAAGAAGCAACCAAGCCAGGCACTCGATGCGCTGCTGCGAGCGTCAGCACGCACGCGGTCGGATTGCGCTTGTTCGGCATGGTTGAGGAACCGCCGCGTCCTTCTCCTCCGGGCTCAGACGCCTCCCCCACCTCGTTCTGCATCAGCAGACTGATATCGCGCGCCATCTTGCCGAGAGATCCAGTGAGCACTCCGCAGTCGCAGATCAACGTCGCGAGTTCGTCGCGCCGGGTATGCCAAGGCGCTGCCGGAGATTCACCGAGTCCTAGCTCTGCGCTGAGCGCTTGAGCTACTGAAATTCCGCGCTCGCCCAGTGAAGCCAACGTGCCGCTGGCTCCTCCAAACTGCAAGACTGCCGCAACGCGAAATGATTTCTGAAGACGCCGCTTGCCGCGGCAAACCGACGCTAACCAGCCAGCGGCTTTAAGTCCGAAAGTGACAGGTGGTGCAGGTTGAAGGATAGTCCGCCCGAGCATGACGCTGTCTTTGTGATTCTCTGACAGACCGGCCAGCGCCTTCTCCAGCCTTAGGAGATCAGCAATCAGGACCGGTTCTACGCGTTTGAGCAAAAGAGACATCGCGCTGTCGGCAACGTCTTGGCTGGTGGCTCCCCAGTGGACGAACCGCGTCGCATCCGCGTCGACGGTTCGAACTTGCTCTGTAAGCATTTTCACCAGGGGAATCGCCGGTGTTCCGGCGCGAAATGCGGCGTCAGCGAGAGCGGGGATATCAAAGTTGGAACGCCTTGCTGCAGCCGCAATCGCGTCTGCCGCTTGCTTCGGGATCACACCGTTTCGCGATTCCGCGCGCGCAAGCGCGATTTCGAATTCCAACATAGCCCCAAGGACCGACTCGTCGGAAAACAGCGCGGCCAGGGCCGGCGTGCTTGCCAGACTCTCGATCAAGCGTCCGCTCATTTGTGGCTCTGCACCATGCACTTCAATCTACGTGGGCCCTCAATTTGAAATGGCTATACATCGAAGAACACCGTCTCGCACTCTCCCCGCAAGCGCACATCGAAAACCCAATTGCTGGTGCGCGCCGCATCCTGCCGGGCCAACAACGTCGGACGCCGATTTTCTGGCACTAAAGCCAAGATCTGATCCGCGTCATTCGCCCGGTCCCCTGCGAAGTAAAGTCGTGTCGACAATCTCTTGAGAATCCCTCGACCCAGAATTGATACGTTGACGTGCGGCGCTTGAACTGTTCCCCCCGGCCCGGCCACGCATCCAGGACGAATTGTCTCAAATGTGCATGAACCGTTTTCCGCCGTCGCTAGTCGTCCAAACCCGCGAAAGCTTTCTCCGTCCGTGCTGTCCTGGTTCGCGTAGTTCCCCTCGGAATCGGCCTGCCACAGTTCGATCATCGCGTCCGGGACAGGCGCGCCTTCTCCATCGAGCACACGAAACGTGAGCCACACCCGCTCTCCTTGCGCGTCGTCGCCCGCTAGACGCGGTATGCTCCGCAGATCCGTAAGGCCAAGATGCAGGTACGGACCAACTGTTTGCGAAGGAGTCGGCGTCAAATCCATCATTACCTTCCCTGCATCTCGAATGGCGTCTCTTCACGGCCACGCAGCACGATGTCGAAGCGATAGCCCAAAGCCCATTCCGGCTTCGTCGTTTCCATGTCAAGCTGCGAGACCAAACGCTGACGTGCCCTTTCGTCAGGAATCGATTTCAGAATGGGATCGTAAGCGAAAAGCGGATCGCCAGGAAAGTACATCTGGGTAATTAGGCGCGTGACGAATGCCGGTCCGAACAAAGAAAAGTGGATATGCGCCGGTCGCCAGGCGTTGTCGTGATTACGCCATGGGTAGGCACCCGGCTTGATGGTCACAAAACTGTAGAATCCGTCGTCGTCGGTCAGAGTTCTTCCTGTACCGGTGAAGTTCGGATCGAGCGGTGCGGGGTGATCGTCTTTCGCGTGCGCGTATCGTCCTGCCGCATTCGCCTGCCAAATCTCAATCAAGGTATTTGAGACCGCGTGGCCATCCCCATCCACGACCCGCCCTCGCACAATGATGCGCTCTCCCAGCGGTTCCCCGGTATGCTGAAGAGTAAGGTCTCGATCATTTGGATGAATGTCAGAATGGCCAAAGACCGGGCCTGTGACCTCGGACAGAGTATGCGGCAGGAAGATCAGCGGTTGAGAAGGCGCCCGCAGCCGTGTCGCGCGGTACGCAGGGTACAGATAGTCCGGCTGGGTACCCGGCTCGTGCCTTCGAAAAGGAACAACCGACTTCTTTGGATTGTCACGCTTACCTTGAATGAATGAATAAGACATGTTGCTCTCACAATTCCAAACCCGCTTTGTCGCTACGGATTGTACGTTGATTCAGCTCATTGGAAGGCCGACGTAGTTTTCGGCAAAAGATTGCGCCGCTGCGTGAGAACTCGTCAGGTAATCCAGGTCGGCCAACTGCCGATGCTCCTCGAACTTGTCGTTCCCGGGAATCCGGTGCAGCATGGAAGTCATCCACAGCGAGAAGCGTTCTACCAGCCACACGCGCCTTAGACAAGTCTCCGAGTAACTGTCAAGCAGACGAAGATTTCCAGAGGCGTAATATTCCGCGAGCGCAGCGGCTAAGACTCGCACATCAGCCACGGCAAGATTCAGGCCTTTGGCGCCTGTCGGAGGCACGATGTGGGCCGCATCCCCAGCCAGATAGAGCCTGCCGGATTGCATCGGCTCTGCGACGAAACTGCGCATCCCGGTAATGCCTCTCTGCAAGATGGTGCCCTCTGTCAGTCTGCGCCCGTCGCGAGTCGCCAGACGCCTCTGCAATTCTTCCCAGATTCTTTCATCGGACCACTGGGTGAGGTCTTCGTCAGGGGCGCATTGGAGATACAAACGCGTGATCTCCGGAGTACGCATGCTGTGCAGGGCGAATCCTCGATCGTGGTAGCAGTAGATCAGTTCGTCGGAAGAAGGCGGCGCCGCCGCCAAAATGCCGAGCCAGGCAAAGGGAAAAACCCGTTCATAGATGGTTAAAGCGTTCTCTATGCTCGGTCGACACACTCCATGAAAGCCGTCGCAGCCTGCAATGAAATCGCAAAGAATCTCCGAAGGTTCACCATTGGCGTGAAACCGAATCTTCGGCGCCGCGGAATCGAAGTCGTGGACCGTCACACATTCAACGTCGAAAAGAATCTCTCCTTCCGACCCTAGTCGCGCTGCGATGAGGTCTTTCACAACTTCCTGCTGGGCATAGATTGTGATCCCTCGTCCTGTCAGGGTTTTGAAGTCGATGCGATGGCCTTGCTCTCTAAAGCGAATCTCCACGCCGTCATGGATCAGCCCCTCCCGCTTCATTCGCTCTCCTAAACCCATTTCCACCAGAAGGTCGACGGTGCCTTGCTCCAGGACGCCGGCTCGCACTCGCTGCTCACAGTGCTGCCGGCTACGGGCTTCGACGACAACCGAATGAATTCCCTGGCGGTGCAGAAGATGCGAGAGAACGAGCCCTGCAGGCCCCGCTCCCACGATCCCAACTTGTGCGCGTGTTTTCATCGCTTCTTCCGCCGCGACTTTTGATGAGCCGGGCGATGACCTCCAGTTGCAGAGAACATCTCGATGACCTCGCGCGGCACGGGCTTGCTCTCGATTCGTTCTGGATCTCTCTCTGAAATCGCGACCCAGACCCTGATCTCAAAGCATTCCACGGCTAGAACACCTCTATTAAACAACCGATGGTGGACGCAAAAGCTGCTGCGGCGCCATTCGGTTATTTCAGATTCGACGACCACCGTGTCCGAGAATCGCGACGGCGCTATGAATGACGCCCGCACATCGACGAGCGGAATTCCAACAATGCCGTAGGTCTTGAGCATCTGTCGCTTCGGCAGTCCGGCCTTTTTGAACAGTCCAGCAGTACATGCGTCGAAGTAAGCGAAATAACGCGGGAAGTAGACGATCTGGGCTGGATCGCAATCTCCCCATTCGATGTGAATCGTCTTCCGGTTCGTAACGTTCGTCTTCTTGCTCAAAAATCGCCTCTCCCGTCCCGTTCTTTACGCCGCACCGAAGCCTTTCGGACTTTGAAAGTAGAAATGATAGTGGTTGCGACACCCCGGATTGAATTGCGCACTACAAGCCGGGCAGCGAGAGTCGCTTTGCATGTAGTGGAGAATCGTCAGCATAGCACCGCACGCGCCGCAAAGAATCGCAGGCTCGTTCCATTCATTCACGGGCCAGACTGCAATCGGATGGTCAGCGAGCATCTCGTGGCAATCCTTACACGCATAGTATAGGCCGCAACATTTCATCTTGATGGCGATGATGTCAGCCGGTCCGTGATAATGCTCACAACGCGTTTGTGAGTCGAGATTTACGCCACGCACGCGCGGAAGAGTCAGCACCATCGTCTCAGTTTAACGCGACGAACGGAATTCACCCGATCGTCCACAATCCCTCGCAGAAGGATTCCAAGCGCGCTTATACTCCGCAACCCAGACTTTCGCTCAATCAATGGGCTCTAGGTGGGAGTTTGAAGGTCGGTGAGGAGGGCGCAGTGCTTCAAGCCGCCCCGGGAAAAATCGTTTTTCGTTTTCATGCCCGCGATCTTCACCTCGTCCTGGGAACCACAAAGGATGGCAAACCGGTCCGCTTCACCGGGCGTGCAGGCATTCGCGTTCACGTTTGGCTGACCTTCAGAATGTGTTCGCGCTTTGAGCCGGCCGTGCGCGCTTTTCGCGCCGAAGACTTTCGCGGCAGACTACACAGGAACGAGCGCGAGTGCTTTCAAGTGCCCAAGCAACTGCGTCGTGTCAACCGGCTTGAACACGTACGCATCACACAATGCGCGGAACGACTGGACAACGTTCTTAACGTCGTCCAGTGCGGTAATCATGATGACCTTCACTCCGGAACTCGACAGCGTCCCTCCGGCTTCCTCCAGTGCGCGAATTTCCGAGAGCGCTGCCTTGCCATCCTTTTCAGGCATCATGATGTCCATACAAATCAAGTCGTACGCTCGCCCATTCTGCTTGGCTAAGCGGAAAGCCTCAACCGCTTCTTTGCCGTTGACGGCAACGTGACACTCGCCGTAGCGGGAGAGAAATGTCTGCAGCAACAGCCGGCTGGTAAGGTCGTCCTCAACAATAAGCGTGTGCATGGCAGTCCTTCCTTCGTTGTGCTGAGCTTAAGCCCAGCCGGACTGACTCAGAGTCGCCTTGAGTCGCCCGAATTCTTGCTCCACCGACACCAGCAGCGCGGCCGCGCGCGACAACTTCCCCTCGGTCGCCGCTTGTTGGATCTGAAGTGCTAATTCCTGTAATCCTGGAGCCGAAACGGTCGCGGCCGCTCCCTTCAACGTATGTGCCTGCATGCTCGCGCCGCGCACATCTCCCTGCTCGATCATTTGATTCAATTTCCGCAGCTGTCCCGGCGCATCGCTCAGAAATCCCGCCATGATCGTTCGTGCGAGGACTTCGTCGCCCGAGAGACGAGCCACCAGTTCCTCCTCTTTGAAAACTTCCTGAGTGTGTGGAGGAGATACTTCTGTCAGACGCACAGGTTCACGCTGGGCAGGCGGCTTCAGCCATTTCGGCAATACTTCGGCTAGTTGCCTGGGCTCGATTGGTTTTGCAATATAGTCGTTCATACCTGCCGCGATGCACTTTTCTCGATCTCCCGCCATGGCGTGAGCCGTCAGAGCAATGATCGGAATGTCCGGGTTGCACATCCCAGTCGATGACCGTCGGATACGCCGCGCCGTCTCGTAGCCGTCCATACCAGGCATTTCACAATCCATCAGAACGATGTTGTAGTCCGCCCTGCGCAGCGTCTCAAGGGCCTCCGCGCCATTCCCCACGGCATCCACGTGGTACCCGAGCTTGCGCAAAATCGCTAAAGCCACCTGCTGATTGGTCGCGTTGTCCTCGACCACGAGAATCCCGGCAGGCGAGTCGACGACTGACGTGCTCGGAGGAGCAGTTGAGATTTCCTTGACGGCCGCTGATGCAGATGTCTTCATTCGCAACGCCTGCGATAAGGCTTCATGCAGGGACGACTCCCATATCGGCTTCGACAATCGCCCGGCAAATCCAGATATCTTCAAAAGATCTGGATTGGTTTCCTGTCCTAGCGGGCACATGAGCAGGAGCGCTATCCCTTTCAGGTCAGGATCTGCCGCAATTCGCTTCCCCACGGCAATTCCGTCGCCTTCAGGCATCTTTCCATCCAGCAGTGCGACTCGGAATGGATCTGAGGCTTTGGCTGCACTCTGAAGGACGACGAGCGCTGAACTTATGTCTCCAGTTTCTTCGCTGCGAAAACCGCAGTTGGTCAGAAGCGTATGCAGGAGCCCGCGACTGGCGGCGTTGTCATCGACGACGAGAACTCTGGGCGCCTCCAGGCTCAAATCCAATTTTGGCAGCGGTGTGGCTCCCTCCGGTTGCTTCTCTAACGCAATGGTGAACCAGAACGTCGATCCCTTTCCCGGTGCGCTATGAGCGCCAATCCGTCCTCCCATCATCTCGACCAGTTGTTTGGAAATCGTCAAGCCCAGACCCGTTCCGCCGTACTTTCGAGTCGCGGAGCCGTCCGCTTGCACGAACGGCTCGAACAGAAATGGAGCCTGACCCTCAGGAAATCCGATCCCCGTGTCTTTGACCCGGAAGCGCAGGATCGCCGCGCTTTTGTATTCGGCCTCCAATTCCACGGTGAGGCGCATTTCCCCTTCGTGCGTGAACTTGACGGAGTTGGCAAGCAGATTGACCAGGATCTGACGCAAGCGGCCGGCATCGCCCCTGAGCCGCCGAGGAACTTCACGAGCAACGTCGCAAATCAGTTCCAGCCCCTTGAGGTGCGCCTGGAGCGCCACCATCTCCACTGCTTCCTGCAGCGGAATATGCAGATCAAAATCTGCAAGCTCCAGCGTCAGCCTTCGGGCCTCGATCTTGGAGAAATCAAGAATGTCGTTGATGACGGTCAGCAGCGTCTTTCCGCTGGAGTTCGCGATCTCCGCATACTGCTGCTGCTCCGGGCTGAGCGACGTGCCGAGGAGAAGCGAAGTCATGCCGATCACTCCATTCATCGGAGTGCGGATTTCATGACTCATGTTCGCCAGGAATTGGCTCTTGGCCTCGTTGGCCGCTTCCGCGGCGTCTTTGGCTTTCCTGATTTCCTGCTCAATCCGCTTGCGCTCCGTAATCTCGATGCAGGAACCTTCCACCAGTGGTGGACCTGCGCCCGTTTCGACCCAGATTAAGTTTGCCAGCAGCCACACTCCCTCGCCGTCCTTCCGCTTGACGCACACCTCGTGGTTGGCAAGAATTTTGTCCCGCTTCAAAAGCTCCCACCTGCGTTCGGCCTCGCCGGGGTCAAAAAACAAGTCTGGCCGGCGCAGTCCCACAATTTCCTGGCGCGACGAATAATGCAGCATGCGGGCGCACGCATCGTTGGCATCGATGATGGTACCGTCCTCCGAATAGCGAAATACTCCGGCCAGGTTACGCTCAAACATCAGCCGGTAATGTTCCGCCGAAGCCCGCAGAGCTTTCTCCATCCGCTTCCGGGAGGTAATGTCGAGTACGGACGCGATGACGCTGATCACCTCTCCGCTTTCAGACTTGAGGGGGATATAACTGCACAGCCAATCCTGCGCACCGGTCGACGAAGCGACCACTGCGTGAATCTCGACATCGAGCTTCGGCTCGCCGTCTTCGAAGACTTTTCTCCAGATCTCAATCAGTTCGACCGCAATGCCTGGCGTCAAGTCGACGATCTTTCTACCCCTAGCTTGTGCCGCCGATAGATTGCAGATACCGGCCAGACGTTCATTGACGCGCAGCACTCGATACTCTCGATCGATAACCGCGAGGCCAACGGGAGCATGTTTATAGATCAGTTCAATTTCGGCCAGATGCTTGCGCGCCTTCTCCTCCTCGATGCGGAGCGACGCCTGGGCGGCCCGCCGATCGGTGACGTCCTCCTTGATCGCGATGTAGTTGCTGATGGCATTTTCCAGATCCCGTACCGGCGCAATCGTCATCTTCGCGGTGTACAAGGTGCCGTCCTTGCGTCGATTGATGAGTTCGCCACGCCAGATGTTCCCGGCGGTGATGGTGTTCCACAGATCCCGGTAGTATTCGGGGTTCTGCTTTTCGGACTTCAGCATGTTCGGATTCTGACCAATCGCTTCTTCGGCGGTGTAGCCGGTCATCGCGGTAAATGCAGGGTTGACGTACTGGATCCGAGCACTGGCATCGGTAATGACTATGGCTTCCCCAGCCTGCGCAATCGCGGTAGCCAGCAATGGCATGTTCGAGTACAAGACGGAAGATTGCGCGCTCCGCTTCGCAGCTTCTTGAGGATCGTCGTGCGCGACGTGGATGTCCGCCGCGCCCAGCCTCAATTCGTGATGCAAAGTTTCGTCCTGTGTACGCGCCATGCCATCCCTACTTAAGAAGCTTTTGAATCACCGAGGTCAACTGCTCGGCGTTGAACGGCTTAACGATCCAACCCGTGGCTCCTGCCTTGCGCCCCTCATCCTTCTTTTGCGCTTGCGATTCAGTCGTTAGCATCAGAATGGGAATGAAGCCACATCCCGGCAGCTTGCGAACGGCAGAGATCAGCCCGATGCCATCGAGGTTCGGCATATTGAGATCGGTGATGATCATGTCGAACTTGTCTTTGCTGGCTTTGGCGAGGCCATCCTTGCCATCGACCGCATCCACCACTTCATGGCCGGCGCTTCGCAAAGTGAAGCCGACCATCTGGCGAATGCTGGCAGAATCATCCACGGCCAGAATTTTTTTCATCACAACCTCCTCGCTGAGAGGAAATCAGTCCGGCTCTTTTCGAACCTTCCTCAGGTCAAAACAATTCCACGGCATTGCCCGCAAACGAATGCTCGACGACGGGCATAGCCGTTCCGTGAAGCGCGGCTTGCATTACTGCGCGCTCGATTTCAGTCGTATAAAGCGAAGACAGCCAGCGCTCGACTTCAGCGGTATCTCGCGGCCCCACCGCAATCGCGTCGTTTTCCCACTCGCGAGCCAGGCCTTCGGCTTGACCCATCGCAGTGTCGAGATGACCAAAACAGAGTTCCAAACGATTTCCGGTGGCAGCGACCTCCGCCAGATGGGCCTGCATGCTCTGGGTGATGGCTTGCATTTGCGCCGCTTCGTCGGCCACAAAAGCAGCAGCGCGGCGCACCTTGTCGAGCGCGGCCGTGGTTTCCGACTGGTCTGCGCGCAGTTTCTGACAGCTGGCTTCGGAGAACACTTCCATCAGAGCATTCGTATGCTCCACCTGGCCGAGGATCTCAGTAAGAGCGCTCCGCGATCGCTTCCCAACGGTGTTCCAGTCCTCTGATACCTCTTTAATCAGCCTGGCGATGGCCGAGACCACGGCTCCACGCTCCCCCAATCGCTGCGCCTCGACCAGCGCGTTCAGCATGAGGACTTGCAGACGGTTCCGAATCAGTTGGCCGCGCTGCAGGTGGGTAGTCACCAGTTCCGCCAGGCTGGACAGCCCGCCCAGTGTGGCCTGCATTCGCCCGCTGTACTCCTGGCTCTTCTGTTGCAGTATTTCGATGTGTGCCAGTTCAGCAGAGAGCGCCTGCTCCTGACGGAGCACAGTGGGGCCGATGCCGGCCACGCCGGAAGCACTGAGCTGCTGAATGTTCTCCATGCACCGTCGAATCTGAGAGGTCCAATTAACGACTGTCTCCCGAATGGTCTTCAGTTGCAGGATCTGAATCTTCAAGCCGGCGTGCGCCGCGGCTAGATCATCCCCGTGCAAGCTGTCGGCGGCGCTGATTTTCGACGCGATCAAGCAAAGCGACTGCTGTACGTGCGCCATTTGCTGCCGGGTTATATCGTGAGCCTGGATGGCAGCGACGACGCCGGCGATTTGCTGCGCGGTGTGTTCGGCGCATTGCCGGAACTGGCCCGGAACTTCAGCCTGCTCGCTCAGTTCCTCTTCGATCACCCGCAGAGTCTTTCCCATGTCTTCTTCCATGCTCGTCATTTCCCCGCGCAGTCGCGGAAGGTTGCAGGCCAGTTCGTTTCTCGTCTCCGCAATCGTCTGCTGACGGCGTTCGGTGTCGCGCGCCAGGTCCAGGGTCTGTTGCGTCAACAATTTCGAGAATGAAGCGAGTTCCTGCGCCAGTCGCTGGAAGTTGCTACCGCTGCCACCCAGGTGCGCTACCTCAACGTTGGTCAGTACGCTGAGTGCGCTTAAATGACGGGCAATGGCCTCCTGACTTCGCGTGACGGGCATCAATTGCCGCACCAACTTTTCCTCCTCCTGCAGCGTCCCCAAAATCGTAGTGGCCGCCTCCAGGCGCCGTCCGAGAAAATCCTTCACCGTCAGGCACAACGACTGCACACCCCCGAGAACGCTGCCCATGCCCTCCTTCTCGATGCAACCAACAATGGCGCCTGCCTGTTTCAGGATGGTGTCCGCCTGGCTGGCAAGGCTCTTGAAGGCGTGCGCGACTGCTTCGATCTCGACCTCGCTGCTGTGCGCCAGACGATCGAGCGGGGCCCCGGCGCCCGCCAGCACGGCGAGATACGCCGCCTTGCGATCCGCGATCAGCGCGACTGGTGATGCCACTTCCATTCCAGTTTCTCTCCAGCTTCTCCTTCAATTGGCATGCGCGAGAATCGCCCTGGCAATCGACGGCAAGGGCAGCACGTGCTCCGCCGCATCGCGTTTGATCGCCTCATGCGGCATTCCAAATACCACGCATGTCTCCTCATCCTGCGCAATCGTGACCGCTCCCGCCTCCTTCATTTCGAGCAGGCCGTTGGCCCCGTCATCTCCCATTCCAGTCATAATCACGCCCACAGCGTTTTGTCCGGCGTAACGCGCCGCGGAGCGGAACAGGACATCGACCGACGGGCGGTGGCGGCAGACCAGCGGTCCCTCCTTAATGTCGACGTAGTAGCGGGCCCCGCTGCGCTTCAGCAACATGTGGTGATTGCCAGGCGCAATCAGCGCCCGCCCGCGCAGGACCGTGTCGTTGGGCTCCGCCTCTTTGACGGAGATTTCGCACAGGCTGTCCAGCCGTTTGGCGAAGGCCCGCGTAAACATCTCCGGCATGTGCTGCACGATCACCATGCCGGGCGCATCCGGTGGCAGGGCTTCGAGCAAAACCCTGAGGGCTTCGGTTCCACCCGTCGAGGCCCCGATGGCCACGATCTTTTCCGTCGTCGCAATCATGGCGCCGGTGGCGCGCGAAAGAACCGAATCGGCGGTCAACTTTGGTTCGACGGTGTGAACGGCATGCGGCCGGACGCGGGCTGCGGCGGCTCCTTTCACCGCCTGGCAAAGCGTGACTTGAGATTCCTCGAGAAACTGTTTGCTGCCCAAACGAGGTTTCGTAACGATCTCCACCGCCCCGTACTCCAGCGCTTTGAGCGTGCTTTGCGCGCCCTCTTCCGCCAGGCTGGAGCAGATCACCACGGGAATCGGATGCTGCGCCATGATCTTCTGCAGGAAGGTCAAACCGTCCATGCGCGGCATCTCGATGTCGAGCGTGATGACGTCGGGCAGTTGCTCGGCAATGCGCTCGGCCGCCACGAACGGATCGCCGGCCGTCCCGATGATTTCGATCTCCGGATCAGAGGAGAGCACTTCCGTCAAGGTTTGGCGAACCAGCGCGGAGTCGTCAACGATCAGGACTTTAATTTTCTCGGTGCTCATGACTCAGCCTCGTCCTGGCCTCACGGCCTCTGGTCTTCCGGCGTTAAATGGGAGAGCCGGCGAAGCAGAACTTCACCGGTCCCGGTATGAAATTGAATAGTGCGACCGACGGAGCCTCCCAGATCAGATGCGAGCACGGTAAAGTTCTGGTCGCGCAGAACCTCGAGCGCGGTGTACCAGTTCTGGTGCCCTACCGTTGCCTTCCAGGAAAGACCGGACTTTACGGGAAGCACGTCTGCGCCGCCGAATACTTTGATCTGCACCTCGCCGCGCAGGGCGCCAAAGCTGTCGAATTGCCGGGCCAGGTCGGTGATTGCGAAGTCGACATAGCGGTAGCCTTCCGCGTGCCGCACGCCCGGCGGACATCGCGGCAGCACTCCGTGGCAGAGCGCACCCATTCCCAGCCGCGGACTCCAGAACGTCACCCCGACACACGAGCCCAGAATCGTTTTCAGAAGAGCGGGCACGCGGACCAGGCGGATCTCGCCGGGCTGCAGATAAAACTCCGGAGTTTCAACTTCGATTTCGGCCATCGGGTTTCCTGTAGAGCGCCGGGGCAACCGGAACCAAAGGCACATTCATATGGTGCAGGCTCTCCGAGTGGCCCACGAACATGTATCCGCCTTCTACCAGCTGGCGGCTGAACTTGTGGAAGAGCCGCTCCTGGGTCGGGCGATCGAAGTAAATGATCACGTTGCGACAGAAGATGGCATCGGCCAGAGGCGACATGCCGAATTCCTCCATCAGGTTCAGACGGCGAAATTCGATTACCTCGCGCAATTCCGGAATCACCCGCAGCAGGTTGGACTCGCGATCGCGGCTGCGCATGAAGTACTTGCGCTGCAGGTCGGCTGGCACCGGGCGCACGACCTCGGCGGAGAAGACTCCCAGTTCGGCCTTGGCCAGGACCGCAGTCGAGATGTCCGTCGCCAGAATTCGGAATCGGAAGCCGGGATGCGACAGCCTGTACTCGCTCAGCACGATGGCCAGAGTGTAGGGTTCTTCGCCGGTGGAGCAGCCTGCACTCCAGATCATCACTTCCCGGGCGTTCCGGTCTCCCGCCGTGAGCTCCGGCAGAACCCGGGCGACCAGCACGTCGAAATGTGATCTCTCGCGGAAGAAGTCGGTCTTGTTCGTACTGACGGCATCGATCAGGTGGACCATCTCCTCGACGTCGTGGCCATTTCCCTCGAAGAGGTAGTCGCAATACTCCGTGTACGAAGACAAATGGAGAGTGGTAATTCGCCGCTTGAGCCGGCCTTCGAGCATGATCTTTTTTTCCGCGCCCAGGGTGATGCCCGATTGCTCGTAGATCAGACGGCAGAGCCGCTTCAGATCGCGGCTCGAAAGGCTGTCGGCGTGAGTGGTCATAGGCAAGTCTTCATCAATGTGCCGTAGAAAGAAGGCGGGGAAGCAGAAAGCATTCCCCGCCGAGCCCGTCAGGCGGTCGCTTCCGCCAGTGTTCCGGTCCCCTCCGCGTTTCGAACCGCCGACAACTCCTCGGCGGAGAAGACGCGGTCGATATCGAGGATCATGATGAACTGGGCTTCGCGTTTGCCCATGCCCTTGATGAAATCGGTGCGGATCTGGGTGCCGATCTTGGGTGCCGGCTGAATCTGGTCCGGTTCGAGATCAATGACTTCCTCGACCGAATCCGCCAGCGCTCCGATCACCGTGGCTTCCCCCTCGAGCAATACTTCGACCACCACGATGCACGTATTGCGCGTGCGCACAGTCTTCGACATCTGGAAACAAAGTCGCAGGTCGACCACCGGGACGACACTTCCCCGGAGGTTGATTACGCCGCTCATGAAGTCGGGCGTCCGGGGAATTTCGGTGATAGTGGTGAAGTCGAGCACCTCGCGCACCTTCGCCACATCGATCCCAAAGACCTCGTTGCCCAGCTTGAAAGTGAGATACTGCCGCGTCTCGGTAATTTCGTTGCCACTCATCGTCGTCTCCTTTCGAGGCTCAAGGCCGGCGCCCATCCTTGGCGGACGAGCGCCGGAACCCTAGAAGCGCTCGAACTCCTTGTCGAGGTTGTCGCTTTTGTCCTTCAGCTTGAGGGCGACTCCGGACTTGGCAGTGGTTTTGCCGCTGGACCCGGGCGAGCTGTGCCCGTCCGTTCTTGCAGGTCTGGCGGGCTCGACGGGTCGAGCGGGCTTGGCCGCCGCGGGCCGGGCAGCATGCACGGGCGCATCGTTTCCGGTGCGGAAGAACCCCAGCGCGCTCACCAGTTGGTCGGATTGGCCGGTCAGCTCTTCGGTGGTGGACGCCATCTCTTCCGAGGCGGATGCATTCTGCTGGATGACCTTCTCCAGTTGCTGCAGCGCCTTGTTGATCTGCTCCGCGCCGGTATCCTGCTCCTTGCTGGCGGCGGTGATCTCCTGCACCAGTTCGGCTGTCTTCTGGATGTCGGGCACCAGCTTCTCGAGCATCTCTCCAGCCTTCTCCGACACTTTGACAGTGGTGCCAGACAGTTGATTGATCTCGCCCGCGGCCTTCTGGCTGCGTTCGGCGAGCTTGCGAACCTCTGCCGCAACAACAGCGAACCCCTTACCGTGCTCCCCCGCCCGGGCCGCTTCAATGGCTGCGTTGAGGGCGAGCAAGTTGGTCTGGCGGGCGATCTCTTCGATGATGGAAATCTTGCTGGCAATTTCCTTCATCGCGGTCACTGCTTCTACCACCGCCCGGCCGCTTTCCTGCGCGTCCTTGGCCGACTTGTTCGCGATCTTGTCGGTTTGCTGCGCGTTGTCGGCATTCTGCTTGATGTTGGAAACCATCTCCTCCATCGAACTCGAGGCCTCTTCCGCGGAAGCAGCCTGCGTGGTCGCGCCATTCGAGATCTGCACCGACGCGGTCGAGATCGACTGGCTGGCCGCACTCACCTCGCCGGCAATGTTGCGGATTTCGCTCACCGTGCGCGTCAGGTCATGGACCATGGCGGCCAGGGCTTGCATGAGCTTGTCCTGTGGGGACCGTTCCTGAATGCTGACGGTCAGATTGCCGTGCGAGATTTCATCGGCGGCATGGGTAATCTCGTTCATGGCGTTGATCAGGGTGTTGAGGTTGTTCTTGATCAGGTTGAAATCCCCGTGATAAGTGTCGGTGATCTGCGGCGGGACGTCCCCTTTGCTGATTCGATCCACATAGTTGGCGGACACATTCAAGGGGACAATCACGGCATCGAGCACATTGTTCACTCCTCGCACGATCTCGGCATAAGCGCCGCGGAACTGGTCGTGATGGCCGCGCTCGGACAATTGACCGGCACTTGCCGCCTCGCTCAGACGCTGCAATTCCTTCTGCAGCCCCTGCAGTACCAGGGCCACGTTATTGATTGCCTGTTTCATCTTTTCATGATCGCCTTTGTAGGTCTGGGCAATCAGTTCGTCGATCTTGCCGCTGGAGACTTGCGCGAGGATGCGATTACCTTCTCCGATCGGCAGCAGAATCGCGTCCAGCATGGCATTTACGCCGCGCACGATCTCGGCATATGCCCCCTGGAACTGTTCCGGCTTGCCGCGGTCACTCAACTGTCCTTCTTTCGAGGCGTCGGTCAACCGCACCAGCTCTTTCTGCAGGCTCTGCAGCACGATTGCCACGTTATTGATCGCCTGCTTCATCTTTTCGTGATCGCCCTTATAGGTCTGGGCAATCAGTTCGTCGATCTTGCCGTTGGAGACTTGCGCCAGAATCCGATTGCCTTCGCCGATCGGCAGCAGAATCGCGTCCAGCATGGCGTTCACGCCGCGCACGATCTCGGCGTACGCTCCCTGGAACTGTTCCGGCTTCCCGCGCTCGCTCAACTGCCCTTCTTTCGAAGCGTCATCCAGGCGCACCAGCTCTTTCTGCAGGCGCTGCAGCACGAGGGCGACGTTGTTAACCGCCTGCTTCATCTTTTCGTGATCGCCTTTGTAGGTCTGGGCAATCAATTCATCGATCTTGCCGTTGGAAATTTGCGCCAGAATGCGGTTGCCTTCTCCAATGGGCAGCAGGATCGCGTCCAGCATGGCGTTCACGCCGCGCACAATCTCGGCATACGCCCCCTGGAACTGGTCCGGCTTCCCGCGGTCACTCAACTGTCCTTCTTTCGACGCATCGGTCAACCGCACCAGTTCCTTCTGCAGGCTCTGCAGGACGATAGCCACGTTGTTTACGGCCTCCTTCATCTTTTCGTGATCGCCTTTGTAAGTCTGAGTAATCAGTTCGTCGATCCTGCCGCTCGATATCTGGGCCAGTACGCGGTTGCCTTCGCCGATGGGCAGCAGGATGGCGTCAAGCATGGTATTCATTCCGCGCACGATCTCGGCGTAGGCGCCGTGAAACTGATCGGCCTTTCCTCGTTCTGACAGTTGGCCCTCCTTGGAGGCGTTGGTCAGGCGGACCATCATTTTCTCCAGGCTCTGAATCACGATCGCGACATTGTTGACCGCCAGCTTCATCTTCTCGTGATCGCCTTTGTAGGACTGGGTAATGAGTTCGTCGATCTTGCCACCCGAGATTTGCGCCAGAATCCGGTTTCCTTCTCCGATCGGCAAAAGGATCGCGTCGAGCATTGCGTTCACGCCCTGCATCATCTCGCGATACACCCCTTCAAACTTTTCCACCTGGGCCCGCTCGCTCAGGCGTCCTTCTTGCGACGCCTCAACTAATCGCATGATCTCCTGCGAGATCAGCAGTGCCTGCGTTTCCTCGCCCTGTGCGGCGCCTTTGGGATGGTTTTGCTTGCCCTGCCCATCGCCGGCGCCACGGTGAACTTTCTGTTTGCTGACTGCGGTTGCACTTGCCATGACTTCGTCTCCTTTGAATTTGAACTCGTGAAACCTTGCCGATCTCTGCTTAGGCCGGCACCTCGCCCCTTGTGGGCACGGGGGGGCGAGCCTTCGTGTGCGGCCTGATGGAACTGCTGCGAATCACGTTCTGAGCCAGGCGGTGTAAGTCGAGAATCAGCGCCACCGTCCCGTCGCCGAGAATGGTCGCGCCCGACACCACCTGCACGTTGCGATAGAGCCGGCCCAGATTCTTGATCACCGTCTGGTGGTCCCCAATCACCTGGTCGACGACAAAGCCGAAGCGCCCATGCTCGGTTTCCGCCACCATGATCTGCTCGCGCTCGGGCCGTTCCGTGCGCATCTGCAAGTACTCGCTCAGCCGGATGTAGGGGATAATCTCGCCGCGGATATTCGCCAGATGCTTGCCGTTCGCATTCGCGATGTCCTGCCGGGTGAGTTCGACGCATTCGACGGTGTTCCCCAGCGGCATGACGAAGCGAGCCTGCCCCACGCGAACCAGCAGGCCATCGATAATGGCCAGCGTGAGCGGTAGCCGGAGGGTCACGACCGAGCCCGAGCCGGGCTGGCTCGCAATTTCGATGCTTCCGCGTAAGGCCTCCACGTTGCGCCGCACCACGTCCATGCCCACTCCCCGCCCGGAAACATCGGAGACCTCGCGCGCCGTGGAAAAACCGGGCGCCAAAATAAAGGAGAAAATTTCCGATTCCGTGAGCCGGGCGTCGGCCTCCACCAGGCCCTTCTCCACCGCACGCGCGCGCACCGCCTCCCGGTCAATACCCTTGCCATCGTCGGAAACGCAGATCAGAACCTGGGCACCGGCGTGACGGGCCGAAAGATGAATGGTTCCGGACGCCGACTTGCCGGCGGCGCGGCGAACGTCCGGCGCCTCGATGCCGTGGTCCATGCTGTTGCGGATCAAATGCATCAGCGGATCGTTCAACTGGTCGAGCACGGTCTTGTCCAGCTCCGTCTCTCCGCCTTCGAATGTGAGTTCCACTTCTTTGTGCAGACTGCGCCCCAGGTCGTAGACCAGACGCTTGAAGCGCTCGAAGGTGGAGCGCAGCGGCAGTGTGCGCATGCCCATCGAGGTCTCGCGAAGCTCTGTAGTCAAGGCCTCGATCTCTTCCGCGACGGCCTGCATGTCGCGATCCTCGCGGCGGGCCGCGACCTCGACCAACCGGGCCTGGACGGTCACCAACTGGCCGACCAAGTCGACCAGCTGGTCGAGCTTGGCGGCGGCGACACGAATGCTGGACGCCTGCGCTTCCTTGTCGGAGGAGCGTCGCCCCTCGCCCGAGCGCTTCTCGATCGGCGCTGCGGGTCCGGCTCCGGCCTCCCGCGGCGAAGACGGTGAGGGTTCGACTTCCAACTCGCAACTGCCATCCACGAAGATGAAGACATCGCGGATCGCGTCGGCGTCAGCGAGGGTAGTCAGAACCATGTCCCAGGCGATGTAGCAGCGCTCGGGATCCATTTCGGCGAGCGGCGGAATTGTCGAGGTATCCGCCTTGACTTGAAGCGTCCCCAGTTGGCGGAGTTCTCGCAACAGCAACAGGGGATTGGCCCCGGTGCGGAGCAGATCGGCCCCTGGACGAAAGCTGATGTGCCATTCGCGGATGGTGCCGGCAATGGCTGGCGCCGGAGCTATTCCTGCGGCTGGCGCCGGCTTGACCGGCGCTTCGGACGCTCCAGTCAACGCTCGCAATTTCGCCAGAATCTGTGCCGACGTGGCTGCAACCGCGCTTTCCTGTCCGGAAGCTTCCTCCAGCATGGCTTTGATTTGATCGACTGCGGCTAACGAAAGGCTAATCAGGTCCGCAGTCGCTTTCAGGCGTCCGTTCCGTATCTGGTCAAAAGCATTCTCAATGTCGTGAGTAAATGCGGCGATCGCGTCAAATCCGAACATCGCTCCTGAACCCTTGATCGTATGCAGCGCACGAAAGGCTCGTCCTACCAGTTCGGTGTCGTCGCGATTCTCATTCAGGTCCAGCAGGGCCGATTCCAAATCCAGCAGAATCTCCCGCGCTTCCTCGCGGAACGCCTGTTTATACTTGTCAATCATCCGGAGTTCCCGTGGGCGGAGGCGTCGAGTTCGCTGGCGCAACCTTTGCAATCACTGACACCGGAAAGCTGTCAAAACCTGCCTCGCAAACTGCACGGCCGATATTGCCGGGCACTTCCCCTGCAACCGCAAAAGACACGCCCGCCTTCTCCGCTTCCCGCCGCGTTGCCAACAACAGCTGGACTGCAGTTATGTCGAGGTCGCTGGCCTGCGCCAGATCCAACTGCACTCCTTTTCCGGACGAGATCGCCTCGATCAGCACCCGCTTCAGTTCGGCCGAGCATGTAACATCGATCTCGCCTTCCAGCCGGACCACGCAACCCGTCGCACTACCGTCAAACGTTATCGACAAAATTCGGCCTCATATTCAGAAAGAGATCTAAGCTGGACACAGATGTTGAAGTTGGTTGCGTACACATCACACATCGGCCCATGTCGGCAGAACGTGAAACGTATGCCGCATTTTGGGACGGTTAGAATTTCTTAATGAAAGCGGTTTTGCGATCGCTTCCCAATTACGGCATTGCAAGCCGGCGGCCATAGCGCTTTCTCAGTGGAAACACAGAGAGGGTGGCGAGGGGAACAAAGGTAGCAGCCCGGCTCATCGCGCGAGAGTAGGCTGCCTCACAGGCGCTGCACCGCGCACTCTAGGTCATCGTCGGATGGATACCCGCGGCACGCGAGAGTCAGCAAAATCTGGGCTGCGAAAAATGTAAGAATCTCATCCTTCGTTGCATCTCCGCCGTGCGAGCGCGTTCTGGCCTTCGACTGTTTTCGCTAGTGTGCCTCGAATGAGGATCGCGGTCGCCGCGTCAGCATAGGTGTAGCCCAAACCAGCTTTATTGCTGGCGTGCGCTTCGACCAACACCAGGGTTGTGGAATTGCATAGCAAGGTCCCGTCGGACTCTGGGAAATCTGTCGGCACCGTATACGTGGACACCTCAATTCGATCGATCGGAATGTGCGACTGCGTGACTAACCTCCATGCTGTTTCCGCGGGTGTTTGATCAAGCGAACACAGTATTGATCGATGAACGCCCGCCGCCCAATCTATGGATATAAAGATGATTTCTTCGGCAAAAACGTAGGCCGAAAAATTCACACTTTCCTGGAATTACTGCGGTCGATGGGGAACGGACATTTTGCGGAGACTTTCTCAACTCGAAATCAGGAATTTATCTCACTGACATGAACTATCCAGATTGAGACTGCATCTGACTAAAACCAGTGTTCTTGTGAATGAACTTAACAGAAAGAAAATTGCGCTAACAACGATTTCCGATCATGTACGGGAACTTATCTAAGGCGCAAAGACGATTGGATGGTCGCGTTTTGAAGAACGAAGTCGTTGTGATAACGGGAGCGTCGGCTGGCCTCGGAAGGGCCACGGCGCGGAAATTCGGCAGACATGGTGCGAACGTTGGTTTGATCGCTCGTGGCGTCGACGGGCTTGAAGTTGCCAAGCGGGAAATCGAATCGGCCGGTGGCTCTGCACTGATCCTTCCGCTCGACGTTGCCGATGCGAATGCCGTGGAAGAGGCTGCCCTCTCCGTTGAACAAGCATTCGGACCGATTGACATCTGGGTGAACAATGCGATGGCCTCCGTTTTTTCTCCCGTCAAGGAAATGCAGCCGGAGGAATATAAGCGTGTCACAGAAGTCACATATCTGGGCGTGGTGTATGGAACTCTCGCTGCTTTGAAACGGATGTTGCCGCGAAATCGCGGAATGATCGTTCAGGTTGGATCGGCGCTGGCCTACCGCAGCATCCCACTGCAATCCGCATACTGCGGTGCCAAACATGCCATCGCCGGGTTCACAGATTCCCTCCGCTGCGAATTGATCCATGACAAGAGCAAAGTTCGAGTCACCGTGGTTCAGATGCCCGCTTTGAATACTCCACAATTTGGCTGGGTCAAGAGCCGCCTGAAGCACAGGGCACAGCCCGTCCCGCCAATCTTCCAACCGGAGGTAGGGGCTGAAGCGATCTACTGGGCGGCACACCACAACCGCCGCGAGGTGTATGTCGGCTGGCCCACGGTGGAGGCGATCGTCAGCAACAAACTCGCTCCCGGTTTGCTCGACCTCTATCTAGGAAAAACTGGATTTGCATCTCAGCAAACCTGCGAGCCAGAGGATCCGAACCGGCCGGACAATTTGTGGAAACCGCTGAGAGGCGATTACGGCGCCCATGGAACGTTCGACCAACTCGCGCACGAAAGAAGTTGGGAACTAGGAGCAAGCCAGGGCCGTCGCTGGATTGGTGCAGGGGTGGCGGCAATCGCAGCGGCAGTTTGGCTCGCGTTGAGGCGCGGGTGACGACCTTCCGCAAGCGCTTCGTAAATATTTTTTGCATAATACCCACGCTTCTACTCTGCCTTCATTTCATGGATGCCCAGGACGTCGCTGGCATCATTCGTCAATCCTCGGAAGTGAATGAGCACGACTGGGCTGCAGCGCCGCAATTCGACAACTCAGAACGTGACCACACAAAAGATGGAGATAAGACATTTGCGGTCACGATGTTGGACGGCTCTCCGTATGAACGGCTTATCGCAGTGGACGGACATGATCTCAGCGTCGCACAACAACAAGAAGAACGTAAGAGGTATCAGGATGCAGTGGCGGAACGGCTGCATGAACCGCCGGACCAAAGAGCGAAAAGGATCGCAAAGTATCAGGCGGAGAGACAGCGTGATCATACGATGCTGAAACAAATGATCACGGCGTTCGATTTCCATCTGACTGGCGAGCGCATGCTCGGTGGACACAAGGTTTACGTGCTCAAAGCGACCCCTCGCAAGGGCTACAAGCCTCCCGATCGCGACAGCCAAGTGCTGACTGGAATGGAAGGAACGCTATGGATTGATCAGAAAACGTTTCAATGGGTGAAGGTTGAGGCGCACGTCACTCATCCCGTGAGGATAGAAGGCTTCATCGCGGAGGTAGAACCTGGCACCCGGTTCGAAGTTGAAAAACGCCCAGTGACCAGCGATATCTGGCTGGTATCGCATTATTCAATGAAGTCGAGTGCCAAGATCATGTTGTTGATCGAACACAAAAGCGCAGAAGACGACACATTTTTCAACTATCACAAAGCAGGCGTGTCCACCGGGAAATAGCGTCCATAATTTGCCGACTCACGAGGAATGGTCCCTTGCAGCTCGACCGGCAAGCTTGCGGCAGTATAGAGAATGCTTGGGCGTCTCAATAACAACTCGAAGCAGTTGCTTGTCGTTCGAATCAAAACGTTTAAGACGCGTCGGATCGGCAATTCCACTCTTATTGCTCATCTGACCTCCCTCGTCTCGGAGTTGATGCAGCGGCCGCGATCAAGGTTTGTCATATCAAGCGGGTGCCAAACAAATCTTTCGTGTCCTCATGCTCTTTGAATCTGTTCTTCCCGTGACTCGCAACCACGGACGGAGATACTCCAAATGCAACAATTCGGGGAGGAAATGACCTAGAGCCTCATTCTTTGCCCGCCGGTCCGACGAAGGGCTTTCCCGTCACATCGGCACAGTACGCAATTCTCATCATGTTCTCATCAGGCTCTCATCTGGGAACGTTTCACGAACCCTAGACTCACCTGGTCTGCCACCGACGCAGAGATAAACACATTGGAGAAACGAGATGCCCCAGAAGAGTTTTACAACTTGCACCGTCTTGCACCTGCGCTTCAAGTTGCGGGTACCACCAGCGGTGTTGCTTCCCGAGTGCCGAGAAGCCGCTATCCAAATTTCCGCGGTAGAAGGTCTGATCTGGAAAATATGGCTCTTCAGCGAGCAGGAGTTTGAGATCGCAGGCATGTACCTGTTTGCTGACCGTGCCGCTGCCGAGGCTTACCTCAACCACTCGGTAATCCAGGCTGTCCGCAGCAATCCTGCTGTCGTATCCAGCCAGTCCGACCTATGGGAGGTCGAGAGTTCCCTCTCGGCTCTCACGCGGGCCCCTTTCCAAGCTTCACAACCATATGCCTTGATGGCAGGAGGTCAGTAATGCAGAGTTCCATCACAGCTCCCACCCGGGAAAACATGCAGCAGAAAATCGAACAGTTCGCCGGTCAAGTGGTAACCGATCTTGCCGCCGCCATGGCCGGTGTCATGACCAACCTTGGCCACAAGCTCGGCCTTTACCAGGCCATGGCAGAGAGCGGTCCCATCAATTCGGATGAGCTGGCACGCCGCACCGAAACGAATGAACGCTCGGTGCGAGAGTGGCTGCACGCGCAGGTCGCCGGAGGATATGTGCTGTTCGACAGCGGCACCAATCAGTATTTCCTGCCGCCCGAGCACGCTTTTGTGTTGGCAAATGCCGATAGTCCCGCATTTCTTCCACCGGCTTTCGATGTAGCGGCCTCGTTGTGGCACGGCGAAGATAAACTCCTTGCCGCTTTCCGCTCTGGCAACGGAGTTGGCTGGCACGAGCATAATTGCCGTCTGTTCACCGGAACGGAGGCCTTTTTCCGTAACGGATACCGCGCGCACCTGACTCAAACCTGGATTCCATCTCTCAGCGGAATCCAAGAGCGGTTGGCCCAGGGCGGCCTTGTAGCCGACGTCGGCTGCGGTCACGGCGCGTCAGCCATTCTGATGGCGCAGGCATTTCCGAAATCAACGTTCCTGGGAATTGACTACCATGAATCTTCGATTGCCGTGGCTCGGGAACGAGCAAAGCAGGCCGGAGTGGCTGATCAGATTCGGTTTGAGGTGGCAACCCCGCGGGTGCTTGCGAGCAGCAAAGAGAAATACGATCTGGTCTGCTTCATGGATTCGCTCCACGACATGGGTGATCCGCTCGAAGCAGTCTGGGCTTCGCGCCAGGCAATGGCCCCCGAGGGTGCACTCATGCTGGTGGAACCGTTCGCAAAAGATCGGTCTGAAGAAAACGTCGGGCCCGTCGCCAGGATGTACTACTCGGCTTCTGCTGGGTTGTGCACCCAGAATGCACTCTCGCAAGGCGGACGCTATTCACTGGGAGCACAGGCTGGCGCTACTCAGTTGCTTGCAATCCTCAAGGATGCGGGTTTCCAGACGGCGAGAGTGGCGATGGAAACTCCGTTCAACCTGATTCTTGAGGCTCGTCCTTAATCCACCATTCAAACTCCGCGCGGGGAGCGAAATTCAGGTTGTCGGCCGATACCGGTAACCGACTCCCCGCACGGTCTCAAGCGCGTTCCGGTGCGCTCCTAGCTTCTGCCGTACGGAGCGCACCACCGTCTCAACCACGTTGCTCGTCGACGCTTCCTTGCCATATCCCCAGACCGCCTCGACGAGTTCGTAACGAGCCACCGCTTTGTTCGGCCTGGCGACAAGATAGGCGAACACTCCGAACTCAAGCGGCGTCAGGGCGACTCGGCTTCCGTCCACCACTAACTCACGCGCTTGCTCATCCAGCAATGGCGAGTGACTCGTAGCCTCGCCTGTTGCTGTGCCGGTTTCTTGGGCAAGCAAGTTGCTAAGCCATCCATCGACGGAATCCACTCCCATGTCGAGGCGAAATGTGTGTTGCACAACCCTGTCGAGGACCGGCCGGCCTTCGTCCACCAACCGCAGTCCCAATTGCTCGAATGAGCGACGATACAGCTCCGCGTCACAGTAGCAGGTATAGACCCAGCGCAGCCGCGGACGCAGTTCCAGATAGGTGCGTTTGATGTCGAGCCAGCAGGCCGACTGACCCAGTGACGGCCGTTCTCCCGTGTCGCGATCCAATGTTCGCCGCACCCACAGGGTCGCAGCCCGATCCTCTGAATGCGGTAGATCCCTGGCCCAGCTTGCCGCAAGCGGGTCTTTGCCAATCACATTTTTGTGAACCTTCGATGCCACAATTGCCAGATAGAAACCTTGCACTCCGCCATGTTCATCGCGCACCACAAAAAACGAGTCGGGATGGTAGCGCCACCATTGCTCCAGAGCTTGACACGACTGCGGTCCATCGAACTTGTGAATGATCCCTAAAATCGATGTCCCGTCGTCAGCGTGGGCTGGTTCAACGGAAAGGGGGCTTTCACTCGTCGGGAAAAATCCTTCCCGCAGGTTCTCATTCTCAAGCAGGTAGAGTACGTCCGCGGTGCAACGCCAGTGGTCCGATCGCGGCGCCTGTCTGTATTGGTCACGCACGACCTGCGATGCAGCGCGACGGTACATCTGGTATCGCGCGGGATCACTGGACTTGAAAGCAGCCGTCACTGGCCCGCGAACGGCTTCATGCACCAGCAGCCCGTGAGGACCTACGCTGACAAATGGCAGTGCACGCAGTCGATCCAGTGCCTCATCGACCGGGATATGCGGCAGCATGGCCTCCACTAGCGGCGCAGTCGCTGTTCGCACTAGACAGGCGGCCTGTACGACCTGTTTGGTTCTCGAATCGGCATCCTCGAGAAAGAGCGCCGCCATATGTTCCAATACCTGATGACGAGTAGCCGCGCTCCCCCGCACCTGCCCGCCCGCAGAGTACAGTGCCAATCCCAGCGAAAGTGCCAACGGATGACCGCGCGCAACCCGATTCAACTCCCGAGCGCTGTCCTCTGGCAGGCCCTCCGAGGTCAAATACTCTAGAGCCACTTCCGGAGAAAATGTTTCCAACAGCGTGGAATCAAACAGACCTCTCCATGCCGGGGCAATATGCCACGCTGGCCGGGGTGGCTCGCGACTGGACAAAATCGTGCGTACACTGTCGCCTAGCGAGGGCAGAAAAACCTGCCTCAGCCAGGAGTCAATCAAACGGAAAGATTCGTAGCTGTCGACCACCAGCAGAGTTCGTTTGGCGCCCTCGGACAGGCTCTTCGCGACGATCGCGGAATCTTCGGACTCCGAGACACCGATATCCCTGCAGATCGCTCTGCACAAGGCCATCGGGGAAGGCTCGCACCAGCGGGCGTCTATCCGTACCACCGCTACGCCCTTTGCGGCGAGACTAGGCGCTATCGCATTCAGGAGGTGAGTTTTGCCGACGCCGGGGATGCCATGAAGATGCATTACCAGCGGCTCATCTCCTAAGGCGAAATCCTCGAGGCGCTCGAACTCCGCCCGGCGGCCAGCTAGTGCTTCAACCGTACGCCGTTCCATTCTGTCTCCCAGGCGCATCGCCACAGTTTACGCCGTCTTCAAGCGCCTTTGATCATTCGTGACACACAGGCACCTTTCCTCGTAACCGTCAAAATCGGATGGTCGGCCACTCGGAAGTATTTCTCCGAATCGCCGAACAGCGGACGGCTTGCTCAGGCGGCCTTAAGCGAAAGTGCAACGCAGATGAACTCCCATAAACGCGGATCTCCTAACAATGTCTTCTATTGGCGTTCATCCCCTTTCGCTAGGGGCACCACTGGATTCGCCTCCGAGACCGGAGTGAACAGGAATGCAGATCAAGATCAGACCTTCAGGGTCATAAACATCCGCATCAGGGCTTTCTATGCCTATTTCAGGTGCGGACCGACGCCGGACTGAAAGGTCGCCAGGGTGAGTCGTGTAAGTTCTTTAGAATGATGGTGGCCAGGGACGGAGTTGAACCGCCGACGCCAGCCTTTTCAGGGCTGCGCTCTACCACCTGAGCTACCTGGCCACTTCGAACCCACGCCGCCGCGGGCTGCGAGAAGAACTTGTTCGCTTCACGCTGATTTGGCGGGATTACCGACTCGATGAAAACCGATCCGAAGTCGGAAGCGTGCGGAACGTCCCCGATTATAGCAATCGCGAGGCTTTCCCTCAAACGGGTGCGGACGTTCTCTGCGGTGACGAGACCAGAGCAGACGAATCGACGGCCGCGGGGGACAACGCAATCACACTTCGAGGAACAAGTTCTTCTCCGGCGACAAGATCATTGCGCCACACGCCAATTTGCTCACGAATGCGGAAAAGGAGAAGTGAGGGGGCACCCGACTCGCGGTTACAACGATCTGATGCGACTTGGCGCTCTAAAGAGGCGACGATCGTCGCTTTACGCTTTCCGTCCGGAGATGACGAGACCCGCGCCAACGACCACCAGAATGATGCTCACTGCAGGCGAGACCTTTTCGTCGTTGTGGGTCGTGACGCCTACGTGTACATCGCCCGCGCTAACGCCGTGGTGTTCGGAATGTGGAAACGGCACGAAAAACGAAAGAACGCCCAGCACCAGCACGAGTACGCCTATGACCAGCAGAGCTTTCACGAGTTGCCCCCCAAGGTTAAGTATGGCGCACAACTACAATGCGCCGCCGCGACCCGAGCGGCCGCGGCATCACTAGGACGCAATCCGTGACAAAAAGGCTGTAGAGAAAATGTTGGCCCAACAGACTTTACGACGCGAAGCCCTTTACAAATTCGACCAGGCTCCGCAGCGCGATGCCTGACGGACCTTTCGCGATCCAGGGCTTCTGGTCTTCCATCCACGCCGTTCCGGCGATGTCGAGGTGAATCCACGGAGTATCTTCGGCGAATTCCTTCAGGAACATCGCGGCCGTAATGGCGCCGCCCCAGCGTCCGCCGGAGTTCACAATGTCTGCAATCGAACTGCGAATCTGCTCTTTGTATTCATCGTCGAGCGGCATGCGCCACATCTTTTCGCCGGCTTTCGCGTTCGCGCTGTGGAAGCGGTTGTACATGTCGTCGTCGTTCGCAAAAATTCCTGCGTTGTTGTAACCGAGCGCAACCACGACGGCGCCTGTCAACGTCGCCGCATCGACTAGATGTGTGCAACCAAGCTGCCGTGCATAAAAGAGGCCGTCGGCCAGGACCAACCGTCCCTCTGCATCCGTATTGATGATCTCAATCGACTTGCCCGACATCGCGATCTGCACGTCGCCCGGCTTCTGCGCCTTGCCTGACGGCATGTTCTCGGTCGCACACACAATTCCGATGACTTTGACCTTCGGTTTCAGCAACGCGATCGCGCGCATGGCCCCGATCATCGTTGCGCCTCCGGCCATGTCGTACTTCATCTTCTCCATGCCGTCGGCAGGCTTGATCGAAATTCCTCCCGTGTCGAATGTAATTCCCTTCCCTACCAGTCCCAGCACAGGCTTCTCAGGTGCGCCTGCCGGTTCGTACTTCATGACGATGAGTGCGGGCGGCTCGTCCGAACCTTGCGCCACGCTCCAGAACGCGCCCATCTTCATTTCTTTAATCTTGTCGGCGCCGTACACCTCGCACTTCAACCCAACTTCCGCACACATTTTCTTGGCACGATCCGCAAGAATCGTCGGCGTCATGCGGTTGGAAGGTTCGTTCACCAGATCGCGTGTAAAGTTCTGCGACTCGCCGATTACCTGCGACTCGTTCGCTACCTTCTCAAGCGCAGACTTGTCGCCGCTCGCGACGACCGTGATCGCATCGATCTTTTGATCTTTGCGGTCGCTGCGGTAATAATCCGGATCAAAGTTCCCCACGTGCGCGCCTTCGACGATCGCCCCAACGGCTTCCTCGGCGGGCACGCTGGGCGGAGCGGCAAAGGCAAAGCTCCGAATTCCACGCGACTTCAACGCGCGCACGGCGACTCCTGCAATACGCCGCAAGTCGTAACTCGTGAATTTCTTGGCGTTCCCACCCGAGACCAGCAACAGCCGTTTTGCTTTCAAGATCGCGGGCTTGTGCAACAGATTCGTTTCAAATGGCTTGCCCGCAACCTCTCCGCTGGCAAGCAGGTCGGCTGCCACGGACTGCACGGCAGGATCGGAGGTCGCAACTTTCAGTTCCGGTTTTTTGTCTTTTTGCTTTGAGGCGTCTTTCGAGGGCTCGGCATAGTCCAGCACCACGGCGACAAGGGATTCGGTTTCGACTTCAGCGGGCGTAGCAAGAGATATTGTCGTTTTCATAAATTGTCAGTAATCACCCAGTATCATCGGCTGGGCGGCAAAAGTGCAAGCGCTCGGCAGGCGAGATCTAAGACGCTGCGCAGTATCCACGCGGAAATGGCCAGCCCGGTTTCGTGCAAAAAGAAGACCAAAAGCTGGCCATCCCTAAGGGCCTGAGAGTTCTATTTCTGGTGCGACGTGCTGACCGGGTTCGAAGCAACCAGGTACTTGCCTTCGTCCGGGTTCACGGGATCGAGATCGAGGGTCATGGTGGTTGCAGTTCCCACTGCCTGATAACCGACCCGAGCTCGGAAGTAGTAAGTCTTCCCGGCTTCCGCTGTAAAACCTGCGAATGCCGCTTCGCGCGACAGACGCTTCCAATGTGATTGCCAGTTAGTGCAAAGGTGGTGTTCGCCAGGCTCGACGGAGAACGCGATATACGAGTTCGCCCGGGTCGCGCCCATCCACGCACCATCCAGTCCAATACGGATGGTGGGATTTCCCAATTCGCCTGGGACTTTGTTGAAAACCTCGCTCACATAAACAAGCGCCTTCCCTGGCTCCGCAGCCGGCGGATTTCCAGAAGCCGTTATCGCGTCAAAGCGAACTTCCTTGGGACCGCAAGCGCCTTGAGATCCGGATTGCGACTGAGCATCTTGAGCCACGGCTGAAAGTGTCAGGCAGATCGCGACAACGAGCATCATTAGGATCAGCCATGATGGAGCGAAGACGCCGGAATCGTGTTTTCCGTTGCTTGGGATGTTCATACTTTCCTCCCGCTTGGAAGACGCCATAAGGCCGGAGGTGGCGCCCAGCCAGCTATTCAATGGTAGTCCTCTCCCCCTGAAAAGAGGAATTCCTTCTGGTCAAGAATTGTAATCGCAGTGGGACTCTGCGATTCGTTTCCCCATCCGGGCTAGCAATCTGTGAGCGCTTCGCTCCGTATTGCTCACGCCCTTTACGACTGCGCCAGATGGCGGCATCCGGACGCTTGCGATATGATTCAAACCCACAGCGTACAAGGTGAGGTTCTTCATGCACATTCGATGGAAGGTGGTCGCTCTCGTCGCCCTCATGGCTCTGGGAGTCACTGCGCTCGTGAACCGGAAAACAGCTATTGCGGCGAGTCCGCAAGCAACCGCCGTCAAGAGGGCGCCTGTGACGGCGAACAGTAAGGACGCCGCTTCCGGAATGTCGATTCCCGACACCACGCTCGCCATCAATTCTTCCACGCCCATGTGGCAGCGCGTAGTGCACTACGAGATCAGTGCAAAATATGACGCAGCGACACACACGGTCGACGCCACCGAAGTTCTCACCTATCACAATCTCACAGGACAGGCGCTCGACCACTTCCCTTTCCATCTTTATCAGAATGCGTTTCAGCCCAAGGCTACTTTCGTTCGCGAAACAAAGTTGATGGGCACTCGCGATGTCGACTACGACAAGTGGGAAAACAAGTATTACGGCTCCGAAGATATCAAGGCGATTGAAGTCGTCGGCCAGGGCGATCTGACTTCGCAGCTGCAATTCATCGCACCCGACGACGGCAATAAAGATGATAAGACCGTGGTCGAACTGCACGTGCCCAAAGCCATCGCGCCAGGAGCGTTCGTGCAATTCAAGATCGCATTCCAAACCAAGTTTCCCGAGACGCAGGCGCGCTCCGGATGGAAGCGCGATTTCGTCCTCGGCGGCCAGTGGTTTCCGAAGGTAGGAGTTTGGTGGCACGGAGCCTGGAACTGTCACCAGTATCACAACACTACCGAGTTCTTCGCCGACTTCGGCGTCTATGACGTGAAGCTCACCGTACCTCAGTATGAGGTCGTCGGCGCGAGCGGAGTCGAAGTCAGCGACGTCGCCAACGCTGACAACACCAAGACCGTCACCTATCACGGCGACGACATCCACGACTTCGCCTGGACCGCCAGCCCGCGCTACAAGGTCCGTGAGAGCGTCTATCAGTCGCAGATGGGCCCCATCAAGTTGCGCTTTCTCATGCAGCCCGCACACTGGAGCCAGGCGGAGCGGCACGACAAAGTCACCCGCGAGACGCTGGATCGCTTCGAAAAATGGTACGGACCCTATCCCTACAAAACTCTTACCGTCGTCGACCCCGAACCGGACTCTGCTGCCGGAGGCATGGAATATCCAACGTTCATCACCGGCGACTCCAACTGGTTCGCGCCGATGGGTCAGCACATTTTCCCCGAGGTGGTCGTCGAGCACGAGTTCGGCCACCAATACTGGTACGGGATGGTAGCCACTAACGAATTCGAAGACGCGTGGATGGATGAAGGCATCAACAGTTACACCGAAGTGAAGGTGATGGATTCTATCTTCAGCCCAAGCACTTCCATCCTCGATCTGGCCGGCATCACCGCCGGTGAACGGGAAGAGCAGCGCCTCGGCTACATCGGCGTCGCCGATCGCGACCCCATGGCGCAGAACGCGTACAACTACTACAACTCCAATTCATATGCCGGGATTACCTACGGCAAGAGCGCTAGCGTTCTGCTCACACTGGAAGGCATCATCGGCGAAGAAACGATGGCGAAGGCCATGCGCACATATTTTATGAAGTATCGCTTCACCCATCCCACCAAGGAAGACTTCTTAAAGACCGTCGAGGAAGTTTCCGGGAAAGATTTGCGCTGGTACTTCAACCAGGCCGTCTACGGATCGCAGGTCATGGATTACGAGGTGCTCAACATCAATTCCTTCCCCGTGAACTGGTACGAAGAAGAGAAGGAAAAGAAAGAGAAAGAGAAAGAGAAAGATAAGAAGGACGCCAAGAAGAACGACGATGACACTGTGTATCAGTCCTACGTAAGCCTGCATCGCAAAGACGACTTCGTCATGCCCATCGACGTCGAGGTCACGTTTCGCGACAGCAAGAACAATGTAGAGAAAGTTCGCGAACACTGGGACGGTCAAGCCCGCTGGATTCGATTTGCCTATCAGAAAAAGGCGAAAGTCGTCTCAGCGGAAATCGATCCCGACCACAAGATCCTCATCGACCGCAACAGCTTCAATAACAGCCGGACTGCCGAGCCCAACGGCAAACCGGGTCACAAGATTACGAATTACTGGCTCTTCATTTCTCAATGGGCGGGACAAGCGCTGGCGTGGTGGGCAGTCTAGGGAGCGATATGAACGAACAGAGGAGTTTGCTGAGCAACGGCCTCAGCATGGTGACGCGTAACAAACGCTACATCGCCTGGTTTTACCTGCTGAACCTCGCGCTCGCTTGGCTAGGCGTGATCGCATTTTCAGAGCAGGTTCACAACATCCTTGACCGAAGCCTGGCGTCCGATCGACTGCTCCACGGCTTCGATCTGGGACTCTTCCTCGAAATGTTCGCGCGACCCGAGTTCGGACCATCGTCTGCCGCTTCCAGGTCAGGATTGCACTTCGCCTTGCTGTTCTTCGTCGCGACCGCCCTCTTCCTTCCCGGCGTCTTTCAGGGATACGCCTCCACCTACCGCCTGCCCCGCGAAGATTTTTTCCGCGCCTGCGGACGGAACCTGTGGCGTTTCATCCGCCTCATGATCATTGCCGGCATCATCATGGCAATCGTCGCAGGTCTTCTGTTCATACTGAATGGCGTAATTGGCAAGCGCGCGACTGAAAGCACGAACGAAGTCCTGCCCTTCGAACTCCGAATGCTCGGACTATTTGTGATTTTCCTGGTGATGACCACGCTGCGCATCTGGTTCGATCTGGCCGAGGCCGACATCGTCCTCAGCGATCAGCGGGCCGTGCGCAAATCCATCGCGTCGGCCTTCACCCACACATTCCGCAGCTTGATTCGCCTGGTGGCAAACTACGTAGTAGTCACAATCGTCGCGGCAGCCATCCTGCTCGGCGGCCTTTGGACGTGGATTAACTTCGTGAAACCCGAAAGCGTCATCGGCGCATTCCTGGTCGGCCAACTCACATTGCTCCTACTGCTGATTCCTCGCTTCTGGCAGCGCGGCATCGCCGTCTCGTATTGGCAGCAGAAGATGCTGATCCCAGTCGCTGCGCCCGTCGTGCCTCAACCAATTCCGGTAGCCGCCCCAGAAATCCCGCTACCGCCCACAATCCCGACGGCGACGCAGGAGCCGTAGAACGAACGATGCCCCCCGCTCGACCATTTCTTAGGTTTTCTTAGCGTCCTTCGCGTCCTTAGCGGTTCAAGACTTTGACGTAGCCCGCCAAAAAGCAGCCAGCAGCCCTACAGCACCACAATACTGATCCCCAGATTCCTCCGCCCCAAGTCCGAATCGCTCTTTAACTCAGACTGTGTCTGCAGCAACTTCCACGCAGTCTCGTCCGACTTCGCCCAGTTCTCCCCGAAGATGCACCCGCGAATCTGACCACCGTCAACCAATTCCCGCAGCCGCCTCTGCACTGCCATGCGGATATCCCCGCCCACCCCGCTCGACCCATATCCGTGGACGATCTTCATGACACCAATCTTCTCCACCCGCGCGATCCCGACCTCGCGCTCCAGTCGCTGCAGCGCCTCCTCCACCGAAGGCCGATCGCCCTTGAGATTTACCGTCCTGATCTCAACCTCGACACGCCGCTCAGCCGGCTATTTCCGGTTTCTTCCCCGCGCCACCGCTTCCCGCGCTTCCTTGTCCGCAGTCCGCCGCCGCTCCGTCTCACGCTTGTCCCACAACTGCTTGCCCTTGGCCAGCGCAAGTTCCACTTTCACCCGGCCATTCTTGAAGTACATCCGCACCGGAATCAGCGTCAGCCCCTTCTGCTGCGTCTTGCCGATCAACTTCCGGATCTCCTCCCGATGCATCAACAGCTTCCGCGTCCGAAGCGGGGCATGATTGTGGATATTGCCATGCTCATATGGCCCGATGTGAGCATTCAGCAGCCAGAGCTCCCCATCCTTGACGAGTCCATAAGAGTCCTTCAGGTTGGCCAGCCCACCCCGAACCGACTTCACCTCGGTCCCGGTCAGCGACACCCCGGCTTCAAATTTTTCCAGCAAGAAATAGTTATGTGAAGCGATCCTATTAACGGCGGCGTCACGCTGGCCGGAGGCTGTGGGGTCACGGCGCGGGGATTTTTCCGCGTTCGGCTTCGTCTGATGCGTGGTTTGGCGCGCCATGGGGTTTTATCTTAACAGCAGAGCAATATAAGGAACCGAGCCGTGGCCAGCGCCCAACGTGTCATGTCCGAGGTCAAAAGTCTGATTTCCAGCCGTCACCCACTGGTCCTACGACCAAAGAGTGTAACTCCCGTACACGCAAGCACTTCGGGAGCTGGAAATGGCGATGCTATAATCGCGGCAACACGTTCTTTTCGTGTTTCGAGTGACGTTCCCCCTCGCGAAAACGCCCCCCAGCACTCGGCGAATGCGCGAAGATCGCTTGCCCGGCGATGACTGTAATAAAGAGGATCATCTCGTGAGGATTATCGAATGAGACGCCTGATGCGCCCGGCCCTATCTCTGTTGCTGGTCGCGACTCTAACACTGCCCGCCTTCTCCGGCGACAAAGCTAAGGATCTGTATGCCAAGGGGCAAGACGCGGAGGCTCGCCAGAACTTCGAGGGCGCCTACGACTTCTTCAAACAGGCCTACGACCTGAAGCCCAAAGACCTGCGCTATCGCTCCGCCTTCGAACGGCTGCGCTTCGAAGCTGCGGCCTCGATCGTCCATCGCGGCCAGCAGGCACGCGATGCCGGAAAACTGGATGACGCCCTTGCCCTGTTCCAGAAGGCCGTCGACATTGATCCCTCGCTCTTTATCGCCAAGCAGGAGTTGGAACGAACGGCGAAGATGATCAACGACCAGAAGAATCCACCGCCGCAGGCAGCCGGCCCACCAGCCAATCTGGAGCGCAGGATCCATGAGATGGGCGGACCGGTCGAACTCGCCCCCATCTCCAACACACCCATCACCGTCAAAATGCTGGCGACGAAATCCGACGTCGTCTATCGCACCATCGGACAGCTTGCCGGAATCAACGTTTTATTCGACCCCGACTACACCGCCAGAATCATCAACGTTGATCTGAACGGAGTGACCCTCGAAGAGGCTCTCGAGATCGCCGCACTCGAGTCGAAAACTTTCTGGCGTCCCGTCACTCAAAACACGATTTTCGTCGCCCAGGACAATCCCGCAAAACGTAAGGAACTGGAACAAAGCGTCCTCAAAACTTTTTATCTTACGAATCTTTCCCAGCCTACCGAATTGCAGGATGTCGTCAACGCCATTCGCGCCGTCTTGGATGTTCAGCGCGTGCAACAGCTTCTCTCCCAGAATGCGCTCGTAGTCCGCGGAACTCCCGATCAGATCGCGCTCGCCGAAAAACTCGTCGAAGATTTGGATAAGGCTCGTCCGGAAGTCATCGTCGATATCGCGGTCATGCAGGTCAGCAAAGACCGGTCGCGCACACTGGGCCTTAGCCCGCCCACCAGTGTCACGGTCGCGTTGCAGAGCAACCTCAATACCACAACTACATCCACGACCGTTGATCCGACGACAGGATTGCCGACCAGTACTCCCTCCACCTCGGGGACGACCGGTCTCAGTTTGAACAACATCGCCAACCTCGACGCAAGGAATTTTCAGGTCACGATTCCGTCGGCCAACCTGTCGACGCTCATGTCCAACAGCGACACCAAGCTGATCCAGAATCCACAGATTCGCGCTCTGGATGGACAGAAAGCCTCGCTGAAGATCGGCGACCGCGTGCCCGTCGCAACCGGATCCTTCCAGCCCGGCATTGGCGGCGTAGGTATTAATCCGTTGGTCAATACTCAGTTCCAATACCTCGACGTGGGTGTGAATATCGACATCACTCCGCATGTGCATGCGAACGGCGAAATCACCCTCAAGATGTCGATGGACGTTTCCGCCGTCACAGGTCAGCAAAACATTGGCGGCATCAGCCAGCCCATCATCGGACAGAGAAAAATCGAGAACGAGATCCGCTTGAAGGATGGCGAAGCTAACCTCCTTGGCGGAATCATGGAAGATCAGGCGACCAAGTCGCTCAGCGGAATTCCCGGCCTCGCCCAGATCCCCATCCTCAAATATCTCTTCGGGCAGACCACGCAAGATCACTCTGAAAACGAAATCGTCTTCGCCATCGTTCCCCATATCATCCGCGGAACGGACGTAAATGAAATCAATCAAAAGCCGATCGATATCGGTACGGCAAATACGATCGCATTGCGGCACGTGAGCAGGCCATCTGTGACTCCGGCAAAGGCACCGGCTCAAGCTCCCGCGGCTCCGGCCCCAGCGCAGCAACCGGCGGTTCAGCCCCCATCCGCTCAAGCTCCCGCAACTCAGCCCCCGGCGGGGCAGACTCCTGCGGCGCAACCCGCAGCACCGGCACCCACGCCCAATGCAGCATCTGGCGGGGGAACGCCCAGTTTCATGTTCGATCCGGCAACCATTCAGGCCGCAAAGGGCAACACATTTGCTGTAAACCTGCTGATCTCCGGGGCACAGAATGTGTATTCCGTCCCCGTGCAGTTGAACTACAACCCGCAGATGCTGCAACTGGTGAACGTCTCGAATGGCGGCTTCCTTTCGCAGGATGGCCAGGCAGTGGCGCTGGTTCACCGCGAGGACGAAGCCGTCGGACAACTGCAGATTACGGCCACGCGGCCTTCCGGTGCAGGCGGAGTCTCCGGCCAAGGCACCGTGGTCACTTTGACTTTCATGGCAAAGGCGGATGGACAAACTCCCTTGACCATTACTCGAGGCGGCGCCCGCGATCCCGGATTGCAAGCCATCACCGTCAACGGCGCGCAAGCCGCAGTCACGGTGCAGTAGAAGGCGCTTGAAATAGGCGCTCGAGCGAAGGCTCTTCGTGGAAGAGCGGCCAGCAGACTGCGGCCTCGAATGTCATTGTGGAAGAGCGGCCCTTCAGGGCCGCGTCAGAGGATGGCGTCAAACAGGGGCTTTAGCCCCAGAGCCGCGTAGCGGCGAAAGAATACAGCCCACGGCGTAAGCCGTGGGTGGCGAGCGGAGACAGGCAAGCCCCGTAGGGGCGTAAGAGCCGCACCCCGGTCACACAAGCGCAATATGCACAACCAATCCCTATCCCGGCGAACCACCAACCAACGGGGATTCACTCTTCTCGAACTAATCGTCGCCGCTTCCATCCTCTCTATCCTCAGCCTCATGGCTCTGCCGCTGGCACGTGTCACAATTCAACGCGAGAAGGAAAAGCAACTCCATGACGCTCTCTGGGAGATGCGCGATGCCATCGACCGCTACAAAGACGCCGCCGATCGCGGCGCTTTTCAAAGCAAGGTCGACAGCTTCGGCTATCCGCCCGAACTGGAGGATCTGGTCAAAGGCGTCGAGATCCAGGGCGGCAAGAAGATTCGCTTTCTGCGTTCTATTCCTACCGACCCCATGACCAACAGTAAGGAGTGGGGGCTGCGCTCTATGCAGGACGATCCCGACTCCGATTCCTGGGGCGGGCAGGCCGTCTTCGACGTCTACACCAAGTCGCAAGGTGTAGGGCTGGACGGAACGAAATATAAGGACTGGTAAATGTCAGGGGGCGTGAACAATTCGGGCACCACGGAGCGCGAACCTGTCTCCCTGAGGATGGCGCTCGCCCGCTCACTTGCTCGCCGGAAGGCCGGTGCTCGCGGCTTCACACTGCTCGAACTAATGATCGTCATCAGCGTCATGATGATTCTCATGGCCGTCGCCATACCGTTCTATCAGCAGCACGTTATTCAAGCTCGTGAAGCCGTTCTCCGAGAAAATCTGTCGGTGCTCAACAAGGTCATAGAGGCGTACAGAATGGACAAGAGGGAGTCTCCACAGAGCTTGGACGATCTTGTGAGTGCGGGCTACTTCCGTCAGTTGCCCGTCGATCCAATGACCGGAAAGGCCGACTGGGTACCCGAAGAGGAGGATTCCTCGAACGCGCTGGATCCGCAACAATCGGGCATTTTGCGCGTACACTCCGCTTCGACTGGAACCGCGCTTAACGGCGAGGCCTACAACACCTGGTGAGAATGTCAGTGACGACCTCAACGCGCTGCCGCAATCAGACTCAATCGCCCAGGGCCAGCGGTTTTACGCTGATCGAACTGATCGTCGTCATGAGCGTCATCGTCATTCTGCTTTCGATTGCGGTTCCCACCTACAGCCGTTCTATTCTTGCGGCTCGCGAAAGATCGCTGCGGTCCGATCTTACGTTACTGCGAAGTGCCATATCGAAATATACCCTCGACAAGCAAAAAGGTCCGCAGTCCCTTGACGATCTCAGGACGGCCAAGTACATCGACAAGATTCCAGACGACCCTATGACCCATGAACCGAACTGGGAAGTGGTCCAGGAGGATGTCCTGATGTCGGTCGATCAGCAGGAACCGGGCATTATCGACGTCCACTCTGCGTCCAACAACACCGCCACCGACGGCACCGCCTACAGCAGCTGGTGAGCATTTAACTCGTCGTAACTTTTTCGCCTTTCCAGGGCGGATCTAAACCCACTGTCATGCTGGGCGAAGTAATCGCGTCCGAGAGCGGATGCGATTGCGTAGTTCAAGCATTCCTATTCCCGCTCGCGCCTCAACCGCACTCAGCAGAGTTTTCCACAGCCCCTATGTGACATCTGACCTTGCCCTCCACAAAAGAAAAGCAGATTATGGTCAAGGCGGAGGCGGTATAAGCAACAGCCGCCAAAAACGCCGTAAGTCCTCTGGGCTCAAGATTTTGACCTCTAACCTCTAGGCGCTCAAGATTTTGCAGACCATTTTTGCAAGCCCCGCGCCAGTCAAGCCTTTCGAGAGGTAGGGGGGAGGGGATACCCCCCCGACATCCCCAAATTCCCAAAAATGAACCGCTCAAAAATGCCTTCGTAGAAGCGCATCCAAAAAATATTTACCGTCAGATCTCCACAGCCAGCACAACCGGAATTCCCTCAGTGTTCCTCCGTGTCCCCAGTGGTGAGTAGCTCTTAGATCTGACCCCAGAATTGCACGCTCGAATCGGAAGCACTACCATCAACTCATGCCCGTTGAAACCGAAATCCAGGCTCCCGCATCCATCCGCGCGCCGCGAGGCAACTCCATCACCTGCAAAAGCTGGCAACAAGAAGCTGCCATGCGCATGCTCATGAACAACCTGGACGAAGAAGTCGCCGAGCGCCCCAAAGACCTCGTCGTCTACGGCGGAACGGGACGCGCCGCGCGCAGTTGGGAAGCCTATCGCGCCATCATCGCAACGCTAAAGAAGCTGGAGAACGACGAGACGCTGCTCGTGCAATCCGGAAAACCGGTTGGCGTTTTCAAAACGCACGATCACGCGCCGCGCGTGCTCATCGCGAATTCCAACCTCGTCGGCCACTGGTCGAACTGGGAGAAGTTCAACGAACTCGAACGCGCCGGTCTCATGATGTACGGACAGATGACCGCAGGCAGTTGGATCTACATCGGCTCGCAAGGCATCGTGCAAGGCACCTTCGAAACTTTCTCCGCCGCCGGGGAAAAACATTTTGGCGGAGATCTCTCGGGCAAACTCATCGTCTCCGGCGGAATGGGAGGAATGGGAGGAGCGCAACCCCTCGCCGCAACCATGACTGGCGCGGCTTTCCTCGGCATTGACGTCGATCCGGAGCGCATCAAGAAGCGGCTGAAGACTGGCTATTGCGACTTCATGGTCACCACGCTCGACGAAGCGCTGCGCATTCTGAAGAATGCCATTCGCAAGAAAGAAAACGTCTCGGTCGGACTCGTCGGAAACTGCGCCGACATTATTCCGGAACTCGCGGAACGCGGCGTCGTTCCTGACATTCTCACCGACCAGACGTCCGCACACGATCCGCTGAACGGCTACGTTCCAAATGGAATGACTCTTGCGGAAGCGTTCGAACTACGCGTGCGCGATCCGAAAGCGTACGAAGAAAAGTCACTCGACGCGATGGCTCGCCATGTCGAAGGCATGCTGCGTCTGCAGAAGATGGGATCAATCACCTTCGACTACGGCAACAACATCCGCACCTTCGCCTTCCAGCGCGGCGTGAAAAACGCCTACGACTTCCCCGGATTCGTCCCCGCCTACATTCGTCCCCTGTTCTGCGAAGGCCGCGGCCCATTCCGCTGGGTCGCGTTATCAGGCGAACCATCCGACATTCACGTAACGGACGAACTTGTGTTGGAACTCTTCCCCGACAACCGCATCCTGCGCCGCTGGATCGATCTCGCCCGCAAACGGATCAAGTTTCAGGGACTCCCCGCGCGCATTTGCTGGCTGGGTTACGGCGAGCGCGCACAATTCGGTCTCGCGATGAATGACTTGGTGAAGAAAGGCAAGATCAAAGCGCCAATCGTGATCGGCCGCGACCACCTGGACTGCGGCTCAGTCGCCTCTCCCTTCCGCGAAACCGAAAGCATGAAAGACGGCAGCGACGCGGTCGCCGATTGGCCGCTGCTGAATGCCCTTCTAAACACTGCCGCAGGAGCGTCATGGGTTTCCATCCACAACGGCGGAGGCGTTGGCATCGGCTACTCGCTGCACGCCGGCCAAGTCACCGTAGCCGACGGCACCGACGAAATGGCCAAGCGCATCGAGCGCGTGTTGACGACGGATCCAGGCATGGGAGTAATCCGCCACGTCGACGCCGGCTACGATGAAGCAAAAGAGTTCGCGAAGAAGACTGGCGTAAAAGTGCCGATGGAGCGGCGATAACCATCTCGTACTGCTAGACTAGAACGCACGCGTGAGTTCAACGAAACAACGATCTTCACCTGGGGCTTCACTTCTGCTGGCCAACATCGGCCAGCTTCTCACACTTAGCACGCCCTCCGGACAGCAAGGCCCGCGTCGCGGACCGGATCTCAAGCAACTCGGTATCATCGAAGACGCTGCAGTGTTGTGTATCGGCGGAAAGCTCGTCTCCGTAGGCAAGACCAAAGATGCACTGCGCGATCCCTGGCTCAAGAAGAATCGCAGGAAAATCATCGAGATCGACTGTGCGGGCAAAGTGGTTCTGCCCGGCTTTGTCGACTCGCACACGCATCCCGTCTTTGTGAATCCGCGGCTGGTGGACTTCGAGAAGCGCATCGAAGGCGCCTCTTACCAGGAGATCGCGGCCGCTGGAGGCGGGATTCGATCGAGCCTTGAGGCCGTCCGCAAGACCGGAAAGAATGCTCTCGCGGCGAAAGTTCTCTCTGCGCTGCAAGACATGACAGCGTTCGGAACAACCACTGTTGAGGCTAAGTCAGGTTATGGGCTGACACTCGAATCAGAACTGAAATCGCTTGAGGCCATCCGCGAGGCTGCTTCCCACTGGCCCGGAACGGTTGTCTCAACCCTGCTTGGCGCCCACGTCGTCCCAAAAGAATTCCAGGGTTGCTCACAAAAGTACGTTGAGATCGTCATTAGAGAGATGATTCCGCGGGCGGCGAAGCGGAAGCTTGCTCAATTCGTCGACGTGTTCTGCGACACGGGAGCGTTTACCGCCCAGGAAGCGGAGCAGATTTTCGAAGCTGCACAGCAACATGGATTGAGCGTTCGAGCACATATGGGTCAGCTCTCAGAGACTCCGTTGGCGCCGTTCTTACGATTCCATCCAGCTTCGTTCGATCACATGGATCACGTGAACGACGACGATATCCTGCGGCTTTCTAAGAGCGGCACATTGGCCACGCTGGTTCCGGGAGCGAATTATTTTCTAGGAATGAAAGATTATCCGAACGCGCGTCGGCTCATCGACGCCGGAGTGCCAGTCGCGTTGGCGACCGATTACAACCCAGGAACCTCACCGACGATCAGCATGCCAATGGCGATGTCGCTGGCGTGTACGCACATGAAGATGTCCCCTGCGGAAGCAGTCGCGGCGGCAACGATCAATGGCGCGTGGGCGCTGCGCCTTGCCGATCGGAAAGGTACTGTCGAACCTGGGAAAGACGCGGATCTGGCCGTTTTCGATGTGCAGGACTATCGCGAAATTGCTTACTGGTTCGGGGTGAATCGCTGCTCGATGACCGTGCTGAACGGTGTCGTCTCGCACGGTTGAACTTTTATGCGACAGCAGCCGTAATAAGTTCGAGCAAAGTTCTGTGCCTGCGTCCTGGGCTTGTCCGGCAATACCTGAAGACAATAGCAATGCATTTCGAGGAAACTCAATGAACCGACTCTTCGCGATTTTGACCTTTGTCGTGCTCACACTCTCGCTGGCGACCGCGCAAAGACTGCCTGAGACCGCGCGACCCGAGAATTATAAACTCACTTTCACGCCCAATCTCGAGAAGGCCACGTTCGAGGGCGATGAAACGATCGCGGTTCATGTATTGAAGCCAACTTCGGAGATCACGCTGAATGCCGCCGACATCGACTTTCACGATGTCAGCATCACGAGCGGTGGCGCAACGCAGAAGGCAAAGGTCACGCCCGAGAAAGATAAGGAAATGGTCGTGCTCTCGGTCGACAAGGAGATTGCGGCAGGCCCCGCGACCATACACATCACTTACTCCGGCATTCTCAACAACGAGATGCGCGGCCTCTATCTCGGGAAAGACGATCAGGGGCGCAAATACGCCGCGACTCAGTTCGAAGCAACCGATGCGCGCCGCGCCTTCCCTTCGTTCGACGAACCTGACTACAAGGCGACCTTTGACATCAGCGCGGTCGTGGACAAAGGCCTGACTGCCATCTCGAATTACAAAGTCGTCTCCGACACTCCGGGTCCCGGCGACAAGCGCACGGTCAAGTTTGCGACCACGGCGAAAATGTCGTCTTACCTGGCGGCGCTCGTCGTGGGCAATTTCGAGTACGTCGAAGGCTCGGTCGACGGCATTCCGATTCGTGTGTACAGCACGCCCGGGAAAAAGGAGATGGGAAAGTTCGCGCTCGAGACTGCTGAGAATGTCGTCGGCTACTACGACAAGTATTTCGGAATCAAGTATCCCTACGGAAAGCTCGACTTGATCGGCCTGCCGGACTTTTCAGCCGGCGCGATGGAGAACATCGGCTGCATCACTTTTCGCGAAGTGCTTCTACTGGTCGACGAGAAGGAGGGATCGGTTGGCCTGAAGAAATACATCGCCTCAGTCACTTCTCACGAAATCGCACATATGTGGTTTGGCGACCTGGTCACGATGAAGTGGTGGGACGATATTTGGCTCAACGAAGGATTCGCTACGTGGATGTCGAATAAGCCGCTGGAGAAGTGGAAGCCGGAATGGAATTACGATCTGGATGACGTCAGTGGAACCAGCGGAACTCTGGGTGTCGACGCGTTGGCGAATACACGTCCGATCCACCAGGCCGCGGAAACTCCCGCGCAGATTCAGGAGTTGTTCGACGGAATCGCGTATGGGAAAGCCTCGTCTGTGCTGCGGATGCTCGAAGCGTATCTCGGCGAAGAAACTTTCCGAGCGGGCGTGAATGCATATCTGAAAGAACATCAATATGCAAATGCGACCGCGGACGATTTCTGGGACGCGCAGGCGAAAACATCAAAGAAGCCGGTCGATCAAGTCATGCCGACATGGGTGAAGCAGGCGGGCGCTCCGATTATCAATGTGAAGGCGCAGTGCGCGGGCAATTCCACCAACGTCAGCCTCGCGCAGCAGCGTTATTACTACGATCGCGTCAAGTTTGAATCCGTAAACGATCAGCTGTGGCAGATCCCGGTATGCCTGAAGGGATCGGCGACCAGTGCTGCGAAGTGCGAGCTGATGACGAAGCGGGAGGAGACATTCACACTTCCCGGCTGCTCCACCTGGGTGTTGACCAACGCTGGCGCGACCGGATACTACCGCACGGGATATCAGCCGGAAGCGGTTCGGGCGCTGGCCGCTGATGCGGAAAGCAAGCTGACTCCCGGCGAGCGAATCGCGGTGCAGGGAGACATTTGGGCTTCGGTCCGAGTCGGCCGAGAGCCCGTCGGCGACTACCTCGCGTTCGCGCAAGGCTTGCAGTCCGATCGCACGCGCGCTGTGCTCGACGACGTGCTCGGACGCCTGAATTACATCGGCGAATATCTGGTGAACGACACGGACCGCGATGCGTTTCGTGGCTGGCTGCGGGAATATTTGACTCCATTGATGAAGGATGTTGGCTGGGAGCCGAAAGCCGGCGACAGCGACGAGCAGAAGGCTTTGCGGGCGCGACTGTTCGGAGCGCTCGGCTACGACGCACGCGATCCTGAAGCGATGGCGCAAGCCCGGAAGATATCCGAAAAGGCGCTCGCGGATCCTTCATCGGTGGATCGTGACCTGGCCGGCGTGACGTTCGCCGTGGCCGCTCTGAATGGCGACAGCGAGTACTACGACAAGCTGATGGCGGGGTTGAAGAATCCAAAATCGCCGGAAGATTATTACTTGTATTTCTATACGCTGCCTCAGTTCAGCGATCCAGCGCTGCTGAAGAGGACTCTCGACTTCGCCGTTTCAACGGACGTTCGGTCGCAGGACGTTCTGGGATTAATTAGTAACGTGATGAGCAATCCGGCGGGCGAGAAGTTGGCGTGGGATTTCATTCAAACGCACTGGGACGCCGTTGCCAAGGCTGGCGGTCCATTTGCCAGCGCGCAAGTCGTGGGAGCGACCAGCGGTTTTTGCGATGCCGGTATGCGCGATCAGGTGACGACTTTCTTTACCGATCACCACATCGAAGCCGCCGAGCGCACTTACAAACAGTCGATTGAGAATATCAACAACTGCATCGACTTGAAGTCGCAACAGCAGCCGCAGTTGACGTCGTGGCTGGGGCAACACGGCAACGCGGGCGGAAAGTAGAGAACGCGATACCAAAAAGGCTCGGGATCATTCCTGGGCCTTTTTCTTGCATTGGACTCCCTGCTGATTGGACTTCTTGTCTGTCACCTGGCTTTTCTTTTATCGCAAAGTTCGCGAAGAAAGGCCGCGAAGGACGCTGAGAAAAGCAAAGGCAGCACTCGCGTAATCTGAGCAGCCACCTCTTCGGCCCTTTACGGCACTACTGGTAGAACCAGATGCGACGGCTCAGACGACGAGCAATAGATGCGCTGTGTTGCGGAAACGAAATCTGCCGCCGTCGCTTTATAAATGCTGGGCACAAATTTCTGCGGATTGCGGTCGATCACCGGGAACCAAGTCGACTGAATCTGAACCATAATGCGGTGACCTTTCAGGAAAACGTGGTCATGGTCGCGCAGAGAAATATTCCATTCCGTGGGCTTGTTCGGCGTTAGCGGTTGCGGTTTCTCGTAGCTGGTGAGATAGCGGCCGCGGCGCACTTCCATCGCAATCGGCAGTTCATATCCATTCAGAGATTGGGCGTATTGGTCGGGCTTCGGGCCTTCCTCGAGATTCCACGCATTCTTCTGCGCGTCCTGCGGATAGACGTCGATCAACTTCACTATGAAATCGCTGTCGGTGCCGGAGGTCGATGCGAACAGATTCGCTGCGAGCGGACCGGTGACAGTGAGATCGTGGTCGAGCGGCGCGCTGACGAACGATAGAACGTCAGGTCGATTGTCGACAAAACGCTGGTCAGCAACTTCCCAGGTGCGCCAATCGCCTGCCGGATAAGTCGGCGAAATTGGACGCTGACGATAGGGCACGGGATTCGCAGGATCGGAAACATATTCGCGGTAGGCCTTGTCGCTCTTTGTGTCGGGCGCTGTAAAGGAGAGCGTGCCGTCGGCGTGCAAGTACAGATTTGTGGGCTTCTCGTCTTTCGGAGGCCACGTCGCATATGTGTGCCACGTATTGGATCCGCTCTGAAAAGTGCTGGCTTGCCATGCGGGCTTTTCGCCCTGATTGTGAAGGTAATGGCGAAAAAACGGAGCTTCGATGTTCTCGCGAAATTCGCGGGCAGTTTCGTGACCTGCAAATGGAATCAGACCGATGCTTTCCCCTTGCGGGGTCTGCCATTCGCCGTGATACCAGGGACCGGCGACGATGAAATTTGTGTGGTCCGGATCGTTCTCTTCAGCGTGGCGGAAAATCTGCCATGGTCCCCAGGGATCTTCCTGATCCCAGAATCCAGCGACGTTGAGATTGGGAACTGTCGAGGCATGAAGCTGGCTGACCCACGCTTCTTTCTTCCAGAAGTCGTCGTAGTCAGGATGGTCGATGCTCGAATTCCAGTAAGGGATCGATCCGTGAAGATACTTTGCATTGATGTTTGATAGCGGACCGAGATCGAGATACCACTCATACGTGTCGTAGGTCTCGAAATCGAAGTGCGTGTTCTTGTTTTTGTCAGCCTGCTCCATGACCGCATATTCGAAATCGTAGCTTTCGCGCAGCGCGCCGAAACGGTGGTCGTCGTCGTTCATCCATTGGTCGACGGGCGAGGCCTGCTCGCTCATGGCTTTCAGCGCGGGATGCGGATGAAGGAGCGCCAGCGCAGTGGTAAGGCCGTCGTAGGAAACGCCGTACATTCCGACCTTGCCGTTGTTGTTGGGAACATTTTTCACGAGCCAATCGATCGAATCGTAGGCGTCGGTGGTTTCGTTGGTGGCTTTGGGATCATTCAAATCAACCCATGAAGTGAGGTTGAAGACGCCCTCGGACTTGAAACGTCCACGAAGATTCTGGATGACGAAGATGTAGCCATCTTGCGCGAGTTCTTTCATCGAGGACGGCATCTGCTCGGGCGGTTTCTCTGGAACTCCATAAGGCGTGCGACGAAACAGGATGGGCAGCGGCCCTTGCTGGTCGTTGGATATGCCGATCGGCGTCAGGATTACGGTCTGCAGGTGAACTCCGTCGCGGACGGGAATCATGACCTCTTGCAGCTTGAACAGCGGCTTGGGCGCGGGCTGCGGGGGTTGCTGGGCGACGCTGACGACTGTCAACAACAAAGGCACGATGAAACGCAGGATCGATGAACGCACCGGTTCCCTCCGACGGGTCTGCACAGATTGTTGAGGGCGCAGTATATCAAGGCGTCATTAGACACGGGAACCAAGGATGCGGTTGCGCCGTCGCGGTGGGCGTCGCCCGGGCAGCCGCCGGGAGGGCGGCGCTACTAAAATATTCGGCCGATCGAGAAATTTACGCGAGTTTGTCCCGTAGGGCTGGCGCTGGTGGCGAGCGTGACGGGCCCGACGAACGTCTCGGCGATTATTCCAAGATTGAAGCTGCCGCGCACGACTACTGGTCCGGGATCTTCCGCTGTTGTTCCGAAGGCGCTGCCAGCCTCGTACCATCCACCCCAGTAAATCCTCTTGCCGACAATTTGAGGAAGACGATAGATTTCGCGGCGAAAGCCGAGTGATGCATACGCGTAATGATTGCCGAGAAATTCTTCGGGCAGATACGCACCCAGGCGGAAAGGTCCTCCGAGGGCAAAGACCTGGAATGGGCCCGCTGAACCGCGGAAGGTCGTCCCGCCGGAGGCGCCGAAGAATACCGATGTCTTCTCGGTAACCGGAATGAAAGTGGAACTCTGCACATCCAGTTGTCCGATGGGATGCGGGAGGCCGGGGCTTTGCAAAACGCGCGAAAGCGTGGCGACGACGCGAGTGCCGCGAGCGGGAATGGTGGGACTATCCTGGCCGTCCCAAACGTAGCGCGCGCGGAATTCGCCGGTGCTGCCGCTGACGATGGGGAGGCCAGCGCTGCCGACCAGCGGGCTCAACTTGCCGCTGAAGATTTCGTAGCCGACGCGGAATTCGCTGAGGCGGCCGGAGCGGCCAATGTCGAAGCCTCCGCCAGCGCGCTCGTCGCCGAACACTGCGACGCGAGTCTGTCCGGTAAACGAGTTGCGCGCATACTTCGATGCGAATGCATACGGTGCGACGAAGAATCGAGACTGCGCGAGAGGCTGGTAGAACTCGGATGCGGCCAGATTGTTCGATCCGAACAGAAGGTCGTTGCGCCATTCGCCACCGTGATGGGCAACGTCCATGAAAGTCACGCGTGCGCCGGCGGAGAAATCGAAGGCCGCCACTCCGGAACCGTCGACGTTGACCGCGAGATCGACGAAAGGAGGTCCATAGGTTTTTTCGTGCGTGGTCACGCGCAGTGCAGGCACTCCGTTCTGCGTGAAGCCTTCATAGCCGAGGCGATCGAACTGTCCTTCACCGGCGATCCGGGTCAATTGCGTATCGAGCTTTGTGAGATTCAGCGGGCCGCGAAGAGACTTGCTGAGGCGCTGCTGGATTCGGCCATCGGTATCAGAATCAGCGCCCGTCACTTGCACGATCTCGACACTCTCTGGCTGCGGATGTCTGCGGGCTTTTCGGTCCGCCAAGTATTGCTGCCATTGATCTGTATCGTGCATGGCATAAGGCAGCAGCGCGGCAGACTGGCTGGCTGCGCTCTTGTATCCAAGCGCGATGAGCTCTTTGACACGTGTGTAGTCGCTGACGGCATAGCTGCCCGTACCTATGTTGACGGTGGCTTGAGCCAGCGCGACCGAGCGCCGTTCGTTTTGGATAATCATGACGTCGACGGCGCGCGTGAGGACACCAGTCAGACTTTGCAGTTCAGCGCGGTTGCCGGGAGGAAGACTGAGTTGCACAGCGATGACGACATCGGCGCCCATCTCGTGGACCGTTTCCACCGGAATGTTTTGCACCATGCCGCCATCGGCGAGCACGCGGCCATCGATTTCGATTGGAGTGAACACGCCCGGGATCGCCATGGACGCACGCACCGCTTGGGCCAGCGGGCCGTCGTTCAGTACGACCGCTTCGCCACTTTGCATATCGGTGGCGACGCAGCGAAACGGTATAGGAAGCTCATCGAAGTTCGCGATGCCGGATTCAGGGAAAGCTATGCGGTCGAGCAGCAAGCCCACGCCCTGACCGGAGTTGAAACCATTGGGTCCGTTGAATCCATGTTTTAGACCGAGTGGGGCGCTGATGAGAAAGTCGCGGCGATCCTGCTTGCGACGGTAAGAAAGTTGTGAATAAGTCGGCTCGGGAAGCAAAGCCTGATCCCAGTCGATTTTCTCGGCGAACCTCCGCATCTCCGCGGGTGACATTCCGGTCGCATACATCGCCGCAATGATGCTGCCCATGCTCGTGCCGGCGACGCGGTCGACGGGAATGTGGTTCTCTTCCATCCACTGAATCACTCCGATTTCGGCGAGGCCGAGCGCGCCTCCTCCACTCAGGGCCAAGCCGATCCGCGGCCGATGAGGTTGAGTCGCCTGGGATGGAGTGGCCGATGGGGACTGCGCCGGAGCGGATGCATCCTGCGTGAGGCCGGCAGGCGAGAGAAGCGCACTTAGCATTAGGGACACGGCAATTCGGGTGCAGAGGGTGGGGCAATGAAGCGATTCCATCGTGTGCTCCTGACGTACGGAAGCAGACTGCGTGCAGCGTGAATTCCTGGGTGAGAAGAAAAGGGTAGCAGGTTTGGATGATGGGAGTCAGCGACGCCTATTGTGCGGTAGACATTCCCTTCCAACATTTGTCTGGGGGCTGGCAGAACGACTGTACCTGATTGTGCATGATTTGAAACTTGGCGCAACCAGGCCAGGTTGCAATTCTTGGCGCATCCGATACCGAGCCTGCTTCTTGAACTTGACCATCCGACAGCGTGAAAAGCGGCTACGGTAGCGGGATGCACTTGACGTACCAGTCCGGAGCGAGACATAATTCTGCGCCACTATAGTCGCTGGTTCCGGCGCCCTGTACCCCCCAAAGCCAATGGCCAGCGGCGAACCCGCACCAAACTCAAAACTCACGGAGGTGTAGTGTGCGTCACAGGCTGTCGACACTCATTTTGCTGTTCGCGTGCTTTCTGGCGATGAACCTATCGCTCCTGGGGCAAGACGCGGCGGCGGTTCACGGCATCCGGGGATACCTGGATCCGCGGACGCGGATCTTTCATTCGATCCCGCATCCCGACGCTCCGGATGCTGCAGATCCACCCGCCACAACAACGTTTACGGGAACGTTCGTCGTGAACTTCACGATCACAGTAAGCTCGGCGATCGCCAGCACGCGTCAGATTGGGTGCGCGGCGGGCGCCAGCTTGCTCGATACCGGCACGACCAACGCGATCGTTGAGGAAGCCGTCACAGCGGTCACTCGGGGAACCGGGACTACTGTGACTTGCTCGGTGACGATCCCGTATTCGTGGAAGCTGGCATCGGCGAGCACGGATACCGTCCGTCTCAGCTACTCGATCATTTCGCCGGTGGACTTCGCCACTCCGGCCGGGCTCTTTCCGCACCGGCAAGCGTCACAGCTGCTGGCTTCTTTCAAGGTCCCGGTCAGCGGAACAACAACAACCAAAGCAGTTTCAGCGAGGATTTAGGCGAGATTGATTGAACTGGGCGGAGGACCCGCTCATAAGGACATTGGTGGTACAGAACATCCAAAAACTTTTGAATGGAGGCGTATTGTGAGTCACAAACTGTCGATTTTGTTCTTGGTCGTTGCCTGCTCTCTGGGGTTAAACGTATCGCTCTGGGGCCAGAGCGCGGCCGCTGCGCACGGGATTCGAGGATACCTCGATCCACAGACTGGAGTTTTCCACACCATGCCGCATCCGGCCATGCAAGATGATGCCGAGGCGCCTGCCTTAACCAGCTTCTCAGGCAAGATTGTCACCACGTTCACCATTACGGTGGACTCGACGATTGCCGCGACCGCAAAGATCGGGTGCGAAGTTGATGCGAGCGTGGAAGACATAGGTAGCGGGAACTTCATCTCGGAGTCGGCCGCTGTCGCCGTCGCCCGAGGATCAGGGAGTACGGTGACCTGCACGGTCACCATCCCGTACACCTGGAAGCTGGCAACGGCGAGCACGGATTCCATCGCGTTGAGCTACACGATCACGTCGCCGGTCGCCGTCGCAACCGCTGCCGCGGAGTTTCCGCTGCGCATCAGTTCGCAGTCGCTGCCGACGATCAAAGTTCCCGCCACTGGCACTACGACGACGGAGACTGTGACCGCAACGATCTAACTCACAGAATTGAAAGTAAGGGCGGACCCGCTCGTGGGTCCGCCTTTTTCTTTGGCTACGGTTCTTAGCGGAAAACCGAAGAATCAACCACAGGGGACGCGGGGGAACACAGGGGAAACACGGAGAAATTCGGCAGGCTTTCTTTCTCTTCGATCATTTTCGTCGATCAGGGCTTGGCGGACGCGGGTTGGACCGATTGCTTGGTCTCGTCCACTACGCGACGGACGGCGTCGATGACGACGTCTGGACGATCGAGCTGAATGTAATGGCCGCTGTTCCTTGCAATGACCTGCGTGCCGAGTGTAGAAAGGTGCGCCAACTCTTCCTGCATTTTCTCCCATGCGTCATTGGTTGGCTTGGCAATGTCTTCGGGAAGTTCCGACGAGTGCTTGTCAGGATCGTGCGAGAGCACGACCAGAGGCATATCTCCCAGCGAGCCAGTTGCAGCGACCTGCGCAGCACTCTCTGAAAACGCTTTCATTTCCGCGACGCTTTCGCGAGCAGTCTGCCAGTTGCATTCGGCGGCGCGCACGATAGGATCTTCATCGCAGAATCCGAGTATCCGCGGAACGCCGAATGGCATGGTGTATTCAAGAAACTCGGACTCGCGAATCCACGTGCCTTCCATGTTCTTCACTTCGGGCGGAAACCGATTCTCCTGGTCGGGATGCGAGGCGTCCACGAGCACCATGCCTGCGACTTCACTGCGGAAAAGACTGGCGTAAAGACGAACGTCGAAGCCTCCCATCGAGTGGCCAACGAGAACGTAGGGTGACGGCACAGCCGCGGCTTGCAATAACGCGTGCAACTGCTCGGCAATGATTTTGCTGGTGCGGGGTCCGGACGCGGGCTCGCTGTAGCCGAGTCCGGCACGATCGTAAGAGCAGACACGCGTAAACTTCGCGATCTCTACCTGTACTCTGCGCCAGGAAACGTAGGTATCTCCGAGACCGGACTCAAGAATGACGGCAGGAGTTCCCTGCCCCGTACAGTCGATGTGCATCTTGAAACCGCCCACGTCATATCGGCGTCCCGGCATGCGGTTGAAGCGACGGTCGCGAGCCTCGGAGACGTTCTGGTAAAGGAATCCGGCAGCCAGGAGAATCACGACGAGCACGAGCAGAGTCCAGGTGATGCGGCGAAGCCACGGATGAGACGGCGCGGACCCGGGCGCAGGATTGTGCATGATCGGACGGGGGCGTGCAACGCGAACGCCGCACTGGCGGCATTCTACATGACTGGCGGCACTGTAATGCCCATAACTGCGAGAGTCCGAACTAATTCTCGACGGACCACAGCAACGGTGGCGAGCAGGAATTGTTTCCGCTTCTCGTCCGGCTCACTCAGGATGGGATGGCGATGATAGAAGGTGTTGAAGAGCTGCGCGAGCTGAAAGACATGCTTGGCCAGGTGCGCGGGCTCTGTCGTGGCGATGCACTTGTCGATCACATAAGAGGTTTTGGAGGAAGCCAGCCAGAGTTCCCAGATTTCGTCGGCCTCGGGGCCGGTGAGATATTTGCCGAGATCCGCGGATGATGAGCTGGCGGCAAGGTTTTTAGAGAAATTGTCAGCATCCACGCCGGCTTTTCGGAAAATGCTGGTCGCGCGGACGACGGCATATTGCGCGTAAGGGCCGGTCTCGCCTTCGAAGCTGAGAGCATCTTTGAAATCGAACGCGATGACCGATTCTTTCGTGTATTTCATCATGAAGTAGCGCAGCGCGCCGATCGCAATCTGGGTGGCGATGCTGAGGCGCTCGCTGTCGGTGAGTTGCGGATGACGCGAATCGACCTCTTGCTTGGCGGACGCGATGAGTTGGTCGAGCAGGTCGTCGGCCTTCACGCCGAAGCCCTTGCGCCCGCTGACCCCAATGAAGGATCGCGCCTTATCTTCTTCGCTCAAGTCGTAGCCGAGTTCCTCCGCGCAGCGTGGAGTTAGCACGACCATTCCATAGGAGAAGTGGATGAAATGATCCGCCGCATCGCCATGACCCAGGTCGCGCAACGCCTCCTTAACTGTGTCTTGCGCTTCAGCCTGGCGTACATCGATGACGTTGTAGTTTTCGGCTACATCCCCAAAGTGGGGATGATCTTTCTCGCCATCGGTGGTTGAAATCCAGCAGTCGTGCGCGTTTGGATAACGATAAAATTTGCGATAGCCGAAGTCGCGTCCAAGCAGGCCGAACTTCCACATGTGGTAGGCGATGTCCTTGCCAACGTAACCGACCGTACCGTTGGAGCGGACGATGACCTTCTGATCTTCCTCGGTGATTTCCTCTTTGTCTTCGGTACTCTCCGCGGTTGCCGTTTCTTTCCCTGTGCCGGCGCGGCGCATGATCCAGCATCCCTTGTTCTTGCCTTGATCCTCGAACGTAAGCACGCCGGATTCCTTCAGCTTGGCGAAGGCTGCATCCCAGAAGTGGAGGTGCAGGATTTCACTCTCCCGAGGGAGAAAATCGTATTCGATGTCCAACCGGTCCATGGTTTCGAGATGGCGGCGCAACACGGCGACCGAGATCAGGTCGGCAACGGCCGCAGTTTCGCTCGAGGCATCTTCGATGGCGTGAAGCGTTTCGAGACGCGCTTGCAGATGCTTTTTGTCTTCGGCATACCACTGCGAGACGCTGGCGTAGAGATCCCAGCAGTAGTAGTCGAAGCGCGGCTGGTGGGTGAGCGCTTCAATTTCCTCGCGGGATTTCTTTTCGATGTGCGTGAAGCCGACCACGACGTCGGCGACCTGCACGCCCGTATTGTCGATGTAATTCTGAATGTCGACTTCCCGGCCCGCGTAACGCAACAGGCGGACGAAGGTGTCGCCGAGGATGGCGTTGCGGAGGTGTCCAATGTGGGCGGCCTTATTCGGATTGATGCTGCTGTGCTCAACCAAAATCTTTCCGGCAGGAATCGCGGCTGCAGGCTTCTGGTCGGCGGCGAGAGCGGCGGCCATCCATCCACGGTCCGCTTTGATATTTAGATAGCCCGGCGGCGCAACCTGCATTTCGCTTATGCCCTCGATGGGGCCGATCTCAGCGCGGATGGCTTCTGCGATTTTTAGCGGAGCGGATCGCAGCGGCTTGGCGAAAGGAAAAATCGGAATCGCGAAATCGCCGAGTTCAACCTTTGGCGGCTGTTCGACGACTACCGACGGCAAGGCAATACCGGGGTAACGACGCTGGAGACACTCCAGCAGTCGCTGGGCTAGACGGTGTTCGAGATGACGATACAAGAAGTCCCTCTAAGCTATTGAAGAAACAGTGATTTTATCAGAGTGGGCCTTGGGCGCACGTTTGACGGAGAAAGCGGGGTTCCCTATGATAAAAACTCGACGAAAATCAGGATTCACCACGGAGACACAGAGGCACAGAGAGAGAACGAGAACCGGGTATTCGGCTTTTTCTCCGTGTCTCAGTGCCTCTTTGGTGAGCTGGTCCTTCTATGCGCATTGCTTACCTTGAGTGCTTTTCCGGCATGAGCGGCGATATGTTCCTGGGCGCGCTTGTGGATGCCGGAGTTCCGGCTCGAGTGCTGGAGGAAACGGTCGCGGCGCTCGATGTGGGCGCGCGTCTCGAGATTTCGCGCGTCGTTCGCAGCGGGATTTCGGCCACGAAGGTTGACGTTTGGGTGGACGGCGAGAAGGACATGCCGCGGGAGGAGTTCTGGGCTGACCGGGATCAGCATGCACATCCGCATGCGCACTCTCATCATGATCACCACGAGCATCATGAGCATTCGCATTCTCACGGTGGTGAGAGTTCGCGGGCGGGAGCGCCCGCGCCACATGTGCACGAGCCGCATGAACATTCGCACGGGCGTGGGTTGACCGAGATTCGGGAGATCATTGGTAAGGCTGGGATCAGAGAAACGGCAAAGAAGACGGCTATCGCAATCTTTGAGGCGCTTGGAGCGGCCGAGGCGAAGATTCACGCTACTTCCGTTGAGAAGGTGCATTTCCACGAAGTCGGCGCGGTGGACGCGATGGTCGACATCGTCTGTGCCGCGGTCGGGGCGCAGGCTTTGGGAGTTGATGAGATTATTTGTTCGCCGCTGAACGTCGGCGGCGGGACGGTGAAGTGCGCGCATGGGACGTTGCCTGTGCCTGCTCCAGCGACGGTGGAATTGCTGAAGGACGCGCCGGTGTACTCTTCGGGATTACAGGTAGAACTGGTCACGCCCACGGGCGCTGCCATTGTGAAAACGCTGGCTCGACGCTTTGCTTCGTTCCCCGCGATGAAGATTGAGAAGTCAGGCTATGGTGCGGGATCGCGCGATTTCCCGGGACACGCGAATGTTGTGCGTCTCACGATCGGCGAGGCCGCATCCACTTTGGCCGCGAAGACGGCGACGGAGATTCTAACCGTTCTGGAAGCCAACCTGGACGATCTGAATCCGCAGGTGTTTGGGTATGTGATGGATCGCCTTCTGGCAGAGGGCGCGCTCGATGCATTCGGAATGCCGGTGCAGATGAAGAAGAATCGACCCGGCACTTTGCTGACCGTGTTATGCAAACCGGAAGATGCAAACAGGCTGACTGAGTTGATTTTTGCGGAGACGACGACCCTGGGCGTGCGGCGTCGCGAAGAAGTCCGTCAGACGCTGGCTCGGCGATGGGAGAATGTCCGCACGCAATGGGGAGAAGTGAGGATCAAGATCGCCAGCATGAACGGAACCGTCACGAACTATGCGCCCGAATTTGAAGACTGCCGGCGGATCGCGGCGGAACAGCACGTGCCGTTGAAGACGGTGATGCAGGAAGCTGCGCGGGCTTACCTCGGCGAAAAGGGTTAACGACGGTTAACAAAAGAGGACGCTAGTGACCTGGAGAACTCGGCCACATACTTTTCTTTAAGAATATTTATGGGAAGAAAGTTTTACATCACGACTCCGATTTACTACGTCAACGCGCGTCCACACATTGGGCATGCGTACACTACCCTTGCCTGCGACACAATCGCGCGGCGGCAGCGCATGCTGGGCGCGGATACTTTTTTCCTGACCGGAACGGACGAACACGGTCAGAAGATCGAGCGGGCCGCGCAGGCCGCAGGTAAGACCCCGCAACAATACGCCGACGAGATTTCGGCCGAGTTTCGCAACCTCTGGAAGCGGATGGGTATCTCCAACGACGATTTCATTCGAACGACCGAGGAGCGGCACAAGAAGCGCGCGCAGGCATTGTTTCGGCGCATTCGCGACAACGGATACATCTACAAAGGAACTTATACCGGCCAATACTGCGTTTCCGACGAGCTTTACGTTGACGGCGCGAAGCCTGGCGACCCGTGTCCGACTTGTGGGCGGATCACCGAGACCGTACACGAAGAAAACTATTTCTTCAAGCTATCGGTATTTCAGGACAAGCTGCTGGAGCTTTACGCCAACCCGGAATTCATCCGTCCAGAGACTCGAAGGAACGAAGTGATGTCATTCGTGCGTTCGGGGCTGCGGGACTTGTCGGTCAGCCGGTCGACCTTCTCATGGGGCATTCCAGTGCCGGACGATCCGAAGCATGTGATTTATGTCTGGCTCGATGCGCTGGCAAATTACATCACGGCTATCGGATACGGCTCCGCCCACGAGGGAGCGCAGAATGCCTTTAAGAAATACTGGCCTGCCGACGTGCAGATGATCGGAAAGGAAATTGTCCGCTTCCATTGCGTGTACTGGCCGGCGTTTCTGATGGCAGCTGGATTGGAAGTGCCGAAGGCAATCGTGGCCCACGGCTGGCTGTTATTTGAAGAGAGCAAGATGTCGAAGTCGCGCGGCAACATCGTGCGGACCGAGACCATTCTCGATGTGCTAGGAGCGGATGCGTTGCGATACTTCCTGCTACGAGAGGTCGTGTTCGGGCAGGACGGATCGTTCTCGTTTGATGCTCTCGTGCAGCGGTACAACTCCGATCTGGCGAATGGACTCGGCAATCTCGCGAGCCGCACGTTAACCATGATTAACAGATATTTCAAGGGCGAGGTGCCGTATCCGTCGCACGCGGCATCGAAGACCCCGGCCGACGCTGCCGTTGCGGAAGCGGCGCGCAAGACCGTCCGTGAATTTGGAATCCTGTTCGATCAATTCCAGTTTTCGCGCGCGCTCGAAACCGCCTGGGGACTGATCGCGCTGGTCGACAAATACATTGTCGAGAACGAGCCTTGGTCGCTGGGCGAAAAGCAGGACGATGAAAACCGCGCACGATTGGCGACTGTGCTGTATACCTCGGCAGAGGCGCTGCGCATTGCGACGGCGCTTGCGTATCCGGTTGTTCCCGATGCCGCCGCGAAGATCTGGGCGCAGATGGGGCTTGGAGACATCAAGAAATTTGCTCTGGCCGATCTGACGTGGGGACAGTTGCCGCTCGGCACAAAGCTTGGCGATGTGTACCCGGTGTTTCCGCGTGCGGACAAGAGCGCAGTCGAAAGGATGCAGCAGATGGAAGATCAGCAACGAGGTCCCGCGGTGGAAGAGGCGAAGGAAACGGTTCCACCCGCGCCTGCCAAACCGCAGCCTTTGCCGGCGGCGGCGCCGCCGCCAGCCACAGCAGCGGCGGACGGTGGAAAGATTACGATCGACGATTTTGCCAAGATCGACTTGCGCGTGGGCGTGGTGAAAGTTGCTGAGCGCGTCCCGAAGGCCGATAAACTTCTGCGGCTCGAGATTGATATCGGCACCGAGGTACGGCAGGTTCTGGCAGGGATCGCCGAGGCGTATGCTCCCGAGACTCTGGTCGGTCGCAAAGTGGTCATTGTCGCCAATCTCGCTCCGCGCAAACTGCGCGGACTGGAATCGAATGGGATGATCGTAGCCGCATCGCTGGAGGGCGGAAAGCCAGTGCTGGCGAGCTTTCTGGAGGACGTGCCCGTAGGGGCGCGGCTCAAGTAGAAAAGATCAAAACCTGGCCTCGCTGCGCTCAGCCGGACTGGCGGAGGCGCCCGTCCCCACACGAGCAAACAAGCATGTTCGTCGATTCGCACGCACATCTCGATGGCAAGCAGTTCGACTCCGATCGCGAGCAAGTAATCGCGCGCGCGCGCGAGGCCGGCGTCCAGACCATGGTTGCAATCGGCAATGGGGATGGACCTCCGACGCTCGACGCGGGAGTTCAGTTGGCGGAGAAATATCCCTTCATGTATGCGACCGTCGGAATTCATCCTCACGAGGCGCGACTTGCCGATGAAACCGCTTACGCCACAATGGAGCGACTGGCGCAGCATCCCAAGGTGATTGCATGGGGCGAGATCGGGCTCGACTATCACTACGATCACTCTCCGCGTGATACGCAGAAGCAGGTTTTCGCGCGGCAAATGGAGTTGGCGGCGGCGGCGAAACTGCCTATCGTGATTCATTGCCGGCCGTCGGATGGCAGCGACAACGCCTGGGAAGATTGCCTCGGCATGATCAAGGATCAGTGGGCGCCTAGCGGGCTGGGCGGCATTCTCCACTGTTTCACTGGAAACTTGGCTCAGGCAAAGCGCGCACTCGACATGGGATTCATGATTTCGTTCGCGGGAAATATCACATTTCCCAAGGCTCAGCAGATTCGCGACGCAGCGCTTGAAGTTCCGCTCGATCGCATGTTGATTGAAACCGACTGCCCTTATCTGGCGCCAGAGCCCCATCGGGGAAAGCGGAACGAACCGGCCTTTGTAAAAGAAACAGCGCGCAAAGTCGGCGAACTGCGCGGGTTGTCGATGGAGGAAGTGGGCGACCTCACCTCCCGCAATTTCTACAATTTTTTCAAATTGACTGAAATCGTTGAAAGCAAAGTATCACCCCGCTGAAACCCGCACTTCTGGTAGTCTCATGGACAAGATTCCATTGTTTCAGAAAGATTAGAAATGTATGCCCGATAACAGTTTTGACGTGGTGAGCAAAATCGATCTGAACGAGGTGTCAAACGCCATCCAGCAGGCGTTGAAGGAGATTCACACTCGCTTCGACCTGAAGGATTCGAAGTCGAATATCGAACTGGAAAAAGATGCGATCGTGCTGCACTCCGCCGATGAATACAAACTGAAAGCCGTGAATGACATCCTGCAACAGAAACTGGTAAAGCGCGGGGTTTCGCTCAAGGGCCTGACTTACGGCGCAGTAGAACCGGCAGCAGGCGGAACGGCGAAGCGGCGTGTCACCATGCAGCAAGGCATCGCCATCGAGAAAGCGCGCGAGATTGTGAAGCTGGTGAAGGATTCGAAGAAAAAAGCGCAGGCCTCGATTCAGGGCGACCTGGTGCGCATCAGCAGCAAAGACCGCGACACGCTGCAGGAGACGATTGCCCTGTTGCGGGGACACGACTTCGGCATCGATTTGCAGTTTACGAACTACAGGACGAATTGACTACGGAAACTAAGCGAGCACAGAGAAATTGAGCGCGCCGGCCACCATTAGCGGGAAGGAAGTATTCGAACTGCTGCGGGACGACCTCGTCGCACTTGAGACCGAGTTCGGCCGCGACACGGTTTCCAGTGTTGGCGCGATCACGGAGATCGGCGAATACTTGCGGGCGGGCGGGGGCAAGAGAATCCGTCCGGCCTTGCTGTTGCTCTCTGCGAAACTGCTCGACTACCAGGGCAAGGGCGCAGTGCGCTTGGGAGCGGTGGTGGAGATCATTCATACCGCGACCCTGGTTCATGATGACATCATCGATGAGGCGCGGACGCGACGCGGCCGGCCTGCCGCCAATACGCAGTGGGGGAATTCGAAGTGCGTGCTGGCGGGCGACTGGCTCTACATGCAGGCGTTCAAGATTGCCGTGCAGGAGCGGAATTTCCGCATCCTCGATACCCTGATTGAACTGACGCAGCAGATGGTCGAGGGCGAACTGCTGCAGATGGAAAAATTGGGCCAGTTCATCACGCTGGACGAGCACTTCGATCTGATCTTTCGCAAAACCGCGTGCCTATTCTCAGTGTGTATGCGTTTGGGCGCGATTCTCGGCGGAGCTAGCCCTGAGCAGGAAGGTGCGTTGGGCAAGTACGGACACGACCTTGGCATGGCGTTTCAGATTGTCGACGACGTGCTTGACTTAACGGCTTCGGAAGATGTTCTCGGCAAGCCGGTGGCCAGCGACTTGCGCGAAGGCAAGGTTACGATGGCGGTGATCCATGCTTTGGAGCGCTGCACTCCGGAAGAGCGATCGAAGGTCGAGACCATTCTGCGCGACAGAGCTTTCAACGGAGTGACTCACACGCAGATTCTGGAGATCCTGCAGCGCTACGGATCATTGGACGCGGCGACTCAGCGCGCAGCGCGCTACGCCGAGTCAGCGCGCAGGTCGATTTGCACGTTCCCGGACTCCGAGATCAAGCGCGCTCTGCTGTGGGCGCCGGAGTTTGTGGTCGCGAGAGAGAAGTAGGGAGCAGTTCTCAGTTCTCAGCACTTTCGCCGTCCACATCTGCTTTCAATTCCTCCACAGCAACACCTTCCTTGCTGGCAACTGCGTTCCTGCGCGCCACTTGGCCCGATGATGGGGGTCACAGCGAATCGTGATTTCCGCCACAGACATTTCCGGGCTGCGCTCCCACAATGCAGGGCAGTTGTTGGGACAGTCAGCCGGAGCGGAAGGCTAATGAGACGCACTGGCATGCGATAGGCCGCGAGAATCGCGACCTCAATCCTCTCCCCCCGGCACCTGGGAAAGGCAGGTCGCTGAGGGTCCTGTCCGCGGCTGTTGGACCAACAACGAACCGGCGGCTTCAGTCGAAGCTTTAGACGAAAAGCGCCCTGGTTTTTCGACGCGCTGGCCCGGACAGGGCCGGAGAGACTTCGAGTGCAAGCCGCCGTTTTACTCACCCTGCACGGGGAGAGTCCTCCTGAGAGACTAAACCCCGTACGGCAAAGCCGGGCGTCGGTCCATCGGACCCGCCCGGCTTTGTTTATACTAAAGCCTTTCCCGGTTTGGCTGAATCAAAGATGTGCCGAATCGAATTCCACGGAATAAGGCGATAATCCAGACCTTCTATGAATGATCCCCTTGCGATCGTCGCACGCAACGGGTATGCCCTGATCTTTGCGGTGCTCTTTGCCGAGTCAGTCGGGCTTCCCTTTCCGGCTGCGATTGCGCTGGTTGCCTCCGGTGCGGCGGTTGCGTCTCATGCGCTGTCGGCGCCGGGTGTGCTTCTCACTGCGGTGACCGCGCTCATCATCGGCGACACGGTACAGTTCTGGCTGGGACGCTACGCGGGATGGGCGCTGCTCGGCTTTCTGTGCCGCGTGTCGATGAATCCGGAGACCTGCATTCTTCGCTCAGCGGAATCATTCTACAAACGCGGCAAGATGACGCTCATCATCGCCAAGTTCATTCCCGGGGTCAACACTATGGCGGCGCCGCTGGCGGGCAGCATGAGGATGCGATTCCCCCAGTTCTTGCGTCTCGATTTCACCGGAGTTCTGCTCTACTCGGTCACATATTTCACTGTGGGATATTTGTCGCGGGATTTTCTGGCGGCCACGCTGAAGGGATTCCATGCCGCAGGACGCGCTATGACGGTCGTGGTCATGGCCGCCGTCATGGTGTATGCAGGCTACCGAGTTGTGCAGTTCCTTAAGTACAAGAAGTATCGCGTGGTGCCCAGGGTGCAAGTCGAAGAACTGGCCGCGCGCCTTGCCGCAGGAGAAGGCGACAAGGTTCTGATTGTTGATGTGCGCAGCCACGGGTATTACGACCGTGGGGTAGAGCGCATCAAGGGCTCAATTCGGATTGAGCCGAACAATCTTGACGAAGAGGTCAAGACTCTCCCCAAAGACAAGGACATTTACCTTTACTGTACTTGAGCACGCGAAGCGACTAGCGCCCGGGTGGCGCATCTACTGCGGGAAAAAGGATTCAGCACGTTCGTAATCGTTGGCGGACTCACCGCCTGGCGCAAGGCCGGGCAGCCTCTGGAGTCAGTGCCGAAAAATGATCTAGTGAAACTCCCCACCTTCAGCTAGAACTACGCTCCAAATTGCCGCAGGTGATGATCGAGGTGCTTGTACATTCCCCGACTCCATTCTTGGGGAGTGAGCGCGCCGAAAAAGGGATGGGGATGCCGGGTGCACCGCCGCTCGCCGCCCTCATGGAATCGCTGTACTTTCAGCTTGAGTTGATCCCGCTCGCGTGAAAAGTCGCGCTGGTCAGCGACCACCAGTGCCTTGTCCGTCGGGTTGCCGCGCGAAAACGGTTTCTCGTTGCTGTAGATTGGCTTGATGAATGATCCAATCAACCTGCCAATCAGAATGCGCGGCGGATTAAGCTCGCCCGAGGCCATATCGAGGGCCGCGGAACAATGTGCCATCATCTGGGCCACGTCCATTTTTCCCCACTGCCGCTGAGACGCGGGCTGCAGGTGGTCGACGCGCGAAATTATTTCCTGAACTGCTTCTCCCTCAAATAGGTTTTTCATGCTTTGACCTCGATCGTGTTGCCTTAAGCGGACGAAATCATATCACTGACGCGCATTCGGAGAGCCGTTGCCGAAGGAGTGTACAATTGGGCACGTTTTGCCCTGATGACCATACCCGCCAGTCGCGAGGGAACCGTTTTGCGTCCGGCGAATCAGCCGCCGCAATCGTCCACAAGCGAGACACCAGGGATGAACGCGGTGTTGTTCCTGCTCACCCTCTCGGTCCTCATCAATTACATCGATCGCAGCAACCTGTCGATTGCGGCGCCCCTCATCAAGGATGAACTAGGGCTCTCCGCCTGGCAGTTAGGGAAACTCCTCTCCGTATTCTTCTGGACTTATGCCTTGATGCAGATTCCGGCGGGCTGGCTGGTGGACCGCTTCGACGTGAAGTGGGTCTTTGCCGCAGGATTGTTGGTGTGGTCGTTGGCCACGACAGTTACCGGAATCCTGCACGGGTTTGCTGCATTAGTGGCTGTCAGGCTGATCCTGGGCCTGGGAGAGTCTGTCGCTTTTCCTTCTTACAGCAAGATTCTTCGCGTCCACTTCCGAGAGAGTCGACGCGGCTTTGCCAACGCCATGATCATGACGGGCCTTGCGCTTGGCCCCGCGTTGGGCATGCTGGTCGGGGGAACCGCGGTTGCACGATTTGGATGGCGTCCCTTTTTCGTCGCATTGGGCATCGCGGGATTACTCTGGTTGGCGCCATGGTGGGGGTTGATGCCCCGCAGGACGACTCGCTTCGAACCCGCGTCAGCAGGCGGATCGGGATACCTGCCAATCCTGAAGCAACGCTCGGCATGGGGCACGTGCATCGGACAGGGGTGCATCAATTACTACCTGTATTTCCTGGTGACGTGGCTGCCCTTCTACCTGGTGCGCGAGCGGCATCTTTCCATGGACACGATGGCGAAGGAAGGCGCTCTCGTCTTCCTGATGTCAGCGATTTCATCCACCGTCACTGGAAAGCTGTCGGACCGCTGGATCATGGCAGGATCGTCTCCGACATTGGTGCGCAAAGGGGCGATGGTGGTTGGACATGTCGGTATCGGTATTTTTCTGATGCTGACGGCAATCACGCATGGCGTCTTCTTCATAGTCGCTCTAGCGCTGACCGGAACATTTTTGGGGATTGCGATCTGCAACAGTTGGGCGATCCCGCAGACTCTCGCTGGGCACCGCATGGTGGGACGCTGGGTGGGAGTACAGAATCTGGTCGGGAATCTCGCCGGCGCGGTCGCCCCTGCGCTAACAGGTTTTCTGCTCGGGCGGACGGGCTCGTTCTACTGGCCGTTCGTCATCACAGCGGTCGTAGCTTGGCTCGGGGCGATCGCATGGTGGTTTGTTGTCGGCCCACTCGATGAGGTGAATTGGGAGAAGCTGGCATCGAAAGTTCTTCCCGTTGTTGCGAGTGCCGCTCCAGGATCGTCTCGTCCGTAATACACTCCTCTCATGCCCCAGGAAATCGAGATTAAGTTTCGCGTGCACGATTTGCGAGCTTTGACTCGCAGGTTGCGGGCCGCGGGATTTCATCTCGTCACGCGTCGAACTCACGAGATGAATACCCTGTACGACTTGACGGGAGCGGTGCTGCGCGCACGGGGAGAATTGCTGCGCCTGCGGAAGTATGGTTTGAAGTGGACGCTGACTCATAAAAGCGGCGGCAGGCGGGCCCGCCACAGTCGCCGGATTGAACTGGAGACGGGCGTCGCCGATGGAAACAGGATGGATGCGATTCTGCGGGCGCTGGGATATGCGCCGTCGTTCCGCTACGAGAAATTCCGCGCCGAGTGGACTGACGGTAAAGGAAAAGTCGTAGTAGACGAAACCCCGGTCGGCAATTTCTGCGAGATCGAAGGGGCGTCACGGTGGATTGATGCCACGGCGAAGAAGCTCGGAGTGCGCGCGGAAAACTACATCACTAAGAATTATGCGACTCTATTCTCCGACTGGAAGGAAGCGACGGGTAGCAGTGCGCAGGAAATGACTTTCCAGGCGGTTAAGAAATAGACACCCCATCCTTGTCTTTGAATGGACAAGTCGGGACTTCGATCACGCGCCGTGGCACTTTTTGTACTTCTTACCTGAGCCGCAGGGACAGGGATCGTTGCGCCCGACTTTTTCCTGGCCACGAACGACTTGCTGCACTGGCTGAGCGTCTCCGGCTCCCGCCATCCGCGATTGCTCAAGCTCGCGGCGTTTGCGGCGCATGAAGGCTTCTTCCAACTCGTCCGCCGAGGTCGAGACCAGGCGAGGTGGATGCTTTCCATTTCCGTCGCCACTATGCTGAGCCGGAACTCCTGAGTCCGGACCTTGACCAGGAGGTCCGCCGGTGGGTGGAGCGCCGGCTCCCGGATCGGGAGGACGCTCCAGAATCTGCATCAGGTACAGATAGCGAACTGTGTCTTCCTGGAAGCGCTGCATCATCGCTTCGAACATGTCGAACGATTCTTTTTTGTACTCGACAAGAGGATCGTGCTGGCCGTAGCCCCGCAGACCGATGCCCTCTTTGAGGTGATCCATGCTGAGCAGGTGGTCTTTCCACTGCTGGTCGATCACGCTCAGCATGATCATGCGCTCGTGGTGGCGCATCGCTTCGGGACCAATGAGTTTTTCTTTCGCGTCGTAACGTTCTTTGAGCTTCTCGAAAATAGCGTCGCCGAGTTCCTGCCGGTTCAGGGAGTCTGCCTTCACGCCCTCAGCGAGAAAGTCGACGCCAAAACGCGTAAATACGGCGTCCTTCAAAGCCTTGATGTTCCAGTCGTCGGCGTGCGCCTTGGGCGGGCAGTATTGCTCCAGCAACTCCGCCAGAATCGCGGAAACGTAATCTTCGAGGATCAGATCTTTCTGATCCATGCCTTCGAGCAAGCGGCGGCGCAGGCCGTAGACCGCCTCGCGCTGCTTGTTCATCACATCGTCGTATTCAAGTAGATGTTTGCGCGATTCAAAGTGCTGTGCTTCGACCGTCTTCTGCGCGGTCTCAATGCGGCGCGTGATCATTTTCGACTCGATCGGGACACCCTCTTCCATCCCCAGTCGCTGCAGAAGATTCGAGACCCACTCCTTGGCGAAGATGCGCATCAGGTCATCTTCGAGAGCGAGATAAAAGCGTGAAGAGCCCGGGTCGCCCTGGCGTCCGGCGCGTCCGCGAAGCTGGTTGTCGATACGTCGCGACTCGTGGCGCTCGGTGCCGAGAATGTGTAACCCGCCGACGGCGATCACTTCGTCGTGTTCTTTATCGGTCTGCGCTTTGTAGCGATCGAGGGCGTCAGCCCATTTGTCGGTCGGGACAGTGTACTCATTTCCGTTGTAATAGAAGATGGAAGTCTGGCCGTCTTCCTGCGGCCCTTCGATCTTGCCCTGGGCCACGCGTAACTGTTGCGCGATTCCTTTCTTCACCAGTTCCTGCTTCGCCATGAACTCAGGATTGCCGCCGAGCAAGATGTCGGTACCACGGCCAGCCATGTTGGTGGCGATGGTGACCATGCCCTTCCGTCCGGCCTGGGCGACGATTTCGGCTTCTCGCTCGTGGAATTTGGCGTTGAGAACGACGTGCTTCAAACCCTTTTTCTTCAGAAGTTCCGAGAGTGTCTCGGACTTCTCCACCGAAGTCGTGCCAACCAGTACCGGCTGCCCTTTCTCGGCGAGTTGTTGAATTTCATCGGCGGCGGCGAAATATTTTTCCTTCTCCGTGCGAAAAACGACGTCGGGATTCTCAATGCGCCGCATTTGCTTGTTCGTCGGAATGACGACGACTTCAAGCTTGTAGATTTTTTCGAATTCTTCCGCTTCCGTCTCGGCCGTACCAGTCATACCGGCCAACTTCTTGAACATGCGGAAATAGTTCTGGAAGGTGATCGTAGCCAGCGTCTGATTCTCGCGCTCGATCTTGACGCCTTCCTTGGCTTCGATGGCCTGGTGCAAGCCGTCAGACCAGCGTCTACCGGGCATCATGCGTCCGGTGAATTCGTCGACGATGATGACTTCCCCGTCCTTAATGACGTATTCCACATCCTTGCGATAGAGGGCGTGGGCCTTGATCGCCGTTTCGACGTGATGTTTGAGCGGCCAGTTTTCCGGGTCGGCGATGTTGCCGATCCCGAGCAATCCTTCGATCTTTTCCCATCCTGCATCGGTGACCGTGATGTTGCGATGCTTCTCGTCGATGGCGAAGTCACCGGTGAGTATCATCCGTTGGGGATCGTTACCGGAGTCGTTGAGTTCTCGAATCAGCACTTCCCTGCGCTCGGGCGAGAATTTGTCTGCGTTCAACTGTTCGCGCACTTCATCCTGACTGAGTTCTTCGCCTTTTTCGAGCTTGGGAATGATGCGGTTGACCCGGTAGTATTTGTCGGTCGATTCCTCACTCGCGCCCGAAATGATCAGCGGCGTTCTGGCTTCGTCGATGAGGATGGAGTCAACTTCGTCGACGATCGCGTAATTGTGTCCACGCTGAACGCAATCCTTGATGTCGAACTTCATGTTGTCGCGCAGGTAGTCGAAACCGAACTCATTGTTGGTGCCGTAGGTTACGTCGGCGGCGTAGGCGGCGCGGCGTTCCTCATCGTCAAGATCATGGACGATCACGCCGACAGTGAGTCCGAGGAATCGGTAGAGCCGGCCCATCCACTCCGAGTCGCGCTTGGCCAGGTAATCGTTGACCGTAACCACGTGCACACCGCGCCCGCTAAGCGCGTTGAGATAAACAGGGAGCGTCGCGACCAGCGTCTTGCCCTCGCCGGTCTTCATTTCTGAAATCCTGCCACTGTGCAACACCATGCCGCCAATCAGTTGCACATCGAAGTGGCGCATTTTGAGAACGCGGCGTCCCGCCTCGCGGACCACGGCGAAAGCTTCGGGCAAAACGTCTTCGAGAGCTTCCTGAAGCGCCTCGTATTCCTGCTTTTCAAATCGCTTCTGGCGATCGAAATCCGGATCGTCGCCAGACTCAGGCTCCGACGCTTCGGGCGCGGGCTCTTTCGCCACTTTGGCCAGTCGCTCCTGGATACGCTGGCGGAATTCGTCCGTCTTGGCGCGCAGTTCGGCATCGGTGAGCTTTTGAATCCCAGGCTCGAGGGCATTGATGGCCTGGACGTTGGGCATCAACGACTTGATAACCCGCTCGTTCTTCGTACCGAACACCTTGCCCAGCAGCTGATTAATCAAACCAGGGATCCTTCGGAGGGCAGCACGCCCAAGAATATCTCTAAAAGCCTAGCATATTCGATGCATGCGCGGCCCTTCAGGAATCGCACGCCTCTTACCTCTAGTATACTGGCGGCGTCAGTCACTGCCATTGTGGAGGCTCCCATGACTGTACGCCTCGCTCCCATCGTTCTCCTCGGCGCCCTTCTGGCTTCCCCTCTACTCGCCAAGGACAAGAAGAAAGCTCAGCTGCCTGAGTACGTTCTAAAGGCTCAGACCGTTCTGGTCGTGATCGCCCCGAATGCCGGAGAACCAGTCGACCAGCCGATGACAAACTCCACGGCCCGCGACAACGTGGAGAAGGCGATTATGGATTGGGGCCGTTTCAGACCCGTTCTGGACGGCGAGCGATCTGACCTCGTAATCGCAGTCCGCACCGGCAACGGGAGAATGGTGCAACCGACGATCAAAGGTGGTCCGATTGACAATCGTCCCGGCGTCGCGCAGCCAACCGACGGAGGCATTCGAATCGGCGGGCAGCAGGGACATCCGCCTTCCGTTGGCGGTCCTGGAGCGAGCCCGCAGGACAACAGCCCCCACATGAGCAATGAGATTGGTCCGTCGGAGGATTCGTTCGAGGTATATATGGGCGGCGTGGAGAATCCGCTGGATTCGTCTCCCGTCTGGCGCTACATTGCGAAGAATTGTCTGCGCGCACCGCAGGTTTCCGCGGTTGAAGAGTTCCGCAAAGCGATCGCCGACGCGGAAAAGCCACAGCCGCCCAAGAAACCATAGATTCGCATCACGTAGACTTGTTTTTCAACATAAGGCTGCATCGCGCCTCGCACTGCGGCAAGTGCCGCTTTTCGTGTATAGTCCCCTCGACGAATGTCCACGTTCTACGACCGCTTTGTGGAGTGCTCCGAGCGCTGGCCCGACAATGTCGCGCTGGAACTTCAACGTCCCGACCACATCGAAAGCTGCATTTACTCTGAACTTCACCGTATGGCCGAATCGGTCGGACGGTGGATCGCTGAAAATCAGTTCGCACGCGGATCACGGCTGGCGATTTTGGCAGACAATCATCCGCGGTGGGTCGCGGCTTATCTTGGCATCATCGCCTCAGGCTGCGCAGCGGTGCCGCTCGACACGGCACTGCACGCCGATCAGGTAACGAAACTGTTGAAAGACAGCGGAGCATCGGCAGTCTTTGTCGACGCCAAACATGTTCCGGTAGCGCGGCCCGCGGCGACGGAACTGAAGATCGGACTCGTGCTCACCGATCCCGACCGCATGACCAGCCCTTCAAACGAGCATTGGCTGGGTAATATGCCGGCGATCTTCGAAGCTGGCCCCGGCGATTTCAAACCTGCCCCTGCGAACGACGGCGATCTCGCTTCCCTGCTCTACACCTCGGGCACGACGGCCGATCCGAAGGGCGTGATGCTGACCCACGCCAACTTCCTCGGCGAAGTCGAAGCCGTCTTTAACTGGGTTGACCTTGGCCCCACAGACGCTCTGCTGGGCGTATTGCCCCTGTTTCATGTGCTGGCGCAGATGGCCAATCTGCTGCTGCCTCTGGTCAAGGGCTCGCGCGTCGTGTATCTCGAAACGCTCAATACCACCGAACTGCTACGGGCCTTGAGCGAGCGCAACATTACTGCGTTTGCGGTTGTGCCGCAGTTCTACTACCTGATACATGAACGCATCTTTCAGGAGGTAGCCAAGCGAGGCGCAGTCACGAGAAAGATCTTTGCCACGATGGTGGCGCTGAATCGCACACTGCGCAAGATCGGCATCAACGCGGGTCCGATCCTGTTTCGTAAGATCCACGACACGCTGGGGCCAAAGATGCGCTACCTGGCGACGGGAGGCTCGCGTTTCGACCCGGAGATCATGCGAGATTTTCATGACCTTGGCATCGATGTACTCCAGGCCTTAGGCCTCACGGAAACAACCGCAGCCATCTTCGTAAATTCACCCAATGACAATGTGATTGGGTCCTGCGGTAAAGCGATGAAAGGCGTCGAGGGCAAAATCGTCGACCCGCAGCCGCAGGAAGAAGGTCCCGCTGTTGGTGAGGTGGCCGTACGCGGAGCGGTCGTCATGAAGGGTTACTGGAATCGCCCCGACGCGACCGCCGCAGTCTTCCGCGACGGATGGTTCCTGACCGGCGATCTCGGTTACTTCGATTCTGGCGGCCATCTCTTTCTGACCGGACGCAAGAAAGAAGTGATCGTGTTGAGCAACGGCAAGAACGTTTATCCGGAGGAGATCGAAGCGCACTACTTGAAATCGCCGTTCATCAAGGAACTCGCGGTCATGGGCCTTGAGGGCAAGCCGGGAGAAGGTGGCGACCGCCTGCATGCCGTGATTGTTCCGAACTTCGATGTGCTCAGGCAGCGCAAGATCGTCAACGCGAAAGAAGTGATTCGCTTCGATATTGAGGGCCTGTCGCCGCAGATCGCCTCCACCAAGCGCATCGGCAGCTACGAAATCTGGCAGGAAGATCTGCCACGAACCACCACGCGCAAGATCAAGCGCTACGAAGTCGAGAAGCGGGTGAAGGCGAATCAGGCGAGGAAGGTCGCCGACGATTCTGACCTGCCCGCGGAAAAGCCTCTGACCGCTGACGAAACTGCGTGGCTGGAGCAACCTGATGTTCAGCGGGGTCTGAAAATCGTTCGCGAGAGTGCGCGTTCTGTCCCGCCAACCTGGCGGCCCACGCTGAATCTGGAATTAGATCTCGGTCTCGACTCCATGCAGCGCGTCGAAGTGCTCAGCCGCCTTGAAGAAGAACTCGGAGGTAACGTCGAGGAATCGCAACTGAGCGAAATCTACACCGTGCGCGATCTGGTGGACGCCGTTCTGCAAAGTGCGGCCAGCGGTGCCGGCGGTCCGGGAACGCGCGTGACCTTCGCGGGATGGAAGGCCATTCTGGCCGAAGATCCCGACGACGCTGAAGTTCTCGCGCTGGACCATCCCAGCCGCCTGAACGATACCTTCTGGTTTGTAGTTTCACGGCTGATGCAGATGGTCGCCCTCGACCGTTTTCATTTGAAGGTACGTGGCATCGAGAAGCTTCCGAAAAACGGTCCCTACATCATCTCGTCGAACCACGAAAGCTACCTCGATCCACTGATCCTCGCGAGCATCCTGCCTGCGGAAGTTTTCTACAAACTCTTTGCCGTCGGTACCAGCGACATTTTCGGCAAAGGATTCATGCGCCGTTTGGCCCGCTCGTTGAAGGTAATGGTCCTGGACCCGGACGCTAATCTTGTTCCTGCCATGCGCGCGGGCGCTTTCGGTCTGCGGCACGGGAACATCCTGATCCTCTATCCCGAAGGTGAGCGCTCGATCGACGGCACGCCGAAGATATTCAAAAAAGGCGCGGCGATCCTGTCAGTACATTTGCAAGTCCCGATCGTGCCCGTGGCCATTGAGGGATTCTACGACGCATGGCCAAGAAACAAGCCATTCAAGGGTTTTGCGCCGCTGGAAATCGTGTTTGGCGATCCGATCTACCCGCCCGCGGAGTCCGAGGCCTCGGAAGCGGTCTACGAAAAACTGACAGCCGACCTCAAGACGCGGATCGTCGAGATGTGGGAGAAACTGCGACGATCGCGGTGATCTTGGATTAGGCTCCCGCGCCGGCAGCCTGTTCGCCGAAGGCCTTGCTGAACCCGCCAAGAACCAGTGAATCGTACCGCTCTCCGGCTCGTTTAAGCACTTCCTGTCCAGCTTGCACCGGCGACATTTTCGCGCCCCTTTGTCCACTCGTGAGAGCTTCGTACTCTTCGGCGAGGATCAGAATCTGGACCTCCAGCGACGCATCGTCAGGTTTGCCACCGTTTTGTCGCAACTGCCGTTCGGAAAGAAAAATCGGGATGGCGCGACGCAACGATCCGCCCATCGCCGCGGCTTGAGACTTGACTTTGGTGCGATGGTGCAATCCTTGCTGCACCTCGTCTTCGGATACCTGGGCCGCCTTACAAAGCACTTCGTTTGTGATTCCGAGATCTTTCATGTTGAACAGCAGCGCGGCCGTACGAATATCTTCGATACTCCCGGCGTCGAGGCCAACCGCTTCGGCAATCTTGGTAGCACACATCGAAATGCGGTAGGCGTGGGCTTCGCTGTGCTTCTGGTTGGCAAGAAAATTCTGCAGGATCACCAGCATGCCGTCGTAGCCGTCTTCCATTTCACGCAGCGTCTTCTGGTTGCGCTCGTAAAGTGTTCCGGTGACGTAACCGGCGACCATGAGAACTCCGCCCCAGAGTGTGAGATCGAACCAGCGCGCGTCAAACGGCAAATCTACGCGGCGCGTGAACATGCCGGGATTCATGTAGACCAGCAGCACAACCAGGACCACGCTTGCGATGGCGGTCAGCGTGGCGTGGCGGCGTCCAAAGTGATAGGCCGAATAAAGTGTTGGAAGGAAATAGAAGACCAGTGCCATCTTCTGCGACGCGACCAGAAAATTCAGCATCGCGGCGATCAGCACAAGAAACAGCAACAGCCAGAGTTCCGGATTGATCTTGCGCACAGTCCCTCCCGGGGGTCAGAAGGCACTGAACTCGGAGCCGAACAGGGACTCCGGGTTCCAACTATCCCGTTGTAGACATTGTCAAACGTTGCGATTACCGGTCCAAGTTACTAAGGTATCCGGAGATTTACTCTGGAGTTATTTCGCGCGAGGATGGGTCTGGTCGTACACCTGCAACACGTGCTTCATGGAAAGCTGCGTGTAGCGCTGGGTTGTGGCGAGGCGCTCGTGGCCCAGCAATTCCTGAATGGCGCGCAGGTCGGCGCCCTCTTCCAGCATGTGCGTACCGAAGGCGTGGCGCAGAGTGTGGGGATGCACGTCGGGAGAAAGCCCTTTCGCCACGGCAATCTTCTTGATGATGCGGCCGACGCTTCGTGTAGTGAGACGGCCGCCACGCTGGTTGATGAGCAGGGCTGGTGTATTTCTGTGCGTGTCCGCGAGCGTCTTCTGGCGTGCGGGGAGATATGCCGCAAGCGCAACTTTCACGGAATCGCCGAACGGAACGTAACGTTCTTTCTTCCCTTTGCCTCGAATCAAGATTGCCTCTGCGCTTAAACGGATGTCGTCGAGATTAATCCCGGTTAACTCCGAGTTGCGGATACCGCAGCCGTACAGGAGTTCGAGCATCAAACGGTCGCGCTCGGGAAAGGCCGCTGCTTCCGGCATTGCGCCGTCGAGCACGGAGTTCATTTCTTCGATGGTTGGCACGCGAGGAAGTTTCTTGGCCAGTTTTGGAGTAGCGACAAGCTTTGCAGGATTCTGTTCGACCACACCTTCCTGGGCCAGCCAGCGATAGAGCGATCGTACGGCGGCCAGCGATCGAGCTACAGACGTCTTGCCTAATCCCTTTTCGTAGAGCTGCGAGAGAAATCCCCGGATCGCGATATGGTCCAGTTGCTTCCAGCCGCGGGAACCGGCGTAGGCCGCGAAGTTGGCGAGATCGCCAGCGTAGGCTTTGATCGTGTGCGGCGAGGAGTTCTTCTCGCGCAGATGGCGGAGGAAATCGGAGACGGATATCTCGACCTTAGTCTTGGTATTCATCGAATCATATCTTGTACGGACGCGGAGAAATCGTGACAAAGAAATGAAATCGCGTGGTTCTCGGCGTCGCGGACTTCTAAATTGACGTCCTCCCATTGACGTGCGGAGACATCGAGTATCTCCAAGACCACACACCTTGATTCGGGAGCGAGTTTGATGTTCTTCACTCTCTGGAATTCGAGAACGAGTTGTCTTTCGCTGCCATTTCCTGGCCATTTACTCAAGCAAAGCACGAGATGATGCGTGCAACCAGGGATCGTAGGAACGGTTGTCCACTCCAGACGAACCAAGAATGGAAATTCGATCGCGGCCTTGAATCCGTGAAACTGCTCGATCTTCTTAGTAATCGTCGTCATTTAGCTTTCGCCCTCGGATGATGCTTCTGATACACCGTCCGCAGGCGATCGAGCGCGAGATGCGTATACACCTGCGTGGTCGAAATGTCCGCATGACCGAGGATGGTTTGCACCGTACGCAAGTCAGCGCCATTCTCGACCATATGCGTGGCGCAGGAATGGCGCAGCATGTGAGGCGAGGCCTTGCGGCCCGAAGCCACCGAAGCTGCGCGGACCATCTGCCAGACGCGCTGTCGGGTGAGTTTCCGACCGCCGCGGGCGATGAATAAAAGGGGCGAAGTTCGCAGAGCGGATGTGCTCGCTTTCCCCTTCCCTGCGATCAGGATCGGCCGCGACTGCGTCAGATATTCCCGCAGAGCATCTTGCGCGGACTTGCCGAGAGGCACGATTCGTTCCTTGTCCCCCTTACCGCGGACCAGCATGTATCCAGCTTCCAGCTTCAGATCTTCTACCTTGGCGTTGGTCATCTCCGATACACGCAGCGCTCCTGCGTAGAAGACCTCAAGCATGGCGCGATCGCGAAGGGCCAGAGCTGCGGACTCCTTGGTCTGCGCGTGACTGGCGCTTCGCGCCGCGGGAGCGGCGAGCGTGGCTTCCATTTCGTCCCGGGCCAGCGCCTTGGGCAGAACCTTCCACTGCCGGGGCGACTCGATATTCAACGTAGGGTCGAGTTCTGTCTTCTTGTCGAGCAACAAATATCGATAGAGATGACGCAGAGCCGAGAGCTTCCGCCCTACGCTTCGCCCGTCGACCTGGTTGGAAAACAGTTGCTGCAGAAATTCCCGCACATCGTTGCGGAGTGCGTTCAACAGCACACGCTTTCGCTTCTCCAGGAATTCGGCGAACTGGCCAATATCGGTGGTATAGGCGCTGATCGAGAGCGGAGCCAGCCCCTTCTCGATGCGCAGGTAATCGAGAAAACCGGAGAGCACGCGCGAGTTCGCTTCGGAGGCCATAGCGAGAAATATAGTATGCGCGTTATCGGACACTCAGGAAAGTAGTGAAGGGGATGCGCAAGACATCGAGTCAACATCGCGCATGAATCGAAGAAATCATGTTTCCTTCGCGCCACTGACTTCCCGCAGCAACTCGACTGCGTACAATGCGCCCTCCGGCGTCTCTTCATGCTTGAAGTAGGCAAAGACATCGCGTCCTTCCGTCATGTGCTGCCGGATACGTTCGATCATCGATCGCCGCTCATCGCCCGTGTAGCTGGGCTTGCGGAAGCGGTAGTAGACGAAACCTGCCGTCGCCACATCCGGTGTGGTCAGGGTTTCGGTTTCGGCTACGCACAATGCCACGTTGTTCGATGTGAGTAGATCCCAAGTAGAGTCGGCGAACCAGGAGGCATTCCGGAATTCGAAGGCCGCCGGAACCGTGCGCGGGAGGATCGCCAAAAAATCCTTGAGCAATACCGCGTCCGCTTTCAGGTTCGGTGGAAGTTGGAACAGGACTGGGCCGAGTTTGCCGGCGACGGCCAGCGGTTCAATCGTCGCCAGGAATCGCGGAACGAAGTCTTCGGTTCCCTTCAGCCGCTTGATGTGCGTGATGACCTGGTGCGCCTTAACGCCGAGCCGAAAATGCGGCGGCGTATCCTGCATCCAGTTCCGGATCGTGGTTTCTTTGACGAGTTGCCGAAAAGTGAAATTCACTTCGACGGTGTTGAGTCGGGTCGCGTAGTGACTGAGGAATTTCTTTTGCGCCAGCTTGGCAGGATAAAAATCGGGCTTCCATGTCGGGTAAGCCCATCCGGAGGTCCCAGCAAAAAATTGGCTCATGACTCTTTGTGTGCCTCTGCGCGTTGGTGATTCATTTCCGCTTTGACTGTTTTCGCGGCTTCGTTTTACGGGGTTTCGGCTCCTCCGCCTGCGCCGCAATCTCGATTCTCTCCGGCTCTTTCGCCCCTGTCGCTTTCAGGTCCGGTAACTTCTGCTTCAACTCGAGCACGGGTTCGAACAGATCGCCCATCTTTTCGAAGCGGGCCACAACTTGCTTCGCTTCAAACACCAGAAGATTTGCATCTTTCTTCTTGGATGCACGCTCGACTTCCTCCCACGTGACCGGAGTGGAGACCGTGGGATGCTCGCGCGCGCGCAATGAATACACGGCCACGGTCGTCTTGTGCTCGTCGTTCTGGCTCCAGTCGACGAAGACTTTGCCGGTGCGGGCCTGCTTGCTCATCTCCGACAGCACGAGATCCGCGTGATCGTGCTCGAGCAACTGCGCCAGCGCGTGCGAAAACGTTTTGGTCGCTTCGTAGGTCGTTGGAGTGTTTAGGGGAACGTAGATCTGAAGTCCCTTCGACCCTGAAGTCTTCGGAAAACTTTTTAGCCCGAAGTGTTCGAATATCTCGCGCAGCCAGAACGCAACCTGGCAACATTGCACAATGTTTGCCGGCGGCCCGGGATCGAGATCGAACACCATCTCGGTTGGACACGTAATATCTTCCGCCAGCGCCAGCGACGGATGCAGTTCGAGCGCCGCGAGATTTGCGAGCCAGACCAGCGTGGGCAGATCGTCGGCAACGACGTAGTGAACAGTGCGCCGGTTGCGCCCACTCCAGATCGGCGCGGTCTTCACCCAGTCGGGACGGTGCATGGGCGCATTCTTTTCGAAGAACGGCTCACCGTCCACGCCGTCGGGATAGCGCTTGCGCGTAAGCGCGCGCCCGGCCAGATGCGGAATGATTGCCGGCGCGATGCGGGCGTAGTAGTCGATCACATCCTTCTTGGTGAATCCCACGGCGGGATAGAGCACCTTCTCCAGGTTCGAAAGCTTGAGGTGCTTGCCCTGGATTTCGACGGCTGAATCGGTCATGGGATCTCCGCCTGCCCATTGTGCTATAGAAACCGCTTTCGTGTCTGGGTCTCCGCCGCGACCTGCGAAGGCATGAACCACTAAGGGCACGAAGGACCACGAAGGAAGACTGCCAAACTTGCATTGCACAAGGGGACGCGGATAATCTTCGAATTAACGGAGGGGTTCTGGCATGAGCAAAGTACGGGTTCTCGTCGGCACGCGCAAAGGCGCATTCATCCTATCGGCGGACGGCAAACGCGAGCAGTGGGAAGTCAGCGGCCCACACTTCGCGGGCTGGGAGCTTTACCACTTGAAGGGATCGCCGGTTGATCCGAATCGCATCTACGCGTCGCAGACCAGCGGATGGTTTGGACAGCTGATTCAGCGCTCTGACGATGGCGGCAAAACATGGCACCAGCCCGGAACGCCTCCCGGAGAAACGCCCGCCCCCGGGCCACCGAAGGCCGTCAGCAACAAGTTCGTCTATGACACTTCTGACGCAACTGGCAAGCCGCTTACGACCCATCAGTTCTATGACGGCACGCAGCATCCATGGGAGTTCAAGCGCGTATGGCATCTCGAACCGTCGCTGACCGATCCGAATACGGTCTATGCCGGAGTGGAAGACGCTGCGCTGTTTCGGTCAACCGATGGCGGGGAAAATTGGCACGAACTTTCCGGACTGCGCGGCCACGGCACGGGACCAAAATGGCAGCCCGGCGCGGGCGGCATGTGCCTGCACACGATCATTCTCGACCCAAGCAATCCCGATCGAATCTACATCGCGATTTCAGCGGCGGGCGCCTTCCGCACCGATGATGGCGGCAAGAGTTGGAAGCCGATCAACAAGGGGCTTCGCTCGCAGTACATTCCGAATCCGACCGCCGAGGTCGGACACTGCGTTCACCACGTCGCGATGAACCCTTCGCGGCCTAACGTGCTCTTCATGCAAAAGCACTGGGACGTCATGCGCTCGGACGACGCAGGCGATCAGTGGAAGGAGATCAGCGGAAATCTGCCCACCGACTTCGGCTTCGTCATCGACGTGCATGCGCACGAACCGGAGACGGTCTATGTCGTCCCCATCAAGAGCGACGGCGAGCACTATGTCATGGACGGCAAACTCCGTGTTTATCGCAGCCGCACCGGCGGCAACGAGTGGGAACCTCTGACCAAGGGTCTGCCGCAGAAGGATTGCTACGTGAACGTTCTGCGCGACGCGATGGCGGTGGATTCGCTCGATAAGTGCGGCGTCTATTTCGGGACGACCGGCGGGCAGGTTTACTGCTCCCCCGACGCCGGCGATTCGTGGGCGCCGATAGTGCGCGATTTACCGGCTGTGCTGTCGGTCGAGGTCCAGACGCTGGCGTGAGTCACAGCGTTCGGATTTTTCAACCGCAGAACGAAGAGGTCCGGGAGGCAGAGCTTCAGTCTTGGGGTCGGCTTGTCTCGTTAACAATTTGACTATGATCCGCGTCATCCTTCCGCCGCACCTGCGAAATCTAGCCCACGTCGGTGCCGAACTGATGCTTGAGGTGCAGGCTCCGGTAACGCAGCGCGCAGTCCTCGACACGCTTGAGGCGAAATATCCCATGCTGCGCGGAACTATTCGCGACCACGTCACACTCCAGCGCCGCCCATTCCTCCGATTCTTCGCATGTGAACAGGACCTCACCCACGAACCGCCGGATGCCATCCTGCCTGAGGCGGTCGTTGCCGGGAAAGAGCCTTTTATCGTGTTGGGTGCGATTGCCGGTGGTTAGGTGTGGATATCGGACACCCATGCTTGCCTCATCCAAGCGCTCAGCGCGTGATAACATTTGCCCGTGCCTGTTAGCGACACGAGTCTCGCGGCGCAAGACATTCAACTCAAGGTTCAGCGGTCTCTGTCCGGAGAGCAGCGCCTGATGCTGGCCTTCGAAATGAGTCTGTTTGCGCGGGAATTGGCGCGAGAAGGTATTCGCCAGGATCATCCGGAATGGCCTGAGTCCCGTGTTGACCACGAACTGCTCAGGCTGGCGTTTCTACCGGCGCCGCTGCCAGCACGGCTCAGATGAGCGCTCCTGAGGTTCTCAGCAGGATCACTACGGCGTAGCGCTTCTACCCAGTTCCACCCAACGCAACTCCCCCTCCCGGTTTGACAACTTCCCTTTCCCCCACGTACTTTCAAACTTCTGCCCCTGTAGCCCGTCTAACATGCGCATCCAGTTAATGTGCGTTCTGCCGTCGGAGGTCCGATGAAACGCCGTCTCGTTACAACCGCCGTTTTCTTCCTTCTTCTTTCCGCCTTTGCCCTCGGGCAAGACGTCGCCTCGTTTGCGAAGCGCATCGCCGTAAAAAAGCTTCCGAACGGGCTGACCATCGTGCTTTGCGAGCGGCCGGAGGCGCCGGTCTTTTCCTTCTTCACGCTCGTCGATGTGGGCTCGGCGCAAGATCCCATGGGCGAAACTGGCATGGCTCACATGTTCGAGCACATGGCCTTCAAGGGCACCGACAAGATCGGTACGACGGACTATGCCGCCGAGAAACCCGCGCTAGCCAAAGTTGAAACCGCTTATTCCGACTACATCAAGGAACGCGACAAGGAAGTGGGACGCGATGAGGCCAAGCTGAAACAACTCGAAAAAGCGTGGAAGGACGCCATCGCCGCCGCTGACAAATTCGTCAAGTCGAACGAATTTGGCAAGATCATCGAACAGAACGGTGGCGAGGATATGAACGCCAATACAAGTTACGATGAGACCGCCTATCACTATGCATTGCCCGAAAATCGCCTTGAACTCTGGGCTTTCTTAGAGTCTGAACGATTTCTACATCCCGTGTTGCGCGAGTTCTACAAGGAGCGCGATGTAGTCATCGAAGAGCGCCGCCTGCGCACCGACAGCAATCCCATCGGACGCCTGCTCGAGCAGTTCACGGCCGAAGCCTTTGAGGCACATCCTTACCATCGGCCTACGGTTGGCTGGATGTCCGATCTCAACTCCTTCTCCGCGACCGACGCACAGAAATTCTTCGACAAGTACTACGTTCCCGCAAACATGGTGGTCGCAATCGCGGGCGATTTGCACCCCGCAAAGGACATGCCCATCCTCGAGAAGTATTTCGGCCGCCTGCCTGCGCGACCGCAACCCGACGAGCACACGACCACGGAGCCTCCGCAAGGCTCTGAGCGCAGGGTTGAGTTGATGGAGAAGGCTCAGCCTCTTTACCTCGAGGGCTATCACCGTCCTGATTACCGCACCAAAGACGACGCCGTGTTCGACGCCATCACCGACCTCATGTCGGATGGCCGCACCTCTCGTCTCTACCGTGCGTTGGTTCGTGACAAGAAGATCGCGTCGTTCTCAGCGGGATTCAGCGGCCTGCCTGGTGTGAAGTATCCGCATCTGTTCGCGTTCTACGCGTTTCCACTTCCCGGCCATACTACGAAGGAAGTCGCCGACGCCATTCACGTTGAAATTGATCGCCTGAAAAAAGAGGACATCTCCGACGACGAACTGAAGATGATCAAGACGCGCAGCAAAGCCAACCTGATCCGTGGCCTCGCCGATAACGAGGGACTGGCGACGCAACTCGCCACGTATCAAACGCGCTACGGCGATTGGCGCGAACTGTTTCGTTCGGTGGACCGCATCGACAAGGTGACGAAGGCCGACATTCGGCGCGTCGCGAATGCGACATTTGTCGACACCAATCGCACCGTGGGCGTAATCGAAACCGCAAGTGGAGGCGGCGTTTCGGGGGGCGGCGGACCTTCATCTGGGGAATCTTCTTCCGGGGAATCGGCGCCAGCCGAAGCGCCCTCAAGTGATTCGAACAATGCGGGAGGTGCGCAATGAAACGACTCATCTTCAGTGCTCTCATAATCGCGACCTCCTTCGCGGCGATTCCAGCTACGGCACAGACGACGAACTGGAAGCAGATTCCCATTCCTCCACTGCCCGCGTTTAAACCCAAGCAGCCGAAGCGAATCGAGTTGCCGAACGGCATGGTGATCTTCCTTCAAGAGGATCATGAACTGCCCCTGATCGACGGCACAGCCCGCATTCGTGGTGGATCGCGTGATGAGCCCGCCAGCAAGACCGGTCTCATCGATATCTACAGCGAAGTCTGGCGGACCGGTGGTACCAAGACACAGACAGGCGATCAACTCGACGACTTTCTGGAAGTTCGCGCAGCCAAAGTGGAAACTGGAGGGAGTTCCGATTCCACAACCATCAGTTGGTCGTGCCTCAAGGGCGATATCGACGACGTCTTCAAGGTATTCGTGGATGTGCTGCAGAATCCGGAATTCCGCGCCGACAAGATCGACATCGCACGCAAGGAAGAGTACGACGGCATCTCGCGGCGGAACGACCAGGTCGGCGAGATCGCCCAGCGCGAGTCCGTAAAACTGGCATATGGAGCCGATAATCCTTATGCGCGTGTGCCCGAGTACTCAACGGTCGCAGCCATCACGCAGCAGGATTTAATCGAGTGGCACGGCAAGTACGTCCATCCCAACAACATCATTCTTGGCGTCACGGGAGACTTCGACTCGGCAGCCATGGAAGCCCGGCTGCGCGCGGCATTTGAATCGTGGCCCAAAGGCCCAACGGCTGAGAGAGAAAACATCCAATACACTCCGGCCGCGCCGGGCTACTACTTCGTTTCGAAGGATGATGTGAACCAGAGCAGCATTCACATGCTGTCTCTGGGAACGACGCGAGACAATCCTGATTACTACGCCATCAGCGTGTTCAATGAAGCGTTCGGTGGCGGATTCTCCTCACGCCTGTTCAACGACATCCGCACCAAGCGTGGACTTGCTTACAGCGTCGGCGGAGGCATCGGCACAAACTTCGGACACCCCGGCATTCTGCAAGTGGCCATCGGCACAAAGAGTCAGAGTACGGTCGAAGCAATTCAGGCCGCGGATGAAGACATCGACAATCTCGCGAAGCAGCCCATCACCGAAGAAGAAATTCAACGCGCGAAAGACGGCATCCTCAACGCGTTCATCTTCCGCCTCGATTCGCCCGACAAAATTCTGGGCGAGCGTATGACCTATGAGTATTACGGATATCCTCCTGACTGGCTCGACAAGTATCAGGCAGAAATCAAGAAGGTGACCGCGGCTGATGTCAGCCGCGTGGCGGCGAAGTATATGCACCGCGATAAGCTCGCGGTGCTCGTTGTCGGCAATGCCGCGGAATTCGGCAAGCCGCTCAAGTCGCTGGGTGCGGTCAAGGACATCGACATCTCCATCCCGCCTCCGCCAAAAAGCGAGGAAGACAACGGCAAGCCCGCCGCTTCGAATCCCGAAGGCAAGGCTCTCGTGGCGAAAGTGGCTGCGGCTATGGGAGGGTTAGCCAAGCTGCAGTCGGTCAAGACGATGCATATCAGCATCGCGGAAAGCGATGCCGGTTCCCCGCCCAATCCCATCGACGTGACCCTTGCCTTTCCTGACAAGATGCACATCGATGTGCAGACTCCGCAAGGCGCGCTGACCATCGTTGCCTCTCCCGACGCCAGTTTCATGAGTATGGCGGGCATGGGCACGCGCAGCATGCCGCCCGATCAGAAGACGGAGATGATGGCGCAGCTTCATCACGATCTCGTTTACATCGCGCAGCATGCCGACGACCCCGCATTTGCGTTCACGGCGGCAGGTACCGAAAAAATTGGCGACGTCGACGCCGCCATTCTCGACATTGGCGGAGCTGTGCCCTGGGTGCGGTGGTATATCGACCCCGCAACCGGACATATTCTCCGCGAAAAATACAAGGCCATGGGACGTTCCGGACCCTTCGACGGCGAAAGCGATCTCTCCGACTGGCGCACCGTCGACGGCCTTACGCTTCCCTACCAACACAAGAACAAGCAGAATGGCGAGGAAACGAGCGACGCCGAATTTAAGAAGTTCGAGATCAATCCGACGCTGGATCCGAAACTGTTCGAGAAGCCAGCGGAGACACCCCAGAAGCAGTAACGGAGTTCGCCATGAAGAAACTCATGGTCTGTTGCGCGCTGTCGATTCTCGCCACAATTCCGAGTGTCGGCCAGGTCACGACTTCCCAGTACGACAATGCCCGTACCGGCGCGACGCTCCACGAAAAAATCCTCACTCCTGAGAACGTAAACGCAAAGCAATTCGGCAAGCTCGGCGCCTATAAGGTCGACGGCGCAGTCTACGCACAGCCACTCTTCCTGCCGTCCGTCGAAATTCGCGGCAAGGGGACGCATGACGTTCTTTTCGTCGCTACCGAACACGATAGCGTGTACGCCTTCGACGCAAATCGCCCTGGCGACCCTCCGCTGTGGCACGCCAGCTTCCTCGACAAAGCGCGCGGAGTCCGGACGCTTTCTGAGGACATGGTTGATTGCCCATTCATCCGTCCCGAAGTCGGTATCACGTCCACGCCTGTCATCGACATCAAGACGGGCACGCTGTACGTGTTGGCGCGAACGATGATTGCGCACAAAGTCGGCAACGATGAATACTTCCAGCATCTGCACGCACTGGCGATTACGACGGGCGTGGAAAAATTCGGCGGCCCCAAACTGATCACGGCATCCGTGCCCGGCCGGGGAGCAGGCAGAACCAACCGCCAGGTCGACTTCGATCCTCTCCGCGAAAACCCGCGCGCCGCCCTTACCCTCGCCAACGACAGCGTCTATCTGACATGGGCTTCCTCCTGCGATGTCGATCCCTACCACGGCTGGGTGATGGCCTACGATCCGCAAACGCTCGCGCAAAAAGCCGTGCTCAACGTCGATCCCGACGGCAGCGAAGCTGGAATCTGGCTCAGCGACACCGGCCCCGCCGTCGATTCCGAAGGCAATCTTTACGTGCCCACCGGCAACGGCACCTTCGACGCCACCAGCGGAGGCCGCGACTACGGCGATTCAGTTCTTAAACTCGACGGCTCGACCCTTGCCGTCCGTGACTACTTCACACCCTTCGATCAGGAAGCCATCCTTGCGGGTGACTCAGACGTCGGCTCCAGCGGCCCCACTCTGCTCCCCGATCAACCCGGGCCGCATCGTCATCTTCTGCTCCAACCCACCAAGCACTCCATCCTGTATGTGATCGATCGCGATCAAATGGGAAAATTTCATGCCGCGAGTGACGCGATCCCGCAGAAGATTCAAATGGCCGGCGAAGGGTTAGGCGCAATGGCCTACTGGAACGGCCACGCCTTTTTCGCCACCAGCAACGATAATCTTCGCGACTACGCCATCAAGAACGGGAAGCTCGTCCCGCACACTTCGTCCACCATGAAGTTCATGACGTCCGGCGCAACGCCTTCCATTTCAGCCGACGGCAATAAGAATGCCATCGTTTGGGCGTTGACGACCAAAACCTGGGACGGTCCTGAGATCCCCGCCGTCCTCTACGCCTTCGACGCTACTAAACTCGGCCCGCCCCTCTACACCTCAGAACAGAATAGCCAGCGGGATCGCGCTGCCCTGGCGACCCGCTTCGCTATTCCACTGGTCGTTAAGGGACGCGTTTATTTTGCAGCGAGGGCCGAAGTCGATGTGTACGGACTTTTGAAGTAAGAACCTGAAGCGAGGCTCTACTGCGCAAGTCCTACGCGCCGGAGAATGTCCTGGAATCGAGGGTCGTTCCGTAGCGGATCGTAAATAGGATCGACGCGCAGAGCGGTCAATCCATTGGAACGCTGTGCGTATGCTTTTTCCAGCCAGACGAGTGCTTGGTCGTTGTTCCCCAGGCCAAGGTAAGCGTGAACAACCACGATCGAATCCACCGGCTGTTGCCCCGTGATCTCCAACAAATTACGCAGCGCTTGCTCAGCCTCGCTCGTATGACCGGTGCGCCCATATACATAGGCCGCATTCGACCAATACCACGGCCAATTCCCGGAAGGCATTTTCTTGAAGCCAGCCATTGCCTCAGCGAGCATTCCTTTTTGCAGATAAGCCTCTAGAATGATAGAGGCGCGTGGGAAATCCGGGTCCATCTCCCGCACTTTGGTAAGTTGTGCGATGGCACGGTCAAATTGCCGCGCATAGTACAACGTCGCTCCATTATCGGAAGCGATGATCAATGAAAGCGGATCGAGCTGCCGCGCACGCTCACTTTCACGCAGCGCTTCGTCAAAGCGTCCACGCCAAGTCAAATGCTCGGCGTACCACTGATGGGCGGTCGCATAATTCGGGTTCAGCTCGATAGCGCGTTTGAATTCTCTTTCCGCAGTCTGCCAATCGTAGTCGTGGTTCTGGACGATCAAAGCCAGCGCGGCATGCGCCTCAGGCAGCTTGTCATCCAGTTGCAGTGCTCTCAGGGCTGCCGCGCGTGCCTGCGGAACGAATCCGCTCGATGGCGCCCCACTGTACCCGGCCATGAGACTGTATGTGTCGGCCAAGCCCGCGTACGCGCGCGCGTAGTTGGGATCTTTTGCCGTGGCCTGTTGAAAATAGTTGATCGCTTGCTGAAATCCCGACACCGTTCTCTTGTTCCAGAAATATTGCCCCTCGAGGTAGAGGTTATAGGCTTCATACTCCTGGGGAGAAAGCACGGGCTGCGCCGCAGGCGTGTTCGACTTCCGGTCCCCGAGAGAGGTTTGGATCTCGTCCGAGATTTCCTGCGCGATCTCGCTCTGCAACGTTAATAAGTCTTTGAGTTGGCGGTCATATTGCCGGGCCCAAATGTGGGTCTGGTCTTTCATTTGGATCAGCTGCGCGGTAATGCGCACTTGGTCGGCATCGCGCATGACGCTGCCCTCAAGCACGTACTGAACTCCGAGTTCGCTGGCAATTTGAAGCAACTGTTCCTGGCTGTGCTTGTAGTGCATCACTGAAGTGCGGGCGATGATGCCAAGGTGATCCGGATCGAGGCTGCCCAGCCGCGTGATCATTTCTTCCGTCATGCCGTCGCTGAAGTATTCCTGACCTGCGTCTCCAGTCAGGTTTTCGAAAGGCAGAACCGCAAGCATCGTTCGTTCGTGGGTTCGCGGAAGTTTGGCCTGAGACGTGGTCCATCGAAAGTAGGCAGCGACGGCCACAATCAGGAGGACTGCCGCCAACGCGCCGACAATCCAACGTCCTCGCCCGAACCCTCCGTCTGACTCTTCGACTGCCGGAAGCTCTGTTGCCGGAATCGGGGCCGACACCTCCGCTTCGGCTCCGGCCTCGATGATCGGAGCAATGAACCGGTATCCCTTCCCGCTGATCGTTTGAATGAAACGGGCCTGTTCGGGATCGTCCTTCAGAACTTGACGGACTTTGCGGATAGCGCCGTTGATGCTGTTGTCGGTGTCGAGGTAGATGTCCTTGCCCCAGACCCTCTCGACGATCTGCTCGCGAGTTACGAGTTCCCCGCGCTGTTGTACTAGCAGGAGAAGTATCTCCATGGGAATGCGTTCGAGCTTCAGCACTCGACCAGAACGGCTCAGCCTGCCCGCGCCCAAATCAAGCTCAAAGCCGTCTCCAAATTTGACGGAGTCTTGAACTTTGGCTGGCTGCAACGGCAAGAAAGGCTCCCCCACGTGGCCCATTATTCTAACCTGATTCTCACCCGCCGCAGCATCTCCGCTGTTTTCCGTCAGTTACGCCGACAGGAAAACTAAGGGTTCGACAGGCGCGCCGCTATTGAGCATGGACGGGCTCCGGGCTACGATCCTCGCCGTCTGCCACCTCGCAGGAAACCGGTTCGCACCAGAAATACTTGTAGAGTCACCCGTCAGGAGGATCCTCCCATGTCGTTCGCCCGCTGCGCCTTCGCAATCTGTCTGGGAAGCCTGCTAGTCTGCTCTTCCTTGAGCGCTCAACAGTCAAACTCTTCGGTTTCAGCGGGCAGCGTGCCCCGGCTGGTCAACTTCTCCGGCAACGCCACCGATGCCCAAGGCAAGTCGGTCACCGGAACTGCCGGCGTAACTTTCGCCATCTATAAGGACCAATCCGGAGGCGGGCCACTCTGGCTGGAAACGCAGACCGTGCGGACCGACTCGAAAGGCAACTATACGGTGCAACTCGGCGCGACCCAACCGGAAGGGATACCTCTTGATCTGTTTAGCTCAGGCGAGGCCCGCTGGCTCGGCGTAAGGGTCAATGGTACCGAAGAACAGCCGCGCGTGCTGCTGTTGAGTGTGCCCTATGCCCTCAAGGCCGCCGATGCCCAAACCCTGGGAGGTTTGCCTGCTTCCGCCTTCATGCTGGCTGGAGCTGTACCGGTCGTCTCTTCGCCCGGCAATGCAGCGCCTGCCGATACTCCGTCCGTTGCGCCCCCAACGACGTCCGATGTGACTACGACCGGCGGGACGGTGAATGCCCTGCCGCTGTTCTCGACCGCGACCAGCATTCAAAACTCCGCGGTGACTCAGACTGGTACGGGCGCCACGGCCAGGATCGGCATCGGCACGACTGCGCCTGTAACGACCCTGGACATCAAAGGCGGCGAAACCGTGCGGGGACAGTTGACCCTTCCTGCCTTGGGCACGGCGACCAGCACGGCAGGCAAGAACTCGCAAGCCCTGAAACTGATCGCCTCCTCCTATAACAAGGGAACCGGGTCGGCGGTGAACCAGAATTTTCTCTGGCAAGCCGAACCGGTGAACAACGACACTGCCAGCGCCAGCGGAACGCTAAACCTGCTTCACGCAGTGGGATCGAATACCCCAGCTGAGACGGGATTGAAAATCGCCAGCTCTGGCCATATCACGTTTGCCTCGGGACAAACCTTCCCTGGCGCAGGCACCGTTTCCAGCGTCGCGCTCAGCGCTCCTAATTCCGACTTCACGGTCAGCGGATCACCCATTACGGGATCCGGCACCCTGGGTTTGAACTGGACGGTCGCACCCACCAACTCCGACGTTGCCAATGCCATCGTGAAGCGCGACAGCAGTGGGAGTTTCGCGGCTGGCGCGATTACCTCTTCGCTGGGCATAGCAAGTTCCGTCGGCAGTGGGTCGGCCGTGGCCGCATATACCGGTTCTGGAAGCGCATTGTATGGGTCCAGTACTGGAACGGGCACCGGCAATAACGGCGTGTATGGAATAACCACCGCTACCGCGGGCTCAGGCGTCGTTGGCATAAATAACAACGGCGGCCTCGGCGTTTATGGCTCAGGAAATACTGGCGTATACGGCACTGGCGCATATGGAGTGTATGGAAGTTCCAGCAGCAACAACGCAGCCGGCGTCCGGGGGGATACTGGCGCAACGCAGGGCGCCGGAGTGTGGGCGTACAGTTCGACTGTAAGCGACGCTCTGTTCGCCGAGAACAACGGCGGCGGAGGCCTAGCCGGAGAATTCTCTGGTGACGTGGATGTCGCCGGCAATCTGTCGAAGTCGAGTGGGTCGTTCAAGATCGATCATCCTCTCGATCCCGCCAACAAGTATCTCTATCATTCTTTCGTCGAATCCCCCGACATGAAGAACATCTATGACGGAAAGGTAACGACGGACGCGCAAGGCAATGCGGTTGTGACTCTGCCGGAATGGTTCGAGGCTCTCAACCGCGACTTCCGCTATCAGTTGACGGTTATCGGCCAGTTTGCCCAGGCGATCGTGTCCGCCGAAGTATCCAATCACCAATTCAGCATTAAGACCGACAAGCCCTACGTTAAGGTCTCGTGGCAAGTCACGGGCATTCGCCAGGATGCGTGGGCGAACGCTCACCGGATTCCCGTCGAGCAGCCTAAAGCAACACGGGATCGCGGCCTGTACCTGCATCCCGAGCTCTTTGGCGCGCCGCATAATAAATCGATCGCTGCGGCTCACCACCCGGAGGGACAGAAGATTTCTCAAAACCTTCAGCAACCCACGCGGGGCGCGACCGGTAAGTAATCTGCTCGCTGCCTTATGCACCCAGCGTTAGCGATGGATGGCAGAAGCTTGGCAGAAATGTGAGAAGTATGACTTGATCGGTCTCGCAGCCTCCTCGGAGAACAAGGATCAGTCCGGAGGTGCACCGCTCTGGCTGATCCAGTGGGTACGAAAAATCGAAAAGCTTGCCGTTGGAACGATTCCGTTCCGGCAAGACTTGCTGGCTGGACGTCCTGGTCAGCGGGCACGCTCGGGTGGTCGCGTTTTTATGCTCCAGCGTGCCGGATGCGCTGAGGGCCGTAGATGAGGAAACCTTGGGGGGATTTCCAGTCTCGGCCTTCGTGCTAAATGCTCCGCCTGTCGTCGGCGCAACGGCGGCCAACGGCGCGACTGTAGGTGCGCCCTTGGCCGCTCCCCCGGCAGATCCTGACTGTCGCCGCCGACCCAAGGTCTGGAACATACAAGGCTGTTTGGGGCGAGAGTTCCGGCACCGCCAATTTTCCAGCGGTGCCGGATCCTAATATCGCGACCGCCGACTCAGGCCATCATGACTTCGCCTTGACTCCTGTCTTGGCCGGTCTTCCCATCCGCACACATCGCTCCCCTGCGCCCTTGACAGAAGCCTTTCCTGCGCGCTATCGTAGGCGAACAAAAGGCGAATATTTATGTCTTTCCTGCCTCTGCTTCCCCTCCCTGATAAGCCCCACCTCGTCGGTATCGCTCGCCTCGCGTCGGAGGGCGAATCACTTCGCGAAGGCCACAACGTCGAGTACTTCACGCTGCCCGCCAAGTCCCTGCTAAACCGCTGCGTCAGCCGGCGTGCCATGCCATTTACCTGGACGATCAATCCCTATCGCGGCTGCGAATTCGCCTGCAAGTACTGCTACGCGCGCTACACGCACGAGTTCATGGAGATGCGCGATGGCCTGGAGTTTGAGCAGAAGATATACGTTAAACAGCATGCGGCCGGGCTACTGCGCCACGATCTGCGTCGCGTCAAGCCACACGAGGCCATTGCGCTCGGAACGGCCACCGATCCTTACCAGCCCGCCGAGCGCCGTTACGAAATCACTCGCGGCATTCTTGAAGAGTTCGCGCGCCATCGCGGCTTTGAACTTGGCATCGTTACCAAGTCCAATCTCGTTGTTCGAGATCTCGACTTGCTGACGGAAGTCGCTCGTGCCAACAAGCTTTCCGTCCACATCACAATCACAACTCTCGATGTGGAGTTGGCGCGGATTCTCGAGCCTCGCGCTCCGCGTCCTGACCTTCGCCTTGACGCAGTTCGCGCGTTGGCCCAGGCAGGGGTGCGTGTAGGCGTGAGCTGTTCGCCGGTGGTTCCGGGTATCACCGACGCTCCCAAGGATCTGGAATCCCTGATCCGCGCCGCAGCGGAAGCAGGCGCGGATTATGTGTTCGCCAACCCGCTATTCCTGAAGCCATGCTCGGCGGCGATATTTCTTCCCTTCCTCGCACAAAACTTCCCGCACCTCGCCGAGAATTATCAGCAGCGCTACCAGGACCGGGCATTCCTGCCGCCGGCATACGGCAAGCGTCTGTCGGAACTCGTCGCGCGGTTGCGCGAGAAATACAAAATGACGCGCGCTCATCGCCGCGAGCGTCCCGCCTTCGCGACGAAGTGGCCGGTGCAAGCTCTCGATGAACAATTGAATTTGTTCTGACGCGAACGTCCCTTTGGTACGAGCAACGAAGAAACGACAGCCCAGCGCGGCCGTCCTGATCTTTCTTCTATAATCTTTACTTCCTCATGGCGACCGCCTCTCCACCTGCCGGACAGCCCGCCCAACCTGCCACCTTCGGCATGCGGCTGCATCAATTCTGGCGTCGTGTGACCGAAGGACTCGAAGTCAGCCAGCTCTGGTCACAGTTCGAGGCAGAGGCTCGCGCCAGCTATCGCCTCTACTCGAAAGATGTCGCCGCCAAGACTCCTGACGGCCTTACCGACCGCGGACGTCACCTGCACGTCGTTAAGGAATTCTTTTGGGCGGTCTTCGAGAAACTTTCACCGTCGCGTCGCGTGCTCCTTCTGGTGGCACTCATTTGTCTGGTGATCCCGCACGCCGCCTTCAACTACAGCGGGGAAGGCGGCAAAGTCTATGCCGTCGAATTTGATCTTCACTTCTGGGCGGCACTGCTTCTGCTTTTATTGCTCATCCTTGAGATCGCCGATCGCGTCGTGATGAAGCGCGATCTGCAGATCGCTAGGGAGATCCAGACGTGGCTCTTGCCCGGCGTTCCGCCGCAGATTCCAGGGCTCACAATCGCCTACGCGACCCGCCCTGCCAACACGGTTGCGGGCGACTACTATGACGTCTTTCCCCGCCCCGGCCGGACGACGGAAGATAACCGCGTCGTGCTCGCCGTAGCCGACGTCGCGGGAAAAAGTATTCCCGCGGCCATGCTCATGGCTACGTTTCAAGCCAGCCTCAAGACGCTCTCGACGGCGCAGGTGCCGCTGACCGAGTTGGCCTCGAACATGAACCGCTACGCCTGTGGCAACAGCCAGGGAGGATTGCGTTTCACAACGGCCTTCCTTGCGGAATACGATCCTGTCCGCCGCACCGTCGATTACATTAACGCCGGCCACAACAATCCGGTCCTGCGTCGAGCCAGCGGACAAATCGAGCGCCTCGACGTCGGCGGCTTGCCTTTTGGCATCATTCCGGAGGCGAAATATGAATCCGCAACCGTGATGCTGGCCCCGGGAGACTGGCTCATCATCTTTACCGACGGACTGGTGGAAGCCGAAAATGCGCGCCAGGATGAATACGGCGAAGGGCGCATGCTGAGCGCGATTGGCGCAGGGGCGTCGGGCACTCCCAGTGAAATGCTCCAGCGCCTGATGACGGAACTCGACCTCTTCGTCGGCAACACTCCGCAGCATGACGACGTCACCTGCCTGCTGCTGAAGTCTGAAAGCTTCTAATCGGACCACTCCGAATCAGCGCACAGCCAGCGAGTATCCGACGCTGGTCTTGGAAATATCGTAGACTCCGAAATCGCAACTGAAGACAGTCCAGGCCTCGCTGGTATCGGCTGCATCGGTCGTCGAGGTCCAATAGTACTGCGACACTTCGAAGTTGCTGAAGATCGGCGGCTGATAGACCGTATTGTCGCGATTCAAGTATGTGTGGTCGAAGAAATCGGCGTGGTTGGTCTCCATTCGGTCTGACAGACTCTGCAGTTCATTGCGGTTGGGCATTCTCCAATTTCCCGCGGTCGAGCCATCGCTCAGACCGCATCGGCCGCTGGCCAACGTGCTGATGCTCGTCAAAGCGTCAGACCACTGCCCGCTGATGCAGTTAGCCTGCTTAAGCCAGATCAATCCTGTGACTGAATCCGTTATCGTCCCGTTGCCGTTGTCGATGAAACGCGGATAGGTAAGCGGCACTCCCGTGCGCAAACTGCCATCATCACCGCTCACGTAAGGCACGTACATTCCAGTCGCCTGCAGTTCAATCGTTCCGCCGCCGCCACCCCTGACCGCCCAAACTGCGTTATTCGCGCTGGCCTTCAAGTTCGCGCTCGAATCGTTCATGTAGCGTCCATCGCTCAGGCGAATCGTCCATGCTCTCGGAGAGCCGCCCTCTCCGCCCCAATAGCTGGTTGAGGTCCAGTAAATGGCATCGGACACGTTGGAAAACCAGCCCCCCGCGGGCAGCGCGGGATCGCTCGTGGAGACATCGATCAAGCTCTCCAGTTCATTGAGGTTCGGCACACGCCATTGACCAGCAATCGACCCATCCGTCAGACCGCAAGCGCCGCTTGCGAGTTGACTGACATTATTCAATGCGGTGAACCAGTCGGTGGCATTGAAACATCCAGCGTTCTTCAGCCAAATGAGGCCGGTGAGGTGATCGGTGACCGTTCCGTCCTGATTGTCGGTAAAGCGAGTCGCGGCCGTCCACGCCGCACCTTTTCGCAGCGATCCGTCGTCGCCGCTGGCGTAGCTCGTCTGCTGACCCGTGGTTGCGAGAGTCACCAGCGGATTGCTGCCGTCATAAGCAGCGAAGTTGGCATCGCTCACCGAACCGTCGGGCAAAGCTAAGAAATCGATCACCGTAAAATAAATCGCAATGTCGGTAACGCCATTGCCCAGGAACTGGCCCGTGTAGTCGGCCCTGGTGACCTTGGCGCCTTGGCCCACGGAAGGATAAAACCCGTAGCCATCCTTGCGGACCCAGATCTGGTATTCCCCCGGAACGTCGCCCGTCGTCTGCATTCCCGAGAACGAATAGTTTCCATTCGCATCAGTGATTGCGGTCTTGTAGACCGTGTTCGTGTTTGTCATGAAGTTGGTGACGGTCGCGCCCGCCAAGGGATTTCCCTTGAATGTGACGGTGCCCGAAATGCTATCTGGATTCGGCGGCGCGGGATTGTTGAAGCTGCCTCCGCTGCTGCCGGTTCCTCCACCGCACGCACTGAGCACGCTGAGACAACAAATCGCGAACCCCAGCCTCATCTGGAACATTGCGATTCTCCTCTCTCGCTTCGTTTCTTCTGTTGAGTTGGAACGTCGCACGGAAACTGTCGGCACAAAACGGGCACAACAGTCGAACGAAGGTAGATCGGCAGTCAGAGGAAAAACTTTAGGGCCGAGTGGAAATGTGCCCAGGGAAGGTTAGTGTTTTCTCATGTTGGGCAACGCGTTGAGACTTAGCGTGCGTTTGCGAGGTGCTCGTGTTACCGGTCCGCGGTTACCGGCTTCTGCATGCATTCCCCATACATCCGATGAAAGGCGTGCACTCCCTTTTCCTGCTTCACGCTGAACCGCCCTCGCGAATAACTTCGTGAACGAAGATTCTTCTGCACGATCTCGCAGATCCCCACATCCTCAATCTGAATCTGATCGCTGAACTCGACCGCCGCTTTCGCCGCCGGGGTCGCATGATCCTTCACCGGCAAATACCATTCGAAAATTGCCAGCGAGCGTTCCGGTTCGATCGGAAGCACGATGTTCAGCGAAACGTTGTCGGGATAGCAGTTCAACATCCAGTTGGGGAAAATCCAGAAGTAGTCGGTGGTGAGATCTTCACGTGCCTCCTGGTAACGCCGCGGTGTGGCATCACCGGCCTGCGCTCCGCGAATCGGACTGAACTGCCGCACATGCCGCGCATAGGGCTCAACCACGTATGCGTTGTAGTCCAGTTCGCGATTCAGCCCCGGATGCACGCTGGGCAGGTGATATCCCTCAAGATAGTTGTCGACGTAGGTCTTCCAGTTGCACTTCATGTCATAAGTCCGCCGCTCGAACAACGTCATCTCGGCAAACGGAAATTTCTCTGCCTGCTTCGCCAGATCGCCAAGGCTGTCGCGCAAAGGCGCCGCGTCCGGATCAAGATTGACGAAGACCAGGTTGAACCATTCCTCGGTGCGTACTGCCTTCAACGCGAAGTCTTCCGGGCAGAATGCCTCCACGCCGTCGATCTCCGTCGCGCTCAGCAGCGCTCCGTCGAGCCCATACGTCCAACCGTGATAGCCACATCGAAACAGCTTGCGCGAACCGCAACCCTCCGCCGGAGGCCCGGCGCGATGCCGGCACACGTTGTAGAAGCCGCGCAGTTTTCCATCGGCACCCCGCACCAAAAGCAACGGTTCGCCGACCAACTCCGTTGTGAAGTAGTCTCCCGGATTCGCAACCTGGCTCGCGTGCCCCACCACCTGCCACGTGCGCGAAAAGATTTTTTCTTTCTCGGTGGCGAAGATGTCTGCGTCCGTATAAAGCCGGGCGGGAAGCGTCCATGCCCGCGCGATGTCAGCCTCAACCTCGATCGAATCCTTAGTGTTCATGAACGGTAGCAACGGTGCGGGAACATTCTACGTCATGCGCACACAACGAACCTCCGCGATCGTCCGAGCGTAAGGCAGACGACGTGCGGCCCAACGCAGCCGCTACCCACTGATCACTGATCACTGTTCTACTGTGCTAGCATCATCTTTACTCAATGCCCACAGGAAAACTGCAAATCATCCCCCTGGGCGGCCTGGGCGAGTTCGGTATGAACTGCATGGCCGTGCGCTGGGGAGACGACATCCTTGTCATCGACGCCGGACTCATGTTCCCCGAAGCCGAACTCCTCGGCGTCGATATCGTAGTCCCCGACATTTCCTATCTCACCGAGAACCGCAGCAAAGTGCGCGGCATCGTCCTCACTCATGGCCACGAAGATCACATCGGCGCGCTCCCTTGGGTGCTCTCCGAACTCAACGTCCCCGTCTGGGGCACCGAGTTCACCCTCGCCTATGTCGAAGACAAACTTGACGAACACGGCCTGCTCGACGACGCCGACCTGCGCGAAATGCGTCCTAACGAGCGCTTCAAGATGGGACCGTTCACCGTCCATCCGATTCAAGTCACGCACAGCCTGGTCGACTGCGTCGCACTCGCCATCCACACGCCGCTCGGCGTCATCATCCATACCGGCGACTTCAAAGTCGACCCCACGCCCACCGACAACAAACTCTTCGACCTGCACACGTTCGCTGAATACGGCAAGACCGGCGTCCTCGCGCTGTTTCAGGATTCCACCAACGTCGAGCGCAAGGGATACACTCCCAGCGAGCGCGCCGTCCGCCGCAAGTTCGACGAAGTTTTCGCCCACACCAAGCGCCGTCTTTTTATTTCCTGCTTCTCCTCATCCATCCACCGCATTAATCTCGCCGTCCAGCTCGCCCACGAGCACGGACGCAAAGTCGCCTTCCTCGGCCGCTCCATGAACAACTCCGCCGAGATTGCCGAAGACCTCGGCTACATCGAAGTTCCCGAAGGCCTCGTCATCAATCCCGGCGAGATGAAAAACTTCCCGCCGGAGAAAGTCTGCGTCCTGATCAGCGGCACCCAGGGCGAGCCTATGTCCGCGCTGTCCCGCGCCGCCGTCGACAACCACAAGCACGCGAAAATAGAAAAAGGCGACACCGTCGTCCTCTCCAGCCGCATCATCCCTGGCAACGAAAAAACCATTTACCGGATGATCGACCACCTCTTCCGCCGCGAAGCCTACGTCATCTACGAAGACGGCACCTCGCCGCCCATCCACGTCAGCGGACACGCCAGCCAGGAAGAGCTCAAGCTCATCATCAACCTGGTCAAGCCGCGTTACTTCATCCCCGTACACGGCGAATATCGCCAGCTCAAGCTCCACGCCGAAATGGCAGGAGCCATGCACAGTTCTGTCGGCAAAGTCATGCTCATCGAGAGCGGAGACGTTCTCGAATTCGACGAACTTGGCGCTCGCAAAACCGCTCGCATCAAGGTCGGACGGGTCTGCATCGACTCCGGCAACCGCACCGATGTGGTCGAAGATCTCATCATCAAAGATCGCCTGCATCTCAGCGAAGACGGCATCGTCCTGCCCATCATCGCCATCAACAAGTTGTCAGGAGAGGCCGAGTCCGCGCCTGAAATCGTCACTCGAGGATTCAATCCCGGCGACGACGGCCTGATCGAAGGCGCCAAGCGCATCGTCGAAGACACGCTCGCCCACTCCAGCGAAGAAGAAAAGGGCGACTACGGCGTGATCAAAGAAAAAATACGCGCCGACCTCAAGCGCTACATCTCCAAACAAACCCAAAAACGTCCCCTCATCATGCCGGTGATTCTGGAGATCTGACTCCCGTGATCTTCTGCGCAGGAGTGCAATGGCGGGAGTGCAATGAACGATGAGCACTGCCGCGTCCATCGGAGCGGAGCGAACCGCCTGGCGTCCCGCTGCAAATCCCTGGCTCATCGCCGTCACTGTCTCCCTGGCGGCGTTCATGGAAGTGCTCGACACGGCCATCGCCAACGTCGCCCTGCCTCACATCGCCGGTAATCTTGGCGCAAGCAACGATCAAAGCACGTGGGTACTAACGTCTTACCTGGTCGCGAACGCCATCGTCCTCCCCATCACCGGCTGGCTGGTCAGCCTCTTCGGACGCAAACGCTTCTTCATGACCTGCATGGCGATCTTTACCGTCAGTTCCCTGCTCTGCGGAATCGCTCCCAACCTAGGCTTCCTGCTGCTGTTTCGCGTGCTCCAGGGAGCCGGCGGCGGAGGCCTGCAGCCCATGGCGCAAGCCATCCTTGCCGACACGTTTCCGCCCGACAAACGGGGCCTTGCATTTTCCATCTACGGCATCACCGCTGTCTGCGCGCCTGCCATTGGACCAACCCTCGGCGGTTGGCTCACCGACAACGCGTCCTGGCGCTGGATCTTCCTCATCAACCTACCCGTCGGCCTTCTCACCCTGGCACTCGTGTGGCGTTTAGTCGAAGACCCGCCTGACATGCTTCGCCGCGCACGATCTGCCCTCAAACTCGACTACATCGGCTTCTCTCTTCTCGCCATCGGAGTCGGCGCTCTGCAGATCATGCTCGACAAAGGCCAGGAGGACGACTGGTTCGGATCGCACTTCATCCTGACCTTGGCCATCGTCGCCTGCGTATGCCTCACCGCTCTGATCATCTATGAGTGGTTTCACGACGATCCCATAGTCGATGTGCGCCTCTTCAAGAACGCGAACTTCGCTGCCGCCAACATGATGATGTTCATGGTTGGCGCCATCTCCTTCGCAACCACTGTCCTCATGCCTCTGTTTCTTCAGACGCTGCTCGGTTACACCGCGGAGTCGGCCGGCATGGTTCTCTCCGTCGCGGCAGTCCTTCTCTTGATCGAGTTGCCGATCGTCGGCCGTCTGATTGGAAGCTTTCCGTTGCGGAATCTCATCGCCTTTGGTTGGATCACGCTTGCCGTCGGCATGTACCTCTCGACCAAGGAAATCGATCTGCTGATCAGCTTCCGCGCCGCCGCTTGGCTGCGTATCGCTCAGTACTTACCGCTGGGTTTTGTCTTTGTGCCCGCGACCACGGTCGCCTATGTTGGCATTCGCGCGGACAAGAGCAACGCCGTCGCCGGCCTCGTCAACTTCACAAGAAATATTGGAAGCAGTGTCGGCACCTCGATCGTGACCACCATGATCGTGCGCCGCTCGCAATTTCACCAATCCCGTCTCGTCACCAATACCAGCACAGGAAGCACAAGGTTTCAGGATGCCGTCAGCGGTCTCGGCCAGCAACTCGCCCACGCCGGACTAAGTCCCCACGATGCCCACGTCCAGGCCTTGGCCCGAATCTACGCCGCCCTTCAAGCGCAAGCCGCCGCCCTCGCCTACATCGACACCTACTGGGTCCTCGGCATCGCCGCCGTAGTCATGTTCGCCCTCTCCTTCGTCCTAAAGAAAAACGACCCCCGCGTAAGGCCCGGCACCAGGCTCGCGCACTAGCGCCTCATGAAATCATGTGGGGACAGCCGCCTTCGGCTGTCCCCACTGAAAACACCCTCAACCCCTGTCATCTTGAGCAACGCGAAGGACCCCGTCACTGTCAGCGCGACCAGAACAGTTTCAAGGCATTCTCCCAATGCACCACTCTCAACCCACTCCCCGAGCCAGAGTGGCGTGACACCCGCCCTTAACGATACCCTGTGCCATACCGTCAGCTAAACCAAACGAATGATCTCCCTCTCCGACCTGCACTCCGCCCGCACCCGTCTCCAAGGCATCACCACCCACACGCGCCTGATCGAATTCGATCAGACCATGGAACAGGGGATGCCCCATGTCTCGGCGCCTTTGCGAGACATGGGAACTCACGCCCTCGCCCGCCGCTTCTACCTCAAGCCCGAAAATCAGCAACCCATCGGCGCCTTCAAACTCCGCGGAGCCTACAACAAAATCGCCTCGCTCTCCGACGAAGAACGCCGCCGCGGCGTCATCTCCTATTCCAGCGGCAATCACGCCCAAGGCGTCGCCTACGCAGCGCGCACTCTGAAAACAAAAGCCGTCATCGTCATGCCCAACAACGCGCCCGCCATCAAGCGCGAGGCAACGGCCGCCCTCGGTGCCGACATCGTACTGGTAGGCCCCGGCAGCACTGAGCGTCAACTCAAAGCCGAAGAACTCGCCGCGCAGCATGGATACGTCATCGTGCCTCCATACAACGACGAAAAAATCATCGCCGGACAAGGCAACATCGGATTGGAAATCCTCGAAGACCTGCCCGACGTCGAAGCCGTCTTCGCGCCCGTCGGCGGCGGAGGCCTCATCAGCGGCGTCGCCACCGCCATCAAACTCACGAACCCTAAAATCAAAGTCATCGGCGTCGAACCCGAACTCGCCGCCGACGCCCAAGCCAGCTTGCGCTCGGGAAAAATCGTTACGCTCCCCGCCGACCAGGTCACGCGCACCATCGCCGACGGACTCCGCACCCAAAGCATCGGCCCCATCAACTTCGAGCACATTCGCAAATACGTCGACGATATCGTCACCGTAACCGAGGACGAAATTCGCCACGCCATGAAGTTGCTAGCAGCAAATCCCGACACCATAGCCGAGCCCAGCGGCGCCGTAGCCACCGCCGGATTCCTCTTCCGCCAAGATCAATTGCCAAAAGCGACTGTGAACGTAGCCATAATCAGCGGCGGCAACATCGAGCCCAAAATGCTCCAGGAACTCCGCGCATGAATGAATCCATGAGTAAAGAAGATGTCCCAGCCTTCCCTTCGTGGACCTTAGTGTCCTTAGTGGTTAACGCCTTTCCCCTGTGCTCCCCCGTGTCCCCCGTGGTGAACGCTTTTCCACAACGCGCCAACGTTCAAATAACCTTGACTTCAAATCCACGAACGACGATTCTGAGTACCGCTCACAAAGCCATGACGAAAGCGCCCCACAGCGACGTTAACTCCTTTACGCACAAGATTTTGCCCGCAAGTGATTGCACCTCTAGGATTTTTTGGAGTTTTTCCCATAACTCGATGATTCCAATAGACCCGGGGGGAGGGGGGGTACCCCCCTCAAAGTCCCGATTCCCATTTCGGGAATCGCTGGTTTTCCTCGCCATCCTGGCCTCCGCACTTTTCTTTTCCGCAGCGCAAGCTTCCGCTCAGGCGCAACGCGGCACGCTGGTCCACGAAGAAACCATCCGCGTCTCACCCAGCGATGACGTCGCCAAGCTAGGCGAAGCTGGTCGCGGCCACGAACTTGTCGTCCTCGAAACCAGCCGCGACTGGGTTCACGTGGAAGCCATCATTCGCGAACCGAAGAAGGATGCCGACGAAGACGATCCCAACTCCGAAGGCAAAACCATCACCGGATGGATTCCCGCCAAAGCCTTCGTAGGCATGAACACTCCCGACGGCGACAAGATTATTTTCGGCGAAGCCGCCGACTCCGAGGATCAGGCCAGCCGCCGCCGTGGGCGCCGCGACGCCGCCCAGGACGCCCTGCGTCTCTACTATCGGGTCTATGATCTGTATCCGACTTCACCGCTCGCCGCCGAAGGCCTCTACCGCGCCGCCGACATTCGCTGGCAGATCGAACGCTCTGACGTATTGACGCGCCCGTCCGCCCGCGAGCGCGAAGCCTACATGCGCGGCCAGATCGATGAAGAGTGGATGAAGATGGTCATCAAGAAATTCCCCGGAACAAAATGGGCTGACCTCGCCGCCTTCCACCTCATCGAAAACAAACTCTGCGGCGATTGGCAGGGAGCGTCGAAGTGTCCCGATAAAGAAGCCGACATGTATGAGAAGTACGCTAACGAACACGAGCAGTCGCCCGCCGCGCCTGAGGCCCTGTACAACGCCGCCTGGCGCCGCTCCGCGCTGATCGAGATCTACAAAACCGAAGCCAATCAGAAAAAATCCGAGGAATCGAAGACACGCGCGCTAGCGCTTGCGCAAAAAATCATCAGCCAGTATTCGCAAAGCGATTGGTCATTGCGCGCGCACGATCTGATGTTCTACGTGCAGCAAGGCGTTCCCACCTTCGGCAACGCAGCAAATTAGTTTTTTGGTTTGTCATCCTGAACGTAGGAACTGGGTCGCGAAGCGAGCCAGTTCCGAAGTGAAGAGCCTGCCCTGAGCGAAGTCGAAGGGACCCCTATCACGCCGATACAACCGAGAATGCCAAAGGGAATTTCCACGCTGCCCTCAAGCAGAGCAGCCGCACTCACATGAGATACTGATCCCCTGTATTTTCTTCGGAGGATGATTGAACGACTACCTGCTTTCCCTGATCCTTGGCATCGTCGAAGGCGTCACCGAATTTCTGCCCGTCAGCTCAACCGCGCACCTGCGCCTGTCGGAGCTGTTGCTGCACATCAGCTTGTCTGATGGCTATTGGAAGATGTATTCCATCGTCATCCAACTTGGCGCAATCTTGTGCCTGCCGGTCTATTTCTGGAGCCGCATCACCAAGTTCCTCTCCACGTTCCCCAACGGTGAGAGCGGCAACCGCACAGCCTTGACTCATCCTCTCGGCCTCACCACGGTCGCATTCGTAGTCACAGCGATCCCGTCGTTCCTGCTCACGAAGGTCATCGGCAAGCATCTAGAAAACATCATGATCATCGGATGGTCGCTCCTGATCGGCGGAATCGTGATGTGGCTCGTCGACGCGTTGAACGCCAAGTCAGAAGTCGCAGGCCCCGGCGCGAGCGGAAGCCGCATCCATACCTGGAAGATGGAAGACATGAGCCTCGGACAATCCATCTGGATTGGCTTCTGCCAGATTTTCTCGGCCGTCTTCCCCGGAACATCCCGTTCCATGTCGACCATTGCAGGCGGTCAGCTTGCAGGGATGTCGCGCGCCTCCGCGTTAGAGTTCTCCTTCTTCCTCTCGATTCCAACGATGGCTGCGGCAACGCTCTACACGCTCTACAAATCCCTCCGAGGGAAAGGCGAGAACCCGATCGGCGTCTCCCAGATCGACGCGCATGGTTGGATCGTCCTCGCCATCGGCTTCATCGTCTCCTTCATCGTCGCTTACGGCTCCGTCGCGTGGTTCATGGCCTACGTCCGCAAACGCGGCTTCGCCCCGTTCGCCGTCTACCGAATCATCATCGGAATACTGGTCCTGGTCTTCGCGTCGAAGTTGGTGTAGACACGTGCTCGCTGAGGAAATCCGATCCGCAAGCGGCCTTACCACTGTTCTTGCAATACGTTCCGAGCAATGTCTCTACTTGAATACTACGTCGCAATTCCCTGATTGTCGGAACCGCCCCTTCTTGGCATAATGTAAGGGCTCTGGCCGATTGCGGCACCGGGAAGTCGCACCCTCTCGGTGTGTGAATCAGCCTACATGGATTATCTGGCTAGCATTTTTGTCCCCACCGGGAACCGTCGGCTCAACGAGCTGATCGGATTCCTGATGTGCGTCTTCGCGCTCCTCCTTTTCCTCGCCCTCGTCTCGTATTCTCCACTCGATCCTTCGTGGAATAGCGCCTCCGTTCTCACCGGATCGCACGCCGCCCGCAACTGGATTGGCGTCGTTGGCGCCTTCGGCTCCGACATGCTTCTGCAATTCTTCGGCGTCGGCGCATTTCTGCTCGTCATCTTCCCGACCATGCTCGGCGTGCGCTGGTTCCGCTCCTTGAAGGTGCAGTCTCCGCTGGCCAAAAGCCTCGGCGGAATCTGGCTCGCCATGTTCGTTCCAGCGCTGCTCGCGTTGCTGCCCGGACATTTGCGCTGGATGCACGTCATCCCGATCGAAGGCCTGCTCGGACGAGTCGTCGGCGACTTCATGATTCATTACTTGAATCTCGTTGGCGCTTACATCGTCTGCGGAACCGTTCTCGCCGTGGCTCTCTATCTCTCGACCGCATTCTCGTTCTCCGCGATCCGCCTCTGGGCTCCGACGCGCTTCGCCTTCGTCAACGCGCTGTGGAACCGCTATCAGGATTGGAAGCAGGAGCGCGCCAAGAAGCGCCAGCAGAAAGAACTCGAACAGCGCCGCATCTCGAAGCCCGTCGTAAAGACGCAGCTGATCCAGTCGCGCCCTACGTCGCCCGTCGCACCCGCTCCGGAACCGCGCCGCACTGGCATCGAGCGCATGATGGAAGAAGAAGCGCCCCAGCCTCCTTCCAAATCCGCAGCCACCGGCGGAATTCTGGCGGAGCCTCTGCCAGCGCCCGCATCCGCAGTCGATCCCGAAGTCACCGAGCGCGGAGACAGCGGCAACAAGGCCAAGACGACGATGCCCCGCATCGCCGCCGGCGGATACAAACTTCCATCAAGCAGCCTGCTGCAGCGTCCTGACGAACAGCAGCAGGTCGACGCCGACGAACTCAAACTGCTGGCGCAAGTGCTCACCGAGAAATACGCCGAGTTCGAGATTCACGGACAGATCACGCAGATCAATCCCGGCCCCGTCGTCACGACCTTCGAGTTCAAGCCCGAAGCCGGCATCAAGTACAGCCGCATCACCAATCTCTGCGACGATCTTTGCCTAGCCCTGAAAGCCGAGAGCATCCTCATCGAGCGCATGGCCGGCAAGAGCACCGTTGGCATTCAAGTACCGAACCGCCAGCGCGAAATCATCTGGCTGCGCGAGAACATCGAGTCGCAGGAGTTCATGGGATCGAAGTCGAAGATGACGATCGCCATGGGTAAAGACATCAACGGCCGCATCGTCACCGCCGACCTCGCAGGCATGCCTCATCTACTCATCGCTGGTTCCACTGGCGCAGGCAAGAGCGTCGCGATCAACGCGATGATCATGTCGATTCTGTACAAGGCAACGCCCGATCAAGTGCGCCTGATCCTCGTCGACCCGAAGCGGCTCGAACTGGGCAACTACGAAGGCGTTCCGCATCTCTATACGCCGATCATCACCGAACCCAAGCTCGCCGCCAACGCCCTGCGCAACGCCGTTCGCGAAATGGAGCGCCGCCTGAAACTGCTCGCGGCCAAAGGCGTCCGCAACATTGACCAGTACAACAAGCTGTTTGATCAGGGTGGAACTCCGAGTCTGTTCGACGAAGCGTCGGACGAGAAGCCGATTCCCTACATTGTGATCATCATCGACGAGTTGGCCGACCTCATGATGCTCGATTCGCACAACGTCGAAGAATCGATCACACGCCTGGCGCAGATGGCGCGCGCGGTCGGCATTCATCTCGTGCTCGCTACGCAGCGGCCATCGGTCGACGTGATCACAGGATTGATTAAGGCGAACTTCCCGGCGCGCGTTTCATTCCGCGTCGCCACGAAAGTTGACTCGCGCACGATTCTCGACGCCAATGGCGCAGAAGCTCTGCTCGGCAAAGGCGACATGCTCTATTTGCCGTCTGGCTCGGCGCGCGTGCATCGCCTGCATGCTCCGTTTGTCACCGAGAAAGAAATTGCCGCGGTCGTTGAATTCTGGAAGTCGCAAGGCACTGCCGAATATCAGGAGCAGTTCCTCGACCCGCCGAAGGGAGAGCGCGAGGCTGGAGCGGAGGGCATGAGCGGAGAGCCCGGCGCAGACGGCGAACCCGAAGACGATCCCATGTACGGCGATGCCGTGAAGCTGGTCGTGGAGTTCGGCAAGGCCTCCACTTCCCTTCTGCAGCGCCGATTGCGCATCGGCTATGGCCGCGCCGCGCACCTCATCGATCTCATGGAACAAGACGGAATCGTCGGTGCGGCCGATGGTCCCAAGCCGCGCGAAGTGCTCAAGCGTCCCGATTGGATTTCGGAGATCGAAGAAACGGCGCGCTAGGTTAGCGTTCGCGCTTGCCGCGACGATCCTATCGGCTCACAGCCCAAGCCAGTCCCACACGCGGCCCTTCATCGAGCGGAACCATGTCGGCAACCAGCTCTTGTAGCGCAGCACAACCGAGGCGTGAATCGTTTTCGGTGTCTTCGGAGATTGTTTGTTGCTGAAGACAAGATAGTAGATTCCCGCGCCCGCCGGAATGTCGGATTGCACCTTGCCTTCGACGATCTTACCGCTGTCGAAGATCGAGCCCGTATCGTATCCATTCTGCCAAACGGTAAACGCTGGTTCCGTGAGGACTAACACCTCAATGTCATTGTCCGTCGCGGAATCCCCGCTCTTCGTCGTGTCCGCGCGGCGATTCGGATTCTGCGTTTCGGCCGCCGATTTGAACTGGCCCACAATAGCCACGTTCACCGATCCTTCGGGCAGGGAGAATTTGTAATAGCGAAACGTGTGCGCCCCAACCGAGAAAGTGTTGTCGAGGATAATCCGATCTTGCTTGAGCCCAATCGACTCCTGCAACTGCTGCGCTCCCGAACTGTCGCTCGACACCGCCCAGACGATCACCCCGAGCAATACGAGAAGCAGGAGCCACAACACCACTCGCCGCCCCTTGCCCCGCCGCACGGGATGTTTGGGCGGAAGCAATTCACCAAGCGTTGCGGTCTTTAACGGAGAACTTACGGGCTTCCCACACTTCAGGCAGAAGTCTGCTCCATCCTCCAGCGGTGCGCCGCACTTGCTGCATCCCAAAACGGCGTCAGCAGGCGGCGACTCGGCGCGGCCGACTGGAGCAGCCACAGGCTGGCCGCACTTCAGGCAGAACTGCGATCCTTCCGGCAGATTAGCGGCGCACTTACTGCAAAGCACGAGAGAGATCTTTCCGGTCCAAAATGTGAGCAGATATTAGCACAGCCCCTCGAGGATTCCTGTGTTCTGCACGAGACTTCGGAAAATCTTATCGTGGACCTTCCGCACGCAATCCCCGCACTGCCAGGAACGCCAGCGCCAACACAGCTAAAAGCATCGCTCCCCACAGAACAATGGTATGCCGCTCTGACCACGGCCGATCGTCAGGACGCCCCGTGTACTGAGCATTGTGCGCGCCGGGACCAAGCTGCGCTTGGGCCGGCAAAGGCTCCAGGTGAAAGAACCGCGCGTAGTCATAAACCGGCGCCGAGAGTTTCTCGTCGCCGTAATACAACGAGAGCGCGGCCTTACCCTGCGGGTCAAAGTAAACGCGCCTCTCCAGCGAAAGCGGCTCGACAGCGGTGATGTTCAGGGCCGGATTGTCGCCGTTATCGATGACAAGTGTAAGTCGCGAGGAATTGCCGGAGACGTTCACCGCAAGGTCTTCGGCAGTCACTTGAGTGCTCGCGCGATTCACGCGCACGCGGCTGATCTCGCCGCTGGCGATCTGCACGCCTTTGGCGTCTTCCACGCTGACGGTGCGCTTGAAATTCACCTGGGTTGGTGCAACGTGCAACAATACCCGGCTCAGAGGAACTCTTTCCGGCACATCGCAGGTAATGACGGTCGTGCGCTGTTTCGATTGCGGCGTGGAACAGGAACCAACGTTCGTCCACGAAGCCAGCTGTTCGTGCAGGTTGAAGATCGTCGCGCCTTTCACCTGTTCCGGGCGAATGCCGGGAGACAAGCGAACGTGTAGATAGCGAAAGCTCGACCTCGGCAACTTCAACTGCGAGTTCGATCCGAGTTGCTCCTTCGTAAAGTCGTACAACGTGGAAGGCGCCAGCACAACTTCAGCCGCTTTTCCGGGCGCGGCTCCGCCAGAAACATACGCGATCGCTACAAAGTCGTGCGCGTCGAGGCGAAGGCGCACGCGATCGTATTCCGGCAAAGATTCGGCATCGAGATCGAACTCCGTATGTCCACCGACGCTGCCGAGATTCAGCATCCTCGCGTCTACTTCTTCCGAAGAGATTCCGGCGCGCTGCTCCGAAAGCGCATATTGGACAGGCGTTTCGCCGTCATACAAACGCACGTCTCCGAGATCGGCGCGCGCGTGGCTGCATATTTCTTCGTCGACGATAAAGAAATTCTGCCGTTCGGGCTGGGCGACTTGAACAATGCGAACATTGCTGAAATAGGCGATTGCCGGTTGCGGCGGATCGGCCGTGCCCGCAACCAGTAATAGCGCAAGAAATAGTGCCGCACGATTCATGCGCTGGAGGAGGTCCCTTCTGTCTTCCTCCCGTGGGCGTGTTGCGCGCGGGCCGAGAGTTGCAGCCAGTCGCGCTGGTATACAAAAGAAATCGCGAGCAGCAGCACTCCGAGCACTACAAAGCTCACAATGCGATAGCCCTTATCGAGTTGCGAGACGTCATAGACGAACACTTTCACGACGGTGGCGGCGATGAGCAGGAGCGCCTGCCAGCGCACGAACGCCGAGCGGCGCACGAATCCCACGATCATCAACATTGCGCCGTAGGCCATCCAGAGTGCAGAGTACGTGAAGTCGCGCGCAATCTCGACGCGTCGCAAATCGACATACGCCGTATTCCATTGATTGCTCACCCTTGGCCGGAACGTCGCCATTTGCCGCGAATAGTAGTCGGCCACCTCGCGGCTGAGCGCGATCAATGCGAGCACGTTGAGGGTCATAACCGCGAAGCCAGCGACGGTGCGTGCGGCCTCATCATCGCGCTTAGACGCATACCATGCAACGCCCGCCAACACTCCAATCGCGACGGCGTAAGTCGCCATCCGCATGTTGAAGATGAGCTGAGTTGTGTCGAAGTTATCGAAGAGCAGCAACCGGATCACGCCCAGCGCAAGCGCGGCAAGGGCAAAGACATTCAGAAAATCCGACTTGAGGCGATTCGCCACCCACAGCAGCACGCCAGCCTCGACGAACCATCCAATGGTGATCCAATGCGCGTCGAGGCGAATCGGAATCGCAATTGTGATGAAGCCGAGCGCCACCGCGAGATGTAGGAAGTACAGTATCTCCGAAGCGCCGGGAGCGAGCGCCCGCGCGTGCACCTGGCGGCTAAGAAAAATGTAGATCGCCGCCAATCCGAGTGCGAACCACGCCATGTAGAGTTTGTCGACTTCCTGAATCATGGCGTACGCCTGCAGGAAATACACTCCTGCATTGACGAACGCGAGAACCGCGGGGATCGCGGCAAGCAGAGGCATCTCGCCTTCGGGCTGAAGCGTGATCAGCGGCGCGATCGCAAAGACTGCGAAGAAGACAGTGGCGAAGGCGAGCGTGAGGCCAAGCTGATCGCGGGAATAAAACTCGGAATACCATCCGATGTAAAGCAGTAGTGTACCGGCATAGCTCATGACGAGCAGCCGCCGCCAGGGCTTGAACGTCACCAGCACCAGCGTTGCCACGTCGAGAATCGCGACATAGCCGAAGAGTGCAATCTCGCGATTTTCGCCGGTCGAGAGCAGCAGAGGCGTGCTGAATCCGCCGGCAAGCGCGAAGGCCGCGAGAATCTGCGCGTCCTGCGCCAGCGCCATCGCGGCCGCCGCGGCCGTGACCGCCAGCATCATGACGAAGGCAACGCCGCTCGGCACCAGGTTGTACAGATGAAACGCAGCCCACAGCGAAAGATACAGCGTGCCGAAGCCAACCGCCTTCAGCGAATACGAAAATGCCTTGTAGCCGTGCGTGCGAAAGCGCTCGCTCCAAATGACGATCGCGATGCCCGCCAGCAGTCCGATGGTCACGCGCCCGGCAGGACCGATCCAGTTATTGTCGAAAGCAAATTTCAGAAAATACGAAACGCCGATCAGCAGAGCCGCGATTCCGATGCGGTTGAGCCAGTGCGAACCGATGCGCGATTCGAGATCGGGATCGGATTGAAGCGGCACATGAATCGCAGGCCGTGGCGGAATGTGAGGGACAGGCGGGAACGACGCAGCACTCTTGTCAGGCAGCGGCGCCGCAGAAGAAATATCGGACGGTGATAACTTCGGTGGATTTTCGGCAGTGACCGCGGAAGGCTGCTCTCCTGCGGATTGGGCGTCCATCCGAAGCCTGCGCTCGATGCGGTAAATGCGCGTGGTCAACTCGGCCAGAGTTTGTCGAATCGCTTCGAGATCGCTGTGCGGTGTGTCCATGGCAGGACAAGGCATTATCCGCGAAACGCGCCAGGCTTGCACGCGCTAATTTTCCAGCAGCTCTCGAATCGCCATTCACAAAACAACGAGGGATGGTGCCTCCAACTCTTAGATTGCCGCCTTTACCGCGCTTCCATCCAGCCCCAACTCTTTAGCGATCGGCTTCAGCGCATCGATGCAGAAGGCGATGTGCTCGTCGAGGTCCACGCCCAGGTCGGCGGCGCCGTTGATGATGTCGTCGCGATTCACCTTGCGCGCGAAGGCCTTGTCTTTCATCCTCTTTCTCACGGACTTCGTGTCGACCTCGGCGAGTGACTTCCCCGGCTTGATCAGCGCCACGGCGGTAATGAATCCCGCGAGTTCGTCGCAGGCGAAGAGAGCTTTCTCCATGGGCGTTTCGCGCGTCACGCCGCTGTACTCCGCGTGCGACATGATGGCGCGGCGGATTTCATCGGAGTATCCGCGCTCCTTCAGAATCTCGTTGCCCTTGTACGGATGCTCCTCGGGTGTGGGCCAGCGCTCGTAATCGAAGTCGTGAATCAGGCCAACGACGCCCCACAGATTCTCGTCCTCCGCCGAGCCGTTGCCAAACTTCCGCGCGCAGGCGCGCATGCAAGCCTCGACAGCCAACGCGTGCTTGCGCAAGCTTTCCGATTGAGTGAACTCCGTCAGCAGGGTCCAGGCTTGCTCTCTGGTCGCAATGTCGTTCATCGTTCAAGTTCTCCCGTGAATTTAGGATGCTATTGTAAGGGTCTTCGTTCCGCCGCAAAGCTCTCAACGAGTCCCACCGATATCTACGTCAATTGTCCCCAGTTTCGAATTCACCACCACACACGCCCGATTAGCAGCGTCGGGCTTGGTCGCTGTTAGTTGGCAGGTGCCGCAAACAGCAGCAGATTCCCATCCGGATCCTTGACCACAAAATTCTTCGCTCCCCAAGGCTGCTTTTTCAGCGTCTGCTGAAAGGCGACACCAGCGGACTGAAACTCAAGAAACAGCAACTTGATCTCCTCCGAGGTCGCGACGGTCATGGATGCCGACAGCAGTTCCTCGCAATCGCGCACGGTCGACTCGATCACCGGTCGTTCCACGCATCTTAGATTGAGCCGCGCCGCGTCCCGAGCCACCTGCGCATAGTACGGAGGTTTGCCGTAACTGAATACAAGCGTAAACCCTAACTTCTCGCAGAAGAACGCGCATGATCGCCTCATATCGGTGACGAACAGTTGCGGCTCCGCACAGATGATCGTCGCCCTCGATGGCGCCGACTTCGCTTTGACCGCTGTGGCAGAGAGTCCAGATTTCAAGGCCTGCCAGCTATCAAAGCCTTGCTGTCTTGCGACGATTTCTTGCGCATCGCTCAGCTTGAAGCTTGCCGCAAGAATCTCGGAGTCGGGCATGTTCTGGAAACGAGGTAAATTTGTGCGGATTTGTACGGCGACAGGATATTGGCGTTCGCGGTGCCACCGCAGGATGAGCTTGGCTTGCTTTTTGAGATTCTCTAAATTGGGCATGCAGGCCTCCACGATGAGATCGTAGGTGGGCATTGCCCTTTGGCGACGTGCCGTTGCTTCCTACATGCGCGAGTTGCAGTATCTGCGACCGGTTCCGCTGTTGTCAATCGAGCACGACGCCCCGCAGACGCTGGGCCCCGGACAGTACGGCACCGGTGGCTGGTTACGAATGCGAGCGGAGCTAAAGAAAAAAGATTCAAGCATCCCCTTCGCGCGCACGAGGCGAACCCACATAGTAAACATCCCGTACTCCCGCAACTGATCCGGGTTTCAGCTTGTTTTCTCCGTGGTTCTTCGGTGTTGTTTCGGTTTCTACCCGCAAAATTAGCGGCGTTTTCGTATTTTAATCTTGACTTCCACAGGGCACATGCCGCAGATTGAGCCTGCAGTTGGAACCTCTCCCCCAAAAAAGTGGTTCCTGCTCTTGAGCTGTAAGGAGTAGCCCGCTCTGGCACTCCCACAACCCGATGGCTACGACTCTTGCCCCGGTGGATTCTAGGGAAGTCGTTCGTTGCGATCACTGCCTGCTGGTTCAATTCCGTACTTCCAACAATAACTGCCGACGCTGCCACGCGTCTCTTGACGAGGAACCGGAGCCCGAACCAATTATGGTCGCGCCTCCAGTCATGATGCCTGTCTCCGGCAACGGGCGCGGACACTTGAACCTGGCGACGTCGATCCGCTCGCTGCGCCTGCGCAACGGGCTCAGCCAGCGTCAACTGGCGGGACGCATGGCCGTACCGCGCACCTACGTCTCCAAAATTGAAAACGAGAAGGCCACGCCGACGCTGTCTTCCCTGGAACGGCTGGCGCGTGCACTGGAGGTCACTGTGCCCGAACTGCTCAGCGGCGGAGAACGCAGCCGCCAGGAAGAAATCTGCGAACTGATGAAAGATCAGTTCATCGCCGAACTCTTGCCATTCGTCTCGCAACTGAATGGGATGCAGATGTCGAGCATCCTGACTCAGGTGCGCGATCTGACCGTAAGGCCGCGGAGAAGCGCGTAGTCAAGTTCTATGCGTAGCGTGCCGATCATCTTTACGTGAGCCGGGCATCGCTCGGCAGACAGCCGAAGACGGCTGTCCTTACATCGATTTTATCCGGGCAACCAGCCAACACTATGCCGGGACCATCCTCTGGTCCCGGCCTTTTTTTGCGCAGCACAACCGCCAACTCTCACCGCGCGCCCCCGCATCTCATCGTTACCCACTCGCCGCAGGGATCAATCATGCCTGAACCAAACTTGCCTGAACCAAACTTGTCTGCGCTAAAGAAGACAGTCCTCATTACCGGCGCCTCCAGCGGTATCGGGCGCTCTTCCGTCGTCCGCATGAGCCGCGCGGGATGGCGCGTCTTCGCCACCGTTCGCAAAACCGCACACCGCGATCAACTCCTGGCCGAGGCGCTCCCCGGCGTTTCCCCGCTGATGATGGACGTCGAAGATCCGTCGTCAATTTCGGCGGCCGCCGCTGAGGTTGCATCACAGGTCTCAGACTCGGGACTAGCTGGGCTGGTAAACGTCGCTGGCATTGGAATGATGCGCCCCATGGAATACGCCAGCCCACGCGATCTGCAGGAGATTTTCGAGATCAATGTCTTCGGGCAAATCGCGATCACGCAGGCATTCTTCTCTCTGCTTCGGCAAAGCCGCGGACGCGTTGTGAACATCACATCGATCGGAGTCAACATCGCGATCCCCTTCGGCGGCCTGCTCAACGCCAGCAAAGCCGCATTCGCGCTCATGAGCGATACGATGCGGCTGGAGTTTCATCCCTTCGGAGTCCGCGTGTGCGCCGTCGAGCCCGGCGCGATCGCCACACCAGCCGTCGACAAAACTCTCGGCGACGTTCAGGGAGTCATCGACAACATGCCCGCTGACGGCCAAGCGCGCTATGGATCGATGCTGCGCGACTTCGCGCAACAAGCCTACTCCCGCGAAAAAGCCGGAAGCTCGCCCGACGTGGTTGCCGAAGCGGTGCACCACGCGCTGACCTCAAACCGCCCACGCATTCGATACCGCGTGGGCAAGCACGCCAAGCTGCTGGCGACGCTGCCAAGAATTTTGCCCGAGCGCCTGCTGGATTCACTCCGCTACCGCATATTCCACATTCCAGCCCACCTCCGCCACGCTTAGCGAGGCTCTCCTCTGTGGGCCCCGTGCCCCCTGTGGTGAAATGCCTCGAATAAAGCCCCCTGAATCCCAAATAGATCGACGCACATCTATTCTCCATGAACGAAGTTGAATGGTATTACTCTCGGCCGTTGCCCACAGCAGCGCCGAATGCCGACAAGAATTGGGATGATGTGCGAGGAGCCGACGCGCCGAGCAGTGCGGCAGGAATTCCTTCACCCGACTCTTCCCTGCTCGATGCCTACTCAACCGCAGTCACCAGCGCGGTCGACCGCGTCAGCCCATCAGTCGTAAATATCGAGGTGCATCAGGCCGCGGGACGCACGCGCTCCGGCGAGCCGCGCGAGCAGCGGGGTGGCGGCTCTGGATTCGTCTTCACTCCTGATGGCCTGATCCTCACCAACAGCCACGTCGTGCACGATGCCGTCCGCATCGGCGTAACGCTGGCCGACGGACGCCGCATGCCCGCAACGGTGATTGGCGACGATCCCGCAAGCGATCTCGCCGTGATTCGCCTGGAGCAGCCGCGCTTCGACGAGCCCGGCCTGATCGCCGCCGAGCTCGGCGATTCGCAACGCCTTCGCGTCGGTCAGATCGTAATCGCGATCGGCGCCCCTTACGGATTTCAATCCACCGTAACGGCGGGCGTGGTCAGCGCGCTGGGCCGATCGCTGCGATCGTATTCCGGACGCCTGATCGATGACGTCATCCAGACCGACGCATCGTTGAATCCTGGCAACTCAGGCGGACCGCTGGTTGACTCGGGGGGGCGCGTCGTCGGCGTCAACACGGCGACGATTCTGCCCGCTCAGGGGATCTGCTTTGCCATTGGCATCAACACGGCGAAGTTTGTCGCCAGCCGCCTGCTGCGCGATGGACGCATTCGCCGCAGCTACATCGGAGTCTCGGCGCAGACAGTACCCGTCCATCGGCGCGTGGTTCGGTTCTACGACCTGCCGAAGGAAATGGGAGCGATGGTGCTGTCGGTCGAAGAAGGCAGTCCCGCGAAGCGCGCAGGCTTGCGCGAAGGCGACGTCATCGTCGCACTTGAAGGCCAAACGGTAGCCGGCGTGGACGACCTGCATCGCCTGCTGACGGAGGTTCGCGTAGGCGTAGGCTCCGCGCTGACGATCATCCGATATACGGACAAGCTGGAGCTGAGAGTGGTGCCGGAGGAAACGAACTAGGTTTTATGTGGCGCGGGCGCCCCCGCCCGCGAAATGCAGGCAAGCACGGCAATGCGTGCTTCTGTGCCGCGCCTTACATTCTTGCTCGTGGTCAGATGCCGCGGGCAGGAGTACCCGCGCCACATACCCTCCCTGTCATGTCGGTAGCAAGTTAAAATGTCCGGCTTTTGTAGCAAGTGAAATGTCCGGTTTCAAAGTTGTACCCTCGCCGATTGGGTTGGGTTGATTTTGGGGATGGGGTTGCAGGGGAAGGGGGCAGTTCCCCTTCCCCTGCTCAGCGCTGTAGAAGCCGCGGTCAGCAGGGGTGCGCCGGTGGCGTCGTAGCGACCCAGGCAATGC